>Ga0209365_1000001_pt1 | contig 530459 bp, 464 predicted proteins | sample WorMetimpBELIZE2_FD_187389 | JGI IMG/M metagenome (GOLD analysis project Ga0209365, IMG submission 187389) | Marine gutless worms symbiont microbial communities from Max Planck institute for Marine Microbiology, Germany - Olavius imperfectus... | ecosystem: Host-associated > Annelida >...
AGACGGTATGTCAGGCACCAAGAAAAGGAAGAGGTGCAAGAGCAGGCGCAGTTAACACTGCAGTAAACAACGCCCCCTTCTAGGGGGCTAATGCAAAGCCACCTTCTTTAGAAGGTGGATCTTTTACTTTTAGGTGTGCTTTATCGAGGCATTTTGATAGGTATTAAGGCACAAACTTGATAGGCACGCTGTCTTTACTTGCTTCGTGCTCAGAGACTCTCGTTTGGTATTTCTGCCAAAGCTCATCATGGTTAGCTTGCAGCTCACTTAAATAGTGCCAGCTGAATAAACCGCTATTATGATTATCGCTAAACACCAGTCGAATCGCATAATGACCAACCGGCTCAATTTTACTAATTCCTACTTGTTGCTTACCAAGTACGAGTTTCATTGGTTCATTGCCATGACCTTGTACTTCAGCAGAAGGTGAGTGAACACGCAAAAATTCAGCACTAAATTGAGCAATAGTCTGATCATCAAAATGAACATCTAATACTTTGCTAACGCTGTGATAATGCACTTTAGTGACTTCTTTCATGTCAGCCTCGAATCTACGATTTATAAACTAAAAAGCCTCCAACTGGAGGCTTTTAATTATAACGCTAATTTGTTGATTAAAGAATGAAGCGACTTAAGTCTTCATCTTCAACAAGTGCACCTAAATGCTGCTCAACGTAATTGGCATCAATTGTTAGTGTTGAACCTGCTTTTTCTGAAGCATCAAATGAAATTTCTTCCATTAATTTTTCCATCACAGTATGCAAGCGACGGGCACCGATGTTTTCGGTTTTCTCATTAACTTGCCAAGCCGCTTTCGCGATACGTTCAATGGCATCATCAGTAAACTCAACCTCAACTTGCTCTGTTTTTAACAGCTCACGTTGCTGCTCAGTTAAAGAAGCATGAGGCTCAGTTAAGATACGTTTAAAGTCATCAGCACTTAGTGCTTCAAGCTCAACGCGGATTGGTAAACGGCCTTGTAGCTCAGGGATCATGTCTGATGGTTTAGCCATTTGGAATGCACCAGATGCGATAAATAACATGTGGTCAGTTTTAACCATGCCATGTTTAGTGCTTACTGTTGAACCTTCGATTAATGGTAGTAAGTCGCGTTGTACACCTTCACGGCTAACATCTGGGCCAGATGCTTCACCACGTTTACAGATTTTATCGATCTCATCGATAAACACGATACCGTTTTGCTCTACTGCGAAGATAGCTTGCTCTTTTAACTCTTCAGGGTTAACAAGCTTTGCTGCTTCTTCTTCAACTAATAGCTTAAATGCTTCTTTGATTTTTAGCTTACGCTTGCTGCGCTTATCGCCACCCATGTTTTGGAACATGCTCTGAAGCTGGTTGGTCATTTCTTCCATACCAGGAGGAGCCATGATCTCAACATTAGGTTGAGCTTGTGCAACATCGATATCAATTTCTTTATCGTCTAACTGACCTTCACGTAATTTTTTACGGAAAGATTGGCGAGTAGAAGAGTTCTCTTCTGTTTTTGACTCACCAAAGGTATCGCGTGCTGGTGGTAAAAGAGCATCTAAAATACGCTCTTCTGCCGCTTCTTCAGCGCGATGTTTGAATTTTTTGGTTTGCTGTTCACGCGTCATTTTAATTGAGATATCAACTAAATCGCGGATGATCGTTTCTACTTCTTTACCAACATAGCCCACTTCGGTGAACTTTGTTGCTTCAACTTTAATGAAAGGCGCATTAGCAAGTTTAGCTAAGCGGCGTGCAATTTCAGTTTTACCCACACCAGTTGGACCAATCATTAAAATGTTCTTAGGCGTTACTTCTGCGCGTAAATCATCGCTCAGTTGCATACGGCGCCAGCGGTTACGTAGCGCGATTGAAACTGCTTTTTTAGCTTTAGCTTGGCCAATAATATGTTGATCAAGCTCGTGAACGATTTCTCTTGGCGTCATCTCAGACATGGCAGTTCCTATTACAATTCTTCAATAGTTTGGAAATTATTCGTGAATACGCAGATATTGCCTGCAATCGTTAGGCTCTTCTCTACAATGTCACGTGCACTTAGGTCGGTGTTTTCTAGTAGCGCTGTGGCTGCTGATTGTGCGAAGTTACCACCACTGCCAATCGCAATTAGGTCGTTTTCTGGCTGCACAACATCACCGTTACCTGTGATAATTAATGAAGCAGTTTCGTCTGCGACTGCTAATAGTGCTTCGAGCTTTCTAAGTGCGCGATCACTACGCCAATCTTTGGCCATTTCAACGGCAGCCTTGGTTAAGTTGCCTTGGTGCATTTCTAGTTTGCTTTCAAATCGTTCGAAAAGGGTGAAGGCATCAGCAGTACCGCCAGCGAAACCAGCGATTACTTTGCCATTATAAAGACGTCGAACTTTGCGGGCGTTGCCCTTCATTACGGTGTTACCAAGTGAAACTTGGCCGTCGCCACCAATAACGACCTTGTCGTCGCGGCGTACACTTACAATAGTGGTCATGATTATTCCTCATCATCGAGCGGCAAGGCCGCTCGTAAAAAGCGATTGATGAGGTGTTTATATGGGTGAATGAACTAAAATCAAGTCCAAAGCCAAATTCCGCAGCCCATTATTTTGATGCGTTTAAGTTTATTCTTGTCACTTTCGGCTAAACGTTTGGTTTCGTATGGGCCTAAGCGCACTTTATACCAAACACCATTGCTGCCTTGTGTTTTCTTCACTTCGGCCACTAAGCCGGCAAAAGCGATTTTAGCTTTTAATGTTTGTGCTTGCTCTAATGTTCTAAAAGAGCCGCATTGCATTACATATGGGCCTTTTTGTTCAATCTCTTTTACTTCAACCTGAACTTCGTGCTCTTTAATTTCTTTGATAAATTCAGGTGTCTTAGGTGGTGGAATAACTACTTCTTCTTTTTTAGTCGGGTTTGCTTGCTGCTCTACTAACTCAGGATCAGCATTATGTTTGATATACCATAGGCCGTAACCAAACCCGCCTACTAAGATAAGCGCAATTAAAACAAGAATAATAGGGAAAGGCTTTTTCGCCGGGGCTTGTTTTTTATTATTTCGATTTGCTGGTTTTTTATTTATGTAATCGTGCTGTGCCATGACTCTTAATTGGCCTTTAAATCATATCTATAGGATCAACATCTAAGCTCCAACGCACCTTTTGCGCTAATTTACTGGTACTTATATAGTCGACCATTTGCGCTAAATATTGGTGTAAGTGGGAGCGTTCCTGCGCCTGAATATGTAACTGAAAGCGATATTTACCTGCTACACGTTCTAGTGGTGCGGGTATCGGACCGAGCAATTGTATACCAGATACGTTCTGTACAGGAACCAAATCAGTTAAAAAATCCATCACTTGATTTATGTTATGTCCTTCGGCACGCACCATAGCCATATTTGTGATTGGTGGAAGTTGCGCGTCTTCTCGTTCTGTCAGTGCGTAACGGGCAAAATCTTGGTAACCATTATTAACTAAGTCTTGCAGTAGCGGGTGCTCAGGAAAGTGAGTTTGTAATAATACTTGCCCAGGTTCACCACTGCGACCTGCACGGCCTGCCACTTGCGTAACAAGTTGCGCTAAATGTTCAGTGGCGCGAAAGTCACACGAATATAATCCACTGTCGACATCTAGGATTAAAACAAGGCTAACATCGGCAAAGTGGTGGCCTTTTGCCAACATTTGCGTGCCAACTAAGATGCGCGCACCGCCTTGGTTAATATCATCAAGGGCTTTTTCTAAGCTGCCTTTACGACGAGTTGAATCTCGGTCGATACGACTAATCGGAATATCAGGGAAGGTTTGTGTTAAAAACTCTTCGATTTGTTCAGTGCCTTTGCCATTTGGAAAAATCTGCGTGCTGCCGCAATCAGGGCATTGATGAGGCACCTGATGTTGCTCACCACAGTGGTGACAGATCATCTGGCCAATGGCTTTATGAAAGGTTGCACTGGTGCTGCAACGTGAGCACTCACTTAGCCAACCGCACTCATGGCATATAAGGGTAGGCGAAAAACCACGACGGTTTAAAAACACCATCACTTGCTTACCACGTTCTAAATGCTGGCGCATATAGGCAAGGCTGGCATGGGCAATCCCTGCTTGCTCAGGCTGACCTTTCATGTCCATTAATTGGAACTGGTTATCAGTACTGGTTTGGGCCCGTTCAGTGAGGCTCAACAGCTGATATTTGTTATTAATTGCTTTATGTAAGGTCTCAAGTGCTGGTGTGGCACTGCCTAGAACGAGCGGAATATTATGTTGGTATGCTCTATAAGCGGCTAGGTCTCTAGCATGATAGCGTAGTGTATCTTGTTGCTTAAACGAGCTGTCGTGCTCTTCATCAACGATGATCATGCCAAGAGATAAAAAGGGCAAGAAAATACTCGAACGTGTGCCGATCACTATAGCGCAGCTGCCTTTTTCACAAAAACGCCAGGTCTGTAAGCGTTCGTTATCTGTTAGGGCTGAGTGCCATAGCATAATTGGTGTATCAGGAAAGCGACGACGAAAACGGTTGACAGTTTGTGGTGTTAAGCCAATTTCAGGCACTAATACTAAGGCTTGCTGACCTTTTTTGAGAACTTCTTCGAGGCATTGCAAATACACTTCGGTTTTACCACTGCCGGTAACCCCTTCAAGCAAAAAGCTGGTAAAGCCACGAGCTTGGTTAATGCTGGTGCAGGCAACAGCTTGCTCTTTATTAAGCACCGGCTTGCTACCAACAGTCGGCGCGCGTTGCTGCCATTGGTTATCATGTTCAATAAACTGAGTGATCAGTTCTTTATCGAGCAGACTGTCGATGGTTTTTTTGGTAAATCCGAGCGCTTTTAATTCTGTGACCGATGACTTGCCCGACTCGGCTAGCTGTTTTAATAAACTTAACTGAGTTTTTGCTTTTAATGACGGCAGTTTTGCACCTCTATCGGTCAGCTCAACCATGTTAATGCTGGTTTTATCTGGGCATTCGCCTTGCCTTAAAGCCGCCGGAAGTGCTGTATGAATGGTTTCTCCCAATGGGTAACAGTAGTAGCGTGCTGTGAATTTAAGTAACGCTAAATGTTGCTCAGATAACACTGGCGTGTCGTCTATAACATCAATAATCGGCTTGATTTTGTCAGCGGGAACATCGGTTGATGTTTTAAGAGCCAGTACCACGGCAACCTTTTTTTGACTACCAAATGGCACGCGAACCCGCATACCTGGCTTTAACTCAGGGCTATGCAGCAGCTGTTCAACTTTATAATCGAAGGTACGCTGTAAAGGGACTTTTATGGCAACTTCTACAAAGTGCATAACAACTCAACTGAAACAAAGATAGAAAGATAATGTACTAAAATTGCAGTTAAAAACCTACCAACAAATACTGAACAACAGACCACTTGGTTATTTTTTTAGCGAAAGATGTATTTAAAGCTTGTCGTAAGGCTTCTTGAGCTATAAAATACGCGGCCTATTAATTGTATTAACTGCGTATGGTGCCAGACTTCGGGTTTGGAGAGCGATACGGCCTTAACTAGAGGTTCCCTATGAAAGAAGGTATTCACCCTAAGTACGAAGCTATCACTGCAACTTGTTCATGTGGTAACAAATTCGAAACTAGCTCAACTCTTTGTAAAGACATCCACTTAGATGTATGTTCTGAGTGTCACCCGTTTTACACTGGTAAGCAAAAGATTTTAGACACTGGCGGCCGTGTTGATCGTTTCAACAAGCGCTTCGGTGCACTTAGCAGCAAGAAGTAATCTCTGCTGTTTAGTTAAAAAAAGCACCTTAGGGTGCTTTTTTTATGCCTGAAATTCTAACGCCGCCACTCACTTATCATCTTCACTTATGTATCTTGCATAACTATTTCTGGCTGTTATGCCCATTATGTCGCTATTTTTGCAGACAAAGTGCCACCCCTTGGCTATATTCTTTGTTGTATAAACTTTCATAAAAGTTATTAAAAATAATAAATTTAAATAACTTTGTTAGTAAATGCTGTGAACTTCGTTGAAATAGCTGTTTTGGGCTAATTTCGGCTAATTGCAGTGTACGTGCGTATAAAATACAACAACACGTGCTTAAAAGATCATAAATAGATGAATTTTTATGTCTGATTAATCGCAACTATGCGCAGAAATTGTTGGGAAATCCTTTAAAATTAAGCGATATAGCATATAACAGGATAGACCTGATAATACTTGGAATTTTTATACATTACAGGTATCGTACTGATGCAAGCTCTCTCACTTTTTAACTTTTTGCAGGATACTATCGCGTTATGTCAGATTTTCGTGAACAAGCATTACATTACCACGCTCACCCCGTTCCAGGTAAAATTAGTGTTGAACTAACCAAGCCAGCCGAAACGGTTAACGATCTCGCTTTAGCTTATAGCCCAGGTGTGGCTGAACCAGTCCGTGAAATTGCTGCTGATCCAGCAAACGCCTATAAATACACAGGCAAAGGCAACATGGTTGCAGTTATTTCAAACGGTACCGCAATTTTAGGTTTAGGTAACTTAGGTCCGCTTGCATCAAAACCTGTAATGGAAGGTAAAGCCTTACTATTCAAACGTTTTGCTGGCCTTGACTCAATTGATATTGAAGTTAAACACCGCACAACAGAAGATTTCATTAATACGGTTGCTAACATCGCTGATACGTTTGGTGGTATCAACCTAGAAGATATTAAAGCACCAGAATGTTTTGAAATCGAAAAAGCACTTATCGAGCGCTGTGATATTCCCGTTTTCCACGATGACCAACATGGTACCGCTATTGTTACAGCTGCTGGTATGCTTAACGCCCTTGAAGTGCAAGGCAAAGATATCGAAGATGCTATCATCGTATGCTTAGGTGCTGGTGCTGCTGCTGTTGCTTGTATGGAGCTTTTAATTAAGTGTGGTGCACTGCGTGAACACATTTATATGCTTGACCGTAAAGGTGTGATCCATACACGTCGTGATGACTTAAACGAGTATAAGCAATTATTTGCTAACAACACCGATAAGCGTACATTACAAGATGTTATTGCTGATGCTGATGTATTCGTTGGTGTATCAGGTCCTAACCTGTTAACTGCAGATGATCTTAAGCTGATGGCAGACAAGCCAGTTGTGTTTGCATGTTCAAACCCAGATCCTGAGATTGCTCCAGAAGTTGCACATAGCGCGCGTAACGATTTAATTATGGCAACGGGTCGTTCAGATTTCCCTAACCAAGTAAATAACGTGCTTTGTTTCCCATTCATTTTCCGTGGCGCGTTAGATGTTCGTGCAACGGCAATTAATGATGAAATGAAAATTGCTGCAGTTCATGCTATTCGTGGCATCGCGAAAGAGCCTGTACCAAGTGAAGTATTAAAAGCGGCTGGCGTTGAGTCACTTGAGTTTGGTGCCGAGTACATCATTCCTAAGCCTATGGATCCGCGTTTATTACCACGTATTGCACGTGCTGTTGCTGAAGCGGCTGTAGAGTCGGGTGTGGCGCAAATCGATATGCCAGAAGATTACATGCGTTAAACTTAATTAGCCTTAGGTATAACGCTCAATAAAAAACTCAGCCTAGGCTGAGTTTTTTTATATCTGCGATTATCGGCGGTGATCCGATGGCCGAAATACTTATTCTGAATCAAGCACTGGGATATCTAATCCCATTTCTTGCATAATTCTTTTAACTTCTTCAGGTACCTTTTCAGGGTTGTCTTTACGTAGGTCGTCATCATTTGGTAATGGTTGACCTGTAAAAGCATGTAAGAAAGCTTCACACAATAACTCACTGTTCGTCGCATGACGCAGGTTATTGATCTGGCGGCGTGTACGCTCGTCAGTTAATACTTTTAATACGTTAAGTGGGATTGATACGGTAATCTTTTTTACTTGTTCTGATTTTTTACCGTGTTCTGCGTATGGGTGAATGTATTCACCGTTCCATTTAGCCATAAGTTGTTTCGTTGCCTCGGTTGTCAGTGATTTACGCCTTATTCACAGCGCAAGATGCGGAAATTCTATCTCTTTAAAAAAGATAGTCAAATACTAGTTATTTAGCCATCTAGTGGTGTAAATGTATAAACTTCTATGTGTAAGCGATAAATGCTTTGACTTCTCATATTTGATCATCTAACCTTTTAGACGTCTAAACATCCAATTAAAGAATAGGTGATGAAATGAGCGAAAAAAATAAAGCGACGATTGCTGTTCGTCACGGCATTGAAGCCGATAAACATCATGGTGCGGTTGTGCCTCCTTTATACTTATCAACCACCTATTCGTTTGCTGATTTTGATACTAAGCGCCAGTATGACTATGGTCGCAGCGGTAATCCAAATCGCGATATCTTAGCTGAAACCTTAGCTGAGCTTGAAGGTGGTGCTAAAGGTATTATCACTGCAACAGGTATGTCTGCTGTGCATTTAGCTACTCAGCTGTTAAACAGTGACGACACGTTAGTGATCCCACATGACTGTTATGGCGGTAGTTATCGTTTATTCACCTCGCTTGAAAAGCGTGGCCTGTTAAAACTAAAAGTTTTGGATTTAACTAAATCTGAAAATCTCCAAGAAATTTTAGCGATTAAACCTAAGTTGATTTGGATTGAAACGCCAAGTAACCCAATCTTGCGTTTAACAGATATTAAAGCAATCACTAGTATTGCTAAGCAGTGTGGTGCTTTGGTTGCGGCTGATAACACCTTCTTATCACCTGCATTACAAAACCCAATTGAGTTTGGTGTTGATATTGTTGTGCACTCAACCACTAAATACATCAATGGTCACTCTGATGTAGTGGGCGGTGCAGTGATTGCTGCAACGCAAGAGCTAGGCGACGAGCTTGCTTGGTGGGCGAATAATATCGGTATTACTGGTGCACCATTTGACAGCTACTTAACGCTTCGTGGTTTACGTACTTTAAATGTACGCCTAAAGCAGCACCAAGAGAATGCCTTTGCCATTGCTGAGTATTTAGAAAGCTCTCCTTATGTAAGCCAAGTCTATTACCCTGGCCTTGCTTCTCACCCACAACATGAGCTTGCTAAGGCACAGCAACGCGGTTTTGGTGGCATGGTGAGCTTTGATATTAAAGGCGACATCAACGATGCTGCTGCGTTTTTAACAAGCCTTAAAGACTTTAGCCTTGCTGAGTCGTTAGGTGGGGTAGAAAGTTTGATTTGTCACCCCGCAACAATGACCCACGCAGGCATGGAGCCTAAAGCGCGTCTTGAAGCCGGTGTGGGCGATACCTTGATCCGTATTTCTGTAGGCATTGAAGACGTAAAAGATCTCATTGCTGATTTAGACCGTGTTTTCAATTTAGTTAAGCCAGGTCAAGGCCATCAAGTTACAAAAGCTGAAGCTAAGCAAGCACAGCAAGATACACAACAAAACGCGTCATTTAAGTTAACGCCAGCACATACGGCATTGTGGTAGAAAAATGGTAAATATTGTTCATAAATTTGGTGGCTCAAGCTTAAGCTCGGCAGATCGTTATCATGCGGTAGCGAACATCGTTCTTGCTAATACTGAGCAGGGCGATTGCGTCGTTGTGTCGGCATCGGGTAAAACAACCGATACCCTGGTAAAGCTTTGGCAAAGTTACCAGCAGCAAGATAGCCAAGCTGTTAGCGATATTCTATTGCTTATTGATAACAATCAACGTGCGCTTATTGAGCAGCTACTTATAGGGCAGAATAAACAACAGGCGTTGGCACAGTTAAAAGATGAACTTGCTGTATTAAATGAATTAATTAGTCAGCAGCAGTTACTTGAAGCACCTTTACTTGCTCATGGTGAAGTGTGGTCGGCGCGGTTATTGGCCGCTTACCTAAATCAGTTAGGTGTTGATGCTCAAGATGTTGATGCAAGGCAGTTATTTACTCTAAATGATGGTCAGCTTTTACATCAAAAAAACCAACAGCAATGCAGTGATGCGATTAGCAGAAAACATATCAACGTAGTAACGGGTTTTATAGCTGCAGATTGCCAAGGTAATACGGTGACATTAGGCCGTAATGGCAGTGATTACAGCGCCACTTTGTTAGCGAGTTATACTTTTGCCAAGCAAGTGTCTATCTGGACAGATACACAAGGGGTATTTAGTACTGACCCTCGTAAAGTTAAAAATGCGGTTAAGTACGCCAAGGTATGCCGCGAACAAGCTAACTTATTAGCGCGTTTAGGTAACCCAGTATTGCATGCAAAAACTTTGTCGCCGTTAAAAGACTCAGAAATTAAATTAGTGGTAAGAAGTAGCTTTGATTGTGATGCAACGCCAACCGAGGTAGTAAAAGAAGGTTATAGTAAAGCAAAACGTTTTATTACGACCTTAGATAACATCGATTTATTACGGGTTGATAAACTAAGCAGTGGTGAAGTCGGTGAGCTTAGTCAGTTAATTCAACACAGCCTGCACCACTTTACTAAAGAGGGCGATACTTACTTGTTAGTGCCAGGTCAAAGCACTCACCAAGTTGTCAGCCACTTAGCGGGCCGTGCTAATATTGTCGAGTCTAATTTAAGTGGTTGTGCAGTGGTTGCACCAACAGCTGATGTATCTGCGCTAACAGAGCAAGCCACAGCGCTTTTAAAAGAGCAAAGTATTCATCCTCGTTTTGTACAACAAGACGATAACTATGTGTTGATCTTAAACGATCAGGCAATTGATAGTGATGTTTTAACTCTTCTACATGACAAGCTGGTAAACAAAGGTCAAGAGTTGGCCATTATCGTTGCTGGCCTTGGTAATGTGGGCGAAGTGTTCTTATCGCAACTACAAGCTCAGTTTGCGCGTTTATCTGCTCAGTACAAAGTAAAAGTAGTTGCTCTTTTACGCTCTAAACAAATGCTTTTTAGTGCCAGTGGTTTAAATACCGAAACATGGCAAGAGCAGTGGCATAACGAAGCGCAAAGCTACGACAAAGCTGAATTATTAGCACGTATCAATGAACTAGATTATGAGCACAAAGTGGTGATTGATATCACTGCCAGTGAGGCGTTCAGTCAGTTATACCCTGACTTTGTTGAACTTAACTGTCATTTGATCAGTGCAAACAAATATGCGGGCACTGCAGAAAATAGCTGGTATCAAAACCTACGCACTAATTTGGCTGAGCGAAATCTGTTATGGCGTTATAACACCAGTGTGGGTGCAGGTTTACCGATTAACTTTGCTTTAGCTGATTTGCAAAATAGTGGAGACAGCATTAACCGTATTGAAGGGGTATTCTCGGGTACTTTATCGTGGTTATGTAGCAGTTACGATGGCAGCGTGCCGTTTTCAGATTTAGTGCTTCAAGCTCAGCAAATGGGTTATACAGAGCCAGATCCTCGTGAAGATTTATCTGGCCGTGATATGCAGCGCAAACTGCTGATTTTAGCGCGAGATCTAGGTCTTGATTTAGAACTTGATGACATTGCTTTGACACCACTAATGCCCGAAAAGCTTGCATCAGGAAGCTGGCAAGATTTTCTTGCAAACAAACAGCTACTTGATGAATTTATGACAGAAAAAGCAGCGCAAGCAGCAGCTGAAGGTAAAGTAGTGCGCTACACCGGTGCTATCACACTCGTAGATGGTAAGGTTCAGGCTCAAGTTGGTTTAGTCAATGTTGGCAAAGATGATGTATTAGCAAGCCTTAAACCGGGCGATAACATCTTTGTGATCAATTCACAGTGGTATACAGATAATGCATTGGTGATCCAGGGTCCAGGAGCGGGTAAAGAAGTCACTGCCGCTGGGGTTCACTCAGACCTGTATTGGCTGGTAAATAACCTAAAATAATTTTGCTGATCTTAGTTTAAATGGCTAAGCAAAAAGCGCCCCAAGGGCGCTTTTTTATTGTTTCAAAATAGCAACTTAGTTATTTAGAACAACTCTTCCTCTGTGCTGAGCTTTTCTTCAAATACGTCTGTTGGTTGATCGAGTACGTACTTAGTTGGTGCAGTGCCTTTAATGAAGTATTCAAAACGACTGGTGTAATCATTTTTGTGACTCAATAGACCTGTTGCTAAGTCGATTCGAACCGATACTAAACCTTCAGGAAGCTCAATAGGTGCTTCTGGCATACCATCAAGGGCTGCACGCATAAAGTCGACCCATGCAGGTTGCGCGGTTTTAGCGCCGGATTCTGCACCTGATATTTGCGATTTATCGAGGTTGCTATTGTAAGTCGAGCGGCCTAGCGCTTTTCCAGGGTTATCAAAACCAACCCATACAGAGGTCATTACATTGCGATTAAAGCCACTGAACCATGTATCAACAGAATCATTGGTGGTACCTGTTTTACCAGCTAAATCACGACGATCAAGTGCTTGTGCACGCCAGCCTGTGCCACTCCAGCCTGTTTTATGGGTCCAACTACCGCCCCCCCAAATTGCACTGTGCATAGCTTGCGAAATTAAAAATGCATTTTGCTTAGAAATGATACGAGGCGCACAGCGAGGTGTTTTCGTTATCTCTGCTTCAGTAAAACTCTGTTGATTCTGGTTAAGAGATGCAAACTCAGGGGTTACAGTTTGCTTAGGCGCATCACAAGCAAGTTCTGGCTCTGTTTTGAATAAAACAGTACCCGCCGAATCCTGAATTTCAGAAATAAAGTAAGGGGTAATTAAGTGGCCGCCATTGGCGAATGTACTCATACCGCGGGCTAGTTCAAGTGGAGTGATTGAAGCGCTACCGAGTGCGAGTGATTCACTGCGGTTAATATCGTTATTCAAAAAGCCAAACTTAAGCAAATGATCGGCTGTACGCTCAAGGCCAACACCACGTAATAGGCGCACCGAGATTACGTTCTTCGATTGTGCGAGTGCTCTGCGAATACGTATAGGACCATTATAAACCGCAGGGCTGTTCTTAGGGCGCCATGCCACACCTTGGCTTTTATCCCATTGATTAATTGGTGCATCATTCAAAATAGAAGCAAGAGTATAGCCATTCTCAAGTGCCGCTGAATAAATAAATGGCTTAATGTTTGAGCCTACTTGGCGTTTTGCTTGAACTGCGCGATTGTATTGGCTTTGTTCAAAGCTATAACCACCGACAATCGCTTTAATGCGACCATCTTGTGGGTCAAGTGAAACAAGTGCGCTCGATGCTTCTGGTACTTGGCTAAGGATATAGCTTTCATCTGCATTTTTACGCAGCCAAATTTGCGCTCCCGCTGATAAAATTTCGGTAGCTGTTTTTGGTGCAAAGCTTTGACGGTAACGCGTAATATATTTACGCGCCCATTTTAGACCATCCCACTCAACAGTGACTTGTTCACCGCTTTTTAATAGCACATCAATTGATTGTTCAGCGACGTTGGTGACAACACCTGCTAATAGCGGACCAAATTCTTTGACATCTTTTAATTTAGATAAGATCTCTTCTTGGCTAAGAGGGCTTTCATTTTCGCTGTCCCATAACTGAGCCGCAGCACCACGGAAGCCATGACGCATATCGTAAGCGTGTAGGTTATCAACAATCGCATCTTGAGCAGCCTGTTGAATGTTAGAGTCAACGCTGGTGTAAACTTTAAAACCAGTATTATAGGCGCGCTCGTGACCATAACGAGCTACCATTTCAGCACGAACCATCTCTGAAATATACGGGGCATAGACTTCAATTTCTGCGCCGTGAAATTTTGCAGTAATAGGTGCGTTAATTGCCTCTTCATATTCGCTTCGAGTGATGTACTTTTCGGTGTACATACGACCTAATACGACATTTCGACGAGCCTTTGCGCGAACTGGGTTACGAATAGGGTTAAGTGCAGAAGGTGCTTTAGGTAGGCCTGCAATCATCGCCATTTGCGCTAAAGTTAACTCGTTTAAATCTTTGCCATAGTAAACTTGCGCAGCTGCACCAATACCAAAGGCGCGATTACCCAATTCGATTTTGTTTAAGTATAATTCGAGAATTTCGTCCTTAGTTAAAATACTTTCAATGTGAAGAGCTATGAAGATCTCTTTAACTTTACGGATATATGCTTTTTCTCGGGTTAAGAAGAAGTTACGGGCAAGCTGCATGGTTATCGTACTTGCGCCTTGTTTCTTTTCACCGGTAGATATGAGTACAATGGCTGAGCGAACTATACCAATTGGATCAATGCCAATATGTTCATAAAAGCGATTATCTTCTGTTGCTAATATTGCATCGATTAATGGTTGGGGTATTTGATCTATTGTTACTGGAATGCGGCGTTTTTCACCAAATTGATTGATCAATAAGCCATCTCGTGAGAAAACTTGCATAGGTGTCTGTAACTGAACGTCTTTTAAAACCTGAACGCTAGGAATGTCGGGTTTAACGTAATAGTATAGACCAACTAAAGTGATTAGTCCTAAGAATGAGCAGATGATAATAAATTGTAAAGTTCGCTTTAATAAAATCACTTATATTTTCCCTAAATGGACTCCCAATTAGAATCGGAGACTGCTAGTATATATTGATTAAAAAATGAATAATATTTTTTCAGATAAAAATTATAACTTGTTTATTATTAAAACAAAGGCCAAGTTGCAAACATGCTAAGTCAGCTATTTAAAAAGCCTTCATCTATGATGGTAGGGATCGACATCGGATCACACTGTATAAAGGCAGTGTTATTGCAGGAGACAGACGCTGGTTTGCGGCTTGAAGCACTAGCTATTGAACCTATGCCTAAAGGCGCTATGTCTGAACGTTCTATTCAAGACATAGAAGCAATAGGTAATGTTATCGCGAAATTAAAAAGAAAAATACCTAAATCCGTACAACGCGCTGCTGTTGCAGTGTCTGGGCAAACCGTGATCACAAAAGTAATTTTTATGGATGTATCATTAACTGATGCTGAACTTGAGTCACAAATTGCTATTGAAGCAGACAGCTTAATTCCTTACCCCCTCGACGAAGTTAATATCGATTTCGAAAAACTGGCTATTAACGAAGCGGATCCAAGTAAAGTTAATGTACTTCTTTCGGCAGCGCGAACTGAAAGTGTGCAAGCTCGTGTAGGTGCTCTTGAAACAGCCAACTTAAAAGCGGCAGTGGTCGATGTAGAAAGTTATGCCCTCAGCCGAGCAATGGATGTTTACTATCAACAGTTGCCAAGCGATGCTTACAATAAGTGTGTCGCTGTGGTTGATATTGGTGCTGTTCTGATGTTGGTTAGTGTGGTGCAAGAGGGTGAAACAATTTATACCCGTGACCAAGTATTTGGCGGCGATCAATACACTAATAGTATCGTTGCTTATTATAATAAAAGCTTTGATGAAGCTGAAATAGGTAAAACAACAGGGGATTTACCACCAAATTATACTTTTGAGGTGTTAGCGCCATTCCAAACATCACTATTGCAGCAAGTAAGACGCGCAGTACAAATGTTCTTAACAACCAGTGGTAAAGAGCAAGTTGACTATATTGTTCTAACGGGTGGCACAGCTATGATTGATGGCCTTGACAGGCTTTTAATTGAAGAACTGGGAATCCATACGGTGGTTGCTGAGCCATTTGCAAACATTGAAATCTCCGCAAAAGTGGATCGGAATATGCTGCAGCGTCACCGAACTCAGTTTGCAATAGCCACAGGACTGGCATTAAGGAGCTTTTCATCATGCCACATATAAATTTACTGCCCTGGCGAGAACAGCAAAGAAAAGACTCACAGAATAAATTTATAACTGTGCTTTTTTCTGTTGTTGTTGTCAGCTTTATCAGTATGTATCTATTGAGCTCTTTTTACAGCGGCCTTCGTCAAGGCCAAGATGCAAAGAATAACTTTTTAAATACTGAGATCGCTCTTTTGAATCAACGTATTAGGGAAATTAATGAGCTTGATAAAAAGAAAGAAAACTTACAGCAACGAATGCGTTTAATTGAAGAGCTGCAAAGTAGTCGTAACTTAGGTACACAAATCATGGATGAAGTTGCGAAAATAGTCCCCGCAGGTGTCTATTTGACTAAGTTGGAGCGCCGTGGTGACCAAATTCATGTAACAGGTCGTAGCGAATCGAATAACCGCTTATCGACCATGCTACGTCAAGTTCAAAGTTCTTATTTACTAGAGCGCCCAGTAATGCAAGGCATTATTGCAGGTGAGCAGACATCAAGGCTATTAAGTGACTTTAATATGGATTTTTATGTTAAACCGTTTGATCAGATAGGTGAGGCGCGTAATGAACCTTGATATCAAATCGTTAACTGAAATAGATTGGAATGAAATAGAGCTCGAAAACATGGGTGATTGGCCCATTGCTGTAAAAGCGTTATGTTGTGCTTTTGTAGCTGCAATCGTGTTGTATTTTAGTTATAGCTTATTGGTGTCTGATGAGATTGCCAGCTATCACAGTGCCGTAGCAAAAGAAACTGAGTTGCGTAACACTTACAAGCAAAAATATGCTTTAGCGAGCAACTTAGAACTGTATCGCCAACAAATGGTAGAAATGGAAGAGAAATTTTCTCAACTATTGAAGCGCTTACCTACCTCGAATGAAACACCTGGGTTGCTTGATGATTTATCTTATGTTGGAACGACAAGTGGTTTAACCTTCTTAAAAATTGGTTGGTTACCTGAAATTGAAAAAGAATTTTATACAGAGCTACCGATAAAAATTGAGGTGGTGGGTACTTACCATGAATTCGGTGAATTCGTCGGCAAAGTAGCACAATTACCGCGTATTGTTAGTTTGCATGATTTTACAATTCAAACTTTAGGTAATGGCGAACTTACTTTTAGTGTTGTAGCCAAAACATATCGTTACGAGGGGGGCACTAAAAAATGAAGAAGCTTTCCTTAGTTATATTAATGAGCTTTGCGTTAGCCGCTTGTAATGATGATACTGCTGAGCAAAAAGAGTTTATCGATCAGGTAAAAGCTAGCACAACGCCGAAAGTTGAACCGATCCCACAGATAGCGCAATTTGAATATTTTGAATACAGTGCAGGCAGACTTCGCAGCCCATTTGTTGCTCCGAAGCCTGAGATTATTCAAAATAACCTTGTGCAGGTGAAGAACTGTCTTCATCCTGATCCAAATCGAGTTCGCCAACCTCTTGAGAAATACCCATTAGATAATTTGCTTATGAAAGGTACCATAGGCCGAGCTGGCAATACTTGGGCACTCATCAAAGCGGCAGATGAAACGCTTTATCGCGTAACCGTAGGTAATTACATTGGTTTGTATCATGGTGAAATAAAAGAAGTGCACGACAATTACATAGAATTATTAGAATTAATCCCTGATGGGGCTGGTTGTTGGAAAGAGCGTCTGACAAAGCTAGAAATGTTAGAGGCGGATACAAATGGTGCAAGTTAATCTTATGAAAGGTAAAAAAAATATGCATAAAGGAATGGCTTGGTTTAAAAACATGCATAAGTTCATGTTAGCTGCACTTGCTTTTTTAATAGCGCAGTCAGCAGTTGCGGCACCTTTACTATATGATGTGCGTTATAACCCATTAATGAAAGGCGAAACACAACTACAGCTTGTGTTTGATGAGGCACTGACATTCGAACCAAAAGTCCAGGTGTATAACTCACCAGCACGCATCGAAATGTTATTCAGTAATGTAGGTGTTGATAATGAAATGCGTGATGTACCTGTGAACCAAGCAGGTATTCAGCATGTAACAAGCACCATGACCGCTGATGGTTTGAAGGTCGTTGTATCGTTAGATAAATTAAAAATCTATAAAACGTTCGCTAAAGATAACATCCTAACGCTGCATGTTTCTGATAACCCAATTAGTGGAGACGAAATAGCGGATCCACTCTCAGCAGCCAATAATTATATAAATACAGTTCAGTCGATAGATTTTCGTCGTGGTGAAAAAGGCGAAGCAAGGCTGTTAGTATTTTTACAAGACACGCAAGCAGCTATAGATGTTCACGAAAGTGGTGGCAAAATTATTGCTGAGTTCCACCATACTGATATTCTCGATGATCTACTTTATCAGCTTGATGTGATGGACTTTGGCACAGTCGTTAGCAATATTGAGACGTTTAAAGAAGGCAATATGACACGTATCGTGGTTGAGCCAAACGCTGCATTTAAATTCACTCATCAGCAAATTGAGAATATTTTTACTTTAACTGTCGAAAAAGATGATACACAACGCGCTTACCTTGAAGGGGGAATTGAGTATCAAGGACGTCCAATGACGTTAAACTTCCAAGATATTCCCGTGCGTTCAGTACTGCAAATAATCGCAGGTTACAATGAATTTAACTTAGTAACGAGTGATTCTGTTACAGGCAATATTACTTTACGACTAGAAGGAGTCCCTTGGGATCAAGCTCTTGACGTAGTATTGAAAGTGAAAGGCTTAGATAAGCGCATGGATGGCTCTATATTAATGGTCGCCCCTTCTGAAGAGTTGGCTGCCCGAGAAGCTAAAGAACTTAAAGCTAAGCAGCAAGTTGAAGACTTAGAACCGCTTTATAGCGAATATATTCGCCTTAACTATGCAAAAGCAGAAGAGTTTGCAGACCTATTGAAAACAGACACAAATAGCATTATCTCAGCGCGAGGAAGTGTTTCTGTTGATAAACGGACGAACACTTTGCTGATCAAAGACACTGCAAAAAGTATTGAAAGTGTGCGTCGTATGGTTGAGACCCTAGACATTCCTGTTAAGCAAGTCGTGATTGAATCACGTATGGTGACAGTGAATGATAATGTGCAAGAAGACTTGGGTGTTCGTTGGGGTATTAGTGACGTAGGAAGCGATGGTGCTATTTCTGGCTCTTTAGAAGGCGCTGGCGGCATGTTTGGTGCGGGCTCTTACGATAATATTCCAAGTATTTCTGATCGCTTAAATGTCAATTTACCGGTTTCAAGCCCTGCAGGTAGTATTGGTGTGCAAGTCGCTAAGCTAGCCAATGGCACTATTTTAGATTTAGAGTTAAGTGCGCTTGAAGAAGAAAACCGCGGCGAAATTATCGCAAGCCCACGCATTACGACGGCTAATCAACAAAAAGCACGTATTGAGCAGGGTACAGAAATTCCATACGTTGAAGCTGCATCTAGTGGCGCAACGACAGTAACATTCAAAAAAGCGGTATTGAGCTTAGAAGTAACGCCTCATATCACACCAGACAACAAGGTGATTTTAGACTTAGTAATTACACAAGATACTCGTGGTGATACGGTACAAACGCCAACAGGCTCTGCTGTGGCGATCAATACCCAAGAAATCCAAACCCAAGTATTAGTAGAAAATGGTCAAACAGTGGTGCTTGGTGGTATCTTCCAGCAGCAAATCGTTAACTCAACTAAGAAAGTACCATTGTTAGGTGATATTCCTTATTTGGGTGTGCTGTTTAAAAGCACGAGTGAATTTAACGAGAAGAAAGAGTTGTTAATCTTCGTAACCCCTAAAATTCAAATTGATTAAGTGATTTTTTCTTAAGCAACGAGCAATTAGCATTTTTAATTGCTCGTAATCTGGCTTTTTATGCTAATTGACTTGAAATACCCAAGCAATTACTGAGATAATCCCCTCCTTAATTTTGGGGCCAGGTCGTTAGGCGGGGTTTTATTTCAAATTTTAGAGTTCGTTTGTACTAAAAAGATATGGCTGAGAAACGTAATATATTTCTAGTGGGCCCTATGGGGGCTGGCAAAAGCACAATTGGTCGTCACATTGCTGACCAATTACATCTTGAATTTTTCGATTCAGATCAAGAGATCGAGCGTCGTACTGGAGCTGACATTGCTTGGGTATTCGATCTTGAGGGTGAAGAGGGCTTTCGACTTCGTGAAGAAACTGTAATTTCAGACCTAACTGAGATGCAAGGTATCGTTCTTGCAACAGGTGGTGGTTCTGTGATCAGTAAAGAAGTACGTAACAAGCTTTCTGCTCGTGGTATTGTTGTATACCTTGAGACACCAATCGAAAAGCAAGTTGCACGCACACAGCGCGACAAGCGTCGCCCATTATTGCAAACAGAAGAAGCACCGCGTGATGTACTAGAGCGCTTAGCTGAAGAACGCGAACCGTTATACAAAGAAGTTGCTGATTTTGTTGTCCGCACTGATGAGCAAAGCGCGAAAGTTGTTGCTAATCAAATCATCGAGAAATTAGATTTTTAAAAACCAATAATAAAAAGGAAACTAGCTATGCTTGAATTAACAGTTAATTTGGACGAGCGAAGTTATCCTATTTATATTGGCCAATCTGCTCTTCAAGAGACTGGTCGGCTGCGCGAGCACATCGGCGACTGTCGACCTATCATTATCACCAACGACACCATTGCACCTTTATATCTTGATGATGTAATGACGTCGTTGGCTGATCTAAACCCGTTATCTTTTACTATCCCTGATGGCGAACAATATAAATCACTTGAGTGGTTTGAAAAGATTTCGGCGTTCTTACTTGAACATAACTGTGGCCGCGATACTTGCCTTATTGCCTTAGGTGGCGGTGTGGTGGGTGATCTCACTGGTTTTGTTGCTGCATGTTATCAACGTGGCGTGCCTTTTATTCAAGTGCCAACGACTTTGCTTTCGCAAGTCGATTCATCTGTTGGCGGTAAAACGGCAGTAAACCACCCACTTGGTAAAAACATGATTGGTGCGTTTTACCAACCACAAGCAGTATTTATCGATACGCAATCGCTACATACTTTGCCTGAGCGTGAATTCGCAGCGGGCATGGCTGAAGTGATTAAATATGGCCTTATTTACGACACTGAGTTATTTGCTTACCTTGAGCAAAATATCACTAAACTTAAGTCTCTTGATGAACAAACTTTACAGCATGTGATTTATCGCTGTTGTGAAATCAAAGCCTTGATTGTTGCACAAGATGAAAAAGAAGCCGGTTTACGTGCATTACTAAACTTAGGGCACACCTTTGGCCACGCAATTGAAGCGCAAATGGGCTATGGTAATTGGCTGCATGGCGAAGCCGTTGCGGCAGGTATGGTACTGGCAGCACGCCTTGCACATACCCGTGATGACTTAAACGCAGCAGAAGTTGAACGCATTATTAAATTGATTGCTGAGTATGATTTACCTGTCGATATTCCGGCAGAAATGACCAGCGAGCAGTTTTTAACGCACATGCGTAAAGATAAGAAAAATAAAAAAGGCACGATTCGCTTTATTCTACCTACCCAATTTGGTCAATGTGCGCTGGTAAGTGATGTTACTGATCAGCAGGTTTGTGATTTAATAGCGCGCTAATGCAATCGCAAATATTGCCTAGCCGTGCTGCGCTAGTTGATCGAATCGCTCTGCAGTTTGAATATGGGCAAAACCTAATTTGCTTACTCGGTCCTTCTGGCCTTGGTAAAAGCTATTTATTAGAAACCTTCATCACGGATAAATACCTCGACTTTAATAAAGCGTTTGTTCAGTTGTCGGGAAAAATGACCGACCAACAGTTTATGACTGAACTGTTAGAACAAAGCTTTAGCAACCCACTAATTGATCACGCTTTAAGTTTGTCTGAAAACTTCTATCAACTTTATAAACAACAGCCTTGTGGTGATTGTTTATGGGTCATTGATGGAGGGCGTCATTTATCTGAAGAGTTAATTCAGCAATTAGAAGTCCTTGCCAAGCAAAGCCCGAGCACGTTATACATACTGATTGCATCACAATCGGCAGGGCAGTTTAGTCAAGCAGTTGAAATCCACTTAGAGTCGCTAAATTTAAGTGAAAGTAAGCAACTGATGCGTTGGTTTTTCGATAACCTCCCTGTTGAAGAAGACCCAGTTTTTCGCACCTTTTTACAAGAAGCGCATGGTAACCCAGCTTTATTACTTGCTTGGCAGCCTGAACAACAAACTGCAGACATTCGCGCACCAGAAAAAAGCTATAAACTGCTTTATTTAATTTTGCTCTTAATCACGACCATGGTGCTGATCATTGGCTTTTTATATAAAGCTGATATGACTGAGTGGTGGAAAGCGCATTACCAGCAGGATACAACGAACTCTGTGGCAACAGCACTGCCTGCAGAAGCAGTAATCAATGGTCGAGTAGAAAGCAAAGAGCTAGTTCTAGAACAAGCTCAAGACGATCTTCAAGCCGAGCAGCAAGTTGCTACTAATGATGAGGACAACAGAACTCAGGCTGCTAAGGTGCCAGTTGATAACTCTGCGATAGAAAACCGTGAGAATGAAAGTCATAACAATAACGTGGCTGCGATTGTTGATAGCCTTTTGCCAGCAGAGCGAATAACACAAGAGACTGAGCAACCAACGACAGATGAAGTTATAGCTGCCGTCATCAACGATGCTGAGCAAACCGAGTCTGACATTGAGCCAGAGCTGCCATTAGTAGGAAATGCGTGGTATTTATCTCAGCCAGATGACAATTTTGTAATCCAATTACTTGCGGTGACTAAAAAAGAGATTAGCGATAAGTTTATTACTGAAAATGGCTTGCAAGGGCAAGTAAATACTTACCAAAGCTTACGGAGTGGTAAGCCGTGGTGGATTGTAACTTATGGTAGTTACACCACACTGAATGATGCTAAGAAGGGCGTAACAACACTTTCTGATAATGTGCGTAAAAATCAGCCGTTTTATAAAAAAATAAGTAAAATTAAACAAGAAATCGCTTCACTAAATCAGTAAATTAAAGCTGATTAGTGTAAAATCGCGCAACACCGAATTGAAGTTAAGAGCAGATGCAGCAAAAGACCAGAGCCTTCCTTAAATGGGCAGGTGGAAAATACAGCCTAGTTGAAGATATTCGTACCCGCTTGAAGCAAGCGAGTATGGATGCTGACACCTTAGTTGAACCTTTCGTTGGTGCTGGCTCTGTATTCCTTAATACTGATTTTAAGCATTATATTTTAAATGATATAAATGCGGATCTGATCAATCTTTACACTGAGCTTAAGCGCACGCCCGATGAGTTTATTAGCGACGCTAAAAAGTTGTTTGTAGAGCTTAATAACCACCCCGAAGCCTATTACGAATATCGTGTTCAGTTTAATCAAAGCAGTGATGTGTATGAGCGTGCGATTTTATTTTTATACATGAATCGCCATGGCTATAACGGGTTGTGTCGCTATAATCTAAAAGGTATTTTTAATGTTCCTTTTGGTAAATATAAGCGCCCGTATTTTCCTGAAAAAGAAATGCATTTCTTTGCTGAAAAAGCTCAGCAAGCAACCTTTACTTGCTTAGGTTATGACAAGGTATTTAAGCTTATTCCTAATAATGCGGTTGTATATTGCGATCCACCTTATGTGCCTTTGAGTAAAACAGCTTCATTTACTTCTTACGCTAAAGGCGGTTTCAATTTAGATGACCAAGCAAACTTGGCGAATTTAGCTGAGCAAGCCGCATTCGAAAATAACACGCCGGTACTTATTTCTAACCACGATACAGTGTGGACGCGTAAAATCTACAGCCAAGCATCATTAGATGAGATTCAGGTAAAACGCACGATTAGCCCCAAGGGCGGTTCACGCAACAAAGTGAACGAGCTAATGGCTATGTATTTAGCACCAAAGAAACCGTGAAATAAATCGCTGCTACAAATAGACTGAAAAAAATCAGGGCAATGACGATGATAGTACTGAGCGAGTGCTCTTTGAAGTCAGCTTGACGCTTATTTTCTGATTGCACACCAAAAAATGCCGCAAAGACACTTTGTAATGCACTCATGAATTTGTTCATACGATTTAGAACTTAGAACCTAAACCGCTAACTTTCTTTGACTCTTCACTACTTGTTAATAACTCAAGTAAATCAAGATAATGGAACTGAGCACTGCGGCTATCACCCGTTAACCAAGAAAACCATCCTGTTTCTTGTTCTGCTTTCATACATTGAGCAGAAGATGATGATGCGTTAAGCGTGTTGCATGAGCAACCAGACGCCGCTGCTAAAAAGTCGTCTTCATCAGCAGATGAAAAAGATACAAACGCAGCAACCGTAAGTGCGGACGCGATTAAGATCCCTATTTTAAAAGCATGCATGAGAATAACCCTTGTTTGTGTTACTTAAACAAGCATACATAACAATTGCTCAAATAACAAACTTAATTATCGCTGAATTAAATAAAAATTTAATAAAATTAGCTCTTTAAAGTAAATTTAATGTTTATTATTTGTTTCATTTTATTGTGTTGTAGATGGCTTTTTAATAGAGTTATTGCTCAAATTTTGACTAAAATAACACTAATTCAATAGGCTAAAAGGATTAGCTTAAAGCAATCGCCCTTTAACAATCAGCTGCGGTGTTTAAATCAGCAGTCGATTGGGTTACATTATGCGCTCTTCTTGCAGTCGCAAATTTTAATGGAATCTCTCATGTTGGAAACATTACAAAAGTATTTAATTGCCCCTTCTATTTTATCAGCCGACTTTGCCCGTTTAGGTGAAGATGTTGATCGTGTACTAGCAAGTGGAGCAGATGTTGTACATTTTGATGTAATGGATAACCATTATGTGCCAAACTTAACTTTTGGTCCGATGATTTGTAAAGCACTGCGCGATTACGGCATTACAGCCCCGATTGATGTGCACCTTATGGTAAAGCCTGTCGATCGTCTAATTCCCGACTTCGCTGAAGCGGGCGCTTCTATCATCAGCTTTCACCCAGAAGCCAGTGAGCATATTGACCGTACCTTGCAACTCATAAAAGACAGTGGTTGCCAAGCAGGGCTTGTATTTAATCCTGCAACCAGCCTTAGCTACCTTGAGCATGTGCTCGATAAGGTTGATGTGGTGCTATTAATGTCGGTTAACCCTGGTTTTGGCGGCCAAAGCTTTATTCCTCATACCCTCGAAAAGCTTCGCCAAGCGCGTAAAATTATTGATGATTCAGGTCGCAAAATTCGTTTAGAAGTTGATGGTGGCGTTGGTGTTGATAATATTGCTGAAATTGCCGAAGCGGGCGCTGATATGTTTGTTTCAGGCTCGGCGATTTTCAATCAACCAGATTATAAAGCGGTTATCGATGCGATGCGCAGCGAGCTCGCAAAGGTTGAGCCATGAAATACGATGCGGCATTTTTCGATTTAGATGGCACCTTAGTCGACAGTGTTTATGATTTATACATTGCGATGAACCTGACCCTAACTGATCTAGCATTTCCGATTGTGACACAAAAGCTAGTTGAAAGCTGGGTAGGTAATGGCATAGAAACGCTTGTAAAGCGTGGTTTGAGTGGCGATATGCAAATCAGTGAGCATTTAGATGAAGCCCTTGCTGAGCGTGCAATTAATTTGTTTTATCAGCACTATGACCAAGTTGTAGGCGATTACAGTGCGCTTTATCAACATGTAGAAACCGGGCTTGCTGCCCTTGCTGGTATTCCTAAAGTGGTGATCACCAATAAGGCTCGTCGTTTTACCGAAAAGCTACTTGATAAACTGTCACTGACTAGTCATTTTCAGTTGATTGTATGTGGTGATGATATGGCAAAGAAACCATCACCTGAGCCTTTAGTATTTGCTTGTCAGCAATTAGATGTCAGCCCAGCCAAAGCGGTTATGATAGGCGACTCTAAAAGTGATATTTTGGCTGCCAAAGCGGCTAAGGTGGATGTTGTTGCGCTTAGTTATGGCTATAACCAAGGTGAAAACCTTGTTGATTTCAATCCAGAGTACCTCTGCGAGAATTTCTTAGATATAATACCCGTTCTTACCCAAAGGTAAGTGCATTTTAAATTCGTCTTTTTAGTTTAGTAAAAATATAAAGGAACATCATGAGTAAACCAGTAGTGTTAAGTGGCATTCAGCCAACCGGTGGTATGACAATAGGCAACTATGTTGGCGCTATTAACCAGTGGCTTAAGCTACAGGAAGACCACGAAAGTTTCTTTATGTTAGTTGATTTACACGCTATTACTGTACGCCAAGATCCTGAGCAACTACGCTCGCGCGTGCTTGACGGTATTGCGCTGTATGCTGCATGTGGTATCGACCCAGAAAAAGCGGCGTTATTTGTACAATCTCAAGTGCCAGAACATGCACAGCTTAGTTGGGTTTTAAACTGTTACGCTCAAATGGGTGAGCTTAACCGTATGACGCAGTTTAAAGATAAGTCTTCTAAGCATGCTAATAACGTTAATGTGGGCTTGTTCTCTTACCCAGTGCTGCAAGCAGCTGATATCTTGCTATACCAAGCGGATCAAGTGCCAGTGGGTGAAGATCAAAAACAACACCTTGAGTTAACTCGTGATATTGCAACACGTTTCAATAACCTATACGGTGACGTGTTCAAACTACCAGAGCCATACATTCCTGAGTTCGGCGCACGTGTAATGAGTTTACAAGATCCGCTCAAGAAAATGTCTAAATCAGATGAAAATCCAAACGGTTACATTATGTTATTAGATGAGCCGAAGAAGATTGAAAAGAAACTGAAAAAAGCAGTAACCGATTCAGACGAGCAAGCTCGTATCTACTTTGATCGTGAAGAAAAACCAGGTGTATCAAACCTACTTACTTTATTATCAGTGGCCACTAAGCGCTCAATTGAAGACTTAGTGCCTGAATATGAAGACAAAATGTATGGTCACCTGAAAAAAGACACTGCAGCAGCGGTCGTTAATATGATTGAGCCAATTCAAGCACGCTTTAAAGAAATTCGCGAAGATCAGTCATTACTTGATAGCATTATGAAATCAGGTGCTGAAAAAGCGAGTATCCGCGCTGAAAAAACATTAAAAGCAGTCTACGATGCGGTAGGTTTTATCCCTCGCCCGTAAGCTTGTGATAAATTATTGAAATAAAAATACCGCTTGATAGCGGTATTTTTTTAGCTATTAAAAGCTAAGCGCCATTAATACTGTAAATAAACAGATAAGTGCAGCAGCGGTTTTGTCTGTTTTTTCCATTTTTTATTTCTCACCTGTGTTCAATTGTTTAATTACATAACCTTTATTTTTTAATAAGCCTAACAAGCTATCTTCACCAGCTAAGTGGGCTGTGCCAACGAGCAGTAACTCTTTTTGCGAATTAGTAAAATAATTTTCAATATGACCAAGCCAAGTTAGATTTCGTTGCTTGATCAACATTTGGTAAGTATTAGGGTCATGTTCTTGTAAAGGCATAAGAGTAAGTTCATCTATTGCTTGCATATCGCCATTTTTCCATGCATCAAGCATTGCGATGTACAGTGCTTGGTAACTAGAAATTTGCGTTAATAGTGACTCAATAAAGGCATTTTCGTCTTGGCTACCTATTTGTTTAAACAGATCTAATTGAAAAGCCACAGTCTCTAGATAAGCGATTTCTTTTTTATCTCGCTTAGCTAATTTCGCGAAGTAACTATCAACACCTTCACCCATAAGTTGTTGCTTTTGAAGTTCTAGCGACATGATTAGCACGCTTAACATAAAGGGGCGAAAGCTATCGAGTTCGCTGAGTTTCATATCATACTGGGCAAGTCGTTCTTCTAGTTGCTGTTTCACCTTTGCTGATAACTTGCTACTCAGTGTTTCGCCAGCTTGATAACTAAGAGTTTTAAGCATAGTGAGTTGTGCTGAGCTATCGCTTGGTGCGGGCACATCAGTTTCAAGTACTAAGATATCAGCCTGTTTATACGCTTGATTAAATTCATCAGGAAGGGGGAGTTCCTTGGGCGGCAAAACGTGGATTGAACCAGCAACATATATAAATTCATCACCTTTACTAACTTTCCATACGGCACTTTTTGCTGCACCAAAACCACTTATTAATAGGCCTGTCGCAGCAATTGATGAGATTAGCAAGTGTCTAGTTAGTGTTTTCATTATTTAAGCCTGTTAATTTAAAGAAGCTTGCTCAGCATGCTGAGCAAGCCAAGTATTACTTATTCAGTTGTTGCTCAATTTGCTGATCAATTTTATTGTTCATTTGCTCAATAGATGCTTCGATAGAGGTCTCTAATTGCTTGTTTAGCTTTTGAGTACCTTGAGCATTAAGTAAGGTATTCGTTGATGTAATAATGATTGCAGTGACCGCTAAAAGTGACATCATTTTTAAGACTGAGTTAGCCATAATTTAATTCCTTTAATTGGTTGATTAGTTTTATCAGCGAAGCAAAATTGGTTGGTAGCCCGTTGATGGAAACTACAATAGCGAGGAAAGCTGCTAGAGTCGCTTATCTAGTTCTAAGCAATTTATATATAAGGTTTTAAAATATTAATTTGAATATTTTCAATGGTTTAAGTTTAATTCTTATGAAAGGAAATAAGGTTTTAAATCATTTAATTTTTGCGGTTTTGTCTTTTGATGATAGTTTGGATGCAGCAAATAGGAACTTGGAGGTTTTGATATGGGTTTTAAAGTAAAACATTATGCGGCTAAAACTGTACCTGCGAATAGCTCATTAGAATGGGAGCTAATCTTAACTGAGCTTATCATTGGTAGCCTTTGTGCTGCATTCGCAAAGATCGGCTATGATGCTGCTATGTTACTTATTTTTATACCTAATTTAGTAATCGCCTTAGTTTGCTTTGGCTTTATTGGGCTTTCGATATTTCATTTCATAAGAGAAAAACGCAGTAAGCCAAGTGAGTAGTATAGATTGCTGCGCTATTTTTCTACTGGGGTAACGCCTGGCGAGTCGCACGCAATGACTTCAAATCGATAGCCATACTCAGCATGGTGATCAGGGGTTACTTGCACAATCTCATAATCATTCAGCTCAACGGCTTTACTGTTTTCTGCTTTTAAACAGCGTGAATAACTATCGGCTTCAAAGCTGTAAGCAAACATGGCAATTAAACGTTTGCTACGTTCAAAGTAACCTTTGGTATCTAAAAATTGGCGAAGGTTTTCGGCGGTTTCGCCGTCAACTTCTACATCTACGTCTTGGCTTGAGGCTGAGCTTTGTGTATTTTCAGGAAGTTGTTGCTCGAGCTTTTTACCAAGTTCTTCGACTGCTTTTTGCTGTTCTTCACCTGATTCCTTGGCAATGACTTTACTATCCACAAAGGTGCTGACCATATTGTCGAGCACTTCTTCAGGTGGCTTATCATCAAGAAATGAAATTAAGTTAATAAAGACTACCGACGCTAAAACAAAGCGTACAATGGCGGTTAATAATGGTGAGTAGCTTTGACTAATAAACTTAACTCGCTCAGAGCCAAATGGCTTTATCAGCAATAAAACAAAAATATAAAAAGGTAAAAAAAGTTGAAATAACAATAAAGTACCTAGGGTTATTCCCATTGCCCAAGGTGGTAAATATAACAGGGTGGCAAAGTTATGTGTGTAGTTAAAGTGACTAGCTGAGACATGAGTTACATCATTAACTATGCCGCTTGCACCAGCTAATACAAAATTAGCGATACTGGCATAGAAGATTAAAATCAGTGCTTTGCCGGCAAGCGAGTGCCAAAGTTGGTTAAACTTGGGCCAAAACTCAATAACAAGCGCAATAATGGTGATGGTGGCACTTAACCAGCCCGATTGCAGAACAATCAGGCTGCTTAATGCTAAAAGATAGAGCTTTTGCGCGGTACTTAAGTTAAACCAAATGGCTTTTAACTGTTCAACCAGCCTCGTTTTATGAGGCTGCCAGCTACGTTGCTGTTGTTGAAACTGTTTATTAGCGCGCCATTTTGCAATTTTTAAATACCTACGCACGCAATATCCTTTTTATAGTAATGGTTTTAAGTACCTTCCTGTGTGTGAACGCTCACAATCGGCAACGTCTTCAGGTGTACCAGAAATTAAAATTTCACCACCGCCTGAGCCGCCTTCAGGGCCTAAATCGACAATCCAGTCTGCGGTTTTGATCACATCAAGGTTATGCTCGATAACAACAATGGTATTACCGTGATCGCGTAAGCGGTGAAGCACGACTAATAATTGCTGAATATCAGCAAAGTGTAAACCCGTAGTTGGTTCATCAAGGATATATAAGGTTTTACCTGTATCGCGTTTTGAAAGTTCGCGAGCTAGTTTTACACGCTGTGCTTCACCACCAGAGAGGGTAGTAGCAGCTTGACCTAAGCGAATATACGACAAGCCTACATCCATTAGGGTTTGCAGTTTACGTGCAATAGCCGGAATTTTATCAAAATAGTCACGGGCATCTTCTACGGTCATTTCGAGTACTTGGTGAATGTTTTTACCTTTGTACTGTACTTCGAGGGTTTCACGGTTGTAGCGCTGACCTTTACATACATCACAAGGTACATACACATCAGGTAAAAAGTGCATTTCTACCTTGATCACACCATCGCCTTGGCAAGCCTCACAACGGCCACCTTTAACGTTAAAGCTAAAACGGCCCACTTTATAGCCACGTGAACGGGCTTCTTGAGTACCCGCAAATAGCTCTCGAATACCGGTGAAAATACCGGTGTAAGTTGCTGGGTTTGAGCGCGGAGTACGGCCAATTGGGCTTTGGTCAATATCAATCACTTTATCAAAATGCTCTAGACCCTTGATTGACTTATACGGTGCCGCCTCTGCGGTCGTTGCGCCATTTAACTCGGTATGAGCCAGTTTAAATAAAGTGTCGTTGATAAGTGTCGATTTACCTGAGCCTGATACACCTGTGATACAGGTCATTAAGCCAAATGGAATGCGTAAATCAACGTTCTTTAAGTTGTTACCTGTGGCACCAAATAACTCAAGCCATTTGTCGGTAGTTTGATGGCGAGCCGCCGGTACTTCGATTTTCTTTTCGCCAGAGAGGTACTGGCCCGTGATTGAATCTTTGCTAGCTAGAATATCGTCATGGGTACCTTGTGCAATAACATGGCCGCCATGAACACCGGCACCCGGGCCGATATCGATAATATGATCCGCAGCGCGAATGGCATCTTCGTCATGCTCAACCACAATAACGGTATTGCCTAAATCGCGTAAGTGAATAAGGGTTTTTAGTAGGCGGTCGTTATCGCGTTGGTGCAAACCAATTGATGGCTCATCCAATACGTACATAACACCAACAAGACCTGCACCAATCTGGCTTGCTAAACGAATACGCTGTGCTTCACCACCAGACAGGGTATCGGCACTTCGCTCAAGTGATAAATAGTTAAGGCCTACATTAATTAAGAAAGATAAACGGTCACGTATTTCTTTGAGAATTTTTTCGGCAATTTGTGCGCGCTGACCAGTTAAATTCAAGCCATCAAAAAATGCCATGCTTTCACCAATACTCATTGTGGTGATAGCTGGCAAGTTTGTTTGACCTATAAATACATGGCGAGCTTCTTCACGAAGTCGCGAGCCATGACAGCTCGGACACGCTTGGCTTGTTTGGTATTTAGCAAGCTCTTCGCGCACTGAGTTTGACTCGGTTTCACGGTAGCGGCGATTCATATTATTTAAAACGCCTTCAAACTCATGGTTACGCGTAATTAAGTCGCCGCGGTCGTTACGATAGTTAAAGGCAATTTTAGTTTTGCCAGAGCCTTCAAGAATTACCTTTTTGGCCTCTTTACTAAGCTCTTGGAAAGGTACTTCTAGGTCAAACTTATAGTGCTCTGCGACAGCTTGCAGCATTTGGAAGTAATAAAAGCTGCGTTTGTCCCAGCCTTTAATTGCACCGCCCGATAAACTTAGCTCTGGATTTTGTACAACACGGTTTGGATCAAAATACTGACGCACACCTAAACCATCACAGCTTTGACACGCACCTGCCGGGTTATTAAACGAGAATAAACGCGGCTCAAGTTCACTCATAGCGTAGCCACACGTTGGGCAGGCAAAATTAGCAGAAAACAGCATGTCTTCGCTGAGTGAATCGTCCATTGCCGCTACATGGGCAATACCACCTGATAGCTCAAGGGCTGTTTCGAATGATTCAGCTAAACGCTGTTGTTGGCCATCTTTAACTTTAAAACGGTCAACCACGACCTCGATAGTATGCTTTTTATGAAGCTCAAGGGTCGGAGGATCTGATAAGTCACAGACTTCGCCATCGATACGGGCGCGAATGAAGCCTTGACTTGCGAGTTGCTCAAGCAGCTTAACGTGCTCACCTTTACGATCTTTTACCACTGGCGCTAATAGCATTAGCTTACTTCCTTCAGGAAGCGCTAAAACCGTATCGACCATTTGGCTGATCGTTTGTGCTGCAAGTGGCAAGTCGTGAGTAGGGCAGCGAGGCTCACCTACACGGGCAAATAATAAACGTAGGTAATCGTAAATCTCGGTAATCGTACCGACCGTTGAACGCGGGTTATGCGACGTTGATTTCTGCTCGATAGAGATAGCTGGCGATAAGCCTTCGATGTGATCGACATCGGGTTTTTCCATTAGTGATAAGAACTGTCGTGCATACGCTGACAGTGACTCAACATAACGACGTTGCCCTTCTGCATACAAAGTATCAAACGCTAAAGACGATTTCCCTGAACCAGATAGGCCAGTGATAACTATCAGCTTATCACGGGGAATGGTTAGGCTGATGTCTTTTAAATTGTGCGTACGGGCGCCTCGGACTTCAATGTTTTCCATGCTATCTCGTTTTATTACCTAATTATTTTTTCAGTATCTCATAATACGCGATAAGATTAATCCTTGATCAAAGAAAAAATCATCACTTACAGGTGATTATTTAGTTTTCGCTTGTGGTAGAATCCACGCTCAAATTTTAATAGACAGCAAGATCAGTAATTCATGACAGCATCTTCACTCAACTCTCGAGAAAAACGCGCTGCCGTTTCGTTGGCGAGCGTCTTTGCATTCCGTATGCTTGGCCTATTTATGCTGATGCCAGTATTGGCTATCTATGGGCAGCAATTAGAAGGGTTTTCGCCGCTTTGGATTGGCTTTGCTATTGGTGCTTATGGTTTAACGCAAGCCGTGCTGCAAATCCCTATGGGTTGGTTGTCTGATAAAATTGGTCGTAAAAAAGTGATTATTGGTGGCCTTTGTGTGTTTGCACTTGGCTCTGTAATTGCGGCAACCGGTGAGTCTGTGCAAATGGTTACGCTTGGGCGTGCACTTCAAGGCATGGGGGCGATTGCCAGTGCCTTATTGGCGCTTGCTTCTGATTTAAGCCGTGATGAACAACGTCCGAAAGTTATGGCCGTGATTGGTATGTGTATTGGTATGAGCTTTGCCGTTGCTATGCTACTAGGGCCTATTGTTGCTGCATCGTGGGGAGTTGCTGGGGTATTTTGGCTTACCGCAGGACTGGCCATTTTAGGTATTTTAATTGTGTTGTTTTTGGTGCCTAATGCTGTCAATAAGGCGCCAAAAGGTGACACACTTGCTACGCTTGATGATATTAAGCAACTGATTAAACACCCACAATTAGCACGCCTCGATTTTGGCGTAATGCTGCTTCATCTTACATTAACTACCGTATTTGTAGCCTTACCAGGCCAACTGATAAAAGACGGCTTAGTTGCAGACCATCATTGGTATTTATATATCCCTGTGCTGTTTTTAGCGTTTTTCTTGATGGCACCAATGATGATTGTGGCTATTCGTAAAGAAAAAGAAAAACAAGCCTTTATTGGCTCAATCGCACTGCTTGTTTTAAGTATGCTCGCGATGTCGTTATGGGTTGATTCGGTGATTGGCATCGGTATTTGTATGTTGGTTTACTTTATTGCTTTTAATTTTTTAGAAGCAACTATGCCTGCACTTGTTTCGCGTATTGCCCCAGCAAACCAGAAAGGTTCTGCGATGGGGGTATTTTCATCTACGCAGTTTTTTGGTGCCTTTTTAGGTGGTTTATTAGGGGGTTACGTTGCTCAAGCATTAAGTGCGCAAGCAGTGTTTGCGGCGGCGGCACTTGTTGGGGTAATATGGCTTATCCTTGCTTGGAATATGCAAGTCCCACCAAGAAGTAAAATAATTAGCTTAATGACTGAATTAAGTTCAGAGCAGCAGGCACAAGCGCTTGCTTCTCGTCTTGTTGCTTTACCGGGCGTAATTGAAGCAACGGTTGTCTGTGATGAAAATCGCAGCTATTTAAAGATTAATGATAAAGAATTTGACCTAGACCAAGCACGCAAAGTGGCTGGTTTAATCTAACGTTTTATAGGAGAAGTTCCATGGCACGCGGTGTGAACAAAGTTATCTTGGTTGGTAATTTAGGCCAAGATCCAGAAGTACGTTATATGCCTAATGGCAATGGCGTAGCGAATATCAGCATTGCTACGACAGATAGCTGGAAAGATAAAAACACAGGGCAAATGCAAGAGCGTACTGAATGGCACCGTGTCGTGTTATTTGGCAAACTAGCAGAAGTTGCTGGTGAATACCTTCGTAAAGGTTCACAAGTGTACATTGAAGGTCGTTTACAAACGCGTAAATGGACTGATCAATCAGGCCAAGAAAAATACACTACAGAAATCGTGGTAGACATGGGCGGTCAAATGCAAATGTTAGGCGGTCGTGGTGAGCAGCAAGGTGGTGGCGGTGGCTATCAAGGTGGTCAATCACAAGGCGGTTACCAAGGTGGTCAGCAACAAGGTGGCGGTTACGGCGGTGGTGCACAGCAATCACAAAGCAATAACAGCTATGCTCCACAGCAACAGTCTGCGCCAGCACAGCAGCAACAGCGTCCACAACAGCAGTCTGCGCCGCAGCAGAGCAATAACCAATATGGTGGCGGTTATGGTCAGCAGCAAAACAATGCACCTCAACAAGGTGGTTTTGCTCCTAAGCCTCAAAATGCCCCACAAGGCGGCGCATCAAATCCAATGGAACCACCAATCGACTTTGATGACGATATCCCGTTCTAATTCACAATATAATTAGATTGTAGAGTTAATTTTTAAAACCCAGCTTAGTTGCTGGGTTTTTTATTTACGCAATACTTCGTAATCACTACTTTTGTTTGGGTTGTGTTGATTACAAAATAATTCTCATTAACTCTTTTTGCTAGGTGTTTAAAATTACAAAACTTTTGACAGCGCTGGTTATAGGATATTTCTGATATTGCTTTAAATCGCCCCACAGCCTTGTATTTATAGGGTTCTTGAACAACACTTTGTGTATGTTTAAGCAACTAACCTGTGAAATGAAACGAGACTTAACTTCACGAATAAAGCAACCGGAGGCCATCTACGTGGCGGCCGCATTTTTGCTGTTAGTTGTTTTTAATATTTTTTTAAGTGATGTGTTACACGACAAAGTGCACCGAACAGGCACTGAACTAGCCAAGCAGGTGTATGAGCTGAACCTTGATCCGGTTGTGTCGCAAGATATCATTGCCACATTAGTTAAAAGCCAAGGCTTTGCAATGAATGCTAGCGACGTTCCGCAAAACTTTGCGAATTTCATCGATCTTGAGCAGGAGGTTTTTAGCTATAAGACCGTTAATTTACGCTTATTTCATTGGCCTTCATGGTTAGTTGAAAGTCACTTATTTATATTTTTAAATTTAATATTGCTTGGCACTGGGTATTGGGGTTTCCGTTGGTGGAAAAAAATGTTCAAGCAATTAGAAACCTTAGAGCAGCCACAAATACAAAGCCAAGAGCAGCAAGTGGTTGAGGCACCGCCAAAGCAGTTAACATCTCCAAAACCATTAGCGCACCAAGATTTGAATATCTTATATGGTGTGCCAACTAATTATAATCATTTGTTTGCACTATTTTTTTGGAAAAGCCCGTTTCCTGCTAACCTTGATATCGATAACTACTTTAAATTAGTGATTGCTAAAGGCTTTGGTGAGCTTGTAAATCGCTCTGTTAAATTACTGCCTTCTGGCGGTATCGCTGTCACCTTAAATAATGTACCTGCCACTGAAATTGATAAATACACAAAGCGACTACATCAAGTTATCTATCAAGCTTGTTTAAATTACCGTAGTGATTTGTCTCGCGCTGATATAAAAATTGGTGTGTGTAATTACCGCACAGGGGCTGATCAGGCAGTGGTTTATCAGCTTACTAAATCGGCATTAGCACTGGCGAAACAAAGCGCTTGGCAGCATATCCATCGCTTACCTTTTGGTCACACGCAGTCAAACATGCTGGCTGATAGCAAAGAACATCTTTTTGAGTATATAAAGAAAAAACACTTTATGTTGTTTTTTCAGCCGTTATTTGACTTGCAAACGGGCGATATTTTGCAGCATGAGGCATTGATCCGTATTCGACACAAAAGCTTAGGTTTGCTTGCTGCTAGGCACTTTATTCCACACATGAGTAGTAAAAAAGATGTTTTACTGTTAGATAAAACCGTAATTTTACAAGTAAAAAAGATGTTGTTGAATGAGTCTGGTAGCTTAAAGGTAAGTATTAACTTGCATGCGATGAACTGGTTCAATGATGAGTTTTGGGATTGGTTAAATCAGCAGACAGATGACTTTAAGTGTATCGACAGGTTGCAATTTGAACTCAGCGAAGATGATTATTTAAAACAGCATAAAAAGCTTAGTACACAGTTCGAGTGTTTAGAAAAACTCTCGGCAGGTATAGTTATTGATAATGTACGCAGCAGTGAGCACCTAGCGACCTACAAAGGCATTAATAACATTTGTAGTATTAAGCTAGCTTTAGAGCTAATTCATAATATAGACACAAGTGCTCAGCAACAAAAAATTGTTAAGCAAATAATTACTAAAGGGGCAGAGCTAAACTTTCCTGTCTATGCAGTTGGAGTAGAAACACAGAACGAACTTGCGACCTTAAAAAACTTAGGTGTTATTGCCGCGCAAGGCTTTTACTTTGCTGAACCTTTGCAGAAGTTAGCAGATATAACACCTCATAGTTAGCTTATCAGGCCTCGATATTTCAGGCCAGTTAACCCTTGTAGCCCACCTGTATGGATTGCAATGATGTGCGAACCTTTAGCAAAGTAGCCTTGCTCTATAAGTTGCCATACAGCAAAGAGCATTTTACCGCTGTAAATTGGCTCAAGCGCAATAGTGTGTTGCTTGCTAAAAGTTTGGCAAAATTGCCACAAGTTATCGCTAAACTTTCCGTAGCCACCATCATGAAAGTCGCAAAGCAGCAGCCAGTTTTGTTGCTGATTTGCTTTATTACTTAGCTGCTTTATCTCATCAATTAAGTAGTGCGCTTGTTTCAGTACTGCGACACCTAACAGCTTTGTGTGCTGCGGTGCGCCTTCAATTAACCCCGCCAATGTACCGCCACTGCCAGTAGGGCAAACAATCACATCAGAACTTGGTAGGCTCTGTGCTAACTCTTTGCAACCTAAAAGCGCAGCTGCGTTGGTGCCGCCTTCTGGCAATATGTAGGCATTCGGAAACTGTGCTTGTAACTGTGCTAAGTAAGTGTGGTCGTGCCTTAACCGGTAAGTAATTCGATTTACTGGGTGTAAGCTCATACCGCATTGCTTTGCGTAGTTAAGTGTTGGATTTGCTTCGTCTAGTTCAGGGCCGCGAATAATGCCGTGTGTTTTAAAACCAAATAGTTTACCCGCAGTTGCTGTGGCATGAATATGGTTTGAAAATGCACCACCAAAAGTGAGTAGTTCAGATTTCTTCTGTTGCTGCATGGCTTGCAAGTTAAATTTTAGCTTACGCCATTTGTTGCCACTAATTTGCGGGTGAATAAGATCATCACGCTTGATGCTGAGCTGAACTTTACGTGCCGCTAATAAGGGGTGATGAATTGTTTGTACTGGTGATTCAAAAGAACTATTCACGGTATCATTTTTTAGTAAATAAACACGCCCAATTGTAGCAAAGTCGTCTTAGAGATAGAAATTAGTCAATTAAACCAAAATGATTTTGTTATTTACTGGCATCAACTAAGGTAATAGAGGTAAACTGAGATAATAATTGAACAAAGCTTGTGTTTTGCCTTGCAAGTACATAGCATAAGAGTTTAATTATAAAAAATAATAATGACCAAATAATTGCCGCTTTTTGGGAATGGAATATATGCGAATTGCTCCTTTATCTCTGTTAATTTCAGTTAGTTTGCTAGCGACAAGTGCATTTGCACAAGATACAGCTACGGTAACTGGCATTGAATCAGAGATCAGTAAAAAACAAGCCGAATACGATAACTCGACCCTAATCCTCGAAAAACACCTAAAAGAAGAAAGTCAGTTACAAAAACAACTCGAATTATTGCGCGCCCGCTCAACTGAGCTAGATAAAGAAAAAAACCAAGCGCTAGATGCAATGAATGAGATGTATCGCCGACTGATTGATGACCCAACCCTTGATATCAGCAATGCGCAGTCGCGTTACCAAAAAGCTGTGGTTGATCATAAACAAAACAAAGATGATATTTCGATGCAATTGGCGGCAATTGCTTCGCATAGAAAAGATATCGAGCAAATTCGTGTATCAAAGCACACTCAACTGAATACCTTAGAAAGCTTAAAAGAGCAGTTAGCAACAGCACGTGTTGAGCGTTTACGTAACGAGTTTACACGTGAAGGCACGCTAGAAGTTAATCATACGATTAACTGTAAGCGTACCGAAACGCTTGCTGCCTGTGAGCAGCGCGGCCAACAAATGGGTTTACAAAAAGCCACTAAACGTTTTGTAGACCAGATTTTTGCTAACTTAACAGAAGAGCGTTTAGTTGAACCGAAACGTAACCTTGCCGGTGCACAGGTTAAGATTTTAAGTAGCCATGTCGTGAACAGTGCTTTTAGTGGTCAAGGTAACTACAACGTTAATTTAAGCGTGACCATGCGCGGTGATGTAAACAGCAGTCGTTTATGTAGCCTACTTAATTTAGACAATCGTTTTTGTGCAGATTATGGCACGCCTTTGGCCGGTAATTATCAAGCAAATTACGACGCAACGTATTCAGATAGTCAGTTAACATTCAGTAACTCTCAGGATAATAATCAAGTGGTCTCTGTATCACGTTTTAATGAGCAACCTGTAAGCGATTATTCTGTAAAAAAGCCAATTAAGGTTGAACCATTACCTGATCAAAATAAATCTAAAATGGTTGAATTAACACTGCGTTCAAATGTTTATGATGACGAAGTGTTTATTGATGGCGTGAGCTATGGTGCAACTAGGTTAACAACGTCATTACCAAAGGGCTTTCACAATATTGAAATTCGCAAACGTGGCTACAAAAGCTACAAAGCGCGAATTGATCTGCGTAAAGCACAAACCATTAATGCAAACCTAGTTAAAGTGCCTGAGCCTGTTGTTGCTGAAGTGACTGCAGCACCAGAGCAACCTGTAACAGCACCTGTTGCAAGTATTGTTAATAAAACCAGCACTGCCAGCATTGTAGTTATTCCTGCTGGAAAATTTAAGATGGGTGATATTAACGGTAACGGTTTAGCGAATGAGCGTCCAGTGGTAGAAAAAACCATTGCTAATTCATTTGCAATGCAAAGTAAAGAAGTTAGCGTTGGCGAGTATGAGCAATTTGTTGCGAATACCGGCTATAAAACAGAAGCAGAAAAAGATCGCGGCTGTGCATATTACTTAAATGGTGAACCAGTTTGGGAAGCAACTCTAAACTGGCGCAATCCGGGTTTTGATCAAGAAAGCGATTTCCCGGCGGTTTGTTTAACTTACAACGATGCCAAAGCGTATGCAGATTGGTTATCGGGTCAAACAGGCCAGTTATTTCGTTTACCAAACGAGGTTGAGTGGGAATACGCTGCACGTGCAGGTAAAGAAACTGAATACCCTTGGGGTAACGAAATTGGTAAAAATTTAGCGAACTGTGGCTGGTGTGGAAGCGAATGGTCAAACAGGAGCGCAGCACCAACAGGGTCGTTTTCTCCTAACGCATTCGGCCTATACGATACAGTAGGTAATGTGTGGGAATGGACAAACAAAAAGTCAGGGCAGTCTGATGTGGCTGTTCGAGGCGGTGCATGGAATTTTGCTCCAAGCCTAGCACGCGTTTCAACGCGCTTAATCTTAGCGCCAGATTTTCGTGCAAACTATATCGGTTTCCGTTTAGTACGCGAACGATAAGAATTTAAAAAGGAAGCAATGGATGCTTCCTTTTTTAGCAATTTAATTAAAGCAGTTGCGCTTTTTCATGATTAGCATGATAGAGTGAGAGCAGCTAGTATAAGAACGAATTTTCAAAGGTCATCCAGCCTCATGTTTAAAAAACTCCGTGGTATTTTTTCAAACGATCTATCGATCGACTTGGGTACAGCCAATACCCTAATTTACGTAAAAGAAGAAGGTATTGTATTAAACGAGCCTTCAGTTGTTGCTATTCGTCAAGAGCGTGCTGGTGGCCCTAAGAGCGTAGCATCTGTCGGTACCGAAGCTAAGCAAATGCTAGGTCGTACACCGGGTAACATTAAAGCAATTCGTCCAATGAAAGACGGTGTCATTGCTGACTTCTACGTGACTGAAAAAATGCTACAACACTTTATCAAGCAAGTGCATAACAACAACTTTATGCGCCCAAGCCCGCGTGTTCTTATCTGTGTGCCTTGTGGTGCAACACAAGTAGAAAAACGTGCGATTCGTGAGTCGGCTATGGGTGCCGGTGCTCGTGAAGTTTATCTAATCGAAGAGCCAATGGCTGCGGCTATCGGTGCTGGCCTACCAGTGTCTGAAGCAACCGGTTCAATGGTTGTTGATATCGGTGGTGGTACAACTGAAGTTGCCATTATTTCTTTAAATGGTGTGGTTTACTCTTCATCTGTACGCATCGGTGGTGACAAGTTTGATGAAGCTATCATTAACTATGTACGTCGTAACTTTGGTAGCTTAATTGGTGAAGCAACTGCCGAAAACATCAAACACCAAATCGGTTCGGCTTTCAAAACAGATGAGCCAATTGAAATTGAAGTACGTGGTCGCAACCTAGCGGAAGGTGTGCCGCGCTCATTCACCCTTAACTCGCACGAAATTTTAGAAGCACTGCAAGAGCCATTAATGGGTATTGTAAGCGCGGTAATGGTTGCTCTTGAGCAATCTCCACCAGAGCTTGCATCTGATATCTCTGCTCACGGTATGGTATTAACCGGTGGTGGTGCATTATTAAAGGATCTAGACCGTTTATTAATGGAAGAAACTGGTATCCCAGTTGTGGTTGCTGATGATCCATTAACCTGTGTTGCACGTGGCGGCGGTAAGGCACTAGAAATGATTGATATGCACGGTGGTGACGTATTTAGCTACGACTAATGAAGTTACTTTTTGGTCGTACCATCTCTTTGCAACTGCGGCTTTTTGTCGCAGTGCTTTTGAGTGTCGTGCTGATCGTGGGCGATCGCTACACGCAAGGTGGTACAACAATCCGCACCAGCCTAAACACTCTCGTTAGCCCACTTATTTACCTTGCCAACTTGCCCTATGAGCTATTTAGTATTGGCGCGAAGAATCTGCATACCCGCGAACAGCTTTTAACCGAAAACGAAGCATTAAAAAAGAAGCAGTTACTACAAAGCGAACAACTACAACAACTGTCATTTCTATCTCGTGAAAACGATAAATTACGTGCTTTACTCGGTTCATCGGCTAAGCAATCAAACCGTAAAATTATTGCACAAGTCCTCTCTGTTCACTCAAACCCGTATAGTCACCAAGTTGTTATTAACCGAGGAACAACCGATGGCCTAAGCGAAGGCCAAGCTGTGATTGACGAAATGGGTGTAGTGGGGCAAATCACTCAAGTGGGGTCAACTACCTCGCGCGTACTACTGATGACAGATACTACTCATGCCACACCTGTGCGTATTTTACGTAACGATGTGCGTACCGTGGTTGAGGGCATTGGTAAAATTAACGTGGTAAAGCTTTCGCATGTACCGCATAGCCTTGATGTTCGTATTGGCGATATTTTGGTTACGTCTGGTCTTGGTGGTACTTTCCCAGAGGGTTATCCGGTTGCCGTGGTGACCGAAATTAACCGCGATGAAGGGCGTCCTTTTGCGCAAGTTTATGCTGAGCCAATTGCACAACTTGACCGTATTCGCTTATTGGTTGTGCTGTGGCGTAATCAGCAGGAGAGCATCAGCAATGAATAGTCGTCACTCTTTGCTGATTGCTATCAGTATCTTTTTTGCATTGGTAATGGCACTAATGCCGTTACCAATTTCGTTTGAGCCATACCGCCCAGACTGGGTGTTAATGGTATTAATGTATTGGTCGTTAGCGGTGCCGCACCGTCTAAATATTGGCACAGCCTGGGTCGTTGGTTTATTAATGGACCTTGCATCAGGTTCGCCACTCGGTGTGAACTCACTGACTTATTCGGTGTGTATATTTATCACTGCGAGTAACTTCCAAAAAATTAGAAACTTTTCTTTATGGCAGCAAAGCATTTTAATTGCTTTGTTTTTAACGCTTTACCACCTCATGCAATTTTGGCTTAACCACTTTTTAATGGGCGTTTATTTTAGCCCGCATTATATGTGGCCAGTGCTAACCGGCATGCTTTGTTGGTGGTGGATATTCTTAATTTTGCGTAAATATCGCCGTCATTTCAGGATTAGATAATGCAAACCGCAATTTATTTGGCGTCTGCATCACCGCGCCGAAAAGAGTTGCTCAGCCAACTTGGCGTTGAGTTTTCTCAATTTAGCGTTGATGCTGATGAAAGCCAATTCCCAAACGAAGCCCCGCGTGATTATGTAGAGCGCCTAGCCAAACTCAAAGCACAATCGGGCGTTGCTATGGGTTACACCGACCGCCCAGTACTTGGCAGCGATACCGTGGTTGTCATTGATGATACCGCACTTGGTAAGCCGCTAGACCAAGCTGATTTTACCGCCACCTTGAAGCGCTTATCTGGCCGTACCCATCAAGTGATGACGGCTGTGGCAATTGCTGATAGTGAGCAAGTAAAAAGCTGCCTTGTTGTCACCGATGTTACATTTAAACCACTCAGCGATGCGGAAATTGATGCCTACTGGCATAGTGGTGAGCCGCAAGATAAAGCCGGTGGTTATGGCATTCAAGGCTTAGGTGGCCGCTTTGTGAGTCATCTTTCGGGTAGCTATTTTGCGGTTGTCGGCTTACCTTTATATGAGACAGAGCAGTTATTAAACGAATTTTTAAGAGGGTAACATGAGCACCGAATTACTGATCAACGTTACACCGAGCGAAAGTCGCGTTGCGCTTATCGAAAATGGCGTACTGCAAGAAATCCAACTAGAGCGAATTGGCAACCTTGGCATAGTGGGCAATATTTACCTAGGTAAAATCAGCCGCGTACTACCGGGTATGCAGGCTGCGTTTGTCGATATTGGCTTAGAGAAAGCCGCCTTTTTACATGCATCAGACATTGTAAACAGTGCCTCAATTGTAGAAGGCGTTGACGAACAGCCAATCAAAAAAGTACAAGATATTCGAGAGCTTGTGCGCCAAGGTCAACATATCATGGTGCAAGTGGTTAAAGACCCGCTAGGTACCAAGGGCGCGCGCTTAACAACCGATATCACGATTCCTTCTCGTTATTTAGTGTTTATGCCAGATGCAACACATGTAGGTGTAAGCCAGCGTATTGAAACCGAAGAAGAACGTTCGCGTTTAAAGAAAATTGTTGCTGAATATGGTGATGATGACGGCAGCTTTATTGTTCGTACCGCAGCAGAAGGTGCATCTGAAGCAGAGCTACGTCACGATGCGGAATTTTTAAAAAAGCTGTGGCAAAAAATCGTCACTAAGCGCAAAAAAACCAGTAAAGAAAGTATCTTGCATGAAGACTTAACACTGGCGTTTCGTACTCTACGTGACTACGTAGGTGAAGACATGGAGCGTATTCGTGTTGATTCAAAACTAACCTATCAAGAGCTTAAAGAATTTACTGAAGAATTTGTGCCGCTGTTATCGGGAGCATTAGAATACTACCCGGGTGAGCGACCTATTTTCGATTTATTCGATGTTGAAACCGAGATCCAAAAAGCACTACATCGTAAAGTTGAGCTTAAATCGGGAGGTTATTTAATTATCGACCAAACCGAAGCGATGACAACCGTTGATGTAAATACCGGTGCGTTTGTTGGCCACCGTAACCTCGAAGAGACCATTTTTAATACTAATATCGAAGCAACCTCAGCGATTGCTCGTCAGCTACGTTTACGTAATTTAGGCGGCATCATTATCATCGACTTTATCGATATGATTAGTGATGAGCACAAACGCCGAGTATTGCATTCACTTGAATCTGCGCTTGCAAAAGATCGTGCAAAAGCCAACATAAATGGCTTATCTGCACTAGGCTTAGTAGAGATGACCCGCAAACGCACCCGCGAAAGCTTGGAGCACATTCTTTGTGATGTGTGTCCAGCGTGTTCAGGGCGCGGCTCGCAAAAAACGGTCGAAACGGTTTGCTACGAAATCTTGCGTGAAATCGTTAGGGTAAACCGTGCTTATGCAGCTGATAAGTTTATGGTTTACGCAGCGCCTTCGGTAAGCGAAGCATTGATCAACGATGAGTATCACAACCTTGCTGAGCTGGAACTATTTATCGGTAAGCAAGTCAGTATTCAAACAGAGAGTTTATACAACCAAGAACAGTTTGATGTGGTAATGATGTAATGAAGGCAAAAACGGTCTGCTTTTATTGTTTACGTAAGTTATGGCAAGTATTTGCTATTACTCTCGTACTGCTGGCCGTAATTGTCTCTGTGGTAAAGTATTCACTGCCATACGCGAATGACTATAAAGATGACATTGAAGCGTTTTTGTATGAACGTTTTGATGTAAATTTAGCGATTGGCTCAATCTCAGCCAGCTGGCAGGGGAAAGGACCTGCTTTAGTTATCGAAGATATTTCCTTTGAAGATAACCAAACCTCACCCATTGCACTCACCATTGATAAAGCGAGCCTTGAAGTTAACTTATGGGAATCTATAAAAACCCGTCAGCTTAAATCGAGCTACTTTGTGATCAATGGTTTTCATGCTGATGTCGATTTACCAACGATGCTTGATTTAGGCAATAATCAACAATCTGGTAACTTTGAGCAAAAAGAACTTATCGAAGGTTTGTTTCTTGGTGAAACAGGGCACTTTGCAGTGCAAGATAGTAGCCTTAACTTTATCCTCAATGATGGTAAAGAGCGTAAGCTCATTCTTGAAAACATTGTCTGGCAAAATACTCCTGAGCAACATCAAGGCTCAGGTACATTAGCGTTACCAGGAATTTCTGTTGGTAGCTTTGACGCCCGTATGGCATTGAATGGGTCGACTCTTGAAACCATGGCAGGTGATATCTATGTGCAAGCGGCGAACGTTGATGTATCTAAATGGCTGGCACAATATATTAATACCGACAAGCAGCAGCTTAATTCCGACATCAACTTACAAACTTGGTTTAGCCTTGATAAAGGCCTGATCAGCGATGTAAAAGTGCAGTGGCTACCGAGTTTTATCAACTGGCAACAAAACCAAGAAGCGCATCAAATTAGTTTAAGCGAAGGTGGTTTTCATTTATTTCCAAAGCAAGGTGGCTGGCGCTTAAAAAGCACCGGACTTACCTTTGAAAGCGATTTAAAACAATGGCCAACCTTACAATTTGAAGCTCAGCTTGGCGATAAAAATCAAATTTGGTTAAAGCAATTTGATTTTGCATTGCTGGCCAAGTTATCGCAGTTAAGTAACTTTGAAGTACTTGCCCCGTTTTTAGCTCGTCAACCCAATGGTCAGTTAAGTGATGCCTACCTTGAGTTAGGTCAGCAGGATAACTGGCAACTTTGGTTTCAGGGCGAACAAATTAATTGGCTGTCGCTGCAAGGTGTTCCGGGTGGGCAAGCTATCCGCGTTAATGGCTTAATTAATCAATCAGCTGGGCGAATTCAGCTTTATGGCGAGAATAATCAACTATTAACAAACGGCAGCTTTAGCCAAGATATTGCCTATAACCAATTAAATGTAGAACTAGACCTTCATCATTATGATGATGGCTGGCGCATTAGTAGCGATAATATTTGGCTTGATAACGACGAAGTAACTGTGGCTGCTGAGATGATGCTCAGCCTGACTGATGAACCGCGGTTAGATTTATATGCTGAAGCCTATGCCCCTGATGCCAAAGTCGCTGGGCATTATTTTCCGTTACCTGTCATGAGCAAAAGCCTTGTTAGCTACCTCAATGGAGCCATTAAAGGTGGCGAAGTAAATAAAGCGCAAGTGTTGTTCTCAGGGCCATTTAAAGGGTTTCCGTTCAAAGAGCAGCAAGGTCAATTTGAAGTGTTAGCGAATGTTGAAAACGCGAACTATAAGTTTTCACCAAGCTGGCCAGAAGTTGAAGATGCCAACGTCATTTTACATTTCGAAAATGAGCGCATGGATATCTATAGCAAGTCGGGCAAGCTGGTTAATCTAGTCCTTGGCGATAGCGTGCATGTCAGTATTGCCGATTTAATGAATGCAGATGTCTTAAAAGTTGCTATTAATAAACGCGCCCATGGCGATAAGCTTAATCCCTTCTTTTCTGCGACTCCGTTAGCAAAACCGTTAGCTGATGTATTTGAGGTAGTTCAAGCGAAAGGGGAAGCGCAGGCTGAAATTGAATTATTAGTAGATCTAGAATCTGGTCATGTTGATGCGATTGGTGAAGTTGAGTTAGCTAATATTCCGATTTACCTTGCACAGCCTGGGATCACACTTAATCACATGACCAGTATTGTTAAGTTTAACAACGATAAAATCGACTTAAAAAATGCCAAAGCAGATTGGATGGGTATGCCGCTCACTGCAAGTTATAACAGTGAAAGTGTGGCTGATAACTATCGCGCTGAAATTGCTATAAAGTTAGCGCTTGAAGCTGAGCCTTTAATTGAACAGGCCCATGGTTTACTGGCCGGTTACTTAAGCGGCCAAAGTGATGTAGATATTAATGTGTCGCTTAACTTTTTACCGAATGACTTTAATTACCGCGCCGATGTGAGTGGTAATTTAATCGGTGTGACTAGCCAACTACCTGCACCTTATAGCAAAAGCGCAGAGCAGAAATGGCCATTAACTGCAGTGGTACAGGGCGACCGTATTTCTAATTTGATCACCGCAAATGTTGATGAGCAGTTATTTTTTAATGCGATTTTAGATAATGGCGAAAAGAAATTTAGTAATGCCCATTTAATTTTAGGTGCACAAGATTTAGGTTTGAATCGTGAAGGTTTTGCGGTATCTATTGATTTACCAGAAACTGAAATAGTGCCTTGGTTTGGCTTAATTGATCAAATTATTGCGCTTACCAAAGTTAAGTCAGATGCGCCAAGTGTGATGCCTGCATTCAACAACGTAACGGGCAAATTTAATAAACTGGCACTACACAATATCGACTTTAATGATTTTGAATTTCGCTTAGCGCCAAAACAATCAGATTTAGAGTTAAAGCTAAATGCTAAAGAATTACGTGCCGATGCACTGATCCCAACCGGTGAAACACGCATACCAATTCAAATTTTTACTGACTATCTGCGTATTAATTTTAACGAAGTTGCAGAGCAAACAGAGCAAAGCACTGAACCTGAAGATTTAAGCTGGTTAACCCGAGTCCCGGCCATCGAGTTTAACTGTGAAGATTGTAAAGTCGCTGAGTATCAGCTCGATAAAATTAAAAGTAGCTTAGTTGGGGAGAACGATAAACTTTTGTTTACTGAGCTGGTCGTCGACAAAGGCGATCACGTATTGCGCGGTAAAGGGCAATTTGCCGATGGGCAAACACGCTTTAGTGGTAACTTACAAAGTGACGATATTGGTGCGCTATTTGATGAGTTTGATATCACTACTACAGTAAAAGACTCTGACGCCAATATTAAGTTTGATCTTGCTTGGCAAGGCGCCCCTTATAGCTTTGATGTACCAAGTTTAGCCGGTGAGTTAGATTGGCGTTTAGGTGAAGGACACCTTGCTGAGATCAGTGATGGTGGTGCGCGAGTATTCTCATTACTGAGTTTAGACTCGTTAGTGCGTAAGCTGAAACTGGACTTTAGAGATGTATTCTCCAAAGGCTTTTTCTATAACAGCATGCAAGGCACGATGCAGCTAGAAAAGGGCATTGCTTACACTCAAGATACCAAACTTGATGGTGTGCCTGCTGATTTAACGATTAAAGGCCATACAAACTTAAATACCTTTGAAATTGATTACGATCTAGCGGTTGCGCCGCAGGTAACGTCGAGTATTCCAGTGATTGTGGCATGGATGGTTAATCCGGTAAGTGGTCTTGCTGCGTTGGCAATCGACAAAGTGATTCACTCAGCGCGGGTGATCTCAGAGATCAACTTTAAAGTAACAGGCAGTATGAACGACCCTGTTGTCGAAGAAGTTGATCGTAAGAGCCGTGAAGTGACGTTACCGCAAGCCGCGCAAAGCCAGCCGCAGTCGTCGACGCAACTAAAATTAAAAGATGCCGCATCTTCAGCGAGTTTAGATAATAATGAAGGCTAATCCTCACCCACAGGTTGTTGCAGTACAAATGTGCTCAAGTATGAATGCTGAGCAAAATCTCGCTTTTTTAGCAGATACGTTGAATCAGTTACCTCCAACTCGGCCATTGCTAGTGTGTTTACCGGAAAGCTTTTTGATCTTTAGTAAGCAAAGCCAAGCAAGCTATCAATTAGGTCACCAAAGTGAGGCATATAAAGCGAAACTTGCCGATTTATGCAAGCAACATGATATTTGGTTAGCCGCTGGCACCCTGCCTGTTTCGCAGCAAAATGGTAAGTATTTAGCCGCCTCGTTTTTATTTAACAACCAAGGCGATGTGGTTGCGCAGTACAATAAAATTCATTTATTTGATGTAGATGTAGCCGACACTACCCGCAGTTACCGAGAGTCTGATGCGACGCAAGCAGGCAATGATATTGTGGTGGTCGACTCGCCATTTGGTAAAATTGGCTTAGCAGTATGTTATGATCTACGTTTTAGTGGCTTATTTACCGCCATGCAGCGCCAAGGGGCTGAGCTTATTTTAGTGCCCAGTGCCTTTACCACAGTCACCGGTGCTGCTCATTGGCATATTTTATTAGCTGCACGCGCAATCGAAACACAATGCTATGTGGTTGCCGCAGCGCAGTGGGGCGAGCACGAAAATGGCCGTCACACTTATGGTCACAGCATTATTATTTCACCATGGGGAGAAACGCTCAGTGAGCTTGCCTCTGGTACCGGGTTTATCAGCCATGAGCTTGATTTAAACCGCTTGAATACAATTCGCCAAGACATGCCTGTGCAGTCTCAGCAACGATTTAGAGAGCATTTATTATGAACACGGTTGAACAGCATTTATTACATGACAGCCAACTTACAAGAGAAGAATTAGAAAAAACGCTCGCTTTTATTCATCAACATCAAGTTGACTATGCCGACCTGTATTTTCAATCGAGTCACCACGAATCTTGGGTGCTTGAAGACGGTTTAGTAAAAGAAGGCTCATACAACGTTGAGCGTGGTGTGGGTGTGCGTGCTGTTAGCGGTGAAAAAACCGGTTTTTCATACTCAGATGCGATTAACCTTGAAGCGTTAAACAAAGCAGCAACGGCTGCGCGTAGCATTGCCAATGCTGGCGAAAACAAAACAATTCAGGTGTTCAGTGATGTAGCTGCTAAAGAGCAGTATGCGCCGCATCAGCCAATTCAAAGCATGAGCAACGATGACAAAGTAAGCCTGCTACGTGAACTTGAAAACTATATTCGTCAATTAGCGCCGGATGCTGAGCAAGTGATCAGTTCAATGTCGGCGGTTTATGAAGAAGTGTTAATTGCTGCAAGTGATGGCACCTTTGCCACCGATATTCGCCCGCTTATTCGCTTAAACTGCTCAGTGTTACTGGAGAAGAACGGCCGTCGTGAGCGCGGTGGTGCAGGGGGCGGTGCGCGTTTAGATTATGGCTATTTTAAAGAGTTAGTCGATGGCAAACCGCGCTGGATGGAATACGCCGAAGAAGCTGTTCGCCAAGCAAAAGTAAACCTAGAAGCAATCGATGCACCTGCCGGTAGCATGGAAGTCGTGCTAGGCGCAGGTTGGCCGGGTGTGTTACTACACGAAGCGGTAGGCCATGGCCTAGAAGGTGACTTTAACCGTAAAGGCGCATCAGCGTTTAGCGGTAAAGTAGGTCAAAAGGTGGCATCTGAACTGTGTACAGTCGTGGATGATGGCACCATTGCTGATCGCCGTGGTTCATTGAACGTGGATGACGAAGGGACACCAGCTGCGTATAACGTGCTTATTGAAAACGGTATTTTAAAGGGCTACATGCAAGATAAGCTAAATGCCCGTTTGATGGGTGTTAACCCTACTGGTAACGCACGCCGTGAATCGTATGCTCATTTACCTATGCCGCGTATGACCAACACCTATATGTTAGGTGGCGAGCACAGCCAAGCTGATATCATCAGCTCAGTGAAAAAAGGTATCTTCGCGCCTAACTTTGGTGGCGGCCAAGTGGATATTACGTCAGGTAAGTTTGTATTTAGTGCCTCTGAAGCCTACTTAATTGAAAACGGTAAAATCACGCAACCTATCAAAGGCGCAACACTGATTGGCAATGGCCCAGAAGTGATGCAGCAAATTTCGATGGTAGGCAACGACTTAGCGCTTGATAAAGGCGTTGGCGTATGTGGCAAAGATGGCCAAAGCGTACCTGTTGGTGTGGGTCAACCAAGCCTTAAAATTGATAACCTAACTGTGGGTGGTACGGCTTAATAATCCTCAATAATAGTTAAAATGAACGCGAGGGTAATCCCTCGCGTTTTTGTATTAGCTCAATAGCATCCATATACCTGCGGCAATCATAAATAAGTTTTCACTCAGAGAGATAAAGCCGAGCGGCACATTACTGTCGCCACCAACACAGGCGCATTTCAGCTCTCGTTTATCGATATACACAGCCTTAATAACTGATACCGCACCTATACCACCAATAAATAATGAAAATGGTGCTACAGCTAAGGCGGGTAATTTAGCCACCATACCTATCGCTACATACGCCTCTATAAATGGATAAACATAGGCGTAGGGCACGACACGCATGGCTAGTAAGTCATAGGTAATAAATGAGTTAGAAAAGCTGTATAAGTCTTGCAGCTTTTGTATCGCTAATACCGCCATGGATAATGCAACAAACAGCATCAGATTTTGCATAGAAAATAAAGCCTCACCACTGGCATAAGTGAAACCGCAGCTTAGTAGCATAGCTACTGCGAAAATGGCTAAAACAGGGGTATAACTGGTACCTTGTTGGCCAGCCTCGGGCAGATTAAAAAAGTCGCGTAAATCATCGTAACCACCAATGCGTTTATCATTGATAAAGGTTTGTGGTGTGGTTTTTACATCATGCTGCTGTTTGAATTCGTCAGTTTGCTCACGGCTGGTTAAGTGACGATCATCAACATCGTAACCATGACGCTCTAGTAAATCTTTTGATTTTAAACCGAATGGGCAAATATGCTCATCGGTCACCATGCGATATAAAATTGCAGACTTAGACACAGTGCCTCCTTGTAAAAATGCCTTGTTTACTGCGTAATAACTACTTAATTACACAGTAAACAAGAGCAAATTCTTGCTATAACTGGTTACTTTATTAACAGTTACAAGGTTTGTGCCAGCACTGGTTATTGTTTAGTTATGGTTAAAACAGCATCCATTACCGGATCGATACCTGCAAAGTAGTCTTTTGCAGAAAGCGTAATTGGCATATCGGGCGCTAACCAGATTCGATGATCTTCCGCTCGGCTTTGCTGGTGGAATTGGCTCGAAATAAGGCCTGTTTGTTTACTGTATGGCAGGTTAAACCAGCCAGCTTCACCTGCCACATTTGGGCGGGTGCCTGATGGCTCACCTACAAAAATCGCTGGCACTATATTGGCAATCTTTACAGCTACATCATGGCCTGCCGAAAACGTATTGCGGCCAATTAATATAAATAGCTTTCCTTGTGGTTTTAATACGTTAAAAAATGCGGCCGTTGCCACCAAAGGCGGGGTGAGCGAGCCATTACCACCACTGTTATGGCGAAGGTCTAGCACCAGATGCTCAATGTCATCGTGTTTGATTTGTGCTTGTAGCTGCATGGCAAATTCAGCAAGGGTGAGATCTTTGTTATTTCGCACATCATTGAATTGTACATACAGTAATTTATTCGTTTTGATTTGTTCGCTCCAAAACGGCGTATTGTTTTTTGCTAAGTATCTAAGCGTGGGGTGTTCAGCAAGTTTTGGTAACTTAGGAAAACCTGCAAATTGCATTGATTTGAGCGCTGGTGTAACTGTGGTGATAGCGCCTTGTGGTGAGCTGAGCGTAAGTGTTACCTCGCTCCCTTTGCTAATGCCAAGCCCGTTTAGCACATCAAGCAAACTTAAATAATAGGGACCCAACCAAAGGGTTTGCATTTCATTATCGCGAGCATTAATACGTTTAGTTAACTCAAGAGCTTGCTGGGCTGGTGTATCGGCAAATGCCTCAACTTTATAGCCAACATATTGCTGGTAATCGCTACTTGCTTTGCTGATGTATAAACCGTCACTAAATTGATAAAACTGAAATGGTAGTTGCTGAAAGTTGCCTGTTTCACCCCATGCTGGGATCAATAGATTATGACCATTGCCAAGTAATGCAATTAGCTCCATAAACTGAAAAACAATTTGCTGATCGGTTAGAATAGGAATCGACTTATCAATCTCAGCTACTTTTTCTGCAAACTGTTGTGAGCTCATGTTTTGATACATTGCCACGTGTAAACGTTTAATTTCTGAGACTAAAAACGCTAAATCGGCGCGCCATTTTTGATCTCGATTGAGTTCAGTATCCAAATTATTACCCGCAAGTGATTTATAACTGGCCGATTGCGCAAAGCGTTCAAAGTGAGGGTTAATACCAGACTTAAATAAGCTGGTGCCAGCAAGTGTTGGGCGGTCATCCCACCTTGCTGCCAGTGCTTTTTTAAGCCAATACTCTGCTTGCTGTTGGTTTTTAAGCTCTGCGTATGCCTCTGCAATTTTCACCATTAAATCGTTCGGGTTACTGGCCCCACTAGGAATGCCTTTTAAGCTAGTCCCAATTGCAAGTGCGCGTTGCAAAGCATTGCTGGCATTTTGATAATCGGCCAATTGAAAGTAACTGAGGCCAAGTAAATACCAAGTATCGCCATCATTTTGATATTCATTAATGAGCATTTTTGTGAGTTTATTCACCTGAGCCCAGTTTTGTTGTTTAGCAAATTCTATCGCCGTTGTTTTCGATTGAAAGTAAGCGATTGGATCGCTTGCACCAACACGACTTGGCTGCTCTTTTAAAGCTTGATTCGTCACCTCTAAAGAGTGATTCGTTGCTAAAGCAAAACTCGAAAAGTTTATTAATAGGCACAAAGTTAGTAGTAAAAAATAGGACTTGTACATCAGGAGTCTCAAAGTTGTTTTTTGTTTAAATTAGCGTTTGAGTTGTAAAAAAGCGTCCTAAAACAGGATTTAGGACGTTTTTTGTCTGTTTTATGAGCTAATTTTTTTGCGTTTGCTTCTTAAATTGACTCGGTGTTAATCCCGTTTCTTTTTTAAACACGGCATTAAAAGTCGATTTAGAATTAAAGCCTGCTTGAAATGCCAGCTCTATCAGGCTGAGTTTTTGAGGTGAGTCTTGCTCTATTTCGCGTTTAACATCATTCACTCTATGCTGGTTGATGTACTCACAAAAGTTGTTCCCCGTAGAGCTGTTAATAGCCCAAGATATTTCTTTACTACCGAGCCCGGTTTGATTTGCTAAGTCGTTTAGTGAGAGCCTAGGTTTTCGATAAAGCGATTCGTTAATAATCAAGTTATCAATGGTTGAGAAAATTTGCTGCGCAAGTTGCTCGTCAGCCGAATCAGTTTGTTCAGCTTCGGGTTCTTCAGGCAATGTGACTGGTTCGAATTGAAAGCTATTTTTGATGGTGTGAAACAACAAAAAGCTAAACATTAGCAGTAACAGTATTTCATTTAATAAATACCAGTGCATCTTTATATCGAGCGGCGTGATTGGTTGCACATTCATGCGCAGCAAATCAAATACGACAATAATGGCAAAAATAAATAATGCTTTGATCAGCCACTTTAATTTAAGGCTCTCAGCATCTGAGCGCGCATGCATAAGTTGTTTGTGATAGCGCTTTAAAATGCCATAAGCGAAGTAGAAATAACCAAGTTGACTGAGCGAACCAAGTAAAATGATCGCTTGCGTGTAGTGGGTAAAGGCCAAGGAAATAGCCGCAGGAATTAAGTGTACCGCGTATTGTGATGTTTTAAAGGGCTGTTTACCTGTAATCGACAAGGTAAAAAAGTAAATCATAGGCCCATACAGTAATGTAAATGCAGGGGTAATTAAGTAACTAGAAAACCCTAACCCTTCTAGCAGGTTAAAGGCGCACACACAGCCTTGAAATGCAAACAGCAGCACCAAGGAACGACTTTGTTTTTGGCTATTAATTAATAATGCACCAAATAACATTTGGAACAGAAAGATACTCTGTACAAGGTGTACAGGGAATAAAGTGATTGATTGCAAAGTAGTTTACGTTTTTATTCTTTTAGCTGAGTTTAACAACTCCCCCCTCACTTTGTAATCATAGGCATTAAAAAGTTTAAATTGGTCAGTATTTTAATCGCCTTTTTCTCTTCTTTTTGGCTGTACTTTCGAATAAGTTGATTAATGGCAATTTATGCTTGAATAAGCTAGAATTATCAGTATTACAGGAGGGTTTATGACTACCAAAACTGCTAAGACTAGCAATCAGCAAAAAACTAAGTTTATGCCCGATATGGATAACTTTAAGGTCAGTTTAAGCTATGAAGGTCTAACGCTGAAAACTAATAGTGAAGGCAAAAGTATTGCTGAATTGAAGCGTAAATATGCGCGATAAATACGGGGTAGCTCAAGATAAATATTGCTACCCTGCCTCTGATGTATTAATTAATTTATTAGATATTCGAGAATCGGATATATTAGATCAAGCTGAAGCTGAGTTTACCGCTGAACGCTATAGAACTTATGACTCCCCCGAACAACCTCTATCTAAGTTTTCACTTGAGCATTTAAAACATCTTCATCACCACTTATTTCAAGACTTATATGTCTGGGCAGGTCAAATTAGGGATGTTGATATCTCCAAGGGTAATACCCGCTTTTGTACTTGGACGCGTATTGAGCCTGAAGCTAACAAATTATTTCGAACCATTCCGGCAATATCGAATTGTCAGAATAATGATGAACTAATTGAAAAAGTGGCAGACTTGTTTTGTGAGCTAAATTTACTTCACCCATTCCGCGAAGGTAACGGTAGAGTGTTACGTTTCTTTTTTGAAGAAATGTTATATAGCATCGGCTATAAGGTTTCGTGGCCTCCAATCTCTCAGAGAGAGTGGATTGATGCGAATATTGCAGGTGTGAATTTAAACCTAGATTTACTTAAACGTATTTTTAGTCAAGCAATTTCTGAGCTTTGATAGTGTACTGAAATCACTACCAAATTTACTCAATAAAAAACCTTGTGGCAGCACCACAAGGTTTTAACATTGATTCGTAACGCGAGTTTATCTCATCGTTACAAACTCTTCTGAGCCCGTCGGGTGAATAGCCACAACAGCATCAAAGTCTGATTTGGTTGCGCCCATCTTCATTGCAACGGCAAAGCCTTGGATCATTTCGTCAACGGTAAAGCCAATGCCGTGTAAGCCAACAACTTTTTCGTCTTCGCCTGCACACACTAGCATCATGTTACATGCTTGACGGTGCTGAGTAACCGCTGTGTACATTGCTGCAAAGCTTGATTTATATACTTTAACGTTATCGCTGCCGTATTGATCAATCGCTTGCTGCTCTGTTAAACCAATTGTGCCGATTGGTGGATGGCTGAATACCACAGTAGGTACTAGCTCGTAGTCCATTTTTAAATCATCAGGTAGTTCTTTATTGAATAAGCGCTCTGATAAAATACGACCTGCTTTAACGGCTACTGGCGTAAGTTCGATACCGTTTTCGATGATATCGCCAACTGCGTATACGTTTTCAGCTGTGGTGTTTTGGAATTCGTCTACTTTAACGTAACCAGCTTCAGTTACTTCAACACCTGCCGCAGCAAGGTTGATTTTGTCAGTTGTAGGTGTACGGCCAATTGCCCAAATAACTTCATCAACGTTTTGGCTGTGACCATTTTCAAAGTGAATGGTTAAGCTGCCATCGCTTTCTTTAACTACTTCTTTAGGTGTGCACTCAGTGTGAAGAGTTGGGCCTTCTTTTGCCATAATATCGATAAGCGTATCAACAATGTATGGGTCAAAAGTACGTAGTGGTTTATTTTTACGAACAAACAGGTGTGTTTCTGTACCAAGGCTATGAAGTACGCCTGCGATTTCAACGGCAATGTAGCCTGCACCAACCACAGCAACACGCTTAGGCTGTGCGTCTAGCTCAAAGAAGCCATTTGAATCAATACCAAGCTCAGCGCCTGGAATGTTAGGAATAGTAGGGCGACCACCAACAGCGACAAGGATATGGTCAGCAGTGTATAGCTCACCGTTTACTTCAACTGTTTTGTTATCAACAAACTTAGCAAAGCCATTGATTACAGTTACACCATTGCTAGATAAGTACTTGTTGTAACCTTGGTGAATACGGCCAATATACGCTTCGCGGCTTTCAACTAATTTAGCCCAGCTAAAACCTTTTAATTCAACATCAAAGCCGTAGTCAGGTGCATATGCGTTAATTGCTTCAGCAATTTGTGCGCCGTGCCACATTACTTTCTTTGGAACACAACCCACGTTTACACAGGTGCCACCCATGTGTTTTGCTTCAATAAGAGCGACTTTTGCGCCACGCATTGCTGCACGGTTTGCAGAGGCAATACCGCCACTACCACCACCAATTGCAATGTAATCAAAATGCTGAGCCATAGTTTGTCCTCAAAAATAGATAACTTTTTATTAATTAATCGATTTAGTAATAAGTTGATAATAGCATAATAAAGACCAAGGTTAAGCCCCTTGTATTTCATCAATTCGCCCCAACTTCAAAATCATCTTCGCATAAAATTTGAGAACGAAAATGACAATTGCAGAAAATAACCCGCTCATTGGTTTAGAAGGGCTTCCGCCGTTTTCTAAAATTAAACCAGCACACGTAGTGCCAGCATTAAAAGCAGCGATTGCTGAGTGTCGTACCAAAATAGATGAGGTACTGGCAAGCAAATCATACACATGGAATGATTTGGTGCTTCCGCTTGAAGAAGCTGATGACAAGTTATCACGCTTATTTTCACCGGTATCACATATGAATTCTGTCGTTAATAACGACGAGCTACGTGAAGCCTATGAGCAATGTTTGCCGTTGTTATCTGAGTATTCAACCTTTGTTGGTCAGCATCAAGGTTTGTACGATGCTTACAACGCGCTTCACAACAGTGATGAATTTAAAACACTAACGACTGCCCAGCAAAAAACCATTACTAATGCACTGCGCGATTTTGAGCTATCTGGTATTGCCTTAAAACCTGAACAACAAAAGCGTTATGGCGAAATCAGTGCGCGCTTATCTGAGCTGGCCTCTAAGTTTGGTAACAATGTAATGGATGCAACTCTTGCTTGGCAAAAGCATATTACAGATGAAAGCGAACTGGCTGGTTTACCAGAGTCTGCGTTAGCCCTTGGTGCAGATACAGCTAAAAGCAAAGAGCTAGAAGGCTGGGTATTCACGTTAGATTTTCCATCTTACTTACCAATCATGACTTATGCTGATAACCGCGAGTTACGTGAAGAGTTTTACACTGCGTTTGTGACGCGTGCCTCTGATCAAGGCCCTAATGCGGGTGAGTTTGATAACTCAGCTATTATGAGCGAAGAGCTTGCACTGCGTCATGAACTTGCCGAGTTACTTGGCTTTAACAGCTACGCTGATATGTCATTGGCGACTAAAATGGCAGAAACGCCAGAGCAAGTTTTCTCATTCTTAGAAGATTTAGCTGCTAAGTCTAAGCCACAAGCTGAGCAAGAGCTTGCTGAGCTAACAGCTTACGCAAAAGATAAGCACGGTGTGACGGAACTGGCTGCATGGGACTACGCTTACTACGGCGAAAAGCTCAAGCAAGAGAAGTACGCGATTTCTGATGAAGTGCTGCGCCCATATTTTCCAGCCAATAAAGTTCTAAGTGGCTTATTCACTACAGTTAATCGTTTATTTGGTATTAGCGTTAAAGAAGTGACAGAGTTTGATACTTACCACCCTGATGTACGTTTCTTCGAAATTTACGATAACAGCAACACGTTACGTGGTCGCTTTTATCTAGATTTATATGCCCGCGATCGCAAGCGTGGTGGTGCTTGGATGGATGACTGCATGGGTCGAAAAGTACGTGCAAACGGCGAATTACAAACCCCTGTTGCGTACTTAGTGTGTAACTTTAATAAAGCAGTGGGTGATAAGCCTGCTTTGTTTACGCATAACGAAGTGACTACGTTATTCCATGAGTTTGGTCATGGTATTCACCATATGTTGACACAAGTTGATGCTGCGCCAGTTGCTGGTATTAACGGTGTTGCATGGGATGCGGTTGAGTTACCAAGCCAGTTCCTTGAAAACTGGTGTTACGAAGAAGAAGCGCTGAGCTTTATTTCGGGTCATTACGAAACAGATGAGCCGTTACCAAAAGAGTTACTAGATAAACTCCTTGCGGCGAAGAACTTCCAATCAGGTATGCAAATGCTGCGTCAGCTTGAGTTCTCGTTGTTTGACTTTACTATTCACCATACTTACAACGCGGGTGAGCCATGTCATATTCAAGCAACACTTGATGAGGTACGCAGTAAAACGGCTGTTGTTAAAGCGCCAGCGTTTAATCGTTTCCAGCATGGCTTTAGCCATATTTTTGCAGGCGGTTATAGCGCAGGTTATTACTCTTATAAATGGGCTGAAGTACTCTCGGCCGATGCGTTTTCTAAATTTGAAGAAGAAGGCATTTTTAACCCAGCAACGGGCGAAGCTTTCTTAAAGAACATTTTAGAAAAAGGGGGAAGCGAAGAGCCTATGGAGCTATTTAAAAAGTTCCGCGGACGCGAACCACAAGTTGATGCACTACTAAGACATAGTGGTATTGCAGCATAATACACATTACTTAAACTAAAGCGCCGTAAGGCGCTTTTTTATTAATAATTCTTAGCAAATTCAATCTTGCGTACTATTCTTTTTAAAAACAGTTGCAGGAATTAAGTATGTCAAAACTTGTATTAGCCATTGATGATGATAAGTATGTCCATCATGTGATTGAAGAATCACTATCGGGCTTTTGCACGTTGATCCATGCTAAAAATGGTGAAGAAGGATTAAGACAGGCGATAAAGTACAGCCCAGACATTATTTTACTTGATGTTGAAATGCCTGCTAAATCAGGGTACGAGGTGTGTAACGAATTAAAAGCTAACCCGCAAACTAAAGATATTCCTGTGATGTTTTTATCGGGTAAAGCGGACTTACCAGACCGTGTAAAAGGCTATAACGCAGGTGCAGCTGATTACATTGTAAAACCATTCAATGCTGAAGAGCTGATGGCACGAATTCGTGTGTTATATCAGTACCGCCAGCATTCAAAAAAATTAACCAGTGATGTTGAGCGAGCGCAAATAACCGCCGAAATAGCGATGACAGATTCAGGTGATATGGGACGCATCATGCGCTACGTTGGGCAGACTTATCATGCGCATGATATCAAAGCGTTATCTGAGCATATGTTTGAGTTTTTTAACCCGATGGAGCTTGATGTCGTGCTGGCGTTTTGGTATCACGATGTTGGCGTGTTTTGCTGTGCCGAAGGTGGAGTATGTCCTTTAGAGCAGGAGTTACTAGAAAAACATCGTGATGCGAATCGCTTTGTTGATTTTAGCCACCGCACCATTATTAATTACCCTAAAGTGTCAATGTTAGTCAAAAACATGCCACTTGATGATGCCCAACTTTATGGTCGTTATAAAGATTTATTCCCGCACATCCTCGAAGTCACAAACGCAAAAGTTCAAGATATGGAAATTAATGAGCGAGCACTGACTCAGGCACAGCAAATTGGGAATGCCTTTAATGAACTATCTCAACAAATGTATCAAAACAGTGATTCACGCGAACGAGCGGTTGAAAAGCTAGCTGCGCAATTGGATGAGTTAAATAAGTCAGTCGCACAAAGCAATTTGTCGAGTAGTGATGAAGTAACTTTTCATCTACAGCAATTAGAGCAGACTAAGTTATTATTTTCTTCGCTCAATGATGATTTAGCGTTTATAAAATATCAGTTAAAACACATTATTGAAGCGCGTAGTGATCTTCTCGCCAGTTTGCAAAAAATGGCAGAGCCTAGTCACACTGAAGATGTCACTTCACAAACGGATATCGAGCTATTTTAAGCCATGCTATACTGACGCCGATTAATATAGCTCGGAGTTTTGTGTGGTAATTCATTGTCCTTTTAAAGAAATGCGCCCTTATTTAGATGCAATAGAGTTGCGTTTTGGTTTAGCTAAGTGGGCTGAGCAGAATGCGGGCTTTTCGCTTCATTATGACGACCAAGGTCTTAGCTTGAAAAAAAAGGACGAACCTAAGCTAGGTGCAATCCACGTTGATTTTGTAACGGGTGCTGCTGCTCACCGCCGTAAGTTTGGTGGAGGTAAAGGGCAAGCTATAGCAAAGGCTGTAGGGTTAAATAAAGGTGCCACACCAGTGGTTCTTGATGCCACCGCAGGCCTTGGTCGTGATGGCTTTGTACTGGCATCACTAGGCTGTAAAGTGATTTTACATGAGCGCCATCCAGTAGTTGCCGCGCTATTATTTGATGGCCTAGAACGTGCCTATAACGATGCAGAAATTGGCCCCTGGATGAAAGAAAACATGAGCTTAGTGTTTGGCTCTAGTCATACGTTACTGGCGCAGTGTAGTGATACTCCTGATGTTGTGTACTTAGATCCTATGTTTCCTCATCGTGAAAAATCAGCTCTCGTTAAAAAAGAAATGCGAGTATTCCAAGAGCTTGTGGGCTCAGATAGCGATGCCGATGATCTATTAGAGTTTGCTTATCCGCTTGCTAGTAAGCGAGTAGTTGTGAAGCGCCCTGACTACGCGCCATTTTTAAATGACAAAACCCCGAGTATGCAAATCAAAACCAAAAAAAACCGCTTTGATGTATATGTAAAAGCGGCAATGGTTTAAATCTAATGTTTTTGGATGTATCTGGTTTTTTCGTGTAGTTGTTTATGGTGGTATTTCATCATATTGTCATAAAAGGTTAATATTCTACGCGCGCAACGTTACTTGGGAATATCGTTTATGCGCGTGTCATCATTTACTCGGCTATTGGCCGTTTTACTTACTCTCGCTAGTATTTTATTAGCAGCCACTCTGTTTTGGGCAAGTCAAACCTTATTCGGTTTAGAGCAACAAGATAACGCTTATAACAAGCTAAAAAACACCATCATTATTGATTTAAAAAGCTACCTTGATGATTATTTAGAACAAGGTGACAGCCAACATTTAAATAAAGCTTCTACGCTGATAAGTGATGTTAAAAAGCAGCATTTAGCTAAGTTGCCTAGTGATCTTGCAAGTCAGCTTAATAGCCAGCTAACAGCACTCGATAAAGACATCAATGGTAAGTACCGCGCTTTAGGTAAGCTATCGGGTAACGAAATGGCGCTGCTTGATAACTCGTTAAGACAAATGGCAGGTTCAGCGTCATCATTAATTGGCTATGCAAGTAAAGCCGAGCCGCAAACAGCGCTTGCGCTTGAATATTATCAACTTGCTGCTGACTACTACAGCGAAGTGACATCACTTGCTTTATATACTTACAAGTTAGTGATCAACTTTGATCAAGACACTAAAAACAGCCTTAACCAAAGTGTTGAAAACTTAAATGCTCTTGCTACTAAAATCGACAGACTCGAAAACCTAGGTGTAATGAGTGAAGTGGATGAAGACGCTTTATTTTTTGGTGAAGAAGCAGAAGATTTAGCCGGTGATATTAAAGCTGAGTTAAGTAGCTGGCCCAAACGCTTCCCACGTGATTTAGCATCCACTCTTGAGCAAGCAGAGCAGCGTCAAACCGGTATGCAAGCCTTGCGCGAGCAAATAGGCGCCTTGTCTACAACGGTGCTCGGTGCAGAGCAAAAGCTAAAAGATGAACAGAGCGACCTTAAGCAGCAAGTGTTTATCGTGTTTTGTGTAGCCATTGGCATGCTGGTGGTTTTAGCAGCGGGTGTGTATTTCGTACAGCGTAACCAAGTGCTTAACCCGCTGCGTCAATTGCGTGATGGCTTTGCTTTCTTAATTGAGAGTAATGAGCTTAAAAACATTGAGAGTAAAAATCCGAAAACTGAAGTCGGTGAAATTGCCCATTACTTTAATCAATTGATTGAGCGCCAGCGTGGTGAAGCAGAAGAACGAGCACAAATGCTTAAGGTTATTAATGACTTTATGCTAGAGATGAGCGAGCACTTACATACGATTGCCCAGCAAACTGATGCTAGCCACTCTCAGGTTGAACAAAACCAAAGTTTACTTACTGATATTCAAGACATTGGTGAACAGGTTAATAACATCAATGGTCAAGTTGCTGATAACGCCAAACAAACCTTTGGTGCGATGGAGCAGAGCCTAGGCTTTGCAGATAGCATGTTAACCGCAAGCTCTCGTACTGAAGAACGCGTTGAGCAAGGCCTAGATAGCTTAAAAGAGCTATTAAAAGGCGTTGATGATGTGGGTCAAGTTATTGAGGTGATTAAAAATATTGCTGAGCAAACAAACTTATTAGCACTGAATGCAGCGATTGAATCGGCGCGTGCAGGTGAGCATGGCCGAGGCTTTGCGGTGGTCGCTGACGAAGTACGAAAACTTGCCAGACAAACGCAGGGGTCACTTGATGATATTAACAATCAGTTAAACCGCTTAAGTGAAAACTCCACCATGGTATCGGAGCAAATTAGCGCACTGGCTAATGATGCCGAGCTACAAACACAAAATGCCCAAGAACTTAAACGTAACTCCGAAGGCGTAGCTGGCAACGCGCAAGATGCAAATAAGGTCGCATTTGATGCTATGGAGCTGGCTAAACAGCAAAACGCCTTACTCGAAAACTTCAGTCAATCAATGCAAAGCATGAAAGGGCAGGTAAGCGAATCAAACTCTCTGGTTAGTGATATTCAGCATCGCCTACAAGAGCAAATGCATACCATTAAAGCCAGCTTAGGTTTATAACCCTCCAAAGGGCGAGCAATGGTTTACGTTGTTTGTCCTTAAAATCATGCTGTATTCAATTTTTTAGGTATATACTCTGTACTCTTATTTTCTTTCAAGGAATTACGATGATCGAACAAGGCCAAACTATACCTACAGCAACCCTTAGTGAATTAACTAGCGAAGGCATGCAAACCTTAACAACAGAGGCATTATTTGCAGATAAAAAAGTAGTGTTGTTTGCCGTGCCGGGTGCATTTACACCAACATGCTCTAATGCTCACTTACCTGAGTTTATTACCCTGGCCGATAAAATTACTGCTAAAGGCGTTGATGCAATCTACTGTGTATCGGTGAACGATGCATTTGTAATGAAAGCATGGGGTGAAGCTCATAACGCTGAGCATATTCGTATGTTAGCAGATGGTGATGCAAGTTTTACCAAAGCACTTGGTTTAGATAAAGACACAGCTGGTTTTGGTGGTATACGTTCTAAGCGTTATGCAATGATCGTTGAAAACCAAACTGTAACAGGGCTGTTTGTTGAACAAGACAAAGAGTTTGTAGTAAGCCGCGCTGAAGCTGTGCTAGAAAAGCTTTAATAGCAATTCATAAATACAAAAAAGCCGGACGTAAGTCCGGCTGAAAGTCCCTGGGGGTGACTTAGGAGATCAACTATTAAGGTTGATATTGCGCATCCAGTGTAACACCCGAGAAAGTACGGTAAGCATTTAAGCTTAAGTGCCAAGTACCTGCTTGTGGATTACTGAACGTACAAGTTTCTGCGTTACCGTTTTTGTAAGGGCGACAGTCATAGCTTGATGATGTTGGTTGGCTACCAAACTTAACGAATAAGTCTGAATCGCCAGTACCGCCTGATGTCGTTACTGTAAAGCTTGCCATACCGGCAGGAACATCAATAGTGTAATGCTTCCATTGGCCTGCACTTGCAGAGATATCTGTTACTGTGCCACCACCTGCTTGTGGTGAACCTGAGCCTGAACCACCGCCAGAAGTTGTTAAATCACCTACTAGGCTAACACCTGAGTATGCAGAGTAACCATTCAGCATTACATGGTATGTACCTGCTGTTGGGTTATCGATAGAACATACTTCGTTGTTACCGCCTTTATACGGGCGACAATCATAGGTTGATGTTGTTGGTGCGCTACCTGCACGAACGTAAAGGTCAGCATCGCCTGAACCGCCACTCATTGTGAAGGTTACGTTAGTCGCACCTGTTGGAACTTCCATTGTGTAGAAAGTTTGGCTGCTAGCAGAGCCACTTAAACCAGTTAGTGCTTGACCATCTTCTAATACGTTACCCGTTGGTGGTGGCGGTGTTGTACCTGAGGCTGCTGCAACCGCGGCTGCCGCATCAACAATACCTGTACCACAGCTAGTACATGTTGCTGGGAAAGAACGAGTTGTCGATTTTAAGATACTTTCGATTTCATCAGGTGTTGCTGATGGCTTAGCTTGTTTGATTAATGCTGCGACACCCGCAACATGTGGAGCTGCCATCGATGTACCTTGTGAGTAGTGGTATGAATCACTGCTAGGGCTTGAAGAGCCTGAGTTGTGAGTAGATAACACACCTTCAGAGTCATTCGCAAAGCTTTGTGCGCCACCCGGTGCTGCAACGTCAATGTTGCTACCGTAGTTTGAGTAGTATGCACGACCACCGTTACGACCAACAGATGCAACGTTTACAACACCATTACAGTTACCAGGGTTGTAGTTTGCAGAGTTATCGTTGTCGTTACCTGCAGCGATTACAATTACAGAACCGTTGTTACGCGCTTGATTGATTGCATTTTGCGTTGTTGAGCTACATGAACCGCTACCACCTAAACTCATGTTAATAACATCAGCAGGGTTAGCATTTGCTGGTACGCCAGAAACTGAACCACCCGATGCCCAGATGATGCCGTCAGCGATATCAGAAGTTAAACCACCACATTTACCAAGTACACGCACTGGCACTACTTTTGAGTTGTAAGCAACACCGGCAACACCTTCACCGTTATTAGTGACTGCTGCAACAGTACCCGCAACGTGTGTACCGTGCCAGCTTGAGCTTTGTGCACTGTGTGTGTAACCACATTCGTTAGCGCTGATTGCATCACCCGGATCGCGTGCATCGCTATCACGACCACCGCCGTCGTTCGCTACAGACACGTTAGAGATCATGTCATAGCCTTGAAGAATGTTAGCATTTAAATCAATATGAGGGCGGTAACCAGTATCAAGTACCGCTACAACGACACCGCTACCCGTTGCTGTATCCCAAGCAGTAGGAAGGTTAAGACCGCCCGCTTGCTCGTAGTAGTGCCATTGGTCGTCATAACGAGGGTCGTTAGGCGTCGCAAAGGGCTTTAACATTTGGTCGATTTCGATGTATTCAACATTACCAGAAGCGACCATTTCTTGCATAAATTCTTGGGTTTCTTCAGCTGATAGTTTTTTATCAGCACGCATTACGTGGTGATTACTCATCGCCATTGCACGAACGTATTGTGCTTTTACTTTACCTTTTTTGCTGCTGAAGTTTTTAATAAAGCCTTTTGCTTTTTTGTTCATCATAGTCGGCGTTTGTTCTGCTGCCGACATGGTCATCATTTCATCACTATTGTTTTTATACTTGATGATAAATTGAGTACCGAAGCCTTCTTGGCCTTGTAATTTAGCTGCAGTTTCCTGCATAGATGGTGACATAAGTTGATCTGGAGTAGCCATAGCTGCTGTTGTTCCAAACAACGCAGTCAAGCTCAGTGCAATTGCGCATTTCTTCAAGTTGTTGTTAGTTGTCATAATGATCCCTAGATTGTTATGTAAATCTCCACGATGTTTTTCGTGAAGGGGGACAAAGGTAAAATATATGTTAATTTAGTTAAAATATCGTTTTATTATGGTTGTCTCTATTTTGGTTATAACTAAATGTATAGACGTCTAAATCAGTCTTTTTATGGTGTTTTTTGATTGTTTTCTCATAATAAAGTTATAATTTTATGGTTTTGAGTTTTTGCTTTATTTCGTTTTTTGGATTTATCTTTTTTGTAAAAACATCTCTGAGTTAACACTGCGACGACAATAACTTGTTATAATCAGCTAAATTTTTTTAGTGAGTATGATTAATGACCCAAGTAGATGTAATTGTGATTGGCGCCGGCGCCGCAGGTTTGATGTGCGCTGCACAAGCAGGCTACCGTGGTCGCAATGTTACTGTGCTTGATATGGGCAAGAAGCCGGGCCGTAAAATATTAATCAGCGGCGGCGGGCGTTGTAACTTCACCAATGAAAACGCAAGCCCAGACAACTACTTATGTGGCAATCCTCACTTTGTAAAATCGTGTTTAAGCCGTTATACCCAACATGACTTTATAGAGCTGGTGGACCGTCACGGCTTGGCGTATCACCATAAAACGCTGGGTCAGCTATTTTGTGATAACAGCGCACAAGATATCGTTGACATTCTTTTAACTGAGTGTGAGTGGGCAGGTGTTAACATAGCGCTGCGTAACGAAGTACTCAGCGTGACAAAAACCGATGCGGGCTATGAAGTTATTACCGAGCAAGACAGCTATCAATGTGAGTCGTTAGTTGTCGCATCGGGCGGATTAACCATGCCTAAGCTCGGTGCATCACCAATTGGTTATAAAATTGCCGAGCAATTTGGTTTAGCAGTGCTACCAACCATGGCGGCATTAGTGCCATTTACGTTGCACCAGCATGATAAAGATCGCTTTGATGGGTTATCGGGGATCAGCATTCCTTGTCTGGTTACTAGTGAAGATGGCACCCAGTTTAAAGAAAACATCTTGTTTACTCACCGTGGCCTTTCGGGCCCAGCTATTTTACAAATCAGCTCTTTTTGGCGTGCAGGGCAAACTGTGTACATCAACTTGTTACCCGAGCTCGATTTAAAACAGCAGCTTGAGCAGTGGCGTCAAAGCCAAGGGCAAAAGTCACTAAAAAATACCCTTGCGACAATTTTACCAAAACGCTTTGTTGAAATGCTGCACGACACGAAAGCGATCCCAGATTGCAATGTAAACCAGCTAAGCCATGCGCAAATCGACGCATTACATGACTACATTCACAATTGGCAAATTAAACCTAACGGCACAGAGGGTTATAGAACAGCCGAAGTAACGCTTGGCGGTGTAGACACCGACGAGTTAAGTTCAAAAACTTTCGAAGCGAAAAAGTCACTAGGCCTTTATTTCATCGGCGAAGTCACTGACGTCACCGGCTGGCTAGGCGGCTACAACTTCCAATACGCCTGGAGCTGCGGCTTTGCAGCAGGGCAGTATTGTTGATTTGAGTTGCGAGTTGCTAGGGGAAAGGTGTTAGTGGTCAAGCCAAAGGAGCTAGGCTCTAGGTGCTAGGTTAGCACTTGCTTGTAGGTCCTGCTATAGCGCGTGGCTGTTATTAATGGAGTAATAGATGAATAAAGTATATATATTTTATCCAGAATATGAAGATGAATTTATTACTCCGGTTGATACCTCAGAAACGAGTTTATTATTCTATGAACAGCTTTAAAGCTTACTTATTACTTTGTTTTCTACTGGTGATTACATGTCATTCGCATGCCGACGATGTTAGTTGGCAGTGGCAATCAGATTTGGAAAAAGCGATATTGAAAGCAGATACCTCAGTGCAAAATATAGAGCTTGGTTCTTACTGGGATACACGTTATGGGGCTGCTGTATTTTCTGTTGCAAACTTAATATCAATCGGTTGGTCTAGTAGAGGGTTTAATCCAGAAATATACAATACGGTTTTGAATGATATTTGGAATAATACGAGTCAAAAGCACTTGCTAAATGACAACTTAATTCGCTTATCTTCTTTAACGTGGAGGTTAAACCTTAAGAATAGATGCTTTGATGCTAACGTGAATAAAAGCCGTGCTCGTAAGTACATCATTGAAATGATTAACTCGGATGAGAATGTTTTAAAGGATTCTGCAATCAGTGGGCTCGGGTTATTAGGCGAACGTGAAGATGTTGATATGTTGATTGAGCTATTGATTAACAATCAAAATAACTTTGTTGGATCTTCTGCATTAAGCTCTCTTTTGCTTGTTGAAGGTGATTACGCACTAGAAATGCTTAGGACTAATATACAAAAAGTCTCCAATGATTCTCTAAAGCAGCAGATTAACGAAGAGCTTAGCTTCATACGAGTCAGTGATGATAAGTGCGCTGAATAAAATCTATCGCATTCATAAAAAGTCGAACTATGCTGGTAGCACCTAGCACCTAGCACCTAGCACCTAGCACCTAGCACCTAGCACCTAGTAACTAGTAACTAAACTAGACAACTATTTGGTTACCCATTTATTTTTCATGCATATGATTGGTAACAAGTAGTTAAATAAAACCATTGGGGTTAAGCTAAATTATTTTCTGATGCCATGGGCGAGGTAGTGGCAAAAAGAAAGACCTGACACTATGAGCTCTGGAGTAAAATGATATGACTAATATGCTGAACGTTTATATGGATGATATAGAAGTTATTAGTGATGAAACCCCACAATCATTTGATAAGCTTAAAAAAGGTGTATTATCTGATGATAGTGAAATAAGACAAAGATCATTTTCTAAATTGGCATGCTTTGAGTATACCGAAGAAATTAAAAATATTTTTAACAGAGGATTATTAGATAGCGATGAACTTATTCGCTCTGATTGTATAGAATTTCTCGCTGAACTTGATTTACTTGATAATTTAGAAAAGATTTGCGAATTATTAGATGACCCAAGCCATTATGTCGTTGATTCATGTGTAATTAGTCTAGCTGAGCTAAATTCTAAAAATGAAAAAGTTATTAAACTTTTGATTAATAAGTTAAAAGATAAGCAGCTTAAGAGTGGAACAGTTTTAAGTATTCACTATGCGTTATATAAACTTGATCCAACATACTCAATTGGGAACCTATTAGTTTGCTATTCTGATTCCAGAGATTATCGAGATAGGTGCGCTATTTTAAACTTATTAGCAGAGGGAATCCGAGAAGAGGATATCCCTGTGATAAAAGAGAAACTAGATAAAATTGTAAATCCTAATGATTTTAGATCTGTTCTATCTAAATATGATGAACTTTTAGCTTCATTAGGTTGATCAGAGATTTAAATCCAAAGCCTCGCACTAGCGGGGCTTTGTTTTTTCTAGCTGTGGTGGCTTGGATTTTGTTTTCAAGACTGGCTAAGCTGCTCAATGAAAAGAACCGCTTGCTGGCATGGGTGAGGTAGTGACAAAAAGCAAAACCTGCTCCCATGTGTTTGAAGCGCAGTAAAAGGAGCATGATTTATAATGACTGAAATTACAAAAACTCAAAGATTGGTCTGTAATGAATTTAATGCTGACTTTGTATCATCTCCCGAATATATGAAAGTTGGGATTTCTCGTAACGTCAAGCAAGGGGTTATTCCTATTAATGGACTAAGACACTCCCCTGAAGGAGATACAACAGGTTGGTACATTTGGGGTGGAGAAGAGTTTTCTGAAGAACCTGATTTTTTCGTTCCTCTTCATGTTGCTCATTTAGGTGAGTGGTGTCCTGATATCAAAAAATTTCTTGCGCTACCTCCGGGTTATAGGTTTTTAATCGCAGGAGATTATGTTGATGTTTGGTTTGATGAGTCTTTATTAAATATTTGACGACATAGTTTGAATTCTAAGCTTCACACTCGCGGGGGGTTTTTGTTGTTTTCAACTTTGATGATATTCTCGATAGATTAATTAATTGTGTGGTATCCAATTTAAGATGAAAGGAATAACTCATCTGCTAGAAGTTCAACAGAAGTGTTGTGAACACTATAGTGCACAATATACACCAGTTGACGAGGAGCAAATGGTAGTAATATCTGACGGTGTATATGAGGGGCTGCCTTTAGAAGGAGTTCGTTACCCTTCACCGGACCATATGAGCGGTTGGTGGTTAACCACTGACGAATATAATGGAGATATTTCGAGTTTAAAAACGGTTCACTTTACTCATATTGTAAAATATAGACCTGAAGTAGCTATTTATATGGCTTTGCCACCTGGTTATCGATTCATGCTGGGTGGAGAGCAAGAACAGGTTTGGTTTGATGAAGAAGTAGCAAACGACGAATAGATAATATCTTTTTAATTCAGAGCTTCGCACTCTAGGGTTTCGTTCTTAATAAACAGTGACTCAAAGAAGAAACTCGATATCTTATATTTGCACCTAGCTCCTAGCTCCTAGCCCCTAGCCCCTAAACTAGACAACTATAAGGTTACCCATTTATTTTTCATGCATATGATAGGTGATAAGTAGTTAAATAAAACTATTGGGGTTAAGCTAAATTATTTTCTGACGCCATGGGCGAGGTAGTGGCAAAAAGCAAAAGCCCATGTGTATGTAAACACCTAGATCAGTAAGTATAAAGCTTGAAGAAAATGATTATTGAAATTACGAAGTGGTCCACGGGCTTTAGAAAAATATCTTTTAATAAGGTATTGCGTCGAGAGTTGAAAATGACGATTGCAGAGGCAAAGACCACTGTGAATGAAATTCTTGTGGGAAATACTGTAAGGCTGCCATATACAAAAGAGTTGGAACTTGAGGTTAAGAAAGCAGAATTATCTTACGATCTTATTGATGATTAAAAATTAAGAGGATTCTACCTTAGTTTGAATCCAAATATTTTCTAACAGGAATCTGGGTTTGTTTTCAAAAAACAGCGACTCAAAGAAGTTACTGGATATCTTATATTTGCACCTAAAACCTAGCACTTAGACTTGCCACCATAAATAGCAACCAACATTATCGAACTTATAGCTAACATCTAATGTTACTGTGGCTTCATGCTATTGAGTAATGAGCTGAACTCGAGTGCCTGTAAATCTTAAAGTGCTCTGATAACTCGATTTGAAATAAAAAAGCCGCTAACTTAGCGGCTTTGTTGGTTGCGAAAATATGATACCAATCGACTTAACACGATTGATATAGGGTTAACGTAGGTCGAAGCGATCTAGCGTCATTACTTTAGTCCACGCTGCTACGAAGTCATCAACGAACTTCTGTTTAGCATCGTCAGAGGCATACACTTCAGCAATTGAACGTAGCTCTGAGTTTGAACCGAAGATTAAATCTACTGGTGTTGCTGTCCACTTAAGTTTGCCTGATTGACGGTCACGGCCTTCGTAAACACCTTCCTCAGAAGACTTAGACCACTTCGTTGACATATCTAATAGGTTAACGAAGAAATCGTTACTTAATGTGCCAGGTTTTTTCGTGAATACACCGTGTTTAGTTTGGTCTGTATTCGCGTTAAGGGCACGCATACCACCTAGTAGTGCAGTCATTTCTGGTACTGATAAGCTTAGTAAATCAGCACGTTCAACTAACATTTCAGCCGGTGATTTCCATGCTGAGCTGTAGTAATTACGGAACGCATCTGCCGTCGGCTCAAGTACTTCGAATGATTCAACGTCAGTCATTTCTAATGACGCGTCCATACGGCCTGGTTTGAACGGTACTGCGATAGAGAAACCCGCGTCGCTTGCTGCTTTTTCGATTGCAGCCGCACCACCAAGAACAATCATATCAGCTAGTGAAATCTCTTTACCGCCAGATGCTTTTTTGTTGAACTTAGTTTGGATTTTTTCAAGTTTGCTAAGTACTTTAGCCACTTCTTTCGGGTTGTTTACCGGCCAATCTTTTTGCGGAGCAAAGCGAATACGTGCACCGTTTGCACCACCACGCATATCTGTGTCGCGGTAGCTTGCTGCAGATGCCCAAGCAACTCGAACTAGCTCAGATACAGATAAACCTGAATCTAAGATGCTAGCTTTAAGTGACGCGATATCTTTGCTATCAACTAGTTTGTGATCAACCGCAGGGATGTAGTCTTGCCAAATTAATACTTCTTCTGGCACTAAGTCACCTAGGTAACGAGCACGTGGGCCCATATCGCGGTGGTTTAGTTTGAACCATGCTTTAGCAAATGCCAGTTCGAACTCTTTCGGGTCGTTTAAGAAACGCTCTGAAATCTTACGAAACTCAGGATCTGCTTTTAACGCGATATCAGTTGTGAACATGATAGGCGCATGACGCTTACCTTTAATGTGTGCATCTGGCACTAGGTTAGACGCTTGACCATTTTCAGGGATCCATTGAGTCGCACCTGCAGGGCTCTTAGTTTTAACCCATTCAAAAGCAAATAAGTTTTGTAGGTAGTTGATTGACCAGCGTGTTGGTGTCACTGTCCATGCACCTTCAAGACCTGAAGTGATGGTGTCTTCTGAGTGACCTTTACCACATTTGTTTTTCCAACCTAAACCTTGCTCTTCGATACCGGCTGCTGCAGGCTCTTTGTCTAAGCAGGTCGCTTTTTTCGCACCGTGTGCTTTACCAAAGCTGTGACCACCGGCGATTAGTGCAACGATTTCTTCATCGTTCATTGCCATGCGGCCGAATGATAAACGGATGTCGTCTGCTGCAAGTAGTGGATCAGGGTTACCGTGAGGGCCTTCTGGGTTTACATAGATTAAGCCCATCTCAACTGCCGCTAATGGGCCTTTAAGTTTGCCTTTTTTGTCACGACGTTCGTCAGTTAACATTTTGCCTTCAGGGCCCCAGTATACGTAATCTGGTTCCCAATCGTCTTCACGACCACCGGCATAACCAAAGGTTTTGAAGCCCATTGATTCAAGCGCAACGTTACCTGTTAACGCCATCAAGTCAGCCCAAGAAATGCTGCGACCGTATTTTTGTTTTATAGGCCAAAGTAAACGACGTGCCTTATCAAGGTTTGCGTTATCAGGCCAGCTATTTAGCGGGTCGAAACGTTGTTGACCACCGCCTGCGCCACCACGACCATCAAACGTACGGTAAGTACCTGATGCGTGCCACGCCATACGGATGAAGAATGGACCATAGTGACCGTAGTCAGCAGGCCACCAATCTTGAGAATCAGTCAATACTTTCTCAATATCAGCTTTCACTGCGTTTAGGTCTAACTTTAAGAATTCTTTTTTGTAATCAAAGTAAGGACCCATAGGATCAGACTCTGCACCATGGGCACGAAGTTGGCTAAGATCTAATTGCTCTGGCCACCAGAATTGGTTTGATTTGATGTCGTTTGTAGCTTGTACGCCTGTTGCCACCAACAGTGATACCGCAACAGCTACTTTAGACAAAGCTGACGTTGATTTTTTAAACATTGTGTAGTCTCCAGTTAGAAGTTGGGTGAAATATAGATTTGTTCAGGTTAACTTTCCACTTACAAACTGGGGTTTAAATCGATTGATAAAATCGAAAAAACAGATGGTTTAATTGATTTTATAGAACAAAGCCAGCGAAAATGCTGGCTCTAGGGGAGGTGTGCAGTAAGCTTAAATTCAGCTTGTTGCTTATTCTTCAATAAAGGGTACGCCGTTTTTGATCCACTCAGCGGCTGGTTTGCCTTTTAAGTAGTGATCAAAATATTCCATCATGCGTACTGAGAAATCCACTTGGTTAGGGAATTTCTTCAGGTGATGTGGTTCACCTTCGTATTGTAAGAAGGTGGCATCTTTACCCGCACGACGAAGTGCTAGGTAGTATTGAACACCTTCGTGCCATGGCACAGCATCATCTTTGTCGCCAAACATAATCAGAATTGGGGTATTCACTTTATCAGCGAAGAACACTGGTGAGTTTTCGATGTATAGCTCTGGCGCTTCGAATAACGTTTTACCAATGCGGCTTTGCCCTGTTTCGTATTGGAACTGACGTGCAAGACCTGATTTTAAGCGAATACCGCTGTATGCACTGGTCATGTTAGATACTGGCGCACCCGATACAACCGCCTTAAACATATCTGTTTGCGTGATCATAAAGGCACTTTGGTAGCCTGCCCATGAGTGACCTTGTAAACCAATTTTATCTGGATCAGCAATGCCTAAATCAATTAACTTTTGAGTTGCGTTGATCATAGTTTGGGTTGACGATTTACCCGGATGACCAATTTCAAAACGGATATCAGGTAAGAAAATCGCATAACCATTTGAAGTAAACATCGGGAAGTTAGGACGATGATTTAACTCCATTTTCGGGAAGTCATACATGCGTTGGCTCATATAGCGGTAGAAGTACACAACCACTGGAACCTTATCGCCTTTTTTGTAGCCCGCAGGTTTGATCAATACACCTTGTAAGTCTTCACCATCAAACCCTTTGTAGCTAATAAGCTCTGGTTTTTCGCCCCATGCAAAGTTGCTAATTTGTGGGTTTAGGTTGGTAAGACGTTGTGGCTTTTTGAAGCTAAAATCAGTTTGGTAGTAATCAGGGAATTGCTGATATGTTTGCGCTGTGAATAGGTATTTGTCGGCATTTTTCGCCTTTTTCACCACATCATAGCGCTTTTTACCCGAAAGTACTTTGCTTACTTTATTGCTTGTTAAATCAAGCTTAGCAATTTCAGTTTGCTTATCTTGCAGATTGGTTGCGCTTAGTAATAATGTTTCGTCTTTGGCAAAGCCCACTTGGTCTTTATCTAGTTTAATAACACGATATTGGGTATTGCTTTCTTTACCTTGAGTTAAGCGCGTTGCTTTTTGTGTTGCGACATCAAAAGCCCAAATATCAAATTTACTGTAAACCAGCACTTGGCTGCTATCGTTTAACCAGCCAGCAAAACCATAACCCGGCTGAGGTGACGGGTAGTCATGTTTATCATCAGCAAAAATAGCGTTAATTGCTTTAGATAAGGTCGAAACCTTGTTGTTACCTAAATCTTTAAGCTGTACTTGGCTGTCTTGGAAAAATGCTGCAAATTGACCATTTGGCGCAAGGCTTGGTCTAAACGGATAGTCGCTGACGATAGCGGTTTGTTTACCGGTTTTAACATCAACACTGAAATAATCTGCGTAAAAACCACCATACATAACACGTTCTAGGTAAGGTCGGTCTGAATAGCCTAATAGCGCTTCACGATGAGTATTAAGCGAAACCTCTGGCATGTTCGGTGTGCTCAACTGCACAACGTGCTGACCATTTACATGATATACCGCTTGGTAATGACGAAGCTTATTCGCTTTGTTCCATTGCTGCTCTTCGCGAGGCTTAATTTCAGCGTCTTTGTTGTGCCAAACGTTAAGGCCCTTTTGGTCGCGAATGGTATCGAAATCATATAAAGAGGCTTCATCTTTGTATTCTTTTAGGGCAACTTTTGCAGCGAGTTTAGGGTGGTTTTCAAAGTATAAACGAGCACCATCTTCAGACCATTTTAGCGATGCTGTTTTGCCAATAGTCCAGCTGCTATCTGCAGAATTAATGGTTGAAAGCGCCCCATTTTGTAAAAGCTGTAAGCTGTGGTCACGACGGCGTGTATCATCATTCACATAATTACCAATTAACAGCGCTGCGATATTGCTGTTTGGCTGCCAAGCAATTTTGTTTGCCACAACGCCCGGCTCATCAATCAGTGCACTCGTTGCAAAGTCATTATTAAGATTAACTAATACAACTTGGTTGTCGGCACCATCATGGTAGCTTTGGCTTGCTAATAACTGCTCACCGGTGCTGCTAATCGCATAGCTGAATACGTTGTTTAGGGTGTGAGTGGTTTTATCTTGAAGGTTAACAAGCACTAAATCAAAGCTTTTATCTTTTTTGTCTGGCTTGATTTCGCTGCTGTTTTCGTCTTTTTCTTCGCTGTCTTTTTTATCTGCTTTCTTATCGAGTCGGTAAGCAAGCCATACACCATCATCCGATAGTGCATAGTCTTTTACATCGTTAAAGGTTTGTTGCTCACCATTTTTAGTATTCACTAAAACAAGGTTGTTCTTTAGCTCATCTTTTTTCTTGGTGGTTTCTTTTTCAAGTAGGGTTGGTACCTGAGTAAAAGCCACCCAGTTTGCTGCTTTATTAATAGTTGGGCGAGTACCGCGCTCAACGCTAGTTAGTAGGGTGTTGTTGTTTAATGTATAAACCTGACCTTGTGCATTACCGCGATAAGGGTCGGCACTAAAGCTAAGAATTTGGCCATCTTCAGAAAGTTGGGTGCCTTTTGCGTATTTAAAATCAAACACGTCTTTAAATTGCAGAGCTTCTTTCGCACTAATCTGTGCACTACCAAGGCTTGTCACCAAGGCTAAGCTCAAAAGTGATAATTGCGCTTTCATTCATCTTTCTCGTTGTTTTTAAATTGACGCACCCAGTGTAGCGTTTTTAATAAACAATTCGAGTAGAAACGATAAATCGCATATTTATCACGTTGGTTACGTAACTCTAATACATGAAGTTAAAAAGATACTTTAATAGTGAAGCCACCCTGCGTGTCAAAACTACACTTACCACCTAAAGCAAGCACTCGCTCTTCAATAAATAAAAGACCATAGCCACCAGATTCTGCGTTGTTACGCACTTGCTCACCATTATCTTTAATTATGAGATCTATGGCTTGCTTATTTACACTCAACTGAACTAATAATTGTGAGGCGCTGCTGTGTTTAATGCAATTGGTAACAGCTTCTTGGCAGATTCTGTAAATAGCCGTTTGGTGTTCATCAGCCAAGGTACTGTTGATATCTAAGTTCGTTTGATACTCGATATCAGCTTTATTTAATAGGGATTTTAATTTGCCATTTTTTAGAGCGTGTTCAAGGCCTAACTCGTCAAGCTCTCTCGGTCTCAAATGATGCATAATTTGATACACAGAGTCATACATAGCTTTGGCATTTTCTCTAAGGGTAGCAATGATTGAATTATTGCTGTTTTGTTGTGAGAGTGATAATACTGCTAAATCTGTTTTTAGCGCTGTGAGATTTTGCCCTAATTCGTCATGTAATTCTTGAGACAGATATTTGCGTTCGTCTTCTTGGATTGTAACCATCCGTTTTGCAAGTTGTTTGTTTTTAGCAAGTAATTGAGAAAGTTGTTCATTGCTTTGTTGTAATTCAGCGTTTTTTAATTTGAGTTCATTTGTTGCAGTACCAATTAAAAGCCCAGTAATTGAGTTTGCTAAGATAAATAACTGACTTATATAAGTATTCGTTGCATCTTGTTGGATGCCTGCCTGTACAACAATTAGACTATTGCTGAGTAAAGCACTCAAAATAGCACCTGTTGTAGCAAACTTATAAGAAAACCAAAGAATAGGCAGTAAAGAGAACAAGCGTAGCAGAGAATATAGGTCAGGCCTATGTATATAGGCTGCAAGGTAAACTATGGTCAGGGCTAACAGCGCAATTACGAGTAAATAGTTGTTTAGCGTAATTTTATGTTTATAGCTTGCCTTAATACTTAGCAATATTGGCGCAACGAGTAGTGTCCCCGTTAAATCACCTAGGGTCATATTGAGTTGGTATTGTAATAACTGCTTACCAGCTAACCATGTAGTGAACTCAAAAGCACTAGCAAACAAAAACCACTTGATAGCGGCTGTTGAAGTAGCCAACAAAACGATTGAGATAACGCCGGTATTAGCATCGATCTTGGGTGGCCAACGACTTTCTTTAAAGCAGTGTACTATTATCATGTAGGTAGCTTCTTGCCAAAAGCCATGTAATAAATCGAAGTGCCAAGCATCGTTATAAAACATGCCGATATAAGCAGCATAAAGCCTTGAGCTAAACCAAAGAATTGGCCAAAACCTAATTGGGAAGATAATAAAAAAAGCGAGCTTAACTCCCGCAGGCAAGAATATGGCGCTACTTTGCGCCACCGTTTCTAAATGATTACTTACCCAAGAAGAAAAGCATAAGGTAACAAAGTAAATAACAGCGACTAGAGCTTGTTTTATAAACTCAGCAAAAGCTTGGTTTACAGATACATTCACGAAAGGAAAATTATGCCAGTTCATCAAGCGCAATGAGTCCATTATCTATTGCAATTTTGAGTAAATCGAACGAGTTAGATACTTTTAGTTTTTGGTAAATATTAGCCTTATGCACATGAGCAGTTTTAGGCATCATGTCTAACTGTTGCGCCACTTGTTTTGCGTTAAGCCCTTTTGCAAATAGAGGTAAAGCTTCCTTTTCTCTTGGTGTTAGTAAAGCGAGTTTATTAGAAGGGTCTTTATAGTTAAACTTCACATCTTCACTTATATACCTGCCGCCCTTAATTACAGAATTGACAGCGTCGATTAGGGCTTCTGATGCTGAACGTTTAGAGACGTAACCTTGCGCGCCCAAGCTAAGAGCGTTGCTTACATAAGGCTCGTAGTCATACATGGAGGCAACAATTGTTTTAATTTCAGGGTAGTAACTATTTAAGTAGCTTAAAAATGCTAGGCCAGTTTCTCCTTCATGCATTGAAATATCAACTATAAAAATATCAGGTTGTTCAATTTCAACGGCAAGTTTAGCTTCGCTAACCGTGCAGGCTTCAATAATTACCTGCCACTCCTGTTGTAGTTCTAGTAACTTTTTAAAGCTATCCCTTACTAGTTGGTGATCTTCAATAATACCAATACGCATGTTTCCCTCCATCAAATTTGATTATATCTCTAATTCAAATGGTTATGTCTAGGAATAATTCTTAGAATTTTGTGCGAACTACATCTTCTTTGTTGCTTACTCCATGAGTTTCAGAAACTTGTATGAATCGCTGTATTATTGATCTTGGACAAGGTTGCGACATTGACTCTGTATGTTAGGGTGATACATTGAAATTGAACTGAAATTCTAGCCAAAGGAGTTGCCCATGTTAGGTGAGAAACACTCGTTATTGAATGAATTCCCTGAGTTTAATGAACTAATCCACAGCCTTGCAAAACACGATGCTCATTTCAAGAAAACCATGCAGCGTTATGATGATATGGATAAAGAAATTCGTGAGCTTGAATTGCAAAACTCGCCGATTGAAGATGCGGATATGCATGAAAAAAAGCAACAACGCGCCGTGCTTAAAGATGAACTTTATGACTTTTTAAAAGCCAATGCTTAATAATTGAATCGAAGCTAATGCTCCTGCTTACTGCATTCTTACGGTAGGAGCTTTTTCTCCCCTCTATTTTTACTCTCCAATTGTATTTAATCGCAATATGTCTTGAGTCAATCAAGGTTATGGTAGTCTTAGCGCGATTTTTTAAGGCAACAATGGAATAGTGCTTTGCACTGACTGGGATTAACATGATTAAAAAAAATATTATTACTACTTCATTAGCACTCATGGGTGTTGTCGCTGTAAGTAGCGCGCACGCTGATGAAGGGCAGTGGCAACCGCATCAATTAAAACAATTACAAAGCGAGTTTGACCGCGTTGGTATCGAATTACCGGCATCACAAGTGGCAGATCTTAACCAATATCCACTCAATGCAGTGGTTGGTTTAGGCTATTGTTCAGCGTCATTTGTGTCACCAAAAGGCTTAGCGGTAACTAATCATCACTGTGCTTATGGCGCGATTCAAAATAACAGCACACCAGAAAACAACTTAATTGAAAAAGGCTTTTTAGCAGCTGATTTATCAAAAGAGCTACCTGCAGGCCCGCAAGAGCGTTTGTATGTAACTGAACAAGTGGATGATGTTACTGAGCGCGTACTGGGTAACTTACCTGCAGAACTACACGGCAAAGCGCGTTATGAAGCAATTCAAGCAAATCGCAAAGCTTTGATCAGCGAGTGTGAGTCAGATCCTAACTATCGTTGTACCGTGCGTGATTTTCACCATGGCTTAGAGTACTTCATGATCAAACAACTGATGATCAAAGATGTGCGCTTAGTGTATGCTCCAGCAGAAGCGCTGGGTAACTTTGGTGGTGACATCGATAACTTTGAATACCCACGTCACACGGCTGATTTTACTTTTGTACGTGGTTACGTTGGTAAAGATGGTAAGCCTGCAGATTACAGCGAAGATAACGTACCTTATGAGCCAAAGTCGTTCTTAAAAGTGAATGCGAGCGGCGTAAGCTTAGGTGATGGTGTGCTGGTGGCCGGTTACCCGGGTCGCACTAGCCGCTATAAGCTTGCAGACGAAGTAAATTATTCTGCGAGTTGGTATTACCCAACATTGCTTAATACTTATAACATGACCCTAGACGTAATCGCCAAGCAAAGCGAAGGCGATGAGCAAGCACAAGTTAAATATGCCTCTCGTGTAAAAAGCACTAACAACCGTTTAAAGAAACTGGAAGGCTTACAAGATGGCTTTAAAGTAACGGATATTCCGGGTATTAAAGCTGCGCAAGAGCAAGAGTACCTCGCTTGGTTTGCACAAAGTGCTGAACGTAAAGCATACGCAGATTCATATCACGCATTAAAGTCATTATTAGTTGAAGCACATGCACAGCAACAAAGCCATTTTTACTTTGATTATGCAAAACGCGCAGACTTACTAAGCACGGCAATTCGTTTATATCGTTTAGCTAAAGAAAGTGAAAAACCAAATGCAGAGCGCGAAATGGGTTATCAAGAGCGTGACCTTCCAATGCTTAAAGCGCGTTTAGAGCGTTTACAAAAACAGTTTACGCCTGAAGTCGATAAAGCCTTATGGTTAAGCTACTTAGGTAACTATTTAGCGCAAGATAAAGCAGCGCAAGTTGCGGCATTAAACGACGGCTTAGGTATTACAGATACCACAACACAAGCTGAGCTTGATGCGATTATTGCTTCTTTTTATGCTAATACAGAGCTTACAGATGTAGAAGCACGTGTTAACTGGATTGGTAAATCTGTTGCAGAGTTTGAAGCATCAAACGACCCATTCATAAAGCTTGCTGTTGCTCTATACGATACCAACATGGCACAAGAAGCTGACGAAAAAGAAATGGCGGGGCGTTTAGCAGAAATTCGTCCGCAATATATGCAAGCCGTGATCGCTTTCAATAACGCTAAAGGTAAGCCAGTTTACCCTGATGCAAATGGCACATTACGCGTAAGCTACGCACAAGTTGATGGTTACCCAGCGGCAGATGCTGTGTATAAAACGCCATTTACATCACTACGTGGTTTAGTGGCTAAACACACAGGTGAAAAACCATTTGTTATTACCGATAAAGTACTTGAAGCATACAAAAAGCAAGCGTTTGGTGCGTATTATCGTGGTGACTTAGGTCTACTTGGCGTAAGTTGTAGCTTATTCAGCTTTGGTTGTGAGCCACAAGCGGCTAAACCTCTTGAAGTAAACTCAGTACCAGTCAACTTTTTGAGTAGTGCTGATACCACAGGTGGTAACTCAGGTTCGCCAGTCATGAATGGTAAAGGTGAATTAGTGGGTCTTAATTTTGACTCGACTTATGAATCAATCACCAAAGATTGGTACTTTAACGCCAAAATCACCCGTGCTATTCACGTTGATATTCGATACATGCTTTGGTTAATGGAAGAAGTTGATAACGCAGGTTACCTACTTGATGAAATGACCTTAGTTAAATAGCCTTGCTATTTTGAAAATAACCGCAGCAATTGCTGCGGTTTTTTTATGTCTTTAATTTTTGCCAATCTAACGTTTTTAATTTGTTTATTTTCAATACTTTTGTAATGTACAAAGCAGATACTTTTACTTGGGAAAAATAATGAGCGCCAAACAAATAATAAAAGCCATTTCAGTGAGTGTTGTGGCAATAACGGCAAGCTTTAATGCCAGTGCAGCGAATACCGAAGCAATGTGGCCGGGCACGGCTTATAATCAGCAAATACCAACATTTAAACAAGTACTTGGATACGATGTAGGTGAGCGCATTACCAATTACAACGATATGCGTCGTTATTTAAGCGCCCTTGAACAAGCTGCGCCAGATCGTATTAAAGTGTTTAAGTACGCAAACAGCTGGGAAGGTCGTGAACTGGTTTATGCGGTGGTTGGCACAGCGAAGCATATTCGCTCATTAGAAACCCTCGCCAATAACACCCAAGCCTTGGCTGATCCGCGTATCACCTCTGAAAAAGAAGCTAAGTCGCTAATTAAAAATTTACCGACCTCTGTGTGGCTTCAGTATGCCGTGCACGGTAATGAAATTAGCTCAACCGATGCTGCACTATTCACTGCATATCACTTACTAGCAGCCCCGAATGATGCCGTTAACAGCAAAATTTTAGACAACACCGTGGTGTTTATCGACCCATTGCAAAACCCTGATGGCCGTGAGCGCTTTGTTACTCGTTATTATGCAACCGTGGGTCTTGAGCACAGTGCAGATAGGCTAAGTGCAGAGCATAATGAGCCATGGCCAAGAGGCCGAACAAATCATTATTTGTTTGATATGAACCGTGATTGGTTGGCACTTACTCAGCCTGAAAGTAAAGGCAGAGTGGCTGCAATCAATAAATATAAACCGCAAGTAGTGGTTGATATTCATGAAATGGGCGGCGACCAATCTTACTACTTTGCACCGGCTGCTCAGCCATTTAATCCGCATATGACGAAAACTCAAATCGCCAACATGGATGCGATTGGGCAAAATCATGCGAAGTATTTTGATGAGTTTGGCTTTGATTATTTTACCCGTGAAATTTTTGATGCCTTTTACCCAGGCTACGGCGATAGCTGGCCTGTTTTTTATGGTGCATCAGCATCAACTTACGAAGTAGGCTCTGCGCGTGGCCATGTTTTTGAGAAAAATACCGGCGAACTACTCACCTATTTTAATACTGTAAAGCGTCAGTTTGTGGCCTCAATTTCGACTGCCGAAGGGGCTGCCAATCAACGTGAAAAACTACTAGGTGACTTTTATCAATATCAAGTTGATGCGATTGATTCGGGTAAAGATAGCAAAGAGCGTGTTTATATCTTACCTAAACAAAGTAACCGTGAAGGCGCTCATAGACTCGCAACCTTAATGGCTGAACATGGTGTTGAAGTTAAACAAGCAACTGAAGACTTCAAAGCCTGTGGCGTTAAGTACAAAGCAGGCAGCTATTTTATTGATACTGCACAGCCACGCGGGGTATTTGTACGTACCACATTTACAGACCAAGTAGATATGGCAGAGGCTTTTGTAAAAGAGCAAGAAAGACGCCGCGCTCGTAACCTCGGTGATGAAATTTACGATGTCACAGGTTGGTCGCTACCGATGATGTTTAATGTAGATAGCGATAGTTGTAGCCGCGCAGTTAGCGCAGATAGTAAAGCGGTTCAGGCCGACGACACATTGCTTGGCAAAGTGAATAATCCAGAAGCCTCAGTGGCTTATATTGTTGCTTGGGGTGATACGGCCGCAGCACGCTTTTTAACAGCAGTACTGCAAGCTGGCATTAAACTGAAAAGTGCTGACCAAGCTTTTGTATTAGGTGATAAAACTAACTACCCAGCGGGTAGCTTAGTAATCGAAAAGCGCCTAAACGATAAAGACTTACTGACTAAAATTAGCCAAATTGCCGAGCAAACTGGTGCAATAGTTGATGGTGTTGATTCAAGTTGGGTGATTGAAGGCCCAAGCTTTGGTAGTAACAAAACAGTGCCTATGGTAGCACCAAAAGTGGCGATTGCATGGGATGCAGCCACTCGAGAGCTAAGCGCCGGTAACACTCGTTTTGTTATCGAAAGACAGCTTGGCTACCCGGTGACAGCTATTCGCACACCTATGCTTGCATGGGCTGATTTAAGTGATTACCAAGTGCTTATTTTACCAGAAGGTAATTACGAGCAAGCACTCGGTAAATCGGGCGCGGCTAATTTAAAAAGCTGGGTTGAAGCAGGTGGCGTGTTGATTGCCCTCGGTAATGCTAACCGTTTTACCACCAACGCTGATTACGGTTTGTTAGATGTTAAACGCGAGCAAGCTTACCGAGAAGATAAAACCGACAACAGCGATGATAAAAGCAGTAAAGTGGCAGGGCAGTTATTCACTTCTCGCGATGATTTAAAAGCAGCGAGCATTGAGCCACATACATCGCCAGACTATGTAGCCGGTGTACTTGCTAATGTTGAAGTAGACCAAGAGCACTGGTTAACCGCTGGGGTTGATAAAGACCTTGTTGCGGTAGCTTACGGTAATGATATTTACACGCCTATAACACTGAACTCAGGTAAAAACCTAGCGTGGTTTACAGGTAAAGATGATGTGCTAGCAAGTGGTTATCTGTGGCAGCAAAATAAAGCACAGCTTGCGTATAAGCCATTGCTTGTTCATCAACCGCAAGGCAAAGGCATGGTAATAGGCTTTACACAATCACCAACCTACCGCGCCTACCTTGAGGGCATGAATGTACTTTTAGCTAACACGATTTTCCGCGCTGCAGCACATGCTCAGTAAGCTAAAGGCCTAATTAAAAAGCCCGCTGACGTTGCGGGCTTTTTTGTGGGTAAAGTTTTATAGAGTAAAGCTCTAAAGGGAGTGAACAATGAAATAAAAAAGCCCGCAGGGCAAAGGGCGGGCTTTTAGTTTTTCAGGAGAGAAAGTGTTAAGACACAATTCCTAGAGGCTTACCTGTTTGCCAAGCGCCACGGGTAAAGTCTGGAATTGTTTTACTGTTACTTCTATCAGCAACCGATGCCATACTTTGCGGGAAGATTGATGACCATGCTGCGGCATCGTATACATCTTGATCGAGTGGCTCATTATTGCGTAAGCAGTAGATCATGCGCCAAAGCATAATGAAGTCCATACCGCCGTGGCCACCGTTACGTACTGCTTCTTCACCCATGCGTTTCCACAGTGGATGATCAAACTCAGCACGCCATTTTTCCATATCTTGATCCCAGCTATGGAAGTTTTGCATATGTGGCTTACGCCCCTGTGAACCTGCTTTCTCCCAGGCAGCGAGCTCTGCTTCATATTGCTGTTGGTAAATTTTCGCGATGGCTGGTGGCACATCTTCAAGAGCAATACGATTAGGGAATCCTGCAAATGTGCCATTAGTACCTTGAATTAGGTTATGGCGACTATACGGGCGAGGGCTTGTGGTGTCGTGCTGAACCATAATGCTACGACCTTTCACTGTTTTAATAATGCTGGTATTCATGTCGCCAGCAGTAAATTTCAGTGAACGGCGTTCGTGGCCTGCAGGGAATTCACGTTCTGCGTAAGCTGCACGGCCAAGTGCAGGTGAGCTGACTGAGGTAACAAAGTCAAAGCGGTCACCACGGTTGATGTTCATATACTGAGAAACCGGGCCTAAACCATGGGTTGGGTATAAGTTACCGTTTACTTTGGTATGCCAATAAGTACGCCATGAGCCTGTGCTGCGGTCAATTTCTTTCATTTGCCAACGCAGGTCATGAATATAAGCAGCTTCACCATGCAGTAACTCACCAAATACGCCTTTACGAACCATGTTTAAAACCATTAACTCGTCACGGCCATAGTTAACGTTTTCCATCATCATGCAGTTCTTTTGCGTGCGCTCTGCGGTGTTTACTAGTTGCCAACACTCTTCCATCGTGGTTGCTGCAGGTACTTCAACAAAGGCATGTTTACCACTTTCCATGGTCTCAACACTCATCGGTGTGTGCCATTTCCAAGGCGTTGAAATGATCACAATGTCGATGTCATCACGAGCGAGCATGTCTAAATAGGCTTTATCTGAACCCGTATAAGCAGTTGGTTTAGGTAAGCCTTTTTCAATAACATAATTAACAGACTTATCTAGCATTAGCTTATCTGTGTCGCAAATAGCTTTGATTTCAACACCTTCAATATGGCAAAGATGTTTCACATGGCCGCTACCACGTTGACCAACCCCAATAAAACCAACACGCACCACATCCATTGCAGGCACAGCTAAGCCCATTACGCTTTTACCTTGTGCTGCAAGAGGTGTGCTTTGATTATCACCTTGTTGGCTTTTCGCACAGCCAGTCACGACTGTCGCGGCGGTAATGGCTGCGGCAGATTTTAAAAAAAACGTCTATCTATTGTCATAACGATACCTAAATCACTGAGATTATTTTAATAGTGGGTTTCAGTTGTTTCTGTTATATCGCAACTAAAAGTTAATTACAATTAAATGCTTTCAAAATCTTTCAAATTGATGGCTGTATTACCCTTGATGCCTTTTTATGGTTTTTTAGGTCAAATTTTAGTTTTAATTTGCGCTTTCGTTTTCTTTCATTTTGTTGCGTGGTGTTTCGCTGTGTGCTACTGTAATTTCAAATCATATATCTAACCTTTGATGTAAGCTGCTTGGAGAGAACCATGAATGCATTAAAAACGATTATTAATAACAATCGAGTAGGGCAAGCGCAGGGAATTTACTCTGTATGCTGCGCGCATCCACTCGTTATCGAAGCAGCGATGTTGCAAGCTCTTAATGATGACACTGAAATTTTAATTGAAGCTACGGCAAACCAAGTTAATCAGTTTGGTGGCTACACGGGTATGAAGCCTCATGACTTTGTTAAATTTGTTTATGCAATAGCCGAAAAAGTGGGGTTAGATACCCAGCGCATTATTTTAGGTGGTGATCACCTAGGTCCTGTGTGTTGGGTGAATGAGCCTGCAGAAGTTGCGATGGTAAAAGCTGTTGAACTTGTTAAAGCCTATGCAAGTGCGGGTTTTAAAAAAATTCATCTAGATGCCAGCATGCCATGCGCTGACGATGGAGAACGTTTAGCTGATGCAGAAATTGCCAAGCGTGCAGCATTGATGTGCCAAGCTGCCGAGTCGGTCTCAAAAGATAACGATATTCTTTATGTGGTTGGTACTGAAGTTCCCCCTCCGGGTGGGGCAACAGAAGAGCATGAAATTATTGAGGTATCCCATGTTGAAGGGGTACAGCAAACAATCGAATTACATCAGGCAGCATTTGCTAGCTTAAACATAAGTGACGTGTGGTCGCGTGTTATTGCTGTTGTTGTGCAGCCGGGGGTTGAGTTTGATAATCATCAAGTTTTTAATTATCAACCTAATGAAGCGCAAAAACTGAAAGAGTTTATCACTACTGTCGATAATCTTGTGTATGAAGCTCACTCTACTGATTACCAGCCAGATCATTGCTATCGCGAGTTAGTACAAGATCACTTTGCCATATTAAAAGTGGGGCCACAGCTTACCTATGCACTACGCGAAGGTTTATTTGCTTTAACTTATATTGAAGATCAGTTAGTTGAACCTGCTAAGCGTTCTAATTTACGTGATGTCTGTGAGCGCATCATGCTAGAAAAACCACATTATTGGAATAAGTTTTACCCATCGCAGGGTGCTGAAGCTAAGCTGTTTAGGGCTTATAGTTATAGCGATCGCATCCGTTATTACTGGCCTGAAGATGAGATAAAACAAACAGTAGAAACGCTGTTTGAGAACTTAGAAGGGCAAATTATTCCACAGACCTTACTTAGCCAATTTATGCCAATGCAATACAAAGCATTAACTAAGGGCCAAATTAACTCATCACCGCGTGAGTTAGTACTTAACAAAATAATGGAAGTGACGAATAGCTATTCGCTTGCTTGTAATCAATAAGTGGTGTTGAGAGAGAATTTAATATGACACAGTTTTTATCCTTAAACGAAACAGAACTTAAGCAACAGAACGCTTATTGGACCGCAAGAGAAATCACACAACAACCCAAATCATGGTGTAATACGGCATCAGTGATTGATAACAAGCGAGCTGAGATTAATGATTTTTTAGCGCCGATTTTAGCACTTAATAACTTAAAAGTTGTTTTAACAGGCGCTGGTACATCAGCTTATGTGGGCGAGGCTTTAACACCTCATTTAACTGCGAAAACCGATTTGGACGTATGTGCTGTCAGCACCACTGATATTGTCTCAAACCCATATGGTTTTTTACAAAAGGGCACGCCAACCTTACTTATTTCTTATGCGCGCTCTGGAAATAGCCCTGAAAGTGTCGCAGCGATCGATATTGCAGAGCAAGTCGTTGATAAATGTTATCACTTGGTTATTACCTGTAATGAAAACGGTGAGTTAGCTAAAAGCGCATCAGTTAAAAGCAATAGCTTAAGTGTGATAATGCCAAAAGAAACACTTGATGAGAGCTTTGCAATGACAAGTAGCTTTACCTCAATGCTGATTTCAACACTGTGTATTTTTACTCCAGATAGCGTTCAATTAGAAAAAGTTGTGGCGCATACTAATCAGCTACTCGATACGCAAATTGATGACATTAAGCGTTTTGCACAAAGTAACGTTGAGCGCTTAGTGTTTTTAGGAGCCGGGTCTTTACTTGGCTACGCCAAAGAAGCTGCATTAAAGTGTTTAGAGTTAACAAATGGTGAATTAATTAGTTATTTTGAAACGCCTTTGGGTTTTAGGCATGGCCCGAAAACCATTATTAATACCAAAACTGCCGTACTATTGATGTCATCAGGAAATCTATACAGCAGTTTATATGACACTGATTTATATAATGAATTAGTCAATGAACAGCAATGCCTGCGAATAGAAAAATTATCGGTAGGTACAAAGCAGCAACCGCTGGATGATGTGTGGCAAGGTCTGTATTATATTGTTTATTGTCAGATTTTTGCATTTTTTAAATCAATCTCACTCGGTTTAACACCTGACAATCCTTGCCCAACGGGCGAAGTTAACCGTGTTGTACAAGGGGTAACTATTTACCCGTTAACTTCTTGTTAGAAAGTGTTAGGTAGAGTATGGCTGTTTATGGACTCGATATTGGTGGAACAAAAATAGAAACCGCCATTTTTAATAATAATTTAGAGCAACAGCAGAGTTGGCGTATTACTACGCCAACTGATGATTATCAGCAATTTTTGCAGGCAATATATCAGCAGGTGCTAAAGGCCGATGAATTAACAAGTAGCCAAGGTGCTGTGGGGATCGGTATGCCAGGTATCATTAATGAGGCTGGCAAAGTGTTATCTGCCAATGTGCCTTGTGCCACAGGTAAGGTGATTGCCGACGACCTACAAGCATTATTAAAGCGCCCTGTTGCGATATTAAATGACACCCGATGTTTTGCTTTATCAGAAGCAAATGGCGGAGCCGGTGAAGGTTATAGCCGAGTATTTGGTGCCATTGTTGGTACGGGGGCTGCGGGTGGTATGTGTATTGATGGCACTTTGTTTAACCAAGGTTTAGGGATGTCGGGAGAATATGGTCATTTACCGCTTTCTGCGTATCTGCAACAAAAATATCAGCTGCCCGTTTTAAAATGCGGCTGTGGTTTAAATGGCTGTGTAGAAAGCTATATTGCAGGGCCTGGCGTACAAACTCTGTATCAACATATTACGCAATCCCCTAAATCAGCGATTGAATGGGCAAACGATATTAAGCTAGGTGATGAGCAAGCTTTAAAGGTGCTCGCCTGTTACTTAGATATTCTTGGCGAAACCTTTGCTGCTATTAGTAAAAGTTTGCATCCAGAAGTTATCGTACTTGGCGGGGGGTTGTCGCTCATTGATGCAATAGTAGAAGAGCTCCCTGATGCGATTCAAACTCATTTATTTTCAGGTTTTGCCGTGCCCGACGTGAAGCGTGCAAAGTTTGGTGATTCTAGCGGCGTAAGAGGCGCTGCAATAATAGGAAGTGTTCATGCTAATTCCAACGCACCTTAATCGTTATTACTTAAAAGCCGCAAAAGTGGTAACTGCTGAGACGGTTTTACTCGATCATGCGGTCTTGGTCGAGCAAGGTAAAATTAGTGCTATTACCACACAAATTGAGCCAGAGATTAAAGTAATCGATTTAGGTGAGCATAGCTTATTTCCGGGCTTTATCGATTTGCATATTCATGGTCGTGAAGGCTGCGATATTATGGACGGCACCCCAGAATCACTAGAGACTATTTCTCGGTCTTTAGCAAAGCACGGCGTAACGGGGTTTGTTGGCACAACGGTGACTGCAGACTGGGACGTCTCAATTCAAGCTTATAAAAATATGGCGAGTGCCTATAAAAAAGGCTTGGCTGGGGCGCAGTTGCTAGGGGCTTATAACGAAGGTTTATTCTTTGCAGAAGCACATAAAGGCGCACATAACGAGTCATTTTTTTTAGAGCTTACTAAACAGCGATTTGATGAAATTTATGCCGCATGTGAAGGTTGCTTAAGCTCATTTGCGTTGGCGCCAGAACTACTTAAATCCCCCGACATGATCCGCTATATCACCGATAAAGGTGTGCGTGTGATGCTGGGTCATACAGATGCTAATTTTGAGCAAACAACACAAGCTCTTGCTCATGGTGCCTGCGGTGGTGTGCATATTTTTAATGGTATGCGCGGTATTCATCATCGTGATCCCGGTTGTACTGGCGCACTGTTGATGGACAGCGATGCCATGGTTGAGCTTATTCCTGATGGTATTCATTTGCACCCGAGCATCATGAACATGGTTTACCGTTTAAAAGGGGCTGATAAAATTGCTCTGATCACAGACTGCGTAAGCGCCGGAGGCTTACAAGATGGTCGCTACCGCTTAGGTGAGCTTCCTATTGTGGTTGAGCAAGGTGTTGCACGAACTGAGAGCGGCTCTTTAGCGGGCAGTACATTAACCATGGAAGTTGGCGTTGAACGCTTTTATAACCTAACCGATGCAAGCCTAGTTGAAGCAACTAAAATGGCCAGTTTAGTACCTGCTGAGTTTTTAAATAAAGCGGAGCAAATAGGCAGTATTGCGGTAGGTAAACAGGCTAATTTTGCCCTGCTCGATAAAGACTTTTCTGTTCAAGCAACGATCTGTGCGGGTAAGCAAATCTTTTAAAAGTTAAGTGAGAATGCAGGCAAAAGTATTCGATGCCATTGTTATTGGCAGTGGCATTACTGGCGGCTGGGCTGCTAAAGAACTGACCGAAAAAGGACTCAATGTACTGCTACTAGAACGTGGCAGACAGGTTGTGCACGGTACAGACTATATCACTGCGTTTAAAGAAGATTGGCAACTGCCTTTTCGTGACAGGCCCAGCCTTCTAGAAAAGCAGAATCAAGCTAAACAAGCACGCACTGGCTATGCCACCAAACAATCAATAAAACACTGGTTTGTGAATGATTTGCAGCACCCTTATCAAGAATCGCAACGTTTTGATTGGATCCGAGGATATCATCTTGGTGGGCGCTCATTAACTTGGGGGCGGCAATGCTTGCGCCTCAGTGATATAGATTTTGCAGCCAACAAACAAGATGGTCACGGCGTTGATTGGCCTGTGCGCTATCAAGATATTGCGCCTTGGTACGATAAAGTCGAAGCCTACATCGGGGTTATTGGCGAAGCGCTGAACTTACCTCAGCTACCAGATGGACCTTACTTGCCTCCTTTTGCGCTTAATGCCGTAGAGCAGCAGCTTAAACAAAGTTTATTAACTCACTACACTAATCGTCACCTCACCATCGGGCGAGTTGCACATTTAACCAAGGCAAAGCCTGAGCAAGGTCGTGCCCCATGCAGCAAGCGCAACCGCTGTATGCGAGGCTGCCCAGCAGGGAGTTATTTTAGTAGTTTAGCCTCGACCTTACCTGCAGCGATGCGTACTGGGCGACTCACTATCCAGACTCACTCCATTGCCAAAGAGATTATTTACAATCCAGATAGCGGACTAGCTACGGGCGTGAAAGTAATTGATGCTGAATCTAAAAAGGAGCGTATCGCGCAAGCGAAGATTATTTTTTGCTGTGCATCAACGGTGGCAACAACAGCCTTGTTATTAAATTCAACTTCTGCACGTTTTCCTAATGGCTTAGGGAACGATAGTGGAGAGCTTGGTCATAACCTCATGGATCACCATTTTAGGGTTGGCGCCACTGGCGAGCCTAGGGGCTTTGCTGATGACTTTAATGATGGCGACAGACCCGTTGGCTTTCATATTCCGCGTTTTCGAAATCTTAATGATGCCGAGCAGCATAGCTTTATTCGCGGCTATGGCTATCAAGGATACGCAACACGCAAAGATTGGCGACGGGGCTTTAAAGAACTTAGCTTTGGTAAGGCTTTTCGAGAAGGGCTTGCCAAACCTGGGCCTTGGCAAGTTGCATTAATAGGCTTTGGTGAATGCCTGCCTTATCATCGTAATAAAATGAGCTTAGATCCGGTATTAAAAGATCAATGGGGATTACCTTTAGTTAATTTTGATTGCCAATTTGCTGAAAACGAGCAACGCATGCGCGAGGATATGAAAACGCAAGCCGTCGAGATGCTAAGCAAAGCAGGTTATCAAAATGTACAAGCATACGATAAAGGCTCAGCGCCGGGGCAAGCCATCCACGAAATGGGAACTGCGCGTATGGGGCATGATGCTACAACCTCAGTGCTTAATCGTTACAACCAAATTCATAGTGTGCGAAACGTCTATGTCACTGATGGCTCGTTTATGTGCTCGTCGGGTTATCAGAACCCTTCGTTAACCTATATGGCATTTACTGCAAGAGCCGCGGATCACGCTGTACGGCATTATCAAAACGGGGTGTTTCATGGCTGATCTACAAAGGCGAAATGCGATTAAATATTTAGCTGCATTATTCGGTGCGGCTATTACGCCAGTGGCTGCGACTCAGTTATTTGATAAAACGGATGGCAATCATTTTGAGGTGCTTAAAGCAGCGGCGCATCGGGATGTGGTCACGCAAATGCAGGCTGTTATTTTAGAACTGGAGCCAAATGAGCAGCTGTATTTTAATTTAGTCGCTTTCACAGATTTAATGCTAGCAAATACACTAACTCTGACTGAACGTACGGCATGTGTAAAAGGCGCTGAGCTGATTGCAGAAGGTGTTCTTTCATCGTCGCAATTAGCAAATAAACTCACAAGTTTATTTACTATCTCTTCGCAGCAGCAACAGCGTATAATAGCGCAGCAAGCCTTACCTTTTTCAGAAGTGAGCCTTGATAAGCGTGACGAGTATTTAATTTATAAGTGTATTTTTGCCGTGCGTGAATTTTTGCTACTGGGCTATTTCACATCAGAAAAATTGCAGGCTAGTTAAAAATTAAAATAACTAAGCCTGCCTATCTCGTTACTTTCGCCAACTTGTTAGTTTGTGACCAATTAGTGCGTAATAAAGAATAAACGCATAGCAAGGGATCAACAGATAGTAAGCTTGTTGTGCATTGCCTGTATATTCTGCAAATACACCGTATACCAAAGGCAATAGAGCGCCACCAGAAATCCCCATAATCAGTAATGCCGCGCCGGTTTGAGTTTTATCGCCGAGATTTGCAAGGGCCATAGGCCAAATGGTCGGCCAAACTAGCGCATTCGATAAGCCAAGTAATGCAACAAATAACACGGTATCTGGAAAACTGTTATCAGCAAGCCAAAAGAGCACTACGTTTGCAATCGCAGTTTGTTGCGGATCAATCAAAATGATGCCAAGTGAAAACACACAACCACTTAACGCGGAAAATATCAGCGCCTGTTGCTGACTAAAAAAACGAGGAATTAACACGATACCTAACACATAACCTAGCACCATAAAGCCCATGGTGTAAGAGGTGAGTTCAGCGAACTGTAATACCCCTTGTTCTTTGCCGTAAAGGCCAATGGTGTCGCCGGCAATGACTTCTGCACCTATGTAAAAGAATAGGGCGATTACACCTAAAACTAAGTGTGGGAATTGCAGTACTGATTTACTCTCGCTGTTGTTGCTAGTTTTTGGTTGCTCAATATCAGGTAATGGAGCCAGCATAATCAACGCAGCTAATATCGCTAACGCAATTGCCATTACAAAGTAAGGCGTTATTAAACGATTAGCCAATTCTTGCAACTGTAATTGCTTTTGAATGCTGTTCAATTGGGCGAGAGCTTCAGGGCTAAAGCTGGCAATGTCGCTAAATACAATCGCAGAGAAGAGCAATGGAGCAACCACACCTGCGCTCTTATTGAGAATACCCATGATGCTAATGCGTACGGCTGCCGTGTCTTTAGAACCAATTAGCACGATGTAAGGATTCGCAGCGGTTTGTAATAAGGTGAGGCCGCTTCCTAAAGTAAATAAGGCAACCAAAAATAACCAATAAGCCTGAATTTGTGCGGCAGGAATAAACAACAACGCGCCAAATGCCATGGTGCCTAAACCAAATGACATACCATGCTTATAACTAAATAATTTCAATATCTTAGCGCTCGGCAGTGCCATGACGGTATAGGCGATATAAAACACCAATGTCACCATGTAAGCTTCAATATGGTTGAGATCACAGACCATTTGTAGAAATGGAATCAAAGATCCATTGAGCCAAGTTATAAAGCCAAATAAGAAAAACAAGCCACCTATGATCAACATAGGTAGTAATTGTGTACGGTTGGTGTGTTCTGTTTGCTCTAATAGTGAGCTTTGTGTTGTCATTTTTGTCACCAATAAGTTAACGGTAGATTAATGATAAAACATTTTTCGTAAGTTTTGAAAGTTTTATTTTATTTCGAAACTAAGCTTGGCTTTGAAACTGTAAATTGTGTAATATTGAACTACGAATTTGAAAGCAGCTATATAAACAACAGGCCAGCTATGCTAACCACAATAGAAAGAAGACAAAAAATCGTTCTGATGACCGAGGAAAATGGCAAAGTAAATGTTAAAGATCTTGCGAAAACTTTTGATATTTCTGAGGTTAGTATTCGCCATGATCTTAACGAACTGGGCAAGCGTGGTCTGGTTGTTCGTTCTCGCGGCGGCGCAATTGCTTGTGATAAATTGGTCAAAGAGTTATCAGTTAAAGATAAGCATAACGAAAATTATGCTGTGAAAGTTCTACTGGCAAAAGCTGTTGCAAATTTAGTTGATGATGGCGATTCACTAATTATTGATTCGGGCACCACAACCGAAGAAGTCGCGAAAGCATTGACCAACAAACAAGACTTAACCGTGATGACAAACGGCCTCAATATCGCACATGTACTAGCTGATATAGACGATGCCAATGTATTTATGCTGGGTGGGCAATTGCGCAAGAAATCAATGTCTTTTTACTCAAATGAAGTTGAACAAGCACTCAGTAAATATAATTTCAAAAAGGTTATTTTAGGAGTGGATGGCATAGATCCTGAAGCGGGGATCACCACCCATTATGAGCCTGAAGCAATGTTAAACCGAACAATGTGCACACGTGCAGATCAAGTGATTGCTGTAACTGATTCAAGTAAATTTGGTAAACGGGCTTTGTATAATGTATTACCACTAAAATCAATCGATGTGCTAGTAACCGATAAAAACATGCCAGCTGAATTTGTTGAGTCATTGGTTGCTTTGGGGATCGACGTAATCACTGTTTAGAGCTAGTAGCATACTGACAAATTACCTAAACCTTAAGGAGGTTATTATGGCAGGAATAAGTGTTTGGCAATTAGCTATTATTGCCGCAATTGTGGTGCTTTTATTTGGCACAAAAAAACTGTCACGGATCGGTGGTGACTTAGGGACATCAATTAAAGGGTTTAAACGTGCAATGCAAGATAAACCCAAAGACGAAGCCTGATAATCTTTGTCTCAAATAATGTTATTACCTTGCTCTGGGTCGCGAGATTGATCTGCTTGTTCGCGGATATCATCGGCATCACTGCTAACATCATCAAGGCTATGGTCGTCGAGTGATTTTGCTGTTTTTAGCTCTGCGCTTACATTATTGTTTGGCTGTTCGGTATCGTTTTCGCTATTTAAAATAATTCGCTCGCGAGCATCATCCGGCATGCTTATTTGCTCTGCTAAATAGGTATTGACCAGCTCTCGCATTAATTGTGAGGCCACTTTGATAGTACTGTGTTCGTTACTATTTACCCAAAAATAAATGGTTAGATTAAGAGTCGCTGAGCCTAATGAATTAATAAGTACTTGGCTTGGCGGATCATTAATAACAGCAGGGTTTTGATTAACCACTTTCATTGCTAATTGTTGGGCATAGCGAATGTCATTATCGTAGCCAATGCCAACATTAAAGTGGCCCCGCATTTTTGGGTTTGCGGTGAGGTTTTTAATAACGTTTTTATATACGGTCGCATTGGGAATTTGAATATGATTACCGTCAAAGTCAACCAAGGTGGTGGCGCGCGCCGTAACCTTTTTAACTACTCCTAAACGACCATCTACTTCAATAACATCATCAATACGAAAAGGGCGCTGCACGCTAAGTAGCATACTTGAGATAAAGTTTTCGGCGATATCGCGAAAAGCAAAACCTAAAATAAGCCCAACTAAGCCAGTGCCACTCATAATAGCCACAGCAAAGCTGGTTAGCCCTGCAAGACGTAAAAATAAGTACACGCCAAACAAGATAATAATAATGCTAAAAAAGCGCCTAGTCACCACATGTAAAAGTTTGCTTTCGCTCACAAAGCCAAGTGGTTTTATTAATAGATAAGATAAAGGGCGGGCCAACAAGTAACAGATAATGATGGCCGCAATACCAAGTGTCAGTGCAGGTAACATTTGCCATGCAGTATGTAAAAACTGCGTAATTTGAAAGTTTAAGTCTTGCCAAGATAAGCTTTCAGAAACTGTTTGAGATGCTATGGAAATTGATGCTTTTAAAACGTTAGCTAGTTGATTTTCAGTAAGTAAATAATAACTCATTGCACCGCTCCATGGATCTTTAAGTTGCTTCAATAAGTTTAGTTCAATGCAATTCAGGCGCCATAATTACTGGCAAGTTGTTTGCAGCATTGTACTTTTCACAGTCATTCTTTGGGTCACTTATGGCGAATGGTAACCGCGGTTTTCAAGCTCGTTCACCGATGGAAATCCCAATTCGAGGTTGGTGGGATATCTGTAAACGGGTTTATCACAACCTATCACAAGACAATTTATCTTTTGTAGCAGCAGGCGTGGCATTTTATGCTCTTTTAGCTATTTTTCCTGCTTTGGCAGCTATTGTATCCGTATATGCCTATTTTGCTTCTCCCACAGATATCCATGATCAGTTAGATAAGGTGATTGCGATATTACCTGCAAGTAGTCGTGACATCATTTTGCTTCAAGTTAGCGATATCACTCAGCAGTCAAATAAGGTATTGAGTGCAAGTGCCATAGGTACCTTGCTATTAACTATTTGGAGTAGCAGTAAAGGCTGCCAAGCACTTATTACCGCCTGTAATATTACTTATCATCAGCGTAATAAGCGTCAGTTCTTTATGGCATTAGTGGTGCGTTTTTTATTTTCTTTGGGTGCTATTGTAGTTGCGCTGGTGGCATTATTGATCATTGGTGTCTTACCGATTGTACTCAACTTAGTTGGCTTAACAGAGCTTATCGACTTAATGATTCAGCTCATTACTTGGCCATTGTTAGCCATTATTTTTAATCTCGCTTTAGCGTTTTTATATCGTTATGCGCCTCATCGAACTCCAGCTAAATGGCGCTGGATCACGCCGGGCTCAATACTTGCAACGTTAATGTGGATCATCGCATCAATTGGTTTTTCATATTATGTATCTCAATTTGCTAGTTATAACGAAACCTATGGATCGCTAGGTGGTGTGGTGATCATGTTGATGTGGCTTTATATCAGCGCATATATCATCATTTTTGGTGCGGCTATCAATGCCAGTACAGAGCAACAAACTCTAGTTGATAGCACTATTGGGCCAGAAAAAGCTGTAGGGAAACGCGGCGCGATCGTGGCCGATAGATTGACAATTAAACAACGAGAAAATGAGCAATAAGACGCAGTCGAGTTACTCCTAGACTTAAGGTAACCCCTAGGCCCTAATTGACATTTTTAGAATTGACTTCTATTAAATATTTAATCCTAAAGTTCGATTTTGGTTTTTATGACTCGTACTGTGATTTTACGTATCAGTAGGTCAGAAAGTTAAATCTGCGATCTCTAGCTGTAATCATATTTATAGGTCATGAAATGCAAAAAGAGCTCCAACTTAATATTAAGCGTTTATCTTTACTTAATTTGGTTGCTGTAATTCTAGCTGGGTTAACGGCTTTGTCAGTTTATTTAATGTATGGCAGTTTAAAAACCATAGAGGCTGAAACTAAGGTTAGGTATCAGTCTTATATTTTGGCTGAGCAAGTCAGACAAAGTTCAGATCAATTAAGTTTAATGGCAAGGGCTTATACGGTAACAGGCAATACTAAATTTTTAGACTTTTTTAACCAAATTCTAGCTATTCGCAATGGTGAAGCTCCACGTCCAGAAGATTATCACCGTGTTTATTGGGATATGTTAATGCCTCATAACGGTAAGGCTCCATTTCCTGACGGTGAAAAAAAATCACTCCAAGTTATGCTAAATTCCATTGGTATAACAGATGAGGAGATGCAACAAATCCGGCTTGCAGAAAAAGCATCAAATGATTTAACAAAAATTGAGTACGCTGCTTTTCAAGCTTTAGCAAATAAACCTGACGAGAATATGGAAAAGGAGCAAATTGACGCGATTCTGAGTTTGTATAGTGATGATTACTTTTTGGCAAAGTCAGAAATAATGAGTCACATTAATAACTTTTTGTTTATGTTAGACTATCGAACCGAACAAAACCTTGATATCGCGACGCGAGATCACTACTTGATGTCGCTTTTCTCTTTTTGCTGCTTTATTACCATTTTAATTGTGCTGTATTTTATCGGCCGTTTGCGCAAATCACTTAATCATTTATATGTGTCTTCACTTGAAGCTGAAGTGGCAGAAAAAACATCTTCTTTGACTGAGAAAAACGTGCAGCTTAAAGAATCTATGGATTTAATGGCAAAGACTCAAAAATACTTAATGGAAGCAGAAAAAACAGCAGCACTAGGTCGTCTAGTTGTTGGGGTAGCACATGAAGTCAACACGCCTGTAGGTATATGTATAACAGCTGTCAGTTACCTTGAAGATGAAAATAAAAAGATGGGAAAAGTGCTAGCTGATAAACGCGTTAGTAAAGGCTCACTTGAAAAATATGTACATACTTCAGAAGAAATTAGCTTATTACTTCATTCTAATTTAGATCGATTAGTTGAATTGATAACAAGCTTTAAACAAATTGCCGCTGATCAGCATTGTGATGAATTAAGGGTAATTAACTTGAATCCGCATCTGCATGATATTGTGATGTCGTTTAAGTCAGATTCTAAAAATAAAAATGTTGAGGTGATTTTTAACATACCCGATGATTTAAAAATTCAAAGTTACCCAGGAACATTTAATCACGTTATGACAAACTTGTTTTCAAATGTTTTTTTTCATGCGTTTGATGGGCAGATAGAAGGCGCAAAAATAGAAGTTTCAGCAAGTTTTAAACATAATAATGTTTTTATAAGTGTTAAAGACAATGGCTGCGGCATAAGCGAAGATATTCAAGATAAAATATTTGATCCTTTTTTTACTACTAAGCGTGTCCAAAAAAATACTGGTCTAGGGCTTTATGCTGTTATGAATTTAGTTACGCAAAAATTAAAGGGCTCGATTAGTTTCGAATCTGAAGAACAGACAGGCACCACTTTTTATTTAACTTTGCCAAATCTTCAAACTGAGCATGAAATAACGCAGAGCGATGATAAAGAGCCTCTTTAGTATTCGCTTTTATAGAACGTTATATGCTTATTTTACTCATGGTTGTTAGTTAAAATAGCGCCTAAAATCACTTCATACAATTTACGGGAGTAAAGTTATGAAAGTGATTCAACAATTAAATAGCCATGCCACACAAGATGGTGATGGCGTAAACATCAGCCGTATTCCAGGTTTTGATGGCAAGTACTTAGACCCTTTCTTAATGATCGATGAGCTTAAATCCGATGATCATAGTGATTTTATGGGCGGCTTTCCTGCGCACCCTCACCGTGGTATCGAAACCTTTACTTATATTATTAAAGGTGGTTTTGAGCACCAAGATCAAATGGGTAACAAAAAAGCAATTCGTGCTGGCGATGTGCAGTGGATGAGTACCGGTTTTGGTGTGATCCACAGTGAAATGCCATTAGCAGATGCTAAAGAAGGTATGCATGGCTTTCAGATTTGGTTAAATATGCCAAGTGCCGAGAAGCTAAGAGCGCCGCGATATCAAGATACCACTGAAGCGCCAGCACCAACGACTCAAAATGAGCAAGGTGTTGAGCTAAAAGCATTAGCTGGAAGCTGGCAATTTGCAGGTGAAAAGCAGGACTCTAGCCTACAAGATCTCGCCGCTGATGGCATGCTTGCTGATGTGACTTTACCGGCTGGCACGCAGTTTTACCATACACCGCTTACACAAACTAAGGTGATGATCTATATCCATACCGGAGAAATTCATACTGAACAGGGCGGACCAGTTAAAGCAGGTAGCTTATTGATTTTAGAGCCTGGCAGTGACATTGAGTTTAACTCGCAAACGGGTGCAGGGGCGTTAATTCTAGCCGGTGAGCCGCTTAAGCAACCAATCGCTCATATGGGCCCGTTTGTAATGACAACCCAACTTGAGTTACAACAAGCAGTACGTGACTATCAGCTAGGTAAATTTGGCACACTATAGGAGGTTATTGTGGGATTACTAGTAAATGGCCAATGGCAAGATAAATGGTACGACACCGATAACAATCAAGGTGAGTTCAAACGTGAGGCAGCCCAGTTACGCAACTGGGTTACAGCTGATGGTAGTGTAGGGCAAAGCGGTGATGCGGGCTTTAAAGCTGAGAAAGATCGTTACCATCTATATGTCTCTTTAGCTTGCCCGTGGGCTCATCGCACTTTGATTTTTCGCCATTTAAAAGGCCTTGAAGATTATATCAGTGTGTCGGTTGTCAGTCCTGACATGCTAGAGCATGGCTGGACCTTTGATAAAGACAATCTCAGCACCGGTGATGCACTTTTCGATAGCGAATTTATGCATCAAATTTATACGCGTAACAAAGCCGATTATTCAGGTCGTGTTACGGTTCCCGTGCTTTGGGATAAAAAAACGCAGCGTATTGTTAGCAACGAATCTGCTGAAATTATCAGAATGTTTAATAGCGCGTTTAATGGCCTTACAGGTAATGAACGCGACTTTTATCCGCAATCGTTGCGCTCTGAAATTGATGAAGTTAATGAGTTTGTTTATCACAATATTAATAACGGGGTGTATCGTGCTGGCTTTGCGACAACGCAAGAAGCTTACACGGAAGCCTTTGATAATCTCTTTGCCGCTCTAGATAAGATTGAGCAACGTTTAACAGCTAGTCGTTATTTAGTGGGGGACACACTGACTGAGGCCGACTGGCGTTTATTTACCACCTTAATTCGCTTCGACAGTGTTTATGTGGGTCACTTTAAATGTAATTTGCGTACTATCGAGAGCTATCCGGCGATCAGCAACTATTTGCGTGAGTTATATCAAGTTGAAGGTGTAAGTAAGACCGTTGATTTTTATCATATAAAACGTCATTACTATTTTAGCCACACCATGATCAACCCAACTCAAGTTGTGCCAAAAGGGCCTGACATAGACTACGCTCGGTCTCATAACCGTGGTTAATAAACCTTGATAACTAACAGTTTAATGACTTGATTGAACTGTTAGTTATAACTATCCATGACATTGCGGATAGTGTCGATGCCAAACATCACCTTTTGAATAAATGACTCAGAACTTTTCACTAAATTAAAATTAGGGTGCTGAGACCAAACTGCTTGCAGTTTGTCATCAAGCAATATGGCTTGCTGATCAGACTCGTTTCTAACTGGGTTATTAGAATGAATACTTTGCCCAGACTTCGCTGCTGTTTCAAAAAAGATCACTGCATCATATTGATTAAGCTCGGTATGTAGGTTGGTATTCAGACACTCAAAAAACTCATCTTGCTCACCGGGCCAGTAGGCAAGTCCATCTAAGCTACCACGATCGCAAAGCATTAAACGATCTGGGTGCATGGTTCGTTGAATATGTTCAAGGTGTTTTTGTAAGCTGAAGATAGCTTGTTGGTGAGCTTTGATCAGGTGAGTTGCATCACCACGTTCTATACCACCGCTGAACAGCATGGTCGCAGATTCAGGTACAACAACAATTTGATTAGAAAATTCACGTCTTAATAGATCGATGGCTGTTGTTTTACCACCGCCAGGGCCACCAGTTAGTACAATCCTTTTCTTCACCTTACATTCTCACAAATTGCTCGTTTGTGTTTAAGGTAATGAAAATAGGTGGCAAAGAGAAGTAAAAAGCAAACATTACATGATAATGATCACAACAAACGCAGTAACCAGCTGAAGCGGCTGACTTGTTTCAGTTTACTGTCCTTGTGGTTTGAGTTATTAAGTGCTTCATAACCCATACCCGCAGTGAAGGCACTGGCAACACCCACTTTACTTACCGCAAAGCGTTTTAAACGGTATTTGAACGCTTGATGGTGTTGACGTTTAAGCTCATCTTGTAAATCCATTTGCTGGCTTAGCTTAGTTACTCTGTGTTGCGGTTTATTAATAAAATAATCAATTAACATCATTCATCCTTACTAATATTCAATAATTGACGAATACTTTTTAGCGTATGATCAAAACCTATTTTACTGCTGACATAACCAATGTTCTTCCAAAGCCATGCAAGACAAAGCAATTGTAATGCAATCAGTGAAATAGCGGCTAACCACAATGATTGGCTAAAGCTGAATATCGCGATACCGACAGTAGCAAGTAAACCAGCCCAAAGTAACACTAAACCACCGGCAAAACAGACAAGTAGTATAATAGTTAAGGCGAGTGAACGTGTTGATAAGCGCCACTCCGCAGCTGCAAGCTTTTTGCAAGTCCCAGTTTGTTTGCGATAGTCAATATATAGCTGTTTGCCGTAGTCAGATAATTTAGCAAGGTGATCTTGCCACTGATCAGCGTTTAATGGCTGATCAGTGGCATCTTGCGTTTTCTCATCTGTAGATTGAGAAGTTTGCATAACAATTACTTACGACGAATAAGTGCAGTTACTAACATGCCTGCAGCAAATGCAATACCTGCTGTTGCAAGAGGGTTTTCTGATGCAAGTTTACGAGTTTTACCACTGTATTCATTAATTTTAGCGCGTGCTATTGCTTGCTTTTCCGAAAGCGTTTGAGCAGAGCTAGATGCACCCTGACGTACACTATGTTCAGCACTAGCTGCGCGTGTTGATAATGCATCTACTGCGTGGTGAGCTGCCTCTGTCGCTTTTTCTGTGAATGGCGCCTCTACTTGAGCCGCGTTCGAGTTTGCACTGTTACTTGTTGCCGTGCTTGAATTCGATTTTGAAGTTGCGGTAGTCATAATCATTCCTTAAAAATTGCCATTTAATTGGTGATTAACTCATCGCAACCTTCATACCAAAATATAAAATCAATAATTTTCAGTTGTTTATTCTTTTTATTGCGTTCTTGGTTAGTGGTTTTTCGTAACTCTTGCAGGGTGATTAAGTAAAAATTACAGAATAAGATAATTTTGTAATTGTTCATTGGTTATTCATTAACCATTTTTCCCCATTAGATTGCCAATAAAATTGGAAAAAAAATTTTTTTCTATGTTTTCCACTTTTTCCCACGTAATTCAGAGGCTTTGCTTGAGGCCTTATTTTTTCTGGCTTTAGAAGGCACTGAAGATGATCTAGTTACTTGACAAAATAGCTTGTCAAGCCCTAAACTGGAGCACTGTGGTAAAAAGTGGTTTTTAGTGGATCAAATTGGATCAGAGATAGTCAGTTACAATAAATAACCTAATTTAAGGCATGTTATGTTTCGGGGTGCGAGCTCACTGAGTTTGGATGATAAAGGACGTTTTGCGGTACCAACTAAGTACCGAGATGCGATCTTGTCTGAAGATCAGGGAACGGTTATTTGCACTGTTGCTTTAAACGAGCCCTGCTTGTGGTTATACCCGTTAGCCGAGTGGCTTGAAATAGAAGAGCGACTATTAAAAATTTCAAATATGAATCCACGCGCTCGCCGCATGCAACGAATGTTGCTCGGCAATGCCACAGAATATCAATTAGATAAAAATGGCCGAATTTTGCTGGCACCTTCGTTACGAGCCCATGCAGAACTAGGAAAAAAAATCATGTTGGTTGGCTTGATGAACAAGTTCGAAATTTGGGATGAAGATCGTTGGCATGAACAAATGCGCCAAGATACTGAAATTGAACGCCTAGGCGATTTTGAGGCGAATCCTGAGTTCGATAACTTCTCACTCTAACGACACAAAGAAAAAGGCAAATAATAGCTAATGACAGCGCAATTTGAACATGTCTCTGTACTGATGGACGAAACCATAGATGCTTTGGATATTAAACCTGAAGGCATTTACATGGATGGCACATTTGGTCGCGGTGGGCACTCGGGGCAAATTCTTGCGCGTTTAAGTGAACAAGGTCGCTTACAGGCGATTGATCAGGATCCACAAGCTATTAAAGCCGCCGAAAAATTTGCCGATGATGCGCGTTTTTCAATTGCTCACACTCGTTTTTCAAACTTAAAAGCGGTTGCTGAAGATAACGATTTAATCGGTAAAGTTGACGGTATTTTGTTGGATATCGGTGTTTCTTCACCACAGCTTGATGATGCTGAACGCGGTTTTAGTTTTATGAAAGATGGCCCACTTGATATGCGTATGGATCCAACCAGTGGTCGCAGTGCTGTACAATGGCTAGCTGAAGCTGAACTAGAAGATATCACGCATGTGATTAAAACCTATGGCGAAGAAAAATTTGGTCGTCGAATTGCTCATAAGATCATTGAAACACGTGAGCACACTGCAATCACAAGTACTAAGCAGCTTGCTGATTTAGTCGATGAAGCTGTGCCAGTTAAAGATAAGCACAAACACCCAGCTACACGCACATTCCAAGCGATCCGTATTTATATCAATAGTGAGCTTGAAGAAATTCAAACTGCATTGCAAGCCGCTGTTGAGGTTTTAAAACCAGGGGGACGTTTAGTGGTTATTTCGTTCCACTCGTTAGAAGATCGCATTGTTAAGCAGTTTATTAAAAAACAGAGTAAGGGAGAGGCGATACCCAGAGGTCTGCCTTTGACGGACGCACAAATAAACAAAAACCTGACGTTAAAGGCAGTGGGTAAAGCCATTAAGCCGAGTAAGGCGGAGATTGAAGCAAACCCGCGTTCACGTAGTTCAGTGTTAAGGGTTGCGCAGAGGTTGTAATGAAAGCTAAAGCGACACATCGCCAACCAAATTTATTTACAGAAATTTTCAAAGGCCTAGGAGCTAATAAGCTGACCTTGGCCTTGTTGGTTGTGATCCTCGCATCTAGTTTGAGTGTGGTTCAGGTGACGCATCTAGCGCGTCAGCAATTGATTGAACAAGACAAATTATTGCAAGAGCGTGATGAGCTCGATCTTGAGTGGCGTTACTTGCTCGTAGAAGAAGAGTTTTATTCACAGCATGCGCGCATTGAAGAAGTCGCGACTATGCAATTAGAAATGAAACGGCCAACTAGCCAAGACGAACAGGTGGTAATACTGCGATGAGAAGCAGAGGGAAAAAGCCAACAAATACCTTAATCACATGGCGTTTTTTGCTGGTGTGCTCAGTGGTGTTTTTAGTCTTTATGACGCTGGTTGCGCGTGCCGCTTTTTTACAGGTTATTGAACCAGATAAAGCGCGTTCTGAAAGTGATAAACGAACTGTGCGTGTTGAAAAACAACATGTGCAACGTGGCATGATCTTCGATCGCAATGGCAAAGAGTTGGCGGTCAGCGTACCTGTGGTAAGTGTGTATGCGGATCCGAAAGCGCTGCATAAATCACTGATCAGTAAGGTACTGCGTCAAGCTAGAAAAAATGGTGAAGATCAACAAGCACTGGCTGAAAATACGGTTGAGTTAGATAAACGTATTGCCGCTTATTACAATAATGATATTCGCTGGCGTGAACTTGCGGATGTATTACGTATTGACCCAAGTAAAGTTAACTCTCGCCTTCGTGATAATCCAAAGCGTCGTTTTGTCTACTTAAAACGTCAGGTTACCCCTGCTGTTGCTAACTATATTGGTGATCTTCGTTTACCAGGTATCCACTTACTTGATGAGTCAAAACGTTATTACCCTGCCGGTGAAGTAACAGCCCATGTTATTGGATTTACTAACATTGATGGTCATGGTATTGAGGGAATCGAAAAGCTTTACGAAAAGGCGTTAACGGGTGTTGAAGGTCAGCGCACCATTCGTAAAGATGCCCAAGGCCGTGAAGTAGAAGTGCTTGATGAGCGTGAACGTGTTGAGCCTGAAAACATTCATTTAAGTATTGATCAGCGCATTCAAGCGATTGCTTATAAAGCAGTAAAATCAGCAGTTCTAACCTATAAAGCTACTTCGGGTTCAGCCATGGTTGTTGATGTAAAAACCGGCGAAGTATTAGCTATGGTGAATAGCCCATCGTTTAACCCTAATAACTTGAATGATGCCGCACCGCATAAGCGTCGTAACCGTGCTATCACCGATTTGTTTGAGCCAGGCTCTACTGTTAAGCCACTAGCCATTTTAGCTGGTTTAGACTACGGCGCAATTCAACCGGATTCAATTATTGATACTTATCCTGGCTGGATGCGTGTGGGTGGCAGCCTTGTGCAAGATACCCGTAACCATGGTGAGATGACCTTAAGAGAAATCTTAAAGTATTCAAGTAATATGGGTGTAACTAAGGTCAGTCAAGAAGTACCAAAAGACTATTTTGTAGGGCTTTACCAAAAGGTGGGGTTTGGCAGTGATAGTGGTACAGGCATGGTTGGTGAAAGCAGCGGTTTATTTTACCCAAATCGACGCTGGTCAGATCATGAAATTGCTGCATTATCATTTGGTTATAACTTAGCTGTAAGTACCGCCCAAATGGCTCGTTTTTATGCCATGTTAGGCTCTGGTGGCGTTATGCGCCCGCTAACAGTTCTTAAACAAGAGTCAGTACCAGAGGGTGAACGTATTTTCCAACAAAAAGACGTTGAAGCGGTTGTTCACATGATGGAAAGCGTATTCGAAAAAGGTGGTACTGCACAAAAAGTTCATGTTGATGGCTATCGTGCTGCTGCCAAAACAGGTACCTCTAAAAAAGCCGCTGTGGGCGGGTATGGTGACGAATATGTTGGCTATTTTGCTGGTATTGCGCCAGCGAGTAACCCACGTTTAGCGGTAGTAGTAATGATTAATGAACCGGGTGGAGATGTTTATTACGGCGGTGCGACGGCAGGCCCTGCATTTGCAGAGATTGTCTCCAATGCCTTAAGAATTCTAAACGTTGCACCGGACAAAGATGCGGTTGCGTACGTAGAAGGCAAAGATAACGATGCGTGATTTAAAACCGATTCTTAATCAAATTGATGTTGAGGCCAATAGTTTATTGGTTAACCAACTACGTCTTGATAGTCGAGATGTAAAAGCTGGCGATGTGTTTGTCGCCATTAAAGGCCATCAGCTTGATGGCGGACAGTTTATTGACAAAGCCATTGAAAATGGTGCGGTGGCAGTTATTGCTGACCGTTTATGTGAGTTCGAAAGTGAGTTTGAACCACTTTACTTAGTTACCGATTTAGCGAAAAAGCTGCCAGCACTTGCAGCAGCTTTTTACCAGCAACCATCAAAGCAGCTTGATTTAGTGGGTGTGACGGGCACCAATGGCAAGTCAACAACCACAGCAATGATTGCGCACTTAGCACAGCACTGTCATAAACGCGCAGCAGTGATAGGTACGCTCGGTTATGGGCATCCTGATAATCTAACTGAGCTTGCAAACACCACGCCATCGAGCGTTGATTTACAGCGTATTTTATCTGAGCTTGTCGCAGAGCAGAATGATGTTGTGGCCATGGAAGTCTCATCTCATGGTTTAGTGCAGCATCGCGTTGATAATTGTCAGTTTAAAGCAGCAGTATTTACTAATCTTACACGCGATCACTTAGATTATCACGGCACCATGGATGCTTACGCTGATGCCAAGTTAATGTTAATGCGTGACCATATGCCAAAGCTTGTGGTGCTTAATCAAGATGATGCGCAAGTTGAAGCATGGTTAGAAAAATACGACTTCAATAATCTAATTTGTTACGGCCATAAAAACCTCACGCCTGAAAATGCGCGTTTTGTTTATTTTAGCGATGTAACTTATGATAACAGCGGTATTTCGGCGAAGTTTGATACCAGCTGGGGGCTAGCCGAAGTTAATTGCACACTGTTTGGCGAGTTTAACTTATATAATTTAGCCGCTGCTATGGCCACTTTATTAGGTATGGGTTACCCACTTGATTTACTCGTTGAAGGGTGTAAGTCTTTGCAGCCTGTTGCTGGTCGCATGCAGGCATTTAGTGCACCAGGTCAACCGACTTGTATTGTTGATTATGCCCACACTCCTGATGCATTAGCACTGGCATTACAAGCATTGCAAAAGCACGTTCCAGGTGGCGTTAGCTGTGTGTTTGGCTGTGGTGGTGACAGAGACAAAGGCAAACGCCCGATGATGGCAAAAGCTGCTGAAGGTAATGCAGACCGTATTATTGTCACCAGCGATAACCCAAGAAGTGAAGACCCTGACGCTATTATTGCTGATGTAGTTGCGGGGCTTAAGCAGCCTGAACGCGCACATTGTGAAGCAGACCGAGCGCAGGCTATTAGTTATGCCATTTCGCAAGCGAGTGCTGATGATGTCATCCTTATTGCGGGTAAAGGCCACGAAGATTATCAAATTATTGGCGACCAACGAATCGACTTCTGCGATCGTCAATATGTACAACAACAATTAAAAGAAAAATCGCAAGGGGCGCAGTTATGATCCCTATGGATTTTGATTGGCTAGCTAAAGTTCTAGCAACCGATTACCAAGGTGGTAATCAAACGGTAAAAAATATTAACACTGACACCCGTACTTTGTGTGACGGTGAAGTGTTTTTAGCGCTACAAGGGCCTAATTTTGATGGCCATAAATTTGTTGCGCAAGCAAAAGAAAAAGGCGCGATAGCTGCTATTGTAGCGCGCCCTGTTAATGTCGATATTGTGCAGTTTGTGGTTAGTGACACACGTATTGCGCTAGGTCACATCGGCGCAGCTGTGATGGCACAGGTTGCACCGAAAACAATTGCTATTACTGGTAGCGTGGGTAAAACGACCGTAAAAGAAATGTGTGCGGCGATTTTATCTGGTCATGGTGAAGTACTAGCAACAAAAGGCAACTTTAATAATGACATTGGCGTACCACTCACGTTATTACGCCTTGAACCACAACACCAATATGCGGTGATTGAGTTAGGTGCAAACCACATTGGTGAAATTGCTTACACCGTTGCAATGACGAAACCTGATGTTGCTGTGGTATGTAATGTTGCAGCTTCTCACTTAGAGGGCTTTGGCTCATTACAAGGTGTAGCAACGGCCAAAGGCGAAATCTATGATGGCTTAAAGCCTGATGGTGTTGCTATCGTCAATTGCGATAGCGATTATGCCGATTTTTGGCTTGAAAAGTTAACTAATCGCAATGTAAAACGTTTTTCTACTAGCCAACAATTAGATTATTGGGCAGAAGATGTGGTGCTTGATGAACAAGCCCGTGCTTCTTTTGTGCTTTGCAATAAAAATAAAAAAGTACCTGTCACTCTGGCATTACCGGGCAAGCATAATATTGCTAATGCATTAATTGCCACCGCCTTAACAACTGAGCTCGGTGTAAGCCTCGAAAGTGTCGCATCGGCGCTGGCAACCATGGGTGAAGTTAAAGGTCGTGTAAACGTCCTTAAAGTGTCAGACTCATTGACGGTGATTGATGATACCTACAACGCGAATGTGCAATCGGTTAAAGCAGCAATTGATTTATTAAGTGATATGCCGGGGCGTCGTATTTTTGCGTTAGGTGATATGGGGGAGCTGGGTGAAGAAGCACGTTTTTATCATCAACAAGTCGGTGAATATGCACAGCAAAAAGGCATTGATGAACTTTATAGTCTAGGTGTATTAAGTAAATCAGCCAGTGATGTATTTGAAAAGCCAAACCGCCACTTCTCAAGCCGTGAACAATTATTACAACAATTACAAAGTGAACTTGCTCAATCGACGCAAAAAACCACAGTTGTTGTAAAAGGTTCGCGCAGTTCTCGTATGGAGCTCGTGGTCACAGATTTAGTAAATAGCCAGCAAAATGGCAACAATGGAGTATCGTCATGTTAGTTTGGCTGGCCGAGTATTTAACACAGTATTACAGTGGCTTTAATGTTTTTTCTTACCTAACGCTGCGCGCAATTTTAGGTATTTTAACAGCGCTACTTATCTCACTTTATTTTGGTCCTAAGCTAATTCGTGCATTGCAAAAAATGCAGATTGGTCAGGTGGTTCGTCACGATGGTCCAGAATCTCACCTATCTAAAAAAGGTACGCCAACTATGGGCGGCATTTTGATTTTAGGGGCGATTTTTACCAGCACATTACTGTGGGCAGACCTTTCAAATAAATATGTTTGGGCAACCTTATTTGTCGTGGGCTCGTTAGGTGTGGTTGGTTTTATTGATGACTACCGTAAAGTGATCCGCAAAGACCCTAAAGGGTTAATTGCTAAATGGAAATACTTTTGGCAATCAGTGATTGCGTTAGTGGTTGCCAGCGCACTTTATTTTACCTCGCAGCAAGGCAGCGAAACCTCGTTAGTTGTGCCGTTTTTTAAAGACGTGCTACCACAGCTAGGGTTGTTTTATATCGTGATGACTTACTTTGTAATTGTAGGTACGTCGAACGCGGTAAACCTAACAGATGGCCTTGATGGTTTAGCGATTGTGCCAACCATTTTAGTGGCGGCAGCACTTGCTATTATTGCTTATTTAACAGGTAACGTTAATTTCTCAAGCTACCTACATATTCCGCATTTACCGCTCGCCAGTGAGCTTGTGGTTGTGTGTACAGCAATTGTGGGAGCTGGACTTGGTTTCTTATGGTTTAACACCTACCCAGCACAGGTATTTATGGGTGATGTAGGTTCATTAGCACTTGGTGGTGCACTGGGTATTATTGCGGTGCTTGTTCGTCAAGAACTGGTACTTATCATCATGGGTGGTGTGTTTGTAATGGAAGCATTGTCGGTGATTTTACAAGTAGGCTCTTACAAATTACGTGGTCAACGTATTTTTAGAATGGCGCCTATTCACCACCATTATGAATTAAAGGGGTGGCCTGAGCCGCGCGTAATTGTGCGCTTTTGGATTATTTCAATCGTGCTAGTGCTTGCTGGCCTTGCGACATTGAAGATCAGGTAAATGACAGTTATTAACGAGATTAAAAATAAACAAATTTCAGTGCTCGGACTCGGTGTAACCGGTCTGGGCATTGTGCGTTTTTTATTATCTCAGAATATTAAGCCAATTGTTGTTGATAGCCGCACAGCGCCGCCGGGTGCTGATTGGCTAAATGAGCATGCTAGTGAGTTAACGACTCACTTTGGTGATTTAGAACAGGCCGATTTAGCCTGCAATGACATTATTATTATCAGCCCAGGTTTAAGCCTCGCGACACCCGCTGTAGCAAAAGCGATTGATGCTGGTGTTGAAGTGATTGGTGACGTTGAGCTTTTTGCCCGTTTAACCGATAAACCAATTGTCGCGGTGACAGGTTCAAATGGTAAGTCGACAGTGGTCACATTGGCGTTTGAAGTACTGAAAGCGGCCGGTTATAAAGTTGGCCTTGGTGGTAACATTGGTACTGCGGTACTTGATTTACTATCGCAAGAATATGATGTCTATGTACTTGAGCTGTCGAGTTTTCAACTTGATACCACGCATAGCTTAAAAGCGAAAAGTGCCTGTGTGTTGAATGTGAGTGAAGACCACCTCGATCGTTATTCAAGTTATCAAGCATACATAGACTCTAAACAAAGTATTTATAATGGCTCAGAGCTTGCTGTAGTTAATGCCATTGATGTGGCAACACACACTGCAAAGCAGCCCCAAGTAAGCTTTGCGCTCGCCAATGCAGATTTTGCCTTGGTTGAACATCAAGGCGAACAACACTTTGCAGCACACGGTAAACCAGTATTACCAGCAAGCTGCTTAAATGTTGTTGGTTCACACAATCAACAAAACGCTTTAGCGGTGATGGCATTACTGAGCCCGTTTGATATTGCTAAAGAGTATTACCAGCAAGCGTTTAGTGCTTTTACTGGGCTTGCACACCGTTGCCAGTTTGTCGCTGAAATTAATGGAGTGAAATACTTTAACGATTCAAAGGCGACCAATGTAGGTGCAACTATCGCAGCGATTGAAAGCTTAGCTGATCAAGCAAAGCAATTGGTTGTGATTGCCGGTGGTGATGCAAAGGGGGCTGATTTAGATGCCTTAAAACCATACTTAAACAACAAAGTGAAAGCGCTTATTTGTTTTGGTAAGGATGCTAAAGCTCTCGTAGCATTAACCGAAAAAGGCCACCTAACCACCAACATGCATGAAGCTGTGCAACTAGCAAAACAGTTAAGCAGCAGTGGCGATATCGTTTTATTAGCACCCGCATGTGCCAGCATTGATATGTACAACAATTACATGCAACGTGGTGATGATTTTGCGCAGTGCGTATTGGCGGAGGCAGTATGATTGCATTTGCTGACATCCGTGACGCATTAACACCAAAGCAATCGCCACAGCTTTATGATGTGCCGTTATTGTATTGCATGTTGATGTTGATTGGCGTTGGCTTTGTGATGGTAACCAGTGCCTCTATGCCAACAGCAGAGCGATTATTTGATAATCCTTATCACATTATTATTCGCCACGGCATGTTCTTAATTATGGGCTTTTTCTTATTTTGGATTGCCACAAATGTGCCTATGGATTGGTGGAAGCGCAGTAACGCCTATTTATTGTTGCTGGGTTTAGGTTTGCTGGTTTTAGTGCTGATTGTTGGCCGTGAAGTGAACGGTGCAAAGCGTTGGATACCTATTGGCCCAGTTGGCTTTCAGGTTGCTGAAGCCGCCAAGTTGTATTTCTTTAGCTATATTGCCGGTTACTTGGTACGTAAACGTGAAGAAGTACAAGAGAACTTAAAAGGTTTCTTCAAGCCATTAGCTGTATTTGGTGTGTATGCATTTTTGATTTTGATGCAACCAGATTTAGGGACCGTAGTTGTACTGTTTGTGACGACAGTTGGTTTGTTGTTTTTAGCGGGGGCTAAGTTATGGCAGTTTTTTGGCCTTATTTTAACGGGTATTGCTGCCGTGGTAGTGCTAATTATCGCTGAACCATACCGTATGGCTCGTGTCACTGGCTTTTTAGAGCCGTGGGAAGATCCATTCGGTAAAGGTTATCAGTTAGTGCAATCGCTAATGGCATACAGTCAAGGTGGTTGGTTTGGTCAAGGCTTAGGAAATAGCGTGCAAAAACTGCAATATCTTCCTGAAGCACATAATGACTTTATCTTTGCAGTGATTGGTGAAGAGCTTGGCTTTTTTGGCGTATTAAGTATTTTGATTGTGCTTGCTGTGTTTGTATTCAGAGCCCTGTTAATTGGTCAAAAAGCATTGAAATGCGGCAAAGAGTACGAAGGCTATTTTGCTTTTGCTATTGGTATCTGGTTTGCGTTTCAAACCATGGTAAATGTTGGCGCAAGTGCGGGTATTTTGCCAACCAAAGGTTTAACACTGCCGTTTGTTTCTTACGGTGGCTCTAGTTTATTAATTATGACCATAGCAACAGGTGTACTTTTGCGAATAGATTTTGAGACAAAAATGGCAACTAAGCAGGCAACCTCTCGAGGAGGTAAGCGATGAGTAAAAAATTACTTGTTGTTGCAGGCGGTACTGGTGGTCATATTTTCCCGGGTATTGCAGTTGCTGATTTTTTAAAGCAGCAAGGCTGGCAGGTTAGCTGGATTGGCACGCCTGACAGAATGGAAGCAACGGTAGTACCTAAGCACAACATTGAGATTGATTTTATCAATGTGAAAGGTGTGCGTGGCAATGGTATTAAACGTTTGGTCAAGGCACCATTTATGGTGATGAATGCCATTTTTCAAGCACGCAAAATTTTAAAAGCACAAAAGCCCGATGTTGTTTTAGCTATGGGTGGTTATGTGACTGGACCTACGGGCATAGCAGCAAAGAGCTTAGGTATTCCTTTGGTTATTCATGAGCAAAATGCTGTTGCAGGCATGAGTAATCGTTGGCTAGCAAAGTTTGCCAATAAAGTTTTAGCTGCTTTTCCATCGGCTTTTGCAAAAGAACAATGTGAAGTAGTCGGTAACCCAGTCAGAGCAAGTGTCGCTAATGTCACTGTAAAGCAAACAGCGACACCGATTAATGTGCTAGTAGTTGGCGGTTCACTCGGTGCGCAAGTTCTTAATGATACTTTACCAGCTGTATTCAGTGAACTTTCAGCGCTAACAACGCTTAATATATGGCACCAAACAGGTAAAAATAATGAACCGAATGTGACTGCCAGCTATCAACAGTTAGGGTTAACTGAAAATAGTAAAGTCGCTGAATTCATTGATGATATGGATAGCGCATATCAATGGGCTGATTTGGTAATTTGCCGAGCTGGTGCATTAACGGTGAGTGAGATAGCTGCAGCCGGAAGAATGGCCTTATTTGTGCCTTTTCCGCATGCTGTGGATGACCATCAAACTGCCAATGCAAAGTATTTAGTGACTGAGCAAGCTGCGTTAATTATGCAGCAAAGTGAGTTTAACCAAGCGGCGGTTGTTGAGTTATTAACGCCTTACGTAAATGCACCAGAAAAAATTTCAACAATGGCAAGTAAAGCAAAACAGCTTGCTATTTTAGATGCCACAGCCAATGTTGCAAAACGCTGTGAGCAACTAGCAGATAGAAGAGATTAGTAGTGAAAGAAAGCACGATGAAAGAAAACAACACCCGTCCTGCGATGCGTCGTATCGACACCATCCACTTTGTGGGTATTGGTGGCGCAGGCATGGGTGGTATTGCCGAAGTACTTGCTTTTGAAGGCTACCGCATCACAGGTTCAGACATTGCGCACAGTGCGATGACTGAGCGCTTAATACAAGTGGGTGCAGAAGTATTTATTGGTCATGATGAGAACAATGTAAAAGATGCCAGCGTTGTCGTGGTATCAAGTGCGATTAACGAGCAAAATCCTGAGATTAAAGCAGCAAAAGCGGCACGTATTCCAATTGTTCGCCGCGCCGAAATGTTGGCAGAATTAATGCGCTTTCGCCACGGTATTGCTGTAGCGGGCACTCATGGTAAAACAACAACAACCAGTTTAATAGCAAGTATTTATGCACAAGCGGGCCTTGATCCAACCTTTATTATTGGTGGCTTGTTAAACAGCGCTGGAAGTAATGCCAAGGTCGGTAAAAGCGACTTTTTAATTGCAGAAGCTGATGAGAGTGATGCGTCATTCTTACACTTACAGCCTATGGTGTCGGTGATCACGAATATTGAAGAAGATCACATGGATACATACGGCGGTAGCTTAGAAAAAATGAAAGACACGTATGTTGATTTCATTCATAACTTACCGTTTTATGGTTTAGCTGTTGTGTGTATTGATTCTGAGGTTGCAGCGGAGTTGATCCCTCGCTTTGGACGCCCTGTGATTACCTATGGTGAGTCGGCAGAAGCTGATTACCGCATGGTTGATTTTAGCCAAGCAGCGAATACTTGTTCATTTAATGTTGTGAATAAGCAAGGTGAAAGCCTAGCCGTTACGCTTAATATGCCGGGTAAGCACAATGCGCTTAACGCGACAGCTGCGATTGCGGTGGCTAAAGATCAAAACATCGCTAACCATGCAATTTTAGAAGCGCTGACAAAATTTGAAGGCGTAGGCCGTCGTTTTCAGCATTATGGAAGCTTTGAGAATGAACGCGGTAATGTGATGTTAGTTGATGATTATGGTCATCACCCATCAGAAGTTGCAGCAACAATTGCGGCGGTTCGTGAAGGGTGGCCAGATAAACGTTTAGTGATGGTGTACCAGCCGCACCGTTATAGTCGAACCCGTGACCTATACGAAGATTTTGTCAAAGTACTGGCAGATGTTGATCAGTTATTACTCCTTGATGTGTACTCAGCGGGCGAAGAGCCTATTGTGGGTGCCGATAGCAAGAGTTTATGTCGTAGTTTACGCCAGCGTGGTAAAGAACCATTACATATTGCCAACAGCTCCGAGCTTGCTGGTGTTCTTGCCAGTACACTGCAAGATAATGATTTAGTTTTAACACAAGGCGCTGGTAACATTGGCCAGTTAGTGAAAAAGTTAGCAGCAACCGAGTTGTCTATTGAACAACTAAAGCAGGTAAACGTATGAGCCAGTTAAGTGACAAATTTGGCAAAGTAGCGGTACTTTTTGGTGGCACATCTGCCGAACGAGAAGTCTCTCTTAAATCAGGCCAAGCTGTATTGAATGCTTTGCAAAGTGCTGGCGTTGATGCCATTGCTTTTGATCCGAAAGATCAGCCGCTATGGCAATTAAAAGAGCTAAACATTGAACGTGTGTTTATTGCTCTGCATGGTCGTGGTGGCGAAGATGGCACTATTCAAGGTGCACTTGAATTTATGGGTATCCCATATACTGGCAGTGACGTTTTAGGTTCTGCGCTTGCGATGGATAAAGTGCGTTGTAAGCACTTATTTAAAGCAATGGGGCTAAGCACAGCGCCTTACACTGTTGTTGATAGTCGCCATGAGTTTGATAGCCAAGCGATTATTAATGAATTTGGTAAAGTGATGGTAAAACCCTCACATGAAGGTTCAAGCATTGGTATGGCAGAAGCAAACAGCGCAGAGCAACTCGATGCTGCGCTTAACGCTGCATTTAAGTTTGATAGCCAAGTGCTTGTTGAGCAATGGATCACTGGCCGTGAATTTACTGTTGCTGTACTTGGGCAAGATGTTCAGCCTGTCATTGAGATGACGACGCCAAATGGCTTTTATGACTATCAAGCTAAGTATCAATCGAATACAACTCAGTATCATTGCCCTGCAGAGATATCTGCACAAGAAACTGAATTATTGCAAGATATGGCATTAAAAGCATTTGATTTAGTGGGTGCAAGTGGTTGGGGGCGTGTTGATGCGATGCGTGATCAGCAAGGTAACTTTTACTTATTAGAAGTAAATACGGTACCAGGCATGACAGAAAAGTCTTTAGTGCCGATGGCAGCGAAAGCGAATGGTGCAAGCTTTGAGCAATTAGTTGTTCGCATTTTGGAGCAAACCCTTTAATATGCATCCTTTTTTAGAAAAAGCGCAACAATTAAAACAGCAACTAAATTGGTCGTTGATTTTTGGTGTGAGCTTTTTTCTAGTCGTGATTTTTGCATTAGTAAAAATCACGACAGGCGTCTCAGATTGGTTGGTAGAAAACAAAGACGCACAAATAAAGCATTTATCAGTACTTGGACAGCCCCAATATACTGATGAGAAAGCAATTATTGGTGCAATAAAAAAAGCCGACTTATCGAGTTTTTTTGAATTAGACGTAAAACATGTGCAACGCTTAGTACAAAGCTTGCCGTGGGTGGCAACGGCATCGGTCAGAAAGCAATGGCCAGATACCCTGCAAGTATATGTTGTTGAACATCAAGCTGTAGCTCATTGGAACAGTGATATGCTGTTAAACCAAGCTGGCGAAGTGTTCCAAGCAAGTAGTGATAAATTACCCACAAGCTTGCCACAATTATACGGCCCTGAAGGCAGTGAGATTGAGGCGTGGACAGCATTTAGTCAATTTCAAGAAATGCTCAAAGTGAATAACTTAGAGCTGACTAGTTTAGCGCTTTCTGAGCGCTTTTCGTGGCAGTTATGGCTTGATAACGGCATTCGCCTGAACTTAGGCCGCAAAGAAAAAGCAAAGCGTGTACAGCGTTTTATTGACGTGTATCCGCGCATGGAACAACGTGCAGATGCACAAATCGATGTTGTTGATTTACGGTATGATACCGGTCTTGCAGTGAGCTGGAAGCCAGTGCAAGAAGAACAATTAGAAAATAAGAGTAAGGCATGACCAAGTCAGCAGAAAGAAACCTAGTGATTGGATTAGACGTTGGCACATCGAAAGTTGTGGCCACCGTTGGTGAAATCACCGCAGATAACAAACTAAGCATTGTGGGTGTTGGCAGCCAAGTATCGCATGGTATGGATAAAGGCGGCGTTAACGACCTTAACCTTGTTTCTGAATCGATTCGTCGAGCTATAGATGAAGCTGAGCTAATGGCTGATTGCCGTATTAGCTCTGTTTATTTAGGGATTTCTGGAAAACATATCCAGTGCCAAAATGAAAGCGGTGTAGTGGCAATTAACAACACGGAAGTGACAGACGAAGATATTGAAAATGTCATCCACATTGCGCGTTCAGTGCCTATTTCGGCAGAACGAAAAATGCTCCATGCATTGCCACAAGAGTACAGCATCGATATGCAAGAAGGGATTAAAAACCCACTTGGCATGAGCGGTGTACGTATGGAAGCTCGCGCGCACATCATTACTTGCTCAAACGATATGGCAAAGAATATCGAGAAATGTGTTGAGCGTTGTGGCCTTGAAGTCGATCAGTTGATCTTCACGGCACTGGCATCATGTTACTCAGTACTTACAGATGACGAAAAAGAACTGGGTGTAGCCGTGTTAGATATTGGTGGCGGTACCATGGATATCACCATTTATATTAATGGTGCGCTTCGCCACTCAGCCGTTATTCCTGTAGCCGGTAACCAAGTGACTGGTGATATTGCAAAAATATTTAGAACGCCTATATCACATGCCGAGTCACTCAAAGTACAATATGCGTGTGCGAGTAGCCAAATGGCAAGCAACGAAGACACTATTGAAGTACCGAGTGTGGGTGGCCGACCAGCGCGTATTATGTCGCGCCATACCTTAGCTGAGGTTGTTGAGCCACGTTTTAGAGAATTATTCGAGTTGGCGATGGAAGAAATCCGCCGCTCAGGTTTTGAAGACCAAATTGCTGCAGGTCTCGTCATTACTGGCGGAACAGCAAAAATGACGGGTGCAATGGAAGTGGCAGAAGACATTTTCCAAATGCCGGTCAGAATTGGCAAACCAATCGGGATTGTTGGTTTGACAGATTATGTAGATGATCCTTCGTACGCGACCGCGGTTGGTTTGTTACAATACGGCCGTACAATGCAATCGATGAATGCACAAAAGTCGAAAGCAGAAGGTGATAATAATTGGTGGAACCGTATTACTAAATGGTTCCAAGGTGAGTTTTAAGACTCAAGTCGGAGAGTAAACATGTTTGATATGATGGAACAGCACAGCGAAGAAGCTGTCATTAAAGTAATTGGCGTGGGCGGTGGCGGCGGTAACGCTGTTGAGCACATGGTAAAACAACAAATTGAAGGTGTACGTTTCATTGCTGCGAATACGGATGCACAAGCATTACGTAATTCATCTGCTGATGTAACAGTGCAGCTAGGTACACAAATCACCTCTGGTCTAGGTGCAGGTGCTAACCCTGAAGTGGGTCGTAACTCTGCTGAAGAAGACGCTGAGACTATCCGTGCCAGCTTAGAAGGTGCTGACATGGTATTTATCGCAGCTGGTATGGGCGGTGGTACGGGTACAGGTGCTGCGCCAGTGGTTGCTAAAATTGCTAAAGAGTTAGGCATTTTAACGGTTGCTGTAGTAACGCGCCCGTTTGACTTTGAAGGTAAAAAGCGTGCTGCAGCTGCTGAACAAGGCATTAATGAATTGTCAGAAACTGTAGACTCACTTATTACAATTCCGAACAATAAATTGCTTAAAGTTTTAGGCAAAGGCACTACACTATTAGATGCCTTCGCAAAAGCGAATGACGTATTATTTGGTGCGGTACAAGGTATTGCAGAACTAATCACACGTTCTGGTCTAATCAACGTGGATTTCGCCGACGTACGTACAGTTATGTCAGCGATGGGTACTGCGATGATGGGCACAGCATCTGCGTCTGGCCCTGACCGTGCGCAAGAAGCCGCAGAAGCGGCTATCTCAAGCCCGCTACTTGAAGATGTCGATTTAACAGGTGCTAAAGGTATCCTAGTTAATATCACGGCAGGTATGGATATCGCGATTGAAGAATTTGAAATTGTTGGTAACCACGTTAAAGCACTTGCGTCAGAAAACGCAACAGTGGTTGTGGGTGCGGTAATTGACCCTGAAATGAGCGACGAGTTACGTGTAACGGTTGTTGCAACAGGTTTAGGCGGCGATCGTCGTCCACAGTTTGGTATTGTTGATAATGGCTTTAAAAAAGCATCAGGTTCTGATGTACAAAGCTCAATGAACCAAACAACTAGCAGCATGTATGTACCAAGCTTTGCAAGTCAAGGCAGCGGTGATGATGTAAGCATGTCATCTGCGTCTGAAAAGCAAGAGCCAGTACAACAAAGTACAGCGAGCAGCTCAGTATCTAGCAGCACTGAGAGCAGCAAAAAGTCTGATAAATCAGAGGGTGGCGATTACTTCGACATTCCAGCTTTCCTAAGAAAGCAAGCTGACTAAGACAGTTTTTGTTGGTAATTTTGTTCGATAAATAAACAAATTGGCAGTTGAATGTATTTATGATACAATTCGCCGTCTAACTGTAACTATAAGTGAGCGAACCTATGATTAAACAGCGTACGATTGCAGAAGTAGTCAAAGCCATAGGAATTGGACTTCATAAAGGTGAGAAGGTCACTATTACTCTCCGACCTGCGAGCGCAAATACTGGGATAGTATTTCGTCGCGTAGACCTTGATCCGGTTGTTGATTTTGAAACAACACCAGAAGCCGTTGGTGATACGCAACTGTGTACCTGTTTGACAAACAAAGATGGTGTTCGTTTATCAACGACTGAGCACCTTATTGCGGCGGTAGCGGCAATGGGTATTGATAATCTAATTGTTGAATTAGACAGCTCAGAAGTACCAATCATGGATGGTAGTGCATTACCATTCATCTATTTGTTACAAAAAGGCGGCATTAAAGAAGTAAATGCAGCTAAGCGCTTTATTCGTATTAAAGAAAAAGTACGTATTGAAGAAGGCGATAAATGGGCTGAGATCGAACCATACGATGGTTTCCACATCGATTTTGAAATTGCGTTTGATCACCCAGCAATCAATGAAAGCCGCCAACGTATCGGTTTAGATATCACGGCACAAAGCTTCACTGAAGAAATCAGCCGCGCACGTACTTTCGGCTTTATGAAAGATATCGAGTATATGCACGCTAACAACCTAGCATTAGGTGGTAGCATGGATAACGCAGTTGTATTGGATGAGTTTAAAGTACTAAATCCAAACGGCTTACGTTATAGCGATGAGTTTGTTAAACACAAGATCTTAGACTGTGTGGGCGATATGTTTATGACTGGCCACAACATTCTAGGTAAAATCACGGCTTATAAATCAGGCCATGATTTAAACAATAAACTACTTCGTAAAATTATGGCGACTGAGTCAGCATGGGAATGGGCAACTTTCGATACCCCAGTGACTATGCCAGCACCAGGCTTAGAAGTAGCGACAGCTTAATCGCAAGCATATTACAGTTATAAAAAATGACGCTTTAAGCGTCATTTTTTTTGCCAAACTATTATCAAGAATTATAAGCCTAGAATAGCTTCAAGCTCGACCAACTGATTGATTTGATAAGTTGGTTTAATATCTTCAGGTAGCTCAACTCCTGGGTGTTGTAACCAACACGTGTCGATACCCACATTGTGACCACCTAAAATATCACTGGCAGCTGTATCGCCTACCATTAAAATCTGCTCTTTTGGTGGATTGCCCATTAATTGAAATGTATGTTGAAAAATCTCTGGGGCAGGTTTTGCTTTACCGACTAACTCTGAAATAACCAGCCAATCGAACATATCCTGTAAACCGGTGTGCTCTAGGCGTTTTTGTTGTAACTTAGCAAACCCATTGGTAATAATGCCTAGCTTGGCGTGTGGTTTTAACTTTGTAAGCAAGTCAACTGCACCAGGTAATGGCACACAAATAGAGGCCATAGCATCCAAGAAGCCATCGTTAAGCTCTTTTGCTGGCACATCGAGTCTATTAGCCCATTCTGTAAAGCGAGTAATCTGTAGCTCGCTGGCGGTAATTTCATGCTTTTGATAAGCAACCCAAAGCGGCTTATTGGTTGCTTGGTAATGATGATAATCTGACTCAGTAAATTCTACGCCGTAATGTGCAAACATCACTTTTAAACCTTCAAATGCATTAAAGCTAAATAGCGTTTCATCGGCATCGAATAATACGTGGCTATACTTCATGGTTATCCTAATTACTGGTTGAATAGGGTAGGGTGTGAAAATGGCGCCATGGCCAATGTCAGCGCTTGTACATAAGTACTTTCGCGCGTGGCAAGATGATTGGTTAATAAGCCAATAGCACCACCTTGTTGTTTGATATTAACGGTATTGAATGCCTCATCCATGACATCACCTAGTTCTTTACCAGCTAGCAAGGCATCGTAAAAAGGTTGCGGTAACGGTAGGTTGCTACTGCGACCCACGCTAAATTGCTGCTTGTTTGCAATCACTACAAAGGCAAAGGTTGCAGCGCCATAACTAAATTGTTCTGCGCCACCTTCCATTGCTGTATAAAAATCGGCGTCAAAGTGATCTTGGCAATACTTAACGCGATTTTCAGCGCCGATACGGGTTTCATCTTCACCTAGTGGCTGATCAGGTACGCCAGAAGGTGCATCTTCACCTTTGCACTCAATGGTATGATGTGGGAAATAAAGACTAAAGACATGTTTAGCCGCGTTAATTTTAACGGGGTTCTTTGAACCAACAATAACACGTAATGTTTGTTTCAAGGCGACGACTCCATTGTTTTCACCAGAGTCAGCAGTGTACCCGAGTGAGTTAAATCGGCAAGTCAACCGGGGCTAAATTTTCAAGGGCGCGTTTTTTCAAAATAATATCTTTGATCAACGGGGTTAGCACAAGCTCCATTGCTAAGCCCATTTTGCCTCCAGGTACCACAAGCGTATTGATACGAGACATAAAGCTGCCTTCAATCATGCTCAAATAGTACGGAAAATCGACGTCATCTATGCCACGAAAACGAATCACAACAAAGCTTTCGTCTAAAGAAGGAATATCTTTTGCGCTGAATGGGTTTGAGGTATCAACCGTCGGCACTCGCTGGAAGTTGATATGAGTACGTGAAAACTGCGGGGTAATGTGGTTAATGTAGTCATCCATTGAACGCACAATAGAGCCCATTACCGCTTCTCGCGAATGGCCTCGTTCAGAGGTGTCGCGAATGAGTTTTTGGATCCACTCAAGGTTGATAATTGGCACCATGCCAATCAATAAATCGACATGCTTAGCAACATCATGATTCTCATCGACAGCACCACCATGAAGACCTTCATAGAATAAGATATCAGTATTTGATTCTAAATCTTGCCAAGGGGTAAAAGTTCCTGGAAGTTGGTTATAAGGCACCGCTTCGTCGAAAGTATGTAAGTAACGTCTGATTTTACCTTGGCCGGTTTCGCCATATTGGTAAAAAAGCTCTTCAAGGGCACCAAAATCATTAGCTTCTCGGCCAAAGTAGCTAATGTGCTTACCTTCTTGTTGTGCTTCACGGATTTTTTTATCCATTTCAGGGCGAGTATAACGATGAAAGCTATCGCCTTCGATGAAGGCAGCATCAATGCTTAAGCTTCTAAAAATGTGCTTAATTGCATTGGTGGTTGTGGTAGTTCCCGCCCCAGATGAACCGGTAATAGCGATGATAGGGTGTTTAGCTGACATAATTATTCTCGTTATTGTTGATACCAGTCGGCTTAAAAATTTAACCATTCTAGTGTGTTAAATGGTCAGTGGCATAACTCGATTGGTATTATCGTGCATAAAATCAATCAGTAGAAACCGATAAAAAACGAACACGTCCTAGTTATAAAGGTCGAGCATGGTAAGGTCAAGTGACTGGCGGATTAATTAACGCTATCATGGGCTGATAAAAATTAAAACGAGAGAACAACATGAAATTGATTTCGTCTTTACTTTTCGTCGCAGCAGGGACATTGTTTACCAGTCACGCACATGCAGCGATGCCTAAAAGCGAAATATTACTTGCCGATTTAGACACCCCATATGGTATGCAGGTGTCGCGAGTAACCGATGATAAAACTTATAATAATCAACCATTTTTAGTTGATACTGGGCTTTACTACACCCATGAAGTTGTTGGCGAAAATGGCCAGTCACAAACCGATATTGCGTTTTATGACTTTGCATCTAAGAGCAGCGTGAATATCACCAACACTCCTGTCAGTGAATACTCGCCAACGCTAATGCCAAATCAGCAAGCCTTGTCGGCAATCGTGGTCGAAGCAGATGGTAAGCAAAAGTTATGGCAGTACCCACTAGCAGAAGAGCCTGCCGCGAGCCGAATTTTTGAATGGATTGAGCCGGTTGGCTACCATGCGTGGGGCGCTGATGAAGACCTCATCATGTTTATCTTAGGTGAGCCGCATACATTGCAATACACTCACGTTGCTGCGGCTAAACCGCGTGTCATTGCCGGTGATATTGGCCGAACTTTAATTTTTGATAAACACACAAACAGTTATTTATTTAGTTATAACAAAAACAACAAACATTGGGTTGCACGCTTTGCGCCGCAGACTGGGGAAGTGAGTGATTTATTTAGATTACCTGAGTCGGTGCAAGACTTTGCTTTAATTGATAAAGACACTGTGGCTTATGCGGTTAATAACCGAGTTCATAAGCGCAGTTTGACTGAGCCTGAAGTGGTATCACAGTGGCTTGATTTAAGACGCTTTTGTGAAGGCTCAATCTCGCGTTTAAATTACAAACAGAGCAAACTGGCATTTGTATGTAATAAGTGAAATGACCCGTTTTCCAACTCGCATTTATAAAAGTGCACAGCCCATTCATTATTGTATTGCATTTAAAGTCACCTCACCTGAAGCGGCTGAGCAATTTATAACTAAATTAACCGCTATTTTAGCGTAATAAAAAAGGGCCACATTGTGGCCCTTTTCGTATTTGCTTTAATTAGCGTTTAAGGAAGCTATTCACTGAGTTTAATTCACGGTTTTTCAGTGCAATACAATCATTAATGCTTTCTTCAAGCTTACTAAGAGAGCGTGCATAACCTGGTACTTCAGTGATTTTATCGTTGAAGAAGGTTTTGGTTTTCTCTAGGCTTTTCGCATCGCAGCTTGCCGTTGTGAAGAACGGTAAATTTGGTACAAAGAACGGTGGTAAGTTCTTAGTGATGGCATCGTAATTGTTGTAAATCCACTCAATAAACAGTGCTTCACGCTCTTTACCATAGCCTAAACTACCTAATAACGTACGCATATCAGAGGCTGTTACGTTATCTGTTAAGCTGTATTCTAGAACCGCTTTTTGTAACTCAGGTTTACCAAAGTAACCCATCGCTGCCAGCATCTTAGTACGCACTTGTGGGTCTTTGGTGGTTTTAAAGGTTTGTTTGTACTTTTCAAGTAACTTTGCATCGCCATGGTAAGCCGCAAGGTTTAAGTAAGTTGAGGCTAAATATGGGTCAACATTTTCAGGGTTGTTTAAGTACAGTGCTGCTTGTGCTTTTGCAGTATCAATGACTTTTTGATCTTGACCATCAAAACCTAAACGGGCAATAACTTGCGCACGCAATTGCGATACCGCCGCGTCTTCACCTGTTTTTGCTGTTAAACCATATTGCTTAGCAGCAGGTGCAATGCTGTTACGGATAAACTCAGGCCATAGGTCACGGTTACTGTCGTCTTCGAATACGCGTTTTTGAGAAGCAAGGTAACCTAATGCTGTGTTTGCTACTAATGGGTGAGCATCACTCACAAAGGCTTCTAACGTTTGCATTAAGTGAGCCGCAGAGATAACACCTGCATCAAGTAATGAATCAACCGCAGAAAGTAGCGCTAAGCGCTCACGTACCGTTAGCTTGTCAGCAGCGTTCTCTAACAGGGCATTAAACTGTGCATCATTTAATACCCAGCGGTAATAACCCATGGCACCTTGATCTGGGTAGATCCACTCAGGTTCAAAGTCGAGAGTCAATTGCTGTGTTTCTTTGTTCAGCAGAACACTTGCAGTTTTAACTTTGTCGCCCGCACCATACTTAATTGCAACCGGAACATTCCAAAGTTGTGCAGGTGCATCAACGCCAGCATTTACAAAGCGGCTTTGGCTGATGTTAATTTTCTTACCATCTTGCGTTACTTTAATAAGTGGGAAAGATGACTGTTCGATAAACGATTTAAGAACACTTGCTACATCTTTATTAGATGCTTCGCCTAGTGCTTGCCATAGATCAGCAGCTTCTGCATTTTTATACGAGAATTTCTTCAAGTAAGCACGAATACCTTGCTGGAATGCCTCTTCGCCAATCCAGTTTTCAACCATAGATAAAACCGCGCTACCTTTACTGTAGGCAAGGCCAAGGCCATCCATGATATCAGCTTCAGTTTTGATTGGTTTACGAATAGGTTTAGTACTTAAACGCGCATCCAGTGCCATTACATGGTTTTGTGGTAAGTCTAAGTGCGACTCAAATTCAGGGTTGATTTGTGCAGTGATTTTCGCTGCCATCCAGCTTGCGAATGCTTCGTTTAACCATAAATCATTCCACCACTTCATAGTCACTAGGTTACCGTACCACTGGTGAGCTAACTCATGGGCAATGATTGATACATTGCGCTCTTTTTTGCTGCGCGTTGCTGTTGCTAGGTCTACTAGTAAAATGTCTTCACGGTAAGTCACTAGGCCTGCGTTTTCCATTGCGCCAAATGGAAACTCTGGCACTGCCACTGAGTCTAGCTTTTTGTATACGTAAGGAATGCCAAAATAATCTTCTAGGGCTTTTAACACACGCGGCATATTTTCTTTTGCGTAATCAGCAAGGTGAATTTTACCTTGTGGAGTCAATACGCGGCCAGGGATTGGCATGCCTTTAATTTCAAGCTCTTCAAACGGGCCAACAGCCATAGCGACTAAGTAAGAAGGAATCGGTGGTGTTTTGTCAAAAAAGTGCGTTGTCATATCGCCATCAACTTTGGTTTTTAAAACCGGTGTATTGGCATACACTTTTTGTGATGTTGGCGCTGTGATAGTTAGCTGAAATGGAATTTTATAACTTGGCTCGTCAAAAACGGGGAATGCACGACGCGCATCGCTCATTTCAAATTGCGTGAAAAGATAAGGTGTGCCTTGATCTAAAGTTTTATATAAACCAACACTTTGGCGGTTATAAGGTGCGGTAAAATCAACTTTTAAAGTGTATTTGCCTGGCTGAATTTTTTCTTCACAAGCGAATTTAACTTTGCCTGTTTTTAGCATTTCAGCACTTAGGTCACAGTTTTCTGCACCTAAAATTTTCGCCATGCTAACTGCATAATCAATACCGTTTAATTCGATATAATTGGTTGCTTTTAGAACCTCTAAAGCAATTTCGGTATGACCAGAAAAATTGTCTTTGGCAGGATCAAGCGTAAGTTCTACTTGTTGTGAGCTAGGCTTGGCAAGCTTTTCGATAACATATTCATTGGCATGGGCAGAGCTAACAGCAAGTGCAACACTTACCGTTAATAGGCTTTTTAAGAACATAAGTATCCCTGATTTTTTGTTGTTAGAAAGGCACCTGCTATGAGGGGCGAATCATCATGCTATCAGGTTTTAATTTGAACAGTAATAAATAGTTAGTAACAAAGTTTGTCAGTTAATTATGGCGGTCAATGAAACGCTGCCAATGCAGTTGCGGGTTTATTTGTCGGACGTTTTGCAGCACGGTATTTAATAATTGCATATCAGCAAAGCGTTGTTCGTTGAAATCTTTAAAACCAAGTAAGTAGTTAAAGGCGTCTTTGCAGTTGGCTTGCAGTGCATGAATTCGCACTTGTTGTTCAAAGTTAAGCCGTAAGCTACTAATTGCGGTTTTCATACCTTGCTGATCAACAGTAGGAATAGCGCATTTTTGCAAATAACCAGCACGTTCACCTTCACCCGAAAACCAAATGCGCACTTTTTCGCTATAGCGACCTGATTTAGCGGGTAAATCAAACATCAGTCGTTGCTGATTTTGACTTGTTAAAAAGTCTAAGTACTGATCAAGCCCAGCATCGAGTAATGCATTATGGATAGGCACATAGCGGGGTTTTATCTTGCCATGCGTATGAAAATCAAAGCAGCGAATGCCATCAAGGGTGACAATATTATCAAGGGTTAAATGGCCAATTTCATCGCTGTAGGCACCAGTATAATAAGCAAATAAAGGCAGCCAAAAGTGCCAATGCTTAGCTTGTTCACGTGCTAAACGCTGATCACCATAAATGTAACCATTATACAGGGTATGTAATTCCATGGCCGAAAAGGGCCTACGACCAAGATGGGACTTCAACCTAATACCTTGATAATAAAGATGTGTCGAAGAGTATACCTGATAAGTATCAAGTTTCCAGCTTAACGACACTGCCATAAATACGGCCGTGTCGTTATAAGCTTAAGGATTGCTATTAATCGCAAAGAGCTTTAGCTAAACCAACCGGTTCGATTTCAACGCATACTTGATCATCGTTCCAGTTTAAACCAACAAGCGCATCATCTTCGTTTAGGTCTTCAACCCACTCATCAAGAAATTCGTCTAGGCCAATTTCAACAGGGGTATAGTCTTGCCACTCATCTTTACATTGTGCTTTTGCAGCGTCTTCAGTGCCCCAAAGTAATAGCACATCTGTGTCGCTAAATTGGTTTGATTCACAGACAACAAAACCACCATCTTCGGCACCGAGTGCCCACATAGATTCGTTCAAACGAACTTTTTCTACAAAGCTAACTAATTCTGATTCAATTTCGATATCGCTCATTTGCGTAACCCTTATCTTTATTTTCGTGGATCTGTTTGTTGTACCGCCGCTTTATCGGCGAATTTATGATAAAAATCAACTAAGTTATTTAGTTGGCTAAAATCAGTTAATTCGCGGAAGCGGATCCAATCTAGCAAGCAGTATAAACTGATGTTGAGGTATTCACAGCTTTTAAATACTGGCTCCGATAAATGACTATTTAAATAGGCTAATGTTTCAGCAATTCGTTCATTCTGTAAATTAAAAAACAGTTTGTCGGTGTTGGTATCAAACCCTGAACGCTGACAAAGTAAAATTTCTACCAGTGAATCATTGCAGGCATTGATAATGGTTAAGTAGTTCTCTTGCTGCCAGCTAAGTAATGGCTGATCCGCTTTTTCGAGCAGATAGCGAATAATGGAGTTGGAATCACATAAGGTAAAATCATGGTCGATTAATACAGGAATTTTTCTGGCAGGGTTATGAGCAATCATGGTTTGTCTGTCTTGCTCAGAGAAAATATCCAAATTAATAAAATCAATAGCTAGGTTATTAAGTGCAGCCCAAATCCGAATACGGCGCACAAAAGGTGAGGTGGTCGAGCCTAAAAGTTTCATTTTGAGATCCTTCGCAAAAAAAAGCCGCTATGAAGCGGCTTTTTGAAATCGATTTGTAAATTAGTCAGTACGGCTTGTTACTTCTAGAAGATGATAACCAAACTGGGTCTGCACTGGGCCTTGTACTTGGTTTATTGGTGCAGAGAAAACGACTTTGTCGAACTCTGGAACCATCATGCCAGGGCCAAACTCACCTAATGCACCACCATCTTGACCTGATGGGCAATTAGAATGAGCACGAGCAAGCTCTGCAAAGTCAGCTCCTTGCTCAATTTGCTGCTTTAAATCCAAACAGTGAGCTTCACTGTCTACGAGAATGTGTCTTGCACTGGCTACTGCCATAACATCTCCCTAATGTGTGTTTTAGTATTAAATCACTAGTTTAGTTCAATATTTACCGAACGAAAAATTAAATTTATTTTGCAATCAGCTCAGCTTCAATTGCATCGCGTAAAGTTTGCGATTGTGGCTTAGTTTTACTATTAAAGCGCTGCACTGTCTTACGATCTGCAGACACTAAATATTTGTAAAAGTTCCAGTTAGGTGAGCTGGTTGCTTCGTTTAAATGTTTGAATATTGGGTTTGCATCGCTACCGCGAACGGCACTGGTAGCCAGCATATTAAAGGTTACGCCATAATTGATGAAACATACTTTTGCAGTGTCTTTTTCATCGTCTTCTTCTTGGAAAAAGTCATCTGATGGAAACCCTAATACGACCAAGCCTTGGTCTTTATATTCTTTATGAATGGCTTCTAAGCCTTCAAACTGGCCGGTAAAACCACAATTACTAGCGGTATTCACAATGAGCAGTGGTTTATCTTTGAATTCACAAAAATTAATAGACTCTTTTGAACGCAACTTTCTCATTGTGACATTGGTAAAATCATCACATCGGCTGCTTGCTTTAGCTGTTGGTACCGTCTCTGTGGTTTGTGCTGCAAGGTTGGTTGTTATTAGACCTGCTGCAAGTAACAAAGCATATTTATACATAGTTATTTCCCGCTAGTTATTTGTGATGAATATACGCTAATATGCAGCAAAGTGATCATTTAATTTCAGCTATTTATGACGATTCGCAAAGCAACACAAAACGATTTAACTGATATAGTCGCGATTTATAACGAGACCATCCCTGGGCGTATGGTTACCGCAGATACCGAAGAGGTGTCGGTGGCAGACAAACAAGCTTGGTTTGATAGCCATACAGAAAAAAGACCTATCTTTGTTTTTGAGCAACAAGGTAAAGTAATTGCTTGGTTAAGTTATAAGTCTTTTTATGGCCGCCCAGCTTACGATGGCACGGTTGAGATTAGTATTTACATCACCCAGCAGGCTCAAGGGCAAGGGCTAGGAAAGCAACTGCTTATATTTTCAGAACAGCATGCAAAAACACTTGATATCAAGGTGTTATTAGCTTTTATATTCAGCCACAACCTACCCAGTATAAAACTGTTTAATCGCTTTGACTACAAGGTTTGGGGAGAGCTTCCAGAAATTGCAATTATGGATGATAAAGCTTATGGCTTGACAATTTTGGGTAAGCACTTGCAGCCTTAACCTTCTCAAAAACTAGTAAAAAATACGGTGTAAATTGTGCGGTAAAAGATTTTTAGACTACGCTAAAAAGGTCAGTTTTTATAGTGAGTCTTATTTACGGTGCGAAAAATATTAATAGTTGATAGTAATAGTGTACTTGCGATGCGTGTAAAAGTTCTACTCGAGCTTATCGGTTGCGAAGTTGAGCTATTACACTTTTCAATGATAGATGATACCGTTCTAAAACAGCAATATGATCTCGTTGCTGCTTCACATGGGGTGCCAACAAGTATCATTGAAGAACTAATGAATGACTTTTCTCAAGAGCATTTCTTATTACTCGCACCGAAAGCACAACGCAGTGACTTACTTGAACATTTTAGTGAAATTAACCGTCTCTTACCTAACGCCGTTGTTATATACCCTTTTTTCGCAAATAAAGAGATAAGCACGCTTCTAGAGGGAGTATTAGAATTAGACAGCGACAATATTCTCAAACTTCCTACTGTATTGCTCGTTGACCATTGTCCCGACCGGTTACAAAAAATAGCGCAAAACTTAAAGGGCGCGCATATCAAAACCATCACCGCTGATAACATGAGCTTTGCAATGGAGTTAATTCATGAGCATGCAATTGATTTATTGATTAGTGATTTTACTTTTGAAGATGGAACAGGGCTTGAATTGTTTATAAAGCTGAAGTCGTTGCAGCCTGAAAGTCGTTGTTTATTGTATACCTCAAAGCCTGATCAAGTTTCCATGGTTGCTGCCATTCGTCAGGGTGTTGAAGATGTTTTGATCAAACCGATTGATGATAATGGTTTATTGCAATCAGTTCATAAACTATGGCAAACAGAGCTTCTCAAACGTCATAATTCAGAACTTGTTGAAAGACTTCAGAGTACCGTTGATGCGCTTATAGAAAAGGACAGTTTATTAAGAGTTATTTTTAAGCATACCCCCGATGCTATTATTTTATTTGAACGATGCGGAAAGGTAATCGAAACTAACGATGCCTGTGAACAATTATTTGATAAACAGCACCATGAATTTGAAAGCTGTTCGGTATTTGATTTTTTTGATGCGCCTTCAATAACACGTATTAAAGAAAAAATTACGACGCTAAGTAAAAACCGCCAATTTAGCTGTGATCTAAGAATGCTTAAAAAAGATGGCAATGATATTCCATTAGTGGGATCGTTTAATGAAATAGATCATCACGGCGAGATTGCGTTAGCGGGGATCTTTAAAAACGTTACACACTTAAAAGAAAAGGAAGATTTGCTACTTGAAGCAAAAGATTTGCTTGAAGAAGAGGTAAAAGCGCGAACAGCTCAACTAGAGCACGCAAAAGATGTGGCTGAAGCTGCAAACTTAAGTAAGTCTGAATTTTTAGCGAATATGTCTCATGAACTCAGAACGCCAATGCATTCAATCTTAAGTTTTGCTCGTTTTGGACTTGATAAAGTTGCCAACAATGATCTGAGTAAAGACAAGTTAAATAAGTATTTATCGCGTATAGAACAAAGTGGTGAGCGCTTATTGTCACTGCTTAATAATTTGCTTGATCTTTCAAAACTGGATGTTGGTAAATTTCCCTTTAATCCGCAAAAACATAACCTTAGCAGTATTATAAAAACCAGTATTGATGATGTCTCTGGGACTGCTCTTGAGAGAAATATTGCTATTCGTTTAATTGGCTTTGAGAAAAGTATTTTGCTCGATTGTGACGAAGAGCAGATAAACCAAATAATGCGCAACTTGCTTGGTAATGCACTTAAATTTAGTGAGCCTGCCAGTGAGATAGATATTCAGCTAACTATGAATAATGAAATGGCTGAAATATCAGTAATAGATCGTGGTATAGGAATTCCCGAGTCTGAACTTGAGAAAATTTTTGCGAAGTTTGAGCAAAGTAGTAAAACCAATAGTGGTGCTGGAGGTACAGGACTTGGTTTAGCTATTTGTCGTGAATTTGTAGCCTTACATCAAGGAACGATTACGGCAAGAAATAATGAATATGGAGGTGCAACTATTTTAGTAAAGCTTCCATTGAGGATAGATCTACCTCAACACTTAGCGAATGAAGATAGATCTGTAAAGTTAAATTAATAAAACGGAAGTGTTAGACATGGCCTTAAAGAGAATTTTAGCCGTCGATGATGAACCATTTAACTTAGAAATAATTGAAGAGATTCTTGAAGAGCTCGACTTTGAACTGAAAATGGTCAGTAGCGGTCCAGAGTGTTTGGCAGTAGTTGAAGAGTTTGATCCTCAGGTTATTCTGCTTGATGTGAGTATGCCACAAATGAGTGGTTATGATGTTTGTCGAAAACTAAAAGAGAATCCAAATACCGAGAAAATAATCGTTATGTTTGTTTCAGCAAGAGGAACGGTTGAAGAACGTATGGAAGGCTATTCAGTCGGAGCTGAGGACTATATAGTTAAACCATTCGGGCATGAAGAATTAAAGCTTAAACTGCAGCACTTACATCAAGTATTGATAGAAAAAGAATCGCTAGAGCAACAAGTTGAAGATGCGACTTCAACAGCATTTAATGCCATGGCGAACAGCAGTGAAATGGGGCAAATAGTCAACTATATCGAGCATATAGGTGCTATTGAAGATGAGCAAGAGCTGGGTAAGGCTCTGCTTAACTGTCTAAGCTCATTTGATTTACAAAGCAATGTTGAGTTTCGCTTAGAGTCTGGCATTGAGCACTTTTCAATTTCGGGCATGTGTTCGCCAATCGTTATTGAGTTATTTGAAATGCTCAAAAATAAAGGCCGACTCCATGAATTTTCGAATCGAATTTTAGTCAATTACGAAATGATCAGCTTACTAATCTTAAATATGCCAGACCAAGACCCTGATAAGCATGGTCGAATTCGGGATCATATTTGCTTTTTAGTCAGTGTTACAGAGCAGCAGCTTAAAGCGATCATCACAAAAAAAGAATTGCTCAGACAACAGCAACAACTTAATGATGCTGTAGGTAAAGTTCACAGCAAGTTTTCGGGACTCATCGAACTTCTAAATGAAAATCGTGTAAATAACGAGGCTGTATTTAAGCAGCTTCAAGAAGACTTAGAACGACGTATACCAACCATGGGCTTAGATGAGGACCAAGAGGTTTTTATCTATCAAAAGGTCGACGAAACCATTCAAAACTCTGTTGCACGTGAAGAGTCAGTTCAGGGAGTAAAAGCGGCATTCAAAGAGATTGAAAATGATTTATCGCAATTATTAAAGCAGTAGCACTACTTATTTCGAGGTTGCTCAGTTAAAAGATTAAACACTGAACAGATCATTTCTACAGGTGGTTTCTCAAAAACGGGCTCTGAAAGTTAAGCAATAACACAGCGTTGATTTTTACCTTTAAGAGCTCGAAGTACTTGTTTTATTTTACTGCTATTTTTCAAATTAAATTTTATTAAATTAGATCACGCCGATTTATCAACCACACAAGTGTATGTGCATGTGAGCTTGGTCAAATTGCAAGAAGTGTATAACAACACTCACCCTGCGGCACAGTGATGAGTTATGACCCAAGGACGGGCTTTCGAATATTTCGAAAGTTGACATGTTTGCGAATATTTCGGATAATTACCTTGTGCTAAATTTTAATCAATTTCACTGATTAGGTTTGCACATAATAAAGCTCAATTATTTACAATGACGAACAGACAAACAGACAAACAGACAAACAGACAAACAGACAAACAGACAAACAGACAAACAGACAAACAGACAAACAGACAAACAGACAAACAGACAAACAGACAAATGAGACCAAAGTAATGTTGAACGTACAATCATTGCCAAGTGCCGAAGAAATCGCCTTGGCTAAATTAAGCAGCCAAGAACTTTCAGCCGTGCTGGAAGCGAATGGTGATGTACAAAATTTTAGTGTGGTAGGTAAAGATGGTGAAACTCACTCTGTTCAATTACCTGCTAGTGCCGTTAAATTAATGATTGAAGTGCTGACTCAACTTGGCCAAGGGAACAGTGTTAATATCACACCGATACATGCTGAGTTAACCACGCAAGAAGCGGCGGATATGCTAAATATGTCACGACCCACGTTTATCAAACTACTTGATTCTGGTGACTTGCCTTATGCAAGAACTGGCAATCGTAGAAAGGTCGCGTTTGTTGATGTGATGCAATACAAACGTCAGCTTGATGAACAGCGACTTGCGACTCTTGATGAATTATCAGCACTCGATCAGGAGTTGAATTTAGGATATTAAATGACAACTTACACCGTAATTCTGGATGCATGTGTGATGTATCCAGCGCCACTTCGAAGTTATTTACTGTATTTGGCGCAAACAGGTTTGTATCGGGCGAAATGGACAGAGCAAATTCACGACGAATGGACACGAAATTTGTTAAAAAAGCAACCATACATCTCTGAAGAGAAATTACAACGCACACGGGAGTTAATGAATCGCCATGTGCCTGATTGTGTTGTTGAAGGTTATGAGCTATTTATAGCTGGAATCGAATTACCCGATCAAGATGATCGCCATGTTGTTGCCGCTGCAATTAAAGGGCAAGCCGAAGGGATTGTGACATTCAACTTAAAAGACTTTCCAGATGACAAACTAGCACCACTAGGGCTGTCAGCCATACATCCAGATGTGTTTTTGTCTGACATGTTTGAATTGGATCCAAGCCGAGCATTGCTGGCTGCACAAAGACAAAGGCGCTCATTGAAAAATCCACCAATGTCAGTAAATGAGTATTTAAACTCTCTACAAAAGCAAAAGTTGCCCACACTTGTTTCAAAGTTACGCCAATATGAATTGATGCTGTAATGGTTGACATAGTTATCACTAATGGCAATCATGTGGGTATGGTGTAGCAGACATACTGTTTAGTATGACATCACATAACCTAATTTTAGGTCGAGGCTCAGTCCGGTAATGATGTTCTGGCTCCAAGTTATACTTGGCGAAGGCTCCTTTGTTGGAGCCTTTGTTATTTCTAACCCCATAAAAGTGATTTAATAGTTTATTTTATTCCTGTAACCTCAGAATTACAAAAAGCTCTTTAAAACAATGCGTCAAGTTAGGCCGATTAATTCATATGAACGGTCGGGTGTACGATTATAACCTTGGTAGGTTTATGAGTGTGGATCCTTTAATTCAGAGCATTGGCAATAGTCAGGGGATTAACCCATACAGCTACGTTATGAACAACCCTCTTTCTGGAACCGATCCAACAGGTTACTCTATTCGCAAAGAAGGTTGTGAAATGAATAATACTTGTCCGGGGCCATTTGATTTAGATGCTGGTTCAGGAGGGGCGATAGATAAAAAAATACTGGTTCATTAACTAACGGTCACTCAAATACTAATCAGTTAATTAAAGCCACCGATTCCCCAGATATAGGTAGTCAGCATTATATTTCTACACACACCACTGAGCAGGGACAAAGCTATACAGTTGGTTATTCATTCTCAGCTCCAGTTAGTATAGATGGAGCGCAAAGTAGTAGCTCTGGCGGCAGTGCAGGTGCGATAACACTAGGAGGCCTAGCAGCTGTTGCTGGTCAAAAAGCTATATCTAATAATTCGGCAATAATGTCTAATAGCCTCAAGTTCTTAGGAAGTGTTGGTTCTCGAGTAGTTACAGGGGGATTGGGTGTGGTAATTCCTGCTAATACGACTCATCATGCTGATGGAACGCCTGTTGGGGAGATTTGTTTACAACAACACCAAGAAAATAAAAAAGCTTTTCAAGCGACGCAAGCGGCAGCGCTTTCGCAGGTTAGAAATTCCGATGGCGGTATATTTTTGTATCATGGAACAAATTTGGAATCTGCCATCGCTTTACTAAATGGTGCTCCACTAGAAATTGGAAAAGCCTTAGAGTTGAGACATGACTTAGGAGATCCCGGCGCTGTGCTTGCATATTACCTGCGTAATAGTGCTTTCACTAGTTTAATGTCAAAAGGGTCGCACTTTAGGCAAATACCTTCAGCGCAAACATTTAGGCCGACTGGCTATGAATTCTATGTACCGCCTACTGCTTTTAATCAATTCAATGCATCTAGGGCTAGTGGAGATATCAGAGTAGCACCAGCGGATTATTAATGATTGGATTAAGATATGTTAAAAGTTTTGCAAAATGCACATGATCAAATTCGTCGAAACTCGCATTTATATGTTGATATCGACAACTTAAACGAAGCCACTTTATTGGAGCTTTTGGTGAAAGATGCACGTTTGTCAGGAGTAGAAAAGATAAAAACGATTATCGTTGATGATTGGCATATTATTTATGCGGAGAGAAGCTGGATGGTCAAAAATTACAATGGCTTTTCACTTGAGGCTTTGTTCGAAAAATTTTGTCCTCTCCCAGAGGAAGGTGTCAACGCAATTAGAGCAGAGGTAATTGTTTCTGCATTCTCTAAGAGCATTTTTGTTAAGGACGGCGAAACGCTAGATATTATAAAAGGTGAATCACCATCTGAAAAAGCATTAAGTAAGCTTAATCCATTTGGTGAATCTGGTTTTTCAGTTGGGATAAAGCTCTAGTTGTTGGCACACAGAAAATGGGGTCGCGTCTTGCCTTTTTCCTGTTTATTGCTGAACAAAAAAGCTTTTAGTGCGCAGCCAACCCCAGTAGAAAAGCGCACTTGCTAACAGCGGACTGTGCAAAATGCGTCAGTGCCACTAATTAGTGGCGCTGGCTCAAATTGTCTTGATTTAAGCTATCAAGCATCTCTGGGCAGTCCTTTTTCAACAATGCGAATTAAGCGCGCTGTTTTACGAAGCTTTAACTGGCGCTTATTTTTTTGCTGATCAAGCGCCCACTCGATATGTTCAGCGACCAAAGGTGTAGCGGTTGTTAACCTTTGCTCTAAAGCCTCGATTATTTGCTCGTTGTAATCAGCGTTACCTAATCCGACAGCGAGGTTTCTTAACCAGCGCTCGTGACCAATACGGCGTATAGGGCTGCCTTCGGTATTTTTAAGAAAGGTTGCTTCATCCCATGCAAATAAAGTCAGTAAGTCTTGGTCTTTAAGTTGCTTTCTTGGATGAAAGTCGGCTTCATCGGTGAGTTGACCATAGCGATTCCATGGGCACACTAACTGACAGTCATCACAGCCATAAATGCGATTTCCTAACAGTGGGCGATACTCATCTGGAATCGCGCCTTGCAGTTCAATCGTAAGGTAAGAGATACATTTACGGGCATCGACTACATAAGGCTCGACAATCGCACCGGTTGGGCACAGTGTCATACAGGCAACGCATTTCCCACAGCCTTCAAAGCTATTCTCATCATCAATAGGCAGCGGTATATCAACAAACAGCTCCCCTAAGAAAAACCAAGAGCCCGCTTCTTTATTGATTAATAAACTATGTTTTCCACGCCAGCCCAAGCCTGCCTTTTCGGCCAGTTGCCTTTCAAGCACTGGGGCTGAATCAACAAAAGGACGAAAACCTAGCTGGCCTATATGCTGCTCTATTTGTTGGCCTAATTTTTTTAGGCGGTTGCGAATTAATTTATGATAGTCACGACCTAATGCATAGCGACTGATGTACGCTTTATCTGTTTGTTTGAGGTTCTTAGCAAAGCTTGCATCAGGCGGTAGGTAGTTCATTTTTACTGAGATGACTCGCTGCGTGCCAGGTACCAGCTCTGCGGGGCGTGCTCGCTTCATTCCATGGGCTGCCATGTATTCCATTTCACCGTGATAGCCTAAATCTAACCAGCGCTGCAGTTGAGCTTCATGTTTCGTTAGGTCAATATCAGTGATCCCGACTTCTGCAAAGCCAAGGTCTTTACCCCATTGCTTTATTTGCAGTGCGAGTTGTTCATAATCAATAGCGGGTGTTGTCACGGTCAATAAAAAAGTAGCCAAGAAGCGGCTACTTTAACATAGTTTGACTCAGAGCAGCAGTTAAAAGCCGATTACACAAAGCGTTTTAATTGCTCTTGGGTTTGTTGGCTCAGTTTGTGTGATTGCTGGCAGTCAGCTAGTGATTCATCAATCTGCTGTTTTGCTTGCTCACCCAGAGCAACTATTTGCTCAACAGTTTGATGAGTGTGGGTTTGGGTTTGCTCAAGTAAATGTACCGCACTAACAATCTGCTGTAGTTGTTGTTGGTTTTGCTCAAATTCGCTAAGCATATTACTAAAGCCTGTAGAGGTATTGCTAATCGCTGTTTCAGCTTCACTCGAGTGGCTAATTAGTTGCTCAGATTCTTTATTGGTTTCGCTAACCAGACTATTCATTTGATTAATAAAATCGGTTATTTGGCGAGTTGCGTCGTTTACTTTAACCGATAGTGATCTAACTTCATCGGCAACCACGGCAAAGCCTCGGCCAGCTTCACCAGCACGTGCCGCTTCAATTGCAGCATTTAGTGCAAGTAAATTGGTTTGGTCAGAAAACTCTTCTACCATTTTTAAAATGGCGCGAATGTTCTCGCTGTTTTCTTTTAGGCCAGACACAGTTGCAGAAAAGTTACCTAAAATTTGGCTAATCATCGCGACCTTTTTAACTAATGCTGATAACTCAGTGGCTGAGTGTTTTACAAAGTTTAAGTGCTCACTATTAACATGGTGCACGCTATCAGTGTTCGCTGAAATATTCTCAAGGCTTGAAGTTATTTGGTTACTCGAATCAGTAATGGTTTGGCTAAACTTGATTTGCTGGTGGCTCATTTCTGCAGTTTGCTGCATTGAATGAGTCATCTTTGAACTACTATCTGCACTGGCTTGTGCACTTTGGTATGTGGTGGCTAATAGATTTGCTAAATGAACTGTAAAGGTATTGTACTGCTCACTTAAATCACGAAATTCATCGTAGGTAAAATGCGGTAACTTGGCAGATAAATCTGCATCATGACGGTTGATTTGCTCAAGTGTATCGCGCATTGCTTGCACTGGGCGCACAATTAAAAAGCGCATGTAGAAAATAGTAAAAATAAAGCTCGCGATGATAACAAAGGTCATTAACCAAAATAGTCCCATGCCAGCTTGTTGCTCTGACAGGCTGCTATAAAGCCAGATCAAAGTAATGGCCTGAAACGCAAACACAAAACCTAAATTACCGACAATCTTACGTGTAAGAGTGTAAAAGAATGTTTGTTCGATAAAATTATAAATGCGCATATAGCTACTCATTAAGGTGTTGTGTTGATTCATTTTGGCGTAATTTTTTATTATTCAATGTCACATAATTCAACAGTATAGCTTAGTTTTGTTGAGTTACAGTGACTGCAGTGTCATTTGTGTATGACACGGAAAATTAGTAAAAATACCATCTACGCCATACTCTAGCATTAATTCGATATCTTCCACTTTATCGACCGTGTAAGCATAAACTTGAAGGCCGCGTTGTTTTGCGTCAGCAACAAACTCATGGTTTATAAAGTTTTTATCTACATGAATGCTATAGGCATGCAGTTTTTGCGCAAACTCGCTGTAATTAATTGGGATAGAAGCGGTAAGTGCACCAATCTTTACCCACGGCAGTTTTTGCTTTAGCCACATCAGTTGGTGATGATCGAATGAAGAGACTAGCAGGTTATCTCTAGATATTTTTCCTGCACTGACATTTGACTCAATAAGCTCTACAAACTTGTCTAACGAAAAAGTATGTTTAAGCTCTAGATTAAGCAAGGTTTTATCACCAACCCAATCGATTGCCTGCTGTAAAGTGGGCACGCATTCGCCATTGCCTGCATCGTATTGTTGAATTTGCTCTTTTGAGCAGGCGTTTACTTTACCGCGACCTGAGGTTGTGCGATCAAGCCAAGTGTCGTGAATAATCATGTAATCATCAAGGCAGCTTTGCACATCAATTTCGATGCCATCTACTGCTAAATCAACAGCGGCGATAATGGCGCTTTGAGTATTTTCTGGGTAGGTACCACTGGCACCTCTGTGAGCGAATACTTTCATCATTGCTTATACCTACGAGTCACTGACCATGTTTCATAAAAAGCGGCACTAATAACTAGTGCGCCACCAATAAGAGTGCTAATTGAAGGTTGCTCATGCAAAATTAAAAAAGCGAAAAACGTACCGTATAAAGGCTGCAAACACGATATTAAACCAGCGGTTGAAGCTGATAAGTTTTTTAGGCTTGCTGCAAACAGTGAATGCGGTGCTGCTGTAAAAATAACCCCTACAGTAATTAATAGCAGCCAATTTATTGTATCAACTTGTAATGGCGGTACCTCGACAAAGGCACACAGCATAATGCAGGCGATCCAAGTTTGGTAAAGCATGGTTTGTGGGCCGCTATATTGGCTAAAGTAACGCTTATGAACGATATTTCGAAAAGCAAAAAAGAACGCTGACAAAATACCAATAGCAATACCGAGGGTGACATCATTGCCTAAGCTGGCATCAGGAATAAGTAAATAAATACCAAGCATTACTACTAAGGCGCTAAAAATATCTTTGAGCTGTGGTTTGCTGCCATGAAAAAAAGGCTCTAAAAACACCGTGATAACAGGATAAGTAAAAAAGGCAATCATACCGACAGCAATTCCTGCTAACTGCATACCTGCGAAATAGGTGAGCCAATGTATTCCAACAGTGACACCAAGTAACAAGGCTATAAGGTAGTCGCGACGCGAGTGAAGCTTAATCGCTTTGTGTTGAATTGTAAGTAAGATCAGTAAGGCACAGCCAGCAATCGCTGTTCGGTAAACGGTAATATCTAATGCACTTAGGCTGACTAGTTTAGCGAATAATGCAGTCCCCCCAAATAGGAGTACTGCAATATGTAAGTATATTAGGCTCTGTTTGTGCGCCTGCATTACAAACCTTGTTATTGTTGTTATTAACTCTCTTTGTAACGGTAATCCTTTACTTTGTAAACTCCCTAAATGGGCTAATCCATTCGTTTAGTTCCAATATTTCCACCCCTGCAAGTAATAGTGCAGCACATTAGGCTCATCAAGCGTCGATACTTTTTCATTGTTAGCGCTAATATCTGGGGTAAAAATAAACAATTGTGAGTCATTTTCAGGGCGGTAAAAGCGGGTTTTAACCGGTAATACTTGTTGGTTACTACACATCAAGTTGCAAGCCATAACAAATCCCCATTCGCCAAAAGAGGGCACATTCAAATGGTAAGGCAAGGTGTGCGCAAAGCCAGCTGCACTGAGCGTATTATTGATAGACCAAAATGTGTGTTTCGCAAAAAATGGACTGGTGGCCTGGGTCACTACAATACCGTTATTTGGTAATCGTGTTTTTACTAGTTGATAAAACTGCTGACTGTAAAGCCGTGCTAAATTGATTGCTTTTGGATCAGGTAAATCAATAAAAATAATATCGAACAGCTGTTCGCTTTGCTCAATAAACACATAAGCATCTTGATGAATAACCGTCACTTTAGGGTCACTGAGTGAGTGCTTGTTAAGTGTTGTCAGGTTATGATTAGTTTGCGCAAGCTTAGCGACTGCAGGGTCTAAATCGACTAGAGTAACAGATTCTATTTGCGGGTATTTCAAAAGCTCTCTGGCTGCCAAGCCATCACCACCACCTAAAATTAGAATACGTTTTGCATTACCATGGCGCACCATAGCGGGATGAATAAGCGCTTCGTGATAGCGATACTCATCAATCGATGAAAACTGTAAGCCACCGTTTAAATAAAGCCGAATATCATCTTTATGACGAGTGAGTACAATTTGCTGATAGGGCGTTTGCTCTGAATGTACAACACGATCATCGTAGATTTGGCTTTGCCAAAGATGGGTGAGCTGTTTACTCGCAAATAAACAAAGCACTAATACTGAGCTGACTAAAACTAAAGTGAGCCTAAGTACTTTTCGACGATTAGGGCTGATATGGTCGATAAAGTACCACAGCAATAACAGCGCAATACTTAGATTCATTAAGCCAAAGCTTAAGGCTGTTTTAAAAACCCCAAGCCAAGGTAAAAATAGAAAAGGAAACAGTAAAGTCGCAAGCAGGGCGCCAAAGTAGTCAATAGATAACACATTAGCGAGGTTTGCTTTTAGCGCATAATGTTTTTCCATTAGGCGACTTAACAACGGAATTTCTAAGCCAATCAAAATCCCTATTAGCGTGGTGAGTAAAATACTAATTGCTTGCAGCGGTAAACCAAACGCATAACAGAAATACAGCAAGGGCACACTCAAACCACCAAGTAGCGCAAGCGCTAACTCAAAGCCAATAAAATACACCAGCAATGGCTTATCAGGCACAAAACGCGAAAAATAAGAGCCAACCCCCATTGCCGCCATATAGACGCCAATTGTCAGAGAAAATTGGGTGATGCTATCACCCAAAAAGTAGGCACCAGTGGTTGCGATCAGTAGCTCATAGATAATTGAGCAAAGGCCAGCAACAAAAATACTAAACAGTAAAATGTGGCTTTCGCGAATTGATTTATTTACCACCTGGGCCGCCTCGTGAACGGAAACCTGCACTGCCAATACTTTGCTCACGCAATTGTTTATCAACGCTTATCGTGAGGTGGTGATAGGAGTAAACTTGCCAATCTTGCTCTTTGTCACCTTTGCTATATGCCAAGAAAGAAAAGAAAAGCACGGGGGCTAAAAACAGTAACACAATAGGCCAAACAGAGATGCGCGATTCCATTGCTTTTATAGCCTCAGGGTTTAACTTATTGATTGGTTTATAAGTAATATCAGAGCCTTCACGCTCAGCCTCTAAACGATGCAGCATTACAAATAGCGCTACACCGCCGATGAAGCCAGAAATCCATAACAGCGGTAACATGAAATTACTGTTACCTTTGATTGGAATGATACGAAACGTATAACTAAAATGTTCGGCACGCTTATTTGGGCCAAACGTACTGCTGACGTAGGCGCTATATTGTCCCTTTTTAGGGAAGTGAACATCGTGGTGAGTATAATCACGGTATTCAGTCCATTTACCATCTGAATCGTGTCCGGTTTCGGCCCAAAGTTCATCAGAGTAACTAAATAAGTAGTTACCATCAGGGTCAAAAATTTCGATATCAATGGCTTTCCATGAGTTTAAAGGCAGTCTGCCTTTAATTTCTAAGCGCATCATTTGGCCATCTTCTGGCACTGTAAATAGGTAAGGTTTGTCTTGTCCGTCGTAGTCTTTAAAGTTGCCATATTGGCCACTAATAAGTGGCGCTTGTAGATCTGCACGTATCACTAAGCAAACAACAAATGTGATAGCGGCAATAATAAAAAGCTTATAGATGTTCATCCATTACTCCATAAATAAGCTTAAATAGCGATAGTGATGATAACAGCAACACAGATTGCAATGCTGCTTTCAATAACCGCAACGGCGGTGTTTTTGTCGTGCATTGCTTGGTCGAGTGAAATTTTGCTAAAGATAATTTTATCAACGAGGTAACGCACAATTGGTAAAATTAAAAAGCCAAATAACGCGTCAATAAAGAATAAGCTTAAGCTTTGTTGCCAGCTATGAAAGCCACCAATGAGCGCATGACACAAGATAATAGCTAGCGCCAACATGGTGCCAGAAAAGCTAAGCGCTACGGCTTTGTTGCCTTTTTCGAGCTGTTCGTGAAGATTAAAAGCAGTGAGGTGATCATAGCCTTTGGCAAAAATGATCAGCATTAGTTGTCCTAAAAAATAAAACACAATGGCCGATAACCAGCTGCCTTCGCCGGTTAATGCACCACCAATGATCAGCGCTGCAGCCATATAGTTTGCCGCTTGTACTAGGCCAACCGCCTCGTTTTGTTGGTTAATTAATTGCTCTTGGTTGCAGAACAAACGCAGCAGTAACTTGTCATTCAAAATACGTGAGCAGGTTAGCAGTACCATACCTAATACACTGTACAGTGATACATTCATCAAATCGCTTAGCAAACCTTGGCTAGGCCCAGCTAAAACAAAGCCATAAATAATGGTAATTGCCCCTAAAAAGCCACCAATAGATAAACCTAAAGCACTGTTGGCATTGTCGGTTAATTGGCTGGTGGTGTTATAAGGGGTTGCTAAGTTATACGACAGTTTTGCAACGGCTATGACCGCAATGAATAGACCAATATAGGCGCTGTTATAGGCCATCGTTGCGAGGTAATGGGTTAAGTTAATATCCATATAATTATGTTAGCTTGTTGTTATTTTCCGAAAATATTAACACAGAGTGTTTGTTGCAAAGAATATCAATGCTTCATTTTTGGCAGAATTAATTAATTTCTTAAAAGTTTCATAGCTTTTTTATGACAATTGTCAGTTCAATCAATGACAAAATTCACTTATTCCAGCAAGTAGAAAAAGTAATAGTTAAGCCTCTACTTTTTGGAGGAATAAAAATGAATAATGCGGCGTGGATAAGTTTATTAATTGCAGGAGTTTTTGAGGTTATTTGGGCACTTGCTATGAAGCAGTCAAATGGCTTTACTAAACTATGGCCTTCAGTTGTTACATTTGCAGCTATGTGGGCCAGCTTTGCCTTTTTGTCATTTGCTTTAAAGTCATTACCTCTCGGGATTAGTTATGCGATTTGGGTCGGTATTGGTACTGTTGGGGTATCAATATTTAGTGTGATATGGCTTAGAGAGTCTATTACGATATTTCAGATAATCTGTATTATATTAATTTTAGTCGGAATAATTGGGCTAAAATTTCAAATCAACTAAAAGAAGCAAGTGATATGTTAAATAGTCGGCTTAAGGATAAAAAAACGAATTTGACCTCTTTTTGGAATTGGGGGCCACTGCTTTTTTCGGGATTCTATTTGCTTCCGAGTATTTTCCAAATTGAAAGCACTGACTTTATGCAGATGTTCACGATTGTTCTGTTGTACTTAATTTTTATTTATTTGTATGTGAAAGCAACACAAAGAGGAACAGAACAAGTTTGGCTGCAGCTAATGTCGCTTATTTTGGTTTGTGTCATTGCTAGTTATCTAACAGTAGGCTCCGCGACTTTATTTGGCTTTGTAGCATATATTGTAGGCTATAACTTTTCGAACCGTGCGCGTATTTTTGCAATTTCGATACTACTTTTAGCTTTGCTATCTAGTAGCCAAATAATCAATGAAAATTATGCTGAGTATTTTCTCAGTGGTTCTCTTATATTGCTTGTCGCTTTATTTAGTTATGGCATTGCAGGGCGTAATGAATTTTTCCATAAACGCAGAGAAGTGCAAAATAGCAAACAGTTAGAGCAGTTTGCAGCAATTGCAGAGCGAGAGCGCATAGCTAGAGATTTGCATGATGTTTTAGGCCATTCTTTATCTTCAATCGCTTTAAAAGCGGAGCTCGCGAGCAAATTAAGTCAAGCTGATAGACAGGCTCAAGCAAGGTCGGAAATTTTTCAGGTTGCGGAGTTGGCTAGGGAACTATTAAGCGATGTGAGAAAAGTTGTAACTGATTTAAAAGAATTGGATATAGATACACAAATTAATAGGTTAATTGTTCGGTTAGAGGAGAGTGACTTCAAAGTTATTCGTAATATTAAGGTTGTTGACTTGCCGGCAAAATTAGAAGGAGTTGTTAACCTAATAATTAAAGAGGCTGTAACCAATATATTGCGCCACAGTAGTGCTAAATATTGTGAAATATCAATATTACAAACACTGGATAGTGTTGACATTAAAATGAAAAATAATGCAAATGAAACTAGCCAAGTTACACTTGGAAATGGTCTATCGGGAATTAAAGAGCGAGCTCTACAGCTAGGGGGAAAGGCCGAGTTTAGTTTTTGTAATCAACAGTTCGTTGCATTTATTAAATTGCCTTTGAGTATTAAATCGGAGCAGGCAGAATGATAAGGGTCTATCTTGTTGAAGATCAAGCGTTAGTTAGAGGAGCTGTTGCTGCTCTTTTAGGTCTTGATGAAAATATTCAAGTAATTGGTCAGGCTGAAAATGGCAAGGTGGCGCTTGCTGAAATACCAAAGTGTAAACCTGACATCGTTCTTACAGATATTGAAATGCCGGAGTTATCAGGAATTGAACTTGCTGAAAAATTGGCAATAGAAAAGAGTGAAAGTCGTATAGTAATCATGACTACTTTTTCTAAAGCAGGCTATATCAGGCGCTCTTTAGATGCTGGTGTAAAGGGGTTTATTCTTAAAGAGGCATCAAGTGATAGTTTAATTCTAGCACTTAAAAAAGTCATGTCTGGGCATAAAGTGATAGATCCTGAATTAGTTTTAAGTGCTTTAGATGATAGAGACCCACTAACTGAAAAAGAGCGGGCATCATTAAAGTTAGCTGCAGAGGGGTTAAAAACGCAAATGATTGCAGCTAAATTATACTTAAGTGAGGGAACCGTACGTAATTACTTGTCAGAGGCGATTAGTAAATTAAATGCAAGTAACCGTATCGACGCTGCTAGAATTGCAAAGAGAAAAGGGTGGTTATAAGGTCCTTAATTTTGCTATTAAATTATTGAGCAATTTGAGTGCGAAAACAGGTTTAATCAATTTCTTAAAAGTTTCATAGCTTTTGCCTGTCTCATTGTTAGGTTATGGGTTAAAATAACAACATAACCAACTAACAAGATAGTGAATGTCAAAACAGGATCCAAATCTCAGTCGAGAACAAGAAAAGTACGAAAACCCCGTCCCTAGCCGTGAGTTTATACTTACTCATTTAGAATCTCGCGCCAAACCAGCAAACTTCACACAACTTTGTGACGAATTACATGTGAATGATACAGAGCGTCAAATTGCGTTCAAACGTCGTTTACGTGCTATGGAGCGCGATGGTCAACTGTATTTCAATAAGTTTAAATGCTACGCATTGATTGATGAATCCGGCCTAGTTAAAGGCAAGGTCATTGGTCATCGTGACGGATTCGGCTTTTTAGAAGTTGAAGGTGAGAGTAAAGATTGGTTTATCGCCAAACACCAAATGAATATGGTGTTGCACGGTGATATTGTGCTTGCTAAAGGCAATCGCAAAGGATCTAGCGGCAAATGCGAAGCACGTATCATTAAGGTCTTAACCAATGAACGTGCACCGATTGTTGGCCGCTATTTTGTTGAGCATGGTATTGCAGTTGTTGTGGCTGAAGACCCACGCATAACGCAAGACATTATGATACTACCGGGTAGTGAAAATGGTGCGCGCCACAACCAAATGGTGCAGGTGCAAATTACCCAAAACCCTAGCCGACATATGAATGCGGTAGGTAAAGTCACTGAGGTACTAGGTGAGCACTTAGCACCGGGTATGGAAATTGAAGTTGCACTACGCAATCACGATATTCCTCATGTGTGGCCAGAAGCGGTTGAAAAGCAAGTTGCTCATTTAGGTGAGTTTGTTGATGAGCAAGCAAAGCAAGGTCGTGTTGATTTACGTGACTTACCGCTAGTTACAATCGACGGTGAAGATGCCCGTGACTTTGATGATGCCGTTTATTGTGAGCGCAAGCCTTCAGGTGGTTGGCGTTTATGGGTGGCCATTGCCGATGTGTCGCACTATGTAGGAATGAACACGCCTCTGAATAAAGAAGCGATCGAGCGTGGTAACTCAGTGTACTTCCCTGAGCAAGTTATTCCGATGCTGCCAAAAGTGTTATCGAATGGCCTATGCTCATTAAACCCGAAAGTTGACCGCTTGTGTATGGTTGCTGAGATGACAGTATCAGAAGCAGGTAAGTTGTCTGGGTATAAATTTTACGAAGCGGTGATGAATTCACACGCTCGTTTTACTTACACGAAAGTGAATGCGATTTTACAAGGCGATGAAAAGCTGCGTGAAGAGTATGCCGAGATGGTGCCACATTTAACTGACTTACAGCAAATGTATATGGCACTCAAAGCTGCTCGCCAAGAGCGTGGTGCGATTGAGTTTGAAACCTTAGAAACGCGTTTTGTGTTTAATGCACATCGTAAGATTGAATCAATCGTGCCAGTGGTTCGCAATGATGCACACAAACTTATCGAAGAGTGCATGATTTTAGCGAACGTATCGGCAGCCCGATTATTAGAAAAGCACGAGGCAAGTGCGCTTTATCGTGTGCATGATGAGCCTGATGCTGAAAAGCTTGGTTTCTTCAGAAACTTTTTATCAGAGCTGGGTATCGAAACCGCGATTTCTGATGAGCCAACACCAAAAGAAATCACTCACGTGTTAACTAAATTAGGCGACCGCCCAGAAGCTGAGCTTATTCAAACCATGTTGCTTCGTTCAATGAAGCAAGCGGTGTATCAGCCAGATAACATTGGCCACTTTGGTTTAGCTTTACCGGCGTATGCCCACTTTACGTCGCCTATTCGTCGTTATCCTGATTTAGTGGTGCACCGTGCAATTAAAGCGGTACTTAAAGCGCAAGGTCAGCAAACATCGGGTGAGTATGCCTACACTGATGACGAAGTTGATATTTTAGGTGAGCAGTGCTCAACCACTGAACGCCGTGCTGATGATGCGACTCGTGAAGTCGCAGATTGGCTTAAATGTGAATTTATGCAAGACCATGTTGGTGACGAATTTGGTGGGGTGATCTCATCGGTAACTAACTTTGGTCTATTTGTACGCTTAGATGATTTACAAATCGACGGTATGATCCATGTAACTAACCTAGGCAATGAGTACTTCCATTACGATGGTGCTAAGCATTGCTTGATTGGTGAACAAACGCACACCGTTTATCGTTTAGGCGATAAATTAACGGTTCAGGTGTCATCTGTCAGTCTTGATGAGCGACGCATAAACTTAGTGTTAGCAGGTGAAGCGCAACAAGACCGTTATGCGCGTCGTCGTGGCCGTAGTGCTCCTGCTAAACCAAGTGTTCGTGCCCAGCTCAAAGCAGGTAAAATTCCTGGTAAAAAAGCGCAGTCAGGCAGCTTTGAGGCAAAATCAGGCGACAAAGAGAATGAAAAACGTGGCAAGTCTTCACCTTCTAAAGGGCGTAAAAGGCCTAATAGTAAACAAGCTGATGCTGTAAAAGCTGGCAAAAAGAAGAGTAAGAAAAAAGCCACCAAAAAGGCAAAAAGACCGGGTAAGAATGCCCGTAAACGTAATGGCCGAGGAGCAAATAATACGTGAGTAATGAATTAATTTTTGGTTTTCACTCAGTTGAAGCAATATTAGCAAAAGAGCCTGAGCGCTTTTTAGAAATTTATGCTTTAAAAGGACGTGAAGATAAACGTTTAAACCCGATTATTGATGAAGCACGTAAATTCGGTATTTCTGTACAATTTATGCAGCGTAAAGCGCTTGATAATAAAGCCGACGGTGAGCAGCACCAAGGCATTATTGCCAATGTAAAAGCAGCCCGTATGTATAACGAGAAAGATCTCGATGAGATCATTGCCCGTGAGGAAACGCCTTTCTTATTGGTACTTGATGGCATAACAGATCCGCATAACTTAGGGGCGTGTTTACGTAGTGCTGATGCTGCAGGCGTGCACGCGATTATCGTTCCTAAAGATAAATCTGCAAAACTCAACGGCACAGCGCGTAAAGTTGCATGTGGTGCGGCAGAAACAGTGCCATTGGTACAAGTCACTAATCTGGCACGTACGCTACGTGAAATTAAAGACGCAGGTGTTTGGGTTGTGGGCACTGCAGGTGAAACAGATACTGAGTTATTCGATGCAAATCTAACAGGGCCAATGGCGATTGTTATGGGTGCAGAAGGGGATGGTATGCGCCGCCTCACTCGTGAGCATTGTGATTTATTAGTTAAAATCCCAATGGCTGGTACGGTATCTAGCTTAAATGTGTCAGTTGCGACCGGTATTTGTTTATTTGAAGTGTTACGCCAGCGTAATGCAACGCAAATCTAACTACCGCAAAATTCCAGACACAAAAAAAGCCGATGTAACATCGGCTTTTTTTGTATCTATTTCGTAAGATTAGATCTTTGCGAAAGCGTCTTGTAGTGGTGGTACTACTTGCTTCTTACGGCTTAATACGCCATCTAACCATACGCGACCGTCTTCTGATTTAACATCATAGGCAGCTTCGATTACTGATACGTCATCAGACGCAATTAGCATTTCAGAGCCTTCTTTCATGATATCAGTTAACAGGAGTAATACTGAGTGGCGACCGCCTTCTTCTTTAAGCTTTGCGATGTCAGCTTCAAGGTCTGCTTTGATCTCATCAAATACAGCAAGGTCGATAACTTCTAGCTGGCCAATACCTACTAGCTTACCATTCATGTTGAAGTCTTTGAAATCACGCATTACTAAATCACGTGCAGGCGTGCCTTCAACTGCTGATTTAACCTTGAACATTTCCATGCCAAGTTCTTTGAAATCTTCAATGCCAGCGATTTCAGCAAGTGCTTCAACACACTTGATATCAGCTGTTGTGCAAGTTGGTGATTTAAAGATTACAGTGTCGCTTAAGATAGCGCATAACATGATGCCTGCGATATCTTTTGGAATCTCTACGTTGTAGAAGTCATACATCATTTTGATGATAGTGTTTGAACAACCCACTGGGCGGATCCAACACTCAAGTGGTGTTGATGATGTTAAATCGCCTAATTTGTGGTGATCAACAACACCTACAACACGTGCTTCATCGATGTCATCAGGTGCTTGTGTTTTTTCTGTGTGGTCAACGATATAAACGTCTTCGCCTGCGTAGCTAAGTTTTAGCTCAGGTGCTTCGAAACCGAATTTATCTAGGATAAATTGTGTTTCAGGTGATACTTCACCTAAACGCGTCGGGATCGCAGGTTCATTGATCTGGTTTTTTAAGTAAGCAAGCGCAATTGCACCGCAAATTGAATCTGAATCAGGGATCTTATGACCCACTACATACATTGACATTGACGGAACTCCTTTAAATTTGGCGGATATTTTAGCAAAGTATCGACAGATTGATACATAACAGACATGAAATTTTGTTGATCAATTACAACTGCCAATTAATGTCCTTTTTGGTTACACTTTAAGATATTGAAAACTGAGGAAGATACTGATGCGCTTGAGCCGAAAAGCATGGAATAATGTGGTGATTATTTCGATGCTATTGATGATTTTTTTCTTCAATGGCCTACATAAAAAGCTCAATACACAGCCCGTTGAAGAAGGAGTACAAGCATTACTCCCAGAGCAAAGCTTCATTTTAGCGATGGCATTTCCAGAATTAAAAATCGAGCGTATCGGCACCTCTTGGCGTAGCCAATCACTGCAAGAAACCACATGGCAAGGCGATGAGCAGCAGCTCGAACAACTTGTTGAACTTTGGCAACATCAAAAACTGACTATTGCCAGTCTCCCTGTTAGTAAAATTTCACAGACATCGGCTGATTATGTTGCCTCCGTGTGGCTAGCCGGGGAGCAGTTGCCAGCGGTGTATCAGTTGTACAACATAGATCAGCAATACTATTTATTAGATAAGCGGTTACAACGAGTATTTGAGCTTGAACAAGCTGATGCTGCTAAGTTATTTCCGTTATACCCGTTTTAAGAGAGTCACAGATGCCTGAATTACCAGAAGTTGAAGTTAGCCGTTTGGGAATAACGCCGCATGTGCTTAACCAAACAGTGACTAAAGTAAATATTCATAACGCCAGTATGCGTTGGCCTGTGCCTGATGATGTATATCAACTACAAGGGCTTAAAGTTACTTCAGTGGAGCGTAGAGCAAAATATTTATTACTCGGTTGTGAGCTGGGTAGTGTTATTTTGCACTTAGGAATGTCGGGCAACTTACGGGTGGTGAGTGCTGATGAGCCACTGAAAAAGCACGACCATATCGAATTTATTTTAGCCTCAGGTAAAGCATTAAGGCTCAACGATGCGCGTCGCTTTGGTGCTTGTTTGTGGCAAGCGCCAGGCGAATGTCATACCTTGCTAACCAAACTCGGGCCTGAGCCGCTAACTGATGAGTTTACTGCTAAGCGAGTCTACGAACAGTCTAGAAATAAAAAAGTACCAATCAAGCAGTTTATTATGGATAACGCTGTGGTGGTTGGCGTAGGTAATATCTATGCCAATGAATCGTTGTTTAAGGCCGGAATTCACCCGAAACGAGAAGCCGGCAAAGTGTCTTTAAAGCGTTTTCAGCAATTAGTGCCTATTATTAAAGAAACACTTGCTGCGGCTATCACGCAAGGCGGCACAACATTAAAAGATTTTGCTCAAAGTGATGGTAAGCCCGGTTATTTTGCCCAGCAATTACTGGTTTATGGTCGCAAAGGTGAGCCATGTGTCAATTGTAAAGAGCCATTAAAAGAAATTAGGTTAGGACAAAGAAGCACAGTGTACTGCTCTAATTGTCAAAAATAACAAAGAATCCCTCATCTATGTAGTATTGCAACAGATAGCAAGATAGAGACAGGCTTAAGGAATGAGAAGGTTGTATGCTATTAAACAAATACGTCATAGGGTGCGTGTGCTTGGCGGCACTGGTTGGTTGTTCTAAAGAGCAACCTCAAGTTATCGTTGAAGAAGTAGTTACCGCTGAGGTTAAGAAGCTTGATGTGCCGCTGTACGGGAATTACGTGGCACGCACAGATGCGTCGCTGGATGTTGAAGTACGCGCAAGAATCACCGGCTTTGTACAAAGCGTAGAATTTGTTGAAGGTAGCTGGGTAAATGAAGGAGATTTACTCTACACCATTGATGATAGACCCTACCGAGCTAAGCTTAATCGCGTTAAAGCGGCGCTGCAAAAAGACCAAGCGGCGCTGGCTAAAGCAAAGCGCGATGTAACCCGTTTAAAACCCCTCTACGAGCAAGACGCAGCAAGTCAGCTCGACTACGACAATGCAATTTCGATTCAAGAGCAAGCGCAAGCATCACTATCAGCAACCCAAGCAGAACTTGAAGAAACCAAGCTTGATTTAGAATATACCCGCGTGACAGCGCCAATTAGTGGCATGGTGGGTAGCTCTGAAGCTGATCTCGGTGCTTTGGTCGGCAGTAATGGTATTTCGCTCCTTACCACCATTCAGCAAATAGACCCTATTTTCGTTAATTTTAATATGTCGGCACTTGATTATTTGAATGCTAAGCGGCGTATGACCAGCATGATGGAGCAGCTACAAGCAGAGCAAAAGGGCAAGGCGCTAGAAGGCTTTGTACGTATTTCTTTGCCTGATGGCAGCGAGTATCGGTATTGGGGTGATGTGAGTTTTACCGACCCTAAAATTAGCCCGAAAACGGGCACCTTTAAAGTAAGAGCAAAGCTGCCTAACCCAAATAGTGAGCTATTACCTGGGCAATATACAAAAGCACGGATTAAATTATCTGAGTTGAAAGATGCCATTGTCGTCCCTGAGGAAGCTACCCAAGTTGAGCAGGGCGGTATTTATGTGATGGTGGTACTTGAATCAGGTGAGATAGAGCGGCGCTTTATTGTTGTTGAGCATTATGGTGAACAAGGAATTGTTGCCAGCGGTGGCTTGAGTGCCGGTGAGCAAGTGGTGGTGAAAGGTTTGCATCGCATTCGTCATGGTCAGCAAGTAAAAGCGATTTCGTTAGCCGAGTTTGAAAAACGCCGATTAACGCCAAACACGGGCACTATTCCACTGGCGCCAGATAAACCAAGCAAACAAGATGATAAAAAAAATAAGCAGGGAGCTTAACTATGTTTTCGCATTTTTTTATCAAGCGTCCAGTGTTTGCTATCGTTATTTCGTTAGTTATTTTACTCACAGGCTTGGTCTCGCTCTTAACCCTTCCGATTGATCAATACCCTGATATTGCTCCGCCGTCGGTTAAAGTGTCTGCTTCATTCCCTGGCGCAACGGCAGAGACTGCATCTGAATCGGTAGCCATTCCTCTTGAGCAAGAATTAAATGGCACGCCGAATATGTTGTATATGGAGTCAAAGGCAACTAATTCTGGCAGTGTTGGGATCACACTCACCTTTGATGTTGGCACCGACCCAGATCTCGCCCTTGTTGATGTACAGAACACCGCAAGCCAAGCAGGCAGTAATTTACCTGTTGATGTGCAAACTGAAGGAGTGAATGTATCTAATGAAAGTTCCGTTGAGCTGTTGAAACTGGCACTGACCTCTGATGACCCTCGCTATGACGAAATCTATTTGAGTAACTACGCCAGCATCAATGTTGAGGCGGCTTTAAAGCGTGTTCCGGGGGTTGGTAAAGTGCGTAACACCGGCTCGCGTTCTTATGCTATGCGGGTCTGGTTAAAGCCTGATATTTTAGCGGGTTACGAATTAACCGTGAATGATGTGACCGCAGCAATCAAAGCGCAAAATAAAGAGGCCGCTGCTGGGGAGATTGGCGCTCAGCCAATGAGCGATGCAATTAAGCTTAACTTTCCGGTGCGAGCACAAGGTCGGCTTAATAAGATTGATGAATTTAATAACATTATGCTGCGAGTTAACAGTGATGGCTCGATGATCCGTTTGCGAGATGTTGCAAGGGTTGAGTTGGCGTCGTCAGCGTACACTTTAAATTCAAAACTAAATGAACAGCCCGCCACTATTTTGCAGGTTTATATGTTACCAGGCTCTAATGCATTAGCGGTTACTGAACGTGTTAAGGCTGAGATGGAACGCCTGAGTGCGGCTTTTCCAAAGGGAGTGAAATGGCAGTTATTTTATGATGCATCTGAGTTTATCAAGCTGTCGATTAATGAGGTGATCAATACCCTTATTCAAGCGCTTATCTTAGTGATTTTAGTGGTGTATTTATTTTTGCAAAACTGGCGAACAACTTTAATACCCGCTTTAGCTGTGCCGGTGTCGATAGTGGGTACCTTTATCGCCTTGGCTGCATTTGGATTTACCATTAACAATGTCAGTTTATTGGCTATGGTATTGGCAATCGGCATCGTCGTTGATGATGCGATTGTCGTAGTCGAAAGTGTTGAGCGACTGATCAATGAGCAAAATATGGAGGTAGTTGCTGCTACTAAGCAAGCGATGACAGAGCTTTCTGGCGCCATAGTGGCAACCTCTTTAGTACTGGCAGCGGTGTTTGTGCCGGTGTCATTTTTAGCCGGTATTACGGGCATTATGTACCGAGAGTTCGCGATTTCAATTACGGTTGCGGTACTCATTTCAACCTTAGTTGCGCTAACCTTGAGCCCTGCTTTATGTGCGATTTTCTTAAAACCTAGTGCCCCATCAAACAATAAGATTTTTAATAAATTTAATAACTGGCTTGAAGGTGTTGGCAAAAAATACACTTGGCTTGTAAAGGCATGCTCTGAAAAAGCAAAACGTAGTTATATTGGCTTTCTTATAATGCTAGGTGGCTGTTACTTTGTGTTTAGCCAATTACCAAGCAGCTTTATGCCACAAGAAGATCAAGGACGCTTTTTTGTTGATATTACCTTGCCAGATGCGGCAACGGTCTCACGTACCAACGAGGTGATAAGTAAAGCTAACCAATTTGTTATGAGCCATGCTGGGGTGGCTTATTCATTCACGCTAGCGGGTGAAAACCGCCGTGCTGGTAGTGCGCAATCACATGGTCAAATGGAGGTGATTTTAGAGCCTTGGCAAGTACGTGCAGAGCAAGGTTTTACGGTCACAAGTGTGATGAATGATATTCGTGAACAGCTCTATGCCATTCCTGATGCTGAATTTAATGTGTTTCAGCCATCGGCTGTGGCGGGGCTTGGTTCGGGCTCTGGTGTTGAGTTTGCGCTGCAAGAAAAAACAGGAGGCAACTTAACGAGTCTGGTTGAATCGCTCGAGGTACTGCTGGCAAATTTAAATAACCGCCCTGAAGTTGCTAAAGCAAGTAGCTCACTGCGTGGCTCAGTACCTCAGCTATTTTTGGAATTAGATAGAGAAAAAGCCATGGCACTAGAGGTGCCGATTGCTGATGTTTACAGCACAATGAAGGTGCTTACTGGCTCATCAACAATTAATGACTTTAATTTATTTGGCCGGGTTTATCGGGTTAAAGTTCAGGCTGAAGATGAATTTAGGGCACGCCCTGAAAACCTCAACGAATTTTATGTGCGTTCAAAAAATGGTGCTATGGTGCCATCAAATGTGCTTGCTAAGTTAAATTTAACAACCGGTCCGTCTGCAATAAATCGCTTTAATATGTTTACCAGTGCCATGGTAAATGTATCGCCAGCTGAAGGCTATGCATCGGGTGATGTAATTAACGTAATTAAAGAAGAAATGGCAAAACTACCGCCTAACCTTGGCTATGAATGGACGGGAATAACTTATCAAGAAATTCGCTCATCGGGTCAGCTAAGTATCGCTATCAGCCTTGCTATTGTGTTTGTATTTTTATTTTTAGCGGCGCTCTATGAAAGTTGGAGCTTGCCGTTTGCTGTACTACTAATAAGCCCGATTGCTATGTTGGGAGCCGCTGTATTGACCTTGGTGACGGGGCATGAAAACAATTTATTCTTTCAAGTCGCCTTTATTGCCTTGATAGGCCTTGCTGCAAAGAATTCTATATTGATTGTTGAAGTGGCAAATCAGCTTTATCAGGAGGGGATGGATGCCGCTGATGCAGCAATAGAAGCCGCCCGCTCTCGCTTTCGACCTATTTTAATGACGGCAGCCTCTTTTGTACTTGGTGTTTTGCCGTTAGTGCTTGCCTCTGGCCCCGGCGCCGTTGGTCGGCAGTCGGTATCTATGCCTATTTTAGGGGGGATGTTACTGGCAAGCTCGATCGGCATTATATTAGTGCCGCTGTTCTTTATTACCGCTGCACGGTTTGTGAAAAAACAGCAAACACCGGTCTCTAAAGTAGTAGAGGAGCAAGTCGATGCATAAATTGTTGCCATTGCTTTGTTTCGCCAGCATTCAAGGCTGTGCTGTAGGGCCTGATTTTGAAGCACCTGAGCATAGTGACGTTGCTAATTTTATGGGCGCAGCAGCTATACCTCAGTCGGAGGCTTTAGCAGGTTGGAAGCAAATATATAGCGACCCTCATTTGCAAAAGCTGATTAGCAAAGCGCTTCTTAACAACCAAGATATGTTAATTGCGCAATCGAAAATTATTGAAGCGCGAGCTCAGTATCGTATTACCGATGCCGATTTATGGCCTGATGTAAGCATAGGCCTTACATCAGAGCGAGAAGAAGAGCTTAATAGCAGCCCCGAAAATTCATTTGACTTAAAAGGTTACTTAAGTTGGGAGCTAGATTTATTTGGTAGTAACCGACGCGCAAGTGAAGCCGCACTGGCAAATTATTATAGCCAAGAGCAAGCAAGAAATGCGTTGCAGCTCGCCTTGATTGCTGATGTTGCGCAGCAGTTTTTTGCCCTTAAAGAAGTGGAAGAACAATTAAAAATTAGCCTGAGTACGATTAAGCTTCGCGAGAAGGAGCTTGAAATTGCGCGTATTCGTAAAAAAGGCGGTATTATTTCAGGGCTAGAGCAGCGCCAAGCTGAGGTTGAATTAGAATCTGCCAAAGTAAAGATTCCGCCATTACAGCACAGTGAAAGGCGGATTATTAATCAGTTAAAGTTTTTGATTGGTGATGCTAATGCTGATGTGCAAGGGGGGAATGAGTTATCTGTGCAAACTCTTCCTAAGCAATTACCTACAGGGCTACCTAGTGAACTGTTAAAGCGTAGACCAGATGTACAGCAAGCAATGTATCAGTGGCAAGCAGCAATGGCTGAGATTGGAGTCGCAAAAGCGGCGTTATTTCCAAAACTTAATTTATATGCGGAGCTTGGCAGTGAAAGTACTGATTTTAGTGATTTACTCGCCAGTAACTCGCAGGTTTGGTTGCTAGGCTCAGAGCTGTTAATGCCCATATTTAATATGGGGCGCAATCAGGCAAATTTAACGGTGGCGGAACAACGAGCTTATCAGGCGAGTATTCAATACCAAAAAACAGTGCTGGTGGCACTGCAAGAAGTGAGTAATCAGCTTTCGAACTATCAGTCGGCAGAGCAAAGCTATGATGCGCAAAGAAGCCTGGTGCTCAGTAGTCAAGATTACTACCGCTTAGCACGCCTTAGGTATAGTAATGGTGTTGCCAGCTCCCTTGATTTAATGGATGCACAGCGGCAGTTATTTTCGGCAGAAATAGCGTTATCGCAGGCAAAGAATGATCGTCTGCAAAGCCTAGCAACGCTTTATAAAGCCCTTGGTGGCGGATGGTATGAATTGAGCGAACAGGAACTGGAAAAAGAAAAAGTGGTAGATTAATTAAAAGAGCATGCAAAAACATGCTCTTTTAAAAACTTATAACTCAAATGGTGCTACACCAACGGCTTTCATTTTATAGCCGACTTGAGCAATTTCACCAGACCAGGTTTCGGTGCTGATAACGCCAGTCACGACAATCGCATCGTAGAGGCTTTCGATTGGTACGCCGTCTTTAATCGTGACATGCACAATTTGATTTGGCGGCGGTGGTGGTACGTGAATACAAGCACCAAAGTAAGGTACCAATAAAAACTCGGTGATCACTTCGCTGTCGCCTTCAAGGGGAACAACAAAACCAGGCAAACTTACTGATTGACCATTAAGTTCTTTTACCACGGGAGCATCAAGGTCTGGTTGCACCCAGTTTTGTTCAGAGCCTTCATGGTTTGCTTGCGCTTGGGTATCGATTTGCACATGACCTTTTGGAATTAAATCTTCCCAGAAGATTTCTTTAGGTGCGCCAGCATTAGCTCCAGCACACACAACTAATGCGACTAAAGCGACGAATTTTCGAAAAAACGGCATAACATTCCTTAAATTTTAATACTCATACCATCAGCAAGAGAGTAGAAATACGCGCGAGTTGCGGGAATTAACCCAACAATAAAGCCTGCAACCATTATCGCAGCTAAAAGCATGAGTTCATAGGATGACAATAAGGCTATATTTAGGCTTATTCCGGCATGGCTTTGCAAGTAATCTGCGCCGAGTAGCATTAAAGCATAGAATAATGCGATGCCAACAATGCAGCCAAGCCCTGTAATGAGTAATGATTCGACACTGATCAAGGTGAAAATATGCCAAGGTCTTGCGCCAACAGAGCGCAAAATTGCAAGTTCTCTGCGGCGTTGATTGAGGCTTGAAAGCAGGCTCGTTAACATGCCAAGCAAACTGATCAGCACCACGACGATAGAAAATAACAGCAAGATTTTTTCAACGATAGAGAGCATTTCCCATAGTTCACGCAAAGTAACACCCGGCATGATGGCAAGCAGTGCCTCATCTTTGTATTGGTTAATATTACGACGCACTTGTAAGGTATAAAGTGGTGAATCAAAACCAAGTAAAAAAGCGGTTATTTGTTTTGGTGTGCCAACTAAATCAACATCATCATGCTGGTCGTGGTCGTGGTCGTGGTCGTGGTCGTGGTCATTTGCATCAGCCTGAGCGGCTTCATGCTGATGAGCATGACCACCATGAATCGCTTCAATTGCTGCAAGTGGAATATGCAGGGTTTTATCAACAGGCGTGCCTGTTGGTTTTAAAATACCGACCACTTTAAATGGGTTATCGTCATGATTATGAAAGCTGGTATTGCCCATGCCGTGCGCAATCACCACTTCATCGCCTAGCTGATAGCCTAAGCTGCTGGCAACCTCTGCACCTAAAACAACCTCAAATAAGTGATTAAACTCATGACCTTGTGAAAAGCTCAACGACTGCTTTTTAGCAAAGCGATAGTGCTCAAAATAGTCTTTATTTGTACCAAGTACAGCCAAGCCTTTATGGCTGTCGCCAAGCGACATAGGGATAGCCCATTTTACACCCCGTTGCCCAGAGATGTATTGGTAACTTTTCCAACTCACGCCATTATTAGCATGACCAATGCGAAAGACCGAAGACAACAGCAATTGGATGTCACCGGTACGCGCACCGACAATTAAATCAGTGCCAGAAATTGTATTGCTAAAGCTACTTTTAGCATCAACTCGAACTCGCTCAATCGACATTAATAACATTACGCTGATAGCTATGGTAAATAGGGTGAGTAGGGCGCTGGCCTTTCGGTTTAATAAACTTTTTGTGGCGAGTTTAATGAGTAGCATCGGTGCCTCCTTGTAACTCAACAAGGCTGATACTGCGGGTAAATAGCGTTTGTAATGTTTCATCATGGCTAACAAAAATTAGCGTGCTATTTGCTGCGCTTGCCTGCTCAAATAACAATTTTACGAATGCTTGGCGATTTTGTGTGTCGAGTGCTGAGGTAGGTTCATCTGCAATAATAATTTCAGGGCTGCCAATAAAGGCTCGCGCAGCGGCAACTCTTTGTTGCTGGCCAATACTCAGCTGTGCAACGGCTTGATGTTGCAAATTATCATTTAGCCCTAAAGCGCTCAGTAAGCGGCTTGCTTCAGCGGCTATTGTTGCACTATTTTTTAATGCGTTTTTTTGCCTTTGCTTTGAAAATTGGCAACCCAAAGTCACGTTTTCAATGGGTGATAAATAGGGGAGTAAATTAAAGTTTTGAAAAATATAGCCAATATGGTCGGCACGAAAACGGTCACGTGTACTATTACTAAGTTGGTTAATCGCTTTACCAAGCAGCTCGATATTGCCCTGTGTTGGCACTGTGACGCCAGCAAGCAATGATAATAACGTTGATTTACCACAACCACTCGGACCGTGAAGAAAAACATGTTCGCCTTGATCAATATCTAGCTTAGTAATATTGATCGTCGGCTCAGGTTGTTTTGCGTGCCATTTAAAAAGCACATTTTCAAGCGTGATCATAACGACCTATGAATTGTTACCATCGCCAGTAATTTAATTTTCTACGCATTTTAAAATTACGAATAAAATTACGTGGTTTCGGCTTAAGTGTAGGATTGCTCAATAGTAATTCATTGCTAGCAGCAAGTACACGTTGACTCGATAAGCCGTCTTGATATGGATGCAGTTGCTGGCAGAAGTGCTCAATTTTCGCCATTAATTCAGCAGGTCGTGTGAAGGCATAATCAATCGCTTCAGTTAGTTTATTGACATCTGTGACATCAATAAGATGTTCGCCAGGTGCTTGATTGCAGAAAGTTACGACAGGTTTTCTTTGTAAGATAAACATAAGCAAAATGGATGAGGTATCACACAGCATGACATCCGCTGCTTGCAACAGCGGTAATACATTATCTGTCTCGACAAAGGTTAGGTTTTCGTTTTGTAGAGCCTTGTATTGTTCAACAAGCTCGCTTGGCATTTTCGGGTGAAATTGCACCAAAATTCGCCACTTTCCTTGCTCACTGTATGCTTTTATTTGTTCGTATAATTTAGGTGCAAGAGACAGGCGTTTTGAAAAAGTCGAACAAATTAAGAGTGTTTTTCTGTTGTCGTCTGGGTTTTTATACGGATTGTTTTCAATCTCACTAAAAAAAGGATCGAGTGTTGGCCAGCCGGTTTCTTTTACTTGAAAAAAGCCATGCTTTTTAGCTAAAGCTTGGAAAGGTGCAGTAGTATTTGGACCTTGCGTACAGTACAAATCAAAACAACCTCTAACTTTAAAATGGTCATTTTGGCCTTTGCTATTTAACTTCCCCGCATCAAAGCCATGGAATACACCAACTTTAACGCCAGGTATAAAAGTGGGAATACTATTAGAAGGTGCAAAAAGTACATCGGGTTGCCAATCGTGTATAGCCTCAACGCTATCTAAGGTTTGCTCGCTTTCATCAAGAAAATCACGATTTACAGTTTTCCCATGTAAAAACCATTTAACTTCACCACCACGAGCTAAAATCTCCCGTTGCAATGGGCGTAAGATCGCGTACGAATAGTTCTGCGAAATAAACATTAAATATTTTTTTTCTGCGGTAGCTGCTAAGTAATCCAAGAAAACCTCCTATTTCGAGGGCACTAGTATAGCGAAATAATGTTTATGACAGCAAAATTACTGAAAGTTTAAATTTTTATGTTTTTTATTATATCCGCAGGCTGCTGATGATAGTGCAATGATTGAGCTTTCAAAGCGTCTAGATTATTATAGGCGGCCATAACCCCAATCCCATACATGTGCTCACAAGAGCATGCCAAATACTATCGGAGATAGCATGACTAGCTATAAAGTTTTAGACGTAAACGATGATTTACCGATCCGTACTAAAGGTGCGGTACACAGTGGTAAAGTGCGTTCAGTTTATTGGTTAACTGATGAAGACAGCGCTCGTTTAATTAATGAAAAAGGTTATCAAGTTCCAAAAGGAACTGAGCTAGCTATTATGGTTATTTCTGACCGTATTTCTGCGTTTGATTGTATTTGGCAAGGTGAAAACGGTTTAAATGGTGTGCCTGGTAAAGGCATCGCGCTAAACTCTGTGGCATCTCATTGGTTTAAGTTATTTGATAAAGCAGGCCTTGCTGGTAACCATATTGTTGATATTCCACACCCTTATGTATGGATTGTGCGTAAAGCAAGTACTGTAAAAGTTGAAGCCATCGCTCGCCAATATATTACTGGCAGTATGTGGCGTGATTACGCGAAAGGCACGCGTAATTTCTGTGGTATTGACTTACCAGAGGGATTAGCTGCGAACCAAAAGCTAGATGAAGTGTTAATTACGCCATCAACGAAAGGCATTATCACAGGTGTTACTGACATTCCTGAAGTAGATGATGTGAACATTACTCGTGAAAACATCACCAATAACCTATCTGTTTTTAACTTCAAGTCTGAAGACGATGTCGCTAAATATGAGCAACTACTTGTTGAAGGCTTTAAGCTGATCAGTGATGAACTTGCACAGCTTGACCAAATCTTTGTCGATACTAAATTTGAATTTGGTTATGTTGAAGACATTGATGGTTCAGATAAGCTTATCTACATTGATGAAGTCGGCACGCCTGATTCATCACGTATCTGGGATGGCCCAGCTTACCGTGACGGTAAAATCATTGAAAACTCAAAAGAGGGTTTCCGCCAGTTATTAATTAATAACGTGCCAGACAGCGATGTGTTATTAAATAAAGACCGCATGGACGAGCGTGAGCAGCTTGCTAAAGACTACACCTTGCCAGAATCAGTGATGCTTGAAGTGTCTGATACCTACGTTGGCATTGCGAGTAAAATTATTGGTCAAGAAATCACTATTCCTAGTGACCCAAGAAGTGAAGTAATCGCAATTTTAGATAGTGATTACGGCTTAATTAAGCACGATTAATAGGCATTTACTAATTTTATTCATAGCTAAAATGCTATTTTTAAAGCCAAGCTGTCACAAATAACATTGCTTGGCTTTTTATTACCTTCTGTACTCATTTCTGAATGATGTATAAGGTAATTAAACGGGATAAACATGATCCCAATAGTCTCCACCTTTCTGACATTACAGATTAATTGATAACGAAAGTAATACTAAGCAAAGTTACTACTATAACTAATTCACTAAGTTTTAAGTTTTTCGTCAATACTTTCTTGCCTAAAACCGGTCTCTATCAATGAAATGATTAGGTATAACTTAACAATAGATTAATCTATACTGAATTGTGAACTAAGAGCGGAACTAATTAATTATGTTGATGTTTGCGAATTTTTTTAGCCGGGTATATTACGTTGCTTTGTTATTAGGCTCAACGAATGTACTTTCAGCGGACTTTTCCTTTGTTGTACGCGATCAATTTGGAGAGCCATTAAAAGATGCTGTTATTGAGTTTAAGGATCAGCAGTTAAATCACCAAGATAACTTATCAGTTGCCGTCATGGACCAGGTTGATAAGCACTTTACTCCTAAAGTACTTGTTATTCAAAACGGGCAATTAGTTGACTTCCCAAATAGTGATAATATTCGCCATCATGTGTACTCATTCTCGACTGTAAAGCAATTTGACATCAAACTTTACTCTGGTCGGCCTGAAAAACCCGAAAAATTTGAATCACCTGGGATTGTTGTTCTAGGTTGTAATATCCATGATTCAATGGTCGGATACATTTATGTTGCAGATAGTTCAGAAGTGCTAAAAACGAGCGTAGATGGGAAGGTTCAATTAAATGTGAGTACATTTCCTGCTAGCTTTACGGTATGGCAACCAAACCAACAGAGTGATATCGATCAGAAAAAAACAATTACATTTGCTGATTCTTCGCAGGTTGCAGATATTGTCATTACTACAATAGAGCCGAAACCACGAAATACATTTGGAGAAATGTTTAAGGGTACTAATGATTAATAGTTTAAGAGGGCGAGTTATTGCCTTATGTGTTGGTCTTGTTCTGTTAACAAGCTTAGTCAGCCTAGTTAGTTCTTGGTGGTCTGCGAATCGTTTTAATGACCAAAAGCTTCTAGAAGATATTAATGTTGCTGAGAATGTTTTTAACCAGTATTTAAGTGCGAAAGAGAGCCTTCTTCTAACTGCTGCAAAAGTGTTAACAGCAGATTTCGGTTTTAAACAAGCTGTCGCAACTCAAGACGCCGATACTATCAGCAGTGTCTTAAATAATCATAGTAGGCGGATTAATGCTGATTTAATGATGCTCATAAACTTATCTGGGGAGCTCGTTTCTGCTAATACGGATTTCGCTCACATGCCAAATGAGTTTACGGCATTAATGAAGCAGTTATTAGATAATCCTGAGCAGTCAAATTTCATTGTTATCGAGCAGACTCTTTATCAAGTTATTATATTGCCAGTTCGCGCACCGAGAACAGTTGCATATAGTTTGGTTGGTTTTGAAATCACAGATCTAGTTGCTGAGGAGTTAAAAAAACTTACAACTATGGATGTGAGTTTTATCGGTGAGGATGATGATGTTGTTGAAACCTCTCTTGTTGATAAGCCAGAAGATAATGCAGTACTTAGGCATTTTGAAAATAAATCTACACAGCGAATTTTTGGGGAAAAGCCAGTTTATCGTAATCGCCTTGTTGAGCTACCTTCGGTTTCTGGGCATAAAGTATCAGTGCTACTAAGTGCCGATTTAACTCGAAGTTATCTTGAATTTGAGCAGCTCTTTTTTACTATTATTTCATTAGCAGCTATCACAGTTGTGATTGGCGTTTTAGCTAGTGGGATTTTGGCTAAAAACCTTACCACACCGCTTTCTAAACTTACTTTACTTGCTCAGCAATTCGCGCGGGGTAACTACAAAGCTGAATTTATAGGAAAAAAACAAAGTACTGAAATTACGACGTTAGTTGATGCATTCAATAATATGGGTAATGACATTAAAGAACGTGAACGACAAATCAACTTTCAAGCAAGTCATGATACGTTAACAGGGTTTTTAACACGCAGTGCCATGTTGGAAATTATGGAGTCGCTATTAGGGCAAGGCACTGAATATACTTTAGTTGCTATTGATATAAGAGGTTTGCGGCATATCAATGACAAACTTGGCCCTCGTATTGGAGATGATTGTTTAAGAGAAGTTGCTGAACGTATTAGTGAGTATTCTGAGCCGCTTGGTGGAGTCAATGCACGCATAGGTGGAGATGAGTTTTTAACCTTATTTCCAAGTGGAAAAGCAGAGCAATTAAAAAGTGGAGTCATGGATTTAATGGCTCAGCTACAAGTCGGTTACACTATTCAAGGCTTGAATATTACCTTGCGATTTAGCGCTGGTGTAGTTCATTGTACCTTTGAGGGAGTTAAGCCCGATGATCTAATGCGCCGAGTTTTAATCGCAATTGATACAGCTTCGTCAAAAAAGAAGAATGTTCATTATTATCAAAACGGTGAAGATGAAGAGTATCTGGAACGGTTGGCAATTATTGATGAATTAAAACATGCATTACAAGCAGACGATGGCCAATTGTTTATGACTTATCAACCAAAGCTAAATTTAAACACCTCTCAGATCGATAAAGTGGAAGCGCTGATCCGTTGGCAAAGAAAGGATGGGCAGTGGGTATCACCGGAGCTATTTATTGATTTAGCGGAGCAGTCAGGTGTTATTGTTGATTTGACTGCTTGGGTAGTTAAAACAGTTGTCACTCAAGTCGCAAGGTGGCAAGAACAAGGCATTATTATGCAAGCCGCTATCAATGTTTCGGCTCAAGATATTGCCTTCCCAAGCTTTTTCTCTCATTTGGCAAAACAATTAAAAGAGAATGATGTTAATGGACAGCTTATTACAATAGAGCTGACAGAACGCGACATGATAGAAAATGAAGAACAAGGTATTAAAGCATTAGAAAACCTAAAATCACTTGGGGTAAAAATATCGCTAGATGATTATGGTGTTGGGCAAACTTCATTGGGTCGCTTGAAATTACTACCTATCGATGAACTTAAGTTAGATAAATGCTTTATTCTTCAATTGGAGCAATCTAAACAAGATCAGTATATTGTTGAATCAACAATAAACTTAGGTCATCAGCTAGGTTTCTCTGTCGTTGCAGAAGGTGTTGAAAATAAAGCTTCTTTAGACTTTTTGAAACTAATGAAGTGCGATTATGCGCAAGGGTATTACTTGAGCAGGCCACTAAAATCAGAGCAGTTTTTACAATGGCTAGAGGTCTATAATGAAGCATCTTAATTGGCTATTTGGACTAACTTTCATTGTTTTTACAAGTTCAGGGTTTGCAGCTTCAGGTAAATTATTAGCAACGCCCGGAGTCTCTCAGGTTGAAGGCAGTGCGGGTGGTGGGATTGTTCCATGGGCTCAGCTCGCAGGCTATGCAAGTGATGATGAAATCGCTTTGAATGGCTTTTGCAGTCGTGCAAATGTGAGTGATTACCGCTTAGATGTTTGTGGTGCGCAGCTAAATGTTAATGATCGCGTTGAATTTAGTTATGCGGAGCAACGTTTCGAAGTTCCCGCATTAAATACCGATATTGAGCAATCAATTACCGGGGCAAAAGTACGCTTATATGGTGACATTGTTTACAGTAAATGGCCGCAATTAAGTTTAGGTGTGCAGCATAAGTCTTTAGATGATGGCAGTATTGCTAGTTTATTAGGTGCAAAAGATACCAGCGGTACCGATATTTACCTTGCTGCTAGTAAATTACATTTAGGGGCGCTTGCAGGGTATAATTGGTTTTGGAACACCACCTTTCGTTATAGCGATGCCAATCAGCTAGGTTTGTTAGGTTTTGGCGGTCCTGATAGTGATAAAAAATTGTTGTTTGAAGCATCTACAGCGGTGTTTTTAACCCATGAAATAGCTTTGGGTGTTGAGTATCGGGTAAAGTCCAATAACCTTGGTTTAGGAGAGCAAGATTGGCAGGATGTATTTGTGGCTTGGTTTCCTAATAAGTATGTTAGCATCACCGCTGCTTGGTTAGACTTAGGAAGTATTGCTGGTGCTGAAGACCAAACTGGTTGGTACTTATCAGTAACAGGGTATTGGTGATGATAAAAACACTTTTTACATTTGTATTTACCGTTATGCTTGTGGGTTGTGTAAGTAGCAATAATGGCACCTTGTACCAGCAACTTAATGGTAAACAAGGGATTGAAAAATTGGTTGAAAGTTTTATCAATCAAATAGGCCATGACGAACAGATTTTAGCTTATTTTAAACAAAGCAATGTTGCGCATTTTCGCCAAGGCTTTATCACTCATTTGTGTAGTGTCACCGACGGTCCTTGTGAATACAAAGGCGATAACATGGTTGATATACACACTGGAATGAATATCTCCAAAAAAGACTTTAATCGTGTTGTAGAGCTTTTGATTAACGCTATGGACGAACAACAGATTCCACAAACAGTACAAAATAAAATTCTTAGTCGCTTAGCACCCCTTCGCCCTGAGGTAATTGATATTTAGTTTATACAAACTTGGAATGTAAGCTGAAAGAATTAAGTAATTTATGTACAATAGCTTTTTTAAACGTTTTTCGTTTAATTGCTGTCACCTCATAAAAAATAATAAAGATTGTTTAGCCTTCATGAATATAATTTTCGATACCCAAAGCCTTTACTACCTGCCGCAATATATTCCAGTATACAAAAAACTACTTACTATAGGTATAACTGGACGATTTGTTTTTTATCGCAATAGCCATGAGCAAATAATCCAGCAAATCATAGATGATAATGAACTAGATCATATTTGGGTAGAAAATCAAAAGCAAGCTATTGAATATTATGAAAATAAGCGTGCAGATTGGGTGTTTTTTGCAAACTCATTTATGTTTTTGGACCGTTTACATAAAGTATCTAAAAGCGCGCAGTTAGGACATGGCATTGGGCCTAAATCTAGCTATTACACTAAATCCTCACAAGCCATGACAGTTAGGTTTGTTGAGGGGCAGTATCGACTTGAGCGTTTACAAAATATGTACCCAGATGATTGTTTTGTTGATGTGGGGTTTTGTAAACTTGATGATATTTTTAATCAAGTGCCTCTTGATGGAGCTTTAGAACTAACTAAGTTTGATAAAAGTAAAAAGACGATTCTCTATGCTCCTACATTCTATCCAAGTAGTATCGAGCGTTTTCCAAAAAACTGGCCAGAGCAATTTTCTAATTTTAACATTTTGATCAAACCTCACTATTTCTCAATATGTAAAAGCCGTTATCAAAAGCAACGTGATTTATTAGATCATTGGTCAAACTACGATAACGTCTATCTTGCTCGGGTTGAGGACTATTCACTATTACCATTTTTAGATCAGGCTGATTTACTCATAAGTGATGCATCATCCGCTCTTTTTGAGTTTGCTCTACTTAATAAGCCTGTAATATGGTGCGATTTCTTAAAGTTACGTTGGAGCTACAGAGGTATCTTCTCTTATCGCTTTAAACGCCGTATGGATCAAGATTACGGAGAATATGCCAATATTGCTGTACATGCAAAGAGTTATAAAGATTTACGCAACCTTGTCGCTGAGCAACTTGATAATCCTGAATCTTTGGCAGAGACAAGGCTAGCCTTAGCTGAAAAGCTAGCAGGCAAACTCGATGGCAAAGCAAGTGAACGAATCGTCAATTACTTAGTCGAAAACAATTAAGTTGTTAAGAATACACACGGAAAAATTAATGAAGAAGATAGGTTACACGACAGGTGTTTTTGATTTATTTCATATAGGTCACTTAAATATTTTAAAGCGAGCAAAATTAGAGTGTGATTATTTAATTGTTGGCGTCACGACCGATGAGCTTTGTCGTAACGTAAAAAACAAAGAGCCCGTCATCCCTTTTCAAGAACGAATGGAAATTGTTGAAGCAATTAAGTTTGTGGATGAAGTCGTTCCACAGGTCAATTACGACAAAGAAGAAGCGTGGAATAATTTGAAATTTGATAAAATGTTTGTGGGGGATGATTGGAAAGGAACTGAAAAGTGGAACAAAATAGAAGCTGACTTTGCAAAACTTAATGTTGAAATTTGCTACTTTTCTTACACATCACACACATCAAGCACAAAGCTACGTGAAGTGCTTGATAAGATCACTAAAAGCTAATGAAGAACATCGTCTCGCCAGAATGGCTTAACGAGCACTTAAACCAGGATAACTTGGTTATCTTCGATGCAGGAATGGTACGCCCTGGTTTACCGGGTGAGTATGCACCTAAGGCGATGCTCCCCAATGCACAGCGTTTTGATTTCAAAAAGACGCTGGCAGATAACAGCAATCCTGTACCAAGTATGATGTGCAGTAGTGAGCAGTTCACAGAGCATATGCAACTTGCTGGTGTTAACCAAGACTCTCTAGTTGTGATTTATGAAGACCAAGGCTTGTTCAGTTCAGCCCGTGCGTGGTGGATGTTTAAAGCCATGGGTTTTGATAATGTAAAAGTGTTAAGCGGTGGTTTGGCTAAGTGGCAAGCATTTGGCTTTGCAACACAAGCAAGTTATTCAGCTGCTTATGGTCAAGGCAATTTTGTTGCCAGCCCACGTGTTGATTACTTTATTAGTGCTGAGCAAGTACTTAACTCACTTGACGAACAAAGCACACTAACACTCGATGCTCGCCCTTATGAGCGCTTTACCGGTGAACACGCTGAGCCGCGCGAAGGTATGCGCAGTGGTCATATTCCAAATAGTCGCAGTTTATCTCTAGCAACAGTGCTAAATAACGGTGAGCTTAAACCGCTTAGCGAATTGCAGGCATTATTTGAACAACACATAGCGCCGCATCACACCCAGTTGCAGTTTAGCTGTGGTTCAGGTGTAACTGCTTGTGCAATTGCATTGTGTGCCGATGAATGCGGTTACGCTAACTTACGTGTTTACGATGGCTCATGGAGTGAGTGGGGCGCTCGTCACGAGCTACCTATTGAAACAGGCCCGCATCAATAAACTCAGCGTAATTTTGCCAGCTGTCGATACTGTTTTTATTCAGTGGCTGGCGAATTTGCTTTTTACTCGCCGTGGCTGATGCTGCATTACTTTTATAAAAAGTCAGGCAGTTTTCCTGCCAGCTTAAATCACAAAACGCATAGAGCTTTTGAGTTTGTAGGGTAGGCTCTGCTACCAATTGCTCATAGCTTTGTAAAAAAACGTTTTCAGGATACTTGTTGGCAAAATGACTGACTAATGCCGAGTAATCTTGATGGAACGAGGCAATATCTTCAAGTGTAAAACTGTAGTGATGAAACACACTTTGCGGGTTATACATCTGCCTAAAATTGGCGATGCTGCAATCTTGCCAGTCCCGCTGCATACAAACGATTTTAGCATTAGGAAAAGCCCCTAAAATAAAGTCGATATAGTAAAAGTTAAATGGCTGTTTATCACAACTTCTTAGGCCGTCACTTAGCAGCAGGGCTCTTTGTTGATAGCTAGCTAGTGCTGTTTTTATTGCCTCAGATTCATAAGCCTTATCGAGCATTTCGCTGTCTATTACACGCGCTGATTGCGCTGTGTGTTGTATCAATTGCGCAATATCGTTTAATTCCCCGATGCCTCGTAGCTGTGAACTTTGATTAAGGATTTTCTCAACTAAGGTTGTACCAGAGCGGGGCATGCCAACGACAAAAACTGGCGAGAACTCAGAGTCACTACTTTTAATTGCTTGCTGTTTGCTCTGAGTAATAAGTTTTTGACAAAAGTGGCGATGCTGTGTGGCTTGATAATTAAGTTTACCGGCTATCGCTTGCTTACTTAGTGCAAAGTATTTAAATGCATTTTTGTAGTCATTAAGGTGCTCATAATTAAGAGCAAGACTATGAAAATACACTTGTTGTTCAATAATACTTTTTTCTTTATCCGCCAAGGCTTGTAGTTTTTGGATATGTTGCTCTGCATCTATAACAGTATTGAGTTCAGCCTGCGAGTAGTGGGCTTGATAAAAGCTAGGTTGCTTTGTGGTTAGTTGCTGAAGCAAGCTTTTAGCTGCATCGAACAGTCCGTGAATTTTATAACACACCGCCAAATTATAGCTAATTTGTGGGTTATCTTTATTGCGTTGATAGGCTGCTTTTTGCGAGCTAAGGGCGTCGTTATAATACCCTAAACGGGTCGCGATATTGGCTAATGTATCAAAGTCAGTGGCACTAAAGTCAGCTGTTTGCTGAGCGCTTTGATAATGCACAGCCGCATTACTTACTTTGCCTAACAGTACGTATAACTTGGCAAGTGCTAAATGATAAATCGCAAAAGGGGCTAGGATTAGCGCTTTTTCAAGGAGCTTAATCGCTTTGTTGATATCGCCAGCTGCGGTGTTGACTTCGCTGAGTAAAAAGTAACAAACGTGGTCTTCAGGATTTTGTTTTAGGCGCTGCACAAGTAGGTGATGTGCATAGTTTAGTTGCTTGTTGTTTAACAACTGTTGGATATGAGCGCGAAGCGCTTGTTGGGTATCATTTAGCATAAGCGCATATTATATCAATTCACCAGAATACTTAATTTTATACCAACCCGCAATAATACTTAATCATTTTGAGGGATTAAACCTGTCGCTAGCTGCGTTAAAAATTTCTGATTTAGAACAACTAAATAACAAAATTTTTGCCTTGCTATCAACAAGGTTTTCTTGCCTCAAAATAGACCACTTAATTAAGCGAATTGGTATTAAAAAGCCCTGCCTGAAGGTGGCAAGGCTTTTATAGGTATGTTTAATTACAGCTCAAAGTTGTAGCTAAACTTCATACCGATAGTACGAGGCGCGGTGGTGTAGTGACCATAAACACGCTGTAGCTCAGGTAGCTCTTTGTTAAGCTCAGCATATTGTGACATACCTGCCCAAGACTTATCACGACGTACAGAAGTGAATGCGTACTTATCGAATAAGTTGTCTACGTAAAGCGTTGCAGACCACATATCACCAGTAATTTTGGCAGATAAGTTACTTAGTGCATAACCAGGTAATACTTCGCCGTCTGCTTTTAGGCCTACTTTGGTGATCACATCGCTTTGCGCTGTGATGCCGTAGTTTACGCTTAATAGTTTATCGCCTAGGATATCTTGCTCGTAACGAAGACCAAACGAGAATTGATGCTCAGGAGCGCCCGGTAAACGGTCGCCTTTAGCACCATCATAGTAGCTTTGGTACTGCGCTAAGTCATCGCCTAAAACGCCAAATAAGTAAGGCGCATCTTCTGTCAATTCAGCCTTTGCATACGCGTATGTCGCATATGCAGCCCAGTTATCACCAATCATTGCGCGAGTAGAAAGCTCAACACCTTTTGAATTAGCAGAGCCTGCGTTCGAGGTAATTAACTCTTGACCATTTACAGTGCTACTACCAACTTGCGCATCTTTCCAATCAACATTAAATAATGCTGCATTGAAGTGTAGGCGGTTACGTAACCATGATGACTTAAAGCCTAGCTCGTAGTTGACTGTTGTATCTGGTTTGTAATCTTCTTCGTTTGGCAGGGCACAAACAATTTGTTGCTCAGGTAATACATCAGGGCAAGGAGCAATACCGTTACCACCACCAATACGGAAGCCTTCACTCACTGTAAAGTAAGCAAGTACACCATTATCGAATGTATAGTTAGCATTAAACTTAAATAAGTTACCGTTATCACTAGCGCTCACATTTTCCATAACAAGGTTATCTAGTGAATCAAAATCACCAGAATAAAGCGGTGTTGCAGAGCCTGACGTAGTTGATACATCGTATTCGTAAAAACGAGCACCTAAAGTTACATCAAACTGATCTGTAATACTGTAGCCGATTTCACCAAAAAGTGCTTTTTCAGTGGTTTCGCTATCTGAAATTAGAATGTACTCAAGATCTTGTTCAACATTAGGAATACCACCACCCCAGTACTCAGTCAGACCCGGCGTATACTCACGGTCATCTGAGTGACTTTCTACTTTGTTGTAGAAGCCTCCTACAATCCAGTTAAAAGCGCTATTGCTATTTGACACTAAACGAAGCTCTTGCGTAAAGGTATCGCGATCAGAGGTATCGTGCGTGTAGCCAACAAAAGAAGGGAAGTCGGCATAACCTGACCAAATATCGTAAAGTAGATCGGTTTGATCGCGTTGACCAGACTGCTCATAGCTAGACCAACCAGATGCAGATACCAGCTCAGCAAAACCAAGATCTGCTTTTACTTCTAAGCTTAATAAATCGTTTTCTTCTTCACCTGGCTCAAGTACACGAGCTACGTTTTCGTATTTTCCAGGAATCCCTTGTAGCGCACTGCTATCAGCAAGAGAGCCGTATTGCGATGTCGAGTTACCACCATTTTCTTGCTTTTGATAGAAGTAGTTAAGCGTTGCATCAACATCTTCGGTTGCAAGCCAGCGAAGTGATAAACGTGCTGTGGTGATTTGCTCATCATTAACATCGCTTACGCTTTTTAAGTTGGCATTTACATCGCTGCTGTCTGAAAAGTCAGGATTTGGGTTTGATACACCCGGTTCTTGAACCACGTGGGTGTAGTCAATGTAACCAGGGTTATCGTAATAGTTTAAGCTAGCACGAAGCGCTAATTTTTCTTCAATTAGCGGGGTGTTGAATACCACACCAAACTCACCACCTGTGCCGTCACTTTCGTTAATGCTAAATACATCGCCGGTAACCTTACCTTCAGTGATATCAAGCTCTGGTTGTTTTAGTAAGTAACGAATTGCACCACCTAAAGTACCTGCACCATAAAGTGTACCTTGTGGGCCAATTAGCACTTCAACACGGTCAACATCAGTTAAACGTAAGTCGATGCTAAGTGGAATTTCACCAACATAGGTTGCCACTGTGCCACTATCAGAAATACGGTCAGAGGTATTTGTATTCAAACCACGAACGATAATCGGAGAACCTTCACGGCCACCTTGATCAGAAATTGTTAAGCCAGGTACCCAGCGTGCGACATCTTCTAGATCACCAATGTTTTGGTCGCTAATTACATCGCCATTGAGCGCTGTGATATTAAGCGGTGCATCCTGCACAGAGCCTGCACGTCGTGTTGCAGTAATTTGAATAGTTTCAATTGATTTATCAACTTCGATAGCATCTTCTGCAGCAAACGCCATATTGCTATTGATTAAAACTGCAGAAATTGCACTTGCAAGTAGAGCAGGCTTAAAAGTGTTCATGATTGATTCCGACTTAGTTACAGTAAATTTATGCTTAAAAAATAGACATCACTAGTGATTTAAGCTTAAAAATTGATGATTTAGTGAATTTATATCCAATTGTAATGTATTTTTATTCTTATCGTCCATGTGTTATTTGCAATTAAATGCAAAATAATTGAATAAATACTCTGTAAGGGATTAGCTGTCGGAATAAGGGCAATGAGTACAGCCATTACTACAGCAATGGCCGCGTTTTAAAAAGAACCAGCGGCTAAATACCATGTAGTTGTTTTGCATGGTGTAATCGAGATTTTCTATTAAATTACCTTGAGTAAAATAAGGCTTAGCAAAGGCAAGCTGCTGTTCAAGAGGCTGTTGGTAAAGTTTAGATAAAAATAAATTTATCTTTTTTATAGTACAGTCTCGGCATAAACACTCTGTTGCTGCCTCATCGAGTGGTAAAATATTGGGCAGCTCATTACACCAACAGGCATTAATATTGTCGGCTTGGCAGTGAAGGGTTGCTTTGCATTGTGAGCAAGTAAGGGTTGTCATTAAGTAAAAAGATGCTTTGAGATTGAAAAGGTAAGCATAGCAAATGGATAAATTAGACGCATTAGATGAGTTTGCTCGTTTTGGTGATGATCGATTTGAGGCAATTTCAGTAATTACCAGTACTCCAGACACGCAAGGTGGTGTCTATACTCTGACGCAAGATGTTTTCTGTCAGGCTTTACAGCGTGTTATCGACGGCGAAATAGATATTGATGAACTAGAGCTTTGGGCAAACGTAGTAGAGTCTCGGCAAGACATTGACGAAAGCGCCGTTGAAGGGGCTATTTATGCACTAAGTAATAACGAGCAAATGGGTGAGTTGAGTATAAGTACGCTAAAGAAGTTATTAGCAGTGACTTTAGGCTGAAAGAATTTTATACCTTTCAGCCTAAGGTATTTACTGCTTGCTATTTATGATAGCTTAAGCAGGTTTCCACTTCGTTTTTCGAACCTAAGATCACCGCCACACGTTGGTGAATAGCGTCAGGTTGAATGTCCATGATGCGCTCAGTGCCTGTAGAAGCTATGCCGCCAGCTTGTTCGATTAACATTGCCATTGGGTTTGCTTCGTATAATAAACGTAATTTGTTAGGTTTCTTTGGATCTTTCGTGTCGGTTGGGTAAGTAAAAATACCACCACGGCATAATACACGGTGCACATCACCTACCATTGCAGCAATCCAGCGCATGTTGAAGTTACGGCCACGTGGGCCTGTATCACCGGCAATTAAGTCATTGATGTAATTTTGCATCGCCGGTTGCCAATGGCGTTGGTTTGAAGCATTGATTGCAAATTCGCTAGTCTCTTCAGGTACGCTTGCAAAATCTTGCGTTAATAAGAAGGTACCGTGCGTTTTATCTAAGGTGAAAAAGCGTGTGCCTTTGCCGGTTGTTAACGCCAGCACGGTTGATGGGCCATATAACACATAACCCGCTGCAACTTGGTTTTTACCCGGTTGCATAAAAATACTAGGATCAGCTGGATCTGAACCTTCAGGCGCTGCCATAATTGAGAAAATTGTACCAACGAGTGAGTTGATATCAGTATTTGATGAGCCATCAAGTGGGTCGAATGCAACAATGTAGTTGGCATCTGGATTACCCGCAACGGTGAAGTCTTCTTCTTCAGAGGCAATGGCTTTTACGTAGCCCGATTCTAATAAAATATCTTTTAAAAGTTGGTTAGTTAGAACATCGAGTTTTTTCTGAGTTTCACCCTGAATGTTTTCGTCTAGGGTTGAGCCTAATACGCCAGATAGGGCGCCTTGACCAACACGAAATGAAATTTCTTTACATGCCGCAAGTACCGTTCTGATCAATGAGATCAGTTCACGAGGGCAACCATCTTCTAACAATACCGGTGGGAGTCTACGCATTCTATTTTCCTGATAACGTTGTAGCCAGACATTTTTAGTGTGAGAGAGAATGTCTTAGCAAGCGCTGAATTTCGTCTTAAATAGCTGATTTTTCTTGGCGGTACTTTATACTGCTTAATACCTATACAGTATTTAAAACGCGAATAACAAAGATAAGATTATGCAAAAAATACCATTACTACGATATCTGCTCTTAGCTGTGCTACTTACTATGATAACTCAAGCACACGCAGCAATTAAGTCTATAAATGATTTTACTGAAAAAATGACTCATTTTTCAGGCTATTTTTCATTTTACTACGATACAGAAAACGGCAAATTGTATCTTGAGGTGGATAAACTCGAGCAACAATTTTTATTACAACAAAGCCTACCTTACGGTGTTGGTTCAAATGATATTGGCTTAGATCGCGGTCAGTTAGGTGACACACATTTAGTACAGTTTGAGCGTTTTGGCGATAAGGTAATGCTAAGAGCCATCAATACATATTACCGTGCTAATACTAATAACCTTGCGGAACAACAAAGTATTAAAGAGGCGTTCGCATCGAGTATTTTAGCGGGTTTTAGTGTTGTAGCTCAGTCAGATACTGCGGTACTTGTGGATTACACCCCTTATTTATTAAGCGATGTTCATGGTGTAAGCCGTCGTTTATCGGCAACCGGGCAGGGAAGTTTTAGTCTAGATAGTAACCGCAGTGCGGTATATTTAGCACGTTCAAAAGCGTTTGAAAAAAATACAGAATTAGAAGCCGTGCTTACTTTTCAAGGTAATAACCCAGGAAAGTATGTACGCCAAGTGAGCGCAGACCCTTATGCGCTGACAGTACATATGCATCACTCATTAATTGAATTACCTGATGATAACTACACCCCGCGCAAGTTCCACCCTCAAGCAGGTTTTTGGAGCATTGAGCACAAAGATTATGCGGCAGCGCTGGGTGAGTCTATGTATGTGCGCTACATCCCGCGTCATCGTTTAGCGAAAAAAGATCCGAGCCTGCCAATCAGCGAGCCCGTTGAGCCGATTGTTTATTACTTAGATCCGGGTGTACCAGAGCCAGTTAAAACAGCGTTACTTGATGGTGCTAAATGGTGGAATGATGCCTTTAATGCAGCAGGTTATAAGAACGCATTTATCGTTAAAGTGCTCCCTGATGATGCCGACCCTATGGATATTCGCTACAACGTAATTCAATGGGTGCACCGTGCAACCCGTGGTTGGTCGTATGGCAGTTCAGTGATAGACCCTCGAACAGGCGAAATTATCAAAGGTCATGTGACACTAGGTTCACTTCGCGTGCGTCAAGACATCCTAATTGCAGAAGCATTAGCAGCTCCCTATTTTGAAGGCAATGAAGTAGCTAAGCGTTTACAAGCTATGGCACTTGATCGTATACGTCAATTAAGCGCACATGAAGTTGGACATACTTTAGGTATTTCGCATAACTTTGCAGCGTCAGTGGCAGACAGAGCCTCTGTAATGGATTATCCACACCCACTACTGAGCTTCAATGAGCAAGGTAAATTAGATGTAAGCCGCGGCTATGCTGCTGGCATGGGCGTATGGGATACCCAAGTGGTCAAATACGGTTATAGCGACTTCACCAATCAAGATGAAGCACAGCAATTGGCCGCAATTTTAGCTGAAAACAAAAGCAAAGGGCTGGAATTTATTTCAGACAGTGATGCCCGCGCTCAAGGTGGTGCTCACCCAACAGGGCATTTATGGGATAACGGCAGTTCACCAAGTGATGAGCTAATGCGTGTACTTGATGTTCGCAAACAAGCGCTGACGAGCTTTGGTATCGAAAACATCAAAACAGGCACTGCTTTATCGCAATTAGAAGAAATGCTGGTGCCACTTTATTTATTCCATCGCTATCAAGTTGAAGCGGCGGTTAAACTAATTGCTGGTGTGAATTACGAATATGAAGTACGTGGCGGCTCGCAACCAAAAGGGGCACAGGTTGTGGCAAAGCAAACGCAACAAGCAGCAGTAGATGCACTCCTTGCAACGCTAAAAGCCGAAAACCTTGTTTTACCTGAGTCAGTATTAGCCCTTATTCCACCAAAAGCGTATGGTGAATCTAAATCACGCGAAAGTATTGTTGGTCGCACAGGACTAACGCTTGATGCGATGGCGCTGCCTGAGGTTGCTGCAGCACATAGTTTGAGCCTACTTTTTAATAGCCAACGCATTAACCGTTTAGCACAGCAGCAAGCACGAAGCGATGCATTTTATGGTTTAGATGCGCTATTAGCACAAACTTATCAGCAAGTTTTTGAGCAAAAAGTTGCTTCAGGGATGGCAGGTAAAATTAGCCAACGTGTGCAGCTTTTAACTGCAAAACAGTTTGCTGACTTAGTTGCAAGCAATGAGGTGGCACCCGAAGTACAAGCACAGCTTCGTTACTACTTAGCTAAACTTGCAAAGAGTTACCAGCAAGAATCAATGCTAGGCAGTGTATCCGTTGGTAATAGTGCATTTAAGCAATACTTAAGCGAACAAATCAGTCACTTTTTAGAAAGCGGTGAATGGCCTGCAAACTTTAAAGTGTTGCCAATGCCACCGGGTTCGCCAATTTAACTCACCTTTCTTTTAAGACGCCTAGCATAGCTAGGCGTTTTACTTGCATAAAATTGGATATTTGCTAATCTAGCGGCCTTCCTTTTTTGTCTTTTTGAGGTGTATATGGCGTTCTTTTCTCGCTCGTTGTTAGCAGCGGCCATTACATTCTCTAGCTTTTCCAGTTACGCAACCCTAGAAAAAAAACAATGCGATGTAGAGCTAAGCCATGGCTTGATCATCACTGATGATGTCATTCGTATTGTTGATAAAGGTCAAACTCGCGTACAAATCAACAACGATAACCAATTGTTTATACGTGGTTATTGGGTTGATTTAAGCCCAGAAGAAAGCCAAGTTGTGGAGCAATTTAGCCGCGGTATCAGGCAAACCGTCCCTGAACTTGTTGACCTGGCGACCGATGGTGTAAACCTTGGCTTAAGTGCTATCGAGCAAGTTGTTGAGGGCATGTCAGACAAAGAGCCTGAAGTGCTAAAAACTCAACTGCAATATGTTGAGCGTGCACTAATGGATAAATTTAAGCGTGGCGATGACTTTTTCTTTATTGCCCCGCAGTCGCTGTCGAAAATCGATGACTTTTTTACCAAAGAAATCAGCCAAAAAATTCACTCTGCAGTTCACGGTTCACTTGGCGCTATTTTAGTTTCGCTAGGTGATGCCTTTAAATCGCGCGAAGGTAACATCGAAGACCGTATCAATGATATGGGGCAGCGTATGGACATCATCTCAAAAGAAATTGATAAATCACTACAAAAGAAAGCAGAGCAATTAGAGATGAAAGCCTCAGAATACTGTGAGTGTTTGAACTCATTAGATGTCACTGAGTCACGATTACAACAAATGGTGCCGGGGATGGCCGATTTTGATTTGGTACAAATAAAGTCTTAATACGAACTTAAAACGAAAAAGCCCAGCAGTTGCTTGGCTTTTTCGTTTTTACTTGTTTGAATTAGCTAAACTTAGCGGTTTCAGTTTCTAAATCGCTAGTAAGGCCTTTGATCAAATCGGTTGCTGTATGAGCCTGATTAGATACATTAGCCGTTTGTGAAGCCGTGTCTGAGATAGTTACGATGCGCTTGGCGGTGTCTTCACCAGCATCAAGCTGCTCTTTTGCAGCAATAGCTATCTGATGGCTCATTTGCGCGATTGCGCTGAGTGAGCTGGCAACGCGTTTTAGTTCTTCATTGGCTTTAGTCGATTTTTCTACGGTTTGTTCACTGGTACTCATACTGAGCGAAACAGATGACTTGGCATCTTGGGTTGCAGCTTGTAGTTTGCCAATCATATTGCGGATTTCTTCAGTGCTGGTCTGTGTGCGTTGGGCAAGTCCACGAACTTCATCAGCCACCACAGCAAAACCTCGCCCTTGCTCACCTGCACGGGCAGCTTCTATCGCTGCATTAAGCGCAAGTAAGTTAGTTTGTTCGGCAATACCTTGAATAACACTCAGTACATTTGCGATGTTATTTACTTCATCATCAAGCACTTGAATGTTATTGCCAGCGCTGTCAATTTGCTGCTCTAAAAGCGCGATGGTATCAGCAGCCTCGCTGGTTAAGTGGCTGGCACTTTGACCTTGTTGCTCAGCTTCTTGCACTGAGTAAGCGGCTTGCTCAGCATGTTCTACAACGGTTTGTGCTGAGGCTGTTAACTCGGTAATAGCTGAAGCTACCATTTGAGTTTCTTCGTTTAGGCTACGAGTGAGTTTGTCGAGCTCAACAGAGCGAGACTCGTTATTAACACTTTGATTTTTTAAGCTATCTGTAACACCTTTAATGCCACCAACAACGCCGCGTAACCCTTGCTGCATATAATGCATGGCTGCAATAATGCTTTCAGGTGGGGTATCTTGGCGGATATGTGAGTTTAAGTTGCCACGAGAGACATTCTTAACAATACCAATTACTTCATCAATTTCGCCGCCTAAGGCATTGGTGAGTGATGAGCCAAAGCGAGCAATAGCAAAAGTCAGTGCAATGGCAATAAGCATAGATAAGCCAAGCAACCACTTTGCAGTATTCCAATAACGTTCATCAACTTCTTTGGCGCTAATACCAGTACCAACATACCAGCCAAACAGCGGTGTTTTTTGTACTACAGAGGTTAAATCAACGGTTTCACCGTTTCGCACCGAATCCCAGTGATAGGTGATGATTTTATTGGTCGTGTTGCCTACTAGCTTTTCGACCATACGGCCGATACTGTTGCCGCTGGCATCTTTAAAATCGTTAAAGCTGGTGCCGTGTAGTTCTGGGTCGTGCGGAGTAGCGACAAAATCTAAGTTGTTGTCGACGACATACACATATTCTGAGTCGTGGTATTTATTTTCTCGAAGTACCTGAATAGCGAGTTTCTTTGCTTGTGCTTCTTCGAGTTGATTGCTTTTAACCATCAACTCAAATTGCTCAACAATATTGGTAGTGCTCTTCATGAGCTGGTTGATACGCGCGATGTTGTCGCTTTCGCTGGCATGGCGTAAAGATTGTAAGCCAAGTAATGCTATCGCCGATAACGCAATAAACATAGCGATAGCAAATAAGGTGATTTTTGTTTTTAAAGCTAATCCTGATAACACAGTCAGCCTCCTTTATTATTTCCCCTGTTAACTTCTACCACGTTTGTCTGGTTTTATTAAGGAAAAATGACAGCGTTATCATGATTTTTACTCAAGTACCTATTTAGAGCTTCAGTTCGGCTTCTGTCAGGGCACGATATTCACCGCTTGCAAGGTTTTCATCAAGGGTGATGTCTGCTATTTTTTCACGATGTAATTCAACAACTTTATTACCAACAGCCGCAAGCATTCGCTTAACTTGATGGTATTTACCTTCGCAAATTGAAAGGCGTAAGCTGTAGCTTGCAAGCTTTTCAACAATAGCAGGACGGGTTAGTTCTTTTTCGTTGTGTAATTGCACCCCTTGCTCTAATGCTGCAATGGCTTCTTCATCAATAGGTTCTTGAGTTTCAACTAAATAGGTTTTGAATTTGTTATGCTTTGGTGCAGTAATTTTGTGTGACCAGTCGCCGTCATTGGTGATGATCACTAACCCTGTGGTGTCGATATCTAAACGGCCTGCAACATGAAAGTCGCTCATGTTTGGTTCATCAAGTAAGTCGAATACAGTTGGGTGAAGGTCATCTTTGTTGGCACACACATAGCCCGCTGGTTTATGGAGCATGAAGTAGCGTTTGCCTAAAAACACCAGCGGCTCGCCTTGCCAGCGCACGTCGTCATCTTGGTTGATTGAATAATCAAATGAGGTGATCACCTCGCCATTAACAGTGGCGTATTTACGTTTGATACCTGCTTTGGTTTTGCTTCGAGGTAACTCGGCAATATGGCTAATAAATTTATCTAAACGGCATGGAAATTTCATTGGGATCACATTTTTAGTCGGCTACAATGGCGGCGAGTATAGCGAATACTAGTTACCTATGACAGTACACCAAGGACAAATATTACAGCATTACCAAGCACAAATAGCCAAAGGTGATTTGCAAGAAGACCGTGCCCAGCGCACAGCGATAAATGCTCTTGATAATCTAGCCATAGAACTGGCTGCACCAAGCCATTGGTGGCAAAGCGCTAAGTCAATAAAAGGGGTTTATTTGTATGGTCCAGTAGGGCGTGGTAAATCCATGTTAATGGACGTGTTTTTCAAGCTTGTTGATATTGACGCTAAGCAGCGTTTGCACTTTCACCATTTTATGAAGCAAGTGCATGAGCGCTTAACTCAGCTGCAAGGGCAAAAAAATCCGCTGACGGTGATTGCTAAAGAGTGGGCAGAGCACATTCGCTTGATTTGTTTTGATGAGTTTTTTGTGTCTGATATTGGTGATGCCATGATCTTGGGTGGCTTATTCAAAGCCCTGTTTGAGCAGCAAGTAGTGTTAGTCGCGACCTCAAACTGCCAACCGGAGCAGTTATATCGTAATGGTTTACAGCGAGCACGATTTTTACCCACTATCGATTTATTAAATGAGCATTGCCATGTTTTAAGTGTTGAAGGCGACACAGATCATCGCTTTCGCTTTGGCAAACAAACCGCACATTATTTTATTAATAACAAAGAGGCGCTAACAGAGCGCTTTTTAAAGCAAGAGCAAGTAATACAAAGGCAAACAACGATAGAGGTTTGCCACCGCGAGCTTAGCTGTATCTTGCTCGCTCAAGACGCCATTATGTTTGATTTTATGACGCTTTGCTCAGGACCTAGAAGCACCGCGGATTATATTTATTTGGCAGAGCGTTTTCAGCGGGTGTATTTACTCAATGTGCCAGTAATGGGGCGTGGAGCAACAGGCAAACAAATTGTGCATGGTATTGAAGATAGCTACCAGCGAGAAAAGCAGGATTTACAAGAACACTTTTTAGATGATGAAGCTCGGCGCTTTATTGCTTTGGTTGATGAGTTTTATGATCGCAGCCGATTACTGGTGATTTCGGCCGATGTGGGTATTAGCGATTTATATCAAGGCCAAAAACTGGCATTTGAATATGCGCGTACCGAGTCTCGATTAGTTGAGATGCAAAGCTGGAAAAGATAAAAGGCGCAATAAAAATGCGCCTTTGATGTCAGCCTAGCTGGGGATCTTCATATGAATCGGTTAAAAGCTATATTGAGCACCTACATACACGTAGCGACCAGCACCACCGCCGTATGCGCTGTAGTAGTTACCACGGCCATATGGATAAAAGTCACCTTTATTATCAAACACGTTATTCACACCACCGAATACGCGCAATTGGCTCTGTTCACCAAGTGACATGGTGTAAGACGCTGAAAGGCTGTGTTTTAAGAACGAACCATAATCTTGGTAGGCAAGTTTTTCTGGGTTACTGATGCAAGTATCTTCACCAGCCTCACAGCGGGCATCATTTTCGGCAATATACTCTTGATAATCTTCTTCAAGACTCTGGCTTGCTTTAAACGAGCCTAAGTAATTTGTACGCCAGCGAATACGCAAGTTATCGTTACGCCATGTAAGTGACATTGAGGCTTTATCTTTGCTGCTGCCGTAACCTGCGTAGTGACTGGTTACTAAGCTGCCATCAAGTCCTTCATAGGTTTGCGAGTTTTCGATTACATGGTTGTAATCTAGTTTAAACGATAACTGACCTAGGGTATCTAAGTCTAATTTGTACTGTGCAACCACATCATAACCACGTGCAGTTAGCTCATCGAGGTTATATTGACGCTGAAGAATTTTGATAATGTTACCTTCGCTATTACGGGTAATATCATTACAAAATACGTTGTCTTCACCCCATGCTGCTTCTGAGTCGTAACATTCACGCATGATGTTTTCATTGCTAATCTGCGAAATCGCATCAACAATAGCAATATCGTAGTAATCAACGGCAAGATTAAAGTTTTCTAAAAAGGCAGGAGCCACTGTCACACCAAAGGTATAAGTATCAGCGGTTTCTTCTTTTAGATTTTCGTTACCTGCCCCTGGAGAGTAACTGTTGTTCTCATCGCTAAATTCAAAGTTAGGATCAGCAGCAAGTTGCGCAGCTAAAGTAGGTTCTTTGCGGCAGTTATCGTGACCTGCTTTAGTTGATGTTGCTGTTAAACCGTCACAAATATCATCATAGCTGTCGTAATCGCCACGCGGTGGTGACATAAGCTCAGTGATTGTGGGGGCACGTTGAGCGCGAGCGTAGTTTGCTCTAAATGCATAGCCTTCGATTGGTTCCCAAAATACACCTAGCTTGTAGCTGGCAACGGTGTTGACGTTTTCCATGCTATAGTTAGCCAAACGTAATGAAGTTTCTGCGCTTAAATTTTTTGCTAAAGGAGCATCTTTTAAAAGTGGGATCGCAAGCTCTGCAAAGGCTTCATAGACCTCAACTTCACCATAAAAATTTGGTACATAGTTGAAGGTAATACCGCCTGCTTTCATGTCGTCGCTGGTTGATAGGTCTTGGCTGTCTTTACGGTATTCGCCACCAAATACTGCGGATACTGAGCCTGCTGGTAATTCAAATAAATCACCCGCAACGTAGCCAACCACACCGTATTGTTTTATTTCGGTATCAATAATTGGGTTGGTACGGATCCAAGCAGCCATCTCTTCGGTGATAGATCCCTCACCAAATAAGTTAATTGGCACACAGCCTTCAGCACGAGCTGCTTCATCAATACATTGAATGGTGCCATCCGCTAATTCTTCTGCTTGCAAAGCTTGATTAAGTTTTACAGTATTTAATTCATTGCTGCGAATTTGGTGTTGGGTAAAACGACCATAACTTGCAGATACATCCCAGTCCCACTCGCCGTTAAATAGGGTGCCTTGAAGACCTGCCCAACTACGAATCGTTTTACGGGTATTATCAGTGCTGATATTCCCCACTTCACTGAAGCGGCGATCCCAATAAATACGATCTTTGTATGGGTTGGCATCGAGGATTTCTTGCGGAACATATGGGTTGTCGATTGGAATGTAACCCGGTGCTACATCTGCAAGGGGTTCGCCAGTGGTAGGGTCGTAACGCGGTACATACGCACCTTCGTATTCATCTTCAGGCGACTTATTGTTAAACGAGCCACTTTCACTGTATTGAACTTGCGCGTAGAACATCACATCGTCAGTTAAATCGTAATCAATTTTAACTGCAGCAGATACGTTATCGCTTGGTACATCAAGCATCACGTATTGATTTGAATTTACACCGTAAATTTCTTCGTTGCCTTTCCAGTCATCACGTAGAGTTTGGCCGTCATACCAAAACTGTGTGTCGTTACGGCTGTTTTCTAAGAATACACCGCCCGGAATACCATCACTTTTGCTAACCCAATCAGCTTGTGTGATGTCACGCATACATTGATCGCCATCTGCTGTTTGCATTACATTACACATGCGATCTGGATCGTAATCGTAACTATCTTCGATTTGTGCGCGTTTACGATCGTAAAAAGTCATACCGAAATCACGGTCCCAGTTGGCACTGAAATAGGCGTAACCGCGATCTTCAGCAAACGAGGTACCGTAGTTTAAATCAAGGGTAAATTCTTTACCGCCGCCATCGGTGGTTTCACCTGTGTTCGCTTTAAAATCAAAGCCTTCTTTTTTGGATTGGGTGATAATATTCACCACACCTGCTACAGCATCGGCACCATAGGTTGCAGATGCACCGCCACTGATTATTTCAACGCGCTCAACCATGCCACTAGGAATGGTATTTAAACTGACATAGTTGCCACTGTAACTGTTTGAAACAACACGACGACCATCAATCAATGTGAGGGTGCGGTTAGCGCCTAGATCTCGAAGTTGAACCGTTGATAAACCGGTCGCTGAAACACTTGATTGGCTGGTGGTATTACCTATGCTCTCACTCAGTGCAGGCATGTTATCAACCAAAATATCCGATAAGTTGGTTAAACCTGTATCGGCAATGGCTTCACGGTCCATTGTGACCAGCGGTGTCGGAATTGAAAAACTATCGCGTTTAATACGTGAACCCGTAACAACGATTTTTTCAGGCTCTTCAGTTTGTTCATTGGCTGTTGGGGTGGTGTTGGCAGTGCGGGCAATCTCAGCCTCATTGGCAAATGCATGTTGGCTAAAACCACTGGCAACAGCAAGTGCAATAGCACAAGGTTTGGTTAGTAGATTTCTCACAGGCGTTCCTAGTTGTTTTATTTTTAGTTTTTGGAACCAGAGTGATGCTCTTTTAAGGGCAGTTAAAATATACAGTGAGCAGCACTCTGGTTGGTCGGTATTGACGTGAAAATATTTATAGAAATGTGAACTTAACTACAATATTAGGTGGCTCGTTTATGTCTCTATTTTATATCTATTGAATATCTATTCTTTATAAATCAGTTGTTTGCATGGTTGGTGTTGTTAACTGTTTTGCAACGTTAAAGCTGGTGAAAGGGCCGTTTTTAAGATAAATTGTTAGGGTTTTATACTGCTGTACTTCTAAAATGGGGTTTTATTTAGAGTTAATGGAAACATCTAATCGCGCATATCAGCTGGGCTCATGCATTGTTAACCCGCTCGAAAATAAACTGATCTGTAATGGCAGTGAACAGCTTTTGCAGCCTAAGTTTATTGAGCTGTTAGCCTGTTTAGTGGCGCGATACCCTGAACCAATCACCCGTGAAGAGCTCATCAATCATGTATGGGAAGGCAATTTTTACGTAGGTGAAAAAGCCCTAACAAATGCAATTTGGCATTTACGAAAAGCATTCAAAGAACTCGATCCAGAACAAACTTACATAGAGACATTACGTAAAACGGGTTATCGCGTTTTGTTAAAGCCCGAGCCAATAGACGCAGCGGATAAAGAAAACCCTGTAGGCTTTAGTGTAACAGGGGCGCAAATTCGCCAGTTGTTTGTGGCTTTGTGTGTCATTAGCTTGGTGTTGATGTATTGGTTGTTCTCTTCGCCTACTAAGCAAACAAATACAAGCTTTGTGCTACCGCTTAATAGCATCGAAAGCGTGACGGCAAGCCCTGGTCGTGAGATTTATCCTTCAATTTCTAATGACCAACACTATTTGGTGTATTCATGGCGACAGCTGGGTAAACAAAATAACCTATATTTACGGGATTTACATTTTCCTGAGCACCCAGCAAAGCAATTAACGGACTCACCTTTTACAGAAGGGCGCTCTGTGTTTAGCCCCGATGCAAATACTTTGTACTATTACCGCACGGCCTCTGATGTTTGTGAAATTGTAAAACTCTCTTTGGTAAATGCCACCAGTGTCGTGCTAGGGCAGTGCAGTAATAACTATGCGCCTGATCTTGATATCAGTAGTGATGGTAAAACCTTGGCCTACATTGTTGATCATACAAGCAAGACAGGTGATTATGTCACTCGTATCAAACTGCTAGATTTACAGGCAAAACAAACAAAAGAAACCGTTATTCCTTGTAATGATGACTGCGAAACTGTGTATGAGTCAGTGTCGTTTTCGCCGGATGCACAGCGAGTTGTGGTTACGCGTAATGTTAAAAATAACCAAAAAGCGCTGTTTTTAATAGATGTAAAAACAGGGCAAAGCCAACGGCTAACTCATGATTTTGTTGATATTCATGGTGTAGATTGGCATCCATCTAAGGAGCAATTGGCGTTTAGTGCAGTTGAGGGCGGTAAACGTTATGGCTACTTCTTTGACCTTAAGAATAAAACCCTAATCAACACGCAAATTGCGGGCATGAGTTCACCTAATTACAGTAGCGATGGCAGTGTTTATTACCATCAGTGGGATTTAGATAAGGTGATCACACGTCTGAAAATAGACGAACAAGTGGCTAACTCGCCGTTTTCTATGTTGTCGACCAATTTTAGCTCGCTATTCCCTGAATATAATCAGCAGCAAAATAAACTACTGTATGTGTCGAATGAATCGGGTAGTTCACAGCTTTGGATTGTTAACCCCGATAGCAGCTCGCGAAAGCAGCTTACTGACTTTGCTCATAACACCGGGGAAATTCGTGATCCAACTTGGTCAGCCGATGGACGCTATATTTTGTTTTCATTGTATGACAATGGCAGCACCCGCTTATATTTTTATGATTTCAAAGTAGAGCAAAGCCAACAAATCAAACTGCCATTTAGTCATGCAGTTAAACCCAAATTTAGCGCGGATAGCCAGCATATTTTGGTGTCTGATGGTAACTACTTATATCGTTATGACTTAACAGGTAAAAGCCTAGGTAAAGCCGTTGAAGTGCCTGCGCAGTATGGCGTTGAAACACAATCAGGCGATATTTTATTTACCAACTCGCGCCATGCTATTTGGATAAAACATCATGATACGGGTGTTGAAGAAATGCTGGTGAACGATGTTAAGTTGGCGCGCAGTTATGCATGGTTGCTGGTGGCAAAGAACGCGTACCATGAGGGGCGTATTTATTATTATAAAGAGCGCCGAGGTGATTATCGTATTAGCTACTATGACTTAGCTAGTAAACAACATCATGATTTAATTGCTTTACCTGAGCGCGCTTATAGCCGTTCATCGGGTCTGACCTACATACCCGATGAACGTTGGTTGGTTTACACTGCGTATCTATCGCCTGAGATAGAAATCAAGCGTTTACCCGCAGCTTATTTACCAAAGTAATTAACACTTACGGTAGATGTCAGCATCCATATCGTAAATATTAACACTTAAGCTATACGAGCGGCGGCAGTATGTTCTTAAGCAACTTAGTAATTGCTCACTGAGCATTTGCTTTTGCTCTATGGTTCTGCCTGCCATGATTGATGCGCCGATGTGAATAAAGCCATCTTTGCCTTCACCTAATTCGTAATGCTGATAAGCAATTGCACGAGTTTTTATGGTCGAAAGCTCAAATAAGCCTGAGTCAAACGCGGCTTTATGGACTTTTTCAACTAACACTTGTGGCAGAATTGGCAAGTCTTCTGAGTGTTCTATAACAATGTGCGGCATGGGGTCTTCCTTAAAAGCGGTAACTAAAACCGATGTTTGTCTGAAATTGGTTTAACACATCACCATCAAAGTGCCATAGACATTGGTCGTCTTCTGATGTTGGCAATGTGCACGATACGTTACTTGCATTATTTACAATAGTTGCCAGCCAGCGAGTTTCAACATAAACCCGAGCTTGTTCAGTAAATAAATAATCTGCGCCAGCATAAAGGCCAGAGGTAAAATATGTATCAGAGTCGGCAAAGTCAGTGCTGACGTGGTTTGCGCCAATTTGGGCACCAACAAAACCAACTATACGGTCAGCTAATGGCACTTCTACGGCACTTTGAAATAGCAGGTATTGCATCTCGACTTGCTTGTTGGTTTGGTCTTTCATATCAAGTTCGGTTGCAGAATAAAAGAACCCATAACGAGCATTATCAATGGTTCTATCTAGGCTAACAGTAAAATGGCTGTCATCCTCAAGTTCAATTTTAAGGTTTTCTTCGGTTTGCACCGAGTTAGTAAAGTTTTTGCCGAAACCAGCGCTAATAGAGTAGTCAGCGTGAGCGGTACTACTTAAGAACATTAAACACAGTAAACCAAGCGATTTTTTCATTGTTTAGGTGCTCGTTGTTGAAGATATTTTGAGATAGTATTGAAACATAGCAAGCAAATCGTTGTAAACGGACAACTATCGCTTTTTAATAAGGAACACTAGGATGAAGTTACTAAAATTAGCTGCACTTACTGCGCCACTGATTTTGTTGAGCGGTTGCTCGGATGATGCTGCTTCGGTGAGTTTGGGGTTATTTACGACCAAAGATATTAAAGTGGTATCACAACAAGACCCGCTGATCAGCGGTGTAACTTGCCACATTAGCCATATTGAAGCGAACCTTGATTTTGCTGATCCATCCGATATGTCTATTGCCTGTCGTCAAACCGGCCCCATTACCGCTGACCAATTACAACAAATTGACCGCAGTAAATCAGGTGAAGTGGTATTTAAATCATCGAAAAGTATTTTGTTTAAATCGTTAAAAGTACGTCGTATTTATGATGCGCCAACACGCACACTTTTATATTTGTCTTATTCAACGAAAGAGTCGAGCGGCAGCCATCATCATGCTTTATCAACTGTGCCTCTTTACAATACGGATGCATGGCAATGGGCACAATCACAAGAGTAATTTATGTTAGCGTTATTTAAGTCAGCCCCAGTTGTTGATGAGCAAGAGCAGCAGTGGTTAATCGATACCTTCTTATGGGCTGTTGAACACTTTGATAGTGAATATTTTTTAAAACACACACAAATCATTTTACCTAACGGGCAGTTCTTTCCGGATAGGGTGTCTAGCGTCAGTGAAATGGCTGAAAAAGTATTTAGTCGAGTTGTTGATTATGCGGGGATGCAGGCGTGGCCAATTAACTTAGTTGCGCCATCTGGGCTTACACCGCAGGTGTTTCCACATTTTGAATTTCAAGACAATTTACGCGGTAGTGAGGCGAGCTTAATTGTGCCGGCAAATCATCCGGTGAATATCTCGTTTAACCCGAACCAAATCAATCAACCGCAAGATTTAGTGGCAAGTTTTGCTGGTACCTTAGCGACTATTTTGATTCACCATGTGGGTGTCTTACCTCCCGGCGGTAAAGAGTACTTACCGCAAGCAAGCGATGCGTTGGCATGCTATTTAGGCTTTGGGGTGATGATGAGTAATACGGTGTATCAATTTAAAGGTGGCTGCGGCTGCGGTTATAACCCTTATGCCAATCGCCAAGCAGCGCTGACTGAGCCACAAACGCTATTTATGCATGCGCTGGTTACGCATTTTAAAGGGGATAATCAGTCGAAGAAGTTTTTAAAGCCCCATTTACGCAGCCAATATAAAAAAGCGCAAAAGCAAATTAAAGCATTGGTGAGTGACAGTGCAAATCCGTTGTTATTAGCATTAGATGAACAAGCAGTAGGGTAATATTGAGTGCAGTATTTAGATGAATTTTTATTGATAGCCATTGCTCACTTTTTTGCAGTAGCAAGCCCAGGCCCTGACTTTGCAATTGTACTAAAGCAAAGTATTCAACAGGGTCGTAAAAATGCGCTTTGGACCAGTGCTGGGGTTGGTGCGGCTATTTTGCTGCATATTGCTTATTGTGTATTAGGTGTGGCATTAATTTTATCCCAGTCACCTAGCTTATTCATGGCTTTAAAATACCTTGCGGGGGCTTATTTGGCATACTTGGGTGTGCAAGCTTTACGAAGCGCAAAACCTAGCGATAGTAAACAGCAAACCCTTGCCCCTGCTGAGCCTGAATCGGTATATAAAGCATTTCGACGCGGCTTTTTTACCAATGCCCTTAATCCCAAAGCAACACTGTTTTTTATGTCGTTGTTTACTCTTGTAATAAGCCCTGAAACACCTGTTGTAGTGCAGGCTGGTTATGGCGTGTATATGGCAATGGCGACTTGGCTGTGGTTTTCATTCTTATCATTGGTGTTATCAAAAGCATCAGTGCGAGCATTCTTCTTAAAAAGCGGATACTGGTTTGATAGAGGCATTGGCGTGATCTTAATTGCCTTAGCTATTCGCGTTGTTGTGTGAGGTAAGTATGACGCTATATAACTTTTCATTTGGTTCAAATATGTCATCGAGCAGATTGCTGGCAAGGTTGCCTGGAGCAAAGCGGGTAGGTACAGCTATTTTAAAGGGCTATGAGCTGACGTTTGATATGGTAAGTACCGACGGCTCTGCAAAGTGTAGCGTGCGCAAAACAGATCAGGCAGATGCCTTGGTATATGGTGTTGTGTATCAGTTAAACGAAGCTGAAAAGTCGATTCTAGATGACATTGAAGGGCCGCGTTATGACTGTGTAGATATCACCGTTGAACTACTAGATGGCGAGCAACTTGCTGCCCATTGTTATATTGCTAATACCTTAGATGAGTCATTATTGCCATTCGACTGGTATCTTCAGCATGTTCATCGCGGAGCGCTTGAAGCAGGTGTACCAAATCATTACAGTGAAGCAATACTCGCAAGACCAAGTTGCGATGATCCAGATAAAACCCGAGCAGCGAAAGAGTTCGCTATTCACAACAATAAAAATCACCAAGGGACATTATGATATTTCGTAAATTAGCCGCTGCCGCGGCGCTGTTATCGAGCTGTTCGTTTTACAGTTATGCCGATATTGATACTCAAAAAATTGAAAAAGTAATCGAAACGTCAATGGCACGTTTTGACGTACCGGGTATGGCTGTAGCGATTGTTGAAAATGACCAGGTCGTGTTAGCAAAAGGTTTTGGTGTATCTAACCTTGATACCGGTAAAAAAGTAAATAAAGACACCTTATTCGGTATCGCGTCAAACACCAAAGCATTTACCGCAGCAGCGTTAGCTAAATTAATTGATGAAGGTAAGCTGAGCTGGGATGACAAAGTAATTGATCATCTTCCTGAGTTTCGTCTGTATGACCCTTACGTAACACGTGAAATGACCATTCGCGATTTATTAAGCCACCGTAGCGGTTTAGGTTTAGGGCAAGGCGATTTAATGATTTGGCCAGATACTGACAAATCGATTGATGAAATTATCGCAGGGCTAAAATACTTAAAACCAGCGAGTAGCTTTCGTAGTAAATATGCCTATAACAACTTAATGTTTGTGACTGCAGGTGAGGTGGTAGCCCGTGTGTCTGGCATGAGCTGGAATGATTACATCGAGAAAAATATTCTTCAGCCACTTGATATGAAAAACTCACGCGCAGGTTTTTCACGTATCCCTAGTAGCAATAAAAACTGGGCGACGGGTCATATTCCAATGGATGGCCAACTACACCCATTTTTTGTGAACTACCTTGAAGATTTCCGTGGCGCTGGTGCGATTGCATCAAGCGTGAGCGACATGAGCCAATGGCTACGCACGCAGCTTGCTCATGGCAAAATGCCAAATGGCCAGCAGTTATTTACAGAAAAGCAGCAGCAACAAATGTGGCACCCGCACATTACGTCAATGGCATCGAAAAGTGCTTATGAAGCTTACCACCAACAATTTAGAGGTTATGGTTTAGGCTGGAGCATTGAAGATTTCCACGGCATTAAAAAGCTAGGCCATGGTGGTGGTATCTTAGGCATGGTGTCTCAAGTGACATTATTACCAGAGAAAAACCTCGGTATTGTTATTTTGAGTAACCAGCAAGCATTCAGCGCGCTTTCTGCGGTGACTTACGAAGTATTAGAAGATGCATTAGATCTTGAAGATAAAGACTGGGTTGAAGACCTTGCTAAAAAGCACTTTGAAGGTAAAAAAGAAGCTTACGCAAACGCAAAACCAGAAACACCTGCTGATTATCAAGCGAAACTACCAAACATCAATTACACAGGCACTCTGCACGATAACTGGTATGGTGATGTGGTAATCGAGGAGTTAAATGGTCAGCTACGTATTGATTTTACTCATACAAAGCGTTTGAAAGGTCAGCTTGAGCATTACACGGGCAATACGTTTATTGTGAAGTGGGATGAAAAGTTACTTGAAGCAGATGCTTACATTGAGTTTCAAATGAGCCCAGATAACCGAGTGAGTAGTGCAAAAATGCGCGCTGTCTCAACGGCGGTGACAGACTTTAGTTTTGACTTTAGGAATTTAGATTTACGCGCTAAAAAGTAAACCAAAGTCGCAAAGCCACCATTAGGTGGCTTTGTTATACTGGGGGAAAATAATTCAAGGAGCGTATTATGAGAACGGCAGTTATCTCACATCCATTTTGTCGTAAACATAAAATGATTGAGGATCACCCCGAATGCCCTGCGCGTTTAGATGTGATCACCGACCGCTTGCTAGCAAGTGGTGTTGATATAGCAATTACTCACTTACAAGCTCCTAAAGCCAGCCGCGACGACTTTTTACTTGCTCATGATGAACCTTTGGTTAGCCATGTAGAGCAAACAATTCCCGCTGAAGGGCTTGCTGAATTAGATGGCGACACTTGGCTGTGCCCAGACTCAATGAAAGCGATTGAACGAGCCGTTGGCGCTGGATTACTCGCCGTTGATGAAATCCTTGCTGATAAACTGGATGCCGCATTTTGTTCTGTTAGACCACCTGGACATCATGCAAACCGCAGTACCTCTGCAGGATTTTGCGTTTTTAATAACCTAGCCATTGCCGTGAAGTACGCGCAAAGCAAAGGTGTAAAACGCATCGCTATTTTGGACTTTGATGTACACCACGGTAATGGCACGCAAGATATCTTTTTAGATGATGACACTGTGTTGTTCTGCTCTTTGTTTCAACACCCGTTTTACCCAAATACCGCCGTTGAAAATAACGCGACGTTAGTGAACTCACCGCTGCCAATTGCCAGTGATGGTAATGACTTAAAAGCTGTTTACCTTGAGCAGTGGCTACCAAAACTCAACGAATTTAAACCTGAACTGTTGTTTATTAGTGCAGGTTTTGATGCTCACCTTGAAGATGACATGGCAAGCCTGAAGTTTGTTGAAGACGATTACGCATGGCTAACCACGCAATTAGCTGAATTTTGTCAGCAGCAAGATTGCAAAGGGATTATCTCTTATCTTGAAGGAGGTTATGCTTTATCAGCCCTTGGTCGTAGTGCCGTTGCGCACATTAAAGCGCTGGTGGATGCGCCTTAATCTGCCAGCATCGCAAAGGCTTGCGGTGGTGTAAGCTTAGTAACCTTACTTAAACAGCATACTCCCTCTTGTGCTAGATGCTCTGTCACTTTATTAGCTAGCTCTTCGTCAGTTAATGCTTTCACGCTTTCTCCTTGCAAGTTGACATACTGCCCTGTTGCCAAAAGTAGCATCGCTTCATGTTGCTGCTTTTCACTTAAGCCATATAAAAAGCTTTCTATATCGGCTTCGTCTTCAACTAATGCTAATTCATGATCTGAAAAAATAATCTTAGGAAATGATGAGTGCATTTATTGTCCTGTGTCAAAGTTGCCAAGGTTGAAATGATTATAATTGCCAATTCATGTAAGAACTAGGAAAGTCGACTTATGAATCAACCAAGACGACATCAAAAGGTGAGTGATGTCTTTTCGCAAAAGCTGGTATCGTGTCCTGCGCATACGCCTTTGGTCGATGCGGTAAGGTTGATGCATGTTCACAATGTGACGGCGATTTTTATCAAGCATGAGCAGTCTGTTGTTGGTATTTGGACGGAAGCTGACTGTTTGAAAATTGACATCAGCAGCCCGATCTATAAGAACCTTGCCATTCACGAGGTCATGTCAGCACCTGTTATTACAGTGCCGAATCAATGCTCAGTCAGTGATGCAACCCTGCGTTTTCAACAGCATGGCATTCGTCATTTATTGGTGATGGATAGTGAGAATCAGCCTGCGGGTATGTTGAACTTATCTGATATTGTGCATAACCAAGGTTTGGACCACTACCTACAATTTCGGCCTATTCATGAGCAGTATCGCACTGACCTAGAGATAGTTGATGCGCAAACACCGATAGAAGAGGTTGTGCAACTGATGCGTGCAGGCCGCCTTGATAGTGTACTGGTTTATAACCGAGAGCTTGAACTGCACGGTATTATTACTCAGCGTGATATTGTTGAGCTGATCATTCAAACTGAGTGGCTAAATCCTTGTTGGCAATATGCCAGCTACCCGCTCATTGAAATTGATTGTGAAAGCAGTTTATTTGATGCGTATCGCACTATGACAGATCGTAATGTGCGTCATTTGGTGGTCAGAGATGATGAAATTTGCGGGGTAATTTCATTCGCTGATTTGATCACTGAGATTGAGTCAGCTTATTGCTGCGAGCTTGAGCGGGCAATTGAGCAGCGTGATATTGCTTTGCAAAAGTCACAACGTAACTTGTTTTTGGCAAATAAAATTATTGATGCCTCACTCGATGGCATAATGCTAACCCGTAAAGACGGCACGATTATTCAAGTTAACCCTGCTTTTACTAAATTGACCGGCTTTGCTGAGCATGAAGTAATTGGAAAGCGCCCTAATATTTTAAGCTCTACAAAACATAGCCGTTCGTTTTATCAAAAGATGTGGCATGCCATTGAATACGAAGGGGTCTGGCAGGGGGAGATCTGCAATTGCAAAAAAGATGGTGAAGAGTTTGTCGAGTGGCTCACCATTATCCAGATTAAAGATCCTAACTTTGATGAAGTACTTTATGCGGCAATTTTTAGTGACATTACAGAGCGCAAGCGTGCAGAAGAAAAAATTGCCCAGCTCGCCTATTACGATGAACTGACAGGCTTGCCTAATCGGCGCTTATTTCATGACCGACTCTCAATAGCTCTTAGCAGCGCCAAACGAAACCATGATCTATTAGCGGTGATGTTTATTGACTTAGACCGCTTTAAAGAGGTGAACGACAGTTTAGGCCATGACGCTGGCGATAACTTATTACAGCAAGTGGCAGAGCGTATTTTATCAATTCTTCCTGAAGGGGATACCCTTGCACGCTTAGGTGGCGATGAGTTTGTCCTGTTATGTGAAGTAAATCGGGTTGAAACATTGCTAAACTTTGCCGAACAAGTGTTGCAGCAAGTGAGTATGCCGCTTGCTATTAACGAGCATGTAGTTGCAATTACAGCCTCAATTGGCGCTGCAGTTTTCCCTGATGATGGCGTAGATAGCGCTACGTTGCTCAAGCATGCCGATATTGCTATGTACCGTGCTAAAGAAGTGGGGCGTAATTCATTTCAATTATTCAAACCTGCGATGAATGCACGCTCTTTAGAGCGATTGGCTATGATGAGCCGATTACAAAACGCCATCGAAAGCGATGAGTTTGAGCTTTATTTCCAGCCTAAGCAGCAGTTAAATTCTGGCAAAATTTTAGGGGTAGAGGCGCTCTTACGTTGGCATGAGCCAAATCTTGGGGTGATATCACCCGCTAAATTTATTCCTCTTGCTGAAGAGCTTGGCCTAATTGTGAAACTTGATTTATGGGTCATCGAGCAAGCTTGTAAAGAGTTAGAAAAGTGGCAGCAACAAGGCATTGAAGCAGGGCGCTTAGCAATTAATATTTCGGCTAATCACTTACGTCAGGGGCAATTAGCGTCGAATGTTGAGCGCTTACTTGAGCGTTACGATTTAGACCCGCACAAGCTTGAAGTAGAGCTTACTGAAAGCTGTTTTATCAGCCACTTTAGTGAAGCTAAGCAAGAGTTACTCGCGCTTAAAAAGCTAGGTGTGCATATAACGTTAGATGACTTTGGCACGGGCTACTCGGCTTTAAGTTACTTAACTAAACTGCCAATTGATACGTTAAAAATAGATGCTAGCTTTATCGCAAAAGTGCCAGATGAATACGGTAATAGTGAAATTGTTACGGCGATTATTAGCCTGGCGAAAAGCTTGAGTATTCATGTTGTCGCAGAAGGGGTAGAGAAGGTAGAGCAGTTAAATTACTTACGTTCACTTAACTGCGATACCATTCAAGGCTATTACTTTTGCCGCCCAATAGCGAAGCAACAATGGTATGACTTTTATCTTAATACCGAAAAAAGTGCTTAACCTAGGCTAATTTCGTAAGAAGTGAATTTACGAATATTAATGACGCCAGTATCAAAAATTAAGTACTGGCCTTTAATGCCTTTTAAAATACCCGATACTTCTGGTGCTTTATCAAAATTGAAAGAGCTGATCTTGCTTGGGTATTCACTTACTGGGTAGTCTAGCTCGACCACCTCTTCATCGAGCTTTTCAATGGCTGTCGCGCCAAATAGCTCTGCAAGTTCACTCAGCTTAGCATCAATTTGTGGGATCAACTCTGCTGCCGCAGCTTTTAAATCAATCGCTTCAGATTGGCCTTTTAGCATGTTTCGCCAATTGGTTTTATCTGCAATAAACTCGGCTAAAGCAACCTCAACTAAACCCGATTGAAGGCGGGTTTGTACTTTGAAGATAGGTAAAGCTTGCGTCGCACCTTGGTCAATCCAGCGTGTAGGAATTTGAGTATGGCGGGTAATACCTACTTTTAGGCCTGAGGTGTTGGCTAAATACACGTAATGCGGGATCATGCAGTTTTCTTCACCCCACTGTGGCTCACGACAGGTGCCCTTATCAAAGTGACACGTTTCAGGTTTCATGATACACATGTCACAGCTAGCCAGTTTGCGCATACACACAAAACAGTGGCCTTGAGAGTAGCTTTTCTTGGTTTTCTTACCACAGTTACAGCAAAAAATATTGCCGGTGAAAGTCAGCGTGAGCGGCTTACCAATATAGTCATTTAATGAAACTAGCTCATCACCGATAGGTAATTGATATTCGACAGGAGAGGTCAGTGTCGACTTTAATTTTCTGATCGTACCTTGCATCTTTACATGGCCCCTAAAGATGTTAAAAAAGGGCAGTGTAACACGGCCTATTTAAATTGTGAGGCAATAAAGCTTAGATACTCATTAATCGGCACCGCTTTGCTGTAATAATAGCCTTGCCCTTGATCTGCGCCCATCTTGATCAGCATTTTTTCTGTTTCTTGGTCTTCAATGCCTTCGATGGTGATATTCATATCAAGGTTATGGGCCATATCAATGGCCGTTTTTACCACCACTTGGTTGGTAGTGTTATTCACTAAATCTAGAATAAAGCTCTTATCGACTTTAATCGTACTAAAAGAATAATTTACTAAGTAGTTTAACGACGAGTAACCAGTACCAAAATCATCGAGTACCACCTTGCTACCGAGTTTATTGAGTTCGCTGATAAAGCTGACCATTTCATCATGGTTCTTTATAAGCGCAAACTCAGTTAATTCAAACTTTAACTGATCCGCAGTAATGCCATGTTTTAGAATGGTGTTTTCGACTTTTTCGACCAGCTTAGGGATCGCGAGATTCTTAGCACTTAAATTAACGCTAATGGTATGCTCGCGATAGCCTTGTCGATTAAGCTTTGCAGCGGCTAGGCAAGCCTGATCAATCACCCATAAGCTCAATTCGTTAATTAAACCAGTGCGCTCAGCCAATAAAATGAGTTGCTCAATATCAAGATGTTTACCTGCTGTTGGCCAGCGTAATAATGCCTCTGCACCAGAAATAGCACCGCTGCGTAAACTAATAATGGGTTGTAAGTAAATAGCTAAGGTATTACTTCGCATTGCTTGTTGTAACTCAGCAGCAAGGCTCACATCCATATCAATATGCGGAGTGTTAAAGTCGATGTTTTGCTGCTTTTGTGACAGACCTAAGTAGCCACGTTGTAGCCAAATATCAAAGCCATCATCACTCACCGGTTCGGTAATGCTATGGCGGTAGTAAAGCTGCAGGTCTAAGCCTGCCACTTTATATTGCTTAGGCAGCTGTTTGCATAAGTTGCTAAGTTCTTGGTGTAGCTCTGCTTGTGATTGAATTTTGGTAGAAATAAAAGCCAGTACACCATTGCCTAAGTCAGCCACTTTTGGACTATTATCTAACGCCGATTCTAAATTAATAAATTGCCTATTCTTATTAATTTGGTGCTCTAGCGATTGGGCAACAGTGATAATTATTTGGCTGCTTTGGCTTGGCTTTAGAATGCTCATAAGGGCATTGAATTGCTCTATTTTCACTAAACAAAGGTTAGCGAGTCTTTGCTCCGAGGTAATCGCCATATAGGCTTGTTTGAGCATTGCTTGGTTGAGTAGCTCAGTTTGTTGCGTATGGGTTGCATGATACAGCGCTTTTTCACGTTGATAACGAACACGGTCTGCCAGCGCCATTGCCATAAGCACAATCTCACAGAGAATGGCGACTAAAAATATGTGCCTAACAGCAAAACTGTAGGGAATAAAGCCAGTTAGTTCTAACGGCTGAATGGCAGCGCCTACAATCAGTGGCACCCACGACATGACATAAAACTTTGCCCACCGAAAACCACTCACCAACTTTTTGTAAATCATGCAAATACATAAAATGTATAACGGCACCATGATGGCAAAAAAGATTTTCGAGGAATGGTATTCCAACATAAAAAAGCTGAGCAAACCGAGGCTGAACAGCAAGGCTAAAAAGCTGATACTGAGTTTGTATAAGCGGCAATTGTCTTTATGGTAGCGTAAGAACATGGTGCAAAAGGCGACGGTGAAAAATGCAATCGCGTAGTTACTGAAGACCACTTGCTCATTAAAAAAGATTTGCCACGATAACGGCCATAAATAAAAACCAAAGCCTAGCACTGAGCCCATAAGTAGTAGTGCTGAGATGATGTAGCCTATATAAATAAGATAGACGCGGTCACGGATCCCTAAAAATAATACCAAGTTATACAGAGCTGCCATGATCAGCACACCAATGAAGATCCCCCAAATTCCTGATTGCGAACGTAGTAGGTCTTGAAACTCTTTTTCACCATAAATATTAATAGGTGTTTTGCTAATCCCAACCGTATCTATTTTTATAATGAGGGATGTTTGTTCATAGCCCTGCATGGTGAGCATGCTGTGCGGTGTACTGTATTGAAACAAACTAAGGCCAGAGATTTTATCACCTAGCTCGGTTGTATCTATAAGCTGCCCTGTATCATCAACATGATAAACGCTAAGGTAATCAACCATAGGGTTGTCAAAGTGAATCGCCAGCTCCACAGGCTTAGCTTGACGGTTTTCTAAATCAAGCTTTAACCAATAATCTTGCGCAGCTAAATCCCATTCAACATCTTTAAAAGGGCGATGTTTAAGCTTGTCTGGCTCAGCTAAAAACTGCTCGAGTGTTAGCGCTTTACTGCTATCTATTCGATACGCCGTATTACTGTAGATGGGGGCTGTTTTATCTATGGTGTAGCGGGTAGGGCTGGCTAAATGTGCAGCTAGGGTAGCAATGATAAAAAACAAAATTGTCAGAATAAGAAATGAAACAAAGTTATATTTCAGTGCTTTATTATTCAAAATTAGTTCTTTATCTAGGTAAATATTCTCATAGTGTAGCATTAAAAAAGCGCAGATAAACTGCGCTTTTTTCAGAATTAGACTGGTTTGACCTTAATTCTGTTCGCGAGCAATTGCACGATAGGCGATATCAGTACGATATTCCATGCCTTCCCAGCTGATTTGATCAACTAGTTTATAAGCACGTTGCTGCGCTTCAGTTACAGTGTTGCCAAGTGCCGTAGCACACAGTACACGACCGCCAGCTGTTACTACGTTGTCGCCGTCTTGCTTAGTCCCTGCGTGGAATACTTTCTCACCTTCAGGGTAAGTAACTTGCAAGCCATTGATAGTGTCACCTTTCGGGTAGCTATCTGGGTAGCCTTTAGCTGCTAATACAACACCGACTGCTGCACGTGGGTCGAACTCGATTGCTGTTTTATCTAGTTCTTCACGGTTAGCCGCTTCGATAAGTTCAACAAGGTCAGACTTAAGACGAAGCATCATAGGTTGTGTTTCAGGGTCGCCAAAACGACAGTTGTATTCGATTACTTTTGGCGTACCATCAGCGGTGATCATTAAACCAGCGTATAAGAAACCAGTGTAAGGGTGGCCTTCTTTTGCCATACCTTCAACTGTTGGGTTGATCACTTCGTTCATAATACGTTGGTGAATTTCATCTGTAACAACTGGAGCCGGTGAGTATGCACCCATGCCACCAGTGTTTGGACCTTGGTCACCGTTGTAAGCGCGTTTGTGGTCTTGGCTAGTTGCAAATGGCAGTACGTTTTTGCCATCAACCATCACGATGAAAGAAGCTTCTTCACCTTCTAAGAACTCTTCGATAACTACACGGCTACCGGCTTCACCAAAGCTGTTGCCTGCAAGCATATCGCGGATAGCTTCTTCAGCTTCAAGCTCTGTCATCGCAACGATAACGCCTTTACCTGCTGCTAAGCCATCAGCTTTAACAACAATTGGCGCACCTTTTTCTTTTAGGTAAGCAAGTGCAGGATCGATTTGCTCAAACGTTTGGTAATCAGCTGTTGGAATGTCGTGACGTGCTAAGAAGTCTTTAGTGAATGACTTAGAGCCTTCTAGCTGTGCAGCACCCGCTGTTGGGCCAAAGATAGCTAGACCGTTTTCACGGAATGTATCAACGACACCTAAAACAAGCGGTACTTCTGGACCAACAATAGTTAACTCAACGTTGTTTTCTTTAGCAAAAGTAACTAAACCTGCTAAGTCTTCAACGTTGATAGCAACGTTTTCAAGTTTTGGTTCTAGTGCAGTACCTGCGTTACCAGGAGCTACGAAAACGGTGTTTACTTTAGTATTTTGTGCAGCCTTAAACGCAAGAGCGTGTTCGCGGCCGCCACTGCCGATGACAAGTACATTCATGGCGTATAATCCTATTTATAGCGGTTTTTTAAACTTCAGCGTCATACGATCACTTTCACCAATCGCTTTATACTTCGCGGCATCTTGCTCGCCTAAACGAAGGCTTGGAGGTAGTGTCCACACCCCTTTAGGGTGATCTGCTGTATCAAGTGGGTTTGCATTAATGTCACTGCTTGCCACCAGTTCAAAGCCAGCTTGCTTTGCAATATCAACTACATAGCTTTGCTTCATATAACCTGATGATTTCTGATCTTCATCGCTGCGCGCTTCAGGTAGACGGTGTTCAACCACACCTAAAGTGCCGCCTGGTTTAAGTGCTTTATAAAATGCTTTAAACGCACTTAACGCGCCTTCTTTATCTTTACCCATGTACCAGTTGTGTACATTTCTAAATGTTAAGACAAGATCTGCGCCACCCGCTGGTGCAATATCAAGATGCGTCACTGGCGCAAACTCAGTTAGTTTAACTTCACTGAAGCGTGCGTCATCGCTCATCTTTTTCTTAAAACCAGCTAATGAACGTTGGTAATAACCCACCTCAGAATCAGCAGGGAAATGTGCCGCGTAGTAAACACCATGGCCTTTTACAGCTGGCGCAAGGATTTCGCTGTACCAACCACCGCCCGGCGCAATTTCAACAACGGTCATGTTTGGCTTAAAGCCAAAGAACTCAAGTGTCTCAACTGGATGGCGATATTTATCACGAGCGCTATTTTTAGCATCACGTTCACTTGATTGCACGGCTTGTGTAAGCGCTGATTCATGAGAATGGCTTAGAGCCTGTGCTGATGTCAGTGCAAGGCTGGCAACGAGTAACGATTTTACGGCAAATTTCATCATCTATTCCTTCATTATATGGGTAATTATTATTAATCAGAATACGTGAATTTGTGGCAAACAAAAAGGGTTAAGCTATTTGCTTAACCCTTTATGTGATTAGTGGCGGAAATGGCGCATACCTGTAAATACCATTGCCATACCAGCTTCGTCAGCTGCAGCGATAACTTCTTCATCGCGCATTGAGCCACCTGGTTGAATAACTGCGGTAATGCCAGCCTCTGCTGCTGCATCAATACCGTCACGGAATGGGAAGAATGCATCCGATGCCATAACTGAACCTTTTACTTCAAGGTTTTCGTCAGCAGCTTTGATACCAGCAATTTTCGCTGAGTAAACGCGGCTCATTTGACCTGCACCTACACCAATCGTCATACCATCACGTGCATAAACAATTGCGTTCGACTTAACGAATTTAGCTACTTTCCAGCAGAATAATAAATCTTTTAATTCTTGCTCAGTTGGTTGACGCTTAGATACAACTTTAAGGTCGCCTTGCGTTACCATGCCTAGGTCGCGGTCTTGAACTAGAATACCGCCATTAACACGCTTGATGTCGTGACCTGTTGCATTACCAGACCACTCACCACACTCTAATAAACGTACGTTTTGCTTAGCAGATACGATTTGTGCAGCTGCTTCAGATACTTTAGGTGCAATGATAACTTCAACGAATTGACGAGCAACAATTGCTTCAGCTGTGTCTGCATCAAGTTCTTTATTGAATGCGATGATGCCACCAAATGCTGATGTAGGGTCAGTTTTGAATGCACGATCATAAGCTTCAAGAATGTTGTCACCAATTGACACACCACAAGGGTTCGCATGTTTTACGATAACACACGCTGGTACGTCGAATTCTTTTACACACTCTAATGCTGCGTCAGTATCAGCAATGTTGTTGTAAGAAAGTGCTTTACCTTGCAGTTGAACTGCCGTCGCAACAGATGCTTCAGTTAAGTCGTTTTCAACATAAAAAGCAGCGTCTTGGTGTGAGTTCTCACCGTAGCGCATATCTTGCTTCTTAGTGAACTGCATGTTGATAGTGCGTGGGAACTTAGTCTCTTCAGCAGCTTCCTCTGTGTAGTCAGGAACCATTTTGCCGAAGTAGTTTGCAATCATGCCATCGTACTGAGCTGTGTGCTCGTAAGCCGCAATAGCTAGATCAAAACGTGTTTTATACGTTGTTGAACCGTTGTTGCTTTGCATTTCGCTGATCACGCGGTCGTAATCTTTTGCATTTACCACGATAGTTACGTCTTTATGGTTTTTCGCCGCAGCGCGAACCATAGTTGGACCACCGATATCAATGTTCTCAATCGCATCTTCTAGGCTGCAGTCTTCTTTCGCAACAGTGTTTGCGAAGGGGTATAAGTTAACTACAACGATATCGATAGCAGAGATGTTATTCTCGCTCATTACGTCTTCATCTTGACCGCGACGCGCTAAGATGCCGCCGTGAATTTTTGGATGAAGTGTTTTTACGCGACCATCCATGATCTCAGGGTGACCAGTATGGTCAGATACTTCAGTGACTTTGATGCCGTTATCAGCAAGTAATTTGCAAGTACCGCCAGTTGATAAAATATCCACGCCTTGTGCTTCAAGAGCGCGAGCAAATTCAACGATACCGGTTTTATCTGACACACTTAATAGTGCGCGACGAATTGGACGATGTGTATCCATTGTAGTTTTGATTACCTCAATGTTTGAGCTAGCTTAGAAAGGCGGTATTTTAACTGAATCTGCTTTAAAAAACGACGTTTAAAGCGTGAGGATTTTGCATAGTTTTTAACAGCTATAAAAAAAGCACCTTAAGGTGCTTTTTTCAAAACTTTTATATCAGTTCTTTAAAAACTTACATACCAGTTCTTAAAAAACTTTTATACCAGTTGTATTGGATTAGTAAGCAATTATAACGACAGAGAAATAAGTCAATAACAAGGCAAAAATTTTGTAGTGTAGTTATTCTACATAAGAAATTTTTAACGCAGTTAGGGACTTATTTAACTCGTTAGAATGATTACGGTTTCAATATAACTGGTATCAGTTCATGCCGTATTTTTTAAGCTTCTTACGTAAAGTACCACGGTTGATACCTAGTAAGATTGCAGCACGAGTTTGGTTACCACGCGTGTACGTCATTACTTCTTCAAGTAATGGTGCTTCTAGCTCAGAAAGAACAAGGTCGTATACGTCTTGTACGTCTTGACCATTAAGTTGCTTTAAGTAGTGATGAACAGCTTTTTTCACTGCATCACGCAACGGCTGTGGTTTCTCGTGTGACTGTACATGAGGGTTTGTGATAAATGGAGAAGTCACGTTTTGTTCGAACATCGTTATATGTCTCTTTCTTTCTTAGTTAGCTGCTAGTGTTTTAAAGTATTCTTCTAATGCGTCGACTTGTGCCTGTGGGTTATCTAACGCATTAAATACTCGCCTAAACTGACCGTCACTGTCATGGGTTTGCAAATACCAAGATACATGCTTTCGAGCGATACGCGCTCCCATTGGCTCCCCGTAAAACTGATGAAGATTGTCTAAATGCTCCATCAAAATGCTGCGCACCTCTGCAATTTCAGGTGCTGGCAAATGTTCTCCAGTTCGCAAATAGTGGTCTATCTCCCTAAAAATCCAAGGGCGACCTTGGGCGGCTCGACCAATCATAATGGCATCTGCACCCGTAAAATCCAAAACCTGCTTTGCTTTTTCTGGTGAAGTAATATCACCATTGGCAACGACAGGGATAGACACTGAACGTTTAATATCCCTAATTGTGGCGTACTCTGCTTCACCTTTATACATACATGCGCGCGTTCGCCCATGTACTGCCAGTGAGGCAATGCCATAACGTTCAGCTATTCTCGCAATCTCGACACCATTACGGTTATCCTGATCCCATCCAGTACGGATTTTTAAAGTGACAGGGACATCGACAGCGTTTACAACGGCATCGAGTATCTCTTGTACTAATTCAGGAAACTGTAATAAGGCAGAGCCTGCGAGTTTCTTATTCACTTTTTTAGCTGGGCACCCCATATTGATATCTATGATCTGTGCACCATTGCTGACATTGAATTGTGCTGCCTGTGCCATAAGCTCAGGATCGGCTCCGGCGATTTGCACCGAACGAATTCCCGATTCACCGCTGTGATCCATACGGTTCATCGATTTTTCAGTTTTCCATACTTTCGGGTTTGACGAGAGCATTTCAGAAACAGCAAGGCCCGCACCTAAGCGACGGCAAAGTTGTCTAAATGGTCTGTCTGTAATGCCTGCCATTGGCGCGACAATTACATTGTTCTCAAGTTGGTATGAACCGATACGCACTGTTATTCAATTGGCCTCTTTTCAAGGGGCGCTAAGTTTACGGTTTTTTTGGCAAAAATCAAAGGCTATAAATTGAACAAAAGTGACTTTTTTTTGCCCTTTTCGTATTGACTTTTGATAACAGTTTGACGGGTAGGTTGATTTGTTTGATATTTAAACAGAAATTTTTTTACTCGCAAAAAAGTGCGAAACGATTAACTGTAAAAATAAGGTAAAGCCTGTTAAATATAGGCTTTACCTATTATGTTTGAGTAAATGCTCTAGTGCTGTTTAAGCTTTTTTGACGCCGCTGACACGGGTCCATTCACCTTCAACAGCCACTTCATCAAGTGCTAAAAACGGGGCATAAACATCGGCTACAGACTGAGCTTGTTCTTCTAAAATTCCTGACATAGCAATTTTACCATTCGGTTTTAAAAGACCTAAAATCACTTCATGTAGTTCACGAAGTGGTTGAGCTAAGATGTTTGCAACCACAATATCGGCTGTAAACTCTGGTTGATCTTCAGGTAAATAGACTTCAAGTTTATCTGCAACGCCATTACGTTTTGCATTATCGCGGCTTGCTTCAAGGGCTTGAGGATCTATATCGATACCGATCATACGCTCTGCACCGAGTTTGATCGCCGCAATTCCTAAAATACCTGAGCCACAACCAAAGTCGACCACGGTTTTACCTGTTAAATCTTGGCTTTCTAGCCACTTCAAACAAAGCGCAGTGGTTGCATGGGTACCTGTGCCAAAAGCAAGGCCAGGGTCGAGCAATACATTAACCGCATCAGGATCGGGAATATCACGCCAACTTGGACAGATCCATAAGCGCTCACCAAATTGAATAGGGTGGAAGTTATCCATCCACTCACGCTCCCAATCTTTATCTTCAAGCTGTTCAATTTTATAAACGAGCTTATCGGCGAGTGTTGCTTCAGCATTTAATGTTGCTACAACGCTGTCCATATCATGGTTTGCGTCATACAGGCCAATCACTGTGGTATCAGCCCATAACTGCACAGTACCAAGCTTTGGCTCATAAATAGGAGTATCTTTGGCATCAACATAAGTGACTGAGGCACTGCCAGTGTCCATGAGTAAGTCGCTGATTAATTCAGCGTTGTCTGCGTTTGCATTGATGCGAATTTGGATCCAAGCCATGAATATCTCTCGAATAGAAAAAAGGCCGCAACAGCGGCCTTTTAGTTAATAACGCGATACTAAATTACTTAGCATCTAAGAAGCTTTTCAGTAAGTCAGAGCGAGAAGGGTGACGTAATTTACGTAACGCTTTCGCTTCGATTTGACGAATACGCTCACGTGTTACGTCAAATTGTTTACCTACTTCTTCTAATGTATGGTCAGTGTTCATGTCGATACCGAAACGCATACGTAATACTTTAGCTTCACGTGCTGTTAAGCCCGCTAGTACATCGTTTGTTGCGCCACGTAGTGATTCCATGGTTGCTGAATCAATAGGTGAATCGATTGTGGTATCTTCAATGAAGTCACCTAAGTGCGAATCTTCATCATCACCGATTGGTGTTTCCATTGAAATTGGCTCTTTAGCGATCTTAAGTACCTTACGGATCTTGTCTTCAGGCATTAACATACGCTCAGCTAATTCTTCTGGGCTCGGCTCACGACCCATCTCTTGTAGCATTTGACGAGAGATACGGTTTAACTTGTTGATCGTCTCAATCATGTGCACAGGAATACGAATGGTACGTGCTTGGTCAGCAATCGAACGTGTGATTGCTTGACGGATCCACCATGTTGCATAAGTTGAGAACTTATAACCACGGCGGTATTCGAACTTATCAACCGCTTTCATTAGACCAATATTACCTTCTTGGATAAGGTCTAAGAATTGTAAACCACGGTTGGTGTATTTTTTCGCAATTGAAATTACAAGACGTAAGTTCGCTTCAACCATTTCTTTCTTCGCACGGCGAGCTTTCGCTTCACCAATACTCATACGACGGTTGATGTCTTTAATTCGTTCGATGCTAAGGCCAGTGCTTTCTTCAATTGCACTTAGTTTGCTGATGCAACGAATGATTTCTGGTTTAACTGATTCAAGTGCTACTGAGTATTTCTCGTTTGCAGCAATCTCAAGGTCGATCCAGCTTGTGTCTGTTTCGTTATTTGCAAAGTGCTTGATAAAGTTCTTTTTCGGTAACTTAGCAATTTGTACAGCTTGCTTCATGATGATACGTTCTTGTACACGAACGCGGTCCATCATTTCACGCATGTTGTTAACCATCCGGTCAAACTGTTTTGGCACTAATTTAAATGTTTTAAATAGTTCGCCGATTTCTGCAATAGCTACAAGTGAGTCAGGGTGTGAGCGACCTTTTTCTTCGAACGTTTCGCGTGCTTTATTATAAAGCTCACGTAAGTTTTCGAAGTGAATACGGGCTTCTTCAGGATCTGGACCTGTGTCGCCATCGTTATCATCATCGCTATCATCATCACTATCTTCGTCATCATCGTCTTCGTCGTCTTCTTCGTCGAGTTGCTCTTCGTTTAACTCAGAACCGATGTGTGTTGCAGAAATTTGTGATTCGTCTTCATTATTAGGATCAAAGAAACCAGAGATAATATCGCTTAAGCGCATTTCTTCAGCTTCGAATTTGTCCCATTGCTCTAGTAGATAAGTAATTGCTTCTGGGTATTCAGCAACTGAAATCTGTACTTGGTTAATACCTTCCTCAATACGCTTAGCGATTACGATTTCGCCTTCACGCGTAAGAAGTTCAACAGTACCCATTTCACGCATATACATACGTACAGGGTCAGTTGTTCGACCGATCTCTTTTTCTACAGTCGCAAGTGCAGCTGCCGCGGCTTCTGCTGCGTCTTCGTCTGTCGTTGTTTCTTGCATCATTAATTCATCGGCATCAGGTGCGTTTTCACTTACCTTGATACCCATATCATTAATCATGCTAATGATATCTTCTACCTGATCTGAGTCGATAATGTCTTGTGGAAGGTGATCATTAACTTCTGCAAAAGTTAAATAACCTTGCTCTTTACCTTTTTGAATCAGAAGCTTTAATTGTGACTGAGGAGTTGGATCCATAGAGATTTATTCTTCCACTCTGAAAGTTGATACAACAGGCGCCAGCTCGCTTACTAATTAAGCGACACGAAAACTAACTAGACGCAGTGAATAGCACAGTATAACAGCATTATTCAATTCTGACTAGCTGTTGCTGCCTTTTAACGCTTGCGTTAGTAAGTGGCATTCCAGCCTTTCTTCGCTGCTTAAGCCTTGGGTCTTGTCTTTTATTAATAGGGTCTCTAGTCGATAATTTAAACACTGGTCTTCAATAAATTTAAAAGTATTTTTAAAAACCGTCTCTAAACGATCGTCATTTATTTGATGCTGCCAAGTGGCTAATTTCACCAGCGCGTCATATTCAGCGCCATCCCTAAATGACTCTAAAATTTGTGCGGTGGTGATACCTTCACGTTCTAGTGCTAAGTGCTGAATGCGTAAAAATAGCTCAATACCGGCTATTTTCATCTCAGCTAACTCCGGCATATAAGCAATGCTGGTCGCCAAATTGGGGTGTTGCAATAAAATACCAATCGCTTGGCGCATCGGCGTTATTTTAAATTTACGCTCAATCGCATGCTGTTGCTTTGGTGACTTAACACGATTATTTAATTGCTCTCTTGTTCGACCAATTAAGCGGCCAAGATGTTCCAAAATATTCTCTTGGTAAAAATCACTCGGGATTTTTTCAATTAGTGGTAGGGCATCACTAAGGAGCTTTGCTTTACCTGCGTCTTGTGTCAGGTCTATCTCTTGGCTGAGCTTATTAAACAGCACCTTAGTAAAATCATCCGCTTCGCTTAACCTAGTTTCAAAAGCGTCTTTACCTTCTTTTTGTACCAGTGAATCAGGGTCTTCACCATCTGGTAAAAACACAAACTTTAACGACTTACCATCACCAAGATAAGGCAGTGCATTTTCTAGTGCACGCCAAGCTGCATCGCGGCCAGCACGGTCACCGTCGTAGCAGCAAATCACTTTATCTGTGGTTCTAAATAAAGTGTGCATATGTTCTGCGGTCGTTGCTGTGCCAAGGGCGGCAACGGCATATTCGATGCCTTGCTCAGCTAAAGCAACAACATCCATATAACCTTCAACAATTAAAATATGTTCAAGTTTTTTATATGCTTGCTTGGCTTCGTATAAACCATAAAGCTCAAAGCCTTTATGGAAAATACGGGTTTCTGGTGAGTTAAGGTATTTAGGACCTTGATCCGCTTGCATAACACGGCCACCAAACGCAATCACCCGACCGCGTTTATCGCGAATAGGGAACATAAGTCGGTCACGGAAGAAGTCAAATTGGCGACCAGGCGACTTTTCAGAGGCTAGTTTTAGTTCTACAAGCTGCTCTTTTTGTTCTTTGTTGCGGCCAAGTTGCTGGCATAGCGCTTCCCATTCACTAGGCGCATAACCAATCATGAATTTTTTCGCTGTTTCACCGCTTAAACCACGACCCTTGATATAATCGATAACCGTTTTCGAGTTGGCATGATGCTTTAATTGATGTTGGTAAAAGCGAGCAGCATGTAACATTAAATCGTAATCAGAGCGCTTTTGTTCTGCGGTGCGTTGCGGGCCTGAGCTTGTGCCTTGTTCGCGAGGTACGTCTAAATTGAGCATACTCGCTAATTCTTCAATGGCGTCAACGAACTCTAATTTGTCGTATTCCATGACAAATGAAATTGCATTGCCATTGGCACCACAACCAAAGCAGTGGTAAAACTGTTTATCTTGAGAAACGGTAAATGAGGGTGACTTTTCGTTGTGAAATGGGCAACAGGCTTGGTAGTCTTTACCTGCTTTTTTTAGGCCAACTCTCGAATCAATTAACTCAACAATATCTGTGCGTGCGAGTAAATCATCAATAAACTGTCGAGGGATCTTTCCGGCCATAGCTGTTGTTTTTTCCTGCGCTATCTATGCGTTGTAAAATAAGATTTGAACACAATTACTGTGTTTATGAAAGACTAAAAGCAAGAAACCGAGCACTAGGCTCGGTTTGCTTGAATCATACATCTGTATGTGGGGGTTAGGCAGTTAATCGTTGCTTGATTAAGCCAGAAATCTTACCTAAATCGGCACGACCTTCAGCTTTGCTTTTGATAACTCCCATTACCTTACCCATGTCTTGCATACCCGCTGCGTTTGTATCAGCTATAGCCGAGTCAATAAGAGCAATGATTTCTTCTTCACTCAATTGTTGAGGTAAGAATTCTTCAAGTGCTTTAATCTCACTGGCTTCAATTTCAGCTAAATCTTCACGACCCGCATCAATGTACTGGGTGTAAGAATCGCGACGTTGCTTAACAAGCTTTACTAAAACAGCGGTAATACCGTCGTCATCAAGTGTAATTTGCTCGTCAATCTCACGTTGCTTGATTGCAGCAAGTACCATGCGGATAGGTTTAAGACGTTCTTTGTCTTTTGCCTTCATCGCATCTTTTTGCGCATCTTTTAGCGTTAATAAAAGGCTCATTTATACAAGACCAAATACTGATTAGTATAATTTAACGCGACGTGCGTTATCGCGAGAAAGCTTCTTCATGTGACGCTTTACTGCAGCAGCTTTTTTACGCTTACGCTCAGCTGTTGGTTTTTCATAGTGCTCGCGACGACGAACTTCTGAAAGGATACCTGCTTTTTCACATGAACGCTTGAAGCGACGAAGTGCTACGTCAAACGGTTCGTTCTCTCTTACTTTAATTACTGGCATTAAAAATTCACCTACCTAAATAATGAGCGTTGCTCAAGTTGATCGAATAACGACCAAGTGGTTCAAAAATGGTGCGGTATTGTAATCCGAAGCAACACCACATGTAAAGAATAATATTAACAGAAACTAGGTTTGCAAAACAGTGTTAATTTGTCTCGCGTTGATATAGTCGACAAATCACTTGTCCGGCAGTTTTTTCTTTTAAAAGCATCCAGTTATCTGGTGTGCTTAGGTCGCTTAGTTCGCTTTCGACCTCAACATATATAAGTGCTTGAGCAGATAACCAGTTATTTTTTTCGAGTAAAAAACAACTTTTTTCAGTCAAGTTTTGTCGAAATGGCGGGTCAACAAAAATTAGATCAAATTGCTCGTTTTGCGTGTTTTGTTCTAATAATGAAAGGCTATTGCCTTGTTTTACGACAGCATTATCCAATTTAAGCGTGCTAATGTTTTCTTTTAGTTGGCTAGCGGCACTTTTATCTAGTTCAAAAAACACAGCATGATCAGCAAAGCGCGATAACGCCTCAAACCCTAAGCCACCGGAACCGGCAAAGCAGTCGAGTACCGCTGCGCCTCGGGTATCTTGCATGAGCCAGTTAAATACTGTTTCTTTTATACGGTCTGTGGTTGGACGCAAGCCTTGCACATCTTTTACTGGTAATTTTCTACCGCGAAATTGCCCACTAATAATACGAATAAAACCATTTGCTGATTTATTGTTCGCTGCTTTTGCTTGGCGGTTAGCTGTTGATTTTTTTCTCATTTAACTCACTAATCATTGGTAACTGACCCCTAGCTCAGATAATATTGTATGCAATAGCTAGCGTGTCATTTTTCTACTGCGCTAAAAGTGATAGTATTGCGACCTTAGCGATAGATGGTACCTGTTTATGTTTGGCTAAAAAGCTGAACTGTCACCAAACTATTATTCATGTAAGTTTATCAGATTTTTATAAGTGGTTATTAGCAAGTATGGCAAAAAAAAGTAAATTCCTGTCTTGGTTTGGTTTTGGCAAATCAGATAAGCAACAAGCAGAGCAAGCAGCAAAAGAGGCTGATAACCAGAAGCAAATAGAAGAACAACAGCGAATTGAAGCCGAAAAGGCTGAAGCTGAACGTTTAGAACAAGAACGCATTGCTGCTGAACAAGCAGAGGCTGAACGTTTAAAGCAAGAGCTTATCGCTGCAGAAAAGGCAGAGGCTGAACGTTTAGAGCAAGAGCGTATCGCTGCTGAAAAAGCAGAAGCTGAACGTTTAGAACAAGAGCGTATCGCTGCAGAAAAAGTAGAAGCTGAACGTTTAGAACAAGAACGCATTGCGGCAGAAAAGGCAGAGGCAGAACGTTTAGAACAAGAACGCATTGCGGCAGAAAAAGCAGAAGCTGAGCGTTTAGCTCAAGAGCAGCAAGCGGCAGAGCAGCAACGTCAAGAACAACAAGCTCGACTTGCTGAGCAAGAAGCAGCAATGAAATTAGAGCAAGAACGTGCTGCCGCAGAACAGGCGCAGCGTGAAGCAGAGCAAGCTGCTGCAGAAAAGGCAGAAGCGGATCGTCTAGAGCAAGAGCGTATCGCTGCAGAAAAAGCAGAGGCAGAGCGCCTAGAGCAAGAGCGCATTGCTGCGGAAAAGGCAGAGGCGGAGCGCTTAGAACAAGAACGTATCGCGGCAGAGAAAGCGGAGGCGGAGCGCCTAGAACAAGAACGTATCGCTGCAGAAAAGGCGCAGCGTGAAGCAGAGCAAGCTGCTGCAGAAAAAGCAGAAGCGAATCGTCTAGAGCAAGAACGTATCGCTGCTGAAAAAGCAGAAGCGGAGCGTTTAGAGCAAGAGCGTATCGCGGCAGAAAAAGCAGAGGCGGAGCGTTTAGAGCAAGAACGCATTGCCGCTGAAAAAGCAGAGGCGGAGCGCTTAGAGCAAGAGAAAGCTGCTCAAGCTGCTGCTGAAAAACCTAAGAAAGAAGGTTTCTTCGCACGCCTTAAAAAAGGTTTATTAAAAACTCGCGTTAATATTGGTTCTGGCTTTGCGTCTATTTTTAGTGGTAAGAAAATTGACGATGAGTTATTTGAAGAGCTAGAAACACAATTACTAACAGCCGATTTAGGTGTTGATACAACAATGAAGTTGATTGATAACCTAACCGATGCCGCTGATCGTAAGCAGTTAAAAGATGGCGATGCTTTATACGAGTTAATGAAGCAAGAAATGGCAAGTATGCTTAAAACCGCTGAGCAGCCGTTAGTTGTAAGCAATGACAAAAAGCCATTTGTTATCTTAATGGTGGGTGTAAATGGGGTAGGTAAAACTACCACGATTGGTAAATTAGCGAAGCAGTTCCAAAACGAAGGTAAGTCAGTGATGCTTGCTGCCGGTGATACGTTCCGCGCTGCGGCGGTTGAGCAGCTGCAAGTATGGGGTGAGCGTAATAGCATTCCTGTGATTGCCCAGCATACAGGTGCAGACAGTGCGTCAGTGGTTTTTGATGCATTTCAGGCGGCAAAAGCCCGTAATGTTGACGTGTTAATCGCCGATACAGCAGGTCGCTTGCAAAATAAAGATAACCTAATGCAAGAGCTTGAAAAAATTGCCCGTGTAATGAAGAAAATTGACCCAGATGCGCCGCATGAAGTTATGCTAACTATTGATGCAGGTACAGGTCAAAACGCAATTAGCCAAGTTAAATTATTTAATGAATGTGTTGGTTTAACGGGCATTACTTTATCTAAACTAGATGGTACCGCTAAAGGTGGTGTGATTTTCGCCGTTGCAGATAAATTTAATATCCCAATTCGTTACATTGGTGTTGGTGAAGGTATTGATGATTTACGTACCTTTAATAGTAGTGACTTTATTGATGCACTATTTAGCCAAGACGAGGATGACGCATAATTAACTAAAGGGAGTTTGCTCCCTTTTTCGCTGCAAGATGATTGATAACTAAAATGATAAATTTTCAGCAAGTCAGTAAAACATACCCAGGTGGCCATCGTGCCCTTGAAAAAGTCAGCTTTCATATTAAGCCTGGCGAACTGGCCTTTTTAACTGGGCACAGTGGCGCAGGTAAAAGTACCCTATTGAAGCTTATTAGTTTGATGGAGCGTCCATCGGCAGGGCAGGTGCTTATTAATGGTGTTGATTTAAATGCTGTTAAATCACGTCAGATCCCTTACGTGCGCCGCGATATTGGTATCATCTTTCAGAATCACCGCTTACTAGAACGTTACTCAGTGTTTGATAATGTTGCCTTACCTTTAATTATTGAAGGTACGCACCACAAGCAAATAGCTAAGCGTGTTCATGGTGCGCTTGATAAAGTCGGGTTACTTGATAAAGCGAAGTGTAATCCTGCAACCTTATCAGGTGGTGAGCAGCAGCGTGTGGGTATTGCTCGCGCTATCGTTAATTCACCGCCAATTCTATTAGCTGATGAACCAACCGGTAACTTAGACCCTGAGCTTTCAATGGACATATTACGTTTATTCGAAGACTTTAATAATCATGGCACAACCGTGCTGATTGCAACCCATGATATTGGCTTAATTGCGCGTATGCGTTATCGCAGTCTAACACTGAAAGATGGCCGCATGATTGAGGATCCTTTAGCTGAGGTGGCACTATGAGTTTATTGTTTAAAAGCCGCAACAGCCAAAACGAACGTCAGAAAAAGTCATTTTTAGCAGCGCCTTATTTCTTCTTTATTAATCTTATTCGCCAAGGTGTGCATAGCCTCGGTGAAATGTGGCGAACGCCTTTAGCTTCACTGATGACCATTGCCGTATTAGGATTAAGCTTAACACTGCCAGCGACGCTTTATTTAGTGGTTAAAAATGTCTCGCAAGTGAGCAGTGGTTTTGAAGATGCAGCAGAGATTTCGTTATTCGTAAAAGAAACTATGAGCGAACAGCAAACGCAAACCTTGGTTAAGCGTTTAGCACTCTACCCTGAAGTAGATAAAGTAGAGTTTATATCAAAGGGCGATGCCCTCACTGAATTTAAACAAGTATCAGGGTTTGGCCAAGCACTTGAATATTTAGATGCGAACCCGTTACCAGATGTTGTTATTGTTACACCGACAGCACGATACCGTCAGCCAAATACGGCAAAACAATTACTGCAAAAGCTTGAAGCCGAAAGAGAAGTGGATTTTGGTAAACTCGATATTGCTTGGCTTGAGCGATTAAATGCACTATTAAGTTTATTAAAAGAAAGCGTGATCACCATTGCTCTACTATTATTAACCTCCGTCACCCTGATCATTGGTAATACTATCCGCTTATCAATCATGGATAAGAAAGATGAAATTCAGGTGATGAAGTTAGTTGGGGCGACAAACACCTTTATTCATGCGCCATTTTTATGGACAGGGATTTGGTACGGTATTATTGGCGGTTTGTTCTCTTTTATTTGTGTTGCATTAATGATGTGGTGGCTTGGTGCTGCTGTAAGTGATGTTGCGGGTGTTTATGAAACCAGCTTTGACTTAATTGGTTTAACACTCACAGAGTTTGGCATTTTAGTCGCTCTTGCAACAGGGTTAGGATTTGTTGGTTCTTACCTATCAGTTAACCGCTATATAAAAGAAATTGAACCCGATAAAGTGTAGCTATCAGCGCTATTATTTTAGCGCTTTTGCTTGTCGTTAATTTGTCATATTAAGCCTTTATGCTGTTTGTTTAGATTTTGAATGGTGGGCTATATATCTTTCAAAATACCTTTAAAAGCTAGAATTCATCGCTTATTCAGCGCCTTAAAGTAAAATAAAATTATCTTAAAAAAACCACTTGATTTGAACTTTAAAAAAGTTTTTAATTGAAGTTAGCACTCTCGCTTAAAGAGTGCTAAGATGGTTTAAAATGTTTATCACTGAGGTGAAAAATGAGTAAAGATTTATACGCAATGGCACTTACTGCAGGTCAACAGAGCGCAAGTATGGATGGCTACCTTCAAGCGGTTAGCACTATTCCTATGCTTGATGCAGAGAAAGAAAAGCAGTTGGCGACACGTCTTCAGGAAGAAGGTGATCTTGAAGCTGCGAAGCAACTCATTATGTCGCATCTACGCTTTGTTGCTCATATTGCGAAAAGCTATTCAGGTTATGGCTTACCGCAAGCTGATTTAATTCAGGAAGGTAACATTGGTCTGATGAAAGCGGTAAAACGTTTCGACCCAAGTGTAGGTGTTCGCTTAGTTTCATTCGCAGTACACTGGATCAAAGCCGAAATTCATGAATACGTACTAAAAAACTGGCGTATCGTGAAAGTTGCAACAACTAAAGCGCAACGTAAATTATTCTTCAACCTACGCAAAAACAAAAAGCGTTTAGGTTGGTTTAACCAAGCTGAGGTTAGCACAGTTGCTAATGAGCTAGGTGTAAGTGAAAAAGAAGTACGTGAGATGGAATCACGTATGAGTGGCCAAGATATGGGCTTTGACTTAACGGGCGACGACAATGACGACGCACCAACAAGCACATACTCGCCAGTACAGTATTTAACAGATGGCAGTGCTGACCTTGCTGATGATATCGAAGAGCAGCAATGGCAAGAACAGTCTCATGCACGTTTATTCAGCGCGTTAAAAACCCTTGATGAACGTTCTCAAGACATCGTAAGTGCACGTTGGTTAGCTGACGATAAAGCAACATTACAAGAGCTTGCTGAGAAATATAACGTTTCAGCAGAGCGTGTTCGCCAGCTAGAAAAAACAGCGATGAAAAAACTGCAATCAGCTATGAGCTAATAGCAATCGCTATAGCAAACCATCTTTAGTAGACTACAAAGCCTCGCAAATGCGGGGCTTTTTGTTTTAAAGGACGCGGTATGTCACAGATTGATTATCAACATGTATTAGATGAAATCACAAAAGAAGTTCAACCATTACTGAGCCAAGGGAAGGTTGCTGATTATATTCCTGCGCTTGCAGAGGTTGAGCCAAACCAGTTTGCCATTGCTATTCATACAGTAGATGGGCAAACCTATTGCGCGGGTGATTGTGGTGCGCGTTTTACAATTCAATCTGTTTCTAAAGTAATGACCTTAACCTTAGCACTTCAGCGTTATGGTGATGAGCTTTGGCAACGAGTTGGTAAAGAGCCTTCAGGCACCGCTTTTAATTCTCTTACACAGCTTGAGTTTGAACAGGGCATACCACGCAACCCATTTATTAATGCCGGCGCGATTGTCACCTGTGACGCGTTATATAGCCGTTTATCTGCGCCGATGCACTCTATGCTTGAGTCATTTCGTCAGTTATCAGGAAATGCTCAGGTTGTTATTGATAAGAAAGTGGCAAATTCTGAATATGAGTTTCGTCATCGCAACGCCGCGATGGGGCATCTAATGAAGTCATTCGGCAACTTTAATAATGAAGTTGATGATGTGTTATGGGCTTACTTTAACTTCTGTGCCATAGAGCTAAACTGCGTAGAATTAGCAAAAGCTTACAATTACTTAGCAAACCAAGGTAAAGATGCCAATGGCCATGAAGTACTTAGTGCAAGGCAAAATAAGCAGTTAAACTCGTTACTGTTTACCAGTGGTTTATACGATGCAGCTGGGGATTTTGGCTACCGTGTTGGTATGCCGGGTAAGTCAGGGGTATCGGGTACTATTTTAGCTGTGTTACCAAATCAATTTACTGTGGCTGTGTGGGCGCCGAGACTTAACTCGTATGGTAACTCAGTGGCTGGGATAGCGGCTCTTGAGCGTTTATCCCAGAAACTGGATATTTCGATTTTTTAGTGGAGATTACTGATCCCAGTAAACTTGCTCTAAACAATCTTCACGTTCAGGTAAACCACGCGATAAACGTGGCGAGTGCTGAACAAGTACTTCATAACTTGCACGGTTAGCGTATTTACTAATTTGTGCAAGCGATGAGTAGGTCATAGCAGGTTGCTGATGCTTCGCTGAGTTTGCCACATTAAGTTTGTGGTAAACGTTTGCTGATAGGTCATGCAGTACCGCAGCCAGAGCGCAATCGCCTGCGCCATTGGTATTTTTAATGCTGTCAGGGCCGCCCATAAATGGTGCTGTGTGGCTGTACGCACGAATAGGGTTTTGGCAGTCGTCTTTACGCATTGCACGCGAAAATTCATAACGGTTAAAGTCAGCAATTGCACCTGGTAATAACGGGTATTCTGTTTCACGCTTGAATGAGTCGTCGACGTAACCGGCCATAAACAAGCCTTTTTCACCAGCCGTGCAAATAACTAAATCAGTCCAATCTAGCGCTTTGTCGGCTGCCAGAAGCGGATCTTCAAAGCCAGTAATAGCAAGGCCTTCTTCTTCGTTCATAGCAAGAATATCAACATGCTCTTTTACAAAGTCAGCCCACCAAGTAGGATCTTGTTCAATTAGAAACTTAGTGCCAAGGGTTAAAACCACAGGGACACCGGCATCATTGGCATATTTCACTGCCTGCATGGTGGCTTCTGTCATGGTTTCATCACCTTGAGTACGCATTAGGTATGCGCTGATCACCAGTGCTGATGAATTCTCAATAAGTGCCTGATCGATTGATTCAGGGCGCAGGTGATTCATAAGCCCCGCGCTGATTGCGAAGGTACGTTCACCGGTCTCGTCAATTAAAGTAAAACAACGACCAATAGGGCCATCTACAGGCTGAAGGTAGTCAAGGTCAACGCGGCTAGAGGTGTTACATAAAAAACGGTATGCATAGCTGCCGATTTTGATATTTTCACTCATTACCCCTAAAAGTACTGATCGGTCATCAGCTAGGGTAGAGTAATTGTGCATGGTGTTACCTACCGTACCACCGGCAAACTCATAATCGATCATATTGTCGAGTTTTAGTCTGTCGTATAGTGCGTTGGTAATATCGTTATCGATCACTTGCGACATGCCACGGCGCAATTGAAATTCATCTAGGAAAGCTTGATCAACTTTCGCTTCAATATCTACCACAATTTGGTCGATACCCGTAATATAACTACGTTGTAGTCGGTCGGTTGAGTTAAGTTGATTCGTCAGTGGATCTTTGGCTTCCACCGGAAAATAATGTTTATGCCTGCGGCGTCCAGGAAATTTCATTTGCTACCCGTGTTGTAAGCTAAATAAAAAAAGCGCGAGATTATAGCGCAATATGGGTCCATTGAGCCATGAAAAAGCCACTAAATTTTGCGTTAATTTTTAAGTGTAGCAGTATTTATTGCCGACATTTTTCACTAACTAGGTATAATTACTCACAGTTTTACAAGATTTGTGTGATATATGAGCGAACAATTTAGCGACCAATATTGGATGGAAAAAGCATTAAACTACGCCAATGAAGCGGCTGCGATTAATGAAATTCCGGTTGGTGCTGTGCTGGTAAAAGATAATCAACTGATATCTTATGGTTATAACCGCTCAATTATCGATAACGACCCATCCGCTCATGCTGAAATGATGGCAATCCGCGAAGCAGGTAAAATACTTAATAACTACCGATTAATCGATTGCACCTTGTATGTTACGTTAGAACCTTGTTCTATGTGCGCAGGTCTGTTGGTACATAGCCGTATTAAGCGATTGGTATTTGGTGCTAAAGATGCCAAGACGGGATCGGCAGGATCAATTATGAATCTGCTGCAAGAGCCTAGGCTTAATCATCAAGTTGAAGTAACCGGTGATGTTATGAGTGAGCAGTGTGGGGCGGTAATTTCAGCGTTTTTTAAGCGTCGTAGAGAAGAGAAAAAGGCGGCAAAGCTGGCTGCTCGCAACGCCTAGTTATACAACCGGCGTTGCAGGAACTTGTGCTTCCATTAACTGCATCGCAAATAAGCGGCGACGCCAAATAACTTTTTTGTGTGTATTACGTAGCATGATACGACGGCGGGTCGCCGTTGAGTAAATAACATTACGCTTGAACTTATGTGTCGTGCGTCTTCTTTTTAACATGAGTGCTCCTTAAGTGAGAGTAAAGCATTATATTGATCTCTACAGGAAGATAATGATCATTTGATGACAAGTAAACAGATTTCGGTGCTTGAAGTTAGTTGTTTTCTAATTCTTGCTGCTCTGAGTTGGTTTGTTGCGTGTTGTCATTTGGCTTTGTTTCGCTTACTTGCGCTTCAGGTTTAGCTTCTTCAGTGCTTTGCTCTTCTTCACTAGGGTTAGCAATCGCATCATTTTCATCAAGCCAAACCAGTGCGTCGTAATAGCGACGAATATTATCAACGTATTTTACTGCAACATCGCCACGGGCATAACCATATTTGGTTTTTCGATAGTAACGCTTTTTAATTAAAAGCGGTAAGCGCTTTTTAACATCAGCCCACTTATCGGGGCTTGCACCTTCTTGCTCGGTAATAATCCGTGCGTCGTTTACGTGTCCCCAGCCAACATTATAAGAGGCTAAAGCAAACCAGGTTCTGTCGGGCTGCGGAATGCGTTCAGGGATCCAAGAAATCACTTTGGCAAGATACTGCGCACCGCCTTTAATATTTTGCTCAGGCTCTAGGCGATTTGTTACGCCGACCTGTTTTGCTGTTGCTTGGGTTAGCATCATAATACCGCGAACACCGGTTGGTGACTTAGCCCTTGGGTTCCACATCGATTCTTGATAACTCAAAGCTGCCAGTAATCGCCAGTCTATGTTACCTGCGTATTGCTCAAACCAAGGTTGGTATTTAGGTAAAGTGTCTTTTATTGCTTCAATATAAGCAAGTGTGTTCACATAATTAAACTGGCGAACATGGCCGAAATATTTTTCTTCTAAAACATAAAGCTGGTTGCTTTGTTTGACGTCGCCAAAAAATGGCACCATGAGGGCATATAAAGAGTCATCACCATCTTTTCTTAGTAACCAAGCGATAGGATCATTACGGGTAACCGAAAAGCCGATACTCAAGTTTGGGTGGTAGCGGCGAAACAGCGATAAGGTGTGCGAGTCTGCTAGGGTGTAATCAATTTCACCGTCGATAACAGCTTGCAGAAGCTCTTCTTCATCCATGTCTTCTGTTTCGTTCCAGCTAAGTTCTGGATTAAGTTGTTTTAATTGTTGTAGTGCCAACGAGTGACTGCTTTTAGCGAGAACAGTCAGATTGCCGGTTAAATCCGCAAATTCACGGGGTCTATTACGGCCTTGTTTATAAACTAATTTTTGGCTTATTGTGCGATAGGTTGGGCCGAAGCGGTAATGCTCTGCCCGAATTGTATTATAGGTAAGGCCTGACGCTATAATATCTAAATCGCCACTTTCTAAGCGTGCGAACATATCGGATAGATTAAAAAAAGGCACCATCTCGAGCTCTACACCAACATAATCAGCAAATTCTTGGGCGAGCTCATATTCAAAGCCTTGCACACCTTGTGGAGCCTGATAGTAATTACTCGCACCAGCTAATGTGCCGACTCTAATTTTGTTCTGCGCCTTGATATGAGCAAGTTGCGACGGTTGCTGTTGCATATCGCACGCACATAACATGAGCACTAAACTAAAAATAGCGAGTAACTTTTGCATAAATTATAAATGCCCCTTAAACCATTACCTTAGTGTTATAACAAAACTTCTAAGCCACGTCACTTGGCGAATAGTGTTATAGATCTATTTAAAAATTAATAACTATAACAAGGCAGATGGTAGATAAGTCATACAGAACAAGAACCTGCAGAGAAATAAAGACGACTAAGCTAGTTAATTGTTGCAACCTTAAAAGCGGTTATGAAGATTATTTAAATAAAAGCGTAATTTTGAGTTAAATCTAGACGTTATTTGCACTATAATATGCGCCTAAAATATCGTTCAATCCCTAACCCCGGATGAAAATACCTATGTTGATCCTTCGTGGTGCACCAGCACTTTCCGATTTTAGAGTTCAGAAAATTTTAGCGCGTTGCCAACAGGCACAACTTCCAGTCACTGACGTTTACGCTGAGTTCATGCATTTTGCTGATCTTACAGCTGAGCTTTCAGCTGATGAGCAAACCAAGCTGGAAAAACTGCTTACTTACGGTCCAACAATTGCCGAGCATACCCCTGCTGGCACGTTAATTCTTGTAACGCCGCGTCCAGGTACTATCTCGCCTTGGGCATCAAAAGCAACTGACATCGCACATAACTGTGGCTTAAGCCAAGTTCACCGTGTTGAGCGTGGTATTGCATACTACGTAGAAGGTAATTTATCAGCTGAGCAAACAGCTGAAGTTGCAGCGTTATTACATGACCGTATGACTGAAGCAACGCACGCGGATATGGCTGATGCAGCTAAATTATTCCGTCACGATGAGCCGCGTCCAATGTCATCAGTTGACATTTTAGGTGGTGGCCGTGAAGCGCTTGCTAAAGCAAACGTCGAGCAAGGATTTGCGCTTGCAGATGACGAAATTGATTACTTGGTAGAAAACTTCCAAAAGTTAGGGCGTAACCCGAACGACATCGAATTATTTATGTTTGCACAAGCAAACTCTGAGCATTGTCGTCACAAAATCTTTAACGCTGATTGGACAATTGATGGCATCGAACAGCCAAAATCATTGTTCAAAATGATCAAAAACACTTACGAGCAAAACCCTGAAAACGTACTATCTGCATATAAAGATAACGCAGCGGTAATGAAGGGCTCGCTAGCAGGTCGTTTCTTCCCAAATAACGAAGGCGAGTACGCATATCATCAAGAAAACATCGAAATCTTGATGAAAGTTGAAACGCACAACCACCCAACAGCGATTGCGCCATTCTCAGGTGCATCAACAGGTTCTGGTGGTGAAATTCGTGATGAAGGTGCTACAGGCCGTGGTTCTAAGCCTAAAGCAGGTTTAGTTGGTTTCACTGTATCTAACCTACGAATTCCTGGCTACGAGCAGCCATGGGAAACAGACTTTGGTAAGCCTGGTCGTATCGTAAATGCACTTGATATCATGACTGAAGGCCCATTAGGTGGTGCGGCATTCAATAACGAATTTGGTCGTCCTAACTTACTTGGTTACTTCCGTACATACGAAGAGAAAGTATCAAGCCATAATGGTATCGAGGTACGTGGTTACCACAAGCCAATCATGCTTGCAGGTGGTTTAGGTAACATTCGTTCTGAGCATGTTCAAAAAGGCGAAATCCCTGTAGGTGCTAAGCTAATTGCACTAGGTGGTCCGGCAATGAACATCGGCCTAGGTGGTGGTGCTGCGTCTAGTATGACATCAGGCCAATCAAACGAAGACTTAGACTTTGCATCGGTACAACGTGAAAACCCAGAAATGGAACGTCGTTGTCAGGAAGTTATCGATAAATGTTGGCAGCTAGGTGATGCAAACCCAATCGCTTTCATCCACGATGTGGGTGCAGGTGGTCTTTCTAACGCATTCCCTGAGCTTGTAGACGACGGTGGTCGTGGTGGTAAATTCCAACTTCGTGACATTCCAAACGATGAGCCGGGTATGGCACCACACGAAATTTGGTGTAACGAATCTCAAGAGCGTTACGTATTAGCAGTTGCGGCAGAAGACTTCGCGCGCTTTGAAGCAATCTGTAAACGTGAACGTGCAGAATACGCTGTTATTGGTGAAGCAACAGAAGAGCGTCACTTAACAGTTGAAGATAGCCACTTCGGTAACAACCCTGTTGATCTTCCGCTTGATGTTTTACTTGGTAAAGCACCAAAAATGCACCGTGAAGTTGAATCGAAAAAAGCGCAATCTCAACCATTAGACGTTGCTAACATTGATGCTGCAGACGCTGCACAGCGTTTATTACGCTTACCAACGATTGCTGAGAAAACATTCTTAATCACCATTGGTGACCGTACGGTAACGGGTTTAGTTGCGCGTGACCAAATGGTAGGTCCTTGGCAGGTGCCAGTAGCAAACTGTGCGGTAACAGCCGCTGCGTTTGATACTTACCACGGTGAAGCAATGTCACTAGGTGAACGTACACCAGCTGCACTTTTAAACTACGGTGCTTCTGCTCGTTTAGCTGTGGCTGAGTCACTAACGAACATTGCGTGTGCTAACATAGGTGGGCTTGAAAATATCAAGCTATCTGCAAACTGGATGGCCGCAGCAGGTCACCCAGGCGAAGATGCGGGCCTTTACGAAGCTGTAAAAGCGGTAGGTGAAGAGCTTTGTCCGGCGCTTGGTTTAACTATCCCTGTGGGTAAAGACTCAATGTCGATGAAAACTCAATGGGATGAAAACGGTGAGCAAAAATCGGTTACTGCGCCATTATCACTGATCATTACTGCCTTTGGTCGTGTTGAAGATGTGCGTAAAACAGTAACGCCACAGCTACGCACTGATAAAGGTGAGTCATCACTATTATTAGTTGATTTAGGTGCGGGTCAAAACCGCATGGGCGCATCTAGCCTTGCACAGGTTTATAAGCAACTAGGTGATGTAACGCCTGACGTTGATAACCCAGCACTATTAAAAGGTTTCTATGAAGCAATGCAAGTGCTTGTTGCTGATAACAAGTTACTTGCTTACCATGACCGTTCAGACGGTGGTTTATTCACAACTATCGCTGAAATGGCATTTGCTGGTCACACGGGTGTTACTGTTGACCTTGCAGGCTTAACAGGTTCAGACATCGAAGCGCTTTATAATGAAGAGCTAGGTGCGGTTATCCAAGTAGCAAACGCTGATTTAGACGCAGTGAAAGCAGTTCTTGCAGACCACGGTCTAGCAGCTATCAGCCATGAAATTGGTGCACTAAACGCTGATGACCGCGTGGTATTCACTCGTGGTAATGATGTGGTTCTTAACCACACGCGCACTGAGCTTCGTACGATTTGGGCAGAAACAACTTACCAAATGCAAGCGCGTCGTGATAACCCTGAGTGTGCTAAGCAAGAGTTTGACGCTAAATTTGACGCAAAAGACCCAGGTCTTAACGTAAAACTAAGCTTTGACTTAAACGAAGATGTTGCAGCGCCTTACATTGCAACGGGTGCGAAGCCGAAAATGGCGATTCTACGTGAGCAAGGTGTTAACTCTCACTTAGAAATGGCTGCGGCATTTAACCGTGCAGGCTTTGCTGCGGTTGACGTGCACATGAGCGACATTCTTGAAGGTCGTTTAACACTTGAGCAATTTAAAGGCTTAGTGGCATGTGGTGGTTTCTCTTACGGTGACGTATTAGGCGCAGGTGAAGGCTGGGCTAAGTCAATCTTATTTAATGAGATGGCACGTGAGCAGTTCCAAAGCTTCTTCCACCGCGAAGATACATTCAGCTTAGGTGTGTGTAATGGCTGTCAAATGCTTTCAACATTGAAAGAATTGATCCCGGGCACTGAGCACTGGCCACGTTTCGTAACGAATAAGTCAGAGCGTTTTGAAGCTCGCTTTAGCCTTGTAGAAGTGCAAGAAAACCCATCAGTATTCTTTAATGGTATGGCTGGTTCACGTATGCCTATCGCTGTTTCACATGGTGAAGGTCATGCTGAGTTCGCAAACGCTGATGCAGTTAAAGCAGCGCTTGAGTCAGGTACTGTGGCAGTGAAGTTTGTTGATAACTACGGTAACCCAACAACGCAATACCCAGCTAACCCGAATGGCTCACCAGAAGGTATCACAGGTATTACTTCTACTGACGGTCGTGCAACGGTTATGATGCCGCACCCTGAGCGTGTATTCCGTACGGTTGCTAACTCATGGCACCCAGATGAGTGGAAAGAGGATAGCCCGTGGATGCGTATGTTCCGCAACGCTCGTAAAAACGTTGGCTAGAACTTAATTGTGTGCCTAGCTATACAAGCTAGGTTCATACAAACCGTTTAAACTAAAAAGGCTGCACTATCATGTGTGGCCTTTTTGTTTATAATGATCTGAGAAGCGAGAAGCGAGAAGCGAGAAGCGAGAAGCGAGAAGCAAGGAGAGTTTTTTGAGTTTTAAGCGGGCGTGTGTTGGGTTGCTAGGTATCGTGCTAAGCATGGTGCTGTTGGCGTATTTGTTCAGATTACCACTGACATCGTGGTACTTAACGCCTATGCTCAGTAAAAATGGCGCTGAGCTTCACTGCATTGATTGGTCATTAACTCGCAAGCTTGATTTGAATATCGAGAAATTATGCTTAACCTACCAAGGACAGCAAATAGAGTTAGCTGGCATTATTGCGAATAAGCAGCAGGTTAGTGTTTCTCGAGCCAATCTTATAATTAGTAATCAGATTAATAATCAACAACCTGACACTTCACAAACTGAATTTAAAAAGCTTGCCTTGGTATTACCCGAGCAAAGACCGCTAATTCGCATTGAGCAGCTTGATGTAGTCTCACCGTTTACTGACACCCCTGTTAGGTTGGCGATACAAGAAAAACGCCTAAACCATTTTTCGATTTTGCGGGATCTTAATGCAGATGTTGAAATATCTAATTATGAAGTCAAAGCCAACATCACCTTTGATGAGCAAGTGGCAGAGCGATTCGTAACATTGCCAACAAGCAGCCATTTTACTATTCAGTCACAGATTAAGTTTGATGGAATTACAGTTGCCATTGAAAGCTCAATCAATGCAAGTTATCAGCATGCTGTAGGGGAGTGTGACCTAGGTTTTGCCAGTGAAGGGCAATTGAGTGCTAAGTATCAATTAAATCAACAGCATTTATACGCGGATTTATCAGCTTTACAAAATCAACTTAGTGCAAACCGAGACTGCTTAAACACCATCTCAGACCAGCAGCATCAATCATTTGTTGAAGCGCAGTTACCGCTTACTTGGCAGTTACACATTGAAAAACCAGTGAGTGTAGAAAGTAAGTTGCTATCAATCCCAACTGTAAAGCTGCAAGCTATAGAAGGGCAAAGTGAGGTGACAGTCAGTAATACATCCCTTTCTTTGCTGGATCCGCTCACATCACTGAATAGCCAAGTTAGCATTGATTTTAATAGTAAAGATATAGATGAGCTTAAGTTCAACGCGCATTTGCATGAAAGCAGCGTTAGCGCTGATTTTCAACTGTCGGTGGATTCACTACCTGCATTTTTAGATTTTCAGTCTGATGGCGCCTTGACTGAGGGTGTTGGGGTTGAAGGTATTGGGGCTAAAGGAAAGCTAAATATTGAAGGGTTATTTACTAGCCCTACAGCTAAACTGAATACTAATATCAGTGTTAAAAATGCCCTAATTTCGGGTGCTCAGATAACTGATTTTAGCAGCGCAATTAACGCTGAGTATAATGCCCAGCAGCACCTCGTTGTTAACGCTAATAGCAAGGTTAAATCATTAACTTATGATGATATTAACGCAGCAAAAATTAGCAATGAGCTTACTCTTAGTACAGATCTCAGTGTGGGGGAGTTATTTGCTGATATTGATGCCAAAACCACAGCCGCTAAATTATCAACAGCAGAGCTTAGCTTAAATAAGTTGTCAGTCGTTTCAAAGGCTCTTCAAAGCCGCGCCTTGCAGGCAACGCATCATGTGTTTGCCGATGGCTTTGAAGCGCTTGTTAGCCATCATATGTCTGAGGTTGCTCACCCATTTGAATTAGTGATACCAGAGCAGGCAGTATCCAAGCTAAACCCGATAATTGTTCAGTTTGAGCCGCTTGCTACAGTCACTGATGGAGTCGTTTCGGGCAATATAAAAGGGGATGTAAATCTTCAACAAGCACAAGGGCGCGTGCAAATAAGTAAATTCACTGCGCTTTATAATGATTATCTAGCGAATGATTTTGCAGTGAATTTGAACGGCACGTTTAATTCAGGGCAGCTTAATATTGTAGCGACTAAATTTACACTCAATGAACTGCGCGCAGGTGCCGTGGTCAAAAATATACAAGGTCAGTTGCAGGTAACAGCTAATCAGCCTTGCGTAGCTAATCTAACTGGTCAGGTTATGGGTGGGGCATTTGTGGTGAATAAGTTCTGCCCACTCAGTGATAGCCAAACCGCGACTGTTAAATTTGAAAATATTGATGCCAGTAAATTGGTCACCCTTGATGCTGAATCAGGAATTAGCTTAAGTGGGCGCTTAGCAGGCACCTTACCCGTTGTAATAAATAAACAGGGCATCGAGGTAAAGCAAGGGCAGTTAGTTAATCAGGGTGATGGTAAATTACTGATCACTAATAATGCGGGCTTTGAAGCGGTAAAAGCGCAGCAACAAGAGCTGAGTACCACGCTGAGTTTACTTGAGAATTTAGATATTAAAAAACTACGCAGCAGTGTTAATCTCAAACCGGATGGTTGGTTACATTTAGGTGTAAATTTAGAGGGTTATAATGAAGCGCAGCAGCAAGCAGTGAACTTTAATTATAATCATGAAGAGAATGTATTTACTTTACTTAGAGCGCTGCGTTTAAGTGATGAAATTACTCAAAGAGTTGAGAAAGAGTATGCAAAAAAAGGAAGCAATGATGGCTAAGTGGTTAGTAATGCTCACGGCGGTAGGCATGTTGAGTGCCTGTACCCACCGTGTTGAGGTGGCAGCAAAAGAGCCGATTACAATCAACTTAAATGTAAAAGTTGACCATGAGATCCGCGTAAAAGTGGATAAAGAACTAGATACCTTATTCAGTGATGACAGCGAATTATTCTAAGGAGCACACATGCGTAAATTACAACTTAAAAAACTAAATGTGATCACCTTGATCAGTGCTGTTTGTTTATCTTTCTCTGCTTGGGCTATCAGCCTTGATGATGCAAAAAGCCAAGGCCTAGTGGGTGAAGACAGCTCAGGCTATTTAGGTTTAGTGGTTAATAACAGCGAAGCAAAAGCGGTCGTTGATGAAATTAATGCAAAGCGTAAAGAGCAATATTTAAAACTTGCGAAAAAGAACAATCTTTCGTTAGCGCAAGTTGAAGCCCTTGCAGCTGCTAAAACTATCGAGAAAACGAAGCCGGGTCACTACATTGAAGTGAACGGTGAGTGGGTAAAAAAATAACTCACTAAATTTAATAGCTATAAAAAACAAAAAGCCAGCATTACTGGCTTTTATCTTTATAACGCTGGTAGGTGTTAGCGCTTATCGATGCAGTTTTGCAGTAGCTGCTGCCAAAAATCGATGCCTTTGCGTCTTGTAAGTTTAATGTTGTGCTCTGGGATGGATTCGGGTTCATCGTAGTTGTCTAACGCTTCGCTCATGCTGGCTTCGCGGATTAAATGCAGTGTTGGGTAAGGTGCACGATTCGTATAGTTTGCAGCATCGCTGTCATCGCTATCAGCAAATACATAGTTAGGATGAAAGTTGGCTATTTGATACTTACCTTCATAGCCTTGCGCAGCTAAAAGCGCATTGGCTAAATCGACTAAATCTAAGAACTCTTCAAAATCTTTAAAGCCTTGCTCAAACATCAACAAAGTGGTTTCGCGCTCTGCTTGTTGGTCTAACGCGCTACATTGCTCAAGCATATCCATTACTGCATCATCAAGCGTAATAGACTGACTAATTTGATAATGAATGCAATTGCTTTCTACTTCTTTACGGGCAAACGGGCAGAAATTGTATTTTACGATTACGCTTGATACCCATTCGCGCGTTTGTATTTCTGGGCGATTTATCGCTTGCTTTGAAGTCACATTATTTCTCTATTCTATTTTACTTTTCTATCTTACTTTTCTAAGTAATGCTCAATTAATTTAACCGTTTTACTAATGGCGCCTTGGTTGTTAGCAACGCATTTCTGAGCTTGTTGACCGAGCTTAATCGTCTCCTGTACATCACTACTCAAAGCGATAAGTGTGTCAGCAAGGTGATTTTCATCGGTAACAGTTTTTGCTCCTTGAGCACTAATCAGCTCAGGATAAATATGGTCAAAGTTATAGGTATGAGGACCTGCTAATACGCCAACAGAAAACGCTGCTGACTCTAACGGATTATGGCCGCCTCGCTCGATTAAACTACCACCAACATAGCTGATGTTTGCCACACCATATAAGCATTGTAACTCACCTAACGTATCAGCTAACACAACTTGTTGGTTGTTATAGTTATCTTCACTGCGACGACTAAAGCTCAAATTTGAACTTTTTAATATCTCTGCGACTTTATCAAATTGCTCTGGGTGACGTGGAGCAATAATCAAAAGAGCGTTGGGTAACACTTTTAACAGCTTCTTATGAGCAGTTAAAATAAGCTCGTGTTCAATAGGGTGAGTAGAGCCTGCAACCCAGATAAATCGCTCGTTGTTATATTGGTTTTTAAGTGCTGCGACTTTATTTAATTGCTCATCTGTAGGCATGATATCAAATTTAATTGAGCCAAATACGCGTGCCTTTTCAGGCTTTAAACCAAGTTCAATAAAGCGTTTTGCATCATCTTGATTATGGCTGGCCAGATCGCTAATAGAGTGCATGATCACCTTAGTTAAAGGCATTACCTTTTGGTAGCCTTGCTGTGATTTAGCTGAAAGCCGGGCATTTAAAACAAGTACCTTTGTGCCGTTATTGTTGCTTTGCGCCATCAGGTTTGGCCAAAGCTCAGTTTCTAAAATACACAGTACCTTTGGCTGGATACGTTTTAAAAATCGCTTCGTAGCGAAGAAAAAATCAATCGGTAAATAACAGCAGCTAAGCGCATCTTTAAAGTTATTTTTTATTTGTTCTCGACCCGTTGGGGTATTGCAGGTTACTAAAATAGTAAGTGTTGGGTTTTCTGATTGAACGGCCTTTATAAGCGGCGTTGCAGCTAACACTTCACCGACAGAGGCACAATGAAAAACAACATCGTGATGAGATAAGTTAGAAAAGCCAAAGCGCTCAGCAAAATGTTCACGGTAACCCTTATTCTTTTTGCCGCGTAAAACATACAGGTAAAAAACAACCAGTGGGCTTAGTAGGTATAAAAGTAAAGAGTATAAAATGCGTGCCATAATTTTTAATATATAGAGTTTTAGGGTAGTTTAACGCTAATCGAGCTGTTGCCAATAGTTAGTCTACATATAACTGTAATTATCCAGTCGATATTCATAAAAGTACGATAAACTGAACACAAAGAAATAAATCTGTGGAATAATAACATTATTACTCCTGCCAAAGTTTGTTCCAAAGAGGGATATTCATGCCTAAATTAGATTCTGTAGCAGCAAGCTACTTAGAAAGTTTGAACCGCCATCAAATGTTATTTGAAACGATGGATACATATCACCCAGAAGTGATGCAATTACTTGAAGCATGTCACAGCGCTTTGCAAGCAGGTGGTAAGGTAATTTGGTTTGGTAATGGCGGAAGTGCGGCTGATGCACAGCATTTAGCTGCTGAGTTTGTTGTACGTTACAAATTGGAGCGCGGTCCACTTGCTTCTATCGCATTGACAACAGATACCTCAATTTTAACCGCTCACAGTAACGACTATCATTTTGATACTGTATTTGAGCGCCAAGTGCAGGCGTTATGTAAACCTGAAGATTTAGTGATTGGCTTAACCACCTCTGGTACTAGCCCTAACATCAACCTCGCACTGGCTGCAGCAAATGAAATTGGCGCTTTTACGGTGGCATTAACAGGCCGAGATGGCGGTAAAGTAAAAGATATCGCTAAGCTACCGATTATCATTAAAAATGATGAAACAGCGCGTATCCAAGAGGCGCATATGTTCATCGGACATTGGCTATGCGAAGCCATCGATATGGTTGTTGCGGAGCAAAAGTAATGGATTTAGCGTTACTAAAAAACCTTTCAAAGGCACGTATTTTGGTCGTTGGTGATGTCATGCTAGATAGATATTGGCATGGCGATTCAGGACGTATTTCGCCTGAAGCCCCAGTACCTGTTGTTAAAGTCAGTAAATTTGAAGACAAAGCTGGTGGTGCAGCAAACGTAGCAAAAAATATTGCTCGTTTAGATGGTAGAGTGGGCCTACTAGGATTAATTGGTGAAGATGAAAGTGGGCAAATCCTCGAAACAATTTTAAGTTCAGAGAAAATTGATTCGCAATTAGTGAGTGTTTGCGATTTACCGACTATTTCTAAAATGCGAGTAATCAGCCGTCATCAGCAAGTTGTTCGATTAGACCTTGAAGAAAGCTTTACTGAGCAACACAGCCAATTGTTATTAAACCGTTTAGAGCTGGTTTTAGATGACTACGATTTTGTGTTGTTTTCTGACTACAACAAAGGCTCTCTGAGCTTAATTCAACAAATGGTTCAGGTTGCAAAGAAAGCAGGTAAAACAGTTCTTATTGATCCTAAATCATCTGATTTAAACTTATACCGTGGTGCCGATTACATAACCCCTAACTTAAACGAATTTAAGCTTGCTGGTGGTTTGACGGACTCTGAGCAAAACTTGACTGACAGCGCACGTAAGCTAATCACTGAAGCGGGCATCGCTGCGATGCTATTAACGCGCTCAGAGCAGGGTATGTCGTTAATCAGCCAAGCAGAAAAACATGATTTTGCGGCCCAGCAGCTTGAAGTCAGCGATGTTACTGGCGCCGGCGATACAGTAATCGCGACGCTTGCCGTGATGCTTGGTGCGGGTATGGCAGCAAAAGATGCGGTTGAAATTGCCAACCTTGCTGCCGGAATTGCGGTGAGTAAACTGGGTGCCGCAACCGTGTCGCCAGAAGAGTTGAGCCGTAAGCTTGGTCAATATTTGCAGCAAACTGGCGAGCATTACCAAACGCCGTTTGAAGATGTGCTTCAGCATATTGAGTTTGCTAAGCAAAATGGTGAAAAAATAGTTTTCACTAATGGCTGCTTTGATATTCTTCACGCAGGCCATGTACGCTATCTTGCTCAGGCTAAAGCTCGTGGCGATAGACTTGTTGTTGGCTTAAATAATGATGAATCAATCACTCGCTTGAAAGGTCCAGAAAGACCGATTAATCCATTGGATGAACGTGCCATGGTATTAAGTGCACTGGCGTCAGTTGACTGGGTTATTCCATTTGGCAGTATTGAAGAAAATGACACGCCAGCTAAGCTTATTGAGCAAATTAGCCCTGATGTATTAGTAAAAGGCGGCGATTATACCGTTGACCAAATTGCCGGTGCAGATCATGTATTACGCCATGGCGGCAAAGTCGAAGTACTTGAGTTTCTTAATGGTTGCTCAACATCAAACGTTATTAGCAAAATCAAAAGTTAATAAAAAAGCCAACATGTGTTGGCTTTTTTGATTCTAAAAGTTCATTTCATATTTCATAAATGCGGAGGTTTCAGTGTCTGATTCCCCCATTGATTTATTTTTAGCAGCCAGGGCACCGAAAGAGATTCTTCCTTGTAATGCTAACATTCTGTAGCGCAGTTCTAGTTGTGTGCTATCAATGGCATTTTTAGTGATTGTATGCCCTAAATCTGGGTTGCTAGGGTATCTATCAACGTTATCTTTGTTGTAATCAACCTGACGCAGTTTAACTTGCCAATCGTTACCATTTCTATGTTGCCCAAGCACTGTGAGTACAAGGGATTCTGTGTCGTTATCAAAAGTAGAACCAATCGTTCTTCCTTGGTAGCGATAACCAGAATTATATTTACCATGCTCGTAATAGCAGTTATATGAGATCACAGCACCAGGCACAGATTCATCACCAGAGCATGAAACTACAGTATCAATGTATTCAATGTTTACTTTGATATTTTGCTCTGCAAATGGAATTATTGTTTCTACACCCGCTAAATACGCTCTGTCTGCGGGCTTAAAGTAGCTACTAGCATCTTCGCCAATTGTACTTACATAAATAGCGTACGGGTATGAATAGAGAGTATCTGACCAGCGTAAATCAATACCTGCAAGTTGGTTGCCTAATTTTGACTTCTCAGCTTCAGTACAGTCTTGCGACCCATCAGGGCAAGTACTTTTACCTGAAACCATATCAAAAAATTCTGAGATAGATTGTGGTTCACCATCCCCGCCCCATTGTGCAGACCAGCTTAGAGCAACCTCAAGTTGCTGAATTGGTCTAAAGTTCACTCGGCTACTCCAAAGTAGCGCATCAGGGACTGCTCGGGTAGATTCAAGCTTAGCCATTTGAGTTGTTAAGCTCCAAGGACCAATCCAACTCAACCAAGCTGATTCAAAAGCGGTGGCTTTTTCACGACTAATGCTGAAAGCTTGTAAAGGTTTACTATTCGCTGTGAGAATTAGACTGTTGTCAACACCTGGTCCCCAGAATTGTTCAACTGCACCTGCACGAAAGACCCAATTGCCAATTTTATAGGCAAGGTAACTATGGTCAAAAGTAATATCATCACAATCAGTAAGAGCTTGATGATCTTCAGCTATGTCTGATTGTTCCATGCCCTCTTGGTAGCATTTTCTACCATCAGAACGATAATTAACTGCTAGTTTACCTGCTAAACTTTCACCTAAATAACTATAAGCGACGGTCGCTTCTGATTTTTGTGTGTTGGTGGCGCCAAAACTCGTGGCTGGTAATGTATCTGTTGATAGAAAAACTTCGCTATGGAAGTTGTGCTGTTCGGTATTTTCGGCTTTATATCTGCGCTTTACACGAAGTAAAGCATCTTGAACAAAACTAGGTAATTGCTCTAGTGTGGTGTCATTTAATTCATCAATAAAACTATTCCACATTAGCGGGTATGTAGTTACAGGGGCTTTAATCACTCCTGTATCCGCTAATAATTGAATGTCGGCTCTTAAGCCATAATCGTCTGGTTTAACCCAAGGTTCAGCAGCTAGAGGTAGACTAAATGCGCTAGCAAGAGCGAGTAATAAAAGTGTTTTTTTAGGCAATGCTTAATTCTCGGTTTGTTTTTTGGGACTAGAAGTCTACCAACCCTACATGATGATTGCAGTAAATAATTCACAACGAGCAATTCGTCTAGGTATCGTAAAAGGAACTCAATTTGATGTATAATCTGGCAAATTTTATAATTTAAAGTGTAATGGAAAAAAAACGCCTTTTATTTATCCCCGTGTCATCATCTGAAGGAATAGGTGAATACATGCGTTCGTTATCATTTGCTCATTATTTAGATGAGAATTTTCCCGATCGTTTAGACATCCACTTTTTATTAAATAAACATACAAATTACGCCCTTGATTGCCCATTTGATACAACACTGATAGAGCAATCAGCGACAAAAGAAACGCGTAAAGTTAATCAATTAATTGAAACATTAAAGCCTAACTTGGTTGTTTTTGATTGTGCAGGTAGAGCAGCCCAAATGAAAACAGCAAAGCGTGCAGGGGCTAAAGTGGTGTTTATTTCACAGCATAATAAAAAAAGAGCGAAAGGCTTAAAGCTAAATCGTTTAAATTTAATAGATAAACATTGGGTTGCACAACCTGACTATTGTATTGAAAAAATAAGCTTCAGTGAGCGATTAAAGCTTAAGCTCTTCCCTTTGTCACCTCCGGTAAATGTGGGTCCTTTCTTCTCTCAGTCATCAAGTACCGAAACGTATCAATTGTTAGCTCAGTTAAATCTTACGAATGAAGGTTATTTTTTAGTAAATGCTGGGTCAGGTGGGCACGGTGAAAAAAACCAGTTATTTGCTGATATTTTTTATCAAGCAGCGAAGAAAATAGCTGCTGAAACAGGCTTGAAAGGTATCGTTGTTTTTGGTTCTAACTACCCAAACGTTCTACCTAAAGATGATACCCTGATCATTTTAAAAAGTTTACATGCAAGTGAATTTGTTGGTGTATTAGCACATGCTAAATTTGCAGTGTTATCAGCAGGGGACAGTTTATTACAAGCTATTTCACTCAAAGTCCCCACTGTTGCTGCAGCAATTTCCAAGGACCAACCGAAACGTTTGCAAAACTGTGTTGAAAGTAACTTAACTTTAGCCGCAGATCCAACGTTAGACAGTTTAAGTGACGCTGTTAAACGATTACTGGAACCTGCAACTTATCAAGCAACTAAAAACGTTTTGGCGAAAATAAAACCGCATAATGCCAAGAAAGAAATGCTGCAAGGCGTGTCTGAGTTATTGTTTGGGGTTTCTAAATGAAGGTTGCCATAGTTATTGATTCTTTGGTTGGCGGTGGGGCTGAGAAAGTGATGCTGACGCTGGCTGGCGAGCTTTTGGCTCAACAACATGAAGTTGTCATTCTTAGTTTAGCGAATTCGATTGAATATACCTTACCATCACAACTAAATGTTGAATGTTTGTTTGACCATAAAGCAAAAAAAGTTGATAGGTTCTGGCAACTAAAAAAAAGCGTAAAACGTATCGAAAATTGGTTTGCACAATACCAATCTAAAAACGGGGAATTTGATCTCGTTTTATCAAATTTAGATCGCAGTAATAATTTGCTAATTTGCAGTACTATTAAACATGTTTTCTATGTCATTCATAACTCAATTACGGCTGAGTTAAATAGACAAAAGAAACTTGGACCATTTGCTTATCAATATTTACTGAAAAGTAAAAAGCGCTTGTCAGGACAAAACTTAATTTGTGTTTCTGAAGGTATTGAAAGTGAAATTAAGCAGCAAAAGTTGATTGCTCCCCGCAGTATCACAACAATTTTTAACCCGTTTAATGTTCAAAGCATAGTCAAAAAAGCGAGTGAAACTGAGTTAGGATTACCACGTGAGCCCTATATTATTCACGTTGGTCGTTTAGCAAAACAAAAAAGACATGATGTTTTATTTTCAGCATTTGCAAATTTAAATACATCCCATAAGCTTGTTTTATTATGTAATAAAGTTAATAAAGCCGCCAAACTTGGTCGCCAACATGGTATTGAAGATAGGCTTATTTTGCCTGGCTTTCAGCAAAACCCATATGCTTGGATTAAAGGTGCTGATGCTTTGGTACTGAGTTCTGATTATGAAGGATTACCTACTGTTCTCATTGAGGCGCTCATACTGGGTACGCCAGTTGTAAGCACCGATTGTACTCATGGACCAAAAGAAATCTTAACGGGTAGTTTAGCCAAGTATTTAGTTCCTACAAATAACCCAGGGGCTTTAACTCAGGCTATTGAGTCTGTGTTAAACGATAAGCCAGATGTTGTTGATGCAGAAATACTATCACAAATACCATCAACAAAAGTAGCTGAAAGTTATTTAGCATTGGCCCAAAATCGATAATTAGTTCAGCAATGCTTGGTAGTCACACACCAGTGACTGCCAATCACTTTGTTGCCAATGCATCACTTCATTACGGCCTTGCTCTTTTGCAAATGAACGGGCAAGGCGTTTGATATTCTCTGTTTGCCAGCTAGCATGTGGCTGTTTGATTTCACCGCGGTCAAAGTCAATGATAAACACCTTACCTGTATCATCGAACAAGATGTTATTGATGTTTAAATCTGCGTGATAGACGCCATGATTGTGAAACTCGCTGAGAGTGACTGCTATCGCTTTTAGCTCAGACTGGCTAAGTGGACGCGTGATTAAAATATCTAACACGCTTTTGGCGCCTGTTACTGCTTCGGTGATGATATCGCCGCGATAGATTAAGCCATGGGCAGTAACTTTTGCCGCAATTGGTGTCGGCACATTTAGGCCAAGCTCAAGCAAACGCATCATCAGTGTAAATTCTTTATAGACACGAGTTTGCTTCAAACCAACATATAGGTACTGATCGCTCAGTAACTTACCTATTAAACCACCGCGCCAATAGTGACGCAGAACGCCTGTAAGCTGTTGATGTTTAAAAAACCACGCTGTTGCACGACCTTTTTTGGCACCAACGATTTTATCTTGTTGTTGCCAATAATTGGCATCGAACCACTGTTGCGTGAGCTCGTCTTTATAAGCTGGGTGACACAAAAGGGTGGTGTTTTGCAGATGCTGAGTTTCAAACATAACAACTTCAAGATTAAATAAAATTAGCGCTATCTTACCGTATTTTTAGCTTTTCGCATAAGTGCTTGCATTAGCATCAAGTTAATTTAAGATCGCATATTATTTGCTGTAGCTAAGGGCGCACGTGACTCAATCAACCTCCTATTCAGATATTTGTATTTTAAGGCTTTCGGCTATTGGTGATGTATGTCATGCCGTATCAGCAGTGCAAGCAATTCAAAAGGCACATCCGAAGGCAAAAATTACCTGGGTGATTGGTAAAGTTGAGGCTATGTTACTGGCCGATTTACCAGGTGTTGAGTTTGTTGTGTTCGATAAAAAGCAGGGCAAACAGGCTTATCAGCAACTTAAAGACACGTTCAAGGGGCGTAAATTTGATGTGCTATTACATATGCAAGTCGCACTCAGAGCGAATTTAGCAGCCCGTTGTATTCCTGCAAAGATCAAAGTGGGGTTTGATTGGGCACGCTCAAAAGAGTTGCATAGTTTGTTTATTAATAAGCGTATTGCCCCGCAATCAGAGGCGCATGTATTAGAAGGTTTTAAAGGCTTTGCTCAAGCAATTGGCATCCCTGATTACAAACCTCAATGGCAAATGCCAATTACTGAGCAGCATCAACAAGCAGCCGATGCGCTATTAGGTGAAGAACGTTTAGCCGGGCGTATTTTTGTTATCTCGCCTGCGGCAAGTAAAAAAGAGCGAAATTGGTTACCTGAGCGTTATGCTGCACTTGCAGAACATGCTCATCAACAAGGCTTTTCGGTGGTTATTACTGGCGGCCCAACCCCTTTAGAGATTGAACTTGCCGAGCAAATTATCGCGCAGAGTTCGGCACCTGTGCTTAACTTAGTAGGGAAAACTCAACTAAAAGAACTGCTATGTGTTTTGAAACGTGCTGCGTTAGTGTTAGCTCCTGATACTGGGCCTGCGCATATGGCTGTAACGGTAGGAACACCTGTTATTGGTTTGTATGCCCACTCAAACCCAAAACGCACAGGACCTTATTTGTATCAAGAGTATGTTGTTGAGGTTTATCACCAAAATTTACGTGAACAAACAGGCAAAACAGCGCAACAGCTACCTTGGGGAACACGCGTTAAAGGGGCTGATTTAATGGCGCAAATAAGTGTAGAAAAGGTGATTTCGATGTTTGACCACGTGGTAGATAAAGAGCAATTGTCATGAGCAAAGTTTTATTTTTAGACCGTGATGGTGTGGTCAATATTGATCATGGCTATGTATACAAACCAGAAGAGTTTGAATTTGTACCCGGTGTATTCGAAGCGTGCAAAGCCTTCGCCGACGCTGGTTATAAAATTGTGGTAGTAACTAACCAATCGGGGATCGGCCGTGGTTATTATTCAGAGCAAGATTTTTCCAACCTTACTGAGTGGATGAAGGGCGAATTTTTACGCCATGGCGTTACAATTCTTGATGTCTATTTTTGTCCGCATCATCCAAGCAAGGCTGAGCCTGCTTATTTGCAAGAGTGCAACTGTCGCAAGCCTGCTCCGGGTATGCTGTTACAGGCCATCGATGAGCATCAAATCGACCCATCACAAAGTATTATGGTCGGTGATAAGCTTGGCGACCTTATTGCCGCTGAAAGAGCCAATATCGCTACCCGAGTTTTAGTTCGTTCAGGGCAGAGTTATGCCGAGTCAACAGAACAACATGCCGATATTGTTTGTGAATCTTTAGCTGATTTACCCAATTTATATTTATAATTTATGAGGTAAGACCAGTTTAAGTTCACAAAACCACACCAGTTGAGGGTTTGCGACGAACTGCAAACAGTGCAATTGTTCGTCTAAGCTTTTACAATAGGTGCAAAATTTAAATTCATGCTAATCATTTCTGATTAGGTACAAGAATATGTGGAGATTACAGATGAGAGCATCTGCGTTTTTTAATCAGTTGCAGCAGCAAATTGATGAAGTGAAAGCTGAGGGATTATACAAAAGCGAACGTGTTATCACGTCGCAGCAACAGGCTCAAATTGAAGTTGCCTCTGGTGATAAGGTTATTAACTTTTGTGCTAATAACTACCTTGGCTTAGCAAATAGCCCAGCGTTAATTAAAGCAGCTCAACAAGGCCTTGATGAGCACGGTTTTGGTGTTGCATCTGTACGCTTTATTTGTGGTACTCAAGATATTCATAAAACTTTAGAACAAAAGATCTCTGAGTTCTTAGAAACAGAAGACACCATTCTTTACTCATCATGCTTTGATGCAAACGCAGGTTTATTCGAAACAATTCTAGGTCCAGATGATGCGATTATCTCTGATGCACTAAACCATGCTTCGATCATTGATGGTGTACGTCTTTGTAAAGCAAAGCGTTTCCGCTATGCAAATAACGACATGAGTGACCTTGAAAAGCAACTTATTGCTGCTGATGAAGCGGGCGCTAAAACTAAGTTAATCGCTACTGACGGCGTTTTCTCAATGGACGGCGTTATTTGTAACCTTGAAGCGGTTTGTGACCTTGCCGATAAATATGATGCATTAGTGATGGTTGATGACTCTCACGCTGTTGGTTTTGTTGGTGAAAATGGTAAAGGTACGCCGGAGTACTGCGGTGTACTAGACCGTGTTGATATCATCACGGGTACCCTTGGCAAAGCACTTGGTGGCGCATCAGGCGGTTACACATCAGGTAAAAAAGAAATTGTTGAGTGGTTACGCCAGCGTTCTCGTCCTTATCTTTTCTCAAACTCACTTGCACCATCAATTGTTACTGCATCAATTAAAGTACTTGAGATGCTAAGCAATGGCGGCGAGTTACGCGCTAAACTTTGGGATAACGCAAAGTATTTCCGTGAACAAATGGAAGCTGCAGGGTTTACCTGTGCAGGTAAAGACCACGCGATTATCCCTGTCATGTTAGGCGATGCTAAAGTTGCCTCAGCCATGGCTGACAAATTACTTGCTGAAGGTATTTACGTAACAGGTTTCTCATTCCCAGTAGTACCTAAAGGCCAAGCACGTATCCGTACGCAAATTTCTGCGGCGCATACAAAAGAGCAATTAGATACCGCTATTGCTGCCTTTACCCGTATTGGTAAAGAAATGGGTGTTATCTAATTTTATTTCCTAAACCGAAGCTTTTGCTTCGGTTTTGTTTAATTGAGTATAAATCATGAAAGCATTATCTAAATTAAAAGCAGAACCAGGGATCTGGATGACTGATGCGCCAAAACCTGAAGTTGGCCATAACGATCTGCTTATTAAAATCCGCAAAACAGCAATTTGTGGAACAGATGTCCATATTTATAAATGGGATGAGTGGGCACAAAATACAATTCCTACGCCAATGGTTGTTGGTCACGAATATGTAGGTGAAGTGGTCGATATGGGTCAGGAAGTACGTGGTTTCCAAGTTGGCGACCGTGTTTCTGGCGAAGGCCATATTACCTGTGGTCACTGTCGTAACTGTCGCGCCGGTCGTGTGCACTTATGCCGTAATACAACAGGTGTTGGTGTAAACCGTGAAGGTGCATTTGCTGAATACCTTGTGATCCCAGCTTTCAACGCATTTAAAATTCCAGATAACATTCCAGATGAACTAGCATCAATCTTTGACCCATTCGGTAATGCAGTACACACAGCGTTGTCGTTTGACTTAGTCGGTGAAGACGTATTAATCACAGGTGCTGGCCCAATTGGTATCATGGCAGCTGCTGTTGCCAAACACGTGGGTGCACGTCATGTGGTTATCACCGATGTGAACGAATACCGTCTAGATTTAGCGCGTAAAATGGGCGCGACTCGTGCTGTAAACGTAGCAACTGAAAAGCTTGAAGATGTAATGAAAGAGCTTGGCATGACTGAAGGCTTTGATATTGGTCTTGAAATGTCAGGTGTGCCAGTAGCATTTAACAGCATGCTAAACAACATGAATCACGGTGGTAAAATTGCCATGTTAGGTATTCCACCTTCAGATATGGCGGTTGATTGGAACCAGGTTATTTTCAAAGGTCTAATCATTAAAGGGATTTATGGCCGTGAAATGTTTGAAACTTGGTACAAGATGGCAAGTCTAATTCAGTCAGGCCTTGATCTGAAACCAATTATCACTCACCAGTTCTCTGTGGATGACTTCCAAGCAGGCTTTGATACAATGATTTCAGGCCAATCAGGTAAAGTAATCCTCAACTGGGATTAATACCGAGTAATTTTATAAGGCGGCTTTGGCCGCCTTTTTAGTTTAGAGAGTACTATGTCGTATAAACATATTTCAGTGAGCGAAACATTTGCGCTGTTAGATAAAGAAGAGGTTGTGATTGCTGATATTCGCGATCCTAACTCATTTCAAACGGGTCATATCCCAGGTGCTGAGCATTTATCAAATGCCAACATCAGCGAATTTATGATGCATAAAGAGTTTGACCAGCCAATCATCATCGTTTGTTATCATGGTGTGAGCTCTCAAGGTGCTGCTAGCTATTTAGTTGAGCAGGGGTTTGAAGACGTATACAGCATGGATGGTGGCTTTACAGCTTGGCAAGCGCAACTTCCGGAGCATATTGAACGATGATTGAGTTGGGTAGCATAAATAATCCTCGCGCCGCACAAGGCTTTATAGATTACATAAAAAGTAAGGGCTTACATGGAGAGCTGCGCTCGCAAGATGGACAAACTGTGATTATTTGTGTTGCTCCAGAGCACTTTCATCAAGCCCAATCTCTTTGGCAGGAGTTTGCTGCTAACCCTCATGACGAAAAATACCAACAAGCTTCATGGCAGGTGGGCAGTACACAATCGCCTCTGTCATATCAAGGCCAATCACTTAATTTAAAAGCCCGTTTTAAGGCATTAAGCTGGCTAAACCGTACAGTTACTCTAGTCTCGATAGCTATATTTGTGGCCTTCTTATTGGGTGGTTTTGAAACTATTTACAGTATGCTGCAGTTTAATCCTGCACAGCCTCTAACTTGGTTTACACCTGCCATTGTGCACTTTAGCGCTGTTCATCTTATTTTTAATCTGATCTGGTGGATGACGCTGGGTAACGATATAGAAAAACGCAGCGGTAAATTAACCTTAGTGGGTTTATTTTTAGTGACGGCATTCATTAGTAACTGGGCACAGTTTTTAGTTGTTGGGCCTAACTTTGGTGGTTTAAGCGGTGTTGTGTATGGTTTACTGGGTTTTTGTTGGATCTACAGCGTAATGAGGCCAACAGAGCCGCCACTAGTAAGTAATAGCATTGTCGGTTTTATGCTGGTATGGCTTATTCTAGGCTTTGTAGATATGTTGCCTGTGAGTATGGCGAACTGGGCGCATTTAGCGGGGTTATTGGCTGGTATGGCTTATGCCGTGTCAGACAAGCTGCTTTCACGCAAATAATCGCGTAAATAAAAATGGCGGCTAATGCCGCCATCTTACAATTAATGATATAAATACTTAGTAAATAACACTTCCCGGACAATCTCTTGTCCTGTTTCTTGTTTTAGTAGTGCTTTTAGCTTTTCGGTGCAGCGCTTTCTTATTTCTTCGCGGCCGGTAAGCGATTTAATGTTTTCTTCAGGCTCTTTTGAGAGTATTTCAACAATCGCATCACGCAATAGTGGAGTGTGATGTTCTACGATTGCGATATCAGATAGATCATTGAGCATGAGATCCACCGTAATACGAACATAGCCAAGTTTTTTATTACCTTGACCTATGTAGTTAGTGATGATGTCAGGCTCAAAACCAAAGTAGCCAACATTTGATTCAGCGCGAACAGACCAACTTGTTGCAGTAACAAGTAGCATGCTTATCAAGTAAATTGATAACAATGATTTTTTCATAGTTAAGAATATTCCACCCTTTCAATGATTTTTAGTCTATACCCAAATTCACTTAAGATACAGGCTGTTCTGCGTTTTTTAACCCAGCTTGAGATTAAATCATGACTTTTGCCAAACGTGCAGCAGTGATATCATTTGCACGGTTTTTAAAAATAATGAGTCGTTGTGATCACATTCCCAGTTTCATTAGCTGCAAATTGGCAGCCTGCTTCAGCATTTCCAGATTTGACGCAACAACAGCAAAGTTGGTTGCTTGAAGCTGGGTCATTAACAGCTAAGCTTAAAAGTCACTGTCAGGTCTTTTCAGTTAAAGTTTTAAACGAAGCACCTTTTGACTTAACCCGCGAGCAACAAGCATTACTCAATACCTCTTTAAGTCAGGCATTAAATCGCGAAGTGTTACTACTATGCGATGGTAAACCAATGGTTTATGCACAAAGCTGGTTGCCGGCAGATGATACATTAAAAAAGCAGCAGTTACTAAGTATGGGGACAAGGCCGCTGGGCGATGTTATTTTTCAAGACCCAAACTTATCGCGCACTGAAATAGAAGTTGCTGAGTTTTCACAGCAGCACGCTATTCAAGCTTTAACAGCTGAAATAGGCTACTCTTCACAAGCATTGTGGGGAAGGCGCAGTGTATTTAGCTTATCTAATGCTCATTTTCTCGTGGCTGAAGTATTCTTACCTGGAGCGTATATCTACCTATGAAGCTAGCTGCACTTAAGGTCGCACATATAGTTTACTATAAGCAATTAATGCGTACCGATAAGCCAATAGGCACTTTATTATTATTGTGGCCTACTTACTGGGCGCTATGGCTTGCCGAGCTTGGCACGCCTAGCTTATTAAATTTTGTGGTATTTAGTTTGGGTGTCTTTGTGATGCGCAGTGCCGGCTGTGTAATTAATGACTTTGCCGATCGTAAAATTGATGGCTCAGTTAAGCGCACAGCCCAGCGACCGCTAGCAGCAGGTTTGGTATCAAGTGGTGAGGCTCTGAGCTTATTTGTACTGCTCATTGTGGTGGCGTTTGGCTTAGTGTTAACACTTGGATGGTCAACGATTTTACTATCGTTTGGTGCTTTAGCACTGGCGTTCTGTTATCCATTTATGAAGCGCTACACCCAGCTGCCGCAAGTTGTACTTGGCGCGGCATTCAGTTGGGCTATTCCAATGGCCTATATGGCATCAATTGGCTCAGTACCATTAGAAGCCTGGCTCCTATTTATCGCGAATCTTGTTTGGACTGTGGCTTATGACACCATGTATGCCATGGTTGATAGAGATGATGACTTAAAGATTGGCGTTAAATCGACAGCAATCTTGTTTGCCAGCTATGACAGACATATCATCTTTTTACTCAATGCCTTATTTATTGCGATTCTTGCTTACATAGGTATGAGTCATCAGCTTGGCTTGCCATATTGGCTGGGCTTAGCTGCAGCGGTTGGTTTTTTACTTTATCAACAAACGCTTATTCATAAACGAGAGCGAGAGCCTTGCTTCAAAGCATTTTTGAATAATCACTATGTGGGGTTAGTGATTTTTATCGGTTTAGCAGCATCCTTGCCACTGTCCTTTTAATTATCTTGGTGGGTCGATAATACCGCTGATTGAGGCATTTTTTCTGAACCAACCCGCAATTGAGTAGCGTACATCGTTTGCGGGTAATACTTCATGCATAAAGCGTTCGCTTTCAAACATCACCAATAAGCCCGCTTGAGGTTTAATGACTATTTCAATCTCTTTACTCTTTGGTTTGTAGATCACCAATTCACCGCCAGATTCTGGCGTATTTAAGTAACAAACCGTTGTAAAAATGCGATTAGAACGGCCTTTGAAGGCATCATAGTGCTTTTTATAAAAGTCACCTTGTTGATACTTTGCATAATGGCATTCATAGTCAAATAAGCCTAAATAAAAGCCACGGTTTAACTGTGTCTTTATTGCTTCCATGGTCGCCAGATAAGTAATTTGTGCTTGGCTTGAGCTATCAAACCAAAAGGTTTTATCTTTACGCACAGTTTTATCTATTTGTTGGTCGTTTAATCGGCCAATACCTGCGGTATGAAAATGCGGATTAATGCGATAGCAATCGGCAATTAAATCAGCAATTAAGCTTTCATTAATCGCGTTTTCAACAACAGCATAACCAGTACGTTCAATAGCATCTAAGTATGTGTCGGTAATAAGCGGTGCGGTCATTCATGTGAACAATCAAAAAAAGGTGCGTAAGTGTATATGAAAAATTGTGTGATGCACGCTTTTTATGCAGTAAAAATGAAGAAATAAAAAAGATTGGCTAGCCTGATTAATTACAGGCTAGCAGTAGATTAAATAGCTTCTAACCTTGGCTTGAAAGGGCCGTTTTTTCAATGAGATCGAGTAAGTGGCTAACGTGAGAATTCTCATTGATTTGTTGGTTTGTTTGGATTATTAGCTGGTCGTGTGCGATACCTTTATTAGTTTTTAATAATAGTAACTCCGGATCAGATGACACACTATTAGCATGCTCAATGCTGGCAATCGCGATATGGTTTGATTTTTTCAGACCATCCATAACTTGTTCAATACTGCCTACTTTGATGCTTGATGTCTTATCAAAAGAATCAATTGCATCGTTTAGCATAGATTGCACTTGTTTTGACTGTGAAAAACAGCTGTACATAGGGTAGTCAGCTAAGTCGCGTTTACTAATGTCACTTTTATTTGCAAGCGGGTGATTTTTAGCCACGAAAATGATTAGTTGATCAGGTAAATGTATATCGCTGCCAATGCTGTTCATCGCTTGCGAACATACACTGATATCAATTTCACCTAATTGCAGTTTACGTACTAGTTCACTTTGCTCTTGCAGCTGCATCTCGATTTTCACATGAGGGTACTGCGCTAAAAACTGACCGCAAGAAACAGGCACAACCGTGCTCGCTTTGTTGGTGTAGCCAATAATCAGTTTTTCACTTGCGCAGCCGTTTAATGATTCAAATAAATGCTTCTTGGTTTCTTCAAGATTGTCGAGAGTTTGTTTTGCATACTCTAGGAAAAGCTCACCTTCTTTGGTTAACTTTACTGAGCGAGTAGAGCGAGTAACTAGCTCATAACCAATTTCATCTTCAAGTGTTTGAATACTTCTAGTTAATGCAGAAGTGCTTATTTGAGTTTTCTCTGCAGCTTGGCGGAAATGCCTTAGCACGCCTAATGCTACGAATTGTTCAAGTTGTTCAAATCTCACTTTAATAGTCCCTTGTTATAAGTAAGCCCTACATCCAGGCGGTACAATTTTACATCACGAGAGGCATAGTAAAGTATTGTACCCGTATTGGGAAGTACTTGTTTTACAGAAAAGTTACATCAATCAGGATAACGTTCCTTAATTTCTAAGAAAAGCGCTAAATTTTCAAGTAGCTGATCGACTAAAATTGGATCAAAATGTTTCCCACGTTGCTCTTTTATCAATGAGAGAGCATCATCGAGTGGCCATGCTTTTTTGTAGCATCGGTCACTGCAAAGTGCGTCAAATACATCTGCAATTGCAGTAATTCGACCAACAATATCGATATTATCACCAATTAGTCCTTGCGGATAACCAGTTCCATCCCATTTTTCATGGTGTTGGTAGGAAATTAAGGCCCCACAGTTTAATATTTCGTTTGTTGAGTTTTTTAGTATTTCATAGCCAGTTTCGGCATGAGTTTTCATTATTTCCCATTCTTCATCAGTGAGTTTACCAGGCTTATTTAGAATCTTGTCTGGAATACTAATTTTACCAATATCATGTAATGGTGAAGCCAGTTTAATGATTTCACAGCGGAACGAATCCAAGCCATATAATTTTGCGAGTAACTCACTGTACAAAGCGACACGTTTAACATGTGAGCCAGTTTCCTTTGAGCGCTTTTCGACTGCTTCGCCAAGAATATACGACAACTCTTTTTGTGACTCTTTGACCATTTCTCTAAGCTTTAAGTTGTCATAAGCAAGTGCGATATTATTGGCGTAAAATTCTAGCAGTTGATAGTCTGTATTTTGCAGTTTTGAACCTTTATTGACATACAACATAGTTTCAAGGCCTGCTTTTGTTGGAAAGTAGCCAATGTAATCTGTGCTGTTTTTTAAAGACGATTTTCTTTCATGTGCATCAATAAATAAGTTTTTTACATCCTCAGGAATTTTATTTTTACATGGAGTTGGCTCAACACCTGAAGCGGCAAGTAATTGAAAGTCATTAGCTGGCGATGATTGCAGGTTAACCGCAGCGGCACAATATATTTCTCTGTCACTTATCCCCATTACGTTAGTAACATGGTTTAAAATTGTGGAGGCAAACTCTTGTACACTATCACATTTTAGGAAATTGGCTGAGGCATTGATAATTTGTTCGAGGCCATGTTTATGATGATCAATAATCTGAATATCACGATGTGAACGTAGCGCTGAATAGAGCAAAGTTTTCATTTTTATCGCGGTGAGCTCAGTTTTATTTTTGTAATCATTGATATCATAATCACGAATGATGGCTTCTTCAGGGGCTTCCCCAGGCTGACCTGTACGCAGTATTAAACGTATATCATGGTTTTCTATTTCATCGCGGATGTATTGAATGAGATCGAGGCCTGCGTGGTTTGTTTCCATTACCACATCAACAAGCGCCACTGAAAATGGAGTACCTTTACCTAAAAGCTCTCTCGCTTCAGCAGCAGAATAGGCATGATAAAAGCGAAGCGCTTTATTTTCAAAAGTGAACCCAGCTAATACTAGTTTCGTAACTTGATGAATATCTTCTTCATCATCAACAACAAGAATATGCCAGTATTCAGCCTCTTCCGTACCTACATTATTTTCTTCTAAGGATTCTTCAGAAAATAAAAAATCATCCACAAAAGCACCACTTATTGTTATATCTCATACAATAAGTATAGAGGGTGAATTTTACTCTGCCTTATCTGAAAGAGGTTTTTTTTCGATATTTTTCAATTCAATCTCGATTGCATCGCAAGAAATGTGGATCTCATACAAAGAGGTGAGAAGCGACAAGGCTAAGCACGCGAGGCTGATGCCAAATAAAATGATTCCAGTAGTATTAAATTCTATAAATAATGCAAACATTGATAAGGTACACATTAAAAAAGAGGCAACACCATAAACTTGCATTACGCGAATTAATTTAATGCGTTTTCTTAAATTGGTAATCTGTGCAACAACTAATGGGCGGATACTTTCTCCTTCACGTGCATTGAGCTCTCGAATAAGCTGAGCAAGCACCAAAAAACGGTTGGTGTAAGCAAGTAACAGTAAAGAAATTGCTGGGAATAACAATCCCGGTGTTGTTAAAGTCATGTGGCTACCTTGAAATAAGCATTGCAGCGAAGTTAGTTGCTAGCCTAGTTTAGGATTTAAAGATAGAAAAGTAAAAGGGAAGTGATTTGCAAAACAGTAATTTAAATCAACCTGCGAAGCAGGACCCATTCACTTGGGTAAAAGTGTTTCAGGCTGAAAATGGCTTAGAGGCAAACATTATTAAAGGGCTTTTAAAAAGTAAAGGGATCGAATCGCAACTGCAAGGTGAGCTTTTGCAAGGGGCGCTTGGGGAGATCCCATTTGAACAAACAGGGGTCGATATACTTGTTTACGCATTAAAAGAGCGCCAGGCGCAAGAAATATTGCTAAACTACCGGCAATTAAAACAATCGGCTCCTGACTGGGTATGCCCAAAATGTCATGAGCTTAACGGAGCAACATTTGAAATATGTTGGTCTTGTGGGACTGTAAAGAATGACGAAAGCGAATAATTTTCAACGTATTAGAGAATTAAACTATTTGCAAAAAGCGGTATTAGGTGGCGCATTACTTGAGCGTATGTTGCCTAATTATAGCTTATTTAGTGAAGCAACAGGGTTTGGTGATGCCGCGGTTTTTCGTAGCGCATTGAGTGTTTGCTGGGAAAAAATTTTACTGCCAAAAAGTAAAATCAGCCTTGAAAAGCAAATTGAAAAAATTGAACCAAACGTGCCAGAGCTTACTGACTTTGACATGTTTGGCACCTATCCCGCAATCGATACAGCGACAGCTTTGCTTGGCATGCTGCACGGTTTGATAGCCAAAGATGAACAAGAGTTTTTAAATATTAGTAAAATTTCACAGGCCTCGGTGGCTCGTTTCATTGAATATCAACTAACAGTGGATGGTGAAATTGCTGATAACAAAGCTGTTCGTGAACACCCTTTAATGCAGTATGAAATTGATGTGCTTGCAGAGCTTATTGATTTTGTAGAGCAAATGGGCCGAATTACCTCAGAGAACGTAAAAGAGCTTAAGCAACTTGCGGTATCTGACGGTCAAACCAATATTGGTATTGCAATTTAATATTCAGTAATGCGTATTTTCACTGTAAAATACGCATTTGTTTTTTCTTGGCGGAGTAATTGATGCGAATTTTAGGTATTGAATCATCATGTGATGAAACGGGTATTGCCATTTATGATGATGAACAAGGCTTATTAGCACATCAACTGTATAGCCAAGTAAAAGTACATGCTGATTATGGCGGTGTGGTTCCTGAGCTTGCTTCTCGCGATCACGTACGTAAAACCTTACCTTTGATTGATGCTGCCTTTGCACAAGCGGGTTGTGGTCCTGAAGACTTAGATGGCATTGCATACACCGCAGGCCCTGGACTTGTTGGTGCGCTTCTGGTGGGAACCTCAATTGGTCGCTCACTGGCTTATGGTTGGAATATTCCAGCGGTTGCTGTACATCATATGGAAGGTCACCTACTTGCGCCAATGCTTGAAGAGGACAAACCGGAATTTCCGTTTATCGCACTACTGGTGTCTGGCGGCCATACTATGATGGTAAAAGTATCTGGCATTGGTGAATACGAAGTGCTGGGAGAGTCAGTTGATGACGCGGCTGGTGAAGCATTCGATAAAACCGCGAAGTTATTAGGTCTTGATTACCCTGGTGGCCCGCGTTTAGCAAAACTTGCGGAGCAGGGTACGCCTAAGCGTTTTGTATTTCCACGTCCGATGACTGATAAACCTGGCTTAGATTTTAGTTTTAGTGGTTTAAAAACGGCGGCATCGCTTGCTATTCGTGATAGCGATGATGACGAGCAAACCAAAGCTGATATTGCTCATGCATTCCAAACAGCGGTAATTGATACCTTAATCATTAAATGCAAACGTGCATTAAAGCAAACTGGTATCAAACGTTTAGTGATCGCCGGTGGTGTGAGTGCAAACGTGCAATTGCGTGCGCAACTTGAACGAGTAATGCAAGGCATGAAAGGGCGTGTGTATTACCCGCGCACAGAGTTTTGTACAGATAACGGTGCAATGATTGCTTACGCTGGTATGCAGCGCTTAAAGGCAGGGCAGTTTGCTAGCCTTGATATGAAAACTAAGCCGCGCTGGCCTATTGATTCACTCGAAGCGCTTTAATTTACATCACTATTCCTGCTCTGGGGCTTTCTTCTTAGCCCCTACTTTAGGTTCTTCCCCAGCCATCAAGCGAGTAATGTTTGCTCTGTGGCGGAAAATTATCAGTACGGTTAAAAAGGTAACTGGCAGAGTATACAAAGGTTTTATCCACCAAGTATAAATAGGCGCTAATGAAACCGTAACCAGTGCCGCGAGAGATGAGTAACGCGTGATAGCAACAATTAAAAGCCAAGTTGCAATCAACATCCCCCCTAGCGATAAACCAATGGGTAATAACGTGCCAAAAGCGGTCGCGACGGCTTTACCACCTTTAAAGCTAAAAAACAGTGGATACATATGACCCAAACAAGCAGCTACACCAATTAAACCTAACATTAGTGGCTCTATCTTTAAAAAGTAAGCACCCCAAACAGGGATGGTTCCTTTTAAAATATCAAAGACAAGAACTAAAACAGCGGGGACTTTACCACCAAGGCGATAAACATTTGTAGCACCCGGGTTATTCGATCCATGACTGCGTGGGTCTGGTAGTTTAAACAGCCGAGATACAAGGATAGCGGAAGAGACCGAACCTAGTATGTAAGCCAAAACTAACATTAAAACTTCTAACACGCGCTTCCTTATTTTTTAATCTGCACTTTTGGGCTATCATTGGCGGCAAAACCATTTGCCACTCTCGTCGAGTCGGATGTAAGCACCCTATGCAATGCATCTATTCGTTATTGTAGGGGTAATTTTTACATATTAAAACAGTATGACAGCTTATATAGCGCATTATTAAAATTAATAAGCGTTAAGGCTGAGTATTGTTTTTAATATTTATGTCGCTTGGAGTATCAATGGACAAGGTATATATATCACAACTGCACGTAGACACCATCATTGGCGTGTATGATTTTGAAAAAGAAAGTAAACAAAGCCTGTATTTTGATATCGAAATGTTATGTGATATTTCTGCCGCAGCGGCGACAGATGATATAAATTTGGCTCTTGATTATGCCAAAGTGAGTGAGCGAGTGATTGAGCACACAACAGCAAAACCTGTTGAGTTACTAGAAACTTTAGTTGAGCAATTAGCTGCCATTATTTTAGCTGAGTTTGCGACCAGCCAAGTCACTATCCGCGTGAGTAAACCAGCCGCAGTGCCACAAGCGCAAACTGTTGGAGTTGAGATCACCCGATGTAAGGCAAATTAGAGATGGCGCAAATTTTTATAAGCCTAGGTTCTAATGTCAATAAAGAGCACTATCTTCGACAGGCGCTTATCGCGCTGAAAGCTTACTTTCCTGATTTTATTCATTCATCAGTATACGAAAGTGAAGCGGTGGGGTTTGCAGGTAGTAATTTTTATAATTCAGTTGTTGCAGCAAAAACAGATATGCCATTAGCTAAACTATGTAAACTACTGAAACAAATTGAACTTGATAATGGCCGCACCCGTGAAGATAAAAAGTTTAGCCCGCGGACATTAGATCTCGATTTATTGTTTTATGATGACATTATCTGTGAAACACCTGCGCAATTACCGCGGGATGAAATAACCAAAAATGCGTTTGTATTACAGCCTCTTGCTGAAATAGCGCCTGATTTTTATCACCCCGTAGCTAAGCTAACTTTGGCTGAGTTATGGAATAATTATAACAACCCCCAACAAAAACTATGGAAGGTGGAGTTTTCTAACCCATGAGTATTATTGAGATAATTGTTTTAGCCCTGATCCAAGGATTGACTGAGTTTTTACCTATTTCGAGCTCAGCGCATTTAATTTTACCCTCACAAGTTTTAGGTTGGCACGATCAAGGCTTAGCATTTGATGTGGCTGTTCACGTTGGAACCTTAGGTGCAGTTGTATTGTACTTTAGAAAAGAAGTGGTCGATATTCTTGGTGCTTGGTTTAAGTCGTTTGGTGCACAAGGTGCAACCGATGATAGTCGTTTAGGCTGGTGGATTATTGTTGCGACTATTCCTGCATTATTAATTGGTTACTTATTCAAAGATTTTGTAGAGAGCTACTCGCGTAATGCATGGGTTATTGCCACCTCAACCATCGTATTTGGTTTGCTACTTTGGTATGCCGATGCTAAAGCAAAGCAAGTTAAAAATATTTACCAAGTAAACTTTTTTAGTGCGCTATTGCTGGGCTTTTCACAAGTACTTGCTATGGTATTCCCTGGTACATCCCGTTCAGGTATTACTATTACAGTGGGTTTAATGCTGGGCCTAAACAAACAAAGTGCTGCGCGTTTTTCATTTTTAATGTCAATTCCAGTTATTGCTGCAGCAGGTTCATATTATGTATATCAGTTGGCTACTGCAGGTGAGGCGATTGATTGGCATGCAATTTTACTAGGCGCTGGTTTATCTTTTATATCTGCGTATGCGTGTATTTTCTTTTTCTTAAAAGTGATTGAGCGCATGGGCATGATGCCATTTGTTATCTATCGCTTACTATTAGGTGTTGGTTTGTTTGCATTCTTAATGCTGTAAACAGGCTTTAAACTTAATTCAAAAACACCTCACGTTGAGGTGTTTTTTTATGTTGGCTATTTGGCAAAAGTCTAATGCCGTGTAGTAATGGTAAGTAAAGCTTATATTTGGCATTATAGCGCCTTACTTATCTCTTATTCATTTTGCTCAGGACAGTAGATGCATATTCATATTCTTGGAATTTGTGGCACCTTTATGGGTGGTATTGCCGCAATCGCTAAATCGTTAGGTCACACAGTGACAGGCTCTGATCAAAATGTGTACCCACCGATGAGCACACAATTAGAAGAGCTAGGTATAAAGCTCACTCAAGGATATGACGTTGCCCAACTAGAACCTGCGCCAGATATGGTGGTAATTGGTAATGCTATGAGTCGAGGCAATCCTTGCGTTGAATACGTTCTTGATAAAGGCTTACCTTATACTTCTGGCCCAGAATGGTTAAAGCATAATTTACTGCAAAATTCGTGGGTGTTGGCTGTAGCAGGCACACACGGCAAAACAACCACTGCTAGTATGCTAGCATGGTTACTTGAATACGCTGGAATGACACCGGGCTTTTTGATTGGTGGTATCGTGCAAAACTTTGGTGTCTCTGCTCGTGTTGGCGAAACACCATTTTTTGTTATTGAAGCCGACGAATACGACACGGCGTTTTTCGATAAACGCAGTAAATTTGTACACTACTTACCGCGTACCTTAATTCTGAATAATCTTGAATTTGATCATGCTGATATTTTTGAAGATTTAAACGCGATAAAGAAACAATTTCATCATTTGATGCGTACATTACCCTGTAGTGGCAAAGTAATTTGGCCAAGCCAAGACGAAGCACTACAAGATGTGATTGAACGTGGCCTTTGGAGCGAAAGCGAAACACTGTTAGGTGATTGGGATTACCGCTTACTTAAAGCTGATGGTAGTGAATTTGAAGTGCTACTAGATTCACAAGTACAAGGTGTTGTCAGCTGGCAAGCCATGGGCGAGCACAATGTCAAAAATGCCATAATGGCCATTGCAGCAGCCAGACACGTAGGCATCGCGGTATCAGTCAGTATTGCAGGCTTAGCTGAGTTTATCTCTCCTAAGCGCCGTATGGAGCTGAAAGCCGACATTAACTCAATAAAAGTGTATGACGACTTTGCCCATCATCCAACGGCAATTAAAACGACCTTAGCAGGGCTACGTGCAAAAGTAGGCACTGATAAGATAGTTGCTATTTTAGAGCCTCGTTCAAACACTATGAAAATGGGCGTGCATCAACAAACCTTAATTGATTCACTCGATGCAGCAGATGATGTGTATTTATTTGAGCCAGAAAATTTAAGCTGGTCGCTGAAAGAATATGCAGACAAAGCAGGTATGCATTGCATGAAAAGCACTGAGGAAATCATTACTCAGGTTGTTGGCAACAGTGCGCCGTCACAACATATTTTAATTATGAGTAATGGTGGTTTTGAAGGTATTCATCAGCGTTTAATCACTGCTCTTGAACAAAACTAACCAGTATACGGAGCTTAACTGTATGCAATTTAAAGATAAAATAACGTTAGCTTTTAGCGGTGCCTCTGGGGCTCCTTATGGCTTAAGGTTATTAGAAGTATTACTTGAACAGCAGTTTCAGGTGTATGTATTGATTTCAAGTGCGGCAAGAGTGGTCTTTGATACAGAATCGAATATCAAACTTTCGGGTAATGAAGACAAAGCGACAGAGCAACTGAGTACACTTTTTAATGCCGCTCCTGAGCAACTTAAAGTATTTGGTAAAGACAACTGGTTTAGCCCTGTTGCATCTGGCTCTGCTGCGCCGAAAAAAATGGTGGTATGCCCGTGTAGTGCAGGTTCAGTATCTGCAATTGCGGTCGGGGCATCAGATAACTTACTCGAACGCGCCGCTGACGTGGTCATTAAAGAGCGTGGGCAGCTGATTTTAGTCCCGCGTGAAACGCCATTTAGCGAAATCCACCTTGAAAACATGCTGAAGCTAGCACGACTAGGCGTAACTATTATGCCTGCGGCACCGGGCTTTTATCATCAACCAGAGCAGATTTCCGATTTGGTTGATTTTATGGTGGCGCGAATTTTAGATCATTTAAACATTGAACATACTTTGACGAAACGTTGGGGTTATGGAGAGGGCAAACAGTGAGCGAAAAAACGATCGCATTAAATATTGAAGGCCTAAAAAAGGTTTATAAAAATGGTGTTGAAGCCGTAAAAGGCATTGATTTACAAGTTCAGCAAGGCGACTTCTTTGCCTTACTTGGACCAAACGGGGCAGGTAAATCAACCACTATTGGTGTTATCTCATCGTTAGTAAATAAAAGTGCCGGTCGAGTACAGGTATTTGGTCACGACATTGATACAGACCTTGAAGCAGCTAAGTCAGAACTTGGCTTAGTGCCGCAAGAATTTAATTTCAGTCAGTTTGAAACACTAAATCAAATTTTGGTGAACCAAGCGGGCTATTACGGTGTACCAAGAAAGCTGGCGCATGAGCGCGCTGAAAAATACTTAAAGCAGCTTGGTTTATTTGAGAAAAAAGATAAACAAGCGCGCACCCTTTCAGGTGGTATGAAGCGTCGTTTAATGATTGCTCGTGCACTGATGCATGAACCTAAATTGCTTATTTTAGATGAACCAACAGCCGGTGTTGATATTGAGCTACGCCGCTCTATGTGGGATTTTCTTCGCGAGATAAATAAGCAAGGTGTGACCATCATCTTGACTACCCATTACCTTGAAGAGGCTGAGCTGTTATGTAAAAACATCGCGATTATCGACAGCGGTGTGATTGTTGAAAACACCACCATTAAAGCGTTACTTGCCAAGCTTGATAAAGAAACCTTTGTACTGGATTTAAAGCAACCTGTGCAGCCAATTAGCATCGACGGTTACAAATACACACTGACTGACGACCACACTTTAGAAGTTGAAGTGGCGAAGTCTCAGGGCTTAAACCAAGTATTTAGTGCCTTGAGCGAGCAAGGTAACACAGTGCTGAGTATGCGAAATAAAGCAAACCGTTTAGAAGAGCTGTTTGTAGGGTTATTAGAACAAGGGCGAGGCGAATAATGTTTAAATATGGAGTAGCGCTAAAAAGTATTTGGATCAAAGAGTGTATTCGCTTTTTACGTATTTGGGTGCAAACCTTAGTTCCGCCGGCAATCACGATGAGCCTGTATTTTGTGATTTTTGGTAATCTGATTGGTTCTCGTATCGGTGATATGGGTGGCTTTACTTATATGGAGTTTATTGTCCCGGGTCTGATTATGATGTCGGTGATCACCAACTCTTACTCGAATGTTGCCTCGAGTTTTTATTCGACTAAATTTCAAAAAAGCATTGAAGAGCTTTTAGTTGCACCAGTGCCAAACTACATCATTGTACTTGGCTACATGGGCGGTGGTATGACACGAGGCATGCTGGTTGGTTTAATTGTTACCTGTGTCTCTTTGCTATTTGTTGATATTCAAATTCATAATATTTTTGTGATTATGGCTACGGTTATTTTAACGTCGGCTGTGTTTGCATTAGGCGGACTTATCAATGCTATTTATGCTAATAGCTTTGATGATATTAGTATTATCCCGACCTTTATTTTAACGCCGCTGACTTATCTAGGTGGGGTGTTTTACTCTATCACCTTGTTGCCAGAATTTTGGCAAGGCGTATCGCAAGTAAATCCAATTATTTATATGGTGAATGCATTTAGATATGGCTTCTTAGGTGTGTCTGATGTCGACTTATCGGTAGCATTTGGTGTACTTGGTTTATTTATTGTGGGGTTATTTACCTTAGCATTAACCCTTATTAAACGTGGTGTGGGGCTTAGACACTAATGACGGATGCAAATTCGAGAAGTATTGTATCGAATCAACCCGGCTTACATGAAAAGCTAGCCGAAATTGTTTTAAAGCACTTAAGTGCTGAATTTAAAAAGCCGATTGCAGAGCATACGCAAGCGGCTTTTGATCAAGTAAACGAAAAGGTGCAAGCGTTTGCAGGGCCTATTATTCTTGATTCCTGTTGTGGGGTAGGTGAAAGCACCGCAAACTTAGCAAAGCGCCACCCAGATGCGTTAGTGATTGGCATTGATAAATCATCACATCGTCTAGATAAGCATGATATCGAGTACAAGCAAACGGATGCGGGGCAGTACATTTTAGTGCAAGCTGATTTAAACGATTTTTGGCGCTTGGCGGTGGCTGCAAACTGGCAGCCAAGCCATCACTATCTGCTGTATCCAAATCCTTGGCCAAAAGCAAAGCATTTGCAAAGACGCTGGCACGGCGCTGCAATTTTTCCGTATATCGTTAAATTAGGCGGTCGCTTAGAGCTTAGAAGTAACTGGGATATATACGTTAAGGAATTTGCCCGCTCATTAGAGCTTGCAGGGCATAAGTGCGGTGTTGAGCTATATGAAAGCGATACTGCAATTACGCCATTCGAACGTAAATATTGGGCCAGTGGTCAACAAAGCCACCGCTTGGTGATCAACCTTTAATGAATATAGGGAGTTGGCGGTGCAAAGTGACTCCCTTGCATTAAAGTCACACCCGCGCGAGCTAGTGCGTCTGCTATTTGCTCGTTATCAACTTGCTCAGCGATTACATCTAATTTGAGTTGCTGAGCGTATTTCACCAAGTTTTCAATAAACAGATAGTTATCTTTATTAGTATGAATTTGGCTTACCAACCCTTTATCTAATTTCAAGCCATCGATCTCAAGCTTCCTAATGTGAGGCAAGTTTGAAAAGCCTGCGCCAAATTCATTAATAAAAACCTGAGCACCTTTATTCTTTAAAGTGCTAATAAAGGTTTTTATTTCACCAAAGTAAGCAATCGCATCGCGTTCATGGAATTGAAAGATAATATTATGGGGTTGTGGATAACGCCTTAGCTGTAATTCAAAAAACTCGCTCAAGCTTGGGTCAAGGATATCCTGTGCTGTAATGTTGATACTCCAGCGTACATTGGTTTTCCTAAATTGCTCAATACAACGAGTAAATATAGTACGTCTCAAGGGGCCATCCATGCGTGAGCGCTTTAGTACCATCATAAAGTAATCAGGTGCGTGAATACGACCAGTTGAACTTACCATTCTGGCAAGGCATTGATAATGATCTACGGCCTTACTTTGGTTGTTATAAATTGCTTGAAAATAAGGCACTATGCGATTGTTATCGAAGGCTTCTTTGACTTCTTTAGCAAGGAAAACGTTACTTTTAAATTGTTCTTCAACTTGTTTAAAAACATTTTCATAGCGTATTAAACGCTGGTTGTTTAGTTTGGCCTGCTGAAGTGCTATGTGGGCGTTTTCTATCAGTAATAATTTATTACCTGTAGCGACACCTGCGGATAAGCTGACATAAATAAACGGTTCTTTCAGTGCTGGGATCGCATTGTTAAAAGCGTTTATTACTTCGTCGATATTATGCTCATCAGTATGAGTACGTAATAATGCGATTTTATTGGTTGTTAAACGGTAAATACCGCCATCACGAGGTATACGTGATTGAAAGTACCTAAGTATGTTAGCCATCACTTTATCACTCACTTCACTGCCATAAAAACTGCTGATGTCTTCAAGCTCGTTGATGATGATAATCGCCAATTCCATACGGTGTTTGGTCGTTTTCTTTATGTGATATTCAAGGGCAACATGATTAGCAAAGCCAGTGCGTGCGTCTGTTGATAGCGAGCGTTTAAGCTGTAAGAAATATAATCCTGCTATAAGTAATGCAATAAAGAAGAAAAAGCTACTGGTAACCATCGCCCTTGTAACGCTTTGCTGAAGCTGCTGGTTTAAGTCACTTATAGTAATGTCTGCGCCAGTTATATAAGTTTGGCCATTATCATCGACAAAAGTAACAAAGATACTTTTAAAATACCCCCATTGATCCTGCGATATTTCAAAAACGGGTTCGGTCGAATAAAAGGCTTCTTTGTTAAGTTCTGTCGCTTCGGGGTAGGCATCTAAAAACTGTGTGACACGACCAGTGTTTTGATCTTTTTGAGTGTAACTTGAGGCGCTAAAGTAGACTTTGTCATCGCGAAGGACCATTGCATACACATAAGCAAGTTGCATTTGCTTTGCGTACTCAGAAAGGGCAAGACTCTTTTCTTTGTAGGTAGAACTGGAAATAGGTAGACCAGCATTGACTGTATTATGGTAGTCATCACCTAGGATATGCTTGACACTGACCGCTGCATTTAGCAATTTGCTATCGATATTTGCCATGATCTCACTACGTGTGGTTTCATAGGTATAATAGATATAGCCAAATAAACTAATAAAAAAAACGGCGAAACCATATAGCAGCCAGCTAGTTTTTTGCATTCCTTTGGGCATAAACGTTCCCTTTGCGGTTATCGTTTGATTATACTTAAAAAATACTTCTCTGATAGTATAAATTGACCGCAAATTTCATCAATAAATCATTTTTTTGTCATCGAAATTATGCCTTTTTAGCTTTATGCGAGACATTTTCGTGATATTCCAGTAAAGTTAGCCAATTTCGTAGCAACAGTGCCGCAAAAGTGTTCACCAAGATGTCCCATCATCAGGTGCATTTTTAGCTGCTAATTATGGGTATTAGGATGGATCAAAAGCGTTGTGCCGTCGCCTCTAAAGAAAGCTTGATTCGTATTTTTACGGTGCCAGAAGCACCAGACTCGACATTAAGTAAAATCGAATCTGAAATTTCTAGCAACTTAGCTGGGTTCTTAAATGAGAATATAGCTGCAATTGAAAAGCCTTTGCACGAAATTGAAAAAGACTTTCAAACGGCCACTATCCCAGAAGAGCCAACCTTTGTTTCTGATTATGCTCAAGATATTATGGAGCAGTTGGTTGCTCATTCAGTGCACACTGCTGCACCAAGCTTTATTGGTCACATGACCTCAGCGTTACCGCATTTTGTGTTACCGCTTTCTAAATTAATGGTCGGTCTAAACCAAAACCTAGTAAAAATTGAAACTTCAAAGGCATTTACGCCACTTGAAAGACAAGTTTTGGGCATGATGCATCACCTTGCTTATGGTGAAGACGACAGCTTTTATAGCAAATGGATGCACAGTGCGAAAACGTCATTAGGTGCATTCTGTTCAGGTGGCACTGTCGCTAACATTACTGCGCTATGGATTGCCCGCAACCGTTTATTAAAAGCCGATGGTGACTATAAAGGCATTGCTGCACAGGGATTAATCGCGGGAATGCTGCACTATGGTTACAAAGGCTTAGCTGTGCTTGTTTCTGAGCGAGGCCATTACTCATTAGGTAAAACCGTTGATCTACTAGGTATTGGTCGCGATAACATTGTCGCAATTGCAACCGGCGAAAATAATAAAGTCGATGTCGATGCGATGCGTAAAAAGGCTCATGAGCTTGAAGCGGCTGGCATTAAGGTAATGGCACTTGTGGGTGTTGCTGGTACGACTGAAACGGGCAGCATAGATCCACTAAATGAAATGGCTGATTTGAGCGAAGAACTTGGCTGTCATTTTCATGTCGACGCTGCATGGGGTGGTGCAACCTTACTATCTTCAAATTACCGCCACCTATTGAGCGGTATTGAGCGCGCTGATTCAATAACTATTGATGCACACAAACAAATGTATGTACCAATGGGAGCGGGGTTAGTGTTATTTAAAGACCCTGCAGCGACGGATGCTATTGAGCATCATGCGGAATATATTCTTCGTAAAGGCTCAAAAGATTTAGGCAGTCATACCCTTGAGGGCAGCCGCCCAGGTATGGCAATGTTAGTGCATGCTTGCTTACGTGTTATTGGCCGTAAAGGCTACGAGATGCTAATTGATCGCAGTATCGTGAAAGCGCGCACTTTTGCCGATATGATCAAGCAGGATGAAGATTTTGAATTAATCTCTGAGCCTGAACTTTGCCTATTAACCTATCGTTACGTACCAAAAGAAATCCAAGCGAAACTGAAAGAAGCAGACGAAGAAACTAAATTAGATATTTACGCTTCGTTGAATCGCTTTACTGCAAGCATGCAAAAGCGTCAGCGTGAAGCGGGTCGCTCTTTTGTATCGCGTACACGTTTAACACCTGCAAAATATGACCATCAGCCCACCGTGGTTTTTCGTGTTGTATTAGCCAACCCGTTAACCTCTAAAGCAATTCTAAAAGATATTTTAGCGGAGCAAAAAGAGCTGGCGAAAACCGACCCGGTATTTAAAAAATATTTAAGTAAGTATATGGATTAACAAAGGGAGCGTGATGCTCCCTTTTTATTATACCCAAGCCACCTCAAGATGCAGAATTCAGCGTTTCACAGGTGCTTAATATCAAGGCGTTACTTTGCAAGAATGGTAGTCCCTTTTAAGAAGTAACAACGATGAGAGTAAGTGCCTGTGAAGCGCCCGAAGGGTTGGTTTAAAAGCGATTTATACTGCGTTATTGATTTTAACAATAGAACCACTATTACTTGCAATCAATGCCTTGCCTAAATCGCTTTTAATTCCAACTGAAACTCGCATCTTGAGGTGGTTTGGGTATATTAACTAAAGCAGCTTGCTTTAATCACGTTACTGATAATCGCTTGTGATGGTTTAATTTTTTCCATCGCCAAAAACTCATCTGGCTGGTGGGCTTGGTTAATTGAGCCGGGCCCCATGACGATGGTTTCGCAGCCAAGCTGTTGAATAAAAGGGGCTTCTGTACAATAGTTTACAGCGACAGCGGGTTGACCTGAGATTTTTTCGGCCAGCTTTACAAGTGCTGTATCAGTGCTACCACTAAATGCTGGGATAGGTTCATGCATGTCGATAACGCTCACTGCATTTGGGTATTGGGCATTAATCTCTTCTGCGGCTGTTAGCAAAATCGCTTGTAGTTCTTGCACACTTAAACCTGGTAAAGGCCGCATATCAATGTGCATTTCACAACAACCACAAATGCGGTTGGCATTATCGCCACCATGAATATGACCAAGGTTCAAAGTAGGGTACGGAATTTCAAAGTGCTCAACTGAATATTTATTCTTTAATTCTTCTTTGATGATTAACAATTTTGTAATCATTTTATGCATGACTTCGATGGCGTTTAAACCACGTTCAGGATCTGAACTATGGCCTGAGCGACCAATTACTCGAATGGCTGTACTCATATGACCTTTATGAGTAAATACCGGTGTCATATCAGTTGGCTCACCAATGATGCAGCGCGCTGGTTTTAAGTCTGGGTGACGGCAAATTTGTTGCGCACCCGCCATTGTGGTTTCTTCATCGGCTGTGGCTAAAATTAAAAGTGGCTCTGTTTGCTTCGTAGCATCAAGCTCACTAATTGCTTGCAATACAAAGGCAAAAAAGCCTTTCATATCAATACTACCTAAGCCATAAAGTTTATTGTCATGCTCACTGAGTTTAAACGGATCGTAATTCCAGCGGCTATCATCAAATGGCACAGTATCAGTATGACCTGCAAGCATTAAACCGCCATCTCCTTTACCGCGTTTAGCTAATAAGTTGTAACGGCCTTTGCCGTTTTCAAGCTCTGTTATTTCACATGTAAAACCCAGGCTTTCGCACCAGTCTGCGAGCAAGGTAATTACTCCTTTATTGCTCATGCACAAAGAATCTTCAATCGCACTAATTGAAGGGGCAGCAATTAGCTGCTGATACATAGATATAAAAGAGGGTAGCGACATAAAAAAATCCAAAAATAATTATTCAATCTAATTGCATAACAATATAAAAGTATTTATGATGAATATCAATTCACTTTTTGAGCATAAATATTAGTAAAGCTGTACGATGAACACGAAACGACGATAACCTGATTTGATTACTTTAGACAGTGTTTTTATTCGCAATTGAGCGAGTAATTTTAGGCGTATCGATAAACAGATTTAATAGGTAAAAGTAAGCAATGAATGTAGTGATTATTGGCGCAAGTGGTTATAGCGGCGCAGAGCTAGCAAGTTTAGTTGCTAAGCACCCCAAACTGACCCTACAAGCATGTTATGTGTCTGAAGGGAGTTTAGATAAAGGCAAATTATTAAGCGATTTATACCCTGAGCACCTTGGATTGTTAGAGTATCCACTACAACCTCTAACAGCTGAGGCTTTCCAAGATATCGAAAGCAATGCTGACTATGTATGCCTGTGTACTGATCACAAGGTCAGTGTTGATCTTGCTCCGAAATTTTTAGCCATGGGTAAAAAAGTATTCGACCTATCTGGTGGTTTCCGTTTAGCTGGGAATGAGGATTACCTGACTTATTACGGTTTCGCACATGAACACCCTGCGCTTTTAGAGCAAGCAGCGTATGGTTTAGCCGAATGGAATAGCGATGCGATTAGTAAAGCGAGCCTTGTAGCTGTCGCGGGTTGTTACCCAACAGCGGCTCTTAATTCTTTAAAACCACTTAAAGAAGCAGGGCTATTAGCTGATCAAGCCATTATTGTTAATGCGGTGTCAGGTGTTACAGGCGCTGGCAGAAAAGCCAGTGTTAACACGCACTTTTGCGAAGTGTCACTTGCTCCTTATGGCTTGTTTAACCACAGACACACACCTGAGATTGAGCAGCACCTTGGTCACCCTGTGTTATTCACCCCACATTTAGGTAATTTCCCTCGCGGAATTTTAGAAACTATTTATGTGCAATTAAAACCAGGCGTAACAGCAGAGCAAGTCAGCGCGGCGTATCAAGTGTTAGCTAACGAGCCGTTAATTCGTTTACTTGGCAATAAAATTCCAAGCATTAAAGGCGTCGCTAAACAACCATTTGTTGATATTGCATGGCAGCAAAAAGGTGAGCAACTCATCGTTATGTCAGCAATTGATAACCTTCTAAAAGGCGCAGCTGGGCAAGCAGTACAGTGTATTAATTTAGCCATGGGTGAACCTCACCACACTGGTTTGGTAGGAGCGCTGTAATGAAAACTTGGATCATTAAAGTCGGTGGTGCTGTGTTAAATAGCGCAGATGCCGCAAAAGCGCTTTTTGATGTTTTAGCCTCTGAACAAGATAACTTTGTTATTGTTCATGGTGGTGGTGCCTTGGTTGATGCTTGGCTTAAAGACGCCGGCTTTGTAACTGCAAAACATCAAGGTTTACGTATCAGCCCAAATGAGCAAATGCCATATATTGTTGGTGCTCTTGCCGGTTGTGCCAATAAACAATTGATGAGCCAAGCAATCAGCGCTGGCCACAAACCTGTTGGTTTAAGCCTTTATGAAGCGGGTGTACTGGTATCTGAAAAACTTAAAGTATTGGCGCAAGTAGGTCAGTGCTCAGGGAGTTGTGACAGCGTGCTACCTAGCATGCTTGAACAAGGTCGTTTACCTCTAGTGAGCTCTATTGGTTTTGGGGAAGATGGCCAATGGTACAACGTCAATGCAGATGAAGCTGCAGCGGCTATCGCTAAAGAGCTTAATGCAGAACTTATTTTTATGACAGATGTAGAGGCTGTGCTTGATGCCAATAAGCAGCCACTACATCAACTTAATACGCAGCAAATCGAAACACTTATCCTTGAAGGAGTTATTCAGGGCGGGATGGAGGTCAAAGTAAAGACCAGCCTTCTTGCTGCCCAACATTTACGACGTGGTGTGTATATCTCAAGCTGGCTGAAGCCAGAGAACTTAGTCGCTTTATTAAAAGGCGAGCATGTAGGAACGAAAATTACACCATAGGTATTTCATGTTAAAAAATTTCTTAAATGGTCTTGAATTAGACCAAAAAGGCGCACTTAAATTACTAAACTTAGCGCAAAAAATTAAAGCAAACCCAACAGACTTCAGCCAAGCATTAGCGGGCAAATCAGTGGTTACCTTGTTTGAAAAGCCAAGTTTACGTACTCGTTTATCATTTGATATTGGTATTAATAAACTGGGTGGTCACGCAGTTTATTTAGATTCACAAAATGGTGCCATGGGCGCTCGTGAATCGGTTAAAGATTTTGCTCTTAATATCTCAACTTGGGCTGATGGCATTGTTGCTCGCGTGAATGCGCACAAAACACTGACCACACTTGCTGAATATTCATCGGTGCCTGTTGTTAATAGCCTATGTGATTTATATCACCCATGCCAAGCACTTGCTGACTTTCTAACGCTGCAAGAAGTGCATGGCGATGTTAGCAAACTAAAGCTTGCTTACTTAGGTGAAGGTAACAACGTCACACACTCTCTAATGCTATTAGCAGCCAATTTAGGCACTGATTTTGTTGCAGTTTGTCCTAAAGGCAGTTCGCCAGATTCGCAAATTCTCAAGCAAGCAGAGCAAATTGCAGCAATGAATGGCGCGTCTGTTATGGTGAGTGACAGAATTGAGGCGGCAGTTGGCGCAAATGCAGTCTATGCTGATACCTGGGTTTCAATGGGTGATAAAACACCGCTTGAGCAGGTAAAAGCTAAATATATGCCTTATCAGCTTAACCAAGCCCTATTAGAGAAAACTGGTGCGCAGACTGTACTGCATTGTCAGCCAGCGCATCGTGAGTTTGAAATTACCTCTGAGGTAATGGATGGTCCAGCATCAAAAATTATTCAACAAGCAGAGAATCGTATGCACGCGCAAAACGCTCTACTTGTCACATTATTAAATCCAAATTTTGTTTAAGGAACACCAATGAGTTCAATTAAAAAAGTCGTATTAGCCTATTCTGGTGGTCTTGATACATCGGCAATCGTGCCATGGTTAAAAGAAAACTACGGCTGTGAAGTAATCGCGTTTGTTGCTGATGTAGGCCAAGGCGCAGAGGAGCTTGAAGGCGTTGAAGAAAAAGCCATTGCTTCAGGTGCGTCGGAATGCCATATCGTAGACTTAAAAGACGAAATGGTCAGTGATTATATTTATCCAACTTTAAAAACGGGTTCTATTTACGAAGGCACTTATTTACTAGGTACGTCTATGGCGCGTCCAATCATTGCTAAAGCGCAGGTTGAAATTGCCCGTAAAGTAGGCGCTGATGCGCTTTCACATGGTTGTACTGGTAAAGGTAACGATCAGGTGCGTTTTGAGTCATGTTTCGCAGCCCTTGCACCAGATCTAAAAGTGATTGCACCATGGCGTGAGTGGGACTTATCAAGCCGTGAATCATTACTTGATTACTTAGCTGAGCGTAATATCCCGTGCTCTGCGTCAGCTACAAAAATTTATAGCCGTGATGCGAATGCTTGGCATATTTCTCACGAAGGTGGTGAGCTTGAAGATCCATGGTGCCAACCAAGTGATCAAGTATGGACATGGACTAACTCGCCTGAGCAAGCACCTAATGAAGCAGAATATGTAACATTAAACGTTGTTGAAGGTGAAGTGGTTGCTGTTAACGGTGAGTCATTAAAACCATATGACTGCTTAGTTAAATTAAATGACATTGCTGCGCCGCATGGTGTGGGTCGTGTTGATATCGTAGAAAACCGTTTAGTGGGTATGAAGTCGCGTGGCTGTTATGAGACACCAGGAGGCACTGTGATCATGGCTGCTCTTCAAGCGATTGACGAGTTAGTGCTAGATAAATCAAGCCGTAAATGGAAAGAAGTGCTTGGTGGTGAGTTCTCTCACTTAGTCTATGATGGTCGTTGGTTTACGCCATTAAAAGACTCGATTCTTGCAGGTGCTGAATCACTGTCTAAGTTAGCAACGGGTGAAGTAGTACTTAAGCTTTATAAAGGCCAAGTCACTGCGGTACAGAAAAAATCACCGAATAGCTTATACAGCGAAGATTTCGCAACCTTCGGCGAAGATGATGTATATGACCAATCTCATGCAGAAGGTTTCATTCGTTTATTCTCGCTTTCAAGCAGAATCTCAGCACTAACGAAAAAGTAATTTAATTATTGCCCTGCATTGCAGGGCAATAGCCGAATTTGGAGACAGTTCAATGGCACTATGGGGCGGACGTTTTTCTACGGGTCCAGATGAAGCGTTTAAACAATTCAACGATTCACTTCCTTTTGATTATCAACTTGCAGAGCAAGACATTATTGGTTCAGTTGCATGGGCTGGAGCGTTAAAACAAGTAAACGTTTTAAATCAGCAAGAATACGATGACTTAGTTGCGGCACTTAATAAGCTGTTAGATGAAGTTAAAGCGAACCCACAAGCAGTGGCTGTAGCAGGGCATGAAGATATTCATTCTTATGTTGAATCAGCACTGATTGATAAAGTGGGTGACCTTGCTAAAAAGTTACACACTGGTCGTAGCCGTAATGACCAAGTAGCAACAGATTTCCGTTTATGGTGTCGTGATACAGCTGAGCATATTCTTGCAGCAATCGCAGAGCTGAAAGGTGAGTTTATTGCCTTAGCTGAGCGTGAGCTTGGCACTATTTTACCGGGTTACACGCACTTACAGCGTGCACAACCTGTGTTATTTAGTCATTGGTGTATGGCTTATGTTGAAATGCTTGAGCGTGATGAGAGCCGTTTAAGCGATGCCAAAAACCGTATGAACTATTGCCCACTTGGTAGCGGTGCATTAGCCGGTACTGCGTACCCAATTGATAGGCAAATGCTTGCCGAAGGGTTAGGCTTTACCGGTGCTACACGCAATAGCCTTGATGCTGTATCAGATCGTGATTTTGTGGTTGAGCTATTAAGCTGTGCATCGATTTCGATGATTCACTTTTCGCGTATGGCCGAAGATTTAATTTTCTATAATTCGGGAGAAGCGGGCTTTATTGAGCTTTCTGATGGGGTAACATCAGGCTCTTCACTAATGCCGCAAAAGAAAAACCCAGACGCACTAGAGTTAATTCGTGGTAAAACTGGCCGCGTTTTTGGCGCATTCAGTGCCATGATGATGACATTAAAAGCGCTACCACTTGCTTACAATAAAGATATGCAAGAGGACAAAGAGGGCTTATTTGATGCGATGCCAACTTGGCTGGCATGTATTCATATGGCGCAAGCGTGTATCAAAGGCATTAAAGTTGATGCAGATAAAACATTAGCAGCTGCAAAAGGTGGTCACTCAAATGCGACTGAACTTGCTGATTATTTAGTGGCTAAAGGTATTCCATTTAGGGAAGGTCATCACATTGTTGGTACGCTCGTGCAAATGGCTATTGCACAAGGGAATAACTTAGAAGATTTAAGTTTAGAGCAATTTAAGTCAGTGCATAGCATTTTCGAATCAGATGTATATCCTGTATTAGAAATAGACGCCTGTATTAAAGCAAGACAAGCTCTGGGTGGCACCTCTCTTGAGCAAGTAACAAGTGCCATCAAATACGCAAAAAAAAACAGCAAATAGCGGTACGTGACGCAACCTTAAATGATGTTGAGTCTATTGCTAAGCTAATTCAGCATTGGGCTACGGTAGGTGAAAACCTACCACGGGCTAAGAGCGACATGATTCACTCAATTAATGAGTTTGCTGTCACGGAAGTTGAAAACCAAGTTGCTGGCTGTGCCTCGCTGTATATTTACGACACTGGTCTTGCTGAAATTCGCTCGCTTGGGGTGGACCCCGAATCACGAATTGCCGGGCAGGGGCGTCAACTTGTTGAATATCTGCTTAAAAAAGCCAAAAGCTTGGCGCTTAGTCGGGTAATTGTTCTGACAAGAGTGCCAGAATTTTTTGCAAGCCAAGGTTTCAGCTTTTGTAGCAAAGACAGTTTGCCAGAAAAAGTGATCAAAGATTGTGAGCTTTGCCTTCGTAAAGATAATTGCGATGAAGTGGCAATGGAATATATTTTAAAGCCAAGTAATAGCGCGGTGATCCCGTGTAAACACGTGGCTTAATTTTCCCTGGATAGGAAAAACGCACGGTTACCCCTGTGCGTTTTTTTATGTCTGAAATTTAGATTTACTGACTTTTATGATCAAAATGATCAACTTTTGTAAAAGTTGGATCGTTAATTGCTTTTATTATCAATGCGGTGGCAACGCCGCGATGAAGTATAAAAAAGCGTCAAAAAAATGAGAGCGCTTAACTCAGCTTACAAGCTATTGTAAGCTACACTGAAAAAACAATTAACTTAAAGGAATTAACTTATGCAAGTTTCAAACAATAGCCAATTGCAAATGCAAGCTTATAGCCAAATGCAACAAACAAAGCCTGCTTTGGAACAAACTACTAGTAATAAAACCCTGCAATCTGATACAGTAACTTTATCAAAAGAAGCGCTGTCTTTATCAGGTGGTGTAGAGATTCAACGTGGCGGTGGTATCATTATTGATCCAGATAAAAGGCCACAATAAAAATGGATAGTCGATGTTTTTGACAGATCATTTCGGTTTATCATTAGGAGCCCTAGTGGTTTGGGGCTTCATGATGGCTTTTTTCTTTAATATCTTTTTATATACAGCTACTCCGAAGAAAAATCTAATTTTATTATTTTCTTCTTTTATAATGTTTATCTCTTACTTTTCAAGTGATTCTTTCTTTTCTTGGTTCTCAACAACAGAAACTTACCTTCACTGGGCTGTCTGGGATTTAGTGACACTCTCTTTAATTCTTCTTTTTGCTAAATTTATAAAAGACCAAAAACCGACAGCTTTTTATTACGTTTGTACAGGGTTGTTAGTTAATACAGTATTGTTCCTTGCTATCTACTACGATATTTATGTCAAATACACAAAAGAGCCTTGGATTCTTTGGGATATATACTCTTTTGGAGTAAACATCGCAGATTTTGTGATGATAGTAGCACTGATAGTCGATAGAGACTTCTTAGGTTTAGTTAAACTTAAGGCATGTCTTTCAAGCTTACTTAAACACAAGGTTGCCCACCCTCAAGCTTAAATTATGTATATAGATGCTTTTTTGGGGGACTTATTAGGGGCCTTCATCGAGTGGGGCTTCTTGATGGCCTTTTTATTTAACTTAGCGGTTAATATTAATAAAACAGATAGTAGAGTTCTTGTTTTATCTTTTATTATGATGATTTCATACTTCATCAGTGGCTTCGTTAAGCTCTCTATTTATAGTTATCTGAACTGGTTTTACTTTGACTTACTAACTATAGCAGTGATCTTATATTGGATGTACTGTGCCAAGGTAGAAAACTTTTTCGGAACAACATACATCCTTTTAGGACTTATTCTTAACTCAATTCTAATGTTATCGATATACATAGATATTTTTATTTACGAAAACAAGTCAGAGTGGTTTCTTTGGACCTTGTACTCATTTGGCGTAAATACCATTGATGTAATTATGATTTTCGTACTGCTTTTTAATAAGGATTTTCTAAAGCTTCATCATGTAGTAGGGAGAATTTTTTCAAACGAAAAGGTTAAGAGCTTTGGCTGAGTTTCACAAGTATGTAAGTGCTTATCTAGCGACATTTATTATGTGGGGCTTTCTGATGGCTTTCCTATATAACATGGTTAGTAAGTCAATCGTGCCCAATGGTGACAAAACTTTAATGTGGATTTCGCTAACAATGTTTTTGTCTTATTTAGCCTCAGATCCACTAACCTCAGCTACTTTTCAGATTGAGTCGATGAGTTATGCAACTGCCTATGTAGTTTGGACAGTTCTAGATCTAACTTGTATTGGTGCAATACTGCTGATAACTAAGGATAAATCGATCTATAGTTACCCTGCAAAACTCTATGTAATATTAGGTTTATTAATTAACTGTTCTCTTTTTATCAGTATGTATATAGATATTAATATACTTGAGAATACAGAAGAGTGGTGGTTATGGGGCTTTTATACGGTTACAGTCAATATTGTGGATGCAATGATGCTCATCGCCCTTTTCAGTAATAAAGATTTTCTAGGGCTTGTGAAGCTATATAGGCGAGTTCGAGGCCAAGCTGAACCAGCTTGACCTCATTAGTTAGAAACGGAATTCCCAACTGGTTCTAAGGGCTGTGTTTGTTTCTGACTCATCGCCTATTTCATCTTTTGAAATAAGCCCCGTCACTTTCCACAGACCATTAAAGACAGATTGTTGATAACCGAGTTCCAACTGCAGCTGACTCATATCTGATGCGAGCTCAGCTTGCGCTGCTTCGCTTTCAATCCAACGAAGCTTAGCATGGCCACCATAACCGTTTAGAGTATGGTAATAGGCGCCTAGGATAGCCGATTTACTTTGTTGTGGTGTTGAGCTGCCAATTAAACGTGAGCGTTGTGTATAGCTACCAGAGCCATATACGCAATCACTAATTTGCTCACAAGTTTGCTCTGTATTGGAGTATTCAAAGTAGCTTTTTAATAGACTTTCTTTCGAGCCAAAATAGCTTTCAACACCTAGCGTATAAAATGGCTCGCTCGGTGCTAAGCCACTTTCATTTCGACCCATTACCTCAGCATAAAATGCCACAGGTTGCGCCGCTAAAGAGGTTGAGTACTTAACATCTAAGCTAGTTAAACGGTGTGTTGATTCACTGCTTTCGAGTGTAACAGGGTCAATTTCTAAGTTAGTTAAATAATCAGAGCCTGCACTGTTAATTGCTATTTCAAGGCCTGTTAATGGCGTACTTGCAAATCGGAGCGCCCAAAAGTCACCGTCATCTGAGCTATTTAGATATGGCTTTTGTTTGGCGTAAATCCCCGTTAACTGCCAGTTACCGATAAATGATAACCAACTTGGGCCTACATATTGTGTATTTGCTCTGGTAAAGCGAACGCCTTTCATTGGCGCCGCATTATTTGATAGTAGTAGGGCGTTATCGTTACTTGGCCCCCACCAATGGCTTACTTGCTCTGCACTAAGTGACCAATTACCCAGAAGTATGGCTAAATAGCTATCTTGGTAAGTAACATGCTGCTTATCAAGGGCGTCATCGGCGTAATTTACACTGACTTTAGCGCTAACACGCTTCCCAGTGATTGAACCATAACTATTTACACCGCTTTCTTGCTGGTGGCGTTTACCAAACCCTTGCTGAGACAGTGGCTCGCTGTTGTAGTTTAGGCGAATACCTGAACTAGTTTTTTGCTTTGCATTATCAAGAGCATGTTTTACATGCTGATACGCAAATAAGCTTTGCTCATCAAGTTGGCTGGTATTGGCAACGTCTAGGTCCCGTGCGATACCTTGCCACATTAATGGGTAGCTATTAATAGGCTGTTTAATAATGCCTTGGTTAAATAGCATTTCGATTGAAGCGCGAAGCAGTGGGTCGTCGCTTTCTATCCATGGCCCAGCAACACTTGGCGCAGAGATCATTAGTAATGCAGTTAAGCTAATGAACTTTTTTAATTTCATCCGTGAATTTTATCCTGTAAGGCTTTGGCTACAATAGGGTCAACAAACTCGCTCACATCGCCATTGTGGCGTGCAACTTCTTTAACTAGAGTTGATGATATAAACGAATTCTTTTCTGCTGGTGTTAAAAATACACTTTCTAGATCAGGGTTTAGACGACGATTCATATTAGCTAACTGAAATTCATAGTCAAAGTCAGACACAGCACGAATACCGCGAATAAGCACTTCGGCTTTATGGTCGCGAGCTAAATCAGCCAATAAGCCAGAAAAACCAATTACACTCACGTTATCAAGGTGCGCCAAAATCTTATTAGCAAGTTCAACACGCTCATCAAGGGTAAAGCAGGGTTGTTTACTAGGATTATGCGCAATGGCAACAATCACTTTATCGAACATTTTTGCCGCGCGATGAATTAAGTCTGTATGGCCATTTGTAAGTGGGTCGAAAGTGCCCGGATAGATTGCAGTAACGTTCATAACTATCAGCGATTTATAAATTTGCTTGCTATATTAACAGTGTTTTCTCGACTATGCAGCTTAGAAAATACGCGTATCGGATTAGGAACCTTCACCTATATAAGGTACTAAGCCGATTGAGGTTAATATTTTTCAAGGTAGTATTTAATTGTCGCGCATTTGTTTATACTGCTCGGCTGGGGACCGTAATAATCATAAAAAACAGAGTAAATAGGCTATGAGCACAAAGGATAAGATCATACACACCAGCATCGAATTATTTAATCGCCACGGTGAGCGTGCCATAACAACTAACCATATCGCTTCGCATATGGGGATAAGCCCAGGTAACTTGTATTATCACTTTAAAAATAAAGAAGATATTATTCGCCACATATTTGCTTTGTATAGCGACCATTTACATACCCACTTTAAGCCACTGACTCCTGACGATGATGCACTAGAAAACCTAGCGGGCTATCTTGATTCGCTATTTGAACTTATGTGGCGTTTTCAGTTTTTCTACGACAACTTAGGCGATATTTTATCTCGTGATGAAGAGCTGAAAAAAGGCTACATTGCGTTTCAAGCTGAGCTTTTGGAGCAAGTAAAAGAGGTACTTTTTGCATTACGAGAAGGCGGTATCATTTGTATTGAAGACGAAGATGTCACAGAGCTTGCGCATATGCTTAAAATGACCGTGAGCTTTTGGACACCTTACATCAAAGCTCGCCGCTTAAGCGGCGAACTTGCCAGAGCCGATATTTATAACGGTATTTTAAAGGTATTGCTGCTATTAAAAGCCCATTGCACCGAGCAACACTTAGAGCAAGTAAATCAATTAAGGGCAAAGTATTTAGCCCTTGCTGAAACAGAGCAAAGCGAACAATAACCCCGCAAAGCAGTTTATTTCCTAGACGCTATAATTTTTGTTATAATCGCGCGCCCTTGAGGTTGCTATACCTTAGGGCGTGTGAAATCCACAGTCTAAGAGTGAACTATGCTTAAATTTATCGTCAAATTACACCCTGAAATCGCGATCAAGAGTAAATCTGTTCGTAAGCGTTTTACCAAGTTATTAGAAAATAACATTAAGATCGTTTTGCGTCGTGTTGACGAAAAAGTGCAGGTAAGAAACAACTGGGACAATATCTCTGTTGTTAGCTTGCTAGACTCTGAGCAAGTTCGCTTAGATATTATCGACGGCTTAAAACGCATTCCAGGTATCGTACAGTTTATTGAAGTAACAGAAACAGACTTCGACTCAATCGACGATATTTACCAAAAAGCACTTGAACTAATCGGCCACACGATTGCAGGCAAAACCTTCTGTGTGCGTTGTAAACGTTCTGGTAAGCATGATTTCACATCGAGCGATGTAGAGCGCTACGTAGGTGGTGGTTTAAACCAGCATGTTGAAGGTGCGCGCGTTAAATTATCTCACCCTGAAGTGACTGTTCGCTTAGAAGTACGTGATGATAAAGCATACATTGTTACTCAAACTCACTTAGGTATGGCGGGCTTCCCGTTGCCAACACAAGAAGATGTATTATCGCTTATGTCGGGCGGTTTTGACTCTGGTGTTGCAAGCTACCAAATGATCCGTAAAGGTGCGCGTACTCACTTCTTGTTCTTTAACTTAGGTGGTGCTGCGCACGAAATCGGTGTTAAGCAGGCGAGTTATTATATCTGGAAACAGTTCAGCTCTACTCACAAAGTGAAGTTTGTTACTGTTGATTTTGAACCTGTTGTTGCTGAGATTTTAGAGAATGTTGAAAACAGCCAAATGGGTGTTGTGCTTAAGCGTATGATGATGCGTGCCGGTAGCCAAGTTGCAGAAAAACTAGGTGTACAAGCGCTAGTGACTGGCGAAAGTATTGGTCAGGTATCAAGCCAAACATTGGCTAATCTAAGTGTGATTGACCGTGTGACGGAAACTTTGATCATTCGCCCGTTAATCCAACACGACAAGCAAGATATTATCAATATTGCGCGTCAAATCGGCACAGCAGAGATGGCAGAAAGCATGCCTGAATACTGTGGCGTCATTTCTAAAAAGCCAACGGTTAAAGCTAAAATCAAAACTATTCTTGCCGAAGAAGCTAAGTTTGACTTCGACGTGCTAAATACAGTTGTTGAAAATGCACGTGTGATGGATATTCGCGATATCGACACCGAAGCAAAAGAAGAGGTGAAAGAAGCTGAGTCTGTATCTGATTTACCTGAAGGGGCGGTTGTTGTTGATATTCGCTCACCTGAAGAAGAAGACGCAAACCCACTAGAACTTGAAGGTATTGAAGTTGTACATTTACCTTTCTTCCGCTTAGCAACTAAATTTGGTGACTTACCAAAAGATAAAGAATATTACTTATATTGTGCTAAAGGTGTGATGAGTCAGCTACAAGCGCTGATCTTGCACGAAGAAGGCTTTAGCAACGTAAAAGTGTATCGTCCGTAAGAGATACTGATAAAAGCGCGAAATGTTCGCGCTTTTTTAATACCTGAAATCATTACGAGAACTTTCCCCTTGTAGCTTAACTTTTTATTTTTATCATGCTGAGCATTGCTTGATTATAGGGGGTTTTTATTCCTAACTTAGCGCCTTGCTCGCACACATAACCACAAATTGCATCAATTTCAGATTCTCGATTATGGCTGATGTCTTGTTGCATAGAAGAAAAGTTTTCAGCGGTGGCTGTCATCACAGAGTAGGCTTGATCCAGCGCCTCGCTGAGTTTTACTTTAACCCCTTGTTTATTGGCAACCAAGCAGGCCTCATTGAGTAAATTAATAATGCGTGTGTTAAATTGCGGTGCACGTAGCTGGCCATTTTTTACGTTATGAATTGCTGTTAACGGGTTAATGGCAATATTCACTAACAGTTTTTGCCATCGCAATGAGTGAATATCATCGCTCACAGAAAAATGCGGCAAGTAACTAAACTGCTGCTCAAGCTCGTTGAGCCTTTCGCTTGCAGCAGCATTACATGCGCCTAGCACACTTTCACCATTACCTGTATGGTTTACGCTATAAGGCGTTGTTTTAAAACCAGCTAAACGCGTGGTTAAAAACGCTAATCCTTGCGTATTCAAAAGCTGGGCATTAAGTTCATCAACATTACCCATGCCATTATGAGAAATAACGATTTGGCATGTTCTACTGAGATAAGGTTTTATTTGCTTAAAGGCCGCTTGAACTTGAAATGCTTTTACTGTTATTAACACCAAATCAAAGGGCGCTGTATGACCAAGCTCTTTGTGATTAATGAGATGGGCTTTGATAGGGTGTGATTTACCATTGCTTGCTTGATAAAAACGTGTGGTCAGGGTCGGCTTACGGGTCAGTAATGTGATGTCATGTTGTGCAGATAAAAAATGGCTAAACAATAAGCCAATCGCACCATCGCCAACAATTAAAACATTAGCCATTACGTTGCTTTCTACCTAAATGAAAACCAAGTTTTATAGCAAAATAGCTGATGGCACCAATAAAGTCAGCGATAAAGTCACCAACCGAGGCTTGACGGTAAGGCAGCATATCTTGCATAAACTCAATGGCCGCACCATATCCGGCTAACAGTAAAATTTGCACCATAAGTGGTAATTTAAAGGCTTTATCCATCACCAAAGCCAGTACAAAGAAAATACCAAAATGCGCCACTTTATCTACGTGTGGGAAGAGGTTACTCACCCCTTTAATTTCTTTGGCAAACAAAATCGTAAAGCCAATAATGCTGGCTAAAAAGATAACTTGGTAAACACGCCTTGTCACAATAAACCCTAAAAATGCCGAAATTGAATGGCCAGTATATCAAACAATTTTTGCATCGCACCTGAACAAGCCGGATAAAAATAGAAAGAATCGACAAATAAGCGTTATAATTGCCAACCATAAATGAATTTAAAAAAGACTATGTTAGGAGAACCCTATGCCTTCATTTGATATTGTTTCTGAAGTAGAAATGAACGAAGCGCAGAATGCAGTAGATAATGCAAAGCGTGAACTAGAGACACGCTTTGATTTTCGTGGTGTTGATGCATCAATCGAACTAAGTGATAAAGTAATCAAGTTAAAAGCAGAAGCACCGCAACAAGTAATGCAACTTTTTGACATTCTTGCTGCGAAAATTTCAAAGCGTGGCTTAGATGTATCTAGCCTTGAGCTTAAAGATGAATCGCGTAGCGGTAAATACGTAATGCGTGACGTTGCTCTGAAGCAAGGTATCGAAAAAGACGTAGCGAAGAAAATCGTTAAGTTAATCAAAGATTCAAAAATTAAAGTACAAGCTGCTATTCAAGGTGAAGAATTACGTGTAACTGGTAAAAAGCGTGATGATTTACAAGAAGCAATGCAAGTTGTTCGTACTGCTGATTTAGGTCAACCATTCCAGTTCAAAAACTTCCGCGATTAATACTCTATGTTTTTAGCTTTAGGCTGTAAGTTTTAAGCTATAAGCCTACAAGTTTTTGAACTTTACAAGGAGCGTATTTTGAGACAAATATTAGGTTACAGAGAAAAAGATATCTTCTAGCTATTTTCAGCTAGAGGATATTTATGTCAGTAAAAAACAAAACAATTGACCGTAATAAACACGGTAAAATAAACAGAAAATACACAGGTCCATACAGTACTTACTTTTACCAAAAAACACCAAGTTGGTGGGTGAAAATGACAATGACCAAGCCAAGAAGACGCTTAAATAAAACTCTTTCCAAGCTTGTGCTGAATGGTGCTGACCCAGAAGGAATTGTTTTTCCGTTAGGAAACTCAAAACCTCATGATTATTTCTGGTAATCATTGTTTTATAAAAGCCAATCAGCATGCTGATTGGCTTTTTTACTTTAGGCTTACATCTTAGCACTTAACTTGCAGCTTGAAGCTTTAGACTTAAAACTTTGTTTTAGAAGTATAGCCGTCCATTGACTTTCCTCCCCAAAATCATCACAATAACGGCCTATTTTCGAGGTGCTTGCTGTATCTTCAGATACGTTTTATTTCAAAGAGTGAAATAGTCGCAAGATAATCGGGAAGTTGGTGCGTTTTCAGGGAGAAAGCAATGCCAACACTGCCCCCGCAACGGTAATGTAGATGCCATGCATGTACAGAGTCCGGAGACCGGCCTTGAAGTAACTTACTATTCGCGTGTGCGGTGGGCACAGGCTAGGGGATATCATGCTAAATAAATCTGCGTTAGGCGTAGCGGTTGCTGCTGCGTTGTCTTTTTCTGTATCTGCTGACGAGCAATCAATCGAGCACATCACAGTTTCTGCCAATAAATTCGAACAATCAATTAATGATGTATTAGCCAGTGTTACTGTCATCGACCGCGCTGATATTGAAGCAAGCTATGTTCGTGACTTACCAAGCTTACTAGCCACTCAAGCAGGCTTTCAAATTAATGCCAATGGTGGTTTTGGGCAAAGCTCTGGTGTGTCATTACGTGGTGCAAGTTCTCGTCATACACTTATTTTAATTGATGGTGTACGCACAGGCTCTGCAACACTTGGCTATAAAAGTATTAGCAATATTCCTTTAAACAGTATTGAGCGTGTTGAAGTAATTAAAGGCTCACGTGCAGCTGTATATGGTTCTGATGCGCTAGCTGGTGTGATTAATATCATTACCCGTAAAGCACAAAACACGACCTTAGATGTTACTTTTGGCTCAGACTCTTACCAAGAGTACCAAGTAGCGACAGGTGGTCAGTTTGCAGGTGTTGATGTTGCCGTTAATGCCGGTTATGAAAAAACAGATGGTTTTGATGTTCTGCAAGGCTTAGCGCCAGATGAAGACGGCTACGAGAACAAAAACCTTGGCTTTAATCTTGGTTATCAAAATGAGCAGTTAGGTGAGTTTTTAGCGCAAGCACAATACTCAGAAGGCGAAGCAAAATACGATAGCGCTTATAGCCCTGCAGACAGCACCGTAGAAAAAGGCGAGTTCGAAAATTACCAAGCTTCACTAGGTTGGAAAAAAGCTTTCGAAAAACACAGCCATGCCATTGATATTGCCATATCAAGTGACAGTTCAGATGACTCGCGCATTGATTACACGGGTGCAACGGTGGTTGATAAGTTTGAAACTGAGCGTGAGCAAATTGATTACAATGGTCAATACTTTTTCAATCAAGCACTGACTCTTAGTGGCGGTCTGAATTGGTATAAAGATGAAGTGAACACTAACTCAGGTACTTATTTAAAAGACAGCCGTGAAGTATTCGCTGCGTTTGTTGGCGCTTATTATGACGACGAACACGTGCTGGCAAACCTAACCGTTCGCCAAGATGATGATCAGCAGTTTGGTGATGAAACAACTTACACTGCAGCTGTTGGCTATCACTTAAATGACATCGCGACATTCCGCGTAAGTCAAAGCACAGGTTTTAAATCTCCAACATTTAATGACCTATATTACCCGGGCTCAGGTAACCCAGAGTTAAACCCTGAAACATCAGATAACCAAGAGCTTGGCTTATCACTCAATGTGAATGATATCAGCCTTGATATTGCGATTTTCCGCAGCGAAATCGACAACAAAATCGCTTGGGCACCAAATGCATCAGGGCAGTGGATCCCAACTAATATAAACGAAGCTCGCCACGAAGGTGTTGAGTTTAGCTTTAAAAACCAAGTGTTTGGCTTTGATCACAGCTTTAACTTTACCTACCTTTCTGCGGAAGATACTGAGACAGGTCAGTCACTAACCTATGTGTCAAATCACAGTGTGAATTGGTCATTAAACAAAGCATGGGGTGATTTTGATGCTGGTATCGATATGCAATACCGTGGTGATCGTGATGGCAAGTTAACGCACTTACCATCGTATACGTTATGGAATTTAGTTGGTCACTACCAAGCGACTGACAACTTAACAGTGTCACTTCGTGTAGAAAACCTATTCGATAAAGAGTACAACGCCGTTGATGCCTATGGTACAGACCTAGATGGTGATTACATCAACGACGAATTTTATTATTACAACACGGCCGAGCGTCGCTTGTTTGTAGGTGCCCGTTATCAGTTCTAATAATAAGGAAAATTATTAGTTCTGCGTTTAAAAGCTCGCTACCTACTTAGCGGGCTTTTTTCATTTAAGTTTAGCTGCGTAATACTGTTCGAACTTTGCAAGCTTTGGGGCAATAAGAATACTGCAATAACCTTGATTTGGGTTTTCATTGTAATAGTCTTGATGGTACTGCTCTGCAGGGTAAAAGTTTGTAAGCGGACTCAGCTCGGTGACAATCGGCTCACGAATTTGCTTTTGTAAAGCATCAATCATGGCTTGAGATTCTGCTTTTTGCTGTTCATTATGATAATAAATAACACTGCGATACTGAGTGCCGACATCATTACCTTGGCGGTTTAATTGTGTGGCATCGTGTAAAGTGAAGAACATTTCAAGCAGGGTGTTATAGCTCACGATACTACTGTCAAAATCGAGCTGAACCACCTCAGCGTGACCCGTTAAGCCAGTACAAATTTGCTGATAACTAGGGTTTTCAATCTCACCGCCTGCATAGCCAGAGCTGACATTAAGCACGCCTTTCACACGTCTAAATGCGGCATCAATACACCAAAAGCAGCCGCCGCCAAAAGTGGCGATTTGTATGTTGTTATCCATATTAAACTCCCTTATCGTTTTGCTGACTATAGCCGAAAAAACAAAACGCCGTAAAGACGGCGTTTTGTATCAATAAAGTGCGTTTTAAATTTCTTCTAACGGCTTGTCTTTTGCTTGTTGTTCTAACTTGCTTTGTAAGTACTCAGGCGACTGAGTATTTCGAGCAAGTGCACTGTATGCTGCAGGTACCACGAATAAGGTAAGTAAGGTTGCAACAATAACACCAGTAAACACCACCACACCAATTACCATGCGGCTTTCTGCACCTGGGCCACTTGCAAGAACTAGCGGTACCGAGCTCATCACTGTGGTCAATGAGGTCATAATAATTGGGCGTAAACGCTGCGTAGCAGCTTGGCTAATCGCTTCGTTAAACTCAACGCCTTTATCGCGCAGTTGGTTGGCGAACTCAACAATCAAGATACCGTTTTTCGCACTTAAACCTATCAGCATTACAATACCAATTTGGCTGTAAATATTAAGAGTAAGTCCGGTGTACCACAAACCAAATAATGCTCCCACTAAACCAAGTGGCACAGTAAGCATGATCACAAATGGGTGAATAAAGCTTTCAAACTGGGCTGCAAGTACTAAGAAGGTGACTGTCAATGCCAGTATGAATACATAGGTCATTGCCGATGCGCCTTCATAGAACAGCTGGGATTCACCCTTGTAGTCGATTGCACCGTCGATGTCGTTTTCTTCTGCTGCAACTTGATTTAAGAAGTTAAGCGCTTCTTCTAGGGTATAACCATCTGCTAAGTTCGCACTTAACGTAATTGCGCGCATACGGTTATAACGGTTTAAACGCGATGCAGTGGCTTCTTCTTTTAAGCTAATTAAGCTATCAAGCGGTACTAATTCGCCACTGCGTGATTTTAAATAGATATTTGAGATATCAGTCGGATTAGCAAAGTCTTCTTTGGTGCCTTTTAAAATCACATCGTATTCTTCACCGCGGTCGATAAAGGTCGTTACGCGGCGTTGGCCTAACATGGTTTCGAGTGTGCGGCCCACATCCGATACAGAAACCCCTAAATCAGCGGCTTTGTTTTTATCAATGTTGATTAAAAACTGCGGGAACGTTTCTTTGTAATCGTGATCGATTCTTACCAAGCCTGGGTTTTTCTCAGCGCGCTTAATAATACGGTCTCGCCAATCGGCTAGTTGGTCGTAATCGTTACCTTGCAGTACAAATTCAATCGGGCGAGATGAACCACCGCCACCAATACCACGGCGCATAATTGCAAATGCACGCACATCGGTCACTTCAGTCATTTTGCCGCTGATTTCGTCCATTACTTCCCATGTTGAGCGTTTACGCTTATCCCAGTCGGCCATACCAATGATAGCAACACCACCTTGGCCACCCCAGCCAGGTACACGAACAAGCACTCGGCTTAATTCACCAGATTCAGAGTAAGGCATTAAACGTTCTTCAATTTTTGCCATGTTTGCAGCGTTATTTTCATAACTTGCGCCCTCAGGACCACTCATCATGATAAAGAAAGTACCGCGGTCTTCTTTTGGCGTAAGCTCTGATGGCACTTTTTGAAATAGCATAAAGCTGGCAACACCAGCCAAAATCATAGTCAGTAGCAAGCTCCATTTACGGCTCATATTTGAAGCCAGAGAGTTACGATAGGCGTTTTCGATTTTGTTAAAGGTTCTATCCATCCACTGGCTAAACTTGCTTTCTTTTTCTGAAGCTTTCAATACTTTAGAGCAAAGCGCTGGAGAAAGTGTTAATGCTGTAATACTAGAGAAGAACACTGCGGCGCTTACTGCCATCGCAAATTCCGTGAATAGGGCACCAATACGGCCATCCATAAACACTAGCGGCACGAACACCGCAATCAGTACGAGGGTGGTGGCAATAATCGCAAAGCCAACTTCACGGGCACCACGAAATGCAGCAAGCAGTGGTGGTTCACCCAGCTCTATACGGCGGTGAATATTCTCAAGCATTACAATCGCATCATCCACTACCAAACCGATAGCAAGCACGAGTGCCAGAAGAGTTAACAAGTTGATTGAGTAACCCATAGCGAGCAAGAACATAAAGCTACCCACTAACGCCACTGGTACGGTTACAGCAGGCACTAGGGTTGCGCGAATATTGCCTAAGAATAGGTAAATAACTAATACAACCAGCGCCATTGAAATCCCAAGGGTTCTATATACTTCATCAATAGACTCTTTGATGAAAATAGATGAGTCATAGCTGTCTTGAATGGTGGTGCCTTCTGGCAGGTTTCGCTTAATTTTTTCAAGCTCAGCGCGGGCATTATCAACCACGGTTAGGGTATTGGCTTTGGCTTGCTTGACGATACCCAAACCAATCATATTACGGCCATTACCACGGAATAAGCTTTCGTCGTCAGCAGCTTCTAGGTGAACATCGGCCACTTCACCTAAACGTACTAAATAGCCATCATCACCACGTTTGATCACTAAGTTTCTAAAATCTCGCTGATCTTTATAACTACGCGCGGTACGTACTGTAAAATCACGGTCGATAGATTCGATTTCACCGGCGGGTAATTCAACGTTTTCAGTGCGTAAGGTGTTTTCAATATCGCTACTGGTAATACCGCGTGCTGCCATCGCTTTACGGTTTAACCAGATTTTCATGGCGTATTTACGCTCGCCACCCACGCGTACGTTAGAGACACCATCAACAACGGCTAATCGGTCAACAATAAAGCGCTGTGCGTAATCAGATAACTGCAATGAATCCATGGTAGTACTATTTAGTACGAACCAGGCAATAGGGCTTTCATCACTGTTTGACTTAGAGACCTCTGGCGGGCGAACTTGCTCTGGCAAGCTATCAAGGGCACGGGCGACACGTTCACGTACATCGTTTGATGCAGCATCAATATCGCGGCTGATATTAAACTCAATGGTGATATTTGAGCGGCCATTTCGGCTTGATGAGTTAATACTTTTAATGCCTTCGATACCCGAAATGCGGTTTTCGAGTACTTGGGTGATTTTAGTTTCAATAATCTCTGCGCTGGCACCCGTGTAATCGGTGCTCACACTAACAATCGGTGTTTCAATATCTGGGTATTCACGCAGGGGGAGCATAGAAAATGCCACCAAACCAAAGGTAAGTAACAACAGGTTTATTACGATCGCAAAGACCGGGCGTTTAACGCTAGTATCAGTAATTTTCATGGTTTAGCCCTTGATACTTACTTTGCTGCCAGTACGGATCTTAATGATGCCTTCAGTCACGACTTGCTGACCATTTTCAAGGCCTTTATCAATAGCTACCCAGCCATTGTGACGACCCGCCACATGTACTTCGACTTTGTTAGCAACGCCATCTTCAATTTGGAACACGTAGTGTTTGTCTTGCTGAGGAATGACGGCTTTCTCTGGTACCATAAGCGCTTGGTTTGAGCTTAACTCTAATGCGGTATTTAACAGCATACCTGGGCGTAACAGGCCTTTTTCATTGATAAAGCTTGCTGTCACTTCAACGCTACGAGTGACTGAATCGATACGCGAGCTAATGTGGGTCACTTTACCGTTGAAGGTTCTATCTGGGTAAGCATCGTTTTGGGTCATCACTTTCATTCCTAGCTGTAACTGCGCTAGGTATTTTTCTGGTACTTTAAAGTCGACTTTAATGATGCTGATATCATCAAGGGTGGTGATGTTTGTAGTATTGCTAACATAAGTACCAATTGAAATTTCGCGCTTGCCAAGTAAGCCAGAAAACGGTGCTTTAATCGTCATTTCGGCAAGTTTTGTTTTAGCGCTTTCAAGTTGTGCTTCGGTTGCATCAACACGTGAAAGCTGCTCTTCTAGTAAAGATTTAGCCGTTGATTGTGAGCGTGATAGTTCAGTGAGACGATCAAGTTGACGGCGCTCTTCGCGTAAATTAATGCTTAGCTCTTTAACTGCTAATTCTTCTTCTTGAGACTGTAACTGAACCAGTTTTTGACCTTTACTGACTAAGTCGCCATCATTGAAAAATATATCTGTAACATAATCGTTTTGCGCACTGCGAATATAGATCGCTTGGTTAGCACGAGCACTACCTATTGCTTCTATGAGCACAGCATTTTCTTCAGATGTGACAGTGTGAGCTGTTACTTGAGTTGCAGCGCCTGAGAAGTTGCTCTGCTCACCTTGGCTCGAAGGAAGGTATAAGTAAATGCATAACCCTAGAAAAAGGGTAATAATAAAAGGGAATAGTGCCTTACCAGATTGTGTAGAGTACATCGTCGTGTTACCAGAAATTTAGTTGAGTGTAGTGTACAAAATTAGTACGTGCCACGTATGTCAGGTATCTCATAAATTTGTGCATTTAGCGTAAAAGTGAAAAGTTATGCTAATTTGTTCCTTTATTGTGACAAATTAAGAAAGGTTTAGAATGAGTAAAGCACCAAAGTGTAATTATTGTTTAACGCTCAGAAAAATAATATTGGTCACAATTGTGATGTTTATTTTTTACTTCTCTGTTTATGGATAAAAATCTTCCTGCACTAAAAGTGCGTGCTCAATCATCTCGCCATGGCAGTGAGTTTTTAATTGTTGGCGGAATTGGGTTAATCATTATTATGCTGGTTAATTTATTGAGACCCGGTGAAATTAGCATTGTTGAGATTTTTTTAGCCACAACCTGCATAGCGGCAATTTTTATTGGCTTTTTAAAAACTCAAGAACCATACTTTAGCTTAACTTTTACTCAGAATTTGCTTATTTATCATCATAAGATTGGGAATTGGCAGTTAAATCGTGCTAATTTTCATCATAGTGGTATACCAAAAGTGGAACAGGGCTTAGAATACCTTGAGTTAAATGCAGTTGGTATTAAACTCAATAACATAGATGAATTTTTAACACAGATTCACCCAAGAATTGCCGGACGATTACTTATCGAGCAACGTCATTTATTTATGCAAGTCATTCAAAAGTATTGCAAAAATGGTGATTGCCCATCAGAATGGTTAATAGAAGAGACGGACTACACGGCCCCTAGTGGTCAGATTTATAAAGGATTGATTGCCATGTTTGCCAATCGTACGCAACATCTAAGGCAGTTGACAGGATACGATTTACTATTACCTGCCAATGTTCTTGATGTTGATATTTGGCAATTCAGTGCTGATTTGAATCGTTGGAAACTGAACCCTAAAGAGTTTTTAGAGGCTCGCTTACAGAAAAGTAAGCTATAGGCGGCAGTTATGTAGTAGGAAAAGACTATGAGTCAAGAACGTTCTTTTATTAAAAGCGGTCGAAACACAATTATACATAAAGATAAGAAACTCGATTTAGTGGTTGTGAATGGTGAGAACCATCCGCGCATTAAAGTTACGCAAAATGGTTTAGAGCCATTTAAAGAAGACCTGCCAAAAAATCGTCGCGAGGCTAAAGAGCGTTATTTAGAAATGGTGTATGTATCAAGCCCAGATGTATTTGCAGAAGAAAAACGTTTGTTGTTTATCCAAGCCCTAGATGGCAGAGAATACAAAGTAGATTACAGTAAAATAGGCACCAAGCTCTTCGTTCGTATCCACCAAGAAAGTTATTTATAACCCCAAGTTTGGCATTTTAATTGCTAGTTGTTAGTTTATTTGGCAGCCGGTTATTGCCGGCTTTGTATTTTAAGGTGGTATTCATGAGATTAGTGCCTCTTAGCCTAATAGCATTAACAACATTAACAGCTTGTGGTGGTGGCGGTTCGAGTGATTCGAATACAATCGCAGCGACAGTTAATGCTGGTTCAGATCAACAAATTATTGAAAAAAGTGAATTTACTGTCTCAGCTAAAGGCTCTCCTGCAGATGGTACCTTTACCTGGGAGCGTGTCAGTGGCCCCGCAGTAGAAGGTTTTCCTGCCGAAGGTGCTGAACAAACCATTACAGCTCCTGATATTAAACTTAACTCAGAACTTGTTTTAAAAGTAAATTACCAAACCGACGATGGGCAACTTGTTTCCGATCAGGTCAGTATTTTTATTACCTCGAATAATCAACTGCCAGTTGCAGTGATCACCCAAACTGCGCCAGAAGAGTTACCGTCAAAATATAATGATGTGATCACATTAAGTGGCGAAGAATCTGCTGATATAGATGAAAACGGAACAGTTGACAGTTATTTATGGACTCAACTTGATGGCCCTGATTTAACGGCTGACAGCTACAACAACCAAACCATTAGCTTTACTCACCCACTACTTGAATCAAATACAGCGATGACATGGCGTTTAACTGTAACGGATGATGAAGGTGGCTCAGCAAGTACTGAGGCGTCGTTCACCTTAAACAAAACGGTTGAGGTAATTATTGCTGATGCAGGTGTTGATCAGCAGGTTATCGAGTTTGATACCGTAACCCTTGATGCCAGCAATAGTGAAATTGTGACGGCAACAAAATCATGTTTTTGGCAGCAATTAACAGGCGAAACCGTGACCTTGGCAAACCAGAACCAATGTATCACCACGTTTGTAGCCCCTGATGTTGATACCGATTCAGAGCTTAGTTTTGAAGTTACCGTGACAGACAGTAAATCGCGTAGCGACACAGATACAGTGATTATTGATATTAGCCCAAAACCACTGGGGTTAATTAACGATACCGGGATGAGTGATTGCTACAACAATTCGCAAAAAATTAACTGTGACAGCGAAGACTTCCCAAGCCAAGACGCAGATATAGGTCGTGACAGCGTCGCAAATCAGCTCGATAAAGTCGGCCTAGGTGATTTGGCATTTGATTTTACTAAGATGAATGAGTTTGCTGACGAACTTCCAGATGATGCGACTAGCTTTAGTTGCGTACGCGATAATGTAACTGGGCTTATTTGGGAAGTAAAAGAAGCCAGTTCAACATTGCCACCGGCAACCTCCGAGCGTGCAGCATCAAATCATTATACTTGGTATTTAAATGGTTCAAGCGGTGTGCAAACGGGTAGTATACAAGGGGCTGCGGGCTCTACCTGTCCAAGCACCAGTGACTGTGGCCTACAAACTTACATTAATGATGTGAACAGCAGCGACTTTTGCGGTGGTACAAACTGGCGTGTGCCAACTTACACGGAATTATTAGGGTTATTAGATTATGCCAAGCAAGGTGAGTCTACGTTACTTAACAGTGACTTCTTCCCAAATCAACCAAGTGATACTCAGTTAAGCACTGGTAGCAGTTCATTTATGCCTTATTGGACTTCGCAAACCGCGGCAGACGGTACAAGTTTATCGCAAGCTTATATTATCGATATGAGTAGTGCTAATGATTTAGCGTATCCGAAAAGTAACACCGCCTTTGTGCGCTTAGTTAGAACGCCAGGAGAGTAATATGCGAAAGTTACCATTAATTACAGCACTTACTGTTATTGCTCTACAATCGGGTTATGCCGCTGCGCAAGTATGTTATAGCGCTGTCAATGAAACGACTCCTGATAGCCGCTTTGTTATTAACGAAGATGGCACAGTGAGCGACAGCGAAACAGGTCTAATGTGGCAACGTTGTACGTTTGGTCAAAGCTACAACACTGAAACGGATACGTGTGAAGGTAATAGTCAGCAGCTTACTTGGGGCGAAGCTTTACGCGGGGCTGAAAATGCAACCTTTGCTGATTACAGCGATTGGCATGTGCCCAATGTTAAAGAGTTAGCAAGTATTTTAGAGCATAGTTGTGTGCAGCCTAGTATCAACGAAAACGCATTTTTATCGACTAAGCTGCAAAACTATTGGAGTAGCACTTCAGGGATCAGTCGTACTGATCTAGCTTGGGTCTACCAGTTTGATAAAGGCATTAACAGTCTTCACGCAAAAACGTCCGATGTTTATTTGCGTTTAGTGCGCTACGAAAAGTAGCCTTTAATAATCTCTAACCGCGCTTGCTCAAGCGCGGTTTTTATTTCTGCGCCTTTAATACCTTGTGCAATAAACTGTTGCGGGCTGACTGCTCGTGCTTGCGTGGCTGCGTTTTTGAGAGAGTCATAACAAACTACAGGCTGTTGGTGACTAACTTCTAATGTTTTGAGTACTTGCTCAAAACGTTCAGGGCGACGCCATAAATCAAGTTGATTAAAGCAAGCAAAAACGGTCTCGCTAGTCGGCTTTTCTGCACTTAAACTTGTTTGATGAGTTTGGCTAAACAGCGCTAAATCGCGCACTTCATTAGGTAAGCGTATGTTGCTAGCTATCGCTTTTATCTCATTGCTTGAAAGCGCTAAGGTAACTTGGCTGAATAATAACGCAGTGTCACTAATTTGTTGTTCATTCGCATAGGCAAAGCGAGCTTGTAAGGTACGGTAAAGCTCATCACACCATTTACTTTCAAGCTCAGGGCTAATTACATACAGACCATGGATGCTGGCAAGTACATTTAGAAACTCGCTAAATGCGCCATCACTGAGGGATTTTTCGCATTCTAACCAAACGCGTTCAGCAGTTAGCGTGTTCAGTTCACCGGCTTTAACCATCTCGGTCAATAGTGACTGGGTTTCTGGCGCAATAGTAAAACCTAGGTAATGATAACGAGCAGCAAAGCGGGCTACTCGCAATATGCGTAGAGGGTCTTCACTAAAGGCATCTGAGACATGGCGTAAGACACGATTTTCAAGGTCTTGCTGGCCAGAAAATGGGTCAACTAAGCTGCCATCTTGGGCTTGTGCTATGGCGTTTACGGTGAGATCTCGACGAACTAAGTCTTGCTCTAATGTGACATCCGGCGCGAAATCACAAATGAAGCCAGTGTAACCTTGACCTTGTTTTCGCTCGGTGCGCGCCAGCGCATATTCTTCTTTACTTTGTGGGTGTAAAAATACCGGAAAATCTTTACCAACTTGTTGATAACCTTGGCTGATCAGTTGTTCTGGCGTGGCACCAACTACCACATAGTCGCGTTCTTTAACGTCACGACCAAGTAGGGCGTCTCTGACTGCGCCACCGACTAAATAAACCTGCATAAAACACCTATAATTTTACCTTTTCGCTATTTTACGTTATTTAACCAATAAAATGTAAACAAGGTTTTAAGTAGCGATGTTTTTTGCCATTATAGACCGTGATTTTAAACGCAAGGAATAACACGGTGTATTTAAGCTATTTTGGCTTGTCAGAAAAACCCTTTTCGATTGCCCCAAATCCTGAGTATTTATTTCTTAGTGAGCGCCACAAAGAGGCATTAGCGCACCTTACCTATGGATTAGGTGAAGCGGGAGGCTTCGTATTATTAACAGGCGAAGTGGGTACAGGTAAAACAACACTAACAAGAAGCCTGCAAGAGCAGTTACCTGAAAACACGCAAGTGGCACAAATTCATAACCCAGCTTTGTCACAGCTTGAGCTGCTTGCCAGTATTTGTGACGAATTAAAGATTGAGTATGACAGCGCGAATGCGACTCTGAAGACACTTACTGATGTGATTAAAAAGCACCTTGAGGCAAATAATCAAGCGGGCGGTCATACCATTTTAATTATTGATGAAGCTCAATTACTCGCTCCTGATGTGCTAGAGCAATTGCGCCTGTTAACCAATATCGAAACAGATCATAAAAAGCTACTGCAAATTGTGTTAGTAGGGCAACCTGAACTGCAAGAGTTATTAAAACGCACTGAATTAAGGCAGCTTGCCCAGCGCATTACGGCTCGTTATCACTTATTGCCACTTACTGAAGGGCAGGTGTTTGCCTATGTTAAGCATCGTTTATTTAAAGCGGGGACAGAGCAAGCCTTGTTCTCAGGAGATGCGTTAAAAGCGATTTATCAGGTTACTCAAGGGGTGCCGAGATTAATCAATTTGTTGTGTGAGCGGTGCCTCGTTGGTGCATTTTCACAGCAAAAGCTAAGTATCGACAGTGAGCTTGTAATGCTCTCTGCTGCTGAGGCTCTTCCTCCAACCAGTACCCCTGTTGCAACAGTAACAAATAAAGAGCCGAGTTATGTTTGGCTTTACCCAGTTTCATTTTTAGCCGTATTAGGAATGGGTATTGGTTTATCCTACCTAATATAACGAGTGTTCATTTATGTCCTTATTATTAGATGCAATTAAACAGTCTGATCAGCATGCACAAACTGCTGTAGATCATGACCAAGCCGCTCTTGCGCTCAAACAACAGCAAGAATTAACGCGCTATCGCCGTTTGGCCTTTTCATTTGGCCTATTACTGGCGGCGATATTAACCCTTATGGCAGGTTTTTCGATTGGTAAATGGTTACAGCAAACTAAAGTTGCCGAGCAGCCAAAGGTTGTTAATAACAGCAATGAAGCCGCAGAAAGCGTTGCGACTGAAGTTGAGGCAAACCCTGAAACACAACAACCAACGATGCAACAGCAAGTAGCACAAAGCCAAACCCCGCAAGTGACCAATAACTCAGGGCAATCAGCTGCCATGCCACAAGGGCAAGTGCAACAATCTTTACCGCAACAAATGATGCAGCAGACTCCAGTGCAAGGTCAGCAATTTCAGTGGGTGCAAGTACCTGTCAATTCAGCCCCTGTGTATGCTAATCAAGGTTATCAAGTTCAGCCTCAGTACCAGCAGCAAGCAATGTATCAAAATCAGCCAGTGTATCAATCACAGCCACAGTTTTCGCAGCCAATGCAGCAAATCAATCCGCAGCAAATGAGCAGTAATGGCATTGATTTAAGTAAATATAAGGTGCTAGGCAAGCCGCTTGATGGTCAGCCAAGTCAACCGGCTTCTCAACCATCAACAAATGATGAATTAAGAGATGTGCCAGATACATTGAAAGATGCCTTTGCTAAAGCAGTTGAAGATGTTGATAACAAACATAGTGTTGATATTACCCGTAGCACTAAAAACACGTCTTATGCAGAGCCTATTGAGCTTTTGCCAGATGCATTACAAAGCCTTATTCCTACCATAAAATATCAAGCTCACATTTATGCTTCAGAAACATCGAAGCGCTGGATTAAGTTAAATGGTCGTGAGTTATATGAAGGCGATAACATCGGCGTGTTATCAGTAATTGAAATTACCCCAGAGCAGAGCTTATTAAGTTACGATGGCTATGAGTTTACCTTAAAAGCATTACAAGACTGGCCTGAATAGCCAGTCCTGAGCTTAAGGGATTAAGGTAAAATTGAGTTCTTAAAAAAGCGGATCAGGTCGATGTTGAACTCAGTCGGCCTGACGGCGGCTTCTAAACTGTCGTGACAGCGACTATTTGCTAAGTTTATATCCTGTATTTCGGTATAGCGTGCATGTTTAGCGTTATAGAACACTTTAACTTGAGGTTTTAAAGGGCTAGTAGGGTTACTGTGAGTGACCACACCTAATTTTTGGCTTTCAAGTTTCACTAAGGTGCCGACTGGGTGAACACCGATGCACTGAATAAACTTAGTGACTAGGTCTCCGTCAAAGCTATCGGGGCAGCCATCTTTGAGTATCTTAAATGCCTTAATTGGCTCCATACCAGCTTTATAGACCCGCTCTGCGGTTAATGCATCATAAACATCAACAATCGAAGCCATACGTACGTACAAGCTAATCTCTTCAGCACTTTTACCAAATGGGTAGCCACTGCCGTCTAAGCGTTCGTGATGGAAGCCTGCTATATCAACAGCAATTCCGCTCAAGCCTGCTTGTTCTAAAATTTCTTTACTAAAACGAGCATGGTCTTGAATAGTTTGGTATTCGGCATCGGTTAATTTGCCGGGTTTATTGAGTATTTCATCGGGAATATTTATTTTTCCAATATCGTGCAGTAAAGCACCGGTCGCAAGCTCCTCAATAATGGTTTTTTCGATACCTAAGTGTTTAGCAAAGATACTAATTAAAATCGAAACATTGATTGAATGTTCAAGTAGATAAGTATCTTTGTCACGCATACGGGTGATACAAGCAAGCGCATCTTGGTTACGAAAAACCGAGTCAATAAATCCAGTCGCGAGCTCTTGAAAAGGGGCAATATCAATTTTGTTGCCATTACGAATATCGTCAAAGGCTTTACTTTGTAATGATCTTGCTTCGTTATATAAGTTATTGGCTTTAGTCATTTCTGCCGACACACTGTGAGTGGTGTGCCAAGGATCGAAAGCGGCTGCGTCTCCTACTGGTTGCGGATTGTGTTGCTGCTCAACCACTTTATTGTCACTGTCTAAGGTCAGTGTTTTGTCTGGATCGATCGCAATTTCTAATATGCCAGCTTTGATCAGCTTGTCTATACTTCCCTGTGTTTTAACCCAACCTTGGTTTTTTATACGGATCTTGCCTGTTTGTTTTGTCACGCTCTGTACAAACATGCCCGGCTTAAGTTGATTGATAGGAAGTGTTTTCAAGACCTTTACTTCTAAACGACTACAATAATATAAAATTAGCAGAAAGTTCGTGTATCAGTAAATAATAATAGTAAAAAGGAGGGGTTTTTATGGCTGTAAACAAAAAGCCCTCGACTAGCGAGGGCTTTCTCATTTAGTTATTGCAATACAACTTACTCGTCGTCTTCAACCAAGGTCATTAGTGATGTGTTACCACCTGATGCGGTTGTATCAACGCTGATTGTTTTCTCAGTCAGTAAGCGCTTGATTAGCGTGTCGTAGTACTCAGAGCTGATCACTGGCAGGATTGCACCTTTACGTTGTGCTAGCTGCTGGCTAAAGTAGCCTAAACGTGATGAACGAGCTGCAACAACCGCACCTGCAAGGTGAGGGTGCGCTAAGATAGCTTGTAACTGATTAGGTTTAGCAACTTGGAATACACCTTCAGCGATACCTGTAGAGATAAACTTGTCTCTGAATGCAACCGCTTCGTCAAAGAATAACTCAGAAGCAACCGTGATTACCGTGTTACCAGCAGCAAGTGCTGTGATAACCGAAATTGCCCAGAAGTTAAATGACGTACTCTTATCTGCATAACAAACCACACAACCACGAGGCTCTAAGTGAAGTGTGTTTGACTCACCCGTTGGCCCAGGCAACACAGTGTGCTTACGCATGTGTTTTTCAAGACGGTTAAGTTGCGCACGTGCATCAGCTAGCGTTAATGCTAAGTCATCGGCAAGCTCGTCAATAATTTCTACAGTCGCTACTTTTGCAAGTAATTGACGTACAGCAGAAACTCGGTCATTTAGTGGTGTCGCACGCCAGATCTTCTCATCGCGTAATGAGTTACCCATTAGCTTAGCAACTTGCTCAGCTGCACCTGAATAGTGGTGAGTATCTAACTCATCAGGTGTTAGGTTAGTCATTTGTACGTTATCTGGTGATGCTTTTTCTTTCACTAGACGTTGTAGGTAGTTAGGGCCACCCGCTTTAGGACCAGTACCAGATAAACCACGGCCACCGAAAGGTTGTACGCCAACAATCGCACCGATCATATTACGGTTGATGTAAACGTTACCCGCACGTGACATTTTCGCTAGGTACTCACAGCGCTCTTCGATACGTGAATGCACACCCATCGTTAAGCCAAAGCCCGTGCCATTGATTTGGTCAATCACGTTATCAAGCTCTGTGCCTTTAAAGCGGATGATATGTACACAAGGACCAAATACTTCGCGCTTAAGTACAGATAAATCTTTGATTTCGTATAAACGAGGCGCAAAGAAGTAAGCACCATTTTCACTGTTATCAGGAATAGCACACTCATAGTGAAGTGTTGCATTGCCTTTTAAGTATTCAACGTGGTCACTTAAGTTTTTAAGTGCTTTTTCGTCGATAACAGGACCGATATCAGTTGAAAGTAATGAAGGGTCGCCAACGTGAAGTTCTTTTAAAGCGCCTTTGATCATCTCAATGATGCCATCGGCAACGTCTTCTTGTAAGAATAATACACGTAGTGCAGAACAGCGTTGACCAGCACTTTGGAAACCTGAACTGATCACATCATCAACAACTTGCTCTGGTAGAGCAGTTGAGTCAACGATCATACAGTTTTGACCACCCGTTTCAGCAATAAGCGGTACTTGAATATCATTACGCGCAGCCAATGTTTGCGAAATAACAGTACCAGTTTCTGTAGAACCTGTGAACATAACTGCTTGAATACGCTCATCAGGAACGATGGTTTTACCTACTTCGCTACCACGAGCAATAACAGGTTGTACAACGTGCTCTGGTAAGCCAACAGATAGCATAAGTTCAATGGTACGAAGTGCAATTAAGCTTGTTTGCTCAGCAGGTTTAGCAATAACTGTGTTACCTGTCACGATTGCCGCAGCAACTTGACCTAGGAAGATTGCAAGTGGGAAGTTCCATGGGCTGATACATAAGATCACACCACGTGCTTCAAAACGCTCGTCTTCAGAAAGTTCCTCTGCGCGTGCAGCGTAGTAGCGGCAGAAATCCACTGCTTCACGAACTTCATCGATACCATCTTGAGTTACTTTACCCGCTTCTTTGATACACAGTGCCACTAACTCATCGTGGTGACGCTCTAAGATATCAGCAACACGGCGTAATAAGTTTGCGCGCTCTTTTACTGGCGTTTGTGACCATGACTCAAATGCTTTTTCTGCATTTTCTAAAAGTGCAGTCATTTCGTCTGAAGATTGTAGCTTCACATGACCAATGATTTCTTTGTGATTCGCAGGGTTCTTCACCGGAAGAGAGCCTTCTGGCACATCGCTTAATTCAATGCGGTGCTCAGCAAACCAGGTATCAAGGTTTTCTTTAAATGGTGTGATTACGTTGATATCAGTTAAGTCCATGCCTTTTGAATTAGCACGTTCTTCACCGTATAAATCAATTGGCATCTTAATTTGCGTGTTGTACTTGTTACGTAAACCTTGCAGTGTTTCTACAGGGTCAGGTAACAGTGATTCAACAGGCTTAGTGGTATCAACAATCGCATTTACGAATGATGAGTTAGCACCGTTTTCTAATAAACGACGTACTAAGTAGGCAAGTAAGTCTTCATGTTGACCTACAGGCGCGTAAACACGACATTGAATTTTTTCTTGGCTTACGATTTGATCGAATAACGACTCACCCATACCGTGTAGGCGTTGGAATTCAAAACCTTCGTTATCACCTTTTGCAACTTCTAAAATAGTTGCCGCAGTGTAGGCGTTGTGTGTAGCAAATTGCGGGTACAATACATCACGTGCTTCAAGTAGTTTAATAGCACAGGCTTTGTAAGAAACGTCTGTGGTCGCTTTACGCGTGAATACAGGGTAGTGATCTAAACCATCTTGTTGAGTGGTTTTGATTTCTGTATCCCAGTATGCGCCTTTTACTAGACGAACCATTAGTTTACGACCAACGCGACGAGCTAGTTCTGCAACCCATTCAACGACAAAAATAGCGCGTTTTTGGTATGCTTGAACGGCTAAACCAAAGCCGTTCCAGTTACCTAAATCGTCATCACTGAATACCGCTTCAATAACATCTAAAGAGATATCTAAGCGGTCAGCTTCTTCAGCATCAACAGTAAAGCCGATATCGTAGCTTTTCGCTGCAAGCGCAAGTTCTTTTAACTTAGGTACGATTTCAGCAATAACACGTTCACGATGTGTGAACTCATAGCGTGGGTGAATCGCAGAAATTTTAACTGAGATACCAGGGCTCTTGATTGGACCACGGCCATTTGCCGCTTTACCAATTGCGTGGATAGCTGTCATGTAGCTGTTGAAGTAACGCTCTGCATCTTTCATTGTGCGTGCGCCTTCACCTAGCATATCGTATGAGTATACGTAGCCTTTTTGCTCTTTATCGGCTGCACGTTCAATCGCTTCGTTGATAGTACGACCCATAACGAATTGCTTACCCATGATCTTCATCGCGAAGTTCACAGATTTACGAATAACAGGCTCACCTAAACGACCAATTGTTTTTTTAAGAACACCGAATTGCTGCTCTTTTGACTTGTCGCTGTAGTTAACCATTTTACCGGTTACTAACAGACCCCAAGAAGAGGCGTTTACAAATAAAGAATCGCTGCTACCTAAATGCGAGCTCCAGTCACCTTTAGCAAGTTTGTCACGAATTAGTGACTCTTGCGTTGCTTTATCTGGAACACGTAATAGTGCTTCTGCAAGACACATTAATACAACGCCTTCTTCACTCGAAAGTGAGAATTCATTTAGTAATGCATCTACACCGCTTTGACCATCCTGATCGCGACGGATATTTAAAACCATTTGACGAGCACGTTCCCACGCTCGGCTACGCGCTTTCACGCCTACTTCAGCCAAAGGCAAAATATGATCAATAACCGCATTTTCGTCAATACGGTAGAAATCACGGATCTTTTGTCTAATTGGACATTCAGTTGTCAAATCGCCATTAAATAGCATATGTAACCCTCTGGTATGTGGAGTCTAGAAATGAACTTATTGCATTTCTTACCATTGATATAATTCGTGCATTCTAATTAAAATCCAGCAGAATATGCTGGTTAAATTTTTCGATTTACGATAATTTACAGGGCATACCGTTAACTTAGCCGCATAAAATTCTGTTATGACCAGTCCGAATAGATTACGCATGTTAGATCGCATCGATTTAGCAATTTTAGACGCTCTGCAAAAAAATGGCAGAATATCGAACGTAAACCTCGCAAAACAGGTAAATCTGAGCCCAAGCCCGTGTCTAGATCGTGTAAAACGTTTAGAGCAAGAAGGCTACATCGAAGGCTATTACGCAAAGCTTAGCGAAGCTAAACTTAACCAGAGCTTGTTAGCACATGTACAGGTATCATTGGTGACCTCGAATACATCAGTATTTAAAGTGTTTCGCGAATATATATTGAATATTCCACAAGTGGTTGAATGCGACATGGTCGCTGGTGGCTATGACTACCTATTAAAAGTACGGGTCTCAGATATGGATGAGTATCGCCAAGTACTGGGTGATTTAGTAGATATTCCCGGAGTGGGTACACATCACACCTATATGGTGATCGAAAAAATAAAACAGGACACAGGCCTTAGATTCGATATTTAACGTAAGGAAACCGAGTGGTTTCCTATCTTTCTGTAGCACTGAACGAACGGCGCTACAGTTTATACAACTAACCTAATTGATGTTAATTTTTGATAGTTTTGCTTTGAGTGTTGCCAGCATCGAACCGACAGAACTGTCTTCCTGATTAAGCCCTTCCATGAGCGTCATAAAGTAAATATCAATAATGATATCTGCATCTAAAGGGGTTGCTTCATTGTCATTGATCAGGCGCTTTTTGAATGCTTTAAGCTGCGGTTCAAGCTCGTTCTGTTGCCACATAATTTCTTTAAATAACTCTCGGCTAAACTCCTTTTTTGCAAGGTAAAACTCATAAAGAAAACAAGCGTAATGGTACATTCTATCTGTCGCTGTAGTACTCGAATCTGAATGTTTAGTGCGGCTTAGAATGTCTTCTAGTTCACTCTCAAAACTGTATTTAAGAATCTCAACTTTAGTCGCAAAGTGACTAAATACTGTGCCATTGGCGACATTAGCTGCTCTTGCAATATCTCGTGTGCTGGTCTGGTGGTAGCCGAGCTCTGAAAAAAGCTGCCATGAGGCTGTAAGTATCTGTTGTTTTGTTTGCTCTTTTTTGTTCACTGAACACTCCAATTTTTATGCTATTTAACCAGAAATTAAAAAAAACTCAATCAAAGGTGTTGTAAATTGAGCGCGCTCAATATTAAAATGAGCGCGCTCAATTAAATGGATGGTTGCACTATGAATAAATTAAAACGCTTAATTGGTTATGTATTATTCGTACCTGGTATTTGCTTTTATAGCTTTATCTTAGGCCCTCTGCTTATTGCAGTTCTATTGCCTGGAGGCTTGATATTGTTATTGCTTATCTTAGGTTACAAAGAGGGGTTTTTAGTGTTAAAGCAAGAAGTGTTTAATACTCTTAGACAAAAATGCTCTTGAGTAAAAAGTGGATAAGTTTAAAAAATAAACCCTGCAAAATGCAGGGTTTATTTTTGTCAAAATGAGGAGGAGGTTTATGCCCAGCCGTCGTAACGTTTACGACGAGATAACACCACGGTTAGGATAATACCAAGTAGTAAGCCGATGAACGCAATTGCGCCGCCATAAGTTAATAACTGACGTTTCTCTTTGGCACTGGCTGTTTGCTTAGCGTTACGCTCAGACTCAATGGTACTTTTAAGTGCTTCAATTTGCTTGCTAAGCGCTAGGTTTTGCTCTGTTAGTGATTTGTTCTGCTCTTGTAGTTGTGGTAGTTCAATTTCAGCTTGACGAAGCTGTTCTTGCATTACCGTCATGTCGTTATTCAGCGCTTGAAACTGTTGTTGAATACCTGCGTTTTCAGTAACAAATTTTGCCTCTACCCAACCTTCACGATCTTTATCATCACGAATTTTAAAGTAGCCATTATCTTCACCCGACAATAACACTATTTGTGTGCCTGCATCGACTGAACCTAAAATGCGGTAGTTTTTGCTTGGACCTGAGTGCATAAAGGTGTACAGGTTATCGACTATGTAGGCGGTGTTTTGGCTGTCGCTGCTTGGTGCTTCTTCTGCGTAGCTAATAAAAGAGGTGGCCGCAAGGAGCAACCCAAAAATACACTGTTTTAACATCAATCTACCTTGTTAATGTGATCTTGCCTAGAAGTGGCTAAATTTATAATTTCTTTATGTATAGAGATAGTAGGGATTTCAACTATTAATAGCAAGGCTGATATTGTAATCCGTGCGTGGGCTTAACCGCAAAAAACAGGAAAAAATTTGCATTAACAGTCTGCTTTGTTTATTTTGATCACTTATTTATTTTAAATGTACTCCGCAAAGCGAATGGATACTGAGATAGAACTGAAGTTTTTGGTGTCAGATGCCGTTGTTCCACTGATCCCCGCATTAATTACCCAATTTGCAAAAACCGTTACCAATAAACCGTCACGCAACTTACAAAATGCTTATTACGATACGCCAAGCCGAGAATTACGTGCTTTAGATATTGGCCTTCGTACTCGCTGTTGTGATGGTGAGTGTGAGCAAACCATCAAGCTTGCTGGCGAAGTGGTTGGTGGCTTACATCAGCGCCCTGAATACAATTTGCCACTGTCAGGTAACCGCCCTGATTTACTTGCATTTGATGCTGCTATTTGGCCGCATGGTATGCAAGTGCCTGCCATCGCAGAAAACCTATACCCAATTTTTAGCACTAACTTTATACGCCGTACTTGGTTACTCGAAACCGAAAATGGCGCAAAAATTGAAGTGGTATTAGATAAAGGTGAAGTGGCGGCATCGGGCCAAGTTGAGCCAATCTCTGAACTTGAAATCGAACTGATTGAAGGTAGTCGCAATGAGTTGTTTGCTTTGGCAGATAAACTGGTAAGTGAAAGCCATGTTCGCTTAGGGCTTTATTCTAAAGCTGCTCGAGGTTATCGTCTTGCAGATGACAAACCATTAAAAGCAAGCAAATCAATTGGCTTTGTGCCACTAAAACGTGGTGCAACCCAAGAACAAGCCTTAGTAGAAAGCATTAACTACGCGATTCGCTTTGTACAAAAACATGAAGCCTGCTACTTCATAAAACCAAGCTTAAAAACCCTTAAGCGTGTCACCGACGGTATTCGTTTAATTCGCCATACATTTTGGCTGTTTGACGATATTGTTAGTAAAGACGATACCGACTCATTACGTACAGAATTAAAGTGGTTATTAAGCGAATTAGCATGGGTTGAAAATGCTATTCAGCTAAAAACCTACACATCTAAGCGCCACGCGTACTACAAAAAAATCAACAGTGCGCCTGAGCTCACTCAAGTTATTAATGACTTAAAAGAGTTGCAGCCAAGCATTGAAGATATCGAAAAACTTTTCCATAGCACCCGATACAATCGCTTATTATTACAATTAACAACCTGGTTGATTGAAAAACAATGGCGTAAGTCATGGGGGCAAGCTGAGTTTCAGGCAGCAGAAAAACCAGTTGCCGACATTGCTAAGCGTTTATTTGCTAAAGATTGGCACGACATGCACGAACTTATTCCTGAGCAGCAAGTGTTTACAGATAAAGACTATTTGGCACTGCGCACCCGCCTTGAAAACTCATTACTCAGCGGCAACTGCTTAGGCGCTTTGTTCGATAAAGAAGATCGAAACGAGTTTCGCATGCCGTGGGTTGATATCTCTCATGGTATTTATGAGTTAAGCACCCTTGAGTACTTAAAGCAGTTATGTGCAGGGCAAGACGACTTAGAGCTAACAAAAATTCAATCATGGCTTGATCAAAAGTCAGAGTTTTTGGTCAGTGCAATGGAGCAAAGTCGCCACGCGTCATTTAATACAGACCCTTATTGGTTTTAAATAAATGCGCTTGTGCCTATGGATAGGGTTAGCATGTTTGAGTCTCTCGGCAGTGGCTAACCCTATTGAATGGCAAACCTACAAACAGCAAGACGATATAAAGGTTAGCTATAAAAAGCACGAAACTGGCATTATAGAAATTAATGCTTCTGTGCTGGTAAAAAATGCTAAGGCCAGTGACTTTATGGCATTGCTCAGTGATACTGACAATGCTGCTAACTGGCTTGAGAATGTCAAAAGCGTGACCTTAATGGAGCGCTTAAGCCCCTCTGAAACCCTTGTTTATACTCATTTTAATTCACCTTGGCCGGTGTCAGACCGTGACTTGGTGAGTTATTCTTGTTATCACGCTTTAGATGAGCACAAAACCGAGTTACAAATCAAAAGTCAGCCTTATGCAAAAGCCGAAGTTGCAGGACTTGTACGCATCAAAGATCTCACCGCTTATTGGCGCTTAGAACAGCAACAAAGTAACTTGTTAGTAAGCCATCAAGCCTATGCTGATCCAAGCGGTTCGATTCCGCATTGGTTAAGTAACAAGGTGTCGTTAAAAAGTGTTTATAAAACTCTGCAAGCACTGAGAGAACAATTAACCAATAATCAGTTCTCGCGAGATAACTTAATAAGTCAGTTAGGTTCGTGTTCATAAAAAAAGCGCCAAACGGCGCTTTTTCATTTTATCAAACCTATTACAGGCCAGCAGCTGCGCGAAGTGCGTCTGCTTTGTCTGTACGCTCCCAAGGGAACTCATCACGACCGAAGTGACCGTATGCCGCAGTCGGTTGATAGATAGGACGCTCAAGATCAAGCATTTGGATTAAGCCGTAAGGACGTAGGTCGAAGTGCTCACGTACTAATTCGATTAGACGCGCTTCTTCTAATTTACCTGTACCAAATGTCTCGATGCTGATAGATGTTGGCTCTGCAACACCGATAGCGTAAGAAACTTGTAGCTCACATTTGTCAGCAAGGCCAGCAGCAACCACGTTTTTAGCAACGTAACGAGCAGCATATGCCGCTGAACGGTCAACTTTTGATGGATCTTTACCTGAGAAAGCACCACCACCGTGACGAGCCATACCACCGTATGTATCAACGATGATTTTACGACCTGTAAGACCACAGTCACCCATTGGGCCACCGATTACGAAACGGCCAGTTGGGTTGATGAAGAACTTAGTTGCGCTAGAGATAAGCTCAGCTGGAAGAACTGGCTTAATGATCGTTTCCATTACCGCTTCAACTAAGTCGTTTTGTGAGATTGAATCACAGTGTTGAGTTGAAAGAACAACTGCATCAATACCAACAGGCTTACCATTTTCGTATGCAAACGTTACTTGAGATTTTGCATCTGGGCGTAACCAGTTAAGCTCACCGCTTTTGCGAACTTCAGCTTGGCGCTGAACTAGACGGTGTGAGTAAGTGATTGGTGCAGGCATTAAAACGTCAGTTTCATTACATGCGTAACCGAACATTAGACCTTGGTCACCAGCGCCTTGCTCTTCAGGGCGAGCACGGTCAACACCTTGGTTGATGTCTGGAGATTGTTTACCGATAGTGTTTAGGATTGCACAAGAGTCAGCATCGAAACCCATGTCTGAGTGCGTGTAACCGATTTCACGTACTGTTTTACGTGTGATTTCTTCGATATCAACCCAAGCGCTAGTTGTGATTTCACCACCAACCATCACCATGCCAGTTTTAACGTAAGTCTCACATGCAACACGGGCATGAGAATCTTGCTCTAAGATAGCATCTAGAACCGCGTCAGAGATTTGGTCCGCGATTTTATCCGGATGACCTTCAGAAACAGATTCAGAAGTAAATAAATGTTTTGCCATTGTATTTCTGCTCACAAATATTGCGCTTCACAAACGTCGGTAATAGCGCTAAAAAATTAAGGGGCGTATTTTATCTAAAACAAATATGTTTGCATAGTAATTTTACGCCTAGACGTCCATTTAAAATTAGTAATAACGTATTGTTCTTAACAAACGCCCATAAATGGTGCATTTAATGCGGATTTTTAATTGCACTGTACCCTTACAATAAGTAAGAATGGGGCTTCATAAACAACCAGCGCAAATACATAAAGGTAGGAGAATTCATGCCATCACGCAAAGAACTTGCAAATGCTATTCGCGTCTTATCAATGGACGCAGTACAACAGGCCAAATCTGGTCACCCTGGCGCCCCTATGGGCATGGCAGATATCGCAGAAGTACTATGGCGCGATTATCTAAAGCACAATCCAACGAATCCAGAGTGGGCAGACCGAGATCGATTTATTCTTTCGAATGGCCACGGTTCAATGCTGATCTATTCTCTACTGCACTTAAGTGGCTATGACTTACCACTAGAGGAAATTAAAAACTTCCGTCAAATGCACTCAAAAACACCGGGTCACCCAGAGTATGGATATGCACCAGGTATTGAGACTACTACGGGTCCATTGGGTCAAGGGATCACAAATGCAGTGGGCATGGCAATCGCCGAAAAAGCGCTAGCTGCACAGTTTAACCGTGAAGGCCACGATATTGTTGATCACTTCACGTATGCATTCATGGGTGATGGCTGCTTAATGGAAGGTATTTCACACGAAGCCTGTTCATTAGCCGGTACATTAGGCCTAGGTAAACTAGTTGCGTTTTGGGATGACAACGGCATCTCAATTGATGGTGAAGTAGAAGGTTGGTTCAGCGATGACACACCAGCGCGCTTCAAAGCATACGGGTGGCACGTAGTTAGCGATGTTGATGGTCATAACCCTGATGCAATTCGCGCCGCTATCGAAGAAGCGCGTAGCATTACTGATAAGCCATCATTAATCTGTTGTAAAACAGTGATTGGTTATGGTTCACCTAATAAATCAGGTAGCCATGATTGTCACGGTGCACCACTAGGTGAAGACGAAATTAAAGCATCTCGTGAGTTCCTTGGTTGGACTGGCGATGCATTCGAAATCCCTGCTGATATCTATAGCGAGTGGGATGGTAAAGAAAAAGGTAAGCAACTAGAAGCAAGCTGGGACGAAAAATTTGCAGCTTATGAAAGTGCATACCCTGAACTTGCTGCTGAGTTTAAGCGCCGTACGAACGGTGAGCTACCGGCAGATTGGGCTGAAAAGTCACAAGCTTACATCGAAGAGCTACAAGCAAATCCTGCAAACCCTGCAACACGTAAAGCATCACAAAATGCATTAAACGCGTTTGGTCCGTTACTACCAGAATTCATGGGTGGCTCTGCTGACCTTGCTGGTTCTAACTTAACACTTTGGGATGGCTCAAAAGGCCTAGAAGCTAACGATGCTAGCGGTAACTACATTTTCTACGGTGTACGTGAATTTGGTATGTCAGCGATTATGAATGGTATTGCACTACATAAAGGCTTTATTCCTTACGGTGCTACATTCTTAATGTTCATGGAATACGCACGTAACGCAGTACGTATGGCGGCATTAATGAAGCAGCCAAGCATCTTCGTATACACGCACGATTCAATTGGTTTAGGTGAAGATGGTCCAACGCACCAACCAGTAGAGCAAATCGCAAGCATGCGATTAACGCCTAACTTAGTTAACTGGCGCCCATGCGACCAAGTTGAGTCAGCGATTGCATGGCAACAAGCTATTGAGCGTAAAGATGGCCCAACGTCACTCATTTTCACTCGTCAAGGCCTTGAGCAACAAACGCGTACTGCACAACAGTTAGCCGATGTGAAAAAAGGTGGTTACGTACTTAGCTGTGACGGTGAGCCAGAGCTTATCCTTATTGCAACAGGTTCTGAAGTACAGCTTGCACAAGATGCCGCTGCAGAACTTCGTTCACAAGGTAAAAAAGTACGTGTGGTATCTATGCCTTCAACTGATTTATTTGATGAGCAAGACGCTGCGTATAAAGAAAGCGTACTACCAGCAAGCGTTACACGCCGTGTAGCAATCGAAGCGGGCATCGCAGACTACTGGTACAAATACGTAGGTCTAAATGGCGCAGTAGTTGGTATGACTACATTCGGTGAGTCAGCACCTGCAGGCGAGCTATTCAAGCACTTTGGTTTCACTGTTGAAAACATCGTAAACAAAGCAAACGCCTTGTTCTAAGCTTAAGCCGCTAAAATTTTAAAGCCCGCCCTGTATAGCACAGCGCGGGCTTTTTTGTGTTTGACTGGTAGGTTGGGTAGAACGGAGTGAAACCCAACGGTTTTAGCTCTCAGCCGTCAGCCATCAGCTTTAAAAACCCCTCACCGTAGGCGTGAAATTTATTTCGCGTGAAAAGTTATGCTTTTGGTTGAATACCAGAAGTCAGATTTTGCCTTGTTAGTTAATTGAAAGGGCTTCATTTTCTTTCTTCGTTATCTAACTCATTGATAAACGAATCAAGTTCATAATCCGCAACTCCACTATTTTCACCTTCAACAAGTAATTGGCGTAAAATGTTCATGTTTGTTTCTTGGCTTTCAAGTAAACGTAAAGCGGAGCGTATGACTTCACTCGCTGATCCATAGCGACCACTTTGAATTTGATTTGCTATAAAACTGTCAAAATGGTCACCCAAAGTAATGCTAGTGTTTTTAGCCTTGATATGGCTCTTAATACCAATAGATACCTATTTGTGGTATCTATTGGACTTGGATGCAAGGTGTGTAACAAAGCGTTCAAGCCATATTTTTGAACTTAAACTAAAGCAATAATATTGAGATTCTCGCGCTAAAGCACGATCTACCACAATTGCACGAGCTGCTCAAAACTGACAGCTTGCAGCTAACCCGACTTGATTATTTCTCACTCAGTCCCCCTTGAATGCTAAACCGACAACTGGCACTGTCTGTAGCTTAATAACAAAACAACAGGAGTGAGGATGTCTCAGTTTGATAATGTAAGTGTGCTGAAAAAAGCCAATGTGTATTTTGACGGTAAAGTGTCTAGCCGTACTGTGGTATTTGCTGATGGCAGCACGAAGACGTTAGGCTTTATGCAACCGGGTGAGTTTGAATTTGCTACGAGCAAAAAAGAGTTGATGGAGCTTAACGGTGGCAGTTGGCAAGTGCTTTTACCCGGTGAGAGCGAATGGCAAACAATGCAAGCTGGAGAGTCATTTACCGTTGATGCAAATGTTACCTTTCTAGTAAAGGTCAGCGAATTTGCTGATTACTGTTGTTCGTATAGTTAATGAGCAGTTGTTAACCTCTCTGAAAAGCCCGTGTGATGCGGGCTTTTGCATATTTTATCCGCAACGCATGATCTAAATCATCTGTGGTTACAATCAATTACTAATTATCTGCAATTTTCGCTTGTGTTAATTCAATTCGCCCCCAATACTAACTGTGAGGTAACAAGAAAAAAGGATACCCTATGAAGATTAATATTTCTGGTCATCATGTTGACGTTACTGAGGCTGTTAGAGCTCATATCAACGAGAAATTCTCGAAAATTGCTAGCCATTTTCCATCATTAATATCACTTGATATTATTCTTTCAAAAGAACATCACAAACACCAAGCTGAGATCAGTACAACCTATGAAGGTGCGCGTTTATCAGTAAAAGGTGAAGACGAGGTGATGTACCCAGCAATTGCAAATGCTGCAAAAAAACTTGATGCATCACTGAAACATCGTAAAGGGCAAATGAAAGCCAAACTACACGAAAAGCCGGTAAGTACAACTCCGGAAATTGCCCACGAAATCATTCAGGAAATGAACCTGAGCTAATCACAGAGTGCTAGCCTAATTGGCTAGCCTTAAACTAAATCTGAAAAAGCCAACCGTTGCGAAACGCTTGGCTTTTTTGGTTTTAATATTTAACTATCAGCCGTCAGCCGTCAGCCGTCAGCCGTCAGCCGTCAGCCGTCAGCCGTCAGCCGTCAGCCGTCAGCCGTCAGCTGTCAGATTGAAGTTCCAAAAGTTAGCGAGTTGCTAGGGGAAAGAGTAAAGTTAGTGAGATACGAGACGTAGGAGGCGTTTTAACGCCGAACAAACATGGAGATATCAGATATCAGTCGTTAGAAGTCAGATTAAAAAACAACGGCTTGACATAAGTGGTTGGCAGTCTAGTGTTGCTAACTTGCTAACTTGCTAACTTGCTAACTTGCTCTGCTTCCAATCTCACCTAAAACGCTGTAAGTTGCTTGTAACTAAGAATAAAACACACACAACTTATGCAATCAGCAGTATCAAATTGGCAGTCTAAATTAAATGCTTTAGGGCCGGGGATTTTAATGGCTACAGCCGCCATTGGTGGCTCACATCTAGTAGCATCAACACAAGCCGGGTCGTTATTCGGCTGGCAGCTATTTTGGCTAATCATTGTAGTTAACGTATTGAAGTACCCATTCTTTCGATTTGGCATGGAGTACACCCTTGCGACCAAACAAAGTTTAGTTGAGGGCTACAAGAAAAAAGGACCTGAGTATTTCTATAGCTTTAATGCGCTTAATATAGTCGCCGCCGTAGTGAATACTGCGGGGGTTTTATTATTAACGGCCAGCCTACTGCACTATGCATTACCTGTCACAGTTTCTGTAACCTTATTATGCTGGCTGATTTTGGCTGTGTGTTTGCTCATTTTATTATTAGGGCACTTTAAGGCGCTCGATAACGTTTCAAAGCTCATTATGGGGCTGCTAACAGTTACCACTTTAGCTGCGCTTGTTGTTGCTATTAATAATGGCCCAATGGCACCGGTTGACTATGTGGGCCCGTCGCCGTATGAACTTGCAATGCTTGGCTTTATGGTCGCGCTCATGGGCTGGATGCCTGCACCCATTGAAATATCAGCAATCAGCTCACTGTGGCTAAAAGAAAAGCAGCATCAACAAGCAGTGACAAAGCAACAAGGCTTGTTTGACTTTAATTTGGGCTACTGGCTTACCGCAGCACTTGCGTTAGTGTTTTTCTCATTAGGCGTATTAGTGCAATATGGCCAAGCACAGGCTGTGCAATTAGGTGGAGTCGCCTTTGCAAAGCAATTAATTGATATGTATGCCCTTACCATGGGCGAGTGGGCAAGGCCGCTGGTTTCAGGTATTGCTTTTTTATGTATGTTTGGCACCACGCTAACAGTGCTTGATGGCTACGCCAGAACATTAAATGAGTCACATAAACTGCTACCGATTAAACAATCTAAACACAGTTTAAATATGTGGTTATTACTGCAAGCATTTGCTGGCATGGCAGTGATTTTATTCTTTAAATCAGCCCTTGGCCCAATGCTCACTTTTGCTATGACCCTCGCTTTTGTAACCACGCCTGTATTTGCATGGCTGAACTTTAGTTTAGTGCGCTCAGAACCCAGCATTCATCACTCACCTTTATTACGCACCCTAAGCTGGCTAGGTTTGCTTTATTTAGTGGGCTTTGCGCTAGTGTTTTTGGTTTGGAAGGGAATGTAAATGGGAGCTGTCAGCTTTCAGCCGTCAGTTTATAGCTGATCGAGAAGGGGCTTAGTTATTTGTATTTATAAACAATTATAACTTTACATTCATTTCTCAGTTTTTATGCTGTTTGACGGCTGATAGCTCTAACTCAACTCCCTAATCGCATTACTAATCCCATCTAGCGTGAGTGGGTACATGCGGTTATCCATTAACTGCTTTATAAAATCAATTGATTGATAATAGCGCCAGTGTTCAACGGGTTGTGGGTTGAGCCAAGCGACTTTATCAAAGTGATTGGTTATGCGGTTTAGCCAAGCGCTACCGGGCTCTTCATTCCAATGCTCAACGCTGCCACCGGGGTAGGCTATTTCGTAGGGGCCCATAGTGGCATCGCCAACAAAAATCACCTTGTAGTCGCTGGTGAACTTGTTAATCAAGGTCATGGTATCAATGACGTTAGAGTGACGACGCTCGTTGTCTTGCCAAACATGCTCATATAAACAGTTATGAAAATAGTAAAACTCAAGGTGTTTAAACTCGCTGTGGGCGGCGCTAAATAGCTCTTCGCAGGTATGAATGTAATCATCCATTGAACCGCCGATATCAAACAACATCAATACTTTTACCGCATTATGGCGCTCTGGTGCCATTTTCACATCGAGCATGCCGCCTTGTTTTGCGGTTGCGCGGATGGTTTCGGTTAAATCGAGAGTGTCGCTGGCGCCAGTACGGGCAAATTTACGCAGTTTTTTTAGAGCGAGTTTAATGGTGCGCGAGCCGATTTCACGGTCACTATCAAGGTTTCGGTAGCTGCGCTTATCCCACACTTTTACCGCACGGCGATGTCGGTTACCGTCTTGACCAATTCGCACACCTTCAGGGTTATACCCATAGGCGCCAAATGGTGAAGTGCCACCGGTACCCACCCACTTATTACCCCCAGCATGGCGTTTTTGTTGCTCTTCAAGGCGTTGCTTGAGGGTTTCCATGAGTTTATCAAGGCCGCCCATGGCTTGTAATTGCGCTTTTTCTTCTTCGCTTAAGTGCTTTTCAAACTCTTTGCGTAGCCAATCATCAGGCAAGGCATGTTGCTGTTTAAAGCTTTCGAGCAGATCAAGGTCGGCCACGCCACTAAAGTAATCTGCAAAGGCTTTATCAAAACGATCAAAGTGGGTTTCATCCTTGACCATGATGGTACGCGCTAAGTAATAAAACGCGTCAACATCGGCAAAAATAACCCCTTGCTTGAGCGCATTGATCAAATCAAGTAGCTCTCGCAAACTAACAGGTAAGCGATATTCGCGAAGTTTAAAGAAAAACGCAATTAACATCTTAACGGCGGCTCATAAACGCAAGTTTTTCGATTAAGCTAATGTCTTGCTCGTTCTTCAATAGTGCGCCAAACATTGGCATTAAGCCGCCTTTTTGGCTTTTATCATGCAGTGTTTTAGCGTCTATATCTTCGGCCATCAGTAGCTTTAACCAATCGAGTAGTTCGCTGGTTGATGGCTTTTTCTTAATGCCATTTACGTCACGTAGATTAAAGAACACCTCAAGTGCTTGGCGAACTAAATCTTGTTTAACATGCGGGTGATGTACATCGATAATTTGTGCCATTTCTTCACTACTTGGAAAATCAATGTAATGGAAAAAACAACGACGTAAAAAGGCGTCTGGCAGTTCTTTTTCGTTATTTGACGTAATGATCACAATCGGACGTTGCTTTGCAATAACTCGCTCGCCAGTCTCATAAACATGAAACTCCATTTTATCGAGCTCTAGTAGCAAGTCGTTGGGAAATTCAATATCGGCTTTGTCTATTTCATCAATCAATAGCACAGGGCGCTTGTTATGTTGCTCACCATAGGTAAAGGCTTGCCATAATTTCCCTTTTACAATGTAGTTGCTGATATCGTGCACACGCTCATCACCTAACTGGCTATCGCGAAGGCGCGATACCGCATCATATTCATACAGGCCTTGCTGCGCCTTAGTGGTTGATTTGATGTGCCATTGAATTAGCGTAGTGTCTAAGCTTTTTGCAAGCTCCTCGGCCAGCATGGTTTTACCTGTGCCGGGCTCACCTTTTATTAGCAACGGTTTTTCGAGCAAGATCGCTGCGTTAACCGCTTGTTTTAATGAGTTACTGGCAATGTAGTTATCGGTTGAATTAAAAAGCACGATGTCACCTTATCTGGTCTGAGCAGTGATTAATAACGTCATGATGCCACAGTTAGTCGGCGTCTGAAAGGTATGCAAAACGCGGTACTGTTTTACCCTCTACAGTAACTACTTCTGCAAACATACTAAGTGGGCGTGCCCACATACCAAATTCGCCATATAGCGCTTGATAAATTACCAATGGCTCATTAGTTTCGCTGTGGGTAGCAATATATTCAACTTTGTATTTTGGGCCTTTGTAATGTTGGTAAATACCGGGTTTGATTGTCATGTGTTTATCTCGCATCTTGGAGTCATTTGGGTATAATTGCAGTTTGCACATTTTACGCTGAAACAAACTGCCTAAACTATGAATTATATTTCGTTAGATGAATACAAAAAAGCCTGGGTTTTTCGTCATAAAGATATGCCGATAAGCAGCGAAGACGCAGCGCAAATTAAACCAATGAGCGTTGAACGCGCTGCGGTCTTATGGACTACTATGGTGAGCCGCGAACATGATCACCCTGACTTTTTTGATAAAACAGATTGGTGTGGCAAAGACGACAGCTTTTCAGAGACTATTAATTGGGAAAACGCTTGGGAAGCGGGTGATGAGCAGTTACCAGAAGAAATCCTAAACCACTTAGCGTGGGAAGCTAATACCACTGTTTATTTTTGTATGGCTCGCGACAATATCATTGAAACCAGCTTTGCCGTTTTCAAGCGTTGTTGGCAAAACTTTATGTTTTTAGCTGATGGTAGTTTGTTGTTAGGTAAAAAGCGTGATGCAGTAGTGCAGTTTTTAGAAACTGGTAACGCAAAGTTGGGTAAAAAAGGCGCAGTAAAGTAGCGCTCAATAAACGCTCTATGCTATAAAACAGTCAAGCAATTGTTTTATAAGAGCGCGCATTGTCTAAACCAACTTCACAGAGCGAACACTCGCAACAAGCCGAAATTTGGCAAACTGATGCCGAGCGTGCTTTGTATGCGCAGTTATGTAATGCATTTTATGCTCGTGAGATCCCGCGTTTAGTCGATGAACCTGATACTGCAAGGCTTAAACGCTTATTAGCAAGTTTGCCTTACTATATTGAGCGTTTAGCTATGCGTATAGTTAGTGGCGATGCACCATTACAGCTTGATTCACAAAATGGCAGTTGGCTTGAAAAACAAAAAACAACGCCACCTGTTTATAATAAAAAAGACTCAAAAGACTTTTATAGTCAACATGCTAAGCGCGGGTTAATTGTTCCCGTGCTAATTAATGACGAGCAATGTACAACTGTGCGCATAGACAGCTTAGATCAAGTAAGCGACAATAAGGTACATTGCAACGAGCTTGGTTGGTTTGATACTTCAGGTGAATCGCTAGAAAGCACGCATATTCAACTGCTTAAGCCTGCAAAGGCAGTGATGGCGGCGGCGTGTTGCGGTCATCAATGGCAATTTAATAAACGCATCACACCTAAGCGTTTGTCATTAAGAGAAATGCTACTAGCAAGCAATATAAATTGGCGTAATTTAAAACGCCCTTTGACTTAATTTAACCGCGAAGGAGTGTTCAATGCGGGTTTTTCAATTCGCCTTGTTATGTTTGGCTTTATTTCTGCAATATCGTTTATGGTTTGGGCATAATGGTGTGCAAGATTACACTCGTCTGAAACAAGCGGTTACCTCTCATCAAGACACTAACGCGAAATTATTAAAGCGCAATACTGTACTTAAAGCAGATATAAAAGATCTAAAGCTTGGTCAAGAAGGTATCGAAGAGCGCGCGCGTAATGAATTAGGAATGATTAAACCTGGCGAAACCTTTATTCGCGTTTTGCCGGGCCAACAACAAAATGAAAATTAAGCAAACTATAACCGCCATTGTTCCCGCTGCGGGGGTAGGGAGTCGAATGCAGCATTCGGCGCCAAAGCAGTATATTGAACTGGCGGGTAAAACTATTTTAGAACACACCCTGAGTAAACTTGCAGAACTTAACGAATTAAACACCATCAAAGTAGCAATTAGCGATGATGACGGCTACTTTGCTGATTTACCACACATAGATAAGCGTATTGAGCGTGTGAGTGGTGGTAAAGAGCGCGCTGATTCAGTGCTTAACGCCTTGCTATCACTTGCTGATAACCCACCTGATTGGGTACTTGTGCACGATGCGGCAAGGCCGTTAGTATGCTTGGCAGATATTCAGCGTTTAATGACAGAATGCATCGCTGCCAATGAAGGCGGTATTTTAGCGTCAAAAGTAAAAGACACCATTAAGCGCGGTCATACCCACAGTGAGCAAACAGTGCCTCGTGATGATTTATGGCAGGCACTCACTCCTCAGTTTTTCCCTTATCAAGCGCTGACTAATGCGCTATCAAGTGCCCTTAAAAATGGTGTGACTATTACTGATGAAGCATCGGCGATTGAATGGGCTAAGCAGCCTGTTAAGCTGGTTGCTGGTCGCAGTGACAACATTAAAATCACCACCCCAGAAGATTTAGATTTAGCAGCATTTTTACTGCAAAAACAACAAAACGAGAGTACCTCATGATTCGAATTGGCCATGGCTTTGATGTACACAAATTTGGCGGCGAAGGCCCGTTGGTAATTTGTGGTGAAAAAATAGATTACCCACAAGGCTTTTTAGCACATTCAGATGGCGATGTTGCCATTCACGCATTGTGTGATGCTATTTTAGGTGCATTAGCAATGGGGGATATTGGCAAGCATTTTCCAGACACTGCGAGCGAATACGAAAATATTGATAGCCGAATTTTACTACGCCACGTGGTTGGGCTTGCTAAAGAGCAAGGTTACGTACTTGGCAATGCCGATGTCACGATTGTTGCGCAAGCACCAAAAATGTTGCCACATATTCAAGCAATGCGTGAAAACTTATGCCAAGACCTTGAAGCTGATATTTCACAAGTTAATGTGAAAGCAACAACCACAGAGAAGCTAGGATTTGAAGGCCGCAAAGAAGGTATTTCAAGCCACGCAGTGGTGATTATGAGCAAACTAAGCGCATGAGTGAGTTAAACTACCTATACGGTAAACCTCTTTCTAAGGCTGACTTTAAAACTCACGCCGAAGACTTCATGGTTGATGAAGACTTAGGTATTGAGTTTACTGGTTCTGGTGAACATGTTTGCTTGCAGGTTGTAAAAAAAGGTGAAAATACTCAGTTTATTGCGAAGCGCATTGCCGAAAAAGCAGGGGTATCTCCACGTGATGTGAGTTATGCAGGCTTAAAAGACCGTCATGGCGTGTGTACACAGTGGTTTAGCGTGCCAGTACCAATTAAAAAGCACATAGAATTTAGTGAACTGAATAACGAGCAATTTTTTGTAATTTCGCAACAGCGCCATAATCGTAAGCTCAGAACGGGTTGCCATAAAGGCAATCGCTTTACCATTACGTTACGCAACGTGACTGAGCCGCTGGATATTTTGTGCCGTATCAACGCGGTGCGTGCAGGGGTGCCTAATTACTTTGGTGAGCAGCGCTTTGGGCATGGTGGTCACAACCTTGAAATGGCAAAGCGCATGTTTGCTGGAGAGCGTATCCGCGATAAAAAATTGCGTGGTTTAGTTATTTCAGCTGCACGCTCTTATGTGTTTAATGAAATCGTGAGCATGCGAGTTGAAGAGCATGGTCTTGCAAAAACAATGCACCGTGAAGTGTTTATGCTCAGCGGTAGTAATGCTTTTTTTGAAGATAACATTAGTGATGACAATATTGCTCGCTTAGCGTCTGGCGATATTGTGATGTCGGCCCCTATGGTTGGTAAAGGCGAAAAAGGCCTAACCGAAACCGAAAAAGTGTGGCTCAAGCCTTATCAATCTTGGATAGAGGGCCTTAGCGAACTTGGCCTTAAGAATGAGCGTAGAATGTTACGCCTTATTCCTGATTCATTAGCTGTTGAAACGATTGACGAAACTACTTTAAAGTTAAGCTTTGGTCTACCAAAAGGCTGTTTTGCTACTGCCTTACTACGTGAGTTGGTGGACTATCAAGATGCAAGCCCCAGAGAACAAAAACAAAAGGATGCGTAAATGAAAATCTTATTGAGCAATGATGATGGTGTACATGCTAAAGGGATTGCGGTTTTGTATCATGCATTAACGCAAATTGCAGATGTGACCTTAGTGGCGCCAGATCGCAATTGCAGTGGCGCAAGTAATTCATTAACGTTAATGAATCCACTGCGTGCAACTACCCTTGATAATGGTTTCATTTCAATTAATGGCACGCCGACTGACTGTGTGCACTTAGGGGTTAACGAGTTAACCGAGCAGCAGCCAGATCTCGTGGTAGCCGGAATAAACCACGGCGCAAATCTAGGTGATGACACCTTGTATTCAGGTACTGTTGCCGCCGCCACTGAAGGCCGCCACTTAGGACTTCCTGCCATTGCTGTGTCGTTATGCTCTAAAGAAGGAAATCACTTTGAAACTGCAGCTGCGATTGCGGTGAGTATTATCAAAGAGTTGGCATCGCACCCATTACCGAAAGATCAAATCATCAACTTAAACGTGCCAGATATTCCACTTACTGAGCTAAAAGGAGTTAAGGTAACCCGTTTAGGTTCGCGCCATAAAGCTGAAACCATGACGAAACAACAAGACCCATGGGGCCGTGACATTTATTGGTATGGTACCCTTGGTGCTGAAAGTGATGCAGGTGAAGGCACTGATTTTTACGCCATAAATAATGGTTACGCATCAGTGACCCCGCTTAGTGTTGATATGACAGCGAAAGAAAGTTTACAAGCAGTCGATAGCTGGTTAGCAAATATGGAGATTAATAGTGCTGACTAATTATAATCGCAGCGCACTGGCATTAGCAGAGTTATTGAAACGCGAAGGTGTAGAAGACAGCACTGTGCTTGAAGCGATAGCCTCAACACCCAGACACATTTTTATCGATGATGTTTTACAACACAAAGCTTATCAAAATACCGCATTGCCAATTGGTCAAGGACAAACGATTTCGCAGCCTTATATTGTCGCACGTATGACTGAGCTACTTCGCTTAGCGGGCGTACGTGATAAAGTGCTCGAAATTGGCACAGGGTCTGGCTACCAAACGGCAATACTGGCAAAAACTTTCACTAAAGTGTGCTCGGTAGAGCGTATAAAAGCACTACAGTGGCAAGCAAAACGCCGTTTGCACAAACTCGATTTATATAATGTCACCATGAAACATGGTGATGGTTGGCAAGGCTGGCAATCACAAGCGCCGTTTGAGGGGATTATTGTTACAGCTGCAGCCGCCACTATGCCACAAGGGTTACTTGCTCAATTGGCTGATGGGGGCGTTATGATTGCACCTATCGGTGAGCAAGATCAGCAATTAATGATGGTCGTTAGAAATGGCGATACTTTCACAGAACATAAAGTTGCACCAGTAAGATTTGTACCTTTGGTACCTGGTGATATTGAATAGGACGTTAAACTTTGAAGTTGTTTACTAAGTTATATGATATGGCACTGGTATGGGCTAAACATCGCCATGCAGAGCGTTATTTAGCAGGGATGAGTTTTGCTGAATCTGTTTTTTTTCCGGTACCACCGGATGTCATGCTAGCACCTATGTCACTTGCTCAACCAGATAAAGCATGGCGCTTTGCCAGCTTTACGACGATTGCTTCAGTGATTGGTGGTATTTTAGGTTACTTACTTGGCTTTTGGTTATTCGAACCTGTGGTCGAGCCGCTGATTGCGCAAATGGGTTGGCAAGCGAAATTTGACACGGCGCTAAGTTGGTTTGAAAACTACGGTGTGTGGGTGGTGTTTTTAGCGGGCTTCTCCCCCATACCTTATAAGGTTTTCACCATAGGTGCTGGTTTGATGCAAATGGCATTTCTGCCGTTTCTAATTGCTTCGGCAATTGGCCGTGGCGCACGCTTTTTCTTAGTGTCGGCTTTAATGAAGTGGGGCGGCGTTAAAATGGAGCAGAAATTACGTCAATATGTTGAAGCGCTTGGCTGGGGATTAGTTGTTTTAGTTGTGGTTGCGTACTTTTTACTGCGATAACCCGTAAAACCATTAAACTAGTACGATAAGGAGCATTTTACGATGAGCAGGCAGATAACAGTCTATGTTACTTTGTTTCTTAGTATTTTGCTCTTTGGCTGTACTTCTCGCGAAGCCCCAGCACCGGTGAGTAGTTTAGATAATAAAGTTAAATCCGCCACACGCAAAGTTAATATCTCAGGTTCAAAATATGTAGTTAAAAAAGGTGATACATTGTATTCAATTGCCTTTAGTGCTCAGCAAGATTTTCGAACCCTCGCAAAAATAAACGATATTCCAGCACCTTATACCATCTTCCCTGGGCAGAATATTTCGCTCATAAAATCGGCACGAAAACAAAAAAAGACGAAAAAATATACGAATTCGAGTAAAAAGTCTACTGTTTCTATACAAAAAAATAACAAAAAATTAAAGAAAGAGCTTGATCAGCCAAAACAACGAGAGTATGTTCAGAAACAAGCCAACAAAATAATTAGTGAAAAAAAACGTAATTCTAATGCAAAAGTTGTATGGAACTGGCCTGCTAAAGGTAAAGTAACGCAACGCTTCTCTAATAAAGAGAACGGCTTTAAAGGGTTACAGATCACTAATAAACAAGGGGCTTCTGTTGTAGCTGCTGCACATGGAACTGTGGTATACGCGGGCAACGCATTGAGGGGGTATGGTAATTTAATCATTTTGAAACACAATGATGATTACCTAAGTGCTTACGCGCACAATTCAAAGTTGCTTGTAAAGGAAAAACAGGAAGTAAAGGCGGGGCAGAAAATAGCAGAAATGGGCAGTTCAGACTCTACGGTTACGGCTTTGAGATTTGAAATTCGTTATCGGGGTCAAGCAGTCAATCCTGCTAAGTATCTACCTTAGCCATTTAGGGTATTGATAAAGTGATTTAGCTCAATCACATATTTGCTCGGGAGGACGCTTATGGGTCACACAGCAAAACTTGAGAAAAAAACTGACGCGATTGACGATAAATTTGATGACACGGTAGTCGAAGAAGAGTCTTCTGAATTACTTGAAGAAGTCGACAACGAAGATGAAATTTTTGCAAAAGAAGAAGTTGCCAAGAATTTAGATGCTACACAGCTGTATCTTGGTGAGATTGGTTTTTCTCCGCTGTTAAGCGCAGAAGAAGAAGTCTATTTTGCTCGAAAAGCACTGAAAGGCTGTGAAGCCTCTCGCAAGCGAATGATTGAAAGTAATTTACGTTTAGTGGTGAAAATTGCCCGCCGCTATAACAACCGTGGCCTTGCGCTACTAGACCTTATTGAAGAAGGTAATTTAGGCCTTATCAGAGCCGTTGAGAAATTTGACCCAGAACGTGGTTTTCGTTTTTCAACTTATGCAACTTGGTGGATACGTCAAACCATTGAACGTGCCATCATGAACCAAACACGTACGATTCGTTTACCTATTCATGTGGTCAAAGAGCTTAATGTTTATTTAAGAACAGCCCGTGAATTAACGCAGAAACTTGACCATGAACCTACTGCAGAAGAAATTGCAGAGTGCTTAGATAAGCCGGTTGAAGATGTTACTAAGATGCTGCGTTTAAACGAAAAAATCACCTCGGTGGATACACCTATCGGTGGTGAAAATGACAAAGCGTTATTAGATATTATCGCCGATGAGAAAGACTACGGTCCAGAAGGCGAAGTACAAAACAATGACATCAACAAGCACATTGTTGATTGGCTTGGAGAGTTAAACCCGAAACAGCGTGAAGTACTTGCTCGTCGTTTTGGTTTACTGGGCTATGAGCCATCAACCCTTGAAGATGTTGGTCGTGAAATTGGCTTAACACGTGAACGTGTAAGACAAATTCAAGTGGAAGCATTACGTCGCTTAAAAGACATTTTGCAACACGAAGGTTTAAGTACAGATAGCCTATTCGACCAATTCACCTGATTTGACAACAATGAATACCTGATCAAGGGTATCGAACCCACGGGTTCAGAACACACAAAAAAGCTGACGTCATGTCAGCTTTTTTTATATCCACTCAAATTTTAAAGTAAATCTTTTAATTGATACAGTAGTTGGTGTGCTTGTCTTGGCGTTAGGCTATCTGGATCAAGCTGTTTTAAGGTTAATTCAAGCTCTGAAGGTTCATCATCAAAACTTAATGTTTGCTGTTGTTGCTCAATAGGGGCAGTAACAGGTTGATGATTCTCAAGCATTTTAAGCTTTTGTTTTGCTTGTTGGATAACCGCTTTTGGTACACCAGCTAAAGCAGCAACTTGTAAACCAAAGCTCTTGCTTGCTGCGCCTTCAAGCACGGTATGCATAAAGGCAATGGTGTCGTTATGCTCAATGGCATCGAGGTGCACATTAACCAGCCCCGTTTTTTGCTCGGCCAGTTCGGTTAGCTCAAAATAGTGGGTTGCAAACAAAGTTTTAGCAGCAATTTTTGATGCTAAATAATCAGCCGTTGCATAGGCAAGCGATAAACCATCATAAGTTGAAGTACCGCGACCAATTTCATCCATCAGTACCAGTGATTGCGCTGTGGCGTTATTTAAAATTGTTGCAGTTTCGGTCATTTCAACCATGAAGGTTGAGCGCCCTGATGCTAGGTCATCACTTGCGCCAATACGCGTAAAAATACGGTCAATATTACCAATTTCTGCACTATCAGCAGGAACGTAACAACCAATGTGAGCCATCAAAACAATAAGTGCGGTTTGGCGCATATAGGTCGATTTACCACCCATATTTGGACCTGTGATAATTAACATTTTACGGTCGTTATTGAGCTCTACAGGGTTGGCAATAAACGGGTCTTTCATTACTTGTTCTACCACTGGGTGGCGACCCTGTTTAATACTGATATTATCGTTATCGCACAGTGTTGGCTTAGCATAATTGAGCGCTTGCGCACGTTCAGCTAAATTGTTCAGTACATCTAAATCTGCTAAAACAGCTGCCATTGTTTGTAACTGCTCAATGTGCGGAGCAATAAACTCAAAGAGTTGCTCGTAAAGCTGTTTTTCAAGTGCTAGTGCTTTTGACTGGCTACCAAGTACTTTATCTTCGTGCTCTTTAAGCTCAGGGATAATATAGCGCTCATTATTTTTTAGCGTTTGACGGCGAATATAATCGGCAGGAACCAAGTGCGAGTTAGCGCGACTTACTTCAATAAAAAAACCATGCACCTTGTTATAGCCAATTTTTAAAGTGCTAATGCCTGTGCGTTCACGCTCACGTTCTTCAAGCTTTTCGAGAATATCGGTTGCGCCTTGGCTTAGGGCACGCCATTCATCAAGCTCACTGTTATAACCCGGGGCAATAACACCTCCATCACGAATAAGCACCGGTGGGGTTTCGATGACAGCACGTTCTAGTAAGTCTTGTAGCTCAGGTAATTGCTGTGATTGCGCTATTATTTGACTAATACGCGGATCGTTGGCGTCCAGAAGTAATTTGTGTAATGGTGCCAGAGCTTGCAGTGCGCTACGCAGGCGCGTTAAATCACGCGGGCGTGCTGTGCAAAGCGCTAAACGGGCGATAACACGCTCAATGTCGCCAATTTGCTTTAATGACTCTTGTAGCTCACCACATAATTGCGCATCGATAATTGCACTAATAGCGTTTAGTCGAGAGTTGAGCTCTGTTTTGCTGCGCACTGGTGTATGAATACGACGCTTTAATAAGCGTGAACCCATCGCAGTCGCTGTTTTATCAAGTACTTGCGCAAGCGTGTTTTCGTAGCCGCCTGATAAATTAACTGTTAGTTCAAGGTTTTTACGGGTTGCGGCATCTAAGATCACCGCGTGTTCGTTTTGCTCAAGGGTAATCGCACGAATATGCGGCAGGGCAATACGTTGAGTGTCTTTTACATATTGCATTAAGCAGCCCGCAGCCACCAAAGCAGCGTGTGCTTTGTCTACACCAAAACCAACTAAATCTTTGGTGCCAAATTGGTCGCAAAGTAAATGCTGTGCAGTATCTAAATCAAATTCCCATTCTGGGCGACGACGTGCGCCTTTGATATGTTCAATTAAATGCACATTTGCAAATGTTTCACTATAGAGCAGCTCTGCAGGGGCTAAACGTTGTAATGTTGAGCTAAATGCTTCATCAGTATTTACTTCTAACACATTGAATCTGCCAGAGTTAATATCTAAATAAGCAATACCATATAAGCCTTGTTTACTTTGCCAAACGCTGGTTAGCAAGTTGTCTTGGCGTTCTTGTAATAACGCTTCGTCAGAAATAGTGCCCGGTGTAACAATGCGCACAACTTTACGCTCAACAGGGCCTTTGCTAGTAGCTGGGTCGCCAACTTGTTCACAAATAGCCACCGACTCACCCATTTGTACAAGGCGAGCTAAATAGTTCTCTACTGCGTGATAGGGCACACCCGCCATTGGAATGGGATCGCCACCGGCTTTACCTCGGTGGGTTTGAGAAATATCAAGAAGTTGTGCTGCACGCTTGGCATCATCAAAGAAAAGTTCGTAAAAGTCGCCCATACGATAAAACAATAAAATATCCCGATGCTCGGCTTTTATTTTTAGATACTGCTGCATCATAGGGGTTTGTTGTTTTATAGTGTGCGGTGCATAAAGATCAAACGACATGTATTTACCCAAAGGCTGAATATGGAATTACATCAAGAGATTAAAACACTTGCTGCGAAATTAGGAGCTATTTTAACGGATAAACGCTTATGGATCACTACCGCAGAATCATGCACTGGCGGTGGAGTGAGTTATGCGCTTACCGATACCCCAGGCAGTTCTAATTATATTGACCGAGCGTTTGTTACTTATAGTAACCAAGCAAAACATGAGCTCATTGGCGTTAGCGAGCAAACCTTAAACAGCTTTGGTGCGGTGAGTGAACAAACCGTTGTTGAAATGGCATCGGGGGCGGCAAAAGCTGCAAACGCCGATATCGCAATAGCTATTTCGGGGATAGCAGGCCCAGGTGGTGGAACACTGGATAAACCTGTGGGATTAGTGTGGTTTTGTATTCATTTGGCTGGTCAAAACTACTCAAGCAAACAGGTTTTCGCTGGTGATAGAGCTGAAGTTAGACTGCAAGCTATTGTTTATTCATTAAAAAACATAATTGAATTGATAAAATCTGAAAATTAGCTTGATACTGTGATTTCATACAGTATACTGTCTGCATTAGCCGGATTTGGAGAACAGAATGAACGATAACAAACAAAAAGCCTTAGACGCTGCTTTATCACAAATTGAGCGTCAATTTGGTAAAGGCTCAATTATGAAACTGGGCGACAACAAAGCCCTAGATATTGAAGCAATCTCAACAGGTTCACTAGGTATCGATATCGCACTAGGTATTGGTGGTTTACCTACAGGCCGTATTGTTGAAGTGTATGGTCCTGAATCATCAGGTAAAACAACACTTACTTTACAAGTTATCGCTGAAGCTCAAAAGCAAGGTAAAACGTGTGCATTCGTAGATGCTGAGCACGCTCTAGATCCTGTATACGCACAAAAATTGGGCGTAAACATTGATGACTTACTTGTTTCTCAGCCAGACACGGGTGAGCAAGCATTAGAAATTTGTGACATGTTAGTTCGTTCAAGTGCTGTTGATGTTGTGATTGTTGACTCGGTAGCAGCTTTAACACCTAAAGCTGAAATCGAAGGTGATATGGGTGACTCACACATGGGTCTACAAGCTCGCTTAATGTCACAAGCTTTACGTAAGCTTACAGGTAACATCAAGCGTTCAAACACACTATGTATTTTCATCAACCAAATCCGTATGAAAATTGGTGTTATGTTTGGTAACCCTGAAACAACAACAGGCGGTAACGCACTTAAATTCTACGCTTCAGTACGTATCGATATTCGTCGTATTGGTTCAGTGAAAGAAGGCGATGAGGTTGTTGGTAACGAAACCCGCGTTAAAGTTGTTAAAAACAAGGTTGCTCCGCCGTTTAAACAAGCTGAGTTCATCATCATGTATGGCGAAGGCATTTCTAAACAAGGCGAACTAATCGATCTAGGCGTTAAGCATAAGATTGTTGAAAAATCAGGTGCTTGGTACAGCTACAATGGCAGCAAAGTTGGTCAAGGTAAAGCAAACTCAATTAAGTTCTTAAAAGACAACCCAGAGATCGCAGATGAGATCGAAGGTAAGTTACGTGAGATGCTATTACTTCAAGCAACTGTGCAACCAGAAGATGGTGAAGATGCAGGCCTATTAGCTGAAGACGAGCTATAAACACCGCAAAAGAGTATAGTTAAGCGTGATTTGACCCGCACTTAACACAAAAAGACCGCTACACAGTTAGCGGTTTTTTTATGGTTGCTTGTAGTTGCGATTTTATATCGCGTTTAATTGCAGAACTTAATGCGGGATATACCCGCAGTTGTTGGAGTAGGAAGTAGTTTGTCTCATTTTCAATTCAGTGACAATTTTAAGTTATTTTACACGTTCAATATATTCGCTACGACGCCATAAAATAGCAGCAAGGGTTGCCAGAGGGATTATCAAAAAAATCGCTATTGTTTCAAATAGCGCATTATCGTCATATATGAATGCCAAGCTGGTAGCTGGAACTGTCATCAGCGTGAAAATTCGATACATAAGTTCTGTATCAGTTCGATATATGAGAGCTGTTTGGCAATCAGGGCAAGTGAATAGTTTACCGTCAACCCTGTCTATTGGTGTTCTCGCTTTGGCTATTGGAAACTTCCATCCACAATCTGGACATCTTCTAGAGCGTTTCGATTTTTTAGCATCCATTAATCTGTACCAAATAACTAAAATATTCATTTTTTAATAAACTACAGAAAAATTTATAAGGTGCAATGAAGTGAAGGCTATTCGCTATGTTTTTTGCTCTTAGAGTAAAATGGAGTAATAAAAAAGCCGCATATGATGCGGCTTTTCATGTACTTAAAGCTTAAAACTTGTCGCTTTATAAAATTATAGCTGCCAGTTGAAAGATACTGAATAACTACGCGGTGCGCCGTAATAACCTTGCTCCCAGAACAAGCTATGTAAGTACTTTTCGTTAGTTACGTTATTAACGTTTAAGTTAACGCTCATGTGGTCATTAATATCGTATGTTGCCATTAGATTTAATAAGCCGTAAGCATCTTGCTTAGTAACAGGAACAACGCCAGACGGCTGAGTAGGTTGTACACGTTTAGTGTCGTCTTGCCATTGGTAGTTTAAACCAAAGGTTAAGCCGTCAACCTCAGGTACCTTATGAGTGACAGCAAGTTTAAATTGGTTTTCAGGTGTGTAGTTTTTAACTAATTCATCACCATCAATGTTTAGATTGCTGAAACTAAAGCTCGCGCTCAGCGTTTCGTTGATTTTGCCACTAAGCTCTACTTCAATACCATCACTGTTAATACCATCTGCGCCATAGTAGCGAGTGTCATCAGGTAATGAACCTGGGATAGCAACAGCAAGGCCAACTTGTTTTGCATCAAAGTAGGCTACAGTTACAAATAAGTCGTCATCAAGTAGCTGTGCCTTTACACCAATTTCGCTACTTTTACCTGTGATTGGATCTAAATAATCACCGTTTACGTCACGCTCTGTTTGCGGAACAAAGGTTTCTGTGTAGCTTGCGTAAGTTGAGAAGCTTTCGTTGATATCATAAACAACACCGAAGTACGGCACTGTTTGGTCGCTATCTTTGTCTTTTGCAACGCCGTAAGAGGCACCTTCCGTTTCCCAATTTACTTGGCTTACACCCGCTAAAATGCTGAATGCGTCAGTTGCACGAATGCGTGTTGAAATATATGCAGAGCGTTGTCGACTAGTGATATCAGCACCTGTTAAACCATCAGTAAGTGTTGGTACTGGCGCAATACCGTCCCAACCACCTAGCTCAGGCATCGCAGGGAAACCATTGCCTGTTGTACGGTCATACAATGATTTATCTTTGTTATCCATATCTGCTTGGTTTACACCAAACGACAGATCATGTTCCATACCAAATAAATCAAATTTACCTGTTGCGTAGATATCTAAAATGTCGTGCTTATCTTTGTGGTCATATTCACTCGCATAACCAGTTAGGCCAAGACCTGTTTCTCTGTCTGGTGTGCCGTAAACATAGAAAAGCTCAGAATCTTGCTCATTTTCTAAGTGCGCGTAGCTGGCTTTTAAGAACCAAGTATTGGTGATTGCTTGCTCAATTGATAAGAACAGCTGCTCAGTTGTGTTATTCCAATATGACCAATCTGAAGCAGTGCTGGTTGACGCATCAAAGTTTGTTGCTGAACCATCGCTGTAATAAAGTGGTAAGGCACCCCACAGTGGGCTGTCGGCATCTTTCTTTTGATTTACATAGTTTGCAGTGACTACTGTGCTATCAGTTAATTGACCTTCGTAGGCTAGGTAATAAATTGTTTTATCTTGCTCGTAACGGTCAAGGTATGACTCAGTTTTGTGCTTAGTGAATACTGCACGTACAGCGTGGTTTTCGTTGATAGCTGTTGAAGCGTCAAGCTCTAAACGTTTGTTGTCCCAAGAGCCATACGATACAGACGCATTTACTTGTGTTTGATAAGTAGGGCGTTTTAGAACCATGTTCACGGTTGCTGAAGGGTTACCCGCACCTGTCATTAAACCATTGGCACCACGTACAATTTCAACACTATCAAAAATAGAGGTATCAAGAGTACCTTGGATTGAACCGTTGTCTTGCGGCATACCCATGCCATTAACTTGGAAGTTAGTGATCTCAAAACCGCGAGCTTTAAAATAAGTACGATCAGTTTCAATTTGCTCAACAGTCACACCCGGTGTGCTTTCAAGAACTGCGTTAAGGTTATCGAGTGAGAAGTCATCCATTAATGCACGTGAAACAACAGAGATTGACTGTGGTGTCTCTTTAATTGTTAGCCCTAATTTGGTCGCTGACTGTGCTTCTTCAGTGATGTAGTTTTTATGATGCTGGCCATACACGGCAATTTTTTCAATTGCTTGTTCTTCTTTTTGTTGTTCTGCAAAAGCGTGGCCACTTAAAAGTGCTGAGGTCACAAGGCTTAATTGAGATAAGCGCAAAAATTTTGTTGATGACATGCAAAGTTCCAATTAGTTCAATGAATAGTGAAATTAATGCGTAATCTAATCTAAATGAAAATAATTTGCAATTAAGGTTTGCTGTTTTAGTGAATAATTGATTGCAAAAAAGTTTAAAGGGCACAGAAATATAAAAAGGAGATATAAAAAAAGCGGCCGAAGCCGCTTCAGGAAGTAAATAAGTTTAAATCTTAAAAAACGTATTTTGCAGAAAACTGTAGACGATCCATATCACCGTCAGCACCGCTTTCTAACTCACGCTCGGCATGTTTAAACTCAACACCAAAGGTGAGCTTTTTAACAGGCGAGTACAAAAGGTTGGCACTATAGCTTTGGCTCATTTCTGTAGGGTCGCCAGTCACTGCAAGCAAATCTGTGTTGTTATCTGCTGAGAAGAATGAGTAAAGGAAAGTAGAACGCCATTGGCTGTTCCAGTGTTGTTGGTAAGCAATAAAACCTGATGTTGAATCAATCGCATCTAAATCATCACCATCAAGCACAGCACCATTTGCTACGTTTAAACCAATGTAGCGGCCTAAACCTGAGCCTTGAGTTAGCATGAATTTTAGGTTGTTTTGGCCAAAATTAACTTTACCTGAGGCGCTGATACCGAACGATGATGTATCTGCATCAATGCCATTTTGCTTGTAAGTTAATTGACGAGCAAGACCGGTAAATACTAATTCCCCCCAATCAGCTTTATGTGCATAACGTGCTGTAAAGTCTGGCATTGATGCATCATCAGTGGCTACGCGAGCGCCGTCTACTGTGACTGTGCTCTCTGGGTTTTCGATAGAGAATGACCAGTTGCCAGTAGTGTAACGTGCCTGTGCTTGGCGTACGAACACGGTACCCTCAGCAGGTCCCACGAAGTCGAGTGTTTCAGGTAATGCGCCTACGTTTTGAAAGTTTGACCATGCTTGACCAAATAACCAGCCATCATAAGTTACAAATGCCTGACGAATACGTGGTGCATAAGAATTACTTACACGTTCGTTACCGCCTGGTGCTGAAGCAATAAAGTCGATTTCAATTTTAGTTTTGATGGTATTGCCATCGTCTAACTTTGTTGCGGTACCTAGGTTAAAGCGAGATTGGCGCGCGTGCATGTCAAATACAGCATCGCTGTCGCTGTCTGCGCCTACTGGTGTTGTACCTGGTACATAGAAGTCACGGCCAATACTACCACCGGCTGGTACGCCTGCTGAGTAATCACTCCACATGGCATCAAGTTTTACATAGCCACCATAAGAAACCTCTGTGTTACCAATGGTTGCAGCGTTAGCATTGCTGGCAAGTGCTGATAAAACAGCTGAAGCTGCTAGTGTTTTTAATGCGGTTACTTTTGTTGTTGTCATAATGTGTATTCCTGTCGAAGCTACTTGTTGCATTAATGATTTTTTAATAATGTTGTTGTACCACTGTTGTTTAAGATAAGACTTCTCTCAATTATCTATTGGTCTATTAGACTAAGGTGGAATATCTGGTTAAATCACAACCAATCTAACATTGAACTAGATTATAGAAGGCGATTTCGACGTTTTTTGTTAAATGACAAGATATACAACTAAGGTCTAATACTTTCAGGGGCTTTGCTGAGTGATCCTTGATGCAGGCCGTAGGCAAGTAATTAAAATGGAGACGACAACAATGTCAGAAAGTATCTATCCAGTACCAGCGCATATCAAGAATGCAGCACTAGTTGACAACGATAAATATAATACACTGTACAAGCAATCTATTGATGACCCTGAAGGATTTTGGCGAGAGCAAGGTAAACGCCTTGATTGGTCAACTCCTTATAATAAAGTAAAGAACACCTCATTCGACAAAGGCCACATCAGCATCCGCTGGTATGAAGACGGCCAACTTAACGCATCTTATAACTGTATTGACCGCCACCTTGCCACTAAAGCCGATAAAACAGCCCTCATTTGGGAAGGCGACAACCCTGAACATAACGAAAACATCAGCTACCAAAAGCTTCACGACGAAGTCGCTAAATTAGCTAATGGCCTTAAAAAGTTAGGCGTATCAAAAGGTGACCGTGTCGCTATTTACATGCCAATGACACCGCAGGCTATTTACGCTATGCAAGCGTGTGCGCGTATTGGTGCGATTCACTCTGTGGTATTTGGTGGTTTCTCTCCATCAGCGATTGCTGACCGAATTAATGACTCAGGCGCTAAAGTGGTCATTACTTCAGACGAAGGTCGCCGTGCTGGCAACTGCGTACCACTTAAAGCAAATGTTGATGAAGCGGTATCACAAGACTCGGTAACCACCGTTGAGCACGTTATTGTTCATCAGCTAACGGGTGGTGAAGTTGAATGGAATAGTCATGATGTTTGGTGGCATGAGCTTGTCGCTGACTTACCAGCTGAGTGCGAACCTGAACCAATGAATGCAGAAGATCCGCTTTTCATTCTTTATACTTCAGGCTCAACGGGTCAACCAAAAGGTGTGGTTCATACTACCGGTGGTTACCTTGTTTATGCATCGATGACACATGAATATGTGTTTGATCTTAAAGAAGACGATATTTTCTGGTGTAGTGCCGATGTGGGCTGGATCACAGGTCACAGCTACATTGCTTATGGCCCATTAGTGAATGGCTGCACGCAAGTCGTATTTGAAGGTGTACCAACTTACCCAACAGCGGGCCGTATGGGTGAAGTAATTGATAAGCACAACGTGACTATCCTTTACACAGCACCGACTGCTATTCGTGCTCTAATGGCGAAAGGCGATGAGCCAACAGCGACTTCAACTCGTAAAAGTCTTCGTGTTATGGGTTCTGTAGGTGAGCCAATTAACCCAGAAGCGTGGGCATGGTATTACGAGCATATTGGTAACGAAAACTGCCCAATCGTCGATACTTGGTGGCAAACAGAAACTGGTGGCATCATGATCACACCATTACCAGGTGCGACAGATATGAAACCAGGTTCTGCAACTCGTCCGTTCTTTGGTATTGCACCGGCACTATTTGATGCTGAAGGCAACACATTAGAAGGCGCGGTTGACGGTAACCTTGTTATTTTAGACAGCTGGCCATCACAAGCTCGCACAGTTTATGGCGACCATGAGCGCTTTGAACAAACCTATTTCTCAGCATACCCTGGTGTGTACTTCACAGGTGACGGTTGTCGTCGTGATGAAGATGGCTACTACTGGATCACAGGCCGTGTAGATGACGTACTTAACGTATCAGGTCACCGCCTAGGTACTGCCGAAATCGAGAGTGCATTGGTTGCTCACGAAGCAGTAGCAGAAGCGGCTGTAGTTGGTTACCCGCATGATATTAAAGGTCAGGGCATCTATGTTTACATCACACCAAATGAGGGTGTTGTTGTGAGTGATGAACTAACAAAAGAGGTACGTAACTGGGTTCGTAAAGAGTTAAGCCCAATTGCATCACCAGATATGATCCAATGGTCTCCGGGTTTACCGAAAACTCGTTCTGGTAAGATCATGCGTCGAATTTTACGTAAAATTGCGGCAAATGAGCACCAACAGCTTGGAGATACTTCTACACTAGCCGATCCAAGCGTTGTTGATGAGCTAATCGAAAACCGATTAAATCGTTAAAATCGCGTTAAAAACTTGATTAGAAGTTGATTCTAAACGTAGTATATCGGCTGTCACTTAGAAATAGGTGTCAGCCGAATTTATTAGGAGTGAACCATGAGTCAGTTTTTAATAGCGGACGATCATCCGTTATTTCGTGAAGCGCTGAAAGGGGCATTGAGTGCTAAGTTTGCTGATTTAGAAGTGTTTGAATCGGAAAACTTTGATACCACTTTGCAGGTGCTAAGCGAGCAAGAAGATCTTGATATCTTACTACTAGACCTTCACATGCCAGGCAATGGCGATTTATACGGCCTTATTCGCATTCGCGAAGACTATCCAAGCTTACCAATAGCTGTTGTTTCTGGCAGCGAAGACATCAATGTAGTTTCTAAAGTAATGGGTTATGGTGCGATGGGATTTATTCCTAAATCATCTTCATCAGATGATATTGCGCTGGCAATCAACCACATTCTTGAAGGCGATGTTTGGCTGCCACTTGAACTTAAAGATAAAGTGGCTGCTGTAGATGGCGAAGACAAAGAAATTGCAGCGCAAGTGGCTTCACTGACACCGCAGCAATACAAGGTGTTGCAATACTTGCACGAAGGCTTGTTAAACAAACAGATTGCTTACGAGTTACATATTTCTGAAGCAACCGTTAAAGCACACATTACAGCAATTTTTAGAAAGCTAGGTGTGTATAACCGTACTCAAGCGGTATTAATTGCCTCTAAATTGCAACTAGAGCCTATTGAGTCGGCATAACAAACGATAATAAAAATAATAAAGAGGCCATTCAGCCTCTTCATTTTATTGCTTAAGCGAACACCACGGTTCGATTTCCATTGATAAACAGTTTATGTTCAGATGCGAGTTGCAGCGCTTTACAGAATACTGTTTTCTCTACATCTTTACCCATTTTTGCCATCATCTCTGCGGTATCCGCATGACTGACATGCGTCACATCTTGTAAAATAATCGGCCCTTCATCAAGCTCATTATTAACAAAATGGGCGGTCGCACCAATAATTTTTACACCGCGTTCAAATGCCTGATGGTAAGGCTTTGCACCAATAAAGGCAGGCAAAAATGAATGGTGAATATTAATAATCTTACCTTCAAAGCGCGCCACAAATTCAGGGCTTAAAATACGCATATATTTTGCAAGGCCGATAATATCAGGCTGATAGCTGGCAATTAAATCACCGACTTGTTGATCATGCTCCGCACGGCTTAAACCTTCGTGCGATACCACATGAAATGGCACGCCAAAGCCTGCAGCCAATGGCGCTAAATCAGCGTAGTTGGCAATCACAGCCAGTACTTCGATGTTTAAGGCTTTTTCGAACTGCTTAAGTAATACACCACCTAAGCAGTGCGCTTCTTTAGTGGCAAGCAATACCACTTTCGTTTTTTCGCTGCTGTGCAGGGCAAGCTCTGCGCCATCAGGAAGTAGCTCAGCAAGACTTGGTAAAAAGTCCTCTGATATAACGCCGCTTAACTCTGTACGCATAAAAAAGCGTTTAGCGTCTTTATCTACAAATTCGTTATTACGCGTAATGTTTAAATTATGCTGATGACAAAGGCCAGTGATCTTGGCTATTAGACCAACATCATCATCGCATTGAGTGGTTAAAATCGTGTTCATAGTCCTCATTCTAATCCCGTTTGTGTGAACACCATTATTTGCTAATTTTTTTGTGCTGCATAGCGCAAATTTAACTATCTAATAATTTATCTGATTTGATTGCATAAACGCCTAAAATGTAACCATTATTTACTTTTCGTGTAAAAGTAAGCTGCTTTCACTATAAATGTGATTATCTGTCCATAATTATGATTAATTAAGTGCTTTTCTACATCATTTTCTACACTTTTTAACCTTATCGTAAGTAACTGTAAGTGAAGGTAATAGTTTGTAAAACATAGAATTATTTCGATTTATTCAAGTCAAAATGGGGTATTACAAACAATAAGGAAAAAATTCCATGAAAAGCACTCTGCTTAAAACAATTGTTGCCTCAAGTTTGCTTTCGGTACTAGCTGCCTGCTCAAGCGATGACAGCAGCAGTAGCAACAGTGGCTATGTGCAACTGTACAATGGCTCTTACAACAGCCCATACACGCGTTTATTTGTTGATGACACTGAGCGCTCGGGGGCAGACTTTGGTGATGTATCAACTCGTCATAACTACAGTTCGGGGGAGTATGATCTCAGTTTTGAATATGTTGATGCCAACGACAGTTATATTACGATTGACGAAGAAACTATCAATATAAAAAATGATCAAACTCAGTTATTAGTAATGAATGGTGACTTTGCTGAACCAATGTTTACTGAGCTAAGTGTGCCGACGTCAAGCGATGAAGATGAATTCAATGTTGGCTTTTTTAATATCGTTGGCGAAGACAATCTTTACGATGTATATGTTGCCACTGACGACGGGTTATTTGATACCGCTGAGTTATTAATGACTTCGCAATACCTCGTTGAGCCAGAATTAGCGACGCTTGAGGAAGGTTATTACACTATTTATATTACCGCTAGCGGTAGCACTGATGTGATTTTTGAATCACCAACCGTGTACTTTAATGATGAAGCAACGTACATGGCGATGATCCGCCCAAGTTATGCAACAGAAGAAGATGGCATTACGCTTGACGTCGTGACGGCAAGTAGTTCAGTAACACAACTAAACCACCAAGACGCGCAAGGTCAGCTGCGTTTTATCAATACCATTGATGATTACACACAAACCCAGTTTAAAGTAACCCGAGGCACAACGGCGACTAACACCGAAGTTGTTAGCAACGATAGTTACTCTGAATACATGAACATGTCGCCAAATAGTTACAGCGTCGCCATGTTAGATGAAGCTGGCGACACGATTGTAGATAATTTCTTAATGACATTAGAGCGTGAGCAAAGTGCGGTTGGTCTTTTCTACAATGACAAAGATTACGGCCCTCGTATGATGACCATTGAAGAAAATCTAACACCAAGCAGCTACAGCCACGCAGTTACTGTTGTTAACTTAATTGATAGCTATGCAGGGCAAGAGATAGACGAAGTCGATGTGTACTTTACCCTCAATGGCGAAACGGTTGAAGATACTAGCAATGTTGTTGAAGGGTTAGATCAATACGACCAACAAGAGCAGGTGGTTGATAACGAAGTTTATACAACTTATGTGGTGTTTGAAGATAACGGCCAACAGATTGTGCTCTTGCAACAAAGCGATATGGATTTTACCGAAGAAGGTAACTATATCTTGGTGATTGAACACGATGAAACCACTGATTCAGGTTACAAGATGACCTTAGAGCGTACGGTGACTGAACAGTCTTAACCGGCTAAAACGCAATATCGTTGTTTATTTACTCTTGCTAAGTGTTTATTGTATAAACAGTTAAGGCTTTTGCTTTTTTGTTTAAAGTATACACAAGGAGAGAGTATGGACGGCGGTATTGCGTTACTAGTCTTACTAGCACTAGTTGTTGTAGGTGGCTCAATTGCTGGCATTATTGCCCTTTTTCAACTCTCTAGTTTAAAGCGAGAGGTGGCTGCTCTTCGAGTAAAACTTAACGCGACATATGTTAATAACCCTCAAACAAATACTGCAAACACGTTTGAAAATTCAAACGAAGATCTGACTGACACTGCAAAATTTGAACCAAAGCCGAAAGCTATTATTAAGCCGATTGAGGTTATCGCTAAAAAGCCAGAGCCAACAAAACCCAAGCCTACCATTTTAAATCCGCTAGTAAGCCAACTCGTTACACAAATCAAAGCCAATTGGCTAACTTGGGTAGGAGCGGTTGCACTTGCCTTTGGTGGTATCTTTTTAGCCCGCTATTCACTGGAAGCAGGCTTATTATCCGAAACTATGCGACTCACACTTGGGGCTATTTTTGGTCTGAGCTTAATTGTTGCGGCTGAGGTGTTACATCGTAAAGGTATTATCTTTGATGGGTTTAGTAACTATATTCCCGCTGCGCTTGCTAGCGGCGGCTTTATCAGTTGTTTTGCGCTCACTTTACTGGCCTACAGCCATTATGGCTTACTCCAAGCATTACCTGCATTTAGCGTTTTAACCTTAATCTCTTTAGCTGCAAGCTGGATGGCGCTGCGTTTTGGTCCAGTGCTTGCGGTCATTGGTATTATTGGCGCCTACAGCGTGCCGGTTTGGGTCAATACTGGGAATAATGATTTTATAGCGCTGCTTACCTATGTTGCTTTTGTTAGTGTTTCTGCTTCGCTGGTAGCGCATTATGTAAAACGTCATTGGCTGTGGTATCTGTTATGGGCAGGTCATTTAGGTTGGTACATTTTAGTTGCATTGACAGTATCTAAAAACCTGCATTGGTTTATTAATCTTTATGCTCTATTTAGCATCATATTGTTAATTGCTATTCCACGCCTTGGGCTGGGCTTTATGCAAATTGAATACCGCCCACATCGCTTTAAAACGCTACTGAAACAACTGCCCGACAACCCTTTGTTATTAGCGGTTGTCGTGCCACTTTATCTTTTACTCATGAGTAGTAACCAACTGCTTACTTGGCAATTGAGTATGTTGTTGTTAGTGGCTTTACTGTTGTTTTTGGTATTAAAAAACAGTACATGGGATCACTGGCTAATAATATCTGTGGTGAGTGTGGTGTGTTTGCTGACAGGGCAAAATAATACTGTTGATTATTCTGAGCAGCTTTTTGTATTTAGGCAAAATTACGGAGCAGGGCTGTTTTTTATTGCTTTGTTTGCTGGCTATGGTTTTTTATTTGGTCGTAAATACCCTAAACGCTTTGGCTTTACGTTACTCGCATCACTTTCAAGTTTTGTGATTATTAGTTGCTTATATCTCATCACTCCCGACCATGCCTTGATGACGGCATACCCGGTTTGGTGCTTTGTATTACTGGCACTGTCTGCCTGGCTATTTAAGTTATCCATCAATAGCACAAATCCAATGCGAGTATTTAGTTACTGGCTTGGCGGTAATGCCAATATTAGTTTGGCATTAACCATGCTCCTTGAAGGTAGCAGCTTGACCTTAGCGCTTGCTGTGCAAGTGTTGTTGATCAGTTTTTATGTTAATAAACAGTCACTCAGCATACTGACTTGGCCGCTTAAAGGTTTAGTTGGTGCTTTACTCATTAGATTAAGTTTTGCACCTTGGTCAGCGGATTACAGTGATGCGCTGCTGCTCGGTGTACATTGGAGTTTGGTTGTTTATCCTGTATGTGCTTGCTTATTTTACTTGGCAGCAAGGTATTGGCAGCAGCAATCTGTTCGAATGTGGCTAGAGGGTGCAGCCCTACATTGCATTGCTTTATTTATTACCACAGAGACGAGCTATCAGTTAGTAGGGCGCTATCCTGACTTTGAGAATTTGTCTGTGTATGAGCATATTTTACTGACCTGTAACTGGGGCATCTTGGGCTGTGTTTACTTACTGCGCTCACGCTTTACTGCGCAATTGGCTAAGCTCTATCAAATGGCTGGTTTTGCGTTATTAACATTAAGCGGTTTGCTAGTAGTGAAAAGCTTTACCGCTGTAAATCCGTTTTTTGAACCGATAAATATAGGCAGCTGGCCGATTATTAACTGGTTACTATTACTTTGGTTAGTACCAGCTTTAATTGCAATTTGGGCAAGCCGACTGACGAAATCTCAACACTATTTACAAAAGCTGTTTACAGCACTTGCAGGTGTGATGAGTGTTTTATATATCAATGCGGAAATTCGCCACAACTGGCAAGGCGAGTTTATAAATATTGCTTTGCCAACCTCAGATGCCGAGCTTTACAGTTATTCTTTAGTTTGGCTTATTATCGGTGCTATGTTAGTTGTGATAGGGCATTTAAAAACCATTACGTTATTACAAAAGCTTGGCCTTGGCTTATTGGCGCTGGTAGTGTTAAAAGTGTTCTTGATTGATATGGCAAACTTAACTGGATTATTGCGGGCTATTTCGTTTATCGGCTTAGGCTTGTCGTTAGTTGCGCTTAGTTGGTTGTTCCAAAAATTTAAGGCAAAGCCTACTGCTTTGCCTTAAATCTATGTTTTTAAAAGCGTTGGTTAAGCACTATTGTTAAGTACTGTGGTTAAGCAGTGCTTTAAGTTTTGCGGGCTTAACAGGTTTACTAAGGTAATGAATTTGCTCTTCTTTGGTTTGCTGTTTTAGCGCTTCATCACGTACCGCTGTGATTAAAATCGCCGGTACTGGGCTTTGCCAAATTTCTCGTAGGGTTTTAATAAGCGTGATGCCATCGCAATCATGACCGAGCTGATAATCCATTAAGATCACATCGGGCGCTCGGTGCTCTTTGGCATAGGCCATCACGGTTTCAACTTGATCAAAGAGTTGGTAATTGGCCTGCCACTTTTGCAATAGGCTTGCCATGGCATTAAGGTTTTCAGGGTCATCATCCACCGCAATAATATTCATTGCACTGCGGTTTTCAACACCTTTTTTAGGTGCCTCTTTTTGTTGAATAAATTGGCTTTCACCATAAGGTACTTCAATACTAAAGCGGCTACCTTTGCCAGGCTTTGAACTGACATCTAATCGTAAAGAGAGTAAGTCGGCCATTCGTTTTACAACTCCTAAGCCAAGGCCAACCCCTTTGTTATCTCCCGCTTCAATACGATAAAAGTCATTAAAGATCTTCGCTAGCTCTACTTCTGTAATGCCGGGGCCTGTGTCCCATACTTCAATACGTAAATGATGTTTGCGTTTGCGACAAGCAATTAAAACTCGGCCACTATCAGTGTATTTAACCGCATTTGACACCAAGTTTTGAATAATTCGTCGTAAATAAGTGATATCACTGTGAACAATAACTCCTTTTGAACGCACCGTGAGTTTTAAGCCTTTTTCGCTCGACATAATGGCGTATTCGTTCTTAAGCGGGGCAAGTATGTCATCAATACTAAAGTGACGTGGAGTTGGCGTCATTGCCCCTTGCTCGAGCTTGGCAATTTCTAACAGCGCAGACATCAAATGCACCGTTGAATCTAAACTTGCGCCAAGCTTTTCAAAGTTATTTAAGTTGTTGCTCGAAAGGGTTTTATCATCAATGGCTGCAAGGTACAGGCGCGCCGCATTCAGAGGTTGTAAAATATCGTGACTTGCTAAGGCTAAAAATCGCGTTTTACTGTCATTAGCTTGTTCTGCCTCTTTTTTAGCTAAAGTAAGCGCTTGCTCAGTTTGTACTCGGCTATCGATTTGTGCTTGTAAATCTTTATTGATAGTACGGATTTCTTGAGTACGCGCTTCAATACGGTTTTCAAGGTCCATGTTTACTTCTTCAAGCGCATTTTGCGTTTCGATATGCGTGGTAATATCAGAGAAACTTGTTACAAAGCCACCATCTGGCAGTGGGTTACCAATCATTTCGAACACTTGGCCATTACGGCGGTGGCGAATAAAGTGGTGGGGCGTGCCGTTTTTAAGATGCTGCACGCGCTTTTCTACATGGCGCTCAACTTCACCTGGGCCACACTCGCCGCGCTCGGCATTGTAGCGGATCACTTCCTCTATGGGTTGACCAACCTCTAAAAAGTTTTCTGGGTAGTCAAACATTTCTGCGTAGCGCTTATTCCATGCCACTAAATTAAGCTCTTTATCAACAACAGAAATACCATGGCTGAGGTTTTCAAGTGAGGTGAATAATAGGTTTTGGTTAAATTGCAGAGCTTGTGTGGTTTCATCAAAAAAGTTAACGACTTCTTCAAAGGCCATGCGTTTACCAGAGGCAACTGTGTGGATCAGCGCCTGTGCAGAAGAGGCACCAAGCACACCAGTTAAGGCGCGTTCACAATAGGCAATAAACTCAGGTTCTGGGTGTGCGTTATTATTATCTAAGTTATGAGTTAAAGAGTAATGGGCTAAAACTTGTTGCGAGCGCTGTACGCCCAAGAAGGTTTGTAGTAGAACCTTAAAGTCGTAGACGGTGGCTTTCACATTTTTATTCAAGCGTCTAGCAAACACAGCTTGATCTTTAGGATTAACAAAGGCAGCTGCCTGAATTTTATCAATTAAACGCTCATCTGCACCGAGCGAAAAACTAATGTAACAGCCAATATTGGCAAATAAAGCAATGAGGGTGCCACGAGTAATAAGTGTTTGTTGTAGCTCTGCGTTTAAGGTATTGCCTGCATCTAAAATAGGTAGCATTAAGAATAAAACCCAGCAAATGAAGCCTGCTAATAATCCCGCATAAACCCCATAAGCATGGCCTTTTCGCCAATATAGACCACCCACAATAGCAGGCAGTAATTGCGAGACTAAAGAAAAGGCGACTAAACCCATACTAGCCAATGCTTTACCATGACCAAACCATTGCTGGTAGAAATACGACAAAATCAAAATGCCAGCAATTGTGAATCGTCTAACTAACAGAATTTGTGATTTATAGCTGCTGGTGATGAGGTTACGTTTAAACTTACGACGCAGCATTAGCGGCAATACCACATCGTTTGAGATCATGGTGCTGAGTGTAAGTGTGGCTACAACAATCATCGCTGTAGCCGCTGATAGACCCCCGATAAATACAAAGGTCGTTAAAAAGGCGTTTTCGTGCATCAGCGGTAGGGCTAATACAAAGCTATCTGGAGAGAAGCCACTACCAATGCCTGGGTGTATAGCTGCTGTTGCAATAGGGAAAATCATTGCCGCAGTCAGTAACAAATACAGGGGGAATGCCCAGCGGGCTGTATAAAGATGGCGTTTATCTTGGTTATCGACCACAGTCACGTGGAACTGCCTTGGTAAACAGATAATCGCCGCTGCCGCCATTAGTGACTGGCCGATAAAGTTAAAGCTAAAAAAGTCGAAGTTATGCCAGTGCTGCCAAATAGAGCCTGTTAGCTGCTCGGTTTGCACAGTACTTAAATTAAATAATGTGTATAAAGCAAGCCCAGCAACAGCCACTAAAGCCAGTAACTTAATCATAGATTCAAAGGCGACAGCGAGCATCAGCCCTGAGCGATATTCGGTTACATCGACTTTGCGCGTACCAAAGAATATCGCAAACATCGCCATAATAAGTGTTGCCGAAAGGGCTAGCATAGAGCCAGAAATACGATCGTCGTTTTGTAATAATAAAAAGCTGCTACTCAGTGCTTTTAATTGCAGTGCGATATACGGAATCGTCGCCAATAAAGCGATAATCGTTACCATAATGGCGGTGGTCTGCCGTTTACCATAGCGAGCAGAAATAAAGTCGGCGATAGTGGTGATATTTTGCTTTTTACTGACCAGTACTAATTTACGTAAAAACCCTTGGCCGAAGAAAAAAAGCAATGCAGGGCCAATTAAAATAGGTAAGTAATTCCAACTGCTGGTGGCTGCTGTACCAACTGAACCGTAGTAAGTCCAAGACGTACAGTAAATCCCTAGTGAAAAAGAATAAACAAATGGGTGGTGACTAATTCTTTTCGCAAGAGGAGTGGTTTTGTCTCCCCAATTTGCCAACCAAAACAACACGCCAATATAGGCGAGTGCAACAAATAAAAGCGCAGCTGTCATGTTTAAATTCAGTAATTATTGTAATAACACTACCTTACCAGAATTATGCGCGATTTCGATGGCTAGATTTTTTGCAATAAAAATTAATAAATAGCAAGTTATTGATATTTAAATGATAGTGGTGTTTTGCGCGCTGTTATTAGACTAATGTCGCAGATCATTCGTTTTTACTATTTTCGCTATTTCGCAAATTTATCTTTATAGGTTAAGTTGTTGTTAAATATTGTTTTTTACTATTCGTTAACAAATGGTGTTTTGCAGTTTACGTAAACGTAAACTGGCTGTTACGACTATGGTCTCAATTCCATAAATCAGAACCCTTGCTAACTTAGTTAATGACAACTAATACCACTCATTACTTTCTTGTAATGCATAAGGGGATAAAAAATGGCTTTTAAAGATGAAGAACAAGCAAAAGCTTATTGGGCGGAAAACCTCGCACTGCTATTTAAATTATTAGCAATTTGGTTTGTCGTGTCATTTGGCTTCGGCATTTTACTGGTAGACGTACTTAACGAGATACGTTTCTTTGGGTTTAAACTCGGCTTCTGGTTCTCCCAGCAAGGCGCTATTTACACCTTTGTTGCTTTGATTTTTGTTTACGTTTTCAAAATGAATACGTTAGATAAAAAATACGGCGTAGACGAATAGGAGCTAAGCAATGGATGTTCAAACACTCACGTTTATTATCGTCGGTTTAAGCTTTGCGCTTTATATCGGCATCGCAATCTGGGCTCGTGCTGGGTCTACAAATGAATTCTATGTTGCAGGGGGTGGTGTTCCGCCGCTAGCAAATGGTATGGCAACCGCTGCTGACTGGATGAGTGCGGCATCGTTTATCTCAATGGCGGGTATTATCTCGTTTGCGGGTTATGACGGTGGTGTATATCTAATGGGTTGGACAGGTGGTTATGTACTACTTGCACTTTGTTTAGCTCCTTACCTACGTAAGTTCGGTAAGTTCACGGTGCCAGATTTCATCGGTGACCGTTATTACTCACAAGCTGCACGTGTTGTTGCAATTTTATGTGCCATCTTTATCTGTTTCACATACATCGCAGGTCAAATGCGTGGTGTAGGCGTGGTTTTCTCTCGCTTCTTAGAAGTAGATATTGAGACCGGTGTTTACATTGGTATGGTGATTGTATTCTTCTACGCTGTATTAGGCGGTATGAAGGGGATTACATATACGCAAGTCGCTCAGTACTGTGTACTGGTATTTGCTTACCTTGTTCCAGCAATCTTCATTTCAATGATGATGACAGGTCACTTCTTCCCACAAACAGGTTTTGGTGCCACGCTTAGCGATGGCTCAGGACAGTTTGTACTCGATAAATTAGATGGACTCAGTACTGAGCTTGGCTTTGCGCAGTACACCGAAGGCTCGAAGAGCATGATTGATGTATTCGCAATTACAGGCGCATTAATGGTTGGTACAGCAGGTTTACCGCACGTAATCGTTCGTTTCTTCACTGTTCCACGTGTTAAAGACACGCGTATCTCAGCTGCATGGACACTTGTTTTCATTGCAGTCGTTTATACAACAGCACCTGCTGTAGCGTCATTCGCTCGTGTAAACATGATTGATACAATTAACGGTAAAGACGGTAGCGGTACAGAGTACGCAGAGGCACCAGCATGGGTTAAAAACTGGGAAAGAACAGGCCTAATCACCTTTAACGATAAAAATGGTGACGGCAAAATGTTCTACTCAGCAGGTAAGATTGATGATCCAAACAGCGCAAACGAAGTTAAAGTTGACCGCGACATCATGGTACTTGCAAACCCTGAGATCGCAGACTTACCAGCATGGGTGATTGCACTAGTCGCAGCAGGTGGTATCGCAGCAGCGCTATCAACAACAGCAGGCTTACTATTGGTGATCTCGACCTCGGTATCCCATGACTTATTAAAACGTACCTTAAAACCAGATATAAGTGACAAACAAGAGCTACTTGCAGCACGCTTAGCTGCGATGATAGCGATTGTGATTTCAGCTTACTTTGGTATTAACCCGCCAGGGTTCGTGGCCTCGGTTGTTGCCTTCGCCTTCGGCTTAGCAGCGGCGAGCTTCTTCCCAGCCATCATTATGGGTATCTTCTCTAAGAAGATGAATAAAGAAGGTGCGATTGCGGGTATGGTGACAGGTATTACATTCACAGCGGCTTATATTATCTACTTCAAGTTCGTAAGCCCTGAGTTGAATACACCGGCAAACTGGTTATTTGGTATTTCACCTGAAGGTATCGGTCTTATTGGTATGATTGTTAACTTTGTAGTTGCAGCTATCGTACTTAAACTAACGGCTGAAACACCAGTTGAAATCCAAGAAATGGTTGAAGGTATCCGTAACCCTAAAGGTTCGAGCGCAGCACACGCGCACTAATAAAACCATTTTATAAGAACACACTCTTGACGTTTAAAAGCCCGACTTAAGTCGGGCTTTTTATTTATTTCAAACAGGGGTAGTGTAGATATTGTCTCTATTTTATAGCGAGAATGACCATGAATACCGAGCAACAGGAAGTCGCCCAATTTGTGATGCAGCAAACGCCATTTAATCAGCTTGATGGCGCTGCCAGTGAGTATTTTGTAAACCATCTCGATATTATTTATTTGACCCGTGAGAATCAAAATCAGTGGTTAAGTTCGGATAATCTAAGATTATTTTTAATTCGCTCTGGCGATTATGATTTGCTCGACCCAAAAGGTGATGTGATCACTAAGTTATCAAGTGGCGATTACTTTGGTTTTCCTTCACTGTTAACTGGCGAAGCAATTCAAAATAGCATTTCAGTGCAAAAGGAAGGCATTGTTTACATGCTTAACCAAGCGGCATTTGATTACTTACGCCGTGAGTATAAGGTGTTTGAGCAATACTTTGTTCGTGCCCATAAAAACCGTTTATTGTCGTCTCATTATAAAAGTCAAAACGACAGTTGGTCGGAGAAAAAAATTTGCGAGTTGATGAATCGCAAGGCCGTCACCTTGGCGCCAGATGCAAGTATTCGTCAAGCCGCTAAAAAAATGAAACAACAGGGTGTTTCATCGATTATGTTGACTGAACATGAGCGTCTTGTAGGAGTCGTGACCGACCGAGATTTACGCAACCGCGTATTAGCCGATGAGGTTGACCCACAAGAGTCAGTAAGTAGCATCATGACGTGTAAGCCCAAGTTTATTTTTGAAAATAACCGCGTGTTTTCGGCGCTACACTTAATGCTTAAGCACAATATTCACCATTTACCTGTGCTTGATGAACATCACAAACCGCTTGGTATGCTCACCAGTACTGATTTACTGCGTCAGCAAAAAAGCGACCCAGTACAATTGATTGGACGAATTTACAAAGCGCACAGCGTGGTTGATTTAAAGCGTTATTCGCAAGAAATACCCGGTTTATTAAAAGGTTTTTCAAACAATATTGATGATATCTCTTTGATTGGTAAATTATTAAGTGGCTTAACCGATGCGTTGACTTCGCGGTTAATTCGTTTGTTCCAAGAAGATAATGGTGCGGCACCAACCAGCTTTAGTTTTATTTGTTTTGGTTCACAAGCGCGAGAAGAACAAACACTGCATTCTGACCAAGATAATGGCCTGTTGCTACCAGATGATTTAACAGACGAACAACACGATTACTTTAAGCGCATGGGCGAGTATGTCTGTGAGCATTTAATTGAGTGCGGTATAAAACGTTGCCCTGGCAATATTATGGCGAGCAATGCACAGTGCCGTATGGGCATTAATGCTTGGACAGAAAAGTTTCATAAGTGGATCACCTCACCTACACCAGAGGCGATGCTCAATTGTAAGATATTTTTTGACCTACGTTTTATTGAAGGTTCCACTACCTTATATGCGCGCTTTTGTGAGCAGCTAAAACGCATTTCTAAAAATGACTTATTCTATGCGGCTATGGCCAGCGACATTAAAAATACGCCAGTGCCCATTGGTTTGTTTAATCAATTTAAATTAGAGAAAGACGAAAAGCAGCATAAGTACCTCGACTTAAAAAAACGCGGTGTGGTGATCATCAACGACATAGTACGTTTATATTCCCTCAAAGCGGGTATTCAGCGTGCTAATACGCAAGAGCGTATTGATGCGTTAATGAAATTTTCGTTACTCAATAAAGATGACTTGTATAACCTAAAAGACTGTTGGCGTTTTTTAACTCAACTGCGTTTAGGCACGCAAATTAACGAAGAGGGATTGCCTAGCAACTGTATTAACCCAAATGCGTTGAATTCATTAGAGCGACATCAATTAAAAGAAGCATTTTATTTGGTTAAACAAGCACAGCAAGCCGCCGCCTTTAAGTTTGCTCGCGGTAGTTTGTAGGAGAGGGTATGGTTAAACGCTGGTTAAGTCGGTATTTAGCGCGCAAGCAACTCTTGGCAGCTGATGCCTATAAAGAACGCTACATAGTGATAGACATGGAATTAACGGGCCTAGATCCTCGCCAGCACGAAATTGTCTCGGTGGCGTGGGTGATGATAGAAGATCAATGCATTAAACTCAGCGGTGCGCAGCACTTAATAAATAAAGACGTGCAAAGCTTAGAGCAAAGTCCGATTTATCACGGTATTGCAAAACAAGATATAGATACAGGTGAAAGCCTCGAAACCATTCTTGGCAAGCTGCATCAGCATTTTGGTGAGTGCATTTTAGTGTTTCATAACGCGGCACTTGATTGGGGGTTTTTAAAACAGGCCTGCAGAACGCTTGGCTTAGATGCAAAAGCGCGTTTAATTCTTGATACCTTTGTTATTGAAAAAAAACGCCTGCACCAGCAAGGCCACGAAATTGGCCACGATGATTTAACACTTAGCGAATGCCGTAAACGCTACAACTTACCGCATTACAGCTCGCACCATGCCCTGACTGATGCCATGGCAACGGCCGAGTTATTCTTAGCCCAGTGTCATCAAATTAGTCGTGGTAAGGCATTGAAAGTAGGGGAGCTTGTGTGAATCAGTTAGAATTAAAAATTCCTCCAGTCGCGCTACTGCTGATCATTGCGTTGATGATGTGGGGCATAGCAGAGTTGTTTACGAGTTTTAGCTTCTCGTTTTTCGTATCATCTTTTGTAGCACTACTCATTGCATTTTTAGGTGTGGTGTTTGCTTTATTAGGTGTTTATCAATTTCGTAAGCAAGGTACGACTGTTGACCCTCGAATTCCAGAAAAGTCGGCGAGCCTTGTTACAAGTGGTGTTTATCATTTTAGCCGTAACCCAATGTATGTTGGTATGTTATTAATGCTAGTTGGTTGGGGAATTTATCTTGGTAATATTGCGAGTTTTATAATGCTGCCAGTATTTATTCTCTATATGAATCGATTTCAAATTATGCCAGAAGAAACGTTTATGGCTGAGAAATTTGGGTCAGCATACCAGCAATACCAAAAATCTGTTCGTCGCTGGCTATAAAGGAAAAAAGAGAGACAGAGGTTGCTAGAGCAGTTTTATTTACCTTGCTCTCTTATAAAAATGTCTAAGGTCGAATACCAAAATTGAGCTATCTAGGGTTGTTAAAGTAGTTTTATTTACCTACCCTCTTATAAAAATGTGTAAGGTCGATTACCAAAATTGAGCCATCTAAAACATGCTAAGCAACTTTTATTTCACCTGACCTCTTATAATAATGTGTAAGGTCGATTACCAAAACTGCGCCATCTAAAACATACTAAGCAACTTTTATTTCACCTGACCTCTTATAAAAACTCTTCAGGTCGATTACCAAAATTGAGCCATCTAAAACATGCTAAGCAACTTTTATTTCACCTGACCTCTTATAATAATGTCTAAGGTCGATTACCAAAATTGAGCCATCTAAAACATGCTAAGCAATTTTTATTTTTGCTGACCTCTTATAAAAACTCTTCAGGTCGATTACAATACCGCCATCTAAAAGGCAGCTGCCTTTATCTGCAAGCAAATAGAGTGGATTTTCTTCTTCATGGCAATCAAACTTGCAATTAATGGTTTTGGTCGAATTGGGCGCAACATCGTCCGTGCTCTGTATGAGTCTGGGCTTGAAGATCAAATCAAAATTGTCGCTATTAACGAATTAGCCGACCCTAAGGGCATTGCCCATCTCCTTAAATACGATACATCTCATGGCCGCTTTTCATTTCCAGTTAATCTTGGCGAAGATACTTTAACGGTTGCTAACGACTCTATAGCCTTATTTGCAGAAGAAAACCCTGCAGAACTGCCATGGCAAACGCTTGATGTTGATGTGGTTCTTGAATGTACAGGGGTGTATCACTCTCGTGAACATGCAGAACTACACTTAGCTGCTGGTGCAAAAAAAGTATTGTTTTCGCAGCCTGCAGATGCTGATGTCGATGCCACAATTGTGTATGGTATTAACGATGATGAGCTAAAAGCTGAACATACGATTGTTTCAAACGGTTCATGTACCACAAACTGTATTGTGCCAGTGATTAAAGTGCTGGATGACGCATTTTCGATTGAATCTGGGGCTATTACAACGATTCATGCCTCGATGCATGATCAGCAAGTGATTGATGCGTATCATCATGATTTACGCCGCACTCGTGCTGCAAGCCAATCTATTATTCCGGTAGATACAAAGCTTGCTCGTGGTATTGAGCGTATTTTGCCTAAGTTTCATAGTCGCTTTGAAGCCATTGCTGTTAGGGTACCCACTATCAACGTGACGGCGATGGATTTAAGTGTAACAGTGAATACCGATGTGAATTTAGCGACTGTCAATCAAGCACTTAAGTTAGCTGCAAAAGACCGCCTTGACGGTATTTTAAGTTACACTGAAGAGCCATTGGTATCGGTAGATTTTAATCATGACCCACATTCTTGTATCATAGATGGCACTCAGACACGTGTTAGTCATAAACGACTGATAAAGTTGTTAGTGTGGTGCGATAATGAGTGGGGCTTTGCGAATCGTATGCTCGACACTGCGCGTGCGATGATGGCTGTAAGCCAATAATTTATAAATATAATATTAGTATCGTTAACTAAGGAGAAGTCCATGTCGGTCATTAAAATGGCAGATTTAGATTTAAACGGCAAACGCGTGTTAATTCGTGAAGATTTAAATGTGCCTGTAAAAGAAGGTAAAGTGACCTCTGATGCGCGTATTCGTGCAGCATTACCAACTATCAAATTAGCGTTAGAAAAAGGCGCTAAAGTAATGGTGATGTCACACCTTGGCCGCCCTACGGAAGGGGAATATGATGAAGCGTTTTCACTTGCCCCTGTGGTTAATTATTTAAATGATGCCCTTGAGCAAACAGTTCGTCTTGAAAAAGATTACCTAGAAGGCGTAGACGTTGCTGATAACGAAGTGGTTGTTTTCGAAAACGTGCGTTTTAACGCTGGCGAAAAGAAAAACGACGAAGCATTGTCTAAAAAACTAGCTGCATTATGTGATGTTTACGTAATGGACGCATTTGGTACGGCTCACCGTGCACAAGCATCGACTCACGGTGTGGGTTTATTTGCTGATGTTGCATGTGCAGGTCCACTACTTGCGGCAGAGTTAGACGCACTAGGTAAAGCGCTTGATAACCCAGCTCGTCCTTTAGTTGCTATCGTTGGTGGCTCTAAAGTATCGACTAAGTTAACTGTACTTGATTCACTTTCTAAAGTGGTTGACCAACTTGTAACAGGTGGTGGTATCGCTAATACCTTCATCGCAGCAGCAGGTCACTCAGTAGGTAAGTCTTTATTTGAAGCTGATTTAATTGATGAAGCAAATAAATTAAGTGCGGCAGCAAAAGCTAATAACGGTGAAATCCCGGTACCAACTGATGTTGTTGTAGGTAATGAGTTCTCAGAATCTGCAGTGGCAACACTAAAAGATGTGAATGAAGTAACAGACGAAGACATGATCTTCGATATTGGTCCTGATACAGCAAACCAATTAGCAAAAATCATTGCTAATGCAGGCACCGTTGTATGGAATGGTCCAGTAGGTGTATTTGAATTTGACCAATTTGGCAACGGCACACGTGCTATTGCTGATGCGATTGCTAACTCAAGTGCATTCTCGATTGCTGGTGGCGGTGATACGCTCGCAGCGATTGATAAATACGGCATTGCCGATAAAGTTTCTTACATTTCAACCGGTGGTGGTGCTTTCCTTGAATTTTTAGAAGGGAAAAAATTACCAGCAGTTGCTATGCTTGAAGAACGTGCTAAGTAATTAGTGCGTATGCCAGCGTAGTTATTAGGTAATTACGCTGGTTTAGCTGTTAATAAAATACCTCTCACCCTCGTTTTATTTACAGCTGTTACGGTAGGCGCGAGCTTTTCGTGATGCAGTGATGCATCAAAAAATAACTTATCCGTTCAAACTAGATAGTAGGAAACTACTGTCGATACAATTTGGAGAATACCAAATGGCTTTAATCAGTATGCGACAACTTCTTGATCATGCAGCTGAAAATGGTTACGGCGTACCTGCTTTTAACGTTAATAACCAAGAGCAAATGCGCGCAATTATGGAAGCGGCTGACAAAACAAACAGCCCGGTAATTGTACAAGGTTCAGCAGGCGCACGTGCCTATGCTGGTGCCCCTTTTATTCGTCATATGATTTTAGCTGCCGTTGAAGAATGGCCACATATTCCAGTCGTAATGCACCAAGATCACGGTACTTCACCAGGTGTATGTCAGCGTTCAATCCAGTTAGGCTTTTCATCAGTTATGATGGATGGCTCATTAATGTCTGATGGTAAAACTCCTTCAAGTTATGAATACAATGTTGATGTTACTCGTCAAACCGTTGAAATGGCACATGCTTGTGGTGTGTCTGTAGAAGGCGAGTTAGGTGTTTTAGGTTCACTTGAAACAGGTGAAGCAGGTGAAGAGGACGGCGTGGGTGCAGAAGGTAAATTATCTACTGATCAAATGCTAACAGATCCTGAAGAAGCCGCTGATTTCGTTCGTAAAACTCAAGTTGATGCACTTGCTATTGCTTGTGGTACATCACATGGTGCGTACAAATTCACGCGTCCACCAACAGACGATATCTTAGCGATTGATCGCATCAAAGAGATCCACGCGCGTATTCCTAACACGCACTTGGTAATGCATGGTTCGTCTTCAGTGCCACAAGAGTGGTTAGAGGTGATCAACCAATACGGTGGTGAAATCCCTGAAACCTATGGTGTGCCAGTAGAGCAAATCATCGAAGGTATTAAATACGGTGTTCGTAAAGTAAATATCGATACCGATCTTCGTTTAGCATCTACAGGTGCAATTCGTCGCCACTTAGCTTTAAACCCAGCTAACTTCGATCCACGTAAATACTTAGCTGAAGCAACGAAAGCAATGACTGAGATCTGTGTTGCTCGCTACGAAGCGTTTGGTACGGCAGGCCAAGCTGGTAAGATCAAGCCTATCTCTTTAGATGATATGCACCTTAAATACTTATCGGGTGAACTTGATCCACAAATCAAGTAATTGATAATAAGTTGAAAAAGCCGGCTTGCATGCCGGCTTTTTATTGCCTTGATCAAGGCGGATCAGCGATTTACTTACTCGTGCTTTTCAGGATCACTGTTTTACTAACCTTCGCTTCCACGGATCATTATTTTACTAGTTGTATACTGATCATATGCTTTTCTTTGCTCAGCTTTTAAACGAAATGCTGAGTGTCTTAACATTAAATCAACAAGTTATCTTACTCTCTAAGTAAAAAACTGATCTGTGGGTGATCAACTTGGTAAAAACCTGATCTTGATCTGATAGGGTTAGTAGATCTGTGATCCGTGATTTTTATGTGAAATATAGTCACCTTACCTTGACCAAAAGCCCTTTATGTTCGATTTTTAAGTTATTGCTTAAATTGAGGATCGCTACCATGAATAAACCTGCCATGATGTTGTCGAGCTTTGCAATGTGCTTTATTTCTTTTCATAGTGCTGCCGAAGCTGTAGATGTGTATGGTCGGGCCCATTTAGGAATTACTAATAGCGACACTGGCGATGGCAGCGAAACGTCTATTGAGAGCTACAGTTCACGTATGGGTATTAAAGGCAGTGGTGAAATAAGTGATGGATTAAAAGCTGTATATAAGTTTGAATTTGCAGTAAATGCGGCTGATCAAGATAGCGATGGTAAAACAGAAGAGAATATTACCGCTCGTAACCAATATGTTGGTCTTCAAGGCAGTTATGGGCAGGTAGTGCTTGGTCGACATGATACAGCGTTAAAAGTATCGCAGGGTAAAATTGATTTAATGAACGACTTTAATGGTGATGTTAAAGCCTTATTTAATGGCGAAAATCGCCTTGGCGATGTGGTTCATTATAGCTCGCCAATTGTCGGCAATATGCAATTTGTGGTCACCTATATTGCTGAAGATAATTCTAAACAAGACGAAGAAACCGGTATCTCTGCGGCCTTTATGTATGGTGATAGTAAATTTAAAAAAGCGCCTTACTTTGTCAGTGTTGCCCACGACAGTAAAGTAGCCGGTTATGATACAACACGGTTTACGGCGCAAGGTAAATTAGGCGATTTAACCTTAGGTGGTATGTATCAACAAAGCGAAAAAGTAGCTGGTTCTGATAAAGAAGATGGCTTTTTGGTAAGTGCATCCTACAAAATAGATAAATATAAGTTATTGGCGCAATACCAAGATACTGGTGGTAACTTCGGTAAGTTAAAAGATTCGGGGAGTGGTACCTCTGTTGGCGTTGAACGAAGCCTGTCAAAACAAGCACGTATGTACATGTGGTATACGCAGTTTTCACTAGATAATAATGCTGACCAAGATCACTTGGCAGTCACTTTAAGGTATGACTTTTAATCCGAAATTTACTATTAAAGCGTAAAAAATGGCTATTTTTGCATTGATTTTTTTGCGCTTTTTGAATTACTCGTTAGACTTTCATAAAAATGTCATACTTAGTCATAATAATGAAACCAGTTCGCTAACGAAAGAGATAAATTGGAATGTCACGTAAAGTACTAGTCGTCGATGACGAAGCGCCTATCAGAGAGATGCTGGTTTTTGTTCTAGAGCAAAATGGTTTTCAAGCAATTGAAGCAGAAGATTATGACTCTGCAATTGAAGCTATGGTAGAACCATACCCAGATATGGTTTTATTAGATTGGATGTTACCAGGTGGTAGCGGTATTCAAATTGCGAAAAAATTTAAGCAAAACGAATACACTCGTCAAATTCCTATCATCATGCTAACAGCTCGCGGTGAAGAAGAAGACAAAGTACGCGGTCTTGAAGTAGGTGCTGATGATTACGTAACAAAACCATTTTCTCCTAAAGAATTAATGGCGCGCATTAAAGCGGTTATTCGCCGTGTTTCACCAACCTCATTAGAAGAAGCCATTGAAGTTCATGGTTTACGCCTTGATCCAATCTCACACCGTGTAACATCAGAAGGGAGTGAATTAGATATGGGTCCTACTGAATTTAGATTACTCCATTTCTTCATGACACATCCAGAACGTGTTTACAGCCGTGAACAATTACTTGATCATGTATGGGGAACAAATGTATATGTAGAAGACCGTACAGTTGATGTACATATTCGTCGTCTACGTAAAGCGATTGCACCATTAGGGCATGACCGTTTAGTACAAACCGTTCGCGGTGCAGGCTATCGTTTTTCAAGTAAATTATAAGTGTCATAGCAATGACCTTAACAAGCTAATTTACATACTTAAGGTAAAGTGAGTGTATGTATCGAGTAGTGAATAAACAGGCGTTAGCAAAACGCCTGTTTATGTATTTCTTACCTTTGTTATTAGTTGGCGTACTTGTAGGTGCGCCTTTTTTGCTTTTATTTTTAGGCTCTTTTGCACTGCTAATTTGGCATTATCATCAATTATATCGCCTCAGCGATTGGCTTCTTAATCAACGTAGTTTCAACCCACCCGAAGGGGAGGGAGCGTGGGAGCAAGTCTTTGAAGGGATCTATCACTTACAACATCGAAACCGTAAAAAACGTAATGAACTTGCAGACTTAATACGCCGCTTTCGTGATGGCGCCGAGGCTGTGCCTGATGCGGTAGTGGTTTTACAAAAAGATCTCAGCATCATTTGGTGTAACCAATTGGCTTTAAAGGTTTTAGGGTTACAGTGGCCTACCGATCATGGGCAACGCTTAGATAATCTTATTCGCGATCCTAAGTTTGCAAAGTACATGAATAAAGCCTGTTTCGATGAACCGCTCGAGCTTGATGGTGGCCACAGCTACGATCAAACCTTAGAGTTTCGTGTTATGCCCTATGCAAGTTCACAGTTGATGATGGTGGTGCGTGATGTTACTCGCTTAAAGCAACTTGAGCAGATGCGTAAAGATTTTGTGGCCAATGTTTCTCATGAGCTGAGAACACCACTTACAGTGGTAACCGGTTACTTAGAAATGCTTGATTCAGATAGCTTACCACCTCCTGCAATGTGGCAAAAAGCGCAAACTACCATGCTTGAACAATGTAAGCGCATGGACAGTCTGGTTAATCAATTATTGTCGTTGTCGCGTATTGAAGGGGCACGTCGTCAAGATAACGATAAGCCGGTTAATGTGCCGCAGTTACTTACCTATATTCAAACCGAAGCACAGTCATTAAACCAAGACAAAGGCCATGAGCTTATCTTTAATGTTGATGCGAGCTTAGACATTAAAGGGGCCGAAGATGAATTACGAAGTGCCTTTTCTAACCTTGTGTTTAACGCCATTCATTACACCAAGCCCGGTGGCAAGATTGTGGTTGATTGGCAGCTTAAAAATAACCAAGCCGCGTTTAGTGTGACCGATAATGGTGATGGTATTGCTGCTGAACATATTAACCGTTTAACGGAACGTTTTTATCGTGTTGATAAGGCTCGTAGCCGCACTACAGGTGGGTCTGGATTAGGTTTAGCGATTACAAAACATGTACTTACAAGGCATGACAGTCGTTTAGATATCAGCAGTAAATTAGGCCAAGGCTCGACCTTTGCGTTTGCATTTGGTAGCGAAAAAGTCGTGCGTTTAACAGATAATATTAAGAAAACTGCAAAGTCATAAAAATGTCATTTAAGGGTAATCTAACTGTCATCTAGTGTCATTAGAGTAGACCGCAGTTAGGAAATGGGACGAACAAATCGGAGTAACCCCTATGAAATTCAAAAATCTCGTTGCCGCAATGGGTGTGGCTGTAACAACATTTGTATCAGCACAAGCAGCTGCAGTTGATAAAGATATGCCTGAGTACACTAAAGTAAGTGGTATCTCTGGTAACTTCTCATCTGTAGGTTCTGACACGCTTGCAAACATGATGACGTTCTGGGCAGAAGAGTACAAGCGCTTCTATCCAAACGTAAACATTCAAATCCAAGCAGCGGGTTCTTCAACTGCTCCTCCAGCATTAACTGAAGGGACAGCAAACTTCGGCCCAATGAGCCGTCGTATGAAGTCAAAAGAAATTGAAGCATTCGAAAAGCGTTACGGCTACAAGCCAACTGAAGTACGCGTTGCAATCGATGCTCTTGCTGTATTCGTACACAAAGATAACCCAATCAAAGGTTTACGTATTGACCAAGTTGATGCGATTTTCTCTTCAACACGTAAATGTGGTGCTGATGCACAGGTTAATCGTTGGAGCGAAGTAGGTCTTGAGGGCGATTGGGCAGCAAAAGATATCCAGCTTTACGGTCGTAACTCAGTATCGGGTACTTACGGTTACTTCAAGAAGAAAGCACTTTGTAAAGGTGACTTCCGTAACAACGTAAACGAACAACCTGGTTCTGCATCTGTAGTTCAGTCAATCTCTTCTTCAGTGAACGCGATTGGTTACTCAGGTATCGGTTATAAAACATCAGGTGTACGTACGGTTCCACTTTCTAAGAAAGGCGACAACTTTGTTGATGCAACATTAGAAAACGTAGCAACAGGTAAATACCCACTATCTCGTTTCTTATACGTTTACGTGAACAAGCACCCTAACAAGCCGCTTTCACCAATCGATGCAGAGTTCTTAAAAATGGTTCTTTCTGTAGACGGTCAAAAAATTGTTGAGAAAGATGGTTATGTGCCACTTTCAGGTAAAATGGCAATGGCTGAACTTAAAAAGCTAGGCCTTCTGTAACAACCATACAGACATAGACGAAAAAACCGCTCAGTGAGCGGTTTTTTTTCGTTTAGCTTTTAGCAAATAATTTTGCCTTAATGCGTTGCTGAGCAAGGCGTACTTGCTTACGCTTTTTACCCGAGGGAGCCTTAAAGCTTTGAATTGGCATTACCGTTGGGTATTCATTAGGTAGTGCAGGTACACTAAAGTCAGCGAGCTCATCCTTAGGTAAACCAATTTCTTGTTGATGTACACGAAGTGCCGCTAAGGTATCATCGTTTTCAACTTCACTTGGACATAAGAATAAGCCCATTTTACGCATTTTCACACCTAAGCCGATGCTGCTTGAGTAACGTACAATTGGCGCTGCTAAAATAAGGCCCACTAAAATAGGTGATAACCACCAAAAGAAGGTCGGTGTGTAATAGTAAGCAACCGAGCCCCAAATAATCGCGGTAATAGTCGAAAATAACGTATAACCAATCGCTTCCTTCCACGGTACCATTCTACCTTCACGAGGCTGTGCATCCCAGCTCACTTTTTTGCCTAAAAATACGCACACGACAAAATAGCTATGAAACACCATCATTAGCGGCGCAATTACAATGGCAAAAACCGTTTCGATGAGTGAACCTGCAATTAGCTTCATCGTGCCACCAAAGGCTTTATTACGGTGTACTAAAGTCACAATAATACCCATTAATTTAGGTAGTAACAGTAATACGGCAGTAATGAATAACAACGAATCAATTAGATCCGTTTTGGCAATTTGCCAGGTTGGGAAAAGCTGATAAGCATGGTTAAAGTATACGTCGCTATTAAGAGCACGAGTCACTGCATCTAAGGTACTTAATGCCAGCATAGATAACCAAATTAACGATGAAATATACGCTGTGGCACCAAATAAAAAGTGCATTTTACTCATTAGCTTCAGGCCAGATTTTGGCAATAAACCTAAATGCTGGATATTTCCTTGCACCCATCGTCTATCTCGAATTGCGTAATCGAGAATGTTACTTGGCACTTCTTCGTAGCTACCTTCAACATCACTCAGCAGTAACACATCCCAGCCACTACGATGAAGAAGTGAAGCTTCAACAAAGTCATGACTTAAGATTTCACCGCCAAATGGGGCATTGCCTTTTAAAACTGGCAGGCCGCAGCATTTTGTAAATGCTTCAACGCGAATAATTGCATTGTGACCCCAGTAGTTTGCTTGGTTTGTTTGCCAAAAAGCAGAACCAGTTGCCAACATTGGGCTATATAAAATCGATGCAAACTGTAAAAAGCGACCAAAAAACGTGTCTTGGCGAACCGGAATAGGGATCGTCTGGATCAAACCTGATTTTGGATTGCTGATCATGCTAGAAGTCAGTTCAAGCATACATTGACCCGTCATAATGCTATCGGCATCAAGCACAATCATATGATCGTATTGGCTGCCCCAACGTTCACAAAAATCAGTTAAGTTACCTACTTTACGGTGTTTGTTGTCTTCACGGCGACGATAAAAAGTATGCGCAGCTAAATCACCTAAACGCTTAGTGAGAGCATTCCATGCTTTTAGTTCATTACGTGCGATTTCAGGGTCTTGCGTATCACTAAGTAAGTAAAAATCGTAATGTGGCATTTGTCCTGTTTTGGCCAGCGAGCGAAGGCTAACCTCAAAACCGGCAATTACACGCTCTGTATCTTCGTTGTAGATAGGCATAACAATGGCTGTTTTCGTTTGGCTCAAGGCATGCTGATTAATCTCGATTGGCTTTTGACGTTTTAAGGTCAACGGGTCAATACGAAATAATTGCAAGATAAAGCCCATACAGCCACTACAAAAGGCTGTAACAATCCACGCGAAGGTAACTGTAAATAATGCCAGTAAAGCGTACTCAAGCGGTGTCATGCCGTTAGAATTTAAAATATCGAACATGATCCACACGCCATAGGCGGTAATGCTGAGCGCTAGGCTCGAAAAAAGCCAAGCGCGGGTTTTCTTAAATGGCATTGCTGTTGCTTCTAACGCTTTACTATTGGACGTCGTTTGGATACCAGACATAGCTCCATACCTCGCTGATTTCTTTATCACGTAGTTTTAACGATAAGCGCATATCAACTGGCTTATCTCCCTCTGGCGCCACTTTAAAGGCTACGCGCCATCCTTGATTGTTTGGTAACTGCTGTACCGTTTTATCGCTTATTTGCCCAGCAGAGAGTGTAAGATCCGCTTGCATGGCAAAATTAGCTGATAGTTGATTAATGGTTTCGCCACTAAAATCAACGGTAAATTGGCGGTGGCTTTTTGGTGGTGGATTGTCTTCACCAGGTAATGCTGCACTACCAATTCGAGTTCTTAACACACTCGCTTTATCTTGAGTTGCAAGCGTGGCATTGAAAGTCGAAAGCTTGTAACTAAAGCTTAAGCTGTCACCGGCTTTCATTGGCTGCTCTGGCACCCAGTAGCTAACAATATTGTCGTTGGTTTCTGTATCTGTTGGGATCTCTACTAACTCAACGCGCCCTTTACCCCAATTACCTTCTGGCTCAATCCACATACTCGGACGGTTGTGATAATGTGCTTCGGTATCAAGGTAGTTATTAAAGTCACGGTCTCGCTGTGCAAGACCAAAGCCTTTCGGGTTCTCGTAGCTAAACGAAGTGACACTTAGCTTCTTCGGGTTGTTCAGTGCGCGCCAAACCCATTGACCTTGTTCTGATTGCATTAGAAGGCCGTCAGAGTCATGTACTTCAGGGCGGTAGTCGTCGAAGAACTTTGTACTGTTTTCACCGTGGTAGAACATACTTGTTAGCGGGGCAATACCAAGCTTTTTGATGTCTTTGCGGGCGAAAATTTGCATTTGAGTTTTCACTTCAGTGTTGGTCGAAGGTGTTAATTCAAAACGATAGGCGCCCGACACAGATGGGCTATCTAATAATGCGTAGAGCACGATAGTGGTATCTTCGGGTGCTGGTTTTACTAACCAGAACTCTTTGAATACAGGGAATTCTTCACCTGAACTAAGAGCAGTATCCACCGCAAGTCCACGGGCTGACAGACCATATACTTGGTGCGGACCAACTAAACGAAAATATGAAGCACCTTGGAACACAGCCACTTCATCTTTGTACTGGTTGTTGTTCAGTGGAAAATGCAAACGAAAACCTGCATGGCCAAGTTGTGTATTGGCAATCGCAGTACTGATCTCTTGCTCTAACGGGGCAGCAGTTGCATCATAACGATAGTAATCTGTTTTAAAAGGTAAACTTTTTACTTCAGCGTTTTGTTCTAGAGTATTAATTGCAACCGGTGAACGATATAAAAAGCCTGGGTGGAACAACTGCACTTCATAAAGGCTTTGATCTTTCCAAATCGCTTGCTCAGTACGAAAACGGATTGCACGGTAGTCTTGGTAATTGATGCTTGTGAGCGCCTCAAGTTCAAGATCTTTCGGGGCTACATAAGGCTCTGAAGCGAGTTTTTTAGCACGCGCAGTGATAACATCAAATAGCTTTTCTTGCGGAATAGTGATCATCTCAGGCTTAAGCTCAACAGCAGCCTTTTCCTTTGAGGCCAGTTTTTCATTTTCGGCTGCTTGAACTTTAACGGCTGTTTGTTCTGTTTTAGTTACGTTTGATTGCTCTTGTTCTTCAATTGCGTATGTATGACCTGCGCTCATGGCTAATAATACGCCCAATAAGGTCTTCTTTTTAGCAGCACTGAAGAGCTTGGTTCGAGTTTCTGGTCTCATTCAATTTTCCTTTAGCCGTAAATCACGTTAATTCATTCATATCCCTTAGCAATTACTGAACCCAAAATAAAAACTAATAATCTCAATGACTTTGAGTTGGTGCAGTTAAATGCGAAGAGTAAAATTTTGAAATTAGTGAGAAACAATTACATGGTTGCAGTTGTTTATTCGTCACCAATATAGAGAAGTTTAATGAACGAAAGCTTGCCCTAATATGAATAGATTAAAGGGTAAACAAAAATATGAACAAAATTACCAGAGGCTTAATTATGGAAATGAAATTGTAATCGAGAAGCGAAGTGCAGGCACCGAACAGGTTTCAGTGCCCTAATAAGCGAGCTAAAAGTAAGTATTATTTAACTTCACCTAATTTTTCGGCATTAGCTTTACATTGATTATAAGCTTCAATGCACTTGTTACTACACACCTTATGAACTAAGCCATCAGCAGTGCTTTGTTGTTCACAGCTTGCCTCGCATTGGTAGTTTTGTTGAGCGCATTGTTGCATTTCTGGGTTTTCAATTTTATTTGAGCAAGCAGACAGTAATGTCATAGCAAATAATGTTGCTGCAATTGCAGGTAGTTTTTTCATGCTTATCCCTAGTTTATGTCTTTTCTTTGCAATCCATCTTACCCAGATTATTGCTATTTAATCCAGCTCAACTTGTAAATTGTCAATTAAACGTACTGAGCCCAAATAAGCAGCAGCTAAAATAACAAGTTGTTTATCAGCCGTTGTTGCAGGCTTTAATGTTGAGCGCTCTGCTACCGCATAATAGTCAGGTTTAAGGCCTGCACTTTCAAGCTGTGCTTTTGCATCAGCCTCAAGTGTAGCAATGTCTGCATTGCCTTGCTTCAGTGCTGTTGCTGTATTATTTAACGTGGCAAACAGTACTTTTGCAGTGTCTTTTTGCTCATCAGATAAATAGCCATTACGAGAGCTCATTGCTAACCCAGAGATTTCACGGCAAGTAGGTACGCCAATTATCTCTACTGGGATAGATAAATCGCGTGTCATGGTTTTAATCACTTGCAGCTGCTGAAAGTCTTTTTCGCCAAAACAGGCAAAATCAGGCTGTACTAAATTAAATAACTTAGTGACAACGGTTGCGACGCCTTTGAAGTGACCAGGGCGCGAGCCGCCACAGTAACCCATAGAAACACCCGGCACATCGACAAAGCTTTGCTCGCCTAAACCATTTGGGTAAATCGTTTCAACGGAGGGTGTAAACACGATATCAGTACCGAGTTCAGCTAAACCTTGTTTATCTTCGTTAAGTGTACGTGGGTAGCTATCAAGATCTTCGTTAGCCCCAAACTGCATTGGGTTCACAAAGATACTCACAACCACTTTATCAGCCAAGGTTTTGGCTTTTTCAACCAGTGAAAAGTGACCTTGATGTAAATTGCCCATAGTAGGCACTAGTGCAATGCTCAGGCCTGCTTGACGCCAAGCTTTGATTTGGCTGCGTAACGATTTGATTTCAGTGATTGATTGCATTTATTTAAACTCGTGTTCGGCACTTGGGAAAGCACCACTTTTTACATCTTCACAATACTTTTGCACTGCTGCTGGCATATTGCCGGTTTCTAATAAAAAGTTCTTTGAAAACTTAGGAATATAGCCTGCTGAAATACCAACTAAGTCGTGCATAACTAAGATTTGCCCATCAGTTTGATTACCTGCACCAATACCAATGGTAGGAATGTTCAGCTCATCAGTAATACGTTTAGCAAGCTCACTTGGAATACATTCTAAAACAAGTAACTGCGCACCTGCCGCCTCAAGTGCTTTCGCATCGCTAACCATTTTATCGGCTTGAGATTGCTCACGACCTTGAATTTTAAAGCCACCAAATACATGCACTGACTGAGGTGTTAAGCCTAGGTGGCCACATACTGGAATACCTTGTTGGGTCATCGCACGAATGCTGTCGTGCAGCCATTCGCCACCTTCAAGCTTGATCATGTTTGCCCCAGCACGCATCAGCTCTGCAGCATTTTTACAGGCATCAGTTGGGTTGGCATAGGTCATAAAGGGTAAGTCAGCAATTACAAATAATTCACGGCTACCTGCTCGTACGCAGCGTGTATGATAAGCAATCTCTGTGTTGGTTACTGCTAATGTGTCATCAGCACCTTGCAATACCATACCTAAAGAGTCACCAACTAAAATCACCTCGACGCCATTATCATGAAACAATTTAGCAAAACTGGCATCGTAAGCTGTTAATGCGGTGATTTTTTGTTGTTCTTGTTTCATTTTATTCAAGGTTGAAACGGTGATTTTAGACATAATTTCCTCTAAGGCTTAGCCTTGGTTGATTACTGCTGAGGGAGTTGTTGTAAATCGTTTAAAGGCAACGTTTTTGTTATATCAGCAAGTGATTGATTATTCGGTAGTACAAGTGTTGGTGCAATTTCCAACAAGGGGTAAACAACAAACTCTCGCTCTGTTAGGCCATAATGAGGCACGGTTAAGCGAGGGGTGTCTATTACGTCATTACCGAACAATAAAATATCTATATCAAGGGTACGCGGACCCCAGCGCTGTTCTTTTCTAACACGGCCATGCTCAAGCTCAATGGCTTGCGTTAAATCAAGCAACTGCTCTGGCATAAGTGCAGTTTTAACACATGCAACCGCATTTACATAATCGGGTTGATCTTGTGGCCCCATGGGTTTGCTTGCGTAATCATGGGATACACAAACAAACTCAACATCTTCTAATGCTTTTAGGGCAGCGACAGCAGCATGAATTTGTTTACGTGGCGCGTTTAAATTGGCACCTAAACCTAAATAAACGGTATGCATACTTAGTCTACTTTTTTCTTGCGTGGGCGACGACGGCGCTTAGGGCCACCTTGGTGTCCTAAATTTTTAACCATCTCTTTTTGGCCGTTGATGTCTTGGCTTAGGTAGGTTGTCCACCAATCAGCAAGCTCTTTTTGCTGCTCTTCGCCAGCTTGCACACGCAAAAGTAAGAAATCATAGGCTGCCTTGAAGCGAGGCTGTTGAGTCAGCCTATAAGCACGTTGACCACCTCGTTTATCAAGACGTTGCTGAATATGCCAAATATCGCGTGCACCCAGTGTGAAGCGTTTTGGTACTGCTACATGTTGTGCGTTTTCACTCAGTACTTTGTTCATCGCTTGTGCAAATGCATCGTACTCTGAAAGTTGATCGCGTTGTTGTAATTTTTTAGCAATGCTCAGTAATGGGAACCACAAAAGGGCTGCAAAAATAAAGGCTGGAGTGACTTTTTTATCAGCATTAATACGTTTATCGGTGTTTTTAAACATTTGCAGGATAAATGTATGTTCAAAGCCTTCAGGGTTGGCATCTAAGATTTTATCAAGCGCAGGAAATAATGCTTTGAATAAACCATACTGGCGGAGCATTAAGTAGTTTTCTTCTGCTTTGCCGTTTAAGAACAATTTGAGTGATTCTTCAAATAAACGAGCTGGCGGAATATGATCAAGTAAGTTAGCAAGGCCTTTAATTGGCTTTTCGGTGCCAGGTGCAATGCTCATTCCCAGCTTGGTGGCAAAACGCACTGCACGTAACATGCGCACAGGATCTTCACGGTAACGTGTTTCTGGGTCGCCAATCAGCTCAATTTGTTTTGCTTTTATCGCGCTAATGCCATTGGCATAGTCATAAATACAAAAATCGTTAATTGAGTAGTAAAGTGCATTAATCGAAAAGTCGCGGCGCTCGGCATCTTCTTCGATACTGCCATAGACATTGTCGCGTAGGAGTTGGCCGTGTTCGCTAGATTGACTAATTTGATTTTTGCTTTCTTCAGCTTCGTGATGGCCACGCATGGTCGCCACTTCAATAATTTCTCGACCAAACACGATATGGGCTAAACGAAAACGACGACCAATTAAGCGACAGTTACGAAATAGCTTTTTGATTTGCTCAGGGGTTGCGTTTGTTACAACGTCGAAGTCTTTTGGTTGTTGGCCTAACAATATATCTCGAATACAACCACCTACAAGGTAGGCATCAAAACCACCTTCTTTAAGGCGGTACAATACTTTGATTGCATTTGGGCTAAATTGTTTGCGTGAAATACCATGTTCACTGCGTTCGATCACCAAAGGTAACTCGCTCGTTGGCAAAGCATCACTTGATGTCGTGGCATTTGGGCCAATAATCTGCCGACAAAATTGAAAAAGCTTAGAAATAATAATCTGTCTCCTACGACGCGGACTTTGCGACTCATCAAGTATAGCGTTTGTTTGATACTTCGCCGATGTGAGATTGACGTGTAATCAGTGTGTATTAAATGGCGCTAAATTAAGGTGTTGATGATTCGCACACTTTGGGTCGCTATCATATACCAGCAAGGCTGAAAAATTAAGTTACTCGGCCTTTAAAATTGGCAATTTATTTTTCAATAGTAACAAAGTTACAAAAAGGAGAGTTAGGATCCTCGCTAACTTGTATTTCTTGCACCTTTGGTATGTGTTCAAGGCGGTAAGTTTCAACAGCCCAAGCTAACATCTGTTCGATACTTAACGGTAATAGTGAACTTTCTGGCTTTAAACCTAAAAAACGCAAGGCATCGAACAACGCGGGCTTTGGATTTGATTTCGCTATTGCGGGGGCGTAATTTTGCTTTGATAGCTTAAAACCAGGTTTAGCTACCGCTAAAGGAAGGTGGGCGTATTCTGGGGCCGGTTTATTTAGTTGCTTAAACAAACTAAGTTGTCGTGCAGTCGGCTCGAGTAAATCAGCGCCGCGAACGACTCTTGTAATACCTTGTGCGATATCATCGGCGACTACGACCAGTTGGTAAGCAAATAAACCATCGCTGCGCTTTATTAAGTAATCTTCTTTGGCAAGTTGGCTATCAACATACACTTCACCTTGAATTAAATCATGGTAGTGACTGGTTGCAAATTGCTGGGTTAAACGTAGCGCTGAATCAGTTAAAGCGTGGTTTTTATACCGGCAGTGGCCTTGGTATATTCCACCGATTGCTTTAATTTCTTTGCGCGTGCAATGGCATGCATAAACAAGGTTTTGTGAAATTAATTCGTCTACAATGGCTTGGTATTGCTCATGACGCTGGGTTTGGTATATGACGGGCTCGTCCCAGTGCAGGCCGTAAGCCTCTAAGGTGTGTAATATATCGTCGCTAGCACCGCTTACAACACGCGTTGTGTCGATATCTTCAATGCGTACTAACCATTTTCCTTGATTGGCTTTTGCATCAAGGAAGCTACCCACAGCCGCTATAAGTGAGCCAAAGTGTAATGGCCCTGAAGGGGATGGCGCAAAGCGGCCACGATACTCACGCAATGGCGTGTTAACGGCTGTGGTAGACATGGGCTAATTAAAGGATATTAACCGCGTCCAGATTGCTTTTCTTTAATTTCCGCAAGCGTTTTACAGTCTACACATAAATCAGCTGTAGGACGTGCTTCTAAGCGGCGGATACCTATTTCGATACCACATGATTCACAGAAACCAAAGTCATCTTCTTTGATTAATTGAATCGTTTTTTCAATTTTCTTGATCAGTTTACGCTCACGGTCACGAGTACGAAGTTCTAATGAGAATTCTTCTTCTTGTGCTGCACGGTCTACTGGATCCGGAAAGTTAGCTGCTTCGTCTTGCATATGCGATTTAGTACGGTCTACTTCGTTACGTAAATCGTTACGCCAAGCTTCTAAAATTGTTTTGAAATGAGCACGTTGTGCTTCATTCATGTACTCTTCACCTGGCTGTTCTTGGTATGGTTCCAACCCGGCCTGAGCCAATAACCCTAGTCTTTTTTGGTCTGGCATAACTTTCTCCTAAATCCTTAATATTTTGCCCAGCGTTAGCCGGCGGCTATAAATAGCAGAATCATTAGACTGAGGCAAATTTATTTTTAATTAATCCTCTTGACCTTGTGCTAATGATTGCTCAAATAATTATGGGCGGTTTGGTAAGCCCTTAACTACTCGTCATTTTTTTAAATTTGCTAAGTTATATGGGCAAAAAAAAATAATACAACTTAAATAGTATATAAAGCTAAAAACTTTTTTGGCGTGGTTTTGTACCAACGCTTAAAGGCGCGTTGTAGAGCGCTTTGTTCAGAAAAGCCTAACTTGTTGCTAATTTCCAGTGCAGATAGGCCTTTTAGAAGCATCTCTTTTGCAAGTAGTTTTCGTTGCTGATCAATGAGTTTAGAAAAACTAAGTTGCTGATTTGAAAGGTGACGTTGTAAAGTGCGTTTTTTAATATTGAGTTGAATTGATGCTTGCTCAAGGGTCGGTATGTGAGGCAATTGGGTATTAATGAAAGTAACTAACTGCGAGGCATAATCATGCTGTGATACAGCTGTATCGACTTGAGATAATAAAATGTTTTCAAGCTCGGGGTTAGGAGATTGCAGTCGACATTTAAGAATCGATTTACTAAAAATAAGAGAATTTGAGTTAGCTGAAAACTCAATAGGGCAATTAAAAACCTGTTTATAAACAGTTAAACTTTCTGGGGTTGGGGTGGGTCTAGTCAACTGTACTTTTTCAAGGCTAACATCGGCATGATTGTGACAACAGTGCTTAGCAAATGAAAGCCAACTGCTAAATAATTCATCTACCATGTAATGCTGTATGTTACTTTGAGCATGCCAGCTTAGACGACAAAACTCGTCTTCAGAAACGAGTTCAATGTGACCAATGTTTCGTATTGTTTTGCTTAATCTCTGTGCATGCTCCAGTGCTTTTTCTAAGTTTTTGCTCACTAATGCAACATGACCTAATAGCCCCCAATTTTGTGCTTTTAAAGAGTTGCCAAACTCCAGCCCAATATGCTCTTGTTGTAATATTTTATCGCCATAGTGCATGAGTGACTCATAGTCAGCGATAGGAAAGCGGGCGCTTACATCGTCCAAATCTTTCAGTCGTTCACCGAGCAAAGCTTCAATTTGGTTGCTACACATGCCTTGGCGTTCTAAAAAAAATACAAGTGAGCGAATTATCTGGCAACTGATATAAAACATAGGTCATTCATAGTTATTATTATTTTAATAGAAGTAACGCTGCATTAGTTGGCGCGCAAAGTCAATTTTTTGCGTGAAAGGTCAAGATTTAGCCTACTATTTAAGGCAAGCTGGGGGGTGGACATACAATCATAATAAGGATCCACAATGAAACTCAATCCCCTGCTAATCGGTATTGCTGCGACTTTGCTCGTCGGCTGTAATTCAGATAAAGATAACAATGACACCACAGCTCCCGTTGTTACCCCTGACCCAGATCCAGTTGTAAAAGTAGATATTCCTGCATTTTCCGAAGACAATACGTTACAAGCGAATGTGCGATGGACAACCTATGGTGTACCCCATATCACAGCAGCAAATTTAGAGAGTTTGGCGTTTGGAGCAGGGTTTGCATATGCAAAAGATCATGCTTGCTTATTAATGGACCAAATTATTAAAGTGCGAGGCGAACGCTCAAAATACTATGGCCCAGATAAGGTTGTTGGTAGTGGAGATTCACAGCACTTAATATCAGACTTTGGTTATAAAGCATTAGGAGTGAATGAGTACGCACTGCAACATTATGATGAACTGAATGAAGACAGTCGCGCCCACTACGAGGGGTTTGTACAGGGGTTTAATAAATACGTAACAGACACCGGTGTTGAAAACCTTGCTCCAGAGTGTGCATCGCAACCTTGGGTTACTCAACTAACAGCACAAGATATGCTTGCCTATTCAATGGCTACCGTGCAGTTAGCCAGTTCAGCTAATTTTTTAGAGTTAGCTTTTTTTGCCAACCCTGGGGATAGCAATGAATATTTACCTGTACCAATGAGCGGTGCTCCTTCAGCTGTTTCTAGTATCACTAACAACATTGCTCAGCAAGCTGCGCAATTTAAACTTGAAAAAAAATATAAACATTTGGGTTCAAACGGTTGGGGCTTAGGTAAAGACATGATGGCCAATGGCAAAGGAGGATTACTCGCTAATCCACACTTTCCTTATGAGGGAAATTTGCGGTTTTGGCAGTCTCATTTGACCATACCTGGTGCTATGGATGTAATGGGGGGGAGCCTTCAGGGAATGCCAGGCGTTATTAATATTGGCTTTAATGAGCATGTAGCTTGGACGCATACTTTTTCGACTGCGCGTCACTTTTTAATTTATCAATTGGCTTTAAATGAAAATGATAGAATGAGTTATAGTGTTGAAGATGAGCAGTACTCAATTACTGAAAAAGTCGTTACTGTTGAAGTGGCTACTGGTGCTGGCAGCACAATTGAGTTGAGCAAGCCCTTTTATTATAGCCATCATGGATTAATGCTCGAAACACCTGTAGAAAATGGCTTAGGTTGGAGTGATACTCAAGCATTTACGATAAAAGATGCTAACGAATTTAATATGGATGTCGTTGCTCAGTGGTCGGCTTTAAACCAAGCTGTAAGCCTTGAAGATATGAAAGCAGCCTTTGCTGAGTTTGATGGTGTGTCTTTCAATAACACCATGGCAGCAGACAAAGAAGGTAATGTCTTTTATGTTGACGATAGCACGGTTTTAAAGCTTGACGATCAAGCGAACTTAGCCATTCGATTACAACCAGAGCTTGTTGCTTTGAGAGAGTCCGTCGGCTTTGACATTGTTCCTGGCAATATGAAGCTATTTGAAAGCCAAGGCAAAGTACCATTTAACGAAGCGCCGCAATTAACACGCACAGATTATGTACAAAATTCTAATGACAGCTATTGGGTTACTAATCTTAACGAGCCACTCATCGGCTTTGCGGCTCAATATGGTGATGTGCATAAACCCCTATCACTAAGAACAAGAATGGGATTGAAGCTTCTTCAGCAAGGAGGAGGCGAAGATGCTAAATTTACCTTGGATGAGTTAGAGCAGGCATTAGTTGGTAATCACTTTTACCTTGAGAGTTTAGTATTTGAAGAGCTGGCATTACAATGTTTTGCACAAGGGGACTTACCAATTGAATTAAGTAACGGTACGCAAGTTGATATCAGCCAAGCATGTGATTTATTAGCTAATGCCGATGGTAAAATGAACTTAGATACGCAAGGTGCTGCTTTATTTCGCGAGTTTGCGCACTTATTTAACGCAAAAGAGCATCTTTATGACAATTTTGATGTGACTAACCCTGCTAATACGCCAAATACATTACGCAAAGATAAAGTTGCTTTAACTGCATTGGCACATGCTGTTTATAATTTACAAGCAAATAATGTTGCACTGGATAGTCGCTTAGATGAATTACAGTTTGTCGAAAAATCACTTGCCGGTGGCAGTGGCTCAGGTGAAAAGCTACCTTGGGCTGGCCCTATGCATGTGGAAGGTGGGTTTAACGTGTTCAGATATGATCGCAGTAACTTAACGCGTTCGACACTGATCCCTTACACGGATTATGCTGTTCTAAATGATGCTGTGACGGGTAAACCTCTTGCATCAAACTTAACGCCGCAGGGATACCCTGTTAACTATGGCTCTAGTTGGATGTTTGTAATGAACTTTACAGAAAATGGCCCTGAGGCAAAAGGTTTGTTAACCATGTCACAAAGTTCAGACTCACATTCAGAACATTTTGATGATCAAAGTCGCTATTATTCTCAGTCGGCTAAGCTTAGGCCTTTACTTTTTAAAGATGAAGATATTGAGCTTAACCTGATTGATGAAGTCGACCTGTCAATGACTAAGCAATAAAAGGTACTTTTTCAGCCAGTCTGATCTGGCTGGCTGAAATTTCTGCTTTATAAGCAATCACTTCAACCCCTTTTTTTATAGCTTCAGTCAAAAGCTGGGCATATTTCGGATCGATATGTTCTGCTGCACTTACTTGATAGATACCGTCGTGTAAAACTGCAAAAAGCAGAACGGCACGATGCCCTTGCTGTACCATTTCTACTAATTCCCTGACATGTTTTTGGCCACGTTCAGTTTTTGCATCCGGAAAATACCCTTGTCCGGAGTGTGGTTCTGTTTGTGAAAGTAATGTCACAGATTTTACTTCTACATAGCAATGGGGTTTATGTTCATCTGTTAGTAAAAAGTCGATACGGCTATTTTCTTGGCCGTATTTTACTTCTGCAGCAATGGTTTGATAGCCAACAAGTTCAGCAATCGCGCCTGTATTTAAAGCTTCTAGCACAACCTGATTTGCAATAGCGGTATTAACACAAATTAAGTGGTCGAATTGGTTCTGAGTTAATTGCAAGGATTGAGGGTACTTACGCTTGGCATTATCACTGGTTGAATAAAAAACCTTAAACCCAGGCTCTGCACAGCCCGTCATTTTGCCTGTATTAGCACAGTGAGCTGTAAACTCTGCGCCATCGGCAGTTTTTAAGTCGGCTAAAAAGCGCTTGTAGCGCTTAATTAAGGTGGCTGATTGTAATGCAGGAGTAAACTTCATGACTTTACCTGATTGGTTTTTGTTTATTGTAAGTGATTCATTACGCGGATTAAACCACACTTCATAACGCTATTTATCGCAAGCTGTTGGGAACTGACGTTGGCTGTAGTAAACTCAATCAACATTTTTAGCGCAAAGAGTATTCTAACATGTCAGAAAAATTTCTAGTTCAACTTAGCGAGCAGGGCGCTGCCGCACATTGGGGCGAAAAAGCCGCTCTTTCTTTTACTGAACAAGGCGCAACTGTTCATTTAACTGAGCAAGATACACTTAAAAACGTACAAAAAGCAGCACGTACGTTAGCTAATCAAGGCTTAAAAAATATTGCTTTAGTTGGCGATGTTTGGTGCACAGAAACACAGTGGGCTTTTTATCAAGGTTTTGTATCACCAAAGAATTTAGACGCAATTGAGTTTGTTGAAAATGCAAAAACAGACAGCAAAGAGCTGACTTCGTTAAAGCAAGCTGCGACGTGGGCTCGTCAAATGATCAATGGCACTGCGGATGATATTTTCCCAGAGAGCCTAGCTGGTAAAGCTGCTGAGTTTATTCAGTCATTAGCGCCTGAGCACGTAAGCTACCAAATCATTAAAGGCGATGCTTTATTAGAGCAACAATGGATTGGTATTCACGCGGTAGGCCGTGGTAGTGAGCGTCCACCGGTATTATTGGCATTAGATTACAACCCAACGGGCGACGAAAACGCACCTGTTGCTGCCGCTTTAGTTGGTAAAGGTATTACGTTTGATTCAGGTGGTTACTCAATCAAAGCAAGTGAAGGCATGTTAGGCATGAAGTGCGACATGGGCGGTGCTGCTACAGTAACTGCAGGCTTAGCACTTGCTATTAGCCGTGGTATCAACAAACGTATTAAATTGTTTTTATGTTGTGCTGAAAACTTAATTTCAGGTCATGCCTACAAACTTGGTGATATCTTAACGTATAAAAATGGCACTACAGTTGAAATCGTTAATACTGACGCTGAAGGCCGTTTAGTCCTAGCTGATGGCTTAATGGCTGCAGGTGAGTCTGGCGCGCCATTAATCATTGATGCGGCAACACTAACAGGCGCTGCGCTTGTTGCTGTGGGTCAAGAGTACAATGCATTGTTCGGTCTTGATAAAGAGCTTGTACGTGACGTACAAGACTTTGCAGAGCAAGAAATGGAAGCTGCATGGCCATTACCACTTGAAAAATGGCATCAACAGAATTGCCCGTCGCCATATGCAGATACCGCAAATAGCCGTCCTCAAAAAGGTGGTGGTTACGGTGGTGCTTCTAATGCGGCTGGTTTCTTATCACGCTTTGTACCAAATGAAGGCAAAGGTTGGGTTCACATTGACCTTGCTGCTGCATTTAACATGGGTAGCACAAGCGAGTGGGCTGCAGGCGCAACAACACAAGGTATGCGTACCGTTGCAAGAACTTTACTAGAAAAAGCATAAGCAATTTACTTTTTCAAAGCCCCTTAACTTTATCTAAGTTAAGGGGCTTTTTTGATCTAAAGGGGAATTTTACAAACTGATACAAGCTTTTTTGAGTAAATTAGTATAAAATCCCGCCCCACATTTTCTCATCCTGTGGTTAGTTTTTATTAAATTAGCTACACTAGAATGATCATTTCACACTGGGGTCTCTATTTATGTCAGATAAGTGCTATATCACTGCGCAGCAGCTTCTTGAAGATTCATTTCGTGTTGCGGCACAAGTTTATGAAGATGGTTTCCGTCCTGATTTCATCATTGGTATTTGGCGTGGTGGTGCTCCAATTGGTATCGCAGTTCAAGAATATTACGATTATAAAGGCATCGAAACTGACCATATCGCAGTGCGTACTTCTTCGTATTACGGTATTAACCAGCAATCTAAAGAAATTAAAGTTCACGGTTTGCATTACATCATTGAAAATGCCAATGCAGATAACTCATTACTAATCGTTGATGACGTGTTCGATTCTGGACGCAGTATTTTTGCATTAAAAGAAAAGCTTTCGGAGTTAATGCGTTTAAACCTACCTCGTGATATTCGCGTTGCATGCCCATACTACAAGCCGAAGAACTCAAAGGTAGACATGGTGCCAGATTACTTCATTCATGAGTCTGAAGAGTGGCTTGTGTTCCCTCATGAGCTTTCAGGTCTAACGCCAGACGAAATTATCGAAGGTAAGTCAGATTTAGCGAACATCCAAGACATTTTACTTGAAAAGTAATCTTGTCTAGATGTTTCATAAAAGGCTCTTAGTGAGCCTTTTTTATTGTCTTAAATTAAGAGCGTAAAACTCCCCATTGATAATAGTGGTAGTTTAAGCAGCGTAAATGCATTGATGCTTATCACAAAAGAGAATCTTGGTGTTTATGTATATTTTTTAAAGGCAATAAAAAACCGCGCATAAGCGCGGTTTTAAAGCTTTATTAGCGTTGTGGACTAGCCACCGTTACCAGAACCACCAGTACCACCAGTACCACCAGTACCACCAGTTACAGGAACTTCTTCAGTAACACAGTTATTACGATCGATATTTACAGTGAAGCTAGAATCATCTGTTAAATCTACGATAAAGTTCTGGGTACCTATTGAGATCAAATCATCGCTTCCAAGAGGAGTAAATGATACTTGATACTTAGAACCTGAAACTAAAGATTGTAAATTGTAAGTACCACCATTAGTTGAACTTTCAGTTGCACTAGTTGGTGCACCAACTACACTCTCTGAAGTCTCATTGTATTTAGAGTATTTAACTTCAGCACCAGTAAATGCGAATTGTTTTGTTGTATCTACCTCAGCATTTGAGCAAGTGTAAGTTACTTTAAAGTCTTTAGATGTAGTTGTATAAGTTGTCGGAATGTTGACATTTACATTCTGACCCCCTGCCAATCCTGTAATTGTCTGAGTGCGAATAATATCACCAGAGAAATTTCGAATTGTTAAATTTAAGTTGTCAAATGTAGATGGGGCACCATGTAAATATGGTAGTCTAGAAAATATAGAGAATGAAGTTAAGCCGCTAACAGTTCTATGATAACGGAATTGTGGTGTCAAGAATCTGTAGCTAATTGGTCCTAGAATACTTCTGTTTAAGGTAATCGTTGGCGATACAGTCATACCTTGTCTTGATCGAAATAGACCCCAACCAGATAAGTGGTTGGTTGAAATTTCTACTGAGTTATCTGCAGCTACAGTTACATTGTCTTCGACTTTCCATTCACCTGTATCTTCATTGTAAGAAGATACATTAAGTACATCACCTGGAGAAACAGCCAAGCCGTTAACTGTAGAAGGAACTTTGCTTGTAATAGAAATATTTGGTGTAAAGTTTTTAACTTTTGTATCACCAGCTTTCATAACAATATTTGAAAAAGCTACGGGTAGTTTAACTGTCCCAGTACTGTCATTATTTACACCTTCAGGTATTAATGAAATTGCATCCTTTTTCCCTGGTGCTGCATCTACATCAGCTGTTTTAACTGACAGTGTAACATCCCCATCACCAATAGTTTCGTTATTTGCATCTTGGAGTAATACATCTGTTCCGATTGTAACTCCTGTACCACCTAAATCAGAATCTACAGATAGGTCAATAGCTTCAGAAAGATTTCCTGAGGAAGCCGATTTTGTTGTGTCGCCTTTAGAAACTGCTGAAAAGTTTGTAAGTTGGATTAATGAGTTGAAAACTTCAGAAGAATCAGCATCACTTAAATCTAAAATGCTAGAGGTTGGCTCATATTCATCTGATGTTGGAGTTACTACAACTTTTAGTTCAGATATATCTGAAGTTAGTTTAAAGCTAAATGTTCCAGATTCAGTTGAAATAGATTCTGCGATTGAAGTGCCAGACAAATCAGTAATATTTTCAGATAGATCTGTGCCTTCGTAAAATTGAACTGTAGCGGGAAGAGTTTCAAAAGTTTCTTCATCAACCACACTCATAGTTACATAAAACCCAAGGGCTTCAGGAGTATCTGCAACTGGAGCTTCAACAGTAGGTGTTGGTGGCTCAGGCACTGTGTCGTTTTTGTCGTCATCACTCAAACAACCACTTAAGCTTAAAGTGACACCTAACGCTAGCGCTAGCTTGGTTAGTTTAAATTCATTGTTTCCCATAATCGTTACCTTTCTTTCCTTTCTCATAAAGTAATCAGACTTTTATTAGAGCAAATAGTACCGGTTTGTGCACCGAAAAAACGCCACACATGGTTATCTGTTATTGAAGGATAAGCGTACATTATATATACGTCAAGTGAACATTATATATACTTTCATTAATAAAATAAGAAAGTTCTGTCTTATCTTTCAAGTGCAATAGCTGATAACAAACCGCTTTGCTAAATTGTAATATAGAGTCTTACTATTAAGAAGCTTAACTCTATGAATATTTATAGATTATCCAACTGAACTTGTGCTGACTTTACTATTCAGTTTGGTAAAATTATTTTAAAGCATTTAAGAAAAATTTGTAACACATTTATAACTGCGCAAAACTTTCGACGTAATCACTAAGCTTGTCGATATCTACTACTTGTAAACCTTGATTGCTTCGCTGCACTAAGCCTTTTTCAACTAACTCTGTAACGACGCGTCTATATGCTCTTTCGGTGGTAGCAAAGCGCTCAGCTTCAGCATTTACGGTAGGGTAGGCACGCAGTAACGTTGGGTTGCTGTTTTCAGCTCTTAATAAGCAATCTTTAGCTATGTTGTAGCTAAGTGGTAATAGCAGCTTATCTAAGTTTATTTTTTGGTTTTCTTGGAATTTAGCGGCAATTGTTTGCGCTGTGTACAAGCTTAACTCTGGCTTTTCTAACAGTAGTGCGCGCCAATGCTTGAGCTCTATTAGGTTATAGCTTACATCGCTAAAGCACGTAACTGTATAAATACACGGATAGTTATTCAGAGCTTCAATTTCACCTATCAGTGTGTTGTTACAATCAAGCTGGCCTAAAAGAAGGCGTCGGCCATTACCCACGTCATAGCTGAACGACACTGTGCCGCTTCTCACTAATACGAGTTTTGACAAGGGTTGATCTTGGTGGATCAGCACTTCTTTTTTAGCTTGTTGAAAACTGCTGCCAGCAAATGTCAGTAATTGGTCAACAAGGTAGCTTGAAAAATGATATTGAAACATTAACGCCGCTCTTCGGACAATTGTCCTATTTATTACATCTTAATGACGTTAGCATTAAGATTCTAAGAATTTACGCTAACTTGCTAGTAAGGTGTTTCACGTTACTGATACCTTCATTTCCCGTGTAATGATTTTAAAGCCAAGGTTATTCTTAAGCTTTACAAGGTTTTTAGTAAGTTAGCTTTTTTATTTTATTGTCAAAATAGCACAGAGTGCGTCAAAAAAAATGACAAGCTCCAATGCTAACCTAAAGCCTAGGAGAGAACAATTGAGTTGGGAATATTTAGGCTATTTAGCGTCAGCACTGTTGGTTGCTTCTTTGACAATGAGCGATGTAGTAAAACTACGTTGGCTTAACTTAGCAGGGTGTATTGCATTTACCTTCTACGGATTAGCAATAGGAGCCGTGCCCGTTGCCTTCACTAATGGCTTACTGGCGTTTGTGAATATTTACCACATCGTTAAATTAAAGCGTCAGCAAAAAGCTGACGCCGAGTAATATTATTCCTCTTTTTTATATTTCAGCTCGCCCGCAATCCAAGTTTGCGTCACATTTATATCGTGGATCTCTGAGATTGGCGCTTTGTAATAGTCTTTATCAATCAAAATAAAGTCAGCCCATTTACCTTGCTCTAAACTGCCTACCTTAAACTCTTGATGTGCAGCATAAGCACCACCTAAAGTAAATGCACGCAAAGCTTCATCACGCGATAGCAGCTCTTGTGGTCGCCAGCCGCCTTCTGGTAATTGATTATGATCCATTCGGGTGATGGCCGAATATAAACCATCAAATGGGTTAGCAAGCTCCACTGGAAAGTCAGAACCCGCTGCAATCACTGAGCCTTGTGCTAAAAAGGTCTTCCAAGCATACGCCCCTTCAAGTTGTTTTTCAGTCAGGCGCTGCTCAGCCATATGCATATCAGAGGTTGCATGAACAGGCTGCATTGATGGAATAATTTTTAATGTTTTAAAACGAGGAATATCTTCAGGAGTCACGATTTGTGCATGTTCAATTCGGTTACGAAGTAAAATACCACCGGTTTTTTTAAATACATTTTCATAGGCATCGAGTACTACGTGATTGGCTTTATCACCAATTGCATGAGTGTTTGCACTAAAGCCATGGGAAAAGCTTAGGTTAAATAGCTGCTCAAGCTTTTCTTGAGTTTCAAGCATTAAGCCATGATGATTTTTACGATCAGCGTACTCTTCAATGAGGGCTGCGCCTCGGCTTCCCAAAGCGCCATCCGCATACACTTTGACACTGCGAATCGACAGCATGTCATTCATGTCTTTATATTTACCCGCTTTGAGCATGGTTTCTAATTGAGGATCGGCAGCACTTAGCATGGCTACGATTCTGACAGGAAGAGTACTTTGCTCAGAGCGCTGCTTGTATACTTGCCACGTGTCGTAATCGATACCGGCATCATGGGTTGATGTGATGCCTAAACTTAGTAGATGTTTACCTGCATTATCTAAGGCTGTATTTATGCTGGCATGGCTTACTTTTGGTACATGCTGAGTAATAAGCGTTTCGGCTTTATCAATGAATACCCCTGAAGGTAAGCCAGAATCTAGCTTTAAAATTTCACCGCCAGCAGGAGAGGGAGTTTGTTTGGCAATACCTGCAAGTTCCATGGCTTTTGAGTTAACCCACACAGCATGACCATCAACGCGAGAAAGCACCACAGGTTTGTCTTTTACGTATTTGTCTAAATCAGCTGCAGTTGGAAACTCACCGCCAGGCCATTGCTCTTGGTTCCAACCGCGACCAATGATCCAACTTTGTTTATCTTTGGCAAACTCAGCCAGCATTTTGCCAACCTCATCTGCCGAGCGCGTATTCCTGACATCAAGTTGTGAAAGGTTATTTCCTAAACCAATCACATGGCCATGAGCATCGACTAAGCCTGGTAACAATGTGGCTTGCTTGCCATCAATTGCGGTGGCGTCAGGAAAGCTATTTTTAATTGAGTCATTGCCTGTTTTTACGATTTTACCGTCTTTAAAAACCAGTGCAGAAAAGTGTTGGGTTTCGCCTTTATAGGTAGGCGTATAGCCATTTACATTATAAATAACAGTGGTGTTGGCAAAGCAGCTAAGTGAAGCTGTTGCGAGTAAGCTGATGATGAGTTTCATAATCTTCTAATAGTTTTTATTGATTTATGAAAACAGTATCAGAGTTGCAGTAAACTGCAACTCAGCAGAGATTAATAATTAACTATAACTCTTTATTTGCTCGCATAAATCTTAAACTCACTGAGGGATAATTTATTATCTTTATCACTGTCGTAATTTTTAAATCGCGACCACAGAGCTGGGTCTCTCGCAGACTCTGAACGAGTCAGGTAACCATCGTCATTACGATCAAGTTGTTTAAATTTTTCACCAATACTATCTGCAGCAAAACTCATTGTGCTAAATGCACAACTTAAAACTAGGCTGGCAAAGGTTAATTTTGACATTACTTTAACTCTTGTTTGTTAAATAGTGTTTAAACTCAAGGAGCGAGATTTGTTGATCTTTATCTGTATCCCACTGCGCTATGCGTTTTTGCAAGTGCGGTTGCGACGACAGTTCCTGCTCAGATAAAAAGCCATTTTTATCTTTATCTAGGTGATCAAAGCGTTGTTTTACGTCCAATGCTAAGCTATTGAAGCTTATAGTAATTAAGGTGCATGGAGCAAGCCAGAAAATTCTCATAATTGTCTCCTAAATAAAAGTGCTTGCCATAATTTAACTCCCAAAATTTAAATCCGTTTACACATTCCCTCTGGGATTATGGCAAGCACTTTAAGCCGTTAAGGTTTGAATTTTTCAAGCTCTTGTTCAGACAAAACCTGATCGCCGTTTTCATCCAGATCGGCAAATTGCTTAAGTAAGCTATCGTGTTTGGTTGCTTCAGTTAATGAAATCTCGCCATCGGCGTTTGTATCAAATTGAGCAAATCGAACATCCATTTGTGATGCTAAAACGGTGGCGCTGATAACTAAAAACATCAGCGAGAATGCAGCTAAAAGTTGTTTCATTACAATCTCCTATTGAATAAACGACTGAAACTCAGAAAATGAAATTTGGCCATTTTGATTACTATCAATTTGCGTAAAGTTGCCGTGCAACAAGGCATCTTCAGATGCTTCTGCCTCACTCAAAAAACCATTGCTGTCTTTATCGAGTTCGTTAAACGTTGTTTGCAAATCAAGTGCATAACTACTTAACGAGATGAGACTTATAAGCAGGGTGGCTACCGGGGCCGTTACTTTCATTTTGTGTCCTAAATAACTAATTTGCTTAGTACTAATCAAAATCAGTGCCAATATTAAAAGTTATTAATTATCAGGTGGTTATGGTTTTTGTGTGGTTTTGAATGCGAAATAGTTACAGGGTGTTGTGTCTTTTTTGCAACGATTTTCAGGTGTTAAAAGTTTATCTATTTTATTTCAATGAGTTAGTTTGTTGCCAAATAGCAACTTTGTATCGGTTTTTGGGGGGGGAATCAGTACTTTTTAAGGTCGGATTCAGCGAGTGTCTAAGTTTGTTCACTAATAATCAGCATCTGCAATTATGTTGAGAGTGAATATGCAAAATAAAGTAGCGATAAAAATAAAACAGTTACTCAATTGGCGACCTAGTCTTATTGGCCAGTTTGTCTGTAGCATTTTGCTGTCTTTACTACCGTTATCTTTGGTGGTGATTTTATTTTTAAATGCGCTTAATAAGCAGCTTGCGGTGACTCAAGAAATCGTCGGTGACAATTACGAGATTACTAAAGCATTTAACAACCTCAAACAAGACTTAAATAGCCTTGAACGAGCAACTCGACAAAACTGGGTGCTTAAAAGTGAATCCCTCGATAGCTTGATTGCCAACAAGTGGCAATCGTCATTGCAAAGTGTCGATGAGCTCATTTTCTTAAGCCCAACCGCTGATTATGTCTCGCAGTGGCGGCAATTGGCTGAGGTATTACAATTTGCGCATCAGCATTTATTAATAGAACAAAAGCAAGATGGTGAGCTGTTTGCACCCGCTAGTAAGCTTATCAGTGAGCAAACAAATTGGCTCAAAGAGCAAAATGAATTGCGCATCACAAAAAATCAGCAGCAATTAAAAGCACTTCAAGCTTCATTTATTAATTGGTTAGTTGCGTTAATTCCACTCACGTTATTGGTCGGGGGCGGCTTTCTTTGGCGGATCAGCGGGCGGCTCAGAGAACTCACACATGTGATTGATAAACTTGGACAAGGTCACTGGCAGCAAAAAATTCAAGTTCGCGGCTCGTCAGAGTTAGTTGAATTAGGTAATAAATTAGAGTGGGTTCAAGCGCAGTTACATATGCTTGAGCAGCAAAAAGATACGTTTTTACGCCATGTGACACATGAATTAAAAACGCCCCTAGCTTCGATGGTTGAAGGCACAGACTTACTCGCAGATGAAATTGTTGGTCCTATCAATAGCGAGCAACAAGCCGTTCTTGAGCTAATAACGCAAAGTATGGTGCGACTCAGAGCCATGATTGAAAGCTTATTGAGTTACAACGCCATTCGCACGAGTAAGCAAAGCCTAAGCGAGCTTAATTTTAACTTGATGATGAATAAAATTGAGCGTCATTTTGAGCACCGATTATCAGCGCGTGACTTATCCATTGTGTGGGTGAACGAGTTACCAAATAAAGCCTTGTTTATCTCAATTGAGCTACTTGAAATGGTGCTCATTCAGCTGACTTCAAATGCGCTAAAGTTTTCGCCAGAACATGAGTCAGTGACAATAAAAGCAAGCTTAAAGCAGGGACAGTTAATTTTGAGTGTCAGCGACTTAGGGGTAGGGATAGAGGATACAGAAAAAGCCGCTGTGTTTGGGGCTTTTTACCAAGGTAAGAATGCAAAACAACATACTGAAATGGGCAGCGGGCTTGGTTTAACCATAGTTAAAGAAACCGTTGAACAATTAAACGGTAAGCTCTCTATTACTGATAATGACCCACAAGGATGTGTATTTACAGCCATTTTACCAATTCAATTAACCCAAGGAGTTAACTGATATGGGCTTAGCGAATAAAGCCAGTTTTATGCTTGTTATAGGCACACTTTTTATAACAGGGTGCACGATCACGCAAAAGCATGTTGAGGCAGAGCAAATAGAGCCGACAACAGAAGTGAAACCTCAAGGGCAACCTAATCCAAAGCCTCGGCCGAAAAGTGAGCCGTTATATCCGCCTGCAAGTACAGTTATTGCTTGGCATGCTGCCAAGTGCGGTGGCTTTAAGGCAAGCTCTGATAAAGCAAATTATGTTGGCGAAAATGAGCTAAAGCGTCTGTTTGAGTCGATTTGTTTACTCGGTGCTTCAGAGCCAGAAAAAGCTCTTAGTCAGCTTGAAAAAAGTGACCATGCTTTTTATTGGCCAGATGATATTAAGCAGTATCTATGGTTACAAAAGCAATATTTACAACAGAATTTAGCAGCAAAACAAGCTAAGCAGGCGCTAAGTGATGAAATGGAAAAAACCTTATCGTCGCTTGCGACTATCGAACAACAACTTCTGCTACGTGAAGAAACCAAGGAGCAGTAACCATGAATGAAGTAACAAAACCACGGGTTTTATTAGTAGATGACGATGCGAGTTTATTAAAGTTACTGGCGATTAGAATTGAGTCTAAAGGCTATTTGGTAAGCACAGTCGAAAGTGGCATTGAGGCATTACAAACGTTAAAAAACCAAACCTATGATGCGGTGATCACTGACTTAAGAATGGATGAAATGGACGGCATGGCTCTACATCGCCAGTTACAAAGTCGATACCCTTCAATGCCGGTGATTATGATGACAGCACATGGTTCGATACCTGATGCAGTGGAAGCGACGAAGCAAGGTATTTTTGCATTTATTACCAAACCAGTTGATAAAGATGAGCTGTTCGACAGCCTTGCTAAAGCTATTGAGATCCATGGTGTACACGGTGATGAAACACCGACACAAACAAATATTGTCACCCGTAGCGGCGCGATGTTGCATTTACTTGAGCAAGTTAAATTGCTTGGTCCAACGCAAGTGAATGTGTTGATCTCCGGTGCTAGCGGCACAGGTAAAGAGCTGCTTGCACAAGCGATACATCAACATAGCCATGTTAGTGATGGGCCATTTGTGGCAATTAACTGTGGCGCTGTGCCGGGGGAGCTTTTAGAGTCTGAATTGTTTGGGCATAAAAAAGGCGCGTTTACAGGCGCAGTAAAAGACCATCAAGGTTTGTTTCAACAAGCTCAAGGTGGGACCCTTTTTCTGGACGAAATAGGTGATATGCCGCTAAATTTACAAGTAAAGCTGCTTAGGGTTTTACAAGAGAAAACCATTCGTCCTGTAGGCTTTCAAGAAGAAATCCCAATTGATGTGCGGGTGGTGTCAGCGACTCATAAGAACCTCCCAGAGGCAATCAATAATCAGCAGTTCCGTGAAGATTTATATTACCGATTAAATGTGGTGAACTTAAAACTGCCTCCGCTTTGTGAACGCCGAGAAGATATTAGTTTGCTAGCACAGCATTTTGCAGGTCTAATTGCTAAACGTATGGGGCAAGAGCAAAAGCAGTTTGCCAATGATGCGATGCATGCTTTGGTGCGCTATGATTGGCCGGGTAATATCCGTCAATTACAAAATGTGATAGAGCAGGTAGTAGCCCTTACACCTGGTAAAGTGATAGCTGTTCAGTTAGTTGAGAGTGCATTAAATAGTAATGTTAGTATTGCTGAGCCACTTTCGTTAAATGATGCAAAAAAAGAATTTGAGCGAGATTATTTAATTAATACGCTGAAAATGTCAGCGGGTAATGTTGCCGAAGCCGCAAAGCTTGCGAAACGTAATCGCTCAGATTTTTATAAATTAATCAAAAAGCACAACATTAATGTTGAAAGCTTAATATAAGGAAAAACATGGCGCTTTTTTTAGTCTATCTGGGCGGTCGTATTCAAGGTTGCCACATTGAAATGCACGACGTTCGATTTGTCGTAGGCGATAGCATTGAGCAAACCTACTCAAAACTAAAAGCACAATGGGTGGGTGATAAAAGCAATGTGCACATGGATAGTTACATGCAAATTAAGCACATTGATGGTTATCAGGTCGAAGTGGTTGATAGTGCGCATCACCAAGCTGAAAAACTGTATTTTGTGAATTTGGGTGCTTACCGAGCTGATAGCCTTGCAGAGCAGCATGATTTTGCATTGTACGTTGCCCGTAGCAGTGAAGAAGCAAAGCAACGCGCTAAAGAATCTTTACTGGCTGGGATGACTCATCTTCATAAAGATGACTTACACGATGTAGACGATTGTTTTGCGATTGACTTGTTAGATAGCAACTTATCAATCAAATTAACGCCAAGCGGGCAAGCTCAAGCAATGAAGCCTGATTGGTTTGGCTATCATGTGTTGTGATCTATTCTTGGTTATCGTTTTTACTGGCAACTTTAAAGGCGATAATCACCAATCCAAACAAAGCAAATGGCAGTGCAGCGAGTAAATACTCAACGGTATGGCTGTCTTGATAGTTGGGCTGGAGTAGGAAGTGACCTGCAACACAAAGTAAAATAGCCACGAATAAAACGGGCAGTAAAATCAGTTCTTTTTTAGGTGAGTGTTTTTTCATTACAAAGCGTTATATTCCAAAGGTGCGCCATTGTAATGATCTCAGCTTACTCAGGTCAAATAAGTTGCTTTGTAGTTTGCTTTATATTGCGCTGTATCAACTTTTTTAGTGTCAGCTTTTACAGGCTGCTTTTTTGGAGCCGCTGGTTTATCGGTTGCTTCATTATAGCTAAACAGCCCCATAATGAATTCAATCTCTTCACGTTGTAATCCAGATCGCATGATGCCCTCCAAAGAATAATTTACCTTTTGTATTACAAATATTACGTCCTGTAATCTGAATTATCGGTGAACATCGCGTCACTAAACTGTAATCATATGTAACGCAAATATGCTTATTTAATAGGCAGCTCCACAGTAAACACAACACCTGTGCCATCATCTAAATTTTCTGCCAATACTTTACCGTGATGGTAATCGCAAATAAGCCTTACAATATAAAGACCTAAACCCAAGTGGGGCTGCTGCTGATGTTGCTGACTTCTCACCGAGACCATTGAGTCGAAAATGTGTTCAACTAAACCGTCAGGGAGCAAAGGCCCTTGGTTGCTGATTGTCAATAATGCATGGTGCTCTTGCTTGGTTAAGCTAACTGAAATTGTGCTTTGCGAGGTTTTAAACTCAAGTGCGTTGTTGATGAGCTTATCGAGTAATTGGGCAATAAATTCTGGTGCGCCACTAACATTTAACGGCTCTTTACAAAGCGACAAGGTAAATAGGCTTTCACCATAGGTTATTTGATAGCCCTGCATGCAGCCGGTGATCACCTTGGTCAGGTCAAACTCTTCTGCCTCGGCACTTTGAATACTTTGTTCAAGGCGCGTTGCTTCACTCATGGTGGTAATAATTTTACCTAACCGCTCAACCCCTTCACTAGCACGGTCGAGGTATTTTTGACTCAGTTCAGATTGCGGCTGCATTTGTAAATTTTCAAGCGATGAGCGCACAACAGCCACGGGCGTACGCAGCTCATGGGAGAGTCGTGATGACATATTTTCTAAGTAATCAGTATAACCACTTAAACGGCTAACAATGTTGGCAAAGCTGCGAGAAAGATCGCCAATTTCGTCATTCGAATCGGCATAAGTAATTTTGCCGGTGATCCGCCCTTGAGCATCAATGGCTTGTTCGGCGTTGTCACGTAAGCGGCGAATACGGCTGGAAATTCTTGAAGCAAAAAAGAACAGTGTCACAGTACCAACAAGCATCACCGCTAAAATGACATTAAATAGCTTTTCTAACGATTTATTACGCAGAGTGCGCACGCCATTGGTGGTTTCTTCTGCGATTACTGCACCAATGACTTTATCTTGGATCCAAATAGGGTAGGCCGCCGATAAAATAACGGCTTTGTTATCTGGAGTTAAGCGCCATGATGATGCAGGTTTCCCATTTAAAGCACTGGCTATGTGAGTACCTTGCATCGCTGCGACATCATGTAAGGTATCAATAAACTCATTTTCTGGGCGAGTTAAAATTTTATAGTAAAGTGGGTGTAAGTAATCTTGCTCAAAGCGTTGCCACCAGGTTGTTGCGGGCTCCTCTTTTAGGCCGTCAGCCCAAACGCCATCGGCATGATGAATTGAGCCTGATTGTGCAAGTACGCGATGATGGTTATCGACGACCCAAATTCGGCTGCCACTGTGGCCCATGCCTTTCAAAATACGGTTAATTTCTGGCGAAGGTACTAAAACAGAGCCGATATCATTGGGATTTTGTAGGTTTGAGGTCGACATAAGCTGAGGCTCAACCTTGTCTTCATCCCAATCTTCAATCGCAAAACCAAGCTTATTCCCTAGCATCGAAAGCGGAAAACGCAGCTCTATGTTGTAACCCGTGTCGGTGCTTTTAAAATAGCCTTGGATTTTAGTGACCGGCTCTTGTGTCGAAGCATCAAAGGCATTAACCCAACCATCTTGACGGGCGGCCACCACATAGCTTTTAAATTCACCTTCAGGTGTTTTTAACATGATCTGTAAGTGATCATTACGGGTAAAGCTGAGCACATTTTTAGCACGATACACCAGTGAGTTATCAGTGACTTTAAATGCCGCATAAAGGTAGTTTTCGTATTTGCCTACCATGTGATCAAAACTTAGATCACTCTCTTGATGATCATTACTTAACCCCTGTAAGTAGCGCTTGTCGTAATGCCAAAATAAGCTTTGATAAGGCTGCCACTCTGACAATTTACCATCAAGTTGAATCGGGTTATTCAGATTATAGGCATATAAATCTCGGCCTTTTACAACTTGATCTAAAAAGTTGGTTTGCGAGTCAAACAAAGCAGGGCGCTCATGTAATGCCGTTGCAAGTGCGCGGGTGGTGCCCACTAAGGTTTTTTCTTGCCCTTGCCTTAAGAACTTTTCCATTTCCCAAACATATTCATAGCCAAGCCAAGGCAATAAAAATAAAAAGCAGGATAAGAAAATAAACTTTGTTCTAAGCCCCAAACGCAGCATTAAGCTTGCTCCCAGCGATAACCCATACCGTAAACGGTATCAATGCAGTCAAATGCACCATCTAAAGCAATAAACTTTTTACGAATGCGTTTTACGTGTGAAGTAATAGTGCTGTCATCAACATAAATTTTCGCGTCACTCATTAATTCGTTGCGGCTTTTCACATGGCCTGGACGCTGTGCAAGTGAATGTACCATCCAAAATTCTGTCACAGTTAAATCAACCAGTTGCTCTTGCCAAAAAACCTGCATGCGCTGGGTATCTAACTTTAACGGGCCGCGATGTAAAAGAGCGGTTTGATCGGCGGGTTGATCGAAGGCATCAAGGCGTCTAAACAAGGCACCAATGCGAGCAGCAAGATGCGCCATACTGATGTCTTTGGTTAAGTAATCGTCAGCACCCATGCGCAGGCCACATACGGTATCAATTTCGCTATCGCGGGCGGTTAAAAATATAATCGGTAAGGTTTTAGAAAGACTGCGTAATGTTTGGCAAAGTAAAAAACCACCATCCACTTCATGGCCAAGGCCAATATCAACAATGGCTAAATCTGGTAAAGATTGACTAAATGCCACTTCAGCACTGGCTCTGTCAGCAAAGCCTACAACCTGATAGCCCTGAGCGCTGAGCATTTCTGTGTAGTTTTCGCGGATTGCTGTTTCATCTTCAACGATTGCTATTTTCTTCATTGTTAATACTTACTTAAATTCTTTCTATAGCGAACTATACCTAATTTTTTGCCTTGCGTACTGGCAAAAACGCGATTGCCATTTTTCTGCCACAATTGCTCAGCAGTTTGCCTTTTTTGATCCCCTTTATTGCCATTTCGACTTGTTTTAATAGCTCCATACCAAGTTCGCAACACCAACCAATGTTGCCAAGCAATTAAGTAGAAAAAGGATTAAACCATGAAAAAATTAATTATTGCCGCTGTTATCACGTTTGCTGTATCTGTAGCCCCTTTTGCAGACGCTGCGAGTCAAGCTAAACAAGAAACACCAAAAGAAACAGCCATTGGCTTAGGTGCAGGTGCCGTTGTTGGCGGAATCGTCGGCGGCCCAGTGGGTGCATTTATTGGCGCGTTTGCTGGTGGCTTAATTGGCGAAAAAGAAGCGGCAGACAACACCATTGATGAACAAGCACACGCATTAGTTGTAATGAAAGAGCAAACCGCTGATTACCAACAAGTAATTGCCGATAACGCCGCCTTAAGTGAGCAGCTTGAATTATTAGCTGACGAAAAAGAGCAGTTACTACAAGCCCAATTGAACACCTTATTGGCCATGACGGTACAGTTTAAAACTGGCTCTAGTGAAATTGCCCCACACTTTGCTAACCAGCTCAATAAAGTCGCACAGTTACTTATTGCTCAGCCAAATCTGGCTATCGACTTAAATGGCTTTGCAGATCAGCGTGGTGATGAGTTGGCTAATTTAATGCTCTCAAAACAGCGTGTAAATGCAGTGCAAAGCTACTTAATTAAACAAGGTGTGCCTCATACGCGCTTAACCGCTACCGCCTTTGGTGAGCAGCAAAGTGTTGCCGATTCAAATAACTACGAAGACAACGTGTTTGACCGCCGCGTAACCTTAACGACACGCCCTGTTTCACAAAGCAGCTTACGCACAGCACAAAGTAACCACTAATTCATCGGTCGATGGAGTGACATATTATGTTGAGTAACCGTACCAAAAGGCTCCTTTTTGGGAGCCTTTTTATCCTCTTATTAGGTTATGCAGTTAACCCTGCATTTGCAGCCAATGCCAGTGCCGAACTACGTTTTTATGATGATTCTAATAGCCAAGTGTCGTCGGGCTTATTAGTGAAAAACGATGTCACTATGACGCTCACTGGGCTTATTAATCATGTTGTTGTTAAACAGCGTTATCAAAACCCGCACCCGTTTGCGGTTAATGCCCGATATGTGTTTCCGTTACCAGATGAAAGCGCAGTTCATGCCATGCAAATGCAAATTGGTGAGCGCATTATCACCGGTAATATTGTCCTTAAGCAGCAGGCTGAACAGCAATTTGAGCAAGCCCAAAAACAGGGTAAACGCGCCGCTTTAGTACGTCAGCAACGCGCGAACATTTTCTCTACTGATGTAGCAAACCTTGGAGCAGGGGAAGAGATTGAAATTACCTTGCAATACCAAGAGATAATCGGTTTTCGAGATGGTGTGTTTTCACTGCGTTTTCCAACCACTATTACTCCGCGCTACGAACCTTTAACGGCAGAACTGCAGCAAAAAGTGAATCTAGAAACAAAAGACACAGAACAACAGAGCGACGCAACAGCTGATACAGCGCAATTGGCATCAGCGTGGCTAAAGCCTGTTTTTCATCGTGCACAAAGCCAAGAGTCTGATGCGAGCCTAAACCTTGCTATTTCGATGGATATTGGCCTTGAGCTGAGTGATATCAGCGCTAATTTAGCGGGCATGCAAATAGATAACCCAAGCTTTGGTCGGTACCAGTTATCACTTAATCGTGATGTTCCAATGGATAGAGACTTTGAGCTGACATTTAAGCCCCTTGATAAAGCCCACTCTCAGGCTGCATTTTTTACCGAAACAGTAGCAGGGCAAGAATATGGTTTACTGATGTTAGTACCGCCAAGCGATCACTTTACTTCGCAAGCTCGTCTGCCTCGCGAAATGGTGTTTGTTGTAGATACCTCTGGCTCAATGCATGGCCAATCAATGGAGCAGGCTAAACAAGCCTTGTTTTATGCCCTTTCATTATTGGATGAAAATGACAGTTTTAACATCATAGGCTTTGATAATGAAGTGTCGGTATTAAGTGACACGCCAATGATTGCCAATGACTTTAACATTCGCCGTGCAGAGCGCTTTATTTATGGCTTACAAGCCGATGGCGGCACCGAAATAGCAAAAGCACTGACTCAGGTACTTGATGGTAAACAGCATGATGGCTTTGTACGCCAAGTGGTGTTTTTAACCGATGGCAGTGTGGGTAACGAAACGCAGCTATTTAAACAAATTCAAACAGATTTAGGTGACAGCCGACTCTTTACCGTCGGTATTGGTAGCGCACCTAATAGCTTTTTTATGACCAGAGCTGCTGATATTGGCCGTGGTACATTCACTTTTATAAGTAGCACCAGCCAAGTACAGCCCAAAATGCAGCTGCTATTTGATAAATTAGCGCATCCCGCGGTTACAGAACTTGCACTTGAAGGCGACAAAGCAGCCCTTGAGTATTGGCCATCGCCATTACCTGACTTGTATTTTTCAGAGCCGGTTTTGGTTGCTGTGAAGCTTGATGGCAGTCAGCACTTAACATTAAAGGGGCAAACAAACACAGGGCCAATGACGATTAATTTAGCAACGGCCAATGCCGCAAACGGCGAAGGTATCGCTAGACTCTGGGCAAGACAAAAAATTAAGTCACTACTGCTCTATAATGAAAAGGATGCGGTACGCGCAGAAGTCGAGACATTAGCACTTCAGCATCATTTACTTAGCCCTTTTACAGCCTTTATTGCAGTTGATAACTATGCGGATAATGAGATTGCAGAGCGTTCAATGCAAGTGAGAAACAAACTTCCTAACGGCATGACGCTACCGCAAACCGACGGACAAAGCCGCGTGTTTATGCTAATCGGGTTACTATTACTCGCTTTTTCGTGGTTATGGCAATGGCGACGCTAAAAAAAGTGCTGCCAGTTTGCAGCGCCTTACTTGGCATCGCATTGTTTGTGAATGGTGGCTATATGCAGGCGAAAGCTTGGCTGGCTCAGGCTCTGATTGAATCTGCTTGGCAGCAAGCTTTGCAAAGTCCTAATCAGCAAGTGAGGCCTTGGTTTTACGCCGATGGTTATGTCACTGCACACATAGAATGGCCAAGCCAGCAGCAAGAATTGACTGTATTTGCTGGTGCATCGGGGCGAAACCTCGCGTTTGCCCCCGGGCATTTTTTGCCAAGCGATGAACTTGGCAGCACAAATGGGGTGTTGATTGCGGGTCATAACGACACCCACTTTGCATTTCTAAAACATGTCAAAGTGGGTGAGCAATTCAGTATGCAATTGCAAAATGGCCAAATTGAGCACTATCAAGTTCGCAGCGTTGATGTTATTCATCAAAGCGAGCAAGGGTTTTTAGCACAATCAGGCCTTTATTTATTAACCTGTTACCCTTTTGACTCGTTAGCTTCTGGGACTGAGTTTAGGCTATTGGTGTCGGCTGATAAATTATCGTCTACGTCAACTTTGAGTTCTTGATGACGTTGGCTAACAATAACACCGGCAAATACCACCGCAATACTCACCCATTGCCAAAGTGTGAGTACTTCGCCAAGTAAAATGGCAGACAAAATTAACGCAAATATTGGAATGAGGTTTGAGTAAGCGGCAGCGGTTAATACCGACACCTTACTGATGGCGTAATTGTACATGCCATAGCCGCCTAAAGTGACACATGAGCCTAAATATAAAATGCTCAGTAGGGCACTTAAATCGTGCTGATTTTCGCTGGGTAGTTCGATGAAAAATAAAAATGGCGCAAAGAATAAGCTACCGCTAAACCCTTGGATTGCTATTAAAGTCAGCGGTGAGTAACGAGCGACTAAGTGTTTTACGCTCACCGTATAAAACGCGGCGCAAACCATCGCCATCAACTCTAAAAAGTTACCAAGCAGTGGGTTAGGGGCTTGCTCAGTACTTGGTGATAATAGCGTTAATAAAATACTGCCGCCAATACATAAGGTAAAACCAACGACAATGGCTTTACTGATGTACTCTTTTAAAATTAAGAACGCCAAAATAGCGACGATAATTGGTAAACAAGAGACAATCACCCCAGCTTGCGATGCCGAAGTGTATTCAAGGGCATGCCCTTCAAATAAATAATAAAAGCAAGGCTCAGCCAGTGACATACCAATTAAGTACTTCCAGTCGCCTGGTTTGAACTCAAAGCGGATCACATAGCGCCATAAACATAAGCTAATCAATAACGTGGTTAGCATTCTTAAGAAAATGACTAACACAGGATCATAAACATTGATTGCATGCTTTAATGCAATGTAGGAGCTACCCCATAAAAAGGTCGCGATAATTAAGCATAAACTGGCTGGCATAGGCGTCGCTATTGAGTAAAAAAACGAGAGCGCGATCCTAGCATGAATTTTTTTAACTTGTTCAAAAACTGTTAGCTGGTATATATAAATTCTCTATTTTAATTAAAGAATATAAGAATCAAATGCAAAGGCCACACGTCGTTGTTGTAAAGCTGGGCACAAGCGTGCTGACAGGCGGTACCGACAAATTAGATAAAGCACACATGGTTGAACTTGTTCGCCAATGTTGTGAATTAAAAAAACAGGGTTATCAGGTTGTTTTAGTATCAAGTGGCGCGGTTGCTGCTGGTCGCGAGCAACTCATTACCCCCTGTGGTCGCTCTTTGATTGAAAAACAAATGCTTGCCGCAATTGGCCAAGGGCAGCTTATTCATATTTGGCAGAGTCTGTTTGCTTTGTATGGTGTGAATGTAGGGCAAATGCTACTGACCCGCGCCGATGTCGAGGACCGTGAACGTTACTTAAACGCCCGCGATACCTTAAATGCACTACTCGCTCACAATGTGGTGCCAATTATTAACGAGAACGACGCTGTAGCCACCGCCGAAATTAAAGTGGGTGATAACGATAACTTATCTGCTTTAGTCGCAATATTAGCGAATGCTGAAAAGCTGTTATTGTTAACTGACCAAGAAGGCTTATTTACAGGCGATCCTCGCTCTGACGCCAATGCGACACTTATCAATGAAGTTGAGCATATTAATGATGAGCTTAGAGAGCTCGCTGGTGGCAGTGGCACCACCCTAGGTACCGGTGGTATGGCAACCAAACTGCAAGCAGCCGATATTGCACGTCGCGCCGGTGTTGAGGTAATTATTGCCAAAGGCGCAGGCAAAAATGTGATTTTAAATTGCATGGCCGACAAGCTCCCTGGTACACGCTTTTTAAAACTCACCGCACCAAAAGATGGCCGCAAAAAATGGTTACTTGCAGGGCCTAAAAGCACGGGGCAATTAGTGATTGATGATGGCGCAAGCCTTGCGCTTAGAGAACGTGGCGCAAGCTTACTGGCAAAAGGCGTAAAAACAGTGCGAGGGCAGTTTGAGCGTGGTGATGTGATTGAAGTGGTGACCTGCCAAGGGCAATGTATTGCTAAAGGCCTTGTTAACTTTAACCATCAAGAAATTGATCAAATTAAAGGCTGTCATTCATCGCAAATAACTGAGTTGCTTGTATTTGCACCAAGCAGTGAAGTCATTCACCGAGATGATATGATTTTGTTATAGTTTTTTAGTAATTCTAGCAAACTTAACTAAACTAAAGTTATGTTTTATTTTGGGGGCTTCTAAATGGCTTCTAATGCTTGCGGGCATGACTGGGTAGTCACTATAACGCAACAGGAAGAAGAGCCTGAGTTAGACAGTGCACTGATAAATGCTGTTGCTGAATTAGGTGAGTTTACACGTTTTGCAATCTATATTAATAAAACCTTTAATATTGGTCTTCCCGCACGGCTGTTAAATAAGAACACAGCCATTGAGGAGCTTAGCGAGCAAGAAGTCCTAGACTTATTGGCAAAAGTCAGTCGCAATAAAATTCGGATTAGCCGTGATTGTGGGGTGATATCGACATATGTGCCAATTTATTACACTGGCAATGTTGTCGGTATACTTGTTGTTGAATCTGATAAAGAGTTAACCGAGCGCTGCAGTATGTTAGCTATTTATATGCTGAATATCTATGCGAATCAGCTCTCTTTATTACATAAATCACAGCAGGATCCACTTACTGAACTTCTTAACAGGCAAACATTTGATAAAAAAGTGATTGAGATAGCTGCCAATACAGCGGTCGAGCATGACTCTAAGCAGTGTCATTGGTTCCTTGCTATGGTCGATATTGATCATTTTAAACGTGTTAATGATAACTATGGTCATGTAATTGGTGATGAGGTTATTTTACTTGTGGCACAGCTTTTAAAAAATAACTTTCGTATTGAAGATTACGTTTTTCGCTACGGCGGCGAAGAGTTTTCTGTGTTATTTCAAGCAAGTGACGAGCTCGATGCACGAAATGCACTTAATCGTTTTCGCTCCTGTGTTGCTCAATACCCATTTCCTCAAGTAGGCAACTTAACAGTGAGTAGTGGTTTTATGCCAATCTACGAGTTTGAAATGGTTGCCAGCCTTGTGCAAAAAGCCGATCAGGCTTTATACCATTCTAAAAACAGCGGTCGTAATTGTGTCACTGCTTACTCCGAACTAGATATTCAACAAAGCCAACCTCAAGATGATTCAATTGAGCTGTTTTAAGGTGTTGCAGCGCGCTTAGCTGTGTTAAAATTGCTCACTATTTTTTTGAACCCTATGAGAAGGTAAGATGAAGTTTGTTCGTTGGTTGTTAGGCCGCATCATTTTGTTTTTTGATTTTGTATTCACGCCACGTAGTAAAAAGCGCCCGGCAGCAGAGCAAGCCGCGCTTGATTCAGTGACATCACAATTTAAACTATATCAATTTAAAGCCTGTCCATTTTGCGTGAAAGTACGTCGTGCCATAAAACGTCAAGGCCTTTCAGTTGAAACCCGTGACGCCAAAGATAACGAGCAATTTCGCCAAGAGCTATTAGAGCAGGGCGGAAAAGTAAAAGTTCCTTGTTTACGCATTGAAGAAAACGGCCAAGTGACTTGGTTGTATGAATCAAACGATATCATTGCTTATTTAGATAAAGTCGCGGCATAAAGCGGCTTTTCACTTCGATTATAGCCCGTGCTGTGCTAGCATTTGGGCAAATTTTTTAATTGTCTTTTGAGAGATATAACCATGACAATTCGCACCCGTGTTGCTCCGTCACCGACTGGCGACCCGCACCTAGGTACTGCATATATCGCATTATTTAACTACTGTTTTGCTAAGCAGCAAGGCGGTGAGTTTGTGTTACGTATTGAAGATACAGACCAAGTTCGTAGTACGCCAGAATCAGAGCAAGCTATTATGGATAGCTTACAATGGTTAGGCTTAAACTGGGATCACGGTCCAGATGTAGGCGGTGAGTTTGGTCCATACCGTCAATCTGAGCGTAGCGATTTATATAAGAAATTCGCGCATCAGTTAGTTGAACAGGGTAAAGCTTTTTACTGTTTTGCTACGAGCGAAGAACTAGACCAAATGCGTGAAGAGCAAATGGCCGAAGGCCTACGCCCTAAATACGATGGTCGTGGTTTAAATCTTTCTGAAGATGAAATTAAAGCAAACCTTGAAGCGGGTAAGCCTTACGTAATCCGTATGAAGATCCCAAGCGAAGGCACGTTTAAGTTTAACGACTACCTACGTGGCGAAATTGAGATCCCATGGGAAAATGTAGACATGCAAGTGCTACTTAAAGCAGATGGTTTCCCAACTTACTTCCTTGCCAACGTTGTTGATGATCATCACATGCAAATTAGCCACATTTTCCGTGGTGAAGAGTGGATCAATTCAGCGCCTAAGCTATTAAAATTATATGAAGACTTCGGTTGGGAAGCGCCAGTACTAGGTCACTTACCGTTACTGCGTAACCCAGATAAGTCAAAATTATCGAAGCGTAAAAATCCAACTTCAATCAACTACTATAAAGAAATGGGTTACCTTCCAGAGGCACTATTAAACTATTTAGGCCGTATGGGTTGGTCAATGCCAGACGAGCGTGAAAAGTTCACCTTAGCAGAGATGATTGAACACTTTGATATGAAACGAGTGTCGCTTGGCGGCCCAATTTTCGATATCGATAAGCTTAGTTGGTTAAACGGTATGTGGATCCGTGAAAACTTATCTGATGCAGAGCTAATGCAGCGTTTTGTTGATTGGAAATTTAATACCGAGCTATTCGCTAAAGTATTGCCAGAAGCTAAAACACGTATTAATACGCTTTCTGACATGGTTGACCTTGCGGGCCACTTTGTAGGTGGTATTCCAAGTTATGATCCTGCGCTATTAACAGCAGGTAAAGCTGATGAAGATGTAATCCGTCAAGCATTGCAGTTCTTCATCTGGCAATTAGAAGGTTTACGTAGTTGGGAAAAACCAGCGATTTTTGCTATCGCAAAAGAAGTGGCGACTTTCCATGAGTTGAAGATTAAAGACTTCCTAGAGCCAATCTTTGTGGCTATCACAGGTAAGACATCTTCAACATCAGTACTTGATGCGATGGAAATTTTAGGCTCTGACTTATCGCGTGCTCGTTTACGTGTTGCTTTAGCACATCTTGGTGTGTCTAAAAAGCAAGCGAAAAAAATTGAGCGTGCATACCGCGATTATCCGCAAGCTTAATCATCCTTTAGTTTTACAAACCGAGCTTTATGCTCGGTTTTTTTATATTTAAATCAAAGTTACCCCAGATTTAACTTGTAAATAGTGACTGCTCTAATAGTATTAAACATGCACAATTTATCACTTGTATGAATATCTTAAGAAAGCAGTATAAGGTGACTGCAAGCGAGGGATTTTTGAAGCTAAGGCAAATGCTTTAGTCAGTTTTCAAGGAGAAAGTGATGTTTAAATACATACTGGCCTGCGTGGCCATTTTAGGCTTAAGTTTACCAAGTGTCGCTGCTGATAAACCCAATGTACTTGTTATTTGGGGGGATGATGTTGGTATGTGGAACATTAGTGCCTATCATCGAGGCATGATGGGAGGCAGTACCCCAAACATTGATAGCATTGCTAATGATGGCATGATATTTATGGACCATTATGCACAGGCCTCGTGCACTGCTGGCCGCGCTGCATTTATTACTGGTCAGTATCCTATGCGTACAGGTCTCAGTACAGTAGGTCTTCCTGGCGCACCACAAGGTTTGCAAGAGAAAGATCCAACCTTAGCAACCATGCTCAAATCAAAAGGTTACGTTACAGGCCAATTCGGTAAAAATCACTTAGGTGATCGTGATGAACACTTACCTACAAATCATGGCTTTGATGAATTTTTTGGTATCTTATATCACCTCAATGCGGGTGAGTATCCAGAGCAGCAAGATTATCCTCAAGACGCTAAAACACAAGAAAAGTTAGGCTTAAAAATGCGTGGAGTCATTCATTCAAAAGCGCTTGGAAATGGCAAACAAGAGATTAAAGATCTTGGCCCATTTGGAAAAGAGCGTCAGCGTAATTTAGACCAAGAAGTACTTGTAGAGTCAAAACGCTTTATTCGTGATGCAGTAAAACAGAATAAACCTTTCTTCGTGTGGCATAACACAACTCGAATGCATTACCAAACTAACCTTAATAAAGCTTATGACGGTAAAACTGGCTTTGGTTTATATGCTGATGGTATGGCCGAAATGGATGATGATGTAGGTGAATTACTTAACTTACTTGATGAACTTAAAGTCGCTGATAACACAATAGTGATGTTTTCTACCGATAACGGTGCCGCATCAAACTCATGGCCTGACGGTGGCAACCAGCCATTTCATGGTGAAAAAGGTGTTGGTGGCTGGGAAGGTGGCTTCAGAGTACCTATGGTTGTTAAATGGCCAGGCCATATTCCTAAAGGTGTGAGCACAGGTGAGTTCATGACAATGGAAGATTGGATGCCAACGATTATGTCGTGGGTTGGCGATAAAGATTTAAAAGCTAATTTATTAAAAGGTACCAAAATCAATGGTCAAAAGTATAAGGTTCATTTAGATGGTTTCGATCAAAGTGATATCTTACTAAACAATGGTAAAACAAAGCGTAAAGAGTTTTATTATTTCACCGAAACGACCTTTCATGGAATGCGTTACGGTGACTGGAAATTAATCTTTACGGAACAAAATCATTGGTTTAGGTCTACACAGCAAGCCCTTACTACACCTTATATTATTAACTTAAAAATGGATCCATTTGAGCGTTTCATTGATGCTAGGGGGTATGATGAGTGGGCAGAAAACCGTAGTTGGATTTTAGGCCCAGCAGGTAATCAAATTTCAGAGTTTGTAAAAACCTTTAAGGCATTTCCGCCTAGTCAAGAGAGTATGTCAGTACAAGTGGGTAGTGTTGCTGAAATGATTTCTCAGCAAGCGTTAAACCGCTAAAAACGATAGGCTTTACCAGAACACAATGTTGCAAAATGACAGTTTTGCTCATCGCTGGTAAAGCCTTTACTGCTTCGAATTTGAAAACCATGAGCCAGCTCAAGTTATAGTTGCATAAGAATTATGCGATTTACCACTGCATAATCATAATTAATTGATTAATAAAAAGTTTCACCTTCATTTCTTACCTAAATAAAATATGCTACTTCTATTTTGTACTCAGAGATATTGTATATAGAAACGCTATATTAGCCCACCTTTGGTAACTTTAATGTTAACAGTGTGTACAAAACGCTACACGAATGTACGTCATTTTTGATTCTCCCTGTGGTTATATTGTTACTACAAGCGTTGAAATGGAAATTCAAAAAGCTTGAATAACTATTCAAACTAACTATCCAGGGGATACTTTATGAAAGTCAAAACACTTTCGATCGCTGTTGCTGCAGCTCTCTATAGTGCTAGTGCTGCACATGCAGTCGGTGTTGAGAACAATCAAGTTAAGCACCAATTAAAAGCACCAAATATTACATTTGAAGAAGTGAAAGCATTTTCCAAAGAGTTCGAGCAAGGTAACTCTTCAAGCATGCTACAAAACGATGGTTTAAATGTTCAATTAAATAGCCAAGCAAGCAAATTTAAAGAAGAAGGTCTGGGTGGCGAACATATTTATATTATTCGTTTACGTGATAACTCTGTTGCTCTTGAAGCTAGAGACTTAACTTCGTCTTTATCAAAATCTATGCAAGCTCAAGGTATTACCAAAGTTTTTGAAAAAGGTCAGGCTGCAATTTCAGCCGTTACAGAATATCAAAACAAGCTTTATTCGAAACAACGTACTGTTATGCAAAACGTAACGGCAGTTACAGGGCGTACAGAGATGCGCCGTCAATTCACTAAAGCGCTAAATGGTTTCTCTGTAAAAATGACAGAGCAAGAGGCATTACAGGTCGCTTCGCTTGGCTCTGTTGTATCAGTAATGCGTTCTAAAAATTATGATTTACTTTCAGATGAAGGCCCTAAGCACATCGGTGCTGATCAAATTTGGGATGGAACAAGTGTTCCAAGTGGCATCAAAGGTAAAGGTGAAGGCCAAATCATAGGTATTATTGATACAGGTATTAACTCAGATCACCCGTCATTTGCAGCTGTGGGTGCTGATGGTTATGAGCATGAAAACCCATTTGGTGCGGGCGTTTATGTTGGTGACTGTGTTGAAGAGCCAGAAGAGATTCAATGTAATAACAAACTAATTGGTGTACGTTCTTACGATGTGATCACAGATGCGTTTGATGCCATGATCCCAGGCTGGCCGGCGATTGGTGAAGATTATCAAGGTCATGGTTCGCATGTTGCGTCAACTGCGGCAGGTAACGTAGTCAAAGACGTTCCATATATGCTACCTAGTTTTGGTGAAAATACTGATGGCAATATCTTGAAAGAGGGTTTATTCCCTGAAATCTCAGGTGTTGCACCGCATGCAAATATTATTTCTTATCAAGTATGTTACCCATCAAGTGAAGAATACGCAGGTTGTCCTGGTGAAGCGCTTGTAGCAGGTATTGAAGATGCAATTTCTGATGGGGTTGATGTAATCAACTTCTCAATTGGTGGAGCCGACTCAAACGTTTGGGCCGATCCAGTACAACTTGCATTCTTAGCAGCGCGTGAAGCGGGCATCAACGTTGCCGCGGCAGCAGGTAACAGCGGTCAGGGGTGTGGCGCAGCTGAATGTTTTGGCTATTTAGATAACTCGTCGCCTTGGCTTGCGCAAGTTGCAGCAACAACACATGGCCGTACTGTTGTCGTTGAAACTGCTGTTGAATATGCGGGCTTTGCTGATGAAACGATGGGTTCTGAAGTTCCAAGTTGGTCAGATATGGGGTTAGTTGGCGGTGCCATTAATAGCGAAGAAATTACCGGCGTTGTTGTCTGGGCTAAAGACTATGAAGACGTCAATGGCTTTAAAGACTCTGATGGATACTGTACTGCCGATTATCCTGAAAATACGTTTAATTTCTACAAAGATGGGACAGAAATAGCTGGTGCGGCTGATGGCAGCACGAATGTTATTGTAATCTGTCAACGTCACTCAGCTACAGATACAGCTGCCAATGCCCGTACCGCAAAAGTAGATCATGTAAAAGCCGGTGGCGCTGATGGTTTCATTATGTTCAACCGTGACAGTGATCAAGCTACAGTACCTGAGGCTTACTCATTACCAGGCGTTCATTTTACCTATGATCAATGGAATGGTGTGTGGCCCGATGACGGTTTAGAAGATTGGGTTGATAGCACATCAGAGAAAGGTCATATGATCACTATTAAGCCAACAGTGATTGAGCGCCGTGTTGATGCTGAAGATGCTGATTGGTTAGCAACCTTCTCATCGCGAGGTCCATCTTATTCGAATGTTGAAGTACTAGCTCCAACACTTGCAGCTCCTGGTGTTGATATTTATGCGGCATACTCTGATGAGCATCCTTTTGTGGCACCACATGGTCAAGATTATGCAGCGATTAGCGGCACGTCTATGGCATCACCTCATGTTGCCGGTGCAATGGCATTACTGCGTCAGATTCATCCTGAGTGGAGTGCAGCCGAGATTCAATCTGCACTATCAATGACTGCCGAAAACGTAGTTAAGTACCATCGTTTAAACAGTGAAAATGATGTTGTTGCTGATGCTAAAATTTACCGTGCTGGTGCAGGTCGAATCAATGTTGCATTAGCAGCTGAAGCAGGTTTTGTTATGGACGAAACAGCCGACAACTTCTTAGCGGCTGATCCATATAATGGCGGTACACCTCACAAACTTAACTTACCAAATTTGGTTAACTTTTCTTGTGCACCAGAGTGTCAATGGGTTCGAACTATCAAAGCAACAGAAGATGGAACCTGGACTGTAAGCCATGAAGATGTTGAAAACTGGGCATTTGATGTTAATTCACAAACCGCTCAAAATGGTGTGAATATTGATATCTTCCCGAAAACTTTCACACTGAAAAAAGGTGAAACGCAAACAATCATTGTTAAAGCATCAATCATGGATACCCAAGATTGGTTTAGTAACTCAGAAGTTGAGCTTCATACCAACCTTGTGTTCCAAGCTGAAGAAGCTGGTATCCCAGATGCACATTGGCCAGTAGCGTTTAAATATGACCGCGGTAATTTACCATCTTCATTAGAAACAACTGCTCATTCAAATGTAGGCACTTATGTTGCTAAAGGTATTGTATTACCGAGTGTTGAAGCACCTGTTGCACGCGCATATGAGCCGGTTAAAGCAGATATCACTACAGTAACTTTGCCAAAAGATGATGAGCGTACTTTCCCGTGGGCCATGAATCGAACAGAAGAAGTTGATGCTAGTGATATTCTAGATGAAGCAACATTTACTAAGTTTGTTACTGTGCCTGCGAACGCAAAACGTTTTATTGCTGAAAGCGTAGGTGTTGAATCCGAGTTAGAAGGTACTTTAAAAGTCGGTAATGCTATCGTCTATGTAGGTAAAGATTATAACGGTGATGGTATTGTTCAGCCGCAAGACGAGATCTTATGTGTATCTAACCATATCATTTACAATAACTTCTGTAATATTAACAATCCAGAAGAAGGTGAATACTGGGTTGTAATTTACAACTCAAATGAATCATCGGTTGGTGCGTTAGAAGAAACCTTTAAACTTGCCACAGCCGTTGTGTCTGACCAAGAGGCGTCAGGAATGACAGCCAGCCTTCCTAGCAGTGATGGCCAAAACACTGTTGAAATGACTGTTAATTGGGATATGGAATTTGATTCAGACAGCGTTTACTACTCTTTGCTTGATGTGGGCACATCGGCCGTAAATCATGGCAACCTAGGCTCTATTCCATTTAAGCTTAACCGTGGCAATGATGTTGCTCACCTTGATGCGCCATATACAGGTGCAAAAGTGGGCGATATGGTGCCTTACACATTTGAAGTATTAGCGAATAACTCAGGTATAGATCGTGAGTTCTCACTAGAACTTGATATTCCTGCTGGTCTTGATATCAAAGCAGAAAATGTAATGGTTTCAACAGCATCTGAAATCAACGTTGAAATTGCTGACGGTAAAGTGATTGTAACGGGCACACAAGCGGATACCCGAGATGTAGAGCCAGATTACATCGTCACTGATAACATCACTGATGAAATGTGTCGTACACCTGATTTTGGTAACTCAAACCCAGGCGGTTATGTCGACTTATCTGAGTTTGGCATTATGCCTATGCTTTCAGGCTTCGATGAAAGTAATCTATATAATTCACGAAGTGGTTATTCGTTACCAATAGCAAGCTTTTACAATGGTGCATTTGACACATTCAGTCTGTATAACAATGCTGATAATACAAATATCCAAAACTCGATAATTCAAATTCGTGGTATGGGGACAGTGAATACAGGCGGTAGTCGTTACTTCTTCCCAGTGCATAATCCGTTTCCTTATGAAACATTCCCTTATGAGAATATGGGTCCATTATGGCGTGGTTGGGAGTTTGCAGAGAGCGGCTTATTACGTTCAGTAATGTCAGTGGGTTTATCGTCTAACGAAGGGATCTCACTTGCAAGTACAACAACAGGTTGGGGTATTATTGAGTGGGATAACGCGTCAGATTACGACAACCCTGTTTATGATCGTGAAACGGGTCAATACACTTACACTAAACGTGATAACTCATTTGACTTCCAAGTGCTGTTTAATGCCAATACGCGCTTTGGTAAAGGCGAGCATGAAATTTACTATGCATACGATAATTTAGATTTTGGTACTACTCGTCCTGCTGGAAGTATCGGTTTACAAGGTTTCCGCGGTGCACAATATCAATACGGTCCTCTTGAAAGCTATCGCGGTATTCAGATTGCTTATAACAACTTAGATGAAGTAATCAGCGATGGATACGTAGTATGTATGGACTATGTTGGTCCAGAGTCATCACAATTTGAAGTCACCGCATGGGCCGAAGTTATGCCAACCGCTACAGGTCAAACACTTGAAGTTGCAGCTAAAGCAGCAATCTCGGGTCTGAATGACATGACTTCAACTGCAACACTGGCGATCCCTGGTAACATCACAGTGATTGCACTTGATGATATGGTGACAGAAGAGTACACATCTATTTCATTTGAGGTTCAGCATATCGATGAGATGAATTCAAGAAATGAAATATCTGTAATTGCAGATAACGCAAGCTATGAAGTAGATGGTGATACGGTAACCATCACCCCTGAACAATATTTCTATGGCGATATTGATGTAACGGTTGTGGTTTCTGATATAGAAAACCCAACTGATAAAGCTGAAACATCATTTGTCTTAACTGTTAACTCAGATGGTGTTGATAAACCAACTGCTGTGACACCAGAGTCAAAAGAAAAAGGAGGCTCAAGCGGCTCTTTAGCATGGATAACAGTGTTATTAGCTGGTTTTGCCGGTCTTCGTCGCCGTATGAAACGAGACTAAACACTCCCTAAGTGTGTTATGTAGCAAAGGGCCTTCGGGCCCTTTTTTTGTCATTGAGTAAATTAAATAATGGAATTTAATAACTAAAACTGAAAACCTATGTAGCAAAATGTACAAGTTGTTTAATATTTTTTTCAGTATGTTAGTTTGACGATAGTAGATAAAATAAGTCATTTTACTGCGTTGTGTGGCAAAAAAATTATACAAAAATGTATGCAAACGCTATGATCGCCCCAGCACAGAAAGGGCTAAAAGAGTTTTAGTTTATTAAGTTAGTATAGTAGTCGTTTATTTCGGCATTAAGGTGAGTTACGTTAATGAAAAGGTTGTTTGGTTCAATGTGTTGCTTAGCTGCATCAACTGCATTTGCGCAGGATGATGTTAAGCAGCCGCAATTGATTAAAAAGTCTACTTTTCATGCAAGCGTTACGCTAGGCTACGGTGGTATTGAGAACCCAGTACTTGATGCCGATGATGTTATTTCGCCAATTCTGCCAAGCTTGGCTTATTATGGTGATAGCTGGTATTTCGATGATTTTTCTATTGGTTACAGCTTATTTGAATCTGAGAAATTTTATATTGATTTACTGGGGCGCTTTAATGATGATGGCTTTTTCTTTGAGTTAGATGGGGTAGATAAACTCTACGCGACAGGTGTGGTACGTTCTAGTTCAGGTCGACCTACAATTCCAAGTGCTTCACCAATTAACTTAACACCGATAGAGCGCAACCTTTCTTATATGGCTGGCTTTTCATCAGCTTTAAATATTTATGACGACATTTGGTTGAGTGCGGCATACGTGCACGATATAACCAATGTTCATAATGGCTATGAAATCTTATTCAATGGCTACCAAGCATTTACATTGTTTTCCGGTATTGCTGGCATTGAGGCTGGTATAAACTACAAAAATGAAGAGTTAATTGAGTATTACTACACGGTTAGCCCCACTGAGAGCAAAACTCGCTTATTAAGTTATAATTTAGAAAGTGCCACCAATTACTATTTAAAAGTAAGCTACGAGTATCCGATCAGTGATAATTTTAGTGTTGATTTCAAACTAAAGCACACTTGGCTTGATAGCAATTTAGCTAACTCACATATGATTAATAAAAATGGCTATTTCTCAGGTTTTACTGGCATTACATACCATTTTTAGGCCAACTGATTGAGATTTGAGCGCCGCCCGTTTCGAGGTTATTGGCTAAACCAATTTTACCGCCATGCCAGCTAGCAATACGATGCACGATATAAAGTCCTAATCCATAACCACTCGCCAATTTATCTCCTTCACCTTGTTTGAATGGTTCAATTAACGCATCAGCATTTATAGGCAACCCTGGTCCATCATCTGTGACGCTTATCAAGTAATTACCTGCTTTCTCTTCAGTGCTTATATAAATAGTGTGTTTTGCGTATTTTGTGGCGTTGATCAGTAAGTTTTGTACCGCGATTGCCATAAAGCTTGTTTCGCAAAAAGCAGCGTCAACCTCAAGAGTTGGAATAAATTTGAGTTCTTTGTATAAATCAAATTTAGCTATTTCCGTGTTGATCAGTTTAGATAAGTTAACTTTTTCCTGGTTAAACACACTTTGTTGATGCTCTAAACGAGCAAACGATAAATATTGTTCTAAGCGCAATTCAATCTCATCGATATCACGCTCTATTTGGCTACTTTCTAACGAATCTAGCTCTGCGATTGATAACGCAAATCGCATACGCGAGAGTGGGGTACGAATTTCATGAGAAATAATGCGGGATAAATCGCTATGAAGCTGCACAAATTTGTTGATACGCTCTGACATATCAGTAAAGGTGTTTGCAAGCGGTGCAATGGATGAATTTGGCTTTATATCGAGCTCTATTCGTTGCGGTTTTTTGCTGAAGCGGTAGGCTGCACGTTGCAATAAGCTCAAATCACGAAACACTGGGCGTATAAACAATAAAATCATCACACCAAGCAAAAAATAAAAGGCGAAAAAAGCAAACCAGTCAGTTTTTGCGTGTGAAATCAGGTTAATGGGGCCAACTTTTTGAATGCTACCATTACTGCCCTTGAGATATATAAATTGCTGATTATGCTCAGTGACACTGATAATACCATCTTGATTAAACGTGTCGAGCAAAGAATCAGGCAATGCAATTTCACTTATGCTTAGGCTACTGATCCGCGAGTCTTTTTGCTCTGCTATTTGTGTAAGTTCAGCAACACTAATTTGTATACTCGGCACATGCTTAGAAAAAAACTCATTATAAAGCTGACCAAACGCAAGAACTAAAGCAATTAAGCTTACTGTGATAATCAGGTAAAGCTTAAAAAATTGCTGCTTCATAGTTTTGAAATATCCAAACTGTAGCCTTTGCCTCGCACCGATTTAATATCCAACGAATTTTTGTGGCTGCTTATCGTATCTTTGAGTTTTTTACGTAATCGGCTCACTTTTAAATCTATAGCGCGGTCTAGTCCGTCATACTCACGGCCAATGACATGTTTAAACAGCACTTCGCGAGAGACTGGCTGCGGCATATTCTTCGCTAGATAGGCGATAATATCAAATTCACTCTCGTTTAGGTTCAGAGCAGTATTATGAAAGTAGATATCACGCTTTTTACTGTCTATGCGTAGACAGTCGCTGTGATCTGAAAAGTTATCTTGGCTTACAGTGTGGGCGATGATTGTTTTAATTTTCGCTAATAATAGCTCAGGTTTAATGGGCTTTATTAAGTAGTCGTAAGCACCTAAGTTTAGGCCTTTAATTTGTGATTGCACTGAGTCTAAAGCTGTTAAAAAAATAACAGGACAGGTGTATTTTTCTTTTAGTTGTGAAATTAATTCAAAACCATTGCCATCAGGTAACATCACATCACAGATAATCAATGAGGGAATAAAGGTAATTTCACTACTACGGTAATCTTCAGCTGTATTAAATACATCAATGGTATAGCCGTGTTTTAATAAAAATGTTTGAATTAAATTGGCTAGTTTCACATCATCTTCAATTAAAAAAATATGCTGCATCATAAACTCCAGCCAAAGCGCCGCTTTATACGGTAATCTTTGGCTTCATAGCTAACTATTGAGAGACGCTGCTGTTTAACAACGTTGCTGCTCAAAGGGTTAATTAACTTAACGGTAAGAGGGTATTCTGTTTTGATTAAAAACTGTTTGGCTATTAATCCTGTTTGCGTGTAGCACTGAGTGTAATGAGGGCGTTGGGTTACTTCTAAACAAAGTTCTTCATAAGGAGCAACTCGAAAATGAACTTGCACATTAAACTCGCAGGCTTTTTGTTTTGCTTCTGTCACACAGACCGTTGGCGAAACTTTAAAAAAGACCTGTTCAGCTTTATCTTCAGCTTGAGAGTAACAGCAAAAACAAAAAAGCAGAGCCGCCCAGCTTAATCGGTTTATCATTTAACCAAGTCCCTGAGCGATTGGTCGTCTAAATTTCAAAGCAATATTTACCATTAAAAACAGATGAAACCATTCAAAATCATAGTGAGTATTCATTCATTTACCGCTTATTATCATTATTATTTATGCAGTCTATATGAGTTATTTCATGATAAAAAAGCGCGTTTATCATACCTCATTTATTTCATTAGCTACAAATTGCCTTACATTAAAGCTTGTGTTTCAGAGTTTTTTGTAGTGCCTCGTTCAGATCTTTATTAGCTTGTTGTTTTAAAAGATAAAGTGAATTTATATTTGTTTTTATGTAATAATTTTTCACTATATAAATGCGCTATTAGTTTTTACTATTCACGCTTATTTGTTAATTGTTTCGTACAAATTGATACAATTTGGTACGCGCTCTGAAAGTAATTAGTCTTTCACAAAGTTAATATAGAAAATGATACTCAACAGATTCGACCTCTGTTTGCTTTTTTTCTGATAGTATAGATAGGTTATAAGTAGTTTAAGCAGTGAACAAATATGTTAAGTCCTTATTATCAGCAGCATGCTGATTACGTTTCTATCTCACGCGAGCAAGGCTGTCGCTTTGCTAAGTTAGTGGCGGATGATTTCAATCCGTTACACGATAAAGATGCTAAAAAGTTTTGTGTGCCGGGCGATTTACTTTTTTCGCTGGTTTTAAACCGCTATGGTATTAGTGAAAAAATGGAGTTCACTTTTGCCGGTATGGTTGATGAAAATTCAAAGCTGACTTTTCCTGAAGGTGCTGATGAGTTTGCTATCACCGATGGCGAAAAAGTGATGCTAAAAGTAAAGCGTGAAGGGGCTGTTAGCCAATGTCCTGAGTTAACAAATAGCTTAATAAAAAACTATGTTGAGTTTTCTGGTACTACCTTCCCACATGTCATCATTCCATTAATGGGCAAGCAAGATGTGATGATCAACCCAGCCCGCCCAATGGTGATTTACGAATCAATGTTGATTAACCTTGACCGCCTTGATATCAGTGCACCTGAATTAGAGTTTGCTGAGCCTGATTTTGAGTTTACTGGCAAACGCGGAAAAATTACGCTTCGCTTCAACCTGTTAGAAAATGGCGAAAAAGTAGGGGCGGGTGAAAAGCACATGCTTGTATCTGGCATTCGTGATTACTGCCAAACAACGGTTGATGACCTAATTAGTTTTTATAATCACCGTAAAGAGTCACTTAAACCGGCGTAATCTTTACAATTACGACAAAGGGCGCTTATTGCGCCTTTTTTGTTGCTGATGTTCAGCGTACAATAGCGTTTTTATAGCTAAATATACTTCAGACTATGTCAGTAGCGACCTTTTCAGAGTTAAATCTTGCACCTGCATTGCTAACAGCCTTGCAAGAAGAGAATTATCACACACCCACAGCAATTCAAGCGCAAACCATCCCACTTATTTTAGCGGGTGCAGATGTAATGGGCAGCGCACAAACTGGTACGGGTAAAACTGCTGCCTTTGTTTTACCACTACTGCACAATTTGTTATCTGCTGAAGTACTCCCTGATGCTGTTAAAGTCCTAATTTTAACGCCAACCCGAGAGCTCGCACAGCAAGTCTTTGCAAGTGTAGAGCGTTATGCTGCGCATACTGAAATAAAAGCGGCATTGGCTTATGGCGGCGCTAGTATTGGGCCACAAATTAAAGCCATAAAAGGGGCGCAGGTTGTTGTTGCAACTCCGGGGCGTTTACTTGATCATCTGATCAAAGGCAGTATTAAACTTTCTAGTATTAATGCCTTGGTATTTGATGAAGCTGATCGCATGCTTGATATGGGGTTTATTGACGAGATAAAACGTATCTTGCGTCATGTGCCGAAAGAACGCCAAACCTTACTTTTTTCAGCCACATTTGATGACAGTATCTTTAAGCTTAGTAAGCAGTTACTAGATGATCCTAAACTAGTTGAAGTGAATAAACGCAACTCGGCAGCGGTTGAAGTTGAGCAGCTAGTTTATGCGGTTGATGAAGACCGTAAACGTGAGCTGGTGTCACACATGATTGGCATGAAAAATTGGCAGCAAGTACTGATATTTACCCGAACTAAACAAACTGCTGATGTGCTTGCTAAAGAAATGTCTAAAGATGGCTTAAAAACCGAATCAATTCATGGTGATAAAAGCCAAGGGGCGCGAGATAAAGCATTACAAAACTTTAAATCTGGTGTAACTAGGGTATTAGTCGCGACTGATGTGGCCGCTCGCGGCCTTGATATTGCCTCTTTAAAATATGTCATTAACTATGAGCTACCTTATGTGGCTGAAGATTATGTGCATCGAATAGGTCGTACAGGTCGTGCTGGCGAAAAAGGGTTAGCGTTGTCGCTAGTTAGCATTGATGAACAATGGTTATTAGATGAAATAGACATTTTACTGGGCACCAGACTTACTCCTCAGTGGTTACCGGGGTATGAGCCAGATTTAACGAAAGAGCCTAAAAATATAAGAAAAAACACTAATAAAGCTCGTCGCTCGCGAGATAAAAAGCGTATTTTGGGTCAAAAAAGTATGAGACACCGTAAAAAGTGACGTATATTTATACTATCCACTGACTAAAATAAGTGTGTAGTATGTTAGAAGTTAATAAATGGTCATTTTGTCAGCCTGACAACCAGTTTTCTTTGCAAAAATGGCAAAAAACAGTCGATTTAATGACCGAGTTATTCTCAGCGCCTGCAGGCTTTATTGTTCATAAGACAGATGAAGCATACCGCATAATTGTTTCTAGCGAACAACGAGAAAACCCTTACCATGCTGGAATCGAGTTAGCCATTGACGACAATATCTTTTGCAAAAAGGTATTAAAAGATATGGCTCCTTTATACATTCCACAAGTTAGTCTAGATAATCAATGGGATGATTGTCCACTTACTGTCGATGGCGTTGAATCCTATTTAGGTGTGCCTATAACTTGGCCGAGCGGGGAACCGTTTGGTACTTTTTGTGTAATGGATTTTAAGAAAACTGATTATCAGCATAGTCTTTTAGAACTCATCGAACAGCTTAGGGATATGGTGGAAGATGATTTAGCTCTACTTGATAATTTCACCCAAATGCGTGAAATTGCGATGCTAGACCCCCTCACAAATATTTATAATCGCCGCGCACTCAATTTACTTTGTCAACATAAATTAAATCTTGCCGCCCGGTTGGGCTTTAATATCTGTTGTTTGTTTATCGATATAGATAACTTTAAACCACTCAATGATAAGCATGGTCACGAAGTAGGAGATAAAGCACTGATATGTCTGGCTGATACATTGAAGCAATATCTACGAGAGGCTGATATTATTGGCCGCTTAGGAGGAGATGAATTTATTGCGGTTCTGCAAGTGAAAAGTAACGACTGTATCGAAGCGATTAGCTACAAACTTAATGAAGCGTTTAAAGAAAACCTTAAACATATGGCAATACCTGAACTTAATTTGAGTATAGGCTCAGGTATTGTAGCTCAACCTAAAGAAACATTTGCTGAGCTATTAAAGCGGGCTGATGAAGATATGTATGAGAAAAAGCAAGCCTCTAAACTTGCCCGCTAAGCTATTTGCTTTTCAGCTAGGTTTAATTCCATGGTTGCTTTAAGTAAACGGTAAAGGTTAATTGACGCATCAATTTCTTCTTTACGGTTAGTTAAGCTCTCAATATTTAAACCTAGCGGTACATCTAAATGCGCACAGCTTTGTAAAATTAAATCGAGATTCTCACGGCAAATACGCACTGATTCACTCAATGTATTTGCAGAATCTAACATGCGATACTTAGTTGCTTCTGGTACCGAAATACCTAACCACTCCATAAATTCTAAGGTTTTTTCACCACCACAAGGGGTAAACGTTAGAATAATGCGTTTTGGTGTTGTGCCTTGTGCTTTACAGCTACGCGCATAGCTGGTGATCAAATCAATCGTCGCTTGGGCATTGTAAACGGCTTGCGAGATGAAAAACTTACAACCTTGTGCTGTTTTTTCAACTAAGCGCTCATGTTCATTGCGTTTGCTAGCGTGACGTTCGGCAATGGTAACGCCACCTAAAAACACATCACTGCTTTGCTTTGCAAGCGTTTTATATGCATCAGGAAGGCTTAGTTTGATATCGCCATGAGATGATGGACTACCCACTAACACTAAGTTTTTTAATTCGAAGTCGTTACGTGTTTCGTTTAGCCATTCGGTAAATTCAGCTTCACCTCGTTGCGCTACGCTTTTGTATGTGATCACATCTAGTTGTGACAAGCTGCGCAGTAATTGACTGTATTCACGTGGATCCACTGTTTCTTTAAATGGGAAAGGACGCGGCTTTGCAATGCGGCTACTTTCATCTTGAATGTCGTAAATAATCACGCCATCGTATTCAATTTCGTGTAAACGACCAAGTAGCTTTTGGGCAATGGTTTCAAGCTGTGCTTTATCAGTCCCTGACTTTGGCGGTGTGGTACCGATCAGGTAGACGCCTTGGTTGGTGTCTTCAATTTTCTCTTGTAATGATAAAGCCATAATCCTCATTCCAGCTCGTACTAATGTTTATGACAAATAATATAGCAGCCATTTAGACGTCTAGATAGATTTTTTTCATGAAAGTTTTTCAATGACTATGAATTTTACTCAAGTTTAAAGCTGAGCGTTTCGCAAAATTGACACACCTGTTTACATAAATTATTGCGCTGACCCTCATATTTTCTGGCGCTTTGATGCATAATCAAGCAGCAATGATTATGAGAAAAATAACTAACAAGGGAACATTATGAAATTTAGATTATTAGCAACCAGTGTTGCTGTAACACTGGCGCTGAGTGGCTGCGCAAGTAACTCACAGTCAACTATGGTTAAAGAAGTCGAAATTGAGCAGCGAGTCAGTCAAGGTGATAACCGTGTATTTAGCCAAGATTACCTATTAGAAGAGCTTGAAAACGGCCTTCGCGTGATGGTCGTTAAAACGGATTACCCAGATGTTGTGTCACTGCAAATTCCGGTATCGGTTGGTTCACGTAATGAAGTTGAAGCAGGTAAAACCGGTTTTGCCCACTTCTTTGAGCATATGATGTTTAAAGGCTCTGAAAAATTCCCGCAAGATGTGTATTCAGATATTTTAAAGAACTCGGGTGTTGATAATCGCGCGTATACGACCAACGATTACACGAACTATCACTTAAACTTCTCAAAAGAGCACTTAGATAAAGTACTTGAAATCGAAGCTGATATTTTCCAAAACCTGACATACAGCGAAGAGCAGTTCCGCACCGAAGCGCTGACTGTAAAAGGTGAGTATTTAAAGAATAATGCTAGCCCAATTCGTAAGTTACTTTCTGCAGTTCGTAACGAAGCATTCGAAAAGCATACGTATAAGCACACTACAATGGGCTTTTTCGAAGACATTGAAGCAATGCCTGATCAAATGGCGTACGGTAAAGAGTTTTTCGCTAAATTTTATAAACCAGAATATGTATCTTTAGTCATTGTTGGTGATGTTGATCCACAAGAAACCATGGCGATGGTGAAAAAGCATTGGGGTAACTGGAAAAAAGGCGATTACCAAGCAGACATTCCTGTTGAGCCAAAGCAAAAAACAGCAAAATATGTACATGAGAAAAATGATGGTTTACCAGGCCACTGGTTGCTTGTGTCATACAAAGGCACGGCATGGGATCCTACTCAAAAGGACCGTGCCGCTCTTGATTTGATCTCACAGCTGTATTTCTCTAATAATTCGGCACTTTATCAAGAACTTGTTGTTGATAAACAAATTGCCAGCCAAATGTTTACCTATAACCCAGATACTAAAGATCCAGGTTTATTACATGTTTTTGTAAAAGTAGAGAACGAAGCGGACCTTGCTAAAGCCCGTGATGCGATTAACCGTACCTATGCACAAGCGCGTACTGAGTTAGTAGATGCGCAAAAGTTAGCTGATTTAAAATCAAACCTAAAATATAGCTTTATTAATGGTCTTGATTCATCGCAGTCAATTGCGTCAACGCTTGCAAGCTACATGCATTTTGAACGCGACCCTGAGGTTATTAACCAACTGTACGCAACTGCTGATAGCATCACGCCAGAAGATATCAAAGCGGTAGCAAACAAGTACTTTGTTGATTCAAGCCGTACCACGGTGACAATGTCGGCGCTTGATAAAGTAGCGGGTTTTGAGCAAGAGGTTGATTTAAATGCCTTGGTTGCCAGTATTGAGAAAGCCCCAACAGAGCGCCACTTTAAAGTACTTGATAAAACAAATAGCTCACCATTGGTTGATGTGAACTGGTTATTCAATACCGGTGCAGCGGCTGATCCCCAAGGCAAAAAAGGCTTAGCGGCATTAACAGCTGCAATGCTAGCGCAAGGTGGCTCAGAAACGATGAGCTACAAAGATATTCAAAAAGCGTTATACCCACTAGCGGGAAGCTTTGGCTATCAAATCGATAAAGAGATGATTTCTTTACGCGGCCGTGTACATAAAGACAATGCCGCGCAGTGGTATGCACTTGTTAGCGACCAGATGTTAAACCCAGGCTTTAGAGAAGATGACTTCAAGCGCTTGAAAAAAGAGCTTATTGATAGCATTAAAGCAGGCCTTAAAGCATCTAATGACGAAGAGCTAGGCAAAGAGGTGCTATATCATCAGCTTTATAAAGGCCATCCGTATGAAAGCTATAACTATGGTGATTTATCAGATCTTGAAGCACTGACACTTGACGATGTAAAAGCGTTTTATGCTAACCAGTTTACTCAATCTAAATTAACAGTGGGTCTAATTGGTGCGATTCCGAGTGATGTTAAATCGACTATGCTAAAAGATTTAGCATCGCTTCCACAAGGTAAAGAAAGCCGCTTAACGATCCCTGATGCGCCAGAACTTAAAGGTCATCATGCAACGATTGTTGAAAAATCAGCGCAATCTACCGCTGTGTCATTTGGTTTCCCAATCGATACAATTCGTAGCAGTGATGACTGGACTGCGCTTTGGTTAGTGCGCTCTTACTTTGGCGAACACCGCAGCTCAAACAGCTTCTTGTATCAGCGTATTCGTCAAACCCGTGGTATGAACTATGGTGACTATGCATACATTGAGTACTTCCCGCGTGGTATGTTCCAAACTAAACCAGATGCTAACTTAGGCCGTTCCGAGCAAATTTTCCAAGTATGGTTACGTCCGCTTCGTTCTAATAACGATGCGCACTTTGCAACACGTACGGCATTATTTGAACTTGATAAGCTAATTAAAAATGGCATCAGCAAAGAAGATTTTGAAGCGACTCGTAACTTCTTAATTAACTTTGTGCCACAAATGGTTGCAAGCCAAGACCGCCAATTAGGCTATGCCCTTGATAGTGAGTTCTATAACACAGAGAGCTTTGTTGACTATGTGCGTGGCAAGCTTGAAAAGCTAACCCTTGATGATGTTAACCGTGTTATTCGCGATAACCTGCAAACAGAGAATATCCACTATGTGTTTATTACTGGTGATGGCAAAGACATGCAAAAACGCTTAGCTTCAGAGCAAACATCACCAATGGTGTATAACGCTGAAAAACCAGCAGAACTTGTTGCTGAAGATAAAGTCATTGCAGACTATAAGCTCGCAATACCAGCAAAAAATATTAAAGTACTTGATGTCAAAAAAGTATTTCAGTAATAACTGGATAAACAAGCTCTAATCAATGCCCCTAATTAGGGGCATTTTTCTAGGTTTAATGGCTCGATGTTATCAGCAACCACAAGTTGATTTCGGCCAGCTTCTTTTGCTTGATAAAGCGCGCAATCAGCCATTTCAATGAGTAACATGGCATCACTATCGCTACTAGGGTAAATAGTAGCTAAACCAATACTAACCGTTAATGGATGACCTGTAAGTTCAGCTAATTGTAATTTACTGATCATATCTATTAAGCGTGTTACTAGACTTTGTGCTTGCTTACTTTGTGTATTGCCAAGCACCAGTACAAACTCTTCACCACCGTATCTGGCGCACAAGTCACCGGGCCTGCGAGTAAATTCAGGCAGTAGTTTTGCAACTTCTTTTAGACAGCTATCACCAACTAAGTGACCAAATTTATCATTTAGCGTTTTAAAATTATCAAGGTCAATCATAGCTAACGAAACAGGTAAATTTAATCTCGAGCAACGACTCCATTCTTGTAAAATAAAACTATCAAAAAATCGTCTATTAGCTATTTGTGTTAGGCCATCAATTCTAGCAAGTTGTTGGACTTGTTGTTCAGCAAGCTTTCTTTCGGTGATATTTAAGTGACTTATAACGATAAAACGCTGATTATCATAAAAAAGAGAAGCTGCTCGCATTAAAAACCAGCGCTTTTCCATGTCGCTATGGCATGGATATTCAAGATAGAACTCTTCGCACTGATGGTTAATTACTTGTTTTATTCCATTAAACGCTTTTGCTCCAAACTCATCGTTTTGGCAAGCCGCTGACCTACAAATTGCGAGGTAATTTTGTTGTTGCCATTGCTCATTGCACGCACAGTTATTTTGTTCGCCAAATGTTTGCCAGCTGCGATTTACAAATTTGATATCGCCTTCGGCGTTGATGACAACAATATGCTCAGGGAGAGTATCGAGTATTAACCTTAAAAATTCCTTTGACTCAAGCACACCAATTCCTGCTTTACACTTTTCTAAAGAGTAGCAATAAATTATTAGATTGCATGGTTAAAAGTAAAAAAGAGTGTGATTGAATAAATTTTACAGATGATAACTTACGAAGATATATGTGTAGTTTAATTTATTCATGCTCATCAGTGAGTAAGTTAAGTATAACTTTAGAAGCATTTGGGTCTGAAGTGATCCATAAGGGAAGAACCTTATGCACGGTTATTGCGAATGTTTATAAATCTGATGCGCCAGATATACCTGTTGCGTTAGCTACTGCAACCTTTAATCGCTATCAATTAAAGCAGTAACATGAATACAGCCCAGCCGTGATGTAGCTGGGCTCTGTATTGACCTATTATCAACTAAAGTAGTGAGCTAACTTTAACAGCTAGCGCAAAGAGTATGGTTGTTATTACAAAGCCGATAAGTGTAGTGTGGCCGCGTTGTTCTTTGGTCATCTTTCACTCCTAAAAAATAACTAATACTGTTGTCATACCAAGGGCAAAACTGACAAACGAAGAAGCCGCTACGATTGCAGCGAGATTTTGCTTACTCACTGCATGTGTTGTGGTTGGTTCAGATACTTCGTCATCGAGCTTAATGAGCTCACCTTGGCGTACTTCAAACACTGCACATAGACTCATGGTAGTTTCTTTTGATGCCGCGCCTTCTTTTTCAACTCGTTGAATGGTACGTAAGCTTACATCACAGGCATCTGCCAATTGTTGCTGCGTCCAATCGAATTTAAGTCTGAGTGCTTTTATTGTATTGGGGTTCAGTTGCATTACTTACTTCCCAAGAAATGGTTCAATAAAAGTAACAACTGCATAACCTGATATTGCGCCACCAAGAAAACAGCCCAGGGTAACCAAAGCCACTTGTTTTGGATTATCAGTAAGTGAGGTTTGTGTGCTCTGTTTAACTAATTTGCCAGTTTTGTAAAACGAACATTCAAGCTTGCCGGTAAGTATATTTTGCATCGCAAAATCGACTGCATAAGCATTACCTTGGTAGTTAAAGTCGTGATGGCTTTTAAAGCCAAAGCTGCGCTTTTCACTAACCAGTTCGTCGTTTACATATATTTTTTCTTTACCACTCATAATGTGACCAAAGCATGCGATTTGGTTGTCACCATCTTGAAAGTAAAATTTATAACCTAGTTTATGTGAGTTTAGTACGTCGTTTTTCATCATCGTTTCCTTGTTAAGTTGATGATGTAAATTTAATGATTATTTTTGTTTTTTACGCCGTCAGCGATATGTCAGTGCCTATTTTGGCATATGACAGATAAGATGTCATATCTGTTTTGTTATTGAAAAATAAGCACTTTAGCTGGGTTTTTCTTGCGGCGTACGAGTTTGCTACTGTCATATGTGGTTGGCTAAAAAGCACAGCAAAAAGAGTAAAAATAGGTGTAGTTACTCTGGTTATTAGATATAACCAGAACAAATAAACAACGGGTTAGTACATCTTGCTACAAATCCGTTAAACTTAAAGCTTAGCAGTTAGGTACAACCAGAAAGGCAATATTATGCGTCATGAAATTTGGCAAAAGCTTCGAGAAGAAGCAAACGAAGTCGTTTCCCGTGAACCGCTTTTAGCAAGTCACGTTTATTCGTGTGTGTTAAATCATGAATGCCTAGGTTCGGCGCTCAGTTTTATTGTCGCTAATAAACTTGCTGATGCAGTAGTATCGGCGTTTACAATCCGCGAATTATTTGACCAAGCCTTTGTTAAATGTGACCTAATGCTGACGCATGTGGCTCATGACATAAAAGCAGTTAAAGATCGTGACCCTGCGGCCGATAGTTACTTAACTGTTATTCTGAATCTTAAAGGCTTCCATGCAATACAAGCACACCGACTCGCAAATTGTTTATGGCAACAAAACCGCAAAGAGCTTGCTCGCTTCATTCAGAGCAGAACCTCAGAAGTATTTGGCGTTGACATCCATCCTGCTTGTAAAGTTGGTCATGGTATTATGTTTGACCACGCAACTGGGATTGTAATTGGTGAAACAGCAGTTATTGAAGATAACGTCTCTATTTTACAGTCTGTAACCTTAGGTGGTACAGGTAATGAGCAAGGTGACCGCCATCCGAAAATTCGCGCCGGTGTATTGATTGGTGCGGGTGCTAAAGTACTGGGTAACATCGAAGTAGGAGAGGGGGCACGTATTGGTGCAAACTCTGTCGTGTTAAGTGCGGTTCCAGCGCACACAACTGTGGTTGGCGTGCCAGCTAAAGTGGTTGGCAAACCGAGCTGTCCCTGTCCTGCCGAAAGCATGAACCAAAACTTTTTAGACGATAGTACCACTACCGCTAGTAATGCCTCCCACACCAGTGCTATGTTGTAGTTTTACAATTTAAAAGAGCAATGGAATTGTCTAAATTATCCTTCGGATTAGCTGTTGCAGCGTCATTTATTTGTGGCGCTGTCACTATGTCACTTTTTCAATCAGACCCACAACAACAGCCGCAAACTTATCAGCAACAATTTGTTGAAGAACACATAGCTCAAGCACCAGAGCAGCAAGCCACTGCTGTAGCGCCTGTTATTAACAAACAAGTCGCTGAAGTGAATTCAAATAGTTCAGCAGCTGTTAGCAAAACTGAGCTTGAGCAGCAAGTTGCAGAGTTAAAGTTACAAGTCGAAAACCAACAAGCGGTGATTGACAGTTACCGTTCAAGTGCGATACCTCCACAGCAAATTGACTCACACCTAGATGAACTTTATACCTTGTTAGAAGAGCAATCTCGGGATGAGGCTTGGGCCTACCAAGTTGAAACAGCCATGAGCGATTTTTTAATTATGGCAGATTTACCAGTGCAACCACAGCTGAGTGTCTCAACATGCAAAAGCTCTGTGTGTCAGTTTAAGCTATTGCAACCTGAGGGGAGTGATGACTTGCCAAGTCATTATTGGCGTAACATGACCGATAAGATGATGGAACAAAGCTGGTGGAAGCAATTTAAATTTACCTCCACCACCTCAAGTGACGATAGTCTAACCATTATTGCAAGCACGGAGTAATTTTATACAACTTTTGATTGCAGTTGACCATCAGCAAGCTCGGTAGTTATAAGCTCACCAGAGCTTACATCGTTAACTGATTTTACAACGCCACCGTGCTGATTTTTAGTAATGCTGTAACCACGCGCTAACACACTAAGCGGACTCACAGAATCTAAACGGTTCGCTTGTAAAGAAAGCTGGTTTCGAGAACTTGAAAGTTGCTGTTGCATCGCCTGTGTAAGCCTTGCATGTAATTGCGCCAGTTGATGCTCGCTTTTCGCTAACTGCTTTTCGGGTGAGCGTTGCATTAAGCGTGGTGTTAAGTTAGCAAGTACTCGCTCATATCGCTGGATTTTACTACTCATCGCGCCATGTAAGGCCAAACTAAGCTCATCTAACTTTTGCGCTTGTTGATTGAGTTGATTACGCGGATGGCATAGCTGCAAGCGATGCTCAAATTGAGTGGCAGTACTGCGTTTTACAGCTAAAGCGTGTTTAAAGGCATGATTTAAGTGCCTAACTAACAGCGTAACTTTGTTATATAGCTCTTCGGTATTTGGACTAACTAGCTCTGCGGCTGCAGAAGGGGTTGCGGCGCGAATATCGGCAACATAATCACTAATAGTGGTATCGACCTCGTGACCAACGGCGCTAACAATAGGTAAGCGACTTTCAAAAATAGCGCGAGCTAATTGCTCATGGTTAAAACACCACAAATCTTCGAGTGAGCCACCACCGCGACCTAATATAAGCACATCTACTTCGTTGCGTTGATTGGCGATGTTTATTTTTTCTATTAATTGACTGTGTGCATCTGCACCTTGCACCATCGCTGGGTAAATCACGACTTCAAGCTGCGGAGCACGGCGTTTAAGTACCGTTAGAATATCGCGTATAGCCGCACCTGTGGCTGAGGTGATCACCCCAACGCGATTAATATTGGTTGGTAATGGTTTTTTGTGGGCTGAGCTAAATAGGCCTTCGGCAGCTAAACGCATTTTAAGCGCATCGAATTCTTGTTTTAATAAGCCTTCGCCAGCAGGGGTCATATGCTCAACAATCAGCTGATAATCACCACGAGGTTCATATAAAGATACGCGGGCACGCACGGTTACTTGTGCACCATTGCTTGGGCGAAAAGTTTGGCCGCGATTATTGCCGCGCCACATTGCTGCTTTTACCTGTGCTCGGTCGTCTTTTAACGTAAAGTACCAGTGTCCAGATGCAGGGGCTATAAAGTTAGAAATTTCACCATTTAAGATAAGCGATGAGAAGCCTTGTTCAAGAACATGGCGAATTTCCTTATTTAGGCGCGAGACCGTGTAAACAGGCTGTGTTGAGTGCGTAAAAGCCATTAAAAACCCCAGTAAAAAATTCTCTGCGTACTTTAACACAAATAAATGAATAATTTTATTTACTCATGCTCATAACGCTGATAAAATTTGGCCGCAATTCCTTATACTCAGATCCACATGTGAGAAGTTGCACTATGCTAAGAATCGCTAAAGAAGCTCTTACCTTTGACGACGTACTTTTAGTACCAGGTCATTCTACTGTTTTGCCACACACGGCAAATATTTCAACTCGCTTAACGCGTGGTATCAATCTTAACTTGCCGCTAGTTTCAGCATCTATGGATACTGTAACAGAAGCACGCTTAGCGATTGCTCTAGCGCAAGAGGGCGGTTTAGGTTTCATCCACAAAAACATGACAATCGAAGAGCAAGCTAAAAACGTTCGTAAAGTTAAAACTTACGAAGCGGGCATTGTTTCTTTCCCTGTTACTGTGACTGCGGATCTTACAATTGCTGATGCTATCGCGCTTTCAGAAGACAAAGGTTTTTCAGGTTTCCCTGTAACCGACGCTGACAATAACCTTGTTGGTATTGTGACAAGCCGTGATATGCGTTTTGAAACGAAACTTGAGCAACCTGTTTCTACAGTAATGACGAAAAAAGAATCGTTAGTGACTGTTAAAGAAGGTGCAGACCGTGATGAAATCTTAGGTCTAATGCACGAGCACCGTATCGAAAAAATTCTCGTAGTTGATGATGCATTTAAACTAAAAGGCATGATCACTGTAAAAGACTATCAAAAAGCACAAGATAAGCCGCATGCATGTAAAGACGAGCAAGGTCGTTTACGTGTAGGTGCAGCTGTTGGTGTTGGCGCAGGTACTGATGAGCGTATCGCAGCCCTAGTTGAAGCAGGTGTTGACGTATTACTTATCGATACATCACATGGCCACTCACAAGGTGTTATCGACCGTGTTGCACAAACACGTCAAGCATACCCAGACCTACAAATCGTAGCAGGTAACGTTGCAACAGCTGAAGGCGCGATTGCCCTTGCTGATGCGGGTGTTGATGCTGTTAAAGTTGGTATCGGTCCTGGTTCTATCTGTACTACTCGTATCGTAACAGGGTGTGGTGTTCCACAAATTACTGCTATTTCTGACGCAGTTGAAGGCTTAAAAGGCCGTGATATTCCTGTTATTGCTGACGGTGGTATTCGTTTCTCTGGTGACATCGTAAAAGCACTTGTTGCCGGTGCATCATGTGTAATGGTGGGTTCAATGTTAGCCGGTACTGAAGAAGCACCGGGTGAAGTTGAGCTATACCAAGGTCGTTACTACAAATCATACCGTGGTATGGGTAGCCTTGGTGCGATGGACCAAAAAGAAGGTTCATCAGACCGTTACTTCCAAAAATCGAACGAAGCAGACAAACTTGTTCCTGAAGGTATCGAAGGCCGTGTTGCTTATAAAGGTCCTATCGCGACAATCATTCACCAACAAGTGGGTGGTCTACGCAGTGCAATGGGCTTAACAGGCTGTGCAACAATTGAAGAGTTAAATACTAAACCTCAATTTGTTCGCGTTACTTCAGCGGGTATGGGTGAGTCACACGTTCACGACGTGCAAATCACTAAAGAAGCGCCAAACTACCGCTTAGGTTAATTACCTTAAGGTATTGAAATTACATGGGCTAGCATTTGCTAGCCCTAATTTATTGATCATCTCCCTTTGGGAGAGCAGTTCCTGACTAACGAGATACTCCATGAGCAAAGACATTCACGATTCACGAATTCTCATTTTAGATTTTGGTTCGCAATACACACAGTTAATCGCACGTCGTATACGTGAGATTGGTGTTTACTGTGAGCTATGGGCATGGGATGTAACTGAAGAGCAAATCCGCGAATTTAATCCACAAGGTATTATTTTGTCGGGTGGCCCTGAGTCTACAACACTTGAAAACAGCCCACGTGCTCCTGAGTATGTATTTAACGCAGGCGTTCCAGTACTTGGTATCTGTTACGGCATGCAAACAATGGCAACGCAACTAGGTGGTAGCGTACACAGCTCTGATAAGAAAGAGTTTGGTTATGCACAAGTTGAAAAAGTAGGTAACTGTGCGTTATTCGATGCTATCGAAGACCACATTACTGACGGCGGTGCAGGCGTACTAGACGTTTGGATGAGCCATGGCGATAAAGTGATGGAAGTACCTGAGACTTTCAAAACAACGGCTAAAACTTCAACATGTCCACATGCGGCAATGTCTTGGGAAGAAAAACGTTTTTACGGCGTACAGTTCCACCCAGAAGTAACTCATACTCACCAAGGTTTACGCTTACTTGAGCGCTTCGCGATTGATATCTGTGGCTGTGAAAAGCTATGGACACCAGCAAAAATCATCGACGATGCGATTGAGCGTATCAAGGAAACTGTAGGTGATGACGAAGTTATCTTAGGCTTATCAGGTGGTGTTGATTCATCTGTTGTTGCCATGCTTATTCACCGTGCAATCGGCGACAAGCTAACGTGTGTATTCGTTGATAACGGTCTTCTTCGTTTAAACGAAGGTCAGCAAGTTATGGATATGTTCGGCAACAAGTTTGGCCTAAACATTGTTAAAGTAGATGCTGAAGATCAATTCTTAGCAGACTTAGCAGGTAAGTCAGACCCAGAAGATAAGCGTAAAGCGATTGGTCATACCTTCATTAAAGTTTTTGACGAGCAAGCTAAAAAGCTGAAAAGTGCTAAATGGTTAGGTCAAGGTACTATCTACCCAGACGTAATCGAATCTGCTGCATCAGCAACAGGTAAAGCACATGTAATCAAGTCTCACCACAACGTAGGTGGTTTACCAGACGATATGGAAATGGGTCTTGTTGAGCCTTTACGTGAGCTATTCAAAGATGAAGTACGCAAAATTGGTCTTGAGCTTGGCCTACCATACGACATGCTTTACCGTCACCCATTCCCGGGTCCTGGTTTAGGTGTTCGTGTACTTGGTGAAATCAAGAAAGAGTACTGTGACTTACTACGTCGCGCAGATGCTATCTTCATTGAAGAGCTACACAAAGCTGAGCTTTACCACAAAGTAAGTCAAGCCTTCACGGTATTCTTACCAGTTAAATCGGTAGGTGTAATGGGTGATGCGCGTAAATACGACTGGGTTGTATCACTACGTTGTGTAGAAACAATCGACTTTATGACGGCACGTTGGTCACATTTACCTTATGAGTTCTTAGGTGTGGTTTCTAACCGTATCATCAACGAAATCGATGGTATCTCACGTGTTGTTTACGATATTTCAGGTAAGCCACCGGCAACAATCGAGTGGGAATAATCCACTGTAAGCTAGTCACTTGTACTGAATATTTATAAAGACACAAAAGCCCGCTTTTTTGAAGCGGGTTTTTGTTATTTAGACGGTTATCATTTGGTTTGAGTTAAGTCTAGTCCTTGCATATAGAGTTGACTGAGTTGATCCGCGGATATACTTGGTGCATCTGTGGTTGAATGAGGTGGTTGAAAGATATGCTGAGCTATTAGTCTACCAATGTTTTGGGCGCTGGAGGTTTTATGAATTCGAGTTTCATAAAGCTTTTGTAACATAACATTGAGGCTATATTCGGTCTTAAATAGTTGAGCTAGGTGCCAAACATCTTCAAGCGCTTGGCTAGCACCTTGCCCCGATGTGGGTAAGGAAGCATGTGCAGCATCTCCAATAATAATGAGATTCTCCTTGTGCCAATAGGGGAGTGGGTCAATATCATGTACAAATATGCGTTTTAAACTGCGTGGGTTATAGTTATTAAGTACCTGCTGAACTGTTTTAGGCCAATCCTGAAAACGCTCATGCATTTCTTCAAACCACTGCTCTATTGGTCTTGTATTATCAAGGTCACTAGGCCATGCCGCAGCCCAGTAACAACATTGATTTGCAACGGGTACTATACCAAAGCGCTCATTATTATCTCTAAAATCATGAATTGTCTGCTCAAAAGGATTCAGATCAATTTCACAGGTGCCTATTATATTTATGAAGCCGTGGTATTTAGTTGGTATAGGTACTTTATACATATACTCTCGTGCTTTCGAATTCATTCGTCCATCGCAGCCCACCACAAGATCAAACTTATCTTTTAATTGCGCAATGTCTTGAGTATTGATGGTTTGATTGAAGTGAATAGTGGCATCCAGTTTCTCTAGTCGCTCAGCGAGTATCTTTATTAAGTCACGACGTAATATGCTAATAGTTGGGAAGCCACACAGAGAGTTTAGTGTTTGAATGTTAAACTCACCCCGTTGAGTGGCTTGTTTATCGTACTGTCGTATAGCAACTGGCAGACCACCATATTGGGTGAAATCATCTAATAGACCCAATTGTTTAAGCACAAAGGTCGCATTAGGCCATAACGTAACACCGGCACCGATTGTAGAAAAGCTATTGTTTCTTTCGAATAATGTGACCTTGATACCTTGTTTTCTTGCAAATATCGCTAAAGCAAGGCCTGCAACTCCCGCACCTATAATGGCTATATGTTTAACTGAACTCATTTAAATATCCTAGTTGCTAAGAAAAAAATGATTGTTACTGATCTACTAAATAGGATAAATATGGTAATTTTGGTTTGTAAATCCCATTTGATGAGATAGTTTTGATAAGCAATATTGAATTACAGTGGCTTCTAAGCTTCCAAAAAGTATATGAACAATTAAGTATTAAGCGGGCCGCTGAGCTCAGCCAAATTCCAAAATCAAATGTGAGTCGTCATGTTGCACTTTTAGAACAAGCGTTGAATGTAAGATTATTGGAACGTACGACACGAAAAATGGTTGCAACAGAAGCGGGGGAACTTCTTTACCAGAACTTAACTCCGTTGCTTGTTGCGATGGGGGATGTTTTACAAGAAAGCTATCAAAGTAATGATTTAGTTTCCGGCCACTTAAAAGTCATTACGCCTGATTTGCCGTTTTTGGCGGACGCTATAGCTGAGTTTTGTCATAAATACCCTAACATTCAGTTAAGTTGTGATACTCAGCTTAATCCCGAAGAGGGGCTATTAGAAGGATTTGATATAGTAATACGTTTTGGGCGAGGCCCAGTGGAGGATTCTGGATGGGTTGCAAAAGAGCTCGTTCGTTGGCCAAGTTGTGTCGTAGCTTCTCCTAGTTTACTAGATAAACATCCTAAACCAAATTCAATGACTGAACTCGTTAAGCTTCCCTGTATTACAAGCCTATCAGTTCTACAAGGCATGCCATGGAAATTCAAACGAGCTGGCACGGTTAACGTTTCATCTCGTTATAAAGTAAATAGTGGACATATGGCAAAGTCAGCTGCCCTTAAAGGGTTAGGTTTTGCGATACTCCCTTATGACGCGTGCAGACAAGAGTTAGAGGAAGGACTGTTAATAAAAATAGATTCCCTAGCTGATGAGCCTGAAGATTTAGTTTTGTACGCTTTTTATTCTGGGCGTCGATATCCGTTCAAAAAAGTAAAAGCATTTCTTGCGTACCTGCAACTTGTGATTCAGCAACACTATCTTTCAGATGAGTGAAGCTATTTAAATTATTATAACTGTGTTTGGCTCTTTTAATTATCCGCAGATAACTTGGGTATGTTTAAAATGAGCTTTGATAGCTTGCTAATTCGCCGCTTTGTTTATTTAAGAAGCAGTTAAACTAAAAACTGTGTTTTTTTACTTTACCTTTGAAAAAAGCTCTATATAATTCGTCGTCATTGCAGGGGCGTAGTTCCAATTGGTAGAACAGCGGTCTCCAAAACCGACGGTTGGGAGTTCGAATCTCTCCGCCCCTGCCATTTCTTCCTTCTTTACTTTAATCGCAAATCTTCCTATATTACTTGCTCTTAATCATGATTGAGTTGTTATGAATCCAAGTTACGCTGCGATATTCTCTGTACAATCTTTAGAGTTAAATCAACACTATCGAACTGCGCCTGATACTTCTGGCGAACAGATACCAAACACTCAACAAGAAACACTGACGCTACCGTTACAGTTTCACCAAGACCTCGAAAAGGCATTTGCGCCGTTAGTTATTACTCAAATCGTTAAAACAGCAAATATTAGCTGGCAAGAGGGCTGCTTAGGCTTACCAAGCGATAAGCTGAATGGCGAACAGAAAAAACAACTTTGGTCTTTAATCGGTGAACAACTTGATAAGCTTTAAACCTGTAGATGCAACCTATATTAGCCAGTTAATGGCTATCGAAAACGCCTGCCATAGTCACCCTTGGACAGAGAAAACCATGCTGTCGTGTTTAGCTGGGCGTTATTTTAACCTGGCCGCTTTTCAAGGTGATGAGATGCTAGGTTTTTATATTGGTGAACAAGCGGGCCCAGATTACACTTTAATGGATATTTGTGTTGCGCCGAATTACCAAGGGCAGGGCATTGCTAAGAAGTTGTTAAATGCCTTTATTGAGCACGGCGAGCAGCACCAAGCCGAAAACCTATTTTTAGAAGTGCGTGAGTCGAATGCACCCGCTATTGGCCTGTATGAAAGTGCTGGCTTTTCACATATGTCGGTGCGCAAGAACTACTATCCAACCGCGACAGGCAACGAAGACGCTATTTTGATGGGGATGAGCTTTAGTCTTTAAGATGCTTCTTCAAGGGCATTGATAAGTGCATCGTAGCATTGCTCTACCTGATCAGTTTGATTACTGCGTAGCGCATTTTCAAGCTGACCCGCAGTCTTGTGAATAGCTTCAAAACTAAAACATCCCGCACTGCCTTTTAAGCTGTGTGCTAATGAACGTAGCGCCTCCCATTCTTTAGCACGATACAACTGCACGACTTGGCTTAAATAATCAGGTAGTTTTGAGCGATAGTTGTCGTTAATTTGTTGGAACTTCTCACTTTTTAGTAAGTTTTCCCACTTGTTTTGACTGTCTTTTTCAATGTGTAAGTAGCTTACAAGCACTTGCTCTAGAGCATCTTTGTCGATTGGTTTGGCGAGTGCTTCATCACAGCCCGCTTCAATGTAGGTGTCAACATCGGTTTTCATTACATTGGCCGTAAGCGCAATAATAGGGCCATCATAGGCTGCGTGACGTAGCATTTGCGTTGCTTCTAAGCCACCCATTACTGGCATCTGCATATCCATGATGATCAGCTGATAATCATTAACTAATGCCATTTCTACTGCTTCAGCACCGTTTTTCGCGATGTCTGGCTCAAGCCCCCAAGTTTGTAACAGCAGTTTTATTAGCAACTGGTTATCTGGGTTATCTTCGGCCACTAGTATATTGGCATCAAAGCTATTCGCTGCGAATGAAAGCTGAACGTCTTTACTTGGTGAGAGTTGCTCGTAGCTATGAATAAACGCCTCTGCTTGTAACTGCTCGGCGTTTAAATGAGCAGCAACTTGTATGGTAAAACAACTGCCGTTTCCAGGTTCACTAATAAGCTGTACATCACCGCCTAGCAACTGGGCTAAGTTCTTTGAAATACACAAACCAAGACCTGTACCGCCAAAGCGGCGAGTTGTCGTCGCATCGGCTTGTTCAAACGGTTTGAATACCCTTTCAACCTCACGCTCTGACATACCAATACCTGTGTCTTGAATCGCAAACTCTAAATGTTGTTTATTGCTGTTGTAGCTAATATCAATCGAGATGCTGCCTTTCTCAGTGAACTTAACTGCGTTGCTGGCAATATTGATCAAGATTTGTTTTAAGCGTGTGGTATCGCTATTAATGGTTTTGGGTACTGGTAGTTGGTAGTTAATATTAAATGTAAGTTGTTTTTCATTAGCCAGTGGGCGAATAATTGAATCAATATCATGTATAAGCTGCACTACATTACATGGTCCGCGTTCAACGGCGAGTTTTTCAGCTTCTATTTTTGATAAATCAAGAATGTTGTTAATAAGCTCAAGCAAGTGCTTAGAGTTACGTAAAATTGTGCTTAAATGCTGCTCATCATTCACCGCATCTTTGTTGTGCAGAAGTTGCTCTGTAAAGCCCATAATTGCGGTAAGTGGAGTACGAATTTCATGACTCATATTCGCTAAAAAGCGACTTTTCAGTTGGTTTGCTTGTTCAGCTTGCGCAATGGCTACTTCTAGCTTGCTGTTCATTGCTTCGAGTGCTTTCGTTCTGCTCTCTACTTTTTCTTCTAGGTGATGTTTATATTCTTCAAGCTCGTCTTGGTAATGACGAATTTGGTTCACCATGTGATTAAAATCGTTGAAAAGCACGCCTACTTCATCGTTTGTGTGGGCTGGCAAGTACACAGATAAATCACCATCACCAACCCGATGACTTGCCGCACCTAATAGTTCAACTGGGGTTAGCAGTAAGTTGCGTACCACAATATAGATAAGAATAGGCAGCGAAATCACAGAAATAATAACTATAAGTGCTGTGATTAAACTAATGGCTTTACCTGACTGGTAAAGTAAATCTTTAGGGGTGGTTGAGATCAAATAATCGCCATCAGTCATTTCAACTGCGTAAATTATGCGTTCTTCTTTATCAATACTTGAAAGTTCGATATTGGCAAGTTTGCCGTAGTTAGCGAGTTGTTTAATTTGCTCAAGCTCATATTCACTTAAATAATTGCCGCGTAAGTCATAGTCGGAGCTAAATAAAATCTGCCCCTTAGTCGTTAAAAATAAATTTAGCGTGTTATTAAATGGTGCTTCTAGAATACTAGCATTCAATATTGATGGTTCTACATGCACAACAATAAACCCCAGTTGCTGCGGCTGTTTTAAGTAGTAATCAATATTATAAATGGGGTGCACAAAGTAGAGGCTAGTAGAGCCATCTTCTTTGGGGATCATGAATTGTTGCTGGCGTAAATTCGATTGTAGCACTTGCTCAAAAAACGGGTAACTTTTAGGTGCTGGAGTTAATTGACTTGAATAAAATGCATCGCTTTTACCGTCTGGGGCAACATAATTAATGCTAACAATATCTGGGTAAGCTTCTGAATAGCTTGCAAATACATTCATCAGCTCGCCAAGACGTTCAATGTATTGGTTTTTTGAGTCAGGTTCGCGGGCTAAAAAGTCTGCTAATACAGGAGAGGTTGAGAGTAGCTTAGTAATCGAGTGAAATGAGTCAATGTAATTAAAGATTTTTTGTTGCTGTTGCTCAACAAAGCGACTGACAATAAGTTCAGCTTGTTTTTTTGTTGAATTGGTCACATTTGTTAATGTAAAGCCACCTAAAAACAACAAAGGTAAGATCACTAATGGTGTGATATACCACAATAATCGAATACTGAGCTTACTGGTTTTCATGACCTAAATTGACATCCCTCCGTGCAATTTATCAATAGTATGCGTTACAACTTGATTACACAAGCCTAGCAAAAAAGTGAACAACGAAAATACCCAACTAAAAGGGAGTAATTACTCGCAATCGCTGCTTTTTTGGCTAAGACAAACAAGGTATAATGCTCGGCAATTCTATTTTATTTTTACAGTGCGCACCGAGCTTTATAATTTATAAGGCAGTTAAGTGCGCTTTGTTATGACTAAAAGCAGCTTACATGTCTAATTTAACTACCGAAATTAATAAACGACGCACCTTTGCGATCATCTCGCACCCGGATGCGGGTAAAACCACGATTACAGAAAAAGTTCTGTTATTCGGACAAGCGATTCAAAAAGCGGGTACCGTAAAGGGTCGTGGCTCAAACCAGCACGCAAAATCAGACTGGATGGAAATGGAAAAAGAACGTGGTATCTCGGTAACTACGTCTGTTATGCAATTTCCTTACAATGAGCGTCTAGTTAACTTACTTGATACTCCGGGACACGAAGACTTCTCTGAAGATACTTATCGTACACTGACTGCGGTTGACTCATGCCTAATGGTCATCGACGCAGCGAAAGGTGTTGAGGATCGTACTCGTAAATTAATGGAAGTAACACGCTTACGTACCACACCTATCGTAACTTTCATGAATAAGTGTGACCGTGATATTCGTGATCCAATGGAGTTATTAGACGAAGTTGAAACTGAGCTAAACATTGCCTGTGCGCCGGTAACTTGGCCGATTGGTTGTGGTAAAGAGTTTAAAGGTGTGTATCACATCCACCGTGAAGAAACGATTTTGTATAGCACAGGTCAAGGCCACACAATTCAAGAAGTTCGCGTTATCAAAGGTTTAGATAACCCTGAGCTTGATACTGCGATTGGTAGCGAACTTGCTGAGCAGCTTCGTGAAGAGCTAGAGTTGGTAATTGGTGCATCACACGAGTTTGATTTAGATCTGTTCTTAGCGGGCGAACTATCACCAGTCTACTTTGGTACAGCACTTGGTAACTTTGGTGTTGACCATGTTCTTGATGGCTTAACTGAGTGGGCTCCTGCGCCATTACCACGCGAAACAGAAGACCGCCAAGTTGCTGCAACAGAAGATAACTTCTCTGGCTTCGTATTTAAAATCCAAGCGAACATGGACCCTAAACACCGTGACCGTATCGCCTTTATGCGTATAGTATCTGGCAAATATAGCCAAGGTATGAAGATGAACCATGTGCGTATTGGTAAGCAAGTGAGTATTTCTGATGCGGTAACCTTTATGGCTGGTGATCGTGAGCGAGCGCAAGATGCTTACGCAGGTGACATCATTGGTTTACATAACCACGGTACAATTCAAATTGGTGATACCTTCACGCAAGGTGAAAAAATGAAGTTTGGTGGTATTCCTAACTTCGCGCCAGAATTATTCCGTCGTATTCGCTTAAAAGATCCATTAAAACAAAAGCAATTGTTAAAAGGCTTAGTTCAGTTATCTGAAGAAGGTGCTGTGCAAGTATTTAGACCGCTTATTAATAACGACCTTATCGTTGGTGCGGTCGGTGTACTACAGTTTGACGTAGTTGTTGCGCGCTTAAAAGCAGAATACAACGTTGATGCGATTTACGAAGGTGTGAGTGTTAACACTGCACGTTGGGTAAGCTCAGACGATACCAAAAAGCTTGAAGAGTTTAAGCGTAAGTGCGAAAGCAACTTAGCGCTTGATGGTGGCGATAACCTTACTTATATCGCGCCAAGCCGTGTAAACCTAAACTTGTCGATGGAACGCTATCCAGACATCAAGTTTAACCATACGCGCGAAAACTAATACGCTAAGTCTGCTTCAAATTTAAGTGCCCGTACAGCGGGCCATAAAGGTAAAAATTACAATGAATATTCGTACTCTTTTAATCGACAAAGCAATTGCTGCTATGGTTGCAGCAGGGTTACCTGAAGACACTAATCCAGCGGTAACACAAAGCACACGTCCACAGTTTGGTGATTACCAAATCAATGGCGCAATGGGCGCGGCTAAAAAATTAAAATCAAACCCGCGTGAACTTGCACAAAAAATTATCGATAACCTAGACCTTGCAGATATCGCAGAAAAAACAGAAATCGCGGGTCCTGGTTTTATCAACATTCACTTAAAGCCTGAGTTCTTATCAGCTAGCTTAAAAGCAGCAAACGAAGACGAAAAGCTAGCAGTTGCGCCACATGCAACAGCACAAAAAGTAGTTGTTGATTACTCATCACCTAACCTTGCTAAAGAAATGCACGTAGGTCATTTACGTTCAACCATCATTGGTGATGCGGTTGTTCGTGCCCTTGAGTTCCGTGGTGATGAAGTTGTTCGTCAAAACCACATGGGTGACTGGGGTACTCAGTTTGGTATGTTAATCGCGCACTTAGAAGATCAAATCAACCAAGGTGTAGACTTAGAGTCTGTAGCGCTGGCTGATCTTGAAACCTTCTACCGTGATGCGAAAAAACGCTTTGATGATGAAGAAGGGTTTGCCGATAAAGCCCGTAATTACGTTGTTAAATTACAAAGTGGTGACGCACACTGTGAAAAACTGTGGAAGTTATTCATCGCCACTTCTGTAAAGCACTCTGAAGAAGTTTATAAGCGTCTAAACGTAACACTTACGCAAGATGATATCATGGCTGAAAGTGCTTACAACAGTGAACTTGCAAACATCATCGCACTATTGAAAGACAAAAATATTGCCGTTGAGTCTGATGGCGCACAAGTCGTGTTCTTAGACGAGCTTGCTAACAAAGACGGCGAGCCTTCAGTGTTTATCGTACAGAAATCAGGTGGTGGTTTCTTATATGCGACAACTGACTTAGCTGCTTGTGATTACCGTTCAAATAAATTGGGTGCTGATCGCATCTTAATCTTTGTAGATGCACGTCAAAGCTTACACTTCAATCAAGTTGAGCTAACAGCACGTAAAGCAGGTTTATTACGTGATGAAACAAGTTATGAATTCTGCCCATTCGGCACCATGATGGGTGAAGACGGTAAGCCATTCAAAACACGTACTGGCGGTACCGTTAAGCTTGCTGATTTACTTGAAGAGTCAATCACTCGTGCAGCCGCTAAACTAGCTGAGCGTGAGTCAGACTTAAGCGACGAAGAGCGTAGCGAAATTGCCCGTAAAGTAGGTATTGGCGCAGTAAAATATGCGGATCTTTCTAAGCACCGTACTAGCGACTATATCTTCAACTGGGACACAATGCTGAGCTTTGAAGGTGCTACAGCGCCTTACTTACAATATGCATATACACGTGTTCGCAGTATCTTCCGTAAATCAGGTATTGATGCGGCGTCATTAACAGCAGACGTTGCAATCAACGAGCCGCAAGAAAAAGCGCTGGCACTTAAACTTCTTCAGCTAGAAGAAGTACTCGATCTAATGATCAGCGAAGCGACACCGCACGTATTATGTGGATACCTATACGAACTAGCAAGCCTATACATGACGTTCTACGAAGCATGCCCAGTTCTAAAAGAAGGCGTAGAGCCAAGTGTTCGTGACAGCCGTTTAGTACTGTGTAATTTGGTTGCGAAGACACTGAAATCAGGATTGGATCTTTTAGGTATCGAAGTCATGGAGCAAATGTAATCTGCTTCGTGTAGTTCGCTTTGAAAGCACTCCTACACTTGCAGATGATGTGCTTCGTAGGTTGGGTAGAGCGCAGCGAAACCCAACATAAATCGAGGGCCCTAGACTCTAGGCGCTAGGGGAGTAGCTTGTAGAACCTAGCTTCGTAGGTTGGGTAGAGCGTAGCGAAACCCAACAAAATTGACAGCTCAACAACCTTGATTAATCTTTAGCTGATAGTAGCGATAGAGGGAATTTTATGAAACTTGAAGATATTCGCCGTGAATATTTACAGGATGGTTTATCTGAAGACATGCTTGATGCATCTCCAATCAAGCAGTTTGAGAAATGGCTTGAGCAAGCTGTTGCAACTAATTTGCCTGATCCTACGGCGATGGTTGTTGCAACGGTTGATGAGCATGGTCAGCCTTCGCAGCGTATTGTGCTGTTAAAGCATCTTGATGAAAATGGCTTTGTGTTTTTTACTAATACCGGCTCGCGCAAAGCGCAGGAGCTAAAAGGTAATAACAAAATTTCTCTGCATTTCCCATGGCACCACATGGAGCGACAAGTCATAGTCTACGGCGAGGCTAAACCCTTACCAACAACTGCTGTGGCTAAGTACTTTTTATCGCGTCCTAAAGAAAGCCAGTTAGCTGCATGGGCTTCTCAGCAAAGTCGTCCAGTGTCATCACGTAAGGTATTAATGGAAACATTTGCGAAAATGAAGCAAAAGTTTTCTGAGGGTGAAATTCCATTGCCTGATTTTTGGGGAGGCTATTGTGTTGAGCCTACTAAAATTGAATTTTGGCAAGGCGGAGCACACCGCTTACATGACCGCTTTATGTATCAACGCCAAGCCGATGGTAGTTGGCAGTTTGGTCGCTTAAATCCATAAATGCGTTTTATCGATTCCCACTGTCACCTTGATTTTAGCGAATTTGATGAGACTCGCACAGAGCTCATCACAGCATGTATGCAAGTAGGGATCGAGCACTTTATTGTGCCGGGTGTGAGCTTGGCGCAATCGACAAAACTATTATCGTTTACTAAATCAGAGCCAAGTATTTCAGTAGCTTTAGGTTTACATCCTTATTTTTTATCTGATCACCAAACTCATCATCTCGCTGAACTAGAGCAATTAGCGAAAACCCATTCAGGGCAGTTTATTGCCATCGGTGAGTGCGGCCTTGATCGAAGCATCGATAACCTCGATAAACAAACGCAGTTATTTGAAGGACAGATAGAGCTTGCCAACCAACTTGCTTTACCACTTATTGTGCATCACAGGCAAAGCCATGATTTAATTGCTCGCTCATTTAAGCGCTGCAAACCAAAGTTTGGCGGGGTAATTCATGCCTTTTCTGGCTCAGAACAACAAGCTCAGAGCTATATAAAACAAGGATTTAAACTTGGTGTTGGTGGTGTGATAAGTTACCCGCGTGCTGCTAAAACTCGTAAAGTTATCAGCTTAATTGAGCTGCAGCATTTAGTGCTTGAAACCGACTCGCCATCAATGCCGCTGGCAGGTTTTCAAGGGCAGGTTAATACGCCGCTAAAGGTGCGCGATGTATTTACTCATTTATGTGAGCTTAAAGGCGCGACAGGCGATGCAAAGCTGCAACTAGCTGCAGAACTCTACGATTCTTGCTCTGAACTTTTCTTGATATAACGATTTATTTGCCAAAGCTTCAAGCCTCGACCTAATTGCCAAGTGAATATACAGGTGATCACCAGCATTAATAACACTTGTCGCCCTAAGTCATGGAAATTACTGTGGCTGGTTGCAATAGAAGCCTGTGTTAAATAGGTTATCGATACAAAACCAATTGGCCTTTCATTATCACTTATCACAGGCTCTACAAATGGGGTTTTAAGCTTACTTATACCAGGGGTTGAATCGGGTAATAAACCAAAGGTGTGGTGGCTTTGCCAATTATCACTGGCAGCAATTTGAATACCTTGCTGATCGTAAATAGTTGCCGCTAACACATACTCATCTTCAGCAATGTGATTACACAACGCATTTAATTCAGGTTTATTTTTTTCTTGTAGCGGCGTTTTGGCATTCAGTGCCATAAACTTGGTTAAGCTTATCGCTGTGCTATTAGCGCTATCATAAAGTAATTGGTGGCTTTGAAAGCTACTATTCATGGCAACCCAACTTAACAGCACAAAACAGGCTGTAGCCAAGCTTAAGCGCACAACACGTTGGCGATAAGTGGCTGAAAAGGGAATTTTAAGTTGGTTATTTTTCATAGTCACCGTATACGTTACTGACAGCATTTAATTTTGATGGTACAACATGATAACTTTAACAGCCCCTTGAGTGCGAGTGCCAAAAGCACTTCCAAGGACAGACATAAGTCTAATGTGGAGCCACTATGTCACAGCTTAGCTTAGCTGCTACACCTTCAGCAAATTTAGCTGAACAAATCAGCCTAAATTGCTGGTATAAAATTGAAAATAAAAACCTTATTACAACAGACTTTACGCCAAAAGCAAATCAAGGCGTGTTCAGTATTGCTTTTGGTAATGAGCTTAATGCTGAGCAATTACTCGCGATTAGTGATTTTTTAGCCGCGCAAGGGTTTAGTAATTTATCGCTTTGTTGTTATCAGCCAGTCGCAGACATGTCAGTAGCGTGGGGCTTTCATAGCGAAACAACAAAAGTACTTAGTCCACTAGTATTAGTGGAATTTGCAAAGCAATTGGGTATTCAATTGGTGCAATTAACGGATCCGCCAACGGTAAATGAACCAGGCTTATTGCTGATGGATATGGACTCAACAGCTATTACTATTGAATGTATCGACGAAATTGCGCGCCTAGCCGATGTTTATGACGAAGTTGCAGCGGTAACCGCGCAAGCTATGGCTGGTCAACTAGATTTTGCACAAAGCTTAAAGCAGCGTGTTGCTAAGCTTGAAGGTATCGATGGTGACTTAATTGATGGCTTAAAAGCGCGTTTACCGCTGATGCCGGGGGTGAGTGAATTATGCCAATACCTAAAAGCGCATAATTGGCATTTAGCAATCGCATCAGGTGGCTTTGTGCCTTTTGCAGAGCAAGTGCAGTCACTGCTTGATTTAGATGAAGTGCATGCGAATACCCTTGAGTTCAAAGATAATCGTTTAACAGGCAAGGTCATAGGCACGATAGTTGATGCTGAGGAAAAAGCCCGTGTACTTAAACGAATCGAACAAAGGCTTACCTTAAATAACCGCCAAACTGTTGCCATGGGTGATGGAGCAAACGACTTAAAAATGATGGCTGCTGCAGGGCTTGGTGTTGCTGTGCACGGTAAACAGAAAGTAGTTGAGCAAGCACAAACAGCAATTAATGAAGGCTCATTACTACAAGTTGCCTACTTGCTTGGCCTACCATTAGATTACTCGCTTTAACCATGTTGCTTTGCGTTTACTCATTTCATTGATCAACCTTTGGTCAATATCAAAATGGGTAAGCGCTTCGTCGGTAATATCAATTATATCGCCTACGCCAGCTACTGCCCATAGCGCTTCTTCAAGATCTTTTGCTTTATGTAATGCGTACTGACTAATATATTTCAATTCATTCGCCAAATAATCAATATCAGGCCGCCCTGTGCGAGAAATGTACAGCCTGAAAATATATACTAAATCGCTTTTTAGTGCTTTTTTTACAAACAAGGTTTGTGGTTTATAGTCATCTTCACTAATACAACGACTAGTAATGGCATCGCTTATAACAGTTTTACGTGGGTCAAAGCGAACAAATAAAGTGAATGGTAACGGTGGGTCTTGGCGACTACGGTCTTTGATCAGCGGTGTGATCACTTCTGTAATTTGATCTGTCGATAAGAAACCATCGATACTAGTTGTTTCATTTAACAATCCAAAATTTTGTAATAAAACATGCAGTGGGCTTGGGTATAAGCCTTGGCCAATAGCGCCGGTTTTAAAATGCGCTGCTTCTTTATGTAAATAAAACGGAAACTGGCATACGCTTTTAGTCACCATATTTCTTAGTGCAGTAGATAGCCCTGGAATTTTAGGGGATTCTTCACAAACACGTAGCTTGTCTTTGTTGTTATCAATTAATACCGTGAAAAACTTAATTGCCATATGCGGTAAGTCAGTAATTCGATGCACTTTTAAATTCACGGTCGTCAGTGACTTACTCACCGCCATGACTTCATAAGCAAGGTTTGTTAAATCATGCTTTTTGGTGATTTTTTGCAATTCAGGCAAGTTTAATTTAATGATATCGCCTTTTTTGAACTCAACAGGCTGGTCGAACTCAATTTGTAAGCCCATCACAGATAAGTCACGGGTATGGCCTGTAACAGTTTGCTCATGGTGTTCTACACTTACAGCTGTTTTGTATAAATAGCGTTTATGAGCACGAAGGTTCACATACTCAAGCGCCACAGGCTCTAAATGAGGGGGCGTTTTATGCTTACTGTGACCAAACTGTTTAAGTTGGTTTACCGCATCTTTATTGTAATCAAGCTGTTGGTACGTTTGTTGTTCAAACTTAGTACCGATTGAGGTCAAAATAAGTAGATATTTAACATCTTTGATCAACCCTTGCACACGAGGTGTCGGTGGCTTATTTAGTTTTTCGATGTTTTTACCAGCACTGCTTGGTAGCGACAGTGGAATATACGAATCTTCCGGATGGCTTGGCATCAACTGAAGCTTAAAGCATTGCCAGCTATCTTTCTGGCTACCAAATCCTAAAAATAAATTTTTTAAGTTTGGTTGGCTATCAAGCTCAGATCGAGTTGCAGAATAATAATAAATTTTCCCGGCAACGGTATGAGTAAAAGTATATAAATACTCTTCTTTAACAGCTTCTGGAGAGCTTAGTAAGTCTCCCAATCGTTGTTGATTGATGATGCTGTACAGGCAAGATAGCTTACGCTCATCACAAAAATAGCGTTGAATAAAAATATTATTTTCTGTGGTTAGCGCAAGGCTAGGATATAGCTTATCACCCTGTAGGCTTAAAAAGGTATAAAGTGAGGTAACACGAGGGATATAGTATTGCTCGTAGCCTTTTGAAACAACAGCATCTAAGGTGTTGTCGAGATTAACCTTATAGCGACGTTTATTGCCATGGATAAAGCTTTCTAGAAACTCATCAAATTTTTCGTTATTTTCAATAAAGGTACGCTTTAGGCGTATATGGTTATATTCACGAGAAACTTTCTCTACCGCTACGATTTCATATTGAATACCGTTTTTTAAACCAAGCTCAAAATCTTGCTCTAAGCCAACTAAGCGAAGACCTATTAACTGACCTTTTTTAACTTGATAACGTGGAGCTAGTTTTATTTTAGCGCCGCTCAGAGAAATATCAGACGTTGATGCTGCAACTTTGTTGTCTTTATCGAGTTCAACGGTGATTTTAATTGAGTAATTCATCCGCTCTTCGCGGCGACTCTCGTATGATGCAAACTTAATAACCTTAGCTGGCTGCTCTGTAGCGGCACTATCGTCAGCTAAAGCTTGCTCAGCGGCTTTTTTCTGCATTACCCGGTGATTGTTTTCGGTGTTCATTACCGCTTCGTAAACAGCAAGAGTATAACCACCGTGGCGTTTTATAGCATCTTCGAACACTTCAATGGCGGTATCGTCCATAAAGTGTTGTTTGCCATCATATTCGTAGGGTTTGACTTGACCAGTTACTTGACCACGTAAATCAATAAAGCGAGCTACTGGCTGAGATAAGCGTGACATTTCCATTTTAATCAAAAACTGCTCTGGCTTCGTTAAGCTAGCTGTCTTTGATTTAAATAGTTTGTCAAACTTAGGAGTGCCTAAATGCGCCTTTAGCTCTTCAACTAGGCTCTCATATTTAAGCAAAATGTCTTCAGCCATTTATAAAACCATCACCGTCTATCTAAAAAAGTAGGTATACTTGCAGGCAGTACATTATTAAAACTTGAGTAATCGCTACTTTTTTATTGTATTAGTTATTGTTATAAGTACCTGCCAAATAAATGGCAAGATTTGTAAAGTTTTATTTATAAGCAAAAAATGTGCCTTAAAGCACTTTTTATTGCGCTTATAGCTGTGTAAAAAAGCCGAACAGATTTAAGTTCAAAGGCTTCAGCTCATAAAACTACTATACATGAAATATTTAGCTAGTCAGTTTTTTAAGTTACTAATTAGTCAAAATAGAATAATTCAATAGGTAAGGCCGAATGGCAAAATCAGCAAAAATCGAATTTGTTTGCACTGAGTGCGGCATGAACTATCAGCGCTGGCAAGGGCAGTGTAAGTGCGGTGCATGGAATACACTTGCAGAATTTAAACCATCGGCAGGGCAATCAAAGCAAGCGGCAAGTCGTGCTGCAGTGGCAGGCTATGCCGGTATCGCAAGCGGTGGCTCAAAGAAAATCAACGAAGTTGCAACCACCGAGGCAGAAAAACGCCTTACTGAAATCGGTGAGTTAGACAGAGTATTAAGCGGTGGTGTAACGACAGGTTCCGTCAACATTATCTCAGGCGACCCTGGTGCCGGTAAAACGACTTTGTTGTCTGATTTAGTTGCACGTATGTCAAAGCTGATGCCGTCTTTATACTGTACAGCGGAAGAGTCTTTATCTCAGTTTAAAAACCGAGTGAATCGCTTGCGCTTAGATTATAACGAAGATGAGCTTTATTTGCTTTCTGAAACCAGTGTTGAAGCAATCATTGAAGAACTCGATAAAAACAAAATTAAATTTGCAGTTATCGATTCAATTCAGGCAGTGGTGACAGAAACGGCAAATGGTAGTCCAGGTTCACCGTCACAGGTAAAAAGTGCAGCTCAGGCATTAACGCAATACTGTAAGCAAAACGATGTAACTATGTTCATCATTGCCCATGTAAACAAAAATAACGAAATTGCTGGGCCGCAAACACTGGTACATATAGTTGATGCCTTACTGCATATTGATACTAACGATGGGCAAGTCAGAACATTGCGTGCCAATAAAAACCGTTTTGGTGATATCGACACAGTGGGTATTTTCAGAATGTGTGAACGCGGAATGCTGAGCGTTGATAATCCGAGCGAAATCTTTTTATCAGGTTCAAGCACAGAATCCCCAGGCTCAGCTATTACCTGTATACGTAAAGGTAACCGTAACTTACTACTCGAAATTCAATGTTTAACTACAGAAACCGAAGCTGAGTTTCCACAGCGGGTATGTGTTGGTTTGAACATGAACCGTATTAAGATGCTCACGGGAATTTTACGTAAACACACAAAGACAAAAATCTTTCACGACACCTTTTTTAATATTGTCGGTGGCTTAAAAATCGATGAGTCAGAGACTTGTATCGATTTAGCATTGGTTGCAGCGTTATTAAGCAGCTTGAACGAATTTGTTGTACCACGCACCACCTGTATTATGGGCGAACTTAGTTTAAATGGTGATGTAAGGCCAATCGACAGCGGCGTACCTCGAGTGAAGGAGGCTGCGCAACACGGCTTTACAGAGATTTTTATTCCGCATCGCAATTACCATAAATCAATGGAAGGGCTTGGCGCTAAGATCACGCCAGTGAAAACCGTGCATGAACTATTGTCGTTAATCAACTAATGATACACTGCTAAAAATTTACACCAATTAAAGGAAATAAAATGAAAAAGTTAATTATAGCAGCGGTTGTTGCTGCGGCTGTTGGCGGTGCGTTTTACGCAAACTACGCAGCTACACAGGAAGTAAAAAAGGTCGTTGATCAGCAAATAAGTGCATTATCAGCGCAAAGTGGTGTAGATATTACTTACAATGATATTTCAGCAAATGTATTTGCTAGCAGCATGCAGCTTTCAGGGATTAAGGTACAAAGCTATACTGGTGATGAGATGATTGCCACAATCGACAATATTGAAGTGACAGGATATGAAGTCGATGCAGTGCCGCCTCACACTGGATTTGTAATGAAGAGCTTTCGTTTTAGTGATGACTTTTTAGCGCAACTTCCTGAAAATGCGAACAATAAGTTAGCATCTGCAAGCTATGACGTAAATTCATCGCTAGATTATGATAAAGACACTGGTAGCAGTGATTTTGCTTTAAACGTTATTGCAAACCAAGTTGCTGATGTGCGTTTTAACTTAGGCCTTGCCAACTCAACGCCATTAATGGAAGCATCAATGGCAATAAGTAAAATGCAAAATGAAGCGCAAGGTGCAGAGCTGACTTTAGAGCAACAACTGCAACAGCAATCAAAAATGATGGCTGCAATGACTCAACTTGAGCCACGTAGCATTAATATGTCGATCGCCGACGAAGGTGAGCTTAAAGCAGTTGTTGACAGTTTTTTAGAAGCACAAGGTATGAGCCACGAGCAGTTCCAACACACAGTTGCCATGCAGTTACAACAGGCGCCAGTAAGTGAAGAGCTAGCAGCTGCTATCACAAACTTCGTAAGTGGATTGTCTGAATTGACTGTGTCAGCAAGCTTACCTGAAGGAAAAACCATGATGGAGATAAACCAACAGATTATGGCGTTAATGGGGCAGCCAGAAGAATTAGCTAGCTACATTAATTTACAAGCAAGCGGTAAATAAACCTCTGTTAAATTATTAACCTTAAAGTGTCGGGTTGTTTAATGCGTTCACTTTAAGGTTATTTCTGATCTGGGTTACACCATGACTGTGCTCTAAAAATTTCTGCGCTAAAGCACGTTGAAATCCTGTTTCTGCAATTCCTTTTAATTCAACAGTATTGCCATCGATAATCACCTGAAGATGCTTAATCTTAAAATTCGGATTATTTGTTAACTTTTTCAGGGCCATTTGTTGTAGGCGAGGTTGTGCCGATGTGCTGGTTGTTAGCACGCTAGTATTGGCACTCACATTCGTTGCGCAAGCAAGTAAAAAAATACAGCTTAATAAAGTAATTACTATGGTTAATTTGAAGCGGCTCATACAATTCCCTCGTTGTTCTAGTCTGCTGTGAACTATTGCTGAACCAGTTACAATTATTATTCCATTTTTTAAGTTTTTGAATTTAATTGATTTTCTATTTTTGCCGGTCTGTATGAGTAAGAAAGTGTGAACTAATTACACACTAAATAAGTAAAAAGGGTAGGGTACAAAAATGCCGAGGCAAGCTCGGCATTTTTACTTTTATGATGTTAAAGTTAAAACTACTTTTTCTTCTTCGTTTTAGCTTTGGCTTTTTTCTTTGCCTTCATTTTTACTGGATCTTTTTTCTTCTTAGATGGGATCTTCGCTTCTTTGTGCTGTGGCTCAAGCCCTTTAATTACGCGGCGTTTAAGCTTTTGCTCAATGTAGCGCTCAACTTTACCAACAATTGCCACATCATGAGCTTCAATAAATGAAATCGCAATGCCTTTTTTACCAGCACGGCCAGTACGTCCTATACGGTGTACATATACGTCTGCGGTGCGTGGCATATCAAAGTTGATAACATGGCTGATATCAGCAACATCAATACCACGAGCAGCAACATCTGTTGCAACTAGGATATTGTTGCGGCCAGAGTGAAAGTTTTCCATCGCTTTCATGCGCTTATCTTGTGGCATTTCACCGCGTAACCAAGCAACACGAAGACCTTCGTTATTTAGCTCGCCAACCAGTGTCTCAAGGCGTTCACGAGTTTTAACAAACACAATAGCTTTATGAATGTCGTCACCATTTAACGTTTCAACCAACATTTTTAGCTTGTGGTCGTAGTCATCCGCAAGGTGAACCCATTGATGGATTTTGCCTTTTTCTTTACGTGAAGATTCGGCTTCAAGCAGTGCCGGATCGTTTAAGATTCGCTCTGCAAATAACTCAACACTGTCACCTTCAAGGGTGGCTGAGAATAAGAAACATTGACGGCGGTTACGTGCTTCATCACAAATGCGTAGCATTTCTTTACGAAAACCCATGTCTAGCATGCGGTCAGCTTCATCAAGAATAAGCATTTCAACGTTTTCAGCATGGAAGTTCTCTGTTTCGAGGTACTCCATTAAACGCCCTGGTGTGGCAATGAGAATATCGTTATTGCTTTCGAAAATTTCTCTGTGTGTCCCGTAGTTTATACCACCTGTCACAACCCCAATTTTAAGATGAGTTTGTGCTGCGAGTAATTCACATTGCTCATGAATTTGGTAAGCAAGCTCACGGGTTGGTGTCATGATCAATACGCGTGCAAAGCCAGGATCGCGACGCGGGAAATCAAGCAAGTATTGAATTGCAGGGATCAAAAACGCGGCTGTTTTACCCGTACCAGTAGGGGCAGATGCCAAAATATCACGACCTTGAAGTGCTTCAGGGATCGCTTGTTGTTGAATACTGGTTGGCGTATCAAAACCCATTTTATTAATGGCATTTAACAGCTTGTTATCGATATCAAATTCAGAAAATTGCATAGAGTGACATAAATAGAGGACAATTGAGCCTAATTATACGCGTTAACGCGGCTGTGGTGAATGAAAAGGTGAAAAAATGTCAGGCTTTGTGTTTAAACAATTTACGGTAACGCAAACGCGCGCAGCGATGAAAGTATCGACCGATGGTATTTTGTTAGGGGCGTGGGCTGATGTGAGTGGTGCTAAGCGCATTTTAGACATTGGTACAGGCACAGGGTTGTTGGCGTTAATGGCAAAACAAAGAGCGCCTGATGCAAAAGTAAGTGCCATTGAAATTGATTCTGGTGCCTGCAGTGATGCCCGAGATAACTTTGCGGCTAGCCCATGGCCTGATATAAACCTTTTCGAAGGAGCTGTGCAGTCATTAAATGCAGCAGAGCCTTTTGATGCGATCATCACCAACCCACCTTATTTTAATGCGAGCCTAAAAGGTGAAAACCATGCTCGAAACACTGCCCGCCATACTGACGGCCTTAGCTTCAACGAATTAATAGCGACATGTACTAGGCTCAGTCATGGCAAAACGCGCTTGAATGTGATCTTGCCTTGCGTAGAGGCACAACAATTCATTGCTGTTGCCGAGCAAGCTGGCTGGTACTTAAACCGCCATTGCTTGGTTCGCACCACCGACAAAAAGCAAGCGAGCAGAAGCCTGATGCTATTCAGCCAAAACAACGGTGAATGCGAAACAACGTCGTTAACCATACATGCAGCTGATGGCAGCTACAGCCAAGATTATAAGGAGCTATGTAAAGCTTTTTACCTAAAGATGTAATGGTTATTCAGCAATGCTCGCTTCAAGGCCATCTTCACTTAAGAGCAAGGTATATGACTGCCCATATGATGCGTCGCAGATTGAGACGGGTTCATAGACTCGCTTATCCTCATCGTTAATTCTTGATATTTTCAAGTCATCAGCGCAGTCATCAATGTGGTACCAGTAACTTAATTGATTCTGATATAAATTAACGAGTTGTTTTTCGACTTTTAAGCGAAGGTTTTCAGTTGCGAGAATACGAATCGCAAAAAAGTCATCTTTATTATCATTGGCTTTTTTGACGAGTGTTAAACGGAGCTTTTCAGCATTTTGCCATGCAATAAAATGATAAGGTTGATCTTGAGCTACCTGATACATCTGTGCGGCTGAGTTACTTGTGTCGCTGTGATCGACTACATAAAAGGAAATACGACTGCGTTCATTGTGAGCATGTGTTACATCAACGGGAGGTGATTGCGATGCAAGCGTATCAACATAGTATTTAGAGTCTTTAAACTCTTGAGCATCACCAAATAAATCAGTGTTCGCCATGTAATAATCCACTTCTAAATCAGTGGTATTTACGAGCGTGTAATTGTTCTCATACATTTCGTCGCCAAAGTTATGAGTTTCTTCAACTTCTAATTCATCACACCCTGCGAGCAAAATGCTTGCGGCAGCTATTATTGGTAGCGCACTTTTCATTGTTATTCCTTTTACAAATGAAGGAGCTGTTTAGGCTAAACAAAAAGTCATTGTACCTTTATTGTTTGCTAAATTGTACCGGTGGTTGTAATTGCATGACTTCATCAAGCTGAATTTGCTGCACATATTCAAGCTTTAATAGGGTATCTAATACAGCTTTACTGTGCGACTTTTCTATTTCGGCGCTGCAAAAATCAATAATGCTAAAGCGACGCTTGATCAGCAGACCTTCGATGTCAGGTAAAGGATGTGTAGTTTCAATTAGTACGCGGGTTGTTGGACAAGGGTCAGCATAGCCTGAGCGTAATAATTTTTTTAAATTAAATAAGTTATCATCAAGCCGACCCAGCTCAATGGCGGCTTTGGCGCTGTCAGGAATAAATAATGGCTCAGCAAAGCGATTTATTTTTATTTCGCCCGTGGCGTTAATTGTAGCAACCTGATTACTGTCGTAACTGACAATATCACCGGTAATTAATGTGAATTGACTCATTGTGTTCCCTCGCAATGTTGTGTCGATTTCAGAGCTAAGCTAAATGGTGTGTTTGCTTAAGCCCTGATATAGTGCCAAAGTCTTAAGTTTTATACGAGTTTTTTATGTTCCGTTTATCAATTGTTTTATCTACCTTATTATTTTCTCAGTTGAGCTTTGCCGCATTGACGCCAGTGGGTCTTTGGAAAACCATTGACGAAGAAACGAATGAAGCGAAATCTTTAGTACGTATTAGTGAGCAAGATGGTGTATTGGTTGGCAGTGTTGAAAAAATCCTTAACCCAGCTAAGCAAGACGCAATCTGCGAAGAGTGCAAAGGCGATAAGAAAAATCAACCTATTCTAGGGTTACAAATTATAGAAGGTGCTAAAGATGCCGGTGATGGTAGCTGGCAAGAGGGTGAAATTCTTGACCCGAACAATGGTAAAACCTATACCCTTAAACTGACGCCACAAGAACAAGGTAAGGTGCTTGAAGTACGCGGCTATATTGCATTTTTCTATCGAAATCAATATTGGCAACGCGTTGAATAACCATTAAAAAAGCCAAGCAATGCTTGGCTTTTTATTCATGGCTTACAAGCTTTCACTGTACTCAGTCATGACTTGTTCAACCCAGCTTGCGATACGTTCATCACTAAGCTCGTATTGGCTGTCTTCATCAAGGGCTAGGCCAACAAATTGTTTGCCATCTTCAGTGAGTGCTTTTGACGCCTCAAATTCATAACTTGCATCGTTAGGCCATTTTCCTAGCAAGGTAATGCTTTGATCACAAATTTCATCGTGTAACATGCCAAGTGCATCTTGGAACCACTGACCATAACCTTGTTGATCGCCCATACCAAATAGAGCCACGGTTTTGCCGTTTAGGTTAACATCTTTAATGTCATCCCATATTGATTCCCAATCTTCTTGCAACTCACCAAAATCCCAAGTTGAAATGCCGAAGATCACGAAATCAAATTGCTCTGCATTTTTTAATGGCTCATCTTTGATATTGTGAAGGCTCACGATGTCGTGACCAATAATATCGCGAATTTTCTCTGCCGCTATTTCTGTGTAGCAGGTTGTAGAACCATAAAATAAACCAATCTGCATCGTATTTATCACTGTGTATTTGCCTGATATGATAGGCGTAAGTTTACCGTAAGGTATAATCAATTGATACCTTGATAAGGATGAGAGTACGCGTGGCTGATAATAATTCACAAGCCCAAAAAGGTGTAATAACAGCAAATAACGCCGAACATTTAGAGTTATTTTTAGATACGCTGTATCTTGAGCAGGGAGTCAGCGAAAACACATTAGCCGCTTATCGCAGTGACCTTGAAAAGTTTTGCCAATTTTTAAAAGATAAAGACCTACTGGCTGTCCGCTCAGATGATATTGAAGCGTATTTAGCATACCGTGTTGATTTAGGACTGAAGTCGCGCAGTACAGCGCGAAGCATCAGTGCACTTAAGCGTTTTTATCAGTATTTTGTACGCGAAAAAGCCATTGCTGATTCGCCGATGGTCAGTATTGCTCAGCCAAAAGCAGGGCAGTCATTACCAAAAACACTGTCAGAAGCCGAAGTAGAAGCTCTGCTTGCAGCCCCAGACATAGAAGATGCAATGGGGCTTCGCGATAAAGCCATGCTTGAGCTGTTATATGCCACAGGGCTTCGTGTTACAGAGCTGGTGGGGCTCAGAATGGAGCAAATTAATTTGCGCCAAGCGGTGGTCTTTGTAAAAGGTAAGGGTAATAAAGAGCGTTTAGTTCCCTTAGGCGAAGAAGCTATGTACTGGCTTGAGCAGTTTTTAAAAGTGGGTCGTTCGCAAATGATTAAACATGCCACTGACTTTGTGTTCCCATCAAAGCGCGGGATTGGCATGACACGACAAACTTTTTGGCATCGCATCAAACACTATGCTATTTTGGCATCAGTTGAATCGCCGTTATCACCGCATACGCTCAGACACGCGTTTGCAACGCATTTGCTTAATCATGGGGCGGACCTTAGAGTCGTGCAAATGATGTTAGGTCACAGTGACTTATCAACAACACAAATTTATACCCATGTAGCGAATGAAAGATTGAAGTCGGTACACGAGCAACATCATCCACGTGCTTAGTGCAAGATTTTTAAAGATGTACCGGTCTATATAAAAAATGATCAGGATATAGGATATTTATGAAAAAGTTAGTTTTAGCCACAGCACTACTAGGCACAAGCTTAAATGTGTTTGCCAAAGGCGTATCAACAACAGACGCTGCTGATGCCCCTATCATTGCTAAGTTTGCTGAATTAGGCGTAACCGTTAAGCAAATCAACCCAAGCCCAGTGGCAGGTCTTAAAGAACTAATTACTGACAAAGGCGTGTTGTACGCAAGCCCTGACGGTCAATTTCTAATGCAAGGAACACTGATTGACCTTAATAATCGAGTTAATTTAACAGAGCATGCTCTAAGTGACGTTCGTAAAGAAGGTGTTGCTGAGTACGAAGACTCTATGATCGTTTACAAAGCGAAAGACGAAAAGCATTCGATCACAGTATTTACCGATATCACCTGTGGTTATTGTCGTAAATTACACCGTGAACTTGATGACTTCTTAGACGCGGGTATCACGGTTAAATACCTTGCTTTCCCACGTGGTGGTTTACGTGGTAAAGGTTACCAAGATTTAATGAATGTATGGTGTGCTAAAGACCCTGCTGAAGCATTAACAGAAGCAAAAGCGGGTGCAGAAGTCGCTGCCGTGCCTGGTTGTAACGCACCAATTGCAGAGCACTACCAGCTAGGTCAAAGCTTTGGAATGTCGGGCACACCGGCAATTATTTTAGAAGATGGTACCATGATCCCAGGTTATCAATCAGCTGCGCAAATTAGCCAAGCGCTTGATGCTTTACCAAAAACATCTTCATAACTGATTTTTTAACGAAAAGGCCTATTTGTCGTAGGCCTTTTTTATTTGTCTTAAGCAAAGAAGTACCATTTCCGACATGGAAAAAATAATTCAAGCTCGTCCTCATGTTGATGATTCGCATTTACCACACCATTTACATCCTGTAATTAAGCAAATATATGCGACTCGACAGGTGCAAAGTGCCACTGAACTCGATAATAGCGCTGCAACATTACATGACTTTAAGCTGTTTAAAGATATCGACAAAGCTGTTGTGCTATTGCAACAAGCGCTAGCTGATCAAAGTCGCGTGTTAATCGTCGGTGACTTTGATGCCGACGGTGCAACCAGCACAGCAACCTTAATGCAAGGCCTTGCTATGTTCGGCTTAAAGAACCTTGATTACTTGGTACCAGACAGATTCAGCCTAGGTTATGGCCTTAGCCCCGCACTTGCTGAGCAAATAGTAACCATGCAACCCGAGCTTGTGATCACCGTTGATAACGGTATTTCATGTATCGGTGGCATTGCCATTGTAAAGCAAGCAGGTATTAAGGTGCTGGTAACTGATCATCATTTACAAGGTGAAGCCCTACCAAATGCAGATGCTATCGTGAATCCGAATCGCCATGACTGTCAGTTTCCATCGAAATCGATAGCAGGCGTTGGGGTGGCTTTTTATCTGCTGATTGCTTTACGTAGCCACTTACGTGAACAAGGGTATTTTCAGCAAAATCCAATGCCAAATTTGGCTGAGTTACTTGATATTGTAGCCCTTGGTACCGTTGCCGATGTGGTCGCGCTTGATGCCAATAACCGAACCTTAGTTCATCAAGGTTTAGCACGTATTCGCAGTGGTAAAACACGCCCAGGTATTAGTGCCCTAATCGAAGTGGCAAATCGCAATGCGGCCCGTTTAAGCGCCAGTGACTTTGGTTTTTCATTGGCACCCCGCTTAAATGCAGCAGGGCGTTTAGATGATATGAGTTTAGGAATAGCCTGTTTGTTATCAAGCGATATAAACCAAGCTCGCCGTATTGCCAGTGAGCTCGACAGCCTCAATCATGAGCGCCGTGAAATAGAGCAGGGTATGCAAACTGAAGCACAAGCGGTGCTTGATCGTTTAGCATTTAAAACCGAGTCAGTGCCTGATGCCATTTGTTTATACCAAGCTGATTGGCACCAAGGTGTGATTGGTATTTTGGCTGGCCGCTTAAAAGAAAAGTATCACCGCCCGACGATTATTTTTGCAGCGGGTGATAACGGCGAAATAAAAGGCTCTTGCCGCTCTATTGAAGGGCTGCATATGCGTGATTTACTCGAGCGAGTAAATACACTCTACCCGCATTTGATCAGTAAATTTGGCGGCCATGCCATGGCAGCGGGGCTGAGTATCAATGAGCAGTGTTTTACTGAATTTAAAACCGTGTTTGAGCAAATGGTGACAGACACACTCACTGAAGAGCATAAGCAAAGTATTTTACTTACCGATGGTGAATTACCTAATGAGTGCTTTTCGATGGAGTTTGCAAACCAGCTAAAAAATGCCGGCCCCTGGGGTCAGCAATTTCCAGAGCCAGTGTTTGAACATGTATTCGAAGTAATACAGCAGCGCATTGTCGGTGAAAAACACTTAAAACTAGTTTTAAAACATCAGTCTGGACGATTAGTTGATGGCATTGCATTTGGGGTTGATGTGCGTGCATGGCCAGATACCGAAGTGCGTTATGTGAAAGCTGCTTATCAACTCGATATAAATGAATTCCGTGGTAAATTCTCGTTACAGTTGATTATTCGAGAGCTACAAAAAGCGACATAAAAATATCGTTATAATCGACATAAAAGGCTAATAAAACGCTCGGTTTTTTGTTAAAATCGGGCGTTTTTAATATTTGTAGATAATTTACCGTATTTATTGTCGATAACGGTGCGCGGTAAATCAGCCATTTTGGAGTAATGTACATGTTTGAAGTGAATCCTGTGATTAATCAAATCAAGGAAATTCGCGAACGTACTGAACTGCTTCGGGGGTACCTTTGACTACCCTCTTAAGAAAGAGCGGTTAGAAGAAGTTAACGCAGAACTTGAAGATTCAGCAGTGTGGAATGAGCCAGAGCGAGCTCAAGCACTTGGCCGTGAAAAGTCGGCACTCGAAGCTATCGTTGAGACCATTGATAATCTAGTGTCTGGTACCGAAGATGTTGAAGGTTTAGTCGAGCTTGCTGTTGAAGCAGAAGATGAAGAAACCTTCGCTGAAGCTGAAGCTGAATTAGGCGATTTAAACGCACAGCTTGAAAAGCTAGAGTTCCGTCGTATGTTCTCAGGCGATCATGACCAAAACGATGCTTACCTTGATTTACAATCAGGCTCTGGCGGCACTGAAGCCCAAGACTGGTGCAACATGCTACTGCGTATGTATTTACGTTGGGGTGAAGCAAAAGGGTTTAAAGTTGAACTGGTTGAAGCAACTGATGGTGATGTGGCTGGTATCAAGGGCGCAACAGTGCGCTTTGTTGGCGAATATGCATACGGTTGGTTACGTACAGAAACAGGTGTTCACCGTTTAGTGCGAAAGAGCCCGTTCGACTCCAGTGGTCGTCGCCATACCTCGTTTGCATCGGCATTCGTTTACCCAGAAATCGACGATAATATCGAAATTGATATTAATCCGGCAGACTTACGTATTGACGTTTACCGCGCATCAGGCGCTGGGGGTCAGCACGTAAATACAACAGAGTCAGCGGTTCGTATTACTCACATACCAACTAACACTGTTGTACAGTGCCAAAATGAGCGTTCACAGCACAAGAATAAAGACCAAGCAATGAAGCAGTTAAAAGCGAAATTGTTTGAACTTGAAATTCAAAAGCAAAATGCTGAGAAACAAAGCCAAGAAGATGCTAAATCTGATATTGGCTGGGGTAGTCAAATTCGTTCATACGTACTTGATGACTCGCGCATTAAAGACTTACGTACTGGCGTTGAAAACCGTAATACACAAGCGGTTCTTGACGGCGACTTAGATAAATTTATTGAAGCCAGCCTTAAATCTGGCCTATAACCACCAAGCTAAAAAAGAGCTAAAAAATGACTGATCAAATCCAAGACGAAAATAAGTTAATCGCTGAGCGTCGTGGCAAATTAGACGCAATCCGCGAAAATTGCCCAGCCAACGGTCATCCAAACCAATTCCGTCGTGAACATTACACGGCTGATTTGCAAGCTGAGTTTGGTGATAAATCGAAAGAAGAATTAGTTGCTGAGCAACATGTTGTATCAGTTGCAGGTCGTATTCTTGCAAAACGTGGTCCTTTCCTTGCGTTACAAGACATGAAAGGCCAAATTCAAGCGTACGCATCAAAAGACGTACAAAAAGAATTAAAAGCAAAATACGGTCAACTTGATATCGGTGACATCATCGGTGTTAAAGGCGCACTAAATAAATCAGGTAAAGGTGACCTTTACGTAGAAATGACAGAGTACGAGTTACTGACAAAGTCATTACGTCCGTTACCAGAAAAATTCCATGGTTTATCTGACCAAGAAACTAAATACCGTCAACGTTATGTTGATTTAATTACGAATGATGCGACACGTGAAACTTTCCGTATTCGCTCAAAAGTTGTTGAAGGTATCCGTCGTTTCTTAGCTGATCGTGACTTCATGGAAGTTGAAACACCGATGCTACAAGTGATCCCGGGTGGTGCGTCTGCACGTCCATTCGTAACACACCACAATGCACTTGATATCGACATGTACTTACGTATTGCCCCTGAACTTTACTTAAAACGTTTAGTTGTAGGTGGCTTTGAGCGTGTATTCGAAATCAACCGTAACTTCCGTAACGAAGGTTTATCAACGCGTCATAACCCAGAATTCACAATGATCGAATTCTACCAAGCATATGCGGATTACATTGACCTGATGAACATTACTGAAGACATGTTACGTACTGTTGCGACAGACGTACTTGGTTCACCAATTGTGGTAAACACAACGAAAGATGAAAATGGTGAAGTTGTTGATTCAGTAGAGTACGACTTTGGACAACCTTTTGCTCGTTTAACAATGAGCGAGGCTATCCTTAAGTACAACCCAGACTTTGATGCTGCGGTATTTAATGACCCTGAAAACCATTTTGAAGAACTTAAAGCGTACGCAAAGCAAGTACACGTTAAGATCCCAGAAAACTGCGTATGGGGCCCAGGTAAGTTCTTGTGTGAAATCTTCGAAGAGACTGCTGAGCATAAGTTAATTCAACCAACTTTCATTACCGCTTACCCGTGGGAAGTGTCTCCACTTGCGCGCCGTAACGATGAAAACCCATTTGTGACTGACCGTTTTGAATTCTTCGTAGGTGGCCGTGAATTAGCAAATGGTTTCTCTGAGCTTAACGATGCACAAGATCAAGCTGAGCGTTTTGCTCGTCAAGTTGAAGAGAAAGACGCAGGTGATGATGAAGCAATGCACTACGATGAAGATTACATTCGTGCGTTAGAGTACGGCTTACCACCAACAGCGGGTGAGGGTATTGGTATCGATCGTCTAGTGATGTTATTTACTGACTCACCAACAATTAAAGACGTGATCCTATTCCCACACATGCGTCCTCAAGCTGACTAATCAGCTAAATGTTCTGAAAACGCCGCTTTTTAGCGGCGTTTTTGTTATCAGAATTTTCTGATTTTTATTGCTCTCAATTTTTATATTTAATTGTAATTAGCTGATCTAAAAGAAAATGCTGAATTATTCTTCAAACGAAGTTACTAAGTTGTAAAGTTTTTCTACTAATTCTAAGTCCGATAGTATTATTTTTAGACAAGATATGACATCATTACGCCATTCTCTTCAACGTTTAAACGGACTTAATAATAATGACAAAAAAGCCTTCGCAGTCTTCAGTAGAGACAACGCCAAGCGAGCATCAACGTGAAGCTTTTTATCGTGCCTGCATCGCCGAATTCCAACAATTGGGTTATCAAGACCAATACCTAGCCGAATTAACAGATGAACTAATCCCACTGACGGGTCTTGAGCCGTTGAGTGATAAAGAAAAAACGACTAAAGGGTAAACAAAAACGAGTTGTTTTTGTGCGTTGTGGATAATCTATAACCATCTGTACGATTTTCCTTGAAAAGTGTTTGACATATTTCCTGAAGTCTTTATTATACGCCCCACAAGACGGAGAGGTGGCCGAGTGGCCGAAGGCGCTCCCCTGCTAAGGGAGTATAGGGTTTGTAGCTCTATCGAGGGTTCGAATCCCTCCTTCTCCACCATTTTTTTTAAAATGGCATGTCTTGAAAGTAATATGTGTGGACGCGTAGCTCAGCTGGATAGAGTACCTGGCTACGAACCAGGCGGTCGGAGGTTCGAATCCTCCCGCGTCCGCCACTTTTTACTTTGACTCTGCATCGAGTATAAACTTGAGTCTCTTGCTAAGAGAATAAATTAGCAATGTTCAAATGTGCGTGTGGACGCGTAGCTCAGCTGGATAGAGTACCTGGCTACGAACCAGGCGGTCGGAGGTTCGAATCCTCCCGCGTCCGCCATATTTGAAACTCACATCGAGTATAAAGATACAAATTTGGTCGGAGGTTCACTCTTTCAAGAGACGTCCCGCAACCGCCATATTTGAAAGCTCACATCGAGTATAAAGATAAAATCATTGCAAGATTATAAAATGCAACTGCGGACGCGTAGCTCAGCTGGATAGAGTACCTGGCTACGAACCAGGCGGTCGGAGGTTCGAATCCTCCCGCGTCCGCCACTTTCTCTTAGAAAGTGATATAAGCCGACAAGCTGTCGGTTTTTTTGTCTTTAAGACATGGTCAATGCGCGACTTAAACATGCGAAACATACTGCGGACGCGTAGCTCAGCTGGATAGAGTACCTGGCTACGAACCAGGCGGTCGGAGGTTCGAATCCTCCCGCGTCCGCCACTTTCTCTCATGTAGAGTTAAAGTGACATAAACCGACGAAAGTCGGTTTTTTTGTGCCTGCAATCCGCGTAGGTGTGGTTGTAGGAGCGACTTCAGTTGTGAACATCACGCTTCAACACCACAAATTAAATCCCCAACTCAAAATACAAAAAATGCACCCCGTAGGCGTGAAACTTGTTTCGCGCGGATCAAGATACAGTCGCCATAAATGATGACCTCTATCTACCACATCTTGTTATCTATCCCAGAATAACCATTTCTCAATATTAGGTTCATGCTCTGCATTATTTACATTTAACCGGCAAAGGGTACAATCTAGCTAATACAATAATAATTAAACCAATATCCCTTGCGCCTATTTCACTTATTCTATTTCTTTTGCATCGTGCTTTGTGCGTTTGCAGTGCAAAGCGAGTCAATTGCATCGCAATCAACATCATTGACCCAACAACAAATCCAAGCACTCAGGTTTGAGTCACCTATTAAAGCTGATTGGATATTTAGTACTTACCAAGAGTCCGTATTTAATTCATCAATTTTGGTCTTAGAAGCAGGTGATAAAAAGGCTCCGCCTTTGTTGCTCGTACATGGTTTAGGCGTATTAGGTATGCAAGATTGGTTTGGGGTTATCCCTGAACTCACTAAGCATTATCATGTTATTGCGATTGATTTACCTGGTTTTGCTCACTCAGAAAACCCCGAAGGGCGTTACTCTCCTCGCAATTATGCTGCTGTACTGGCGGAAGTGGTTGATCACTATATTGCAGAACCAACCTCGGTTGTGGGTCACTCAATGGGTGGCGCGGTCAGTCTGTATTTTGCTGGCAAATACCCGGAGAAACTCAATAAATTGGTGTTAGTCGACGCAGCGGGGATTTTACATAAAGTGGCATTTATAAAGCCTATCTCTAACGTACCTAAGCCTGATATTAGGCTACCTAAATTTCTCTCAACTAAGTTAGCCCAGCTTAATGATTTTACAACCGGACTCATTGAAGAAGGGGCAATTGACTCATATCTTTCAGAGCTATTACAACGTAGTGATGGTGCGTGGAAGCTAGTTATGGGCGAAACACCGAATATGAATGCAGCGCTGAGTTTAGTTGAAGAAGATTTTAGCGAGATTGTTAGCAATCTGAAAATAGAAACACATATTATCTGGGGTGAAGAAGATGCCATTGCTCCATTACGAACTGCAAAAGTATTGAACAGCCAGTTAATTAATAGTGACTTAGCAACTTTGCCTGATGTGGGTCATGTTCCGATTAAGCAACAGCCTAAGCAGTTTTTAGCTTTATTAGATAGTGCTTTAAATGGGGGAGTTCAAAAAGAAGTCAGCGCAGAAGTTTCAGCTAGGCAAATCGAGACATTTCATTGTGAAGATCAACACAGCCGTGAGTTTTCAGGTCACTATCGTCATATGATCATTGAAGACTGTAATAATGTGTTACTTAAAAATGTGGTTGCTGAATCTATTCGTATTAAAGATTCATTAGTGAGATTAGAAAATGTCAGCTTGTCAGGGGCTAAACTCGCTTTGAATATTAAGCGTTCAGTAGTTGAGCTAACCAATGTCACTATTACCGCACAACAAGGCGTAAAACTTAATGAAAGCCGATTTGATGGTGCTGGTATGCAAATCAATGCATCTGAGCATGCAATAAATGTTGTCGATGACAGCAATATTATATTTTCGTTAAGTAGAATCCATAGCCCGATATATCAAGGTTTGGCACATGATGCCATAGAAGTAGAAAAAGGAATTATTGATGACCGCTTTAAATAGCATCCCTTTTGTTAAATTAGCAGCGTGCTCGCTGTTTTGTGTCGCTTTACTAAGTGGTTGCAAATCAACAAAGACTGAGCAACAACAATATGCTGATCTACAAGATAGTTTTAGTTATGAAACGTACAGGGGAGTGTCGAATACCAGTGTCGATACCATTGCTTATGGTTATAACAAACTGCAAAAAGAACAGTTAGAGCAAATAGGTGCAATTGAGCCAACACTCACTCATGCCATGATGAGCTACATTTTGAGCCTTGGTGTAAGTAAAGATTTTGCAATTGCTGAAAGCGACTTAGCGCTTGCTAAAGCAACTGATTTGCGGGGTAAGTATTTAGCATATAGTGCTCAGTCTTTGGCTTTTTATAACAAAGGCTGGCGTAAAATGGCTAAACAAAAAGCTGACTTTATTCGCACCGACCCTTTGTTTGCGGAAGTGAGCCAGAGCTATCCAAAAGAGCAGCTTATTTCTTACCTCATTCTTGGCAGTGTTGCAGTGCGTGATGGTGACTTGGCGACAGCACAAAACATGTTTTATGTGATAGGTGAGCAGATCGAAAAACCTTGGCTACCAAGCTTAGCAAAAGCGTTAACGGTAGCATTAAATGGCTCAACAATAGACTCATTAATCATGCTAAAAGATATCAGCACAGACCCCTCTTTAAACGGCTATGAACGTGAGAAAATAGCCGAACTGATGGATGTTGCGCAAAGCAAGTTAAGCGATAAAAAGAAGCGTCAAAAAATCACCAGTATTGCCGATGATTTCTTTCTTGACCGCATTAAAGATAAAAGCTCAATATTATATCGTGATTTGATCACTGACTTACAAAAGTACACTGAGCAAGTTCTTTAAAATAAAAAACTCATGCTTAATCGAACTGTGCGTGGCTCAATGGGGTGAAAGTGATTATCTTTTACCCCTTCTGTTGGTTCGCCCGCTAGTCTTGATGAGTAGTAGTAATCAATGTCATGGTCATTACTATCAAACAAGTTAAGTAATTCAAGCTCTGCTTTCCAGTGAGTTTGCTGATAAGCAACTAAACCATTCACCACAGTTAGCGGTTCGGAACGTTTGCTACCATCATCGCTCAGCATACGTTTACCAATATGACGTAGTCGTAATGAGGTTTGCCATTGCTGAGCAAACTGCCAATTAACACCTGCACTTGCAACAACAGGAACGGCTCCTTCAATACGGTCGTTTTGGCTGTCAACGTTTAAACGTGAGTGGGTAAAGGATGCTTCTGCATCTAGGCTTAATGTGTCTGCGAGCCAATAGTAGGCACTCAGCTCTAAACCATAGCGCTGTGATGCATCACTGGCTTCGGTGTTACCTGCATCGCCGACGAAAAGTAATTCTGAATCAAGTTTCAACCACCAAAGTGCCGCGGAGAAGTTAAATTGCTGCTCATCGAAGTAACGCATGCCTACTTCAGCGCCCTCACTCTTGACCAATAAGTCAACGGTGTCTGTTGCTTCAAGTGACACTGGATCTTGGGTAATGGTGGCGCCTCGAGCATCATTTGAATGAAAAGACTGCCCCCAGTTTGCATAACCAGCAAGGTTATCAGTAAATAAGTAAGTTAGACTCGCCTTAAAGCCGAGTAAATCATCATCTGCATCTCCAGAATTTAAACTGTTGTCGCTATCAACGTGAGCATCTAAATAATCATATCTAACACCAAGGGTTGCCTCTAACTGTTGGCTTAAATGAAGTTGTGTTTGCCAGTATGCTGTATAGCTTGTTTCCTCGACACTGTCTTGTCGTACTGTTGAAAGGTACTTTCGGGCTTGTGTATTGTATAGGCCAACTTTATTCACATTATCATGCCTAAGCTCTGTTCCAACGGTATGATTAACGGGAATATCACCTACATTAGCTGTAAATTGATAGCTTAGTGTTCCACCTGAGATAGTGCGGTTATCTCGTTGGTTAAACTGATCGCCATTAATTGGATCATTAAGGAAATATGAGAAGTTAGAGTATAAATTTAGCTCGTAGTCGATGAGGTATGCACTTACTGATAAGTTTTGTCCTTGCCAATTTGTCGATAAGCTATACCGACTTGACTCTCCGCCAAGTGTTTTATCGAGTGAGCCAAGCTCTGAAATGATACCTTGCTCAATAGCCCTTTGCGGGATCTGATCTGCTGAATTCCAACTGTTGTCATAAGCCATTGCCGTAATTGATAAGTTACCTTGTTCTGAATCACGACTATAACGTAGCAATGCGTTTTTTTTATTAACGTCTTCATTAATATCCTGCCAAGGCCCATCATAAACTTGCCACTCTGTCGCGCCTACCAGTTTGCCACTACCAATTGAGGTACTCCCTAATGCAACACCTCTATAGAAGTTATCTTCCCCTACAGTGATACTGAGCTGATCATGTTTAGGGTTGTCAGATAAATGAAAATAAGCACTGCCAGCCGTTGAAAAGTCGCCTTGGCGCACATCATAACTGCCTTTTTGATAACTAACAGTGGCAATTGTTTCTGGAATTATAAAGTTTAAGTCAGTATAGCCTTGCCCATGACCATGATTGCGCATATTGATAGGCATACCATCAATGTTCGTGGCAAAGTCTGTTCCATGATCAAGATTAAAGCCACGAATAAAATATTGATTCGCTTTTCCAGAGCCGCTGTGTTGGGTGACAGCCATACCGGGAATTAACTCAAGCAATTCAGTAGATCGAAGCATGGGTCTATTTTCTATTTCACCCTGACCAATAATACCGCTAGAGGCGCTTATAGACTCACCAATTAATCCAGTACGGTGACCATAAACCGTTATTTTTTCTATATTAGCAAACGCGTTAAAAGAGCAGCAGAAGGTTACAACACTGATACATAGCTTATTCATTTGAAAGATCCTTATTTGAAAGGTGCTAATCAACAAACGAGTAATTGCTAATATTGGATGCAAGAAACGTTTAAAAAATTGAGTTAATTTGCTTCATGGTCAATTTGTGTTAGATTTAATAAAATATTCCAAAAATAATAACAAGTGGGAATTTTATTTTATGTATGTGAAAGGTGCATATCAAAACAGGCTGGCTATAAGTTGCACCCTGATACTCTTGGCAGGTTGTCAAACAAGCACTGAAAAAGCCCCGATAACCGACCAACAATACTTCGAGCAGGTAATGTTAGCGCCTGCTATTTTGCCAAACGATTTAACCAATACCGGCTGTTTATCGCTTGAGAGTGAAACTAAGCTGCAAGGCTATAAATCAGCAGCTGAGGTTAATTACCAGCAGGTGGGTTGGCAAAACAGAGTGGCAGCCGACTGGCAGTATTTTTTAGCCCCAGAGCAACCGGGCAAGCTACTCCTAATCGATTATCAAGTTCAAGCAGGGCAATTAGCTTACCGGTATTTAAGTGACGGCAGCCACAATGAGCTGTATGAACCTTGGAGCTCATCGAAGGTTCAAGCGTTTAGCGGTGCGCTGTCAAAAGTAAAGCAAACTCACCCAGAGCTTGGCGCAGCTTCTTTTGCTGGTGATACGGCACTCGCTGATTTGATCAGCAGTATTAATAGCTACGAAGCATTTGGTAAAGCTGATGGTAACTCAAATGCGATAGCCAGTTATTTTGTCAATGTCGCAGGGCGCGAATATTTACGTGGGCTTTTTAATGATGGCTGGCTAAAACTACAGGATCAGCGTTTGTTATTTAACGGCGCATATGGCTCAGAGCAGTTTATGCCATCAGACGAATACTGGCATAACCCTGTTAATAATGAGCTTGATGCAAAGATAAGCCGGTTCAAAGCAAGCAGTGATGATCCTGGCTATTTAGGGTATCGTTGTGAGGGTTGTGGTTTAACGGGCAACAAAGCAATGACCACACTTGTTCAAGCGGAATGGTTAAAACGTCTGGTTAGTCATCAGCGTGAACCAAGTACGCAAATGCCTTATTTACAAGCAACTGATGTTGACGTGCTACTTAACGGCACAGGCCATACAGATGAACATGCTCAAGTTGGCGGTATGATGGTAGGTATCAGTCATATCGTTACAAATGCATTGGCAAATGTTATTGCACCAAATGATAGTCGCTCAGTAAAGGAAGTGCTCGATGGTGCAACGAATGGGCAGTGGCGTGTTTGGCAAAAAATTGGTTGGGGGCCAAGTGAAACGCGCTCCACCACAGAAACGGTTATGTTGGCACATGTGTGTTTAGGCAATTATCAAGGTGGCCGTGAGTTTACATTTAGTGTGCAGCAGTCAACTTTGGGAGCCGACGAAGCCAATTTGCCAACAGTCGGTAAGCAAATGCAGCAAAAATTGCAGCATGCTTTTACAAAATTATTAGATTCACGCGTTCAATAAGAATTAAGGTACAGCTATGCGTCGTTCAATTATCGCTTTATCAATTACTTTAGGTGTTGCTTTTAGTGCACCTATGCATGCTGAGGGGTGGCAATCAGATGTTATCGGAGTCACGCAGTCGCAGCTTTCGCCCAGCTACTGGCTAGCACAAGGTGCATCGACAAAAGTGATCATGACAGAGGCGCAAATTGCGGCCTTCAACGAGAAACTAGTAAAAAATAATAAATACATTGTTGATCCTCTTTCATTTCAAAAATCGCTCACTAAAGACGAGCTAACAAGCGCCATTTATTCAGCAAGTTCAATTCCAAAAAGCCCGCGCTTTTTTACCGATGGCCGCCAACTCACAGCGAAAGATTTTGCTAAATATCAGGAAAACTTAAACCTTAACAAAGTCAGAGATAACAATGAGGTACGCTTTGCTGTGGTCGTTAAGCGCACCGCATTACGCACTTTTCCAACCTGGGATCGGGTATTAAATAGCGGCCTTGATCAAGACTTAGATCGTTTTCAAGAAAGCGGTATGTTTCCGGGCGAAGCGGTTGCTGTATTGCATCAAAGCGCAGATAAAAAATGGTTGTTAGTTCGTGCTTACAACTACCTTGCATGGACGCCAGCCGAAGATCTTGCCTTTGCTGATGCGGATAAAATAAAAGCTTATCGCGAACAAGCTAACTTTTTGGTGGTAACCGGGGCAAAGGTCAATACTGCTTATGTGCCAAGCGATGAAACCCTCTCAGAAGTGCAGCTCGATATGGGAGTACGCTTACCATTGGTTGATAGTGAGCAAGTACCGTATTTGCTCAACGGCCAAAACAGCTATGCTAGCCATGTTGTACAGTTACCAACCCGCGATGAGCAAGGCAAACTTGTAATTAAACCGGCGATGATCAGTAAAACTGCCGATGTAAACTTAGGCTACCTAGACTACAACGAACAGAATCTGATTAAACAAGGCTTTAAGTTTTTAGGCGAGCGTTATGGTTGGGGCCATGATTACAATGGTCGCGACTGCACTGGGTTTGTTGGTGAAATTTATAAGAGCTTTGGCCTACTAATGCCGCGTAATTCAGGCCAGCAAGGCAGTAGTGAATACGGGCAAAATAGTCGTTTTGATAAAAATACTGCGGCAGATGATAAGTTGCCGACGGTTAAGAACATGGCGATTGGCGATCTAATTTATATTCCGGGTCATGTAATGATGTACTTAGGAGAGCATCACGGTGAGCCTTATGTTATTCATGACGTTAAAGGCTTAGGTTATAACAAAGGTGATGGTAGCTTTTATAGTAGTGCCTTGAATGGGGTGTCGGTCACGCCATTATTGCCACTTAGATTATCGCAAGAAACCAGCTACTTAGATCGTGTTTATAACATTAAGCGTATTCGTTAGAGGCCAGTATGAAAATTAAAGCTGTTCGCTTTGCAAAGCTCAAAGTGCCATTAGTTACCCCATTTAAAACCGCACTGAGAGAAGTGAGTTTTATCGAGGATTTAGTGGTTTTAATCGACACTGAATGTGGTCAAATTGGCTATGGCTCTGCGGCCTCAACTCCGGTTATTACAGGCGATACCCATCAAGGAATGATAGCGGTCATTCAGCAGTTTATTGCTCCTAAATTAGTGGGGCAAGAAATCGAAAACATTAATCAGCTTACCCACATTATTCAATCAACGGTGGTTGGTAACAGTAGTGCAAAAGCGGCTTTAGAGTTGGCGGTTTACGACTTGTGGGGCAAGCTCTATCAAGCGCCTTTATATAAGCTACTTGGTGGTGGTAAATCAGCGCTAAAAACCGATATCACCATTAGTGTCGATAACATAGATAAAATGCTCAGTGACTGTCAGCGAGCGATTGAGCAAGGCTTTGATGTATTAAAAATAAAAATCGGCAATAACCTTAATCAAGATATTGAACGTGTAAAAGCAATTCATGCCGGCTTTGCCGATAAGGCTCAGCTGCGTTTAGATGTAAACCAAGGTTGGAATGCCAAACAAACTGTGTTTGCACTGCAGCAACTTGAGCAAGCCGGCGTGGTATTAGAGTTGGTTGAGCAGCCAGTAAAAAGCAGTGATATTCAAGGTCTAAAATATATTACTGAGCGAGTGAACACCCCGATTATGGCCGATGAAAGCGCCTTTTCACCGAAGCAAGTAATACAACTTTTAGAGCTTGGCGCAGTTGATATCATCAATATTAAATTAATGAAAACGGGCGGTTTAAGCCGAGCAATAGAGATTGCTAATATCACAGCGCAATACCAAGCAGAGTGCATGATAGGTTGTATGCTAGAGGGCAGTATTGCCGTTGCAGGTGCTGCACATTTAGCCTCTGCCAAAGCGCAGCAAATCAGTAAAATCGATTTAGATGGTCCAGCCCTTGGTCAATATGACCCTGTGCAAGGGGGCGTTGAATTTAGCGGCCCACAAATACGCTTATCGGAATCCCCAGGTCTTGGTATTGAATCAATAACGGGGCTTGAACTAATTACAAACGGAGTATGGCCAGCATGAAAAAACTAGTCAGTCTTATTGCAGTTATGAGTTTATCGGCTTGTGCCAGTAAAGAGTTACCTAAACCTGTTATTGATAACAGTCATCAACAGCTCGTGGTGGTGGTAGCCAATGACAGTGATGCCATTGATGCTACCTTGTATCGCTTTGAAAAAACCGCTGGTAGTTGGCAACAACAAGGCCAGCAACACGCGGTGGTACTGGGTCGTACTGGCCTTGCGTGGGGAGTGGGGCTGCATCCTGCACAGCCGGGTCAGCAAAAACAAGAAGGTGATGGTAAAGCGCCGGCAGGTATTTTTGAGCTTGGTACTGCTTTTGGCTATTTAGATTCATTACAAACGAACCTTAGTTATCAAGCAATGACAGCAAATGATTATTGTATCGATGTGAAAGGCTCACCGTTTTACAACCAATTGGTTGATAAAGCACAAGTAGGTGAAGATGCCGTAAAAGACTCTTCAGAATGGATGCGTCGTGATATTTACAGCCAAGATAACCTTTATAAAAAAGGCATTGTTGTTAAGCATAACCCAAGCAATATCAATGGCGCGGGCAGTTGTATCTTTATGCATTTATGGCGGGCGCCAAGTAAGCCTACAGCAGGTTGCACAGCAATGACAGAAAGCAATATGGATGCGTTACTTGCGTGGTTAGATGAGCGTAAAAAGCCGCTATTAGTCAGCTTAACCAAAGCGCAATATCAACAAAAGCAAAGTCAGTGGCAATTACCTAACTTAGCTAAATAAAAATAATGAAATAAAAGTATTTTAATTTTGTCATAATGATGGAATAATATATTCCATCAAGGTTTGGGTTAGGATAATAAATGAGTGCAAATTACGCTTTTCTCGATTGGCTAGTATTCGCAAGTTACGGTGCAATTTTATTGCTAAGTGGCTGGTGGTTTAATCGCAAACGCGCTAACTCAAGCCAAGATTTTTTTCTAGGCGGAAATAGCATGCCAACGTGGATGGTGGCTATTTCTGTTTTAGCGACTTCGCAATCAGCGGCAACGTTTATTGGCGGGCCTGATCAAGGCTATCAAGGTGATTTTTCTTATATTGCGACTAATATCGGTGCCTTTATTGCGGCCTTCATAGTATCGGCATTTTTAATTCCGAAGTTCTACCAGCAAAAAGTGTTCACTGTATATGAACTGCTTGAAAAACGTATCGGGCCAAAGGCCAAGCGCCGTAGCGGCATGATGTATTTATTTGGTCGTGTGTTTGCCAGTGGCGCCCGCTTATACATGGCAGCGATTGCTGTGGCGATGATTCTGTATGGCAATATCGATGCCGATAGTGTGGTCATCGCGACTTTAGTATTGGCGCTTGCGGGTCTGCTTTATACCTTTTTGGGTGGCATTCGCAGCGTTATTTATTCTGATGTACTGCAAAGTATCGTTTATGTCAGTGCGGCTATTGCGGTTATTTGGTGCTTGTTGAGTGTTATTCCGGCTGATTTCTCAACCATTATTGCAACTTTGAGTGAACCAAGTCCTGGTGCAGATTCAAAACTTGCGCTGTTTAAATTTGATTTAGATTTTGGCCCGTCAGGTGTGTTTAACATGGCCTCTGTGTTAACGGGGTTTGTGCTATTAAACATCGCTGCATTTGGTTTAGACCAAGATATGACGCAGCGCTTATTAACCTGTAAAAGTCCAAAAGAAGGCAGTAAAGCGTTATTACTATCGGTGGTGATGGTGATCCCAGTTATGGCTATTTTTATCTTTATTGGTTTGCTGCTGTATATTGTTTATCAGCAACCTGCACTAATGAATAGCGAAGCTGGGCAAACGGTCGTACAAGAATTTAATGGCGAAAAAATTACTATCTTTATGTACTACGTATTAAACGAAGTACCAGCCGGGGTTAAAGGTTTAGTCAGCGTGGGTATTATTGCTGCCGCTATTTCTACTTTGAACTCTGGGCTTAGTTCGATGTCTTCAGTCATCGTACAAGATATCTATCGCCCTTACTTGGAAAAACACAATAAACAAGTAAATGACCATCACTTTGTAAAAGCGGGTCGTGTAGGCATGGCTTTAGTAAGCCTTGCTTTAGCGCTTATGGCTATTCTTTGCTATTTCTGGCAGCAATACAGTGATATGCCATTATTAAAATTTGCGCTAAGTGTCATGGTGTTTTCGTACAGCGGTTTGTTAGGTGTGTATTTTACTACCTTGTTCACCAAACGAGGTAGTGAAGGTTCAGTGTTAGCGGCGCTAATAGCGGGCTTTATGGTGACCTTATTAATGCAGCCCTACATGATTGACTGGCTACTACCTGAGTCAATGCGCTTTTACTTAGGATTTACTTGGCAGCTATGCATAGGTACATTGCTCGCAACACTTGTATGTTGCCTAGGTAAAGCGGCACACGAGAAGAGCGCATAAATGGCCTTACGCTATATTTTAGCCATCGATGGCGGCGGCACCAAAGTGTTAGCTGAGCTAAAAGAGCAGGCAAGTGGTGCGACTTTCCGTGCCCAAGCGGGTTCGGCATCAATTTCGAATGATCTTGATTTAGCGTTAGAAAACATTGTTAAAGTGACCCGTGATGTTTGTCAGCAAAGTGGCGCAAAGCCAAGTGAAATTGTCACCGTTATGGGGGTTGCTGGTGGCTCATCGCAGAGTCTTGCTGAACAATTAACAGTGATGCTCAAGCTAGTGTACGAAATAGAATTTGCCAGTTTGCAAATTACCAGCGATGCAATTACGTCATTATATGGTGCTAATCTTGGTGACCCATGTGTGGTTATTGCCCTTGGCACCGGTGCTGTCGGGGCACGATTAAACGCCCAAAAGCAAACAAAGTTGGTGAGCGGCTGGGGCTTTTCCGTTGATGATTTTGGCGGTGGTGCCCGCATCGGCCTGATGGCAGTGCAGCAATTATTAAACGATATAGATATTTATGATTTACCAAAAAGTCGATTAACGGTTCGTTTGAGTGAGCAGCTAGGATGCACTCGTCAAACAATTAGTAGTTGGCTTAAACAAGCAAAACCTGCGGATTATGCAGCATTTAGCCCATTAGTGTTTAGCTTACAAAACGACTGTGAGGCGGCAAAAACGGTATTAACAGAGCATACCCAATCGGTGGTTCGGTTAATAAATAAAAGCCGAGGTAACTCGCCGTTACCGGTGATTTTAATCGGTGGTTTAGCGAAAGTCAGCCAACCGTTATTGCCACGTGCCTTACAAAACGAATTATCTCCTTGTAAAGGAGATTCATTAACTGGTGCCGCCATTTTAGCGGCAAAGCATTACCATGACATTATTGAAAAAGGACAACCCAATGAGCCCTGAGCACGTCTTTAAGCAACAACGTGAGTTACTCGAAGAGTTAAACGGTATTGTCTCCGAAGGGCAAAACCCAGACACTTTGGATATCGATCTGCTCAGCTCCACTGAGATCCTCACTAAGATCAATAATGAAGATCACAAAGTAGCGGGTGCCGTGAAACAAGTGATCCCACAAATTAGCGAAGCAGTCGATCATGTGGTTGACGCATTTCAACAAGGTGGCAGGTTAATCTACATTGGCGCTGGCACCAGTGGTCGCTTAGGTATTTTGGATGCGGTTGAATGTGCGCCTACCTATAGCGTTAGCGATCAGCAAGTGCTCGGTATTATTGCAGGTGGTGACACCGCGGTTAAAAAAGCCGTAGAAGGCGCTGAGGATAGTACAACACTTGCTGTTGAAGATTTAAAAAATGTGAGTTTAACCAGTAAAGATGTCGTGATTGGCATAGCTGCCAGTGGCCGTACCCCCTATGTTTGCTCGGCAATTGAATACGCTAAATCGTTAGGTTGTGTCACTGTGGGTGTTACTTGTAACCCAGACTCAGCAGTGATGCGTTTACCACAAATTGGTATTTGCCCTGTAGTTGGTGCAGAAGCTGTGACTGGTTCTACACGTATGAAATCGGGCACTGCACAGAAACTGGTGTTGAATATGCTAAGTACAGCCAGCATGATCCGCACAGGTAAAGTCTATAAAAACCTGATGGTTGATGTAAATGCCAGTAACGAAAAGCTACATGCTCGTGCTATTCGTATTGTGATGCAAGCAACAGAGTGTTCGCAGCAGCAAGCCGTTGATTCATTAAAGCAAGCAGGGCAAAGCGCAAAACTGGCTATTTTAATTGTGTTGACCGGAAAACCAGCTCCTGAAGCAAAACAGTTATTGTCAAAAGCAGGTGGCTTTTTACGTAAGGCGGTTGAAGAATAATGCGTTTATTAGTTATTTTAGTTCTTAGTTGTTTTGCGCTTTTAGGTTGCCAAGAAACACCCGTACAAGCGCCTAAAAATGCACAGCCTTTACAGGTTGGCGCAGCCAATTTTCAAGCTTATGTTCCTGTATTAAAAGGTAAACGTGTTGGCTTGGTCGTTAATCAAACGTCAGTGGTGAATGGTCAACATTTGGTTGATGCATTACTTGATAATGGTGTAGTGATTGGCAAAATATTTGCGCCAGAGCATGGTTTTCGCGGCGATCATGACGCCGGTGCTCACGTTAAAAGCACAGTAGATGCTAAAACCGGCATTGATGTTGTGTCGATTTATGGCAGTAATAAAAAGCCAAGCCCTGAGATGCTTGCGGATCTAGATGTTATTATTTTTGATATTCAAGATGTTGGTGTGCGTTTTTATACTTACATCAGCTCAATGCATTACGTAATGGAAGCTGCCGCTGAAAATGGTAAACAGGTTGTGGTACTCGATAGACCTAATCCGAATATTGCCTATGTTGATGGGCCTATTCTTGACCCACAATTTCGCTCATTTGTTGGCATGCACGAAATTCCTGTTCTACACGGTATGACAGTGGCTGAACTAGCTCAAATGATCAAAGGCGAAGGCTGGATAAATGACGCAGATAAGCTTGAGCTAAGTGTCGTGCCTGTTGCGAATTATGACCGTACTATGGCTTATAAGCTACCAATAAAGCCAAGCCCAAACTTACCGAATGCTCAATCAATTGCGCTTTATCCATCATTGTGTTTCTTTGAAGCAACGCCTGTAACAATTGGCCGTGGCACAGATTTTCCGTTTCAAGTTGTCGGTTACTCGCCAGTAAAACTCGGCGAATTTAGTTTTACCCCAAGGGCAATTAAAGGCGCTTCAATGCACCCTAAATTCAAAGGGGTTGAAGTATTTGGTCAAGACTTACGAGATGCTGATATTCATGGTTTAGATTTAAGTTTGTTTATTTCGGCTTATCAACAGTTGAGCGCGAATGATCAAACGTTTTTTGAACGCGCTGGTTTTATGGATAAACTTGCAGGAACTGATAAATTGCGTTTAGCCATTGAAGCCGGCCAAACAGAGCAGCAAATAAAGCAAAGCTGGCAAGCGGATTTGAACGCTTTTAAACGCAAGCGAACGCCATATTTGCTGTATCAATAATAATTAGATAATTAGAGCAATAACAACGAGGCGCTTGCCTCGTTTTTTATATTTCTAAAAATTAATTGTGGTATATTCAGGGACTTGATTTATAAGGATATACCATGAAAGTTCATTTAATTGCCGCACTCGCTTTACTCGCTGGCTGCTCACAACTCCCAAACACTACAACAAGTAACTCAACCGATGTGCTCGACCTTCGTGATGATAAAAACGCAGCAGAGCAGCTGTGGACACTTAAACATGCAACAAAGCCCAACTATCCTCAAGCTGCTTTAATATCTAAGCAGACAGGCTGTGCGCGCTTTATTATTACTATTGATAAACAAGGTAATACCACTGATATTCGTTTTGTAGAGAGCTTCCCAGAAGGGCTGTTTGTCGATGTGTCGCGAGAGTCACTTAAACATTGGCTGTGGCAGGCAAGTAAAAGTAACAGCGAGTCGCGAGCGATAACCCGAACGGTGCAGCTAGACTACTTCATGAAAGAGGCGGCTAATATAGATGCTGCAAAAGCATTTTGTACAATTTAAGCTTTGTCTTTTACTTTTTTTGAGGCATAAAAAAGGGCCGCAATAGCGGCCCCAACAGGATTGATTAACTTAGAACTTGAAGTTAACTGAAAGCTGCAAACTACGCGGGTTATAGTAACTGCGTGATTCACCATAGTTTTCATCAAGTACATATGGGTTTTTGTTGTAACCTGTTTGGCGGTTAAAGACATTAAATATATCTGCGCGGAATTGTAATTCCATATCACCTGAGAACTTAAAGTCTTGGGTGTAGTTTAAGTCAAGTTGCCAGTGACTTGCAGTTCTTCGAGAACCTGCAGGCTCGGCATAGCGGCTAACATGGCTGGTTGGATAACCATACATAGTACCATCCCAGTTTTCCCAAGCTTGACCAGATTGGAATACAAAGTAAGCACCAATGTTTGCTTCCCACGGCACAGTGTAGTAACCATACACTTTAACTTTATGTGGCTTATCACCGGAAAGAGTCCCGTATCGGTTATCCCATGAGTAACGACCGCGACCATCACCATAGTATGATGAGCCAATAAAGTTATTTGCATCATTACTTGTTGTGGTATTGTCTTGGTCGAAATTACCGTAGTAATGGCTCCAAACATATGAAGCATTGATGTAGCTGTTTTCACCTAAGTATTCAGCTTCGATGCTGGCTTCCCAATATTTGGTTTCACCGCCATCGACTTCAGCAATCACATAAGAAGAACCACCAATTTCATCGCGGATTTCATCTAGGTTATCTACATATAAACCTTTATCTGCAATATGTTGCGGTACGCCATCAGCATCAACGCCAGAGTAGTCAGTTAAGCGTGCAGTGTTTGGCATATCTTCCCAAAAATGCATACCTTTACGGTGACGTACGTGAGCACGTAATACTAAATCAGAACCCACGTATTTAGTGGTACCAAGCGTGAACTCATTAATTCGACGAGGCTTCATGCCTTCTTGGAATGCTTTACCTGACGAGCCGCGTCGAGGTGATGCAGAAAGAATATTACCTGATTCATCAAGTAGTAATTCAATTTCAGCGCGAGTATTACGATCCCATGAAGCTGCACGAGCCAAAGAGCTTGCTTCAGGGTTATAAATAGCAAAGTTCGCAAATACTGAATCTTCGCCAGAGTATGTCCAGGTTGCACCTAAACGAGGTTGAAGCATATCACTCCAATCTGTTTTATACATTTCGTACTTATTTCCTGGAGCCAACTCATAACCTGAAACGGTTCCTGACTTCGCTTTTAAGCCTTGTCCGTACCAAGTATCTTGGCTCACAAGTAAACCGATATTATAAGTCCAGTCACCATGCTCAATAGTATCGTTTATTTCGAAATTGAGGCTGCGCATTTCAGAATCGATACCTGAGACTGTGCTTCCATCTTCAGTTGCCAGGCTCATTTGTTGTACATGTGCTCTATATATAGCATCGGCAGGGTCAAAGCCTTCAGTGTCTGCATCAGCATCGACTAAACCGCCAAGGTAAGAGATGCGTCCCCAGCCATTTGATAATCGGGTAAGTTGCTCTTCACTTTCTTCCCACTTAGCACCAAAATGAAGCGTGTGGTATGTGTCACCCCAGTCAAATTCATGCTCTAAGCTAATTTCAAACGAATCACGATAGAAGTTAATATTGTCATATTGTGAATAAGCGCCAACTCCACCACCGCCTTTTAACACTCCATCTTCCGTGTAACCGTAGGTATTAATTAATCCGGTAGCTCCAGCATTGTAAATAGCAATTTGTTCTTCAGTGAAGCCTTCTTCAGGATCATAGTCTCTAAGGCTTGGTACCGAGAAGTAACCCATCTGAGTAAGGTTGTTAACATCAAGCTGACTATTTAATGAAGGTACGACACTCAACTCTGTATCTGGTTTCGAACCTGTTTCTAATTCAAACTTACTGTATTGGAATGATAGAGTGGTTGCAGAGCCTAAAATCCAAGAGCCATCCAAAGTAAAAATATCTTGGTCAGCTTTACTACCGACAGATACACTGTCAGTTTCGTAAGCGCCAATTGAATCACCTTTAACTTCTTTGTCGGATGTACGTTGTGAAATATTAATTAAAATATCGTCAGTTGGCGCCCAAGTTAATTTACCAAAGTATTCATCACGGATACTTTCATATTCTTTAACGCCACCATAGGCAGTATCTTTATTCGAGCGAGTTTCTTCTGGGCGATAATAAGAGGTATAGAAATATAAGGTATCCTCAATAAGTGGACCGCCTAAACTTGCTGTTAACCAGCTTTTATCGAGCTCATAGCTTTCTTCACCAACAGGTGTTGCAACAAAGCTTTTTGGTTGTACTTTGTACTCTACATTGCCGTGAAACTCGTCAGTACCTGATTTTGATACGGTGTTGATTGAGAAGCCGCCTGAGCGGTTAAAACCAACCGCTTTTGCACCACCGCGGTCCATAGTAACGTAAGCAACGTCGTGAGTTGATGGCTCTGATGCTAAGTTACCAAACATTGGCATTGAAACATTTACACCGTCAAATCCATAAGAGTTATCAACCCCAGAACCACCCGCTGACGGACCTAAAATTGTATTTGCCGAAAGCTCAACACCCGGTACAAGTTTTAATAGGTCACGATAATCTTGACCAACAGGCACGCTGTTGATTGCTTCTTCACCTAATGAGTTAGTTAGTGCAGACTTACCTTGGCGGAATAATTTACTGCCGGTAACCGTGATGACTTCAACGTTTTCGTTAGCACCACCCATAGTGACGTTTAGGCTCGAAGTTTGTTCAAGTAAAACATCCACAGTCATGGTTTGAGTTACACCGTTTTTATCGGTGAAAGTCAGTTCATAAGTACCCGGTTTTAATTGTGGTAAGTCGTAGCTGCCGTCTTCTCGTGTAACGACAGTACGTGGTTTTGGCATCACATTACTTTTTGCTGTAACGGTGATCCCCGCCAGTGACTGCTGTGCTTCTGGTGATGATACCTTACCTTTGATCCCCCCGGTTAGATTTGCAAAGGCTGGCGCGCTGGCGAGTGCCGCGGCCATAACAACACCGGTTAAGGCTGTTTTCTTTGCGCGAAGTGCATTGCTAGTCGCTTTTGCTATATAGCTCATTGCGAGTGTGGATGCATGTTGTTTCATTGTTTCCCGTCCTTATATTTATATGCTTTGCTGGACTACTTACCCAATTGAGACTTATGAACTTTAAAATTATGTTGCCCATATATTAAACAGGTGTTATTGGATGTGGTCAAGAATATTTTTTTATTTCAAGTTGTTCTTTTAGGAATAAAATATATAACCGATTTTAGGTAAAGCTTAGCAATGGCTTGCCTTAGCGAGTGGCTAATTTAGTGTTAGCAAAACTTTGTAAGAAATTATGACTTTTTGGTCAGTATCTTAGCTAATCGAGTAAATGATTTAGAGGGTAAAAATGAATTGTTAATTACAAATATAAAATAGACACAAAAAAGCAGCCTAAGCTGCTTTTTAGTATTTAAGTAACTTTAATGAAGAAATTAGTTATTCTTAAATTCGCCAACAACTTCATTAGAATGTTCTAGTAACTTACGGCCTTGACGGCTTGATTGCGTCAGGGCTATAAACAAAATATCAATGACAAAATCTTGTGCCGTTCGCGCTAAAATTGACGATAAACGTACAGACTCACCCTCAGCAACCGAGTAAAGTTTTACATCAGCTGAGTCGGCAACAAGGCTACTGCCAAATTTTGTCACTGAGATCACCGAGCTTGAATTTTTCTTGGCTTGCTTAACAACTTCGGCAATTTCGCGAGTCATACCTGATTCACTAATCGCGATGACCAAATCACCTTTCGAAAAGGTCGCAACATACGCAAGTTGTGCATGCCCATCTGGCTCTGCAATTGCAGGCATACCGAGTTTTTGTAATTTATAAGAAAAATCTTTTGCAACCAGCGCTGAGCCACCTAAACCACAAATTAAAATGCGCTTTGCTGATTTTAATAGCTCTACCGCCTTTTCGACAGCCGGTGCTTCGTTGAGGTTTTTGGTTTCGGTTAACACCGCCAATTTACTGCTTAATAGTTTTTCGGCGATTTGCTCTAGCGAGTCATTCAGGGTGATTTTGCCATGTAGCTTAGGTTCGCTCGTTTCATCGTTAAGGGCATCAATTACCGCAAGCTTAAAAGCAGGGAAGCCTTTATAACCTAACTTTTGCGAAAACTTCACCACACTTGATTGGCTTACACCAACCACTTTTGCTAGTTCAACCGATGATAAATTACGAATCGCATTCGCTGAATTTAACGTAAAGTCAGCAAGCTTAGCTTCGCTGCTCGATAGAGATTGGCGTAAGGCTTTAATTTTTACAAAAGTAGACATAGGGCTCACTTTGTTTGCTTAACTTAGTCAAAACGCAAAGCATGGTTCTATTATAAACACAGGGCTTGGGCGCATTGTTTGCTTAACACGACGACTTATTTTTGTTTTAGCAGACCTAAGTTTGGAATATTTTTCTTAATTTAGAAGGAATAATATAGTTTTATTCCATAATAGATACAACACTAATTATTGAGAAAGCCCTATTTTTAGTAACTTAGCGATAATGTATGCTTTTTATTCTTCAAATGTGAAATAAAATATTTTACATGTTAAGTGGGTGTTGCTACTGTATTGCTGAGAATCGTCAATGCTTAAATCATCAGGTATGAATCTGTTATGAGTTTTACCCCTTTGAAAACATTACTTAAACAGCTGTGTTATCTCAGTAGTGCGGCATTATTAGTAAGCTGTGCCAGTAATCCATATACCTACACACAATCAGCTAATTACAGCCATCGTGTTAAGTTCTTAGTGATGCATTACACCGCTATTGATTACGAAAAATCAATGCGTGCGCTCGTGGATGAAGGGGGATTGAGTTCACATTATTTATTACCCGAATCAGGCGATCCTAGTTACCCAAAAGATGATTTAGAAATTATTCAGCTAGTTGATGAAAAAGATAGAGCATGGCACGCCGGACGCAGCTTTTGGCAAGGACGAGAAGATTTAAACGATCATTCTATTGGTATTGAAATAGTGAATGTACCAAGCTGTCATATTCCTGAGCAAACAAAGCTTGCAATGGAAAACGACGCCAGCAAGTTATGTATTTTTCCAGACTATGATGCCAAACAAATTGAACTACTAATCAAGCTAAGCAAAGATATTCTTGCTCGTAATCCAGATATCGGCCCAACTCAAGTTATTGGCCATTCTGATATTGCCCCAAGCCGTAAGAACGACCCAGGCCCGCGTTTTCCTTGGTATCAACTGTATAAAGCAGGTATCGGTGCGTGGTATGACAGCAACACCGTTGATAAGTATTGGCAGCTATTTAGCGCATCAAAACCTTCTGTTGAGTTAATGCAAAAAGCATTGCGCAGTTACGGCTATGAGGTGATTGCAACGGGTCAGCTTGATTCGCAAACGCTCGATGCCCTAAGTGCTTTTCAAATGCACTTTTTGCCTTGGCATGTAAGCGGTAATAGTGATGCAAGAAGTGCCGCTGTGCTATTTGCATTACTAGATAAGTACTTTCCTAAAAAGCTTGAGCGGTTATTTAAAGAATATCAGCAGCAACAGCAAGCGGTTGAGCCTGCGCCAAAAACACTGGCCAATGCACAAGTTGTAGCGCGTATTCCGGCGCTTGATCCGAGTAGCCGCGCGCTAGTGAACGACAGAGGCACTTTTATAGCCTATAAAGGTCGCGGTGAAATCATCATTGAAAATCAAGATGCAACCAGTGCTGATATTTTCATTAATGGTGAAAAAATTAATATTGCCTCACCATTAACAGCCGAAAAAATATATCAATACAGTTTAGCTAAACGCACCCGCGATGGCATTAACACTTATAAGGTAGAGAATGTGTTGCCTGAAGGGGCAAGCTTAACCTTACGTTTTCCTTACCCAACGCTTGATACAAACAACAGTCAAAAGCGTTTTAGTGCCGTTGATGAGTTAATTAATCATGAGATTAAAGAGGGCTTTCCGGGCGCAGTACTTGCCGTTATTAAAGATGGCAAGTTGATCAAACTAAGCCATTATGGCGCGGCTAAAAAGTACCATGTTGATGGCAGTGAGCTTGCAAGCCCACAAGCCATGCAAAACGATACCTTGTTTGATATAGCTTCAAATTCAAAAATGTTTGCCACTAACTTTGCGCTGATGAAGCTTGCCAGCGAAGGAAAACTCGACGTAGAAAAACCGCTGTTCTATTACCTACCAGAATTTAGAGGCAGCGGCCGTGAACAGCGTTTAGTAAAAGATTTACTCACCCATAGTGCGGGTTACCCAGCCGTGGTTGATTTTCATCGTAAAGACAATAAATTTGGTGAGCGCTTTTTTTCTCAAAACAGCCTACGTACTAAAAACCTGTTATTAACAGGCGTGCCTTTTGTGGCTGGTCGTAACGTAAAACACCTATATTCTGATATCGATTATATGTTGCTTGGTGTATTAGTTGAGCGTATCAGCGGTATGGCGCTCGATACCTATGTTGAGAGCCAAGTTTATCAGCCGCTTGGTTTAACACATACGGTTTATAATCCATTGCAAAAAGGCTTTTTAGCTTCACAGATTGCCGCTACTGAGATTAACGGCAACACCCGAGGTGGTCGCATTGAGTTTGAAAACATTCGAACCAATGTACTGCAAGGTGAAGTACATGATGAAAAAGCCTTTTATGCTTTAGGTGGTGTAGCGGGGCATGCGGGGCTATTTAGTACCGCTGGTGACTTGTCCGTACTTATGCAGGTGTTACTCAATGGTGGCGGTTACGACAACAAACAAATTTTTACGCCACAAGTACTTGAGCAATTCACAAACTCCCAAGCAAGCGATGAGACCTATGGGTTAGGGTGGCGACGCGCTGGGCATCAAGCGCGCAAATGGCATTTTGGCCCTTATGCTAGCCCGCGGGCTTTTGGTCATACGGGCTGGACAGGCACTGTAACCGTTATTGACCCCGAATACGACCTTGCTATTGTACTACTAACCAATGCGCGTCATACCCCTATTGAAGGGTCGCAAGAAAATTACCAGTTTGTCGGCAAGCGTTTCGAAACAGGTAAGTATGGCTCTATTATCTCACTGATTTATGAGAGTATATTAAATCACTAGTCGAATTAAGTTGAGTTTGGTGACAAAGCCATTAAGCTTAGCAAGTTTTCGCATAATAAAAATAAAATGCTGTTCTTAATTTAAAAGGGTTTTTATGTCTTGGTATTCAATTTTACCACCCTTGATTGCTATCTTAATTGTGTTTTGGCGCAAAGAAGTGATCATGGCGTTATTAGTCGCTGTTGCGTCGTCTGAGTTTTTACTTGCTCTGAATGGTGAAGGTAATACCTTGTTTTTCACCTTTATCAATACCATAGAGCGAGTCATTGAAGTTGCCAGCTCCCCTGGTAATAGCCGTATCCTTATTTTTAGTGTTCTAATCGGTGCTTTACTTGCCTACATTCGTGAATCTGGCGGTGTGGCTGCGACGGTTAATTTACTGATGAACAAAGGGGTTGCAAAAAGTAAGCGCCAAGTGGGTTACTTAACCATGTTCTCAGGTATTGCGGTGTTCATTGAATCGAACTTAAGTGTATTAACCTCGGGGATTTTATCGCGTGGTTTGTTTGATAAATTTAAAATGAGCCGAGCGCGCCTTGCTTACATTATCGATAGTACTAGTGCACCTGTATGTATCCTAATCTTGCTAAATGGCTGGGGCGCTTATGTGTTGGGCTTGCTTGGCAACTACGAAATGGAAGAGTCAGCTGTATCGGTATTATGGGGCAGTATTGGTTATAACTTCTATGCCATTATCGCGCTACTTATCGTGTTTTATACGATTACTTTCGACAAGGTACATGGCCCATTAAAGCAAGCAGAAGAAAATTTTGAACAACAAGAAACCGAACTAACAGAAGAAGTCAAAGGCTCAAAAGCGCGTTACATGCTTGTGCCACTTATCACTTTAATTGGTAGCATGGTTGGTTTTATGTTCTGGACTGGCGATGGAGATATTGCCAGCGGCAGCGGCTCTAAATCAGTGCTGTATGCAACTATTTTAGCTTGTGTTGTGGCTTACTTTTTAATGATTAGCTCGCGTGAATTTACGCATCATAAGCTTGTTGATATTGGCTTTAAAGGAATGGGTGAGTTACTGCCATTAGTGTCTATTGTATTACTTTCACTCACTTTAGGTGCAAGCTTAAAAGACCTAGGTACGGGTGTGTTTGTAGCCGGACTAGTCGGTGATTTCTTACCTATTTACTTGGTTGTGCCAGTGCTGTTTTTAACGGGTGCAGTAATTTCATTTACCACAGGTACCTCGTGGGGCACATTCGCAATACTTATTCCAATTGGTGTGCCGCTCATTCAAGCATTAGGTTTACCACCTTCATTGGTCATTGCTGCTATTCTAGGTGGTGGTGTGTTTGGCGATCACTGCTCGCCAATCTCAGATACCAGCGCAGTATCGGCCATTGCATCAGGGTGTGATTTATTAACTCACGTAAAAACCCAAATGCCATATGCCTTATTCGGCGGTGCGCTAACTTTTATTGCTTACCTAGTGACGAGCATAATTGTTTTATAAGTAATAGCTTTAAGCCTTAAGTTATAAGTAAAAAACCACAGAGGAGTCTGTGGTTTTTTATTGCTTGTAACGTAAGTCGTATGTTCAAGTTTGATAGCCGTCAGCCGTCAGCCGTCAGCCGTCAGCCGTCAGTTTGAAAGCTGATGGCTCGTTGAACCATCGCGCGAAATAAAATTCACGCCTACGGTATTCCTTTACTCTTTCCCCTTGAAACTCGCTACCTTGTATTAAATCTGATAGCTGACGGCTGAAAGCTCTGAGTGTGTTGGGTTTCGCTTCGCTCTATCCAACCTACGATTTAGGTACAACCTTATAAACACCGACACCATCAACACCAAGATATAAATCACCATTAGGGTGAGTGGCAAGGCTGCGCACGCGACCTACACCTTCAAATACCTTGCTGTGGCCTGTTACTTTGTCACCATCAAGCTTCACCAAAACAAGGTGACCAAACTTCATCGAACCTACGGCAATTTGACCTTGCCACTGCGGGTATTTATCGCTGGTGATAAATTCCATTCCAGAAGGGGCAATGGAAGGCACCCAATACCAATCAGGTTGTTCCATTCCCTCGCGACTGGTTTCGTCAGTAATTTTTGTACCAATGTAGTTGATCCCATAAGTGATCTCAGGCCAACCATAGTTAGCACCTGCTTTAACTATGTTGATTTCATCGCCGCCCCGCGGGCCATGTTCATGGCTCCAAATAACTCCCGTTTCTGGGTGCATCGCCATACCTTGAGGGTTACGGTGTCCATATGAATAAATACTTTTGTGAGTTGTTTTATGGTTATAAAACGGGTTTGATTTAGGGATAGAGCCATCGCTATTGATACGGTGAATTTTGCCAGCATCATAGTCAAGGCTTTGTGGGTGAACGTCTCTTTTGCCACGGTCGCCAATAGAGAAGTACAAGTAACCTTGTTTGTCGAACTCAATACGCGAACCATAGTGTTTTGTTGTTTCAATATTAGGCTCGCCATCAAACAATAATTGCTGATCAATAAGAGCCATATCTTTAAAGCGGGCGCGCATAATCGAGGTGTTATAACCCTCACCATCGCCTTCATAGCCCGAGTACGAAAAGTAAATCCAGCCATTGTCGGCAAAGTTCGGATCAAGCTCTATGTCTAATAAGCCCCCTTGACCTTCATCATGTACTTTAGGTGTGCCTTTAACTATTTGCTCAACGAGTTTGCCATCACGAATTAATCTAAGCTCGCCACGTCTGTCGGTGACGAGTAAGTCACGCTCGTTAAGCCAAGCCATACCCCACGGAATTTGAATTCCTTCACTTACTAATTCTAGCTTGTAGTCATTAGCGCTAGCATCCAGAGGGATCTTTTGCTCCGGCTGAGCACACGCTTGCAAGCTCGACAAGCTAATTGAGGTAATGATTAAACTGTTAAACAAAGACCTTTTCATGGTAACTCCATAATATTTAAACACGATGTTACTAGCCTAGCTGGTTCAGCATTAAATTGTTATTAACATTAGAGCAATGTGCGATTATTGGTAGGAAAAGCGAGGTAAAGAGTGGAGTATTAGCCGTCAGCCGTCAGCCGTCAGCCGTCAGCCGTCAGCCGTCAGCCGTCAGCCGTCAGCCGTCAGTTTGAAAGCTGATGGCTCGTTGAACCATCGCGCGAAATAAATTTCACGCCTACGGTACTCCTTTACTCTTTCCCCCTTGTAGCTCGCTAACTTGTTTTAAATCTGCTAGCTTAGCGAGTTCTTATTCTTAAAAGGATTTAACAAGTCGTATGAAGTCAGAAAAGTTTTTTAAATGGGTGTGGAATGTTAACGGCCTAATTTTACTTATGGGCTTAATCATTGGAGCAGCAGCAATAGGGTATAACTTTGTTGCTTACTTACTAAAGTCCGATAACCATGTTCAGCAACAAACACTAAACTTAGCTGAAGATGAAAAGCAGCAAGAAAAGTGGAAACTGGGTTACCCCCGTAAGGTCGAGGGGAGTGATTTTTACTTTATCCCGTTGGAATCAGAAAAACTGGATATCGAGGTGAAAGCTGATGTAACAGTTTACAATAATTTTAGCGGTGGTTATAAATACAGACCTACGCGCTCAAAGAACATTTTGTTTCTTAATGACAAAACCAATCACGCCAAGTGGCTATTTAAAACAACGGATCAGTTGATCATAGAGTTTGGTGCTTTAAGCCATTACGAAGAGTTTGATACTCGAGTTTACAATGAGCAAAAAGCCAATGCTCCTAAGGCCGTTTCTTACGAAGTTATCAAAAACGATACCAACAACGACAAACTGCTCGATGGCAAAGATAAGCGCACCTTCGCGCTAAGCAAGATTGATGGCTCAAACTACAGCGAAGTTATTTCAGGTTACAACCGCATTGTAGAGTCTAACCTCAACGCTGAAGGCAATTTATTCGTTGTATTTATTAACAACGATGAAGTTTACTCTATGCTGGTAGACTTAGATACATTTGAAGTGATTAGTAAAAGCATGTTGCCGAAGGTAGGGGAGTGAGATTGATATTAGGGATCAGATGTCAGAAGAATGATCTGACATCTGAAGACTAACTACGCGGGGTAAACCAGCTGCTACCTAAAAACTTGCGACTTTACTCTTGTAACTCGCTAGGTTGTTTTAAATCTGATAGCTGAAAGCTCTGAGTGTGTTGGTTTTCACTCCGTTCTAACCAACGTCACGTAGGTCGTCATTTATGGCGAAACATGTTTTATCACTCATACGTGGCGGGCTAAAGCCCGACTTACAGCCGCATAAATTGAGAGAATCGCGCGAAATAAATTTCACGCCCACGGTACTCCTTTACTCTTTCCCCTTGTAGCTCGCTAACTTTTTTAAATCTGACTGCTCTGAGTGTGTTGGGTTTCGCTACGCTCTACCCAACCTACGAGCTCGCTAACTCGTACACTTTTTCGCCTCATGGGTTAACTGTTTGAGTGCGATGATTTGGCCTTGTTTGTTCTGGTCTAGGGCGAGTAGGTCACCTTGGTGAATATGTGTATCTAGGGTGCCGTGTTTTTGCAGCTCTTCAAGGAGTGATTGTTTAATTTGTACTATGACATTTTGCTCGCAGTCGGCGATATACCAGTCGTTATCAACACTGACTAGACGGCCGGTGAAGCTGGTGCGGGCTTGGTGATTGGCTAATGCTTGTTGGTAGTTCGCATCTAGGTTTTGTTTTTGTTGTTTAAGATTACTCACATAGCTGCCTTTGGCGTCAAGTTCGTGTACCTCAAGCCATTGATAATCTGATAAATCCACGGCGTAAACATCAGTTAATTCACGGTTGTTGTATTGCAGCATGACAAAGCCAAGAATCGCTAAAGCAGCAAAAACACCGGTCATTTGTAGGCCTAAAAAGCGTTGTGGTCTTGGCGTTGCCGACTGTGGCTTTTGCATGTGTGAAAGCTCGTCGCTGCTTAAGCTGTGCTCTGCCTTACGTTTTTGAAAATGTGCTTTTAAATCAGCATCGAGTTGCTCGTCGTTACGCTTCATGATGGCCTCCTAGTTGTTGTTTCAGGTTTTGACGGGCATATCGCAGCCGAGTTTTAATGGTCTCTGGGTTATTTTGTGTGATTGCAACAATGTCTTCGAGACTAAAGCCTTCTTGTTGTAAGGTCAGCGCTTCACGTTGTACAAAGCTAAGCGCCATAAGTGCTTTATCAAAGGCTTCGTAGTCATAGTGATAACTTGCATCCTGAGATTCAGAAAATAGTTGGTTGTCTTCTAATTCAACGAACTTTTGCTGCTTACGAAATTCATCAATTAATAAATTACGAGCTAATCGAAAAAGCCACGCTTTTGGGTTGTTTTGATCATTGTAAAAGTTGCGTTTATCAATAACTTTTAACCAGGTTTGCTGGCATATATCAAGGGCAAGATCTTTATCACTTTGAGTGACTAGATAGTGATAAAGATCATTCCCGTATTGAGCAACGAGTTGGTTAAGGTAACGGTTGTCGCCCGTTTTGGCATACAGCGCCAAACAATCTGTGTTTGGCTTGTCAAATAACCATGTCTTGATGCTCATTAGCATAGGCAGTTATCCATCTATTTTAAAATCAAGTTGAACGCTTTGGTTTGTTTGCAATTGTGCCACACCTTCAACAACTTTAGGGCGATATTTCCAACGTTTAATCGCGCGAATTGCTTCACGGTCAAATACCCGTTTTGGCTCAGCATCAATAATAACAGGATCAATCACTTCACCAGTCGGTGAAATACTAAAGCTAATTTGCACCCAACCTTCAATGCCGTCGCGAGCTGCTACCGGAGGGTACTTAGGGTTAATACGCACAATTGGCGTTGCATCTCCTGTTGGTTGATTAATAGTTTTGCTCAGTGTGTCGCCAATGTTATCGAATGTCATTGTTGGTGTTAAATCAGCTAGCACAACTGTTTCGGTCGTATCAATGGTTGGCCGCGGTGGCACTTTTGGTGGCATTTTTGCAACTGGCGGTGGCGGCAGTGTTTGCTTTACTTGTACTTTTGAGTCTTCCGGTACTTCATAAATTTCAACTGTGATGTCTGGGCCTGTTTTTACATCGGCTCTTTGCTCAGCAGAAATTAAGTACTGCATAAATGCAAATGCTGCAAAGGTCATGACACCACCACCAATAATTGCTGCGGTTGTCTTTAAAGCAGCATTGCTGTTATTCAAGCTTGCTGAGTTTAGTGGTAAAGTATGCATAGCCGTTCCTCTTTGGATAATTGCTTTCATAGCTAAAACGGCTGGCAAATAAAAAAGGGGTGAAATTTTTTTCACTTTTTATTTTTCACAAGTTTTTTAGGTTGTTATGAAACTTATTCAAATAGATAAAGCCCGTTACCGTAAACATTTAAACCAAGTAATTATTGCTTGTGTAATTGCTTTAGCCGTTGGCAGTTTAGCCATTTCACAAACATTAATTGCGTTATTTCCTGATCCAAGCGGTAGCCATTTTCATTGGAACCTATTAGGGGTTGTTGTGTGTAGTTTGCTGGTGGGCTTTGTGCTTAATAAGTACCGCAATCATGATTACATGACTGAAATTGTCTATGTGTGGGAGCTTAAAAAAGCGCTGAATAAAATCACCCGTAAAATGCCAAAGTTAAAAGCAGCAGGGCGTGAGGGCAATGCCGATGCTTTATTAGCAATTCAATACAGTTATGCGGGGTCACGTTTGTTATGGCAGCTTGATGACAACACTATTACCATGGATGAGTTGGCAATTAAGCAGGCTGAGCTTGATAGTGTTGCGCAGCAGTACAATTTAACTTTAGATGTTGATAAGTATGACGAAAAGATACTAAATCAATACTAAAAAGTTGTCTTTGTACCTATTTTGCTTTATTTTTTGTTGCGTCAAAATTTTAAAGATTGTGAACAATGAAAAAAATAACACATACAGTTGTCTCGTTGCTGCTACTAGGCCCCACTTTTGCTAGCGCTAATGATATTAGTTTTTCGATTGGTGGTGGCTATCCGTACTTTGTAATACCTGAAGTATCTGTTGCAAGTGCTGACTTAAGCCAGCGTTGGTATGGCAATTATAAGATAGGCCTTGATGATGGTTTTTCTGCGGGTTTTGAGCAAGCTATAAGTGATAATAATAAACATGCAATCGGCTTGCTGGTTGGCGCATTAGGAAACAGAGAAGTAGATACTCAGTGCGATGAATCTCAAAATAGCGATGAACTTACAGCAGCATTTGCCAACGCAATTGGTTGTGCTCTCGCTGAAGCGCTTGATGAAGAAACCACTAATGGTATTGGGCTTAGTTACAGCTATAATTTCAGTGGCTTAAACCAAGACGGTTGGCGATTGAGGTTTGAATTAGGGTACGGTGAAGCCTCAAGCGATGATGATAAACGTGTTGATGGTGGTATCAACTTGAGTTATGAGTTTTAAGCAATTTTTTGAAGCAAATAATAAAGGTGGTTCATTTTAATGAAGAAGATTTTGATTGTTTGCTTAGGCAATATTTGCCGCTCACCCACAGCTGAAGCGGTGCTTCGTAGTCGAGCAAAGTCATTAGGTATTAATGTCAAAGTTGATTCTGCTGGCACCATTGGTTATCACCAAGGTAATCCACCTGATCCTCGCTCAAAAGCAGCAGCCGAAAAGCGCGGCTATAGTTTTAAAGGAATTTATTCGCGACCTGTGACTCAAGCTGATTTTTATGAGTTTGATTTAATCCTCGCAGCCGACAAGCAAAATCTTGCTGATTTAAAAGCCCAGTGTCCAGAGCACTTACAATATAAGCTGTCGCTATTTTTAAGTCATGGTGACGCAGGGGAAAGCGAGATCCCTGATCCCTACTATGGTGGCGATCAAGGCTTCGAAAAAGTACTCGATTTAATTGAGAACGCAGCAGATAAACTACTTAACAAGATATGATAGGGTCGCACTGCGACCCTGTTATTTAGTTGTTGATTTTAAAATCTAATTGCACCCGAGAAGTCGCAGCAATAGCTTGCCCATTTTCAAACTTAGGGGCATAACGCCACTGTTTTACTGCTTTAACAGCTTCTCTTTCAAATGCAGAGCCACCCTCAGAGCCAACCACAGTAATGTTGTCTACAAAGCCTGACGGGGTTACTTCAAACTCCATTACGACACTGCCATCTTCCATACGTTGAACTTTTGATTTTGGATATTTAGGATGTACGCGGTATAACGGCTCTTGTTCTTGGCTTTCTTTCCACGGCACCATTTTCGCAATCGCTAAGCAATGTTTAGTTGCTTCGTCGCTTTTACCTGTTTTTTCGTATAGGTGAACTAGCTTTGAATGGGCGTTTAATTCGGTTTGATGATCAAAGTCTAGCTCTTGATCAAATACGCTTACCACGTGATTTAAACGCTCAATGGCGGTGCTGTATTTACGTTGATTTTCTGCAAATGCGGCAACTAAAAAGTCAGCGCTAATACGATCGACAGCGTTATTGGGTAAATTCTCTTGATAGTAATCATCGGCTTCTTCAAGATATTTCTTTGCTGTGTAATAGCGCTCACCAGTGCCTTTATATGCAAGGATACGAGCGGCGGTCATTTTTGCATCTGCAACAAGCTTGGCGGAGTTTTGTTTTTCAGCAATGGCAATGACATCATCTAAATACGTATCTGCACGTTTAGCTGAAGGTGTTGATTCTGCCATGCCGATTAATGAGTCATACACTTGTGCACTGAGTTTACCGTGATTTTGTTCTAGTATTTCGTAGGCTGTACGATATAACTCAAAGCGTTGCTCTTGCTCGCTTTTATCTAGGCTGTTTGCATAGTTAATAGCAAGGTTCGCAGTGTTGTCGGCGCTTTCGCCATAAACTTTTTTGCCTAGTTCAAACGCTTTTTTTGCAAGCTCACTACTGTCTTGCTGATTTTTTACAGCGGCGACATAAGCGCGGTAGGTGTCGTTAAACTCTTGGGTGGTCGTTTCATTAGCCATGCTTTGCTGGCTAAATAAAAGTGCCATGCATAAGGCAAGCGAGCTCTTTGTCATAATATTCCTTATTATTTTGCCCTGAGATAGAGAAGGGAATTAATACTAGTTGATGATAATCATTATCATCATTAGGTGCAAGGTAGCAAGTTACACTCGCTGTGTCACTGTTGAATATTAAGATACATAGTATGTTTTTATTAACAATTTGAACAAGGTCTGACTGTTTATCGAGATTAAACTAATCTATTTTTTCGAATATTTTGAATGTGATTTTTAAAACGCATTACAATTCAATTAGGTAGCTGTATGACGGCGAGTTTTCAAGTGTTTGATGAGCGCCACTAAAGCGAGGCGCAAAGCTCGTATCTTGGGGTGGTTTGAGTGTATAATACTTGAATTGCTGGTAACTGCCTCAATATTAGTTATCACTCGTCGTATGTTGCATCCTTACAACCTCAAGCTGTTGTAATCACATTTGCAGTATCGCATTTATTTTTTAATTTGGATTTGTCGTGGCGCAAGTAAGAGCAAGAGTCCAGCTGAATGTTGGCAAAAACAGTGATATCCCTGCAGAAATCGTATCCTTCAGTGGCTTAAATGATGGCCAAGAACATGTTGCTTTAGTGTTTAATCAAGCAGACACAGAGCAAGATGTTCCTTTAATTCGAATGCATTCAGAGTGTTTAACGGGCGATGTATTTCACTCTTCACGTTGTGATTGTGGTGAGCAATTAAATGAGTGTATCGAGATGATGCACCAGCAGGGTGGTATTTTACTGTATTTACGCCAAGAAGGCCGTGGTATTGGCTTATACAATAAGATTGATGCTTACGTATTACAGTCGCAAGGTATGAATACGTACGAAGCAAATAACCATTTGGGTTTTGCTGATGATTTACGTGATTTTTCAGACGCGGTATTAATGCTCGAAGCACTCAATCAAAAGCATGTTAAGTTAATGACTAACAACCCAAATAAGCTCAAAGCACTGCGTGATGCGGGTATTGAAGTTGATTCAGTGGTTGGCACTCATGCGCACATTAAAGCGGGTGTGGTAGGTAACCGAGCTTACCTTGAAACGAAAATCAAACATGGCTCGCACATGCTTGATATTAAAAAAATTAAAAAGCCTGAGTAAATTTCACAACAGGTGACTATAAACAAGCGGCGCACCCAGTTATACTCGGTGCGTTTTGTCGTTATTGAATGAGAAACTATGTCGATCGAAGTACGTATTTTTAAAGCTGATGCGGGCGTTAAATGGTTTAAAGCTGGGTGGGAAATCTTTAAGCTGCAACCTTTGACTTTTATTTTAATGCATCTGCTAATCGTGATAATTAGCTTTTTGGCATTGCTGCTACCTTTACTGCAAGTTGTTGGTGCGTTTGTGACGCCATTTTTGATGGCAGGTTTTTATCAAGCTGTGTTAACTAAGCAGCAAGGCGGGACTATCAGCCAAGCTGATATTTTTAAGCCATTTAGTAATAAAGGAAACCGTATAGGTTTAGTGCGTGTGGCTGTGTATCAGATGGCGGCAGGTATTTTATTAGCCTTACTGTCTAATTTCATTTTTGCAGATGCCTACGCAGTTATTTCGAGTCAAACTTTCGACCCACAAAACCAAACACATATTGCCGATTTATTAGCAACCATTTCAATGGGGCAAGTTGCGGTATTTCTATTGGCGATCTGTGTGTATTTAACTGCTTTTGCCTATGCAGTGCCTTTGGTTTATTTTCAAAAGCAAAGCAATATGTTTCAGGTTTTAAAAACCTCATTCATGGTGTTTTACCATAATATGGCGCCACTTGGTGTTTATGGCCTAATTTGCGCTGTTTTAATGGTGATCTGTATTCCTTTATCGTTTATTCCACTATTGGTTTTAATGCCAATTTGTTACATTAGCTTCTTCGTGTCTTTTCAGGCCATTTTTATGCCAGTTGTGCCAAAAGGTGATGACCAAACAAAAGCACCTGAAGCACAGTCACAATCAGGACGCTTTGACGCGTAATGGATGATAAAGAACAAAAGTTAAAGAATTACGTACTTTGGTTATTGTCCCGACAAGATTATTCGCGTCGGGATTTAACGCGAAAGTTACAGCAAAAAGAGGCGACACCTGAGTTTACAGAGCGCTTGTTAGATTGGTGTGAATCACACAACTTTATTAACGAACAGCGCTATTGCGAAGGGTTTGTACGCCGCCATTTAGCTAAGTATCATGGTGTAAAACGCATTCAGAGCGAAGCAATGGCAAAAGGGATAGATCGAGCACTACTAGACAAGACGCTCGAGGAGTTCGAAATCGATTGGTTTGAACTCGCAAAGGACGCATATTTAAAGAAGTTTTCAAATTCAGGTAAAGAACTCGACCAGAAAGAAAGAGCGAAACGTGTACGCTACTTGATGTATCGAGGCTTTAATTACGAACAAATTGATTTTGCAATGCAAGCACAGCAATAAACGGGTGAGATTTTCACATGCAGCATATGACTACCGCACAGATCAGGCAACAGTTCTTAGACTTTTTTGCCTCTAAACAACACCAAATTGTTCCTTCAAGCTCGCTGATCCCGGGTAACGATGCCACGTTATTATTCAATAACGCCGGTATGGTGCAATTTAAAGATGTATTTTTAGGTGCGGAAAGCCGCCCTTATTCACGTGCAACCAGCTCACAACGTTGTGTACGCGCAGGTGGTAAACATAACGACCTTGAAAACGTAGGCTACACTGCACGCCACCATACATTCTTTGAAATGCTAGGTAACTTCAGCTTTGGCGATTACTTCAAGCAAGACGCAATCAAATTTGCTTGGGAGTTTTTAACTGACGTTGTAAAACTACCGCAAGAAAAGCTCCTTGTTACTATTTATCACGATGATGAAGAAGCCTTCAACATTTGGCATAAAGAAGTGGGTCTAAGTGAAGACCGTATTATTCGCATTGCAACTAGCGATAACTTCTGGTCAATGGGTGATACAGGTCCTTGTGGTCCATGTTCTGAAATCTTTTACGATCACGGTGAAGAAATTTGGGGTGGTCCTCCAGGTTCACCTGAAGAAGACGGTGACCGTTTCATCGAGATCTGGAACCTAGTATTTATGCAGTATAACCGCCATGCCGACGGTACAATGGAGCCGCTTCCTAAGCAGTCTGTTGATACAGGTATGGGTCTTGAGCGTATCTCTGCAATTTTACAAGGCGTGCACTCAAACTACGAAATCGATTTATTCCAAGCGCTTATTGCAGCAGCGGCTAAAGTAACAAACGCACAAGATTTAGATGATAAATCGTTACGCGTTGTGGCTGACCACATTCGTTCGTGTGCGTTCTTAGTATCTGACGGCGTTATGCCGTCAAACGAAGGCCGTGGTTATGTATTACGTCGTATCATTCGTCGTGCTGTTCGTCACGGTAACAAGCTAGGTGCGAAAGGTGCATTCTTCTACAAGCTAGTTGCTGCGCTAATTGAGCAAATGGGTCAAGCGTACCCAGAGCTTGCTAAGCAACAAGAAATTATTGAAAAAGTACTGCGTATTGAAGAAGAGCAGTTTGGTAAAACACTTGAGCGTGGTCTGGCTATTTTAGAAGAAAGCCTAACTGACATCGAAGGTGATGTGATCCCAGGTGACTTGGTATTCAAACTGTACGACACTTACGGTTTCCCAGCTGATTTAACGGCTGACGTGGCGCGTGAGCGTTTCATGACGATTGATGAGCACGGCTTCCAAGAGTGTATGGCTGTTCAGCGTAAGCAAGCACAGCAAGCGGGTAAGTTTGGTGCTGATTACAACCAACAACTTAAGTCTGAAAAACACACAGACTTTAAAGGTTACGATGCAGAACATTACACAGGTACTGTGGTTGAACTTTTCTCTGAAGGTCAATCGGTTTCTGTACTTGAAGATGGTCAAGAAGGTATCGCAATCTTAGACCGTACACCGTTCTACGCTGAATCAGGTGGTCAGGTTGGTGACACGGGTGTGTTAAAAGTAGCTGGTGGTGAGTTTGTAGTGACTAACACCACGAAACTTGGTAATGCATTTGCACACCATGGTCGTGTACAAGGTCGTATTGGTACAAACGATAAAGCAGAGGCAACCATTGATGCAGCACGTCGCGATAGCATCAAGAAAAACCACACTGCAACGCATATCTTGCATGAAACATTACGCCAAATTTTAGGTGAGCACGTAAGTCAAAAAGGTTCACTAGTTGACCCTGAACGTTTACGTTTTGACTTCTCACACTTTGAAGCGGTAACAAAAGACGAATTACGTCAAATCGAGCGCGCGGTAAACGATGAAATCCGTCGTAACTTTGCGCTTGAAACTGAGCTAATGGCTATCGAAGATGCAAAAGCAAAAGGTGCGATGGCATTATTCGGTGAAAAATACGATGACGAAGTGCGCGTAGTAACCATTGGTGATTACTCAATCGAGCTATGTGGTGGTACTCACGTTAAGCGCGCAGGTGATATCGGTTTATTTAAAATCGTATCAGAAAGCGGTATCGCGGCCGGTATCCGCCGTATTGAAGCGGTAACGGGTGCTGAAGCGGTTGCTTATGTAAGTGAGCAAGAACAACAGTTAAACGATGTTGCAGCACTAGTAAAAGGTGATAGCAGCACAGTACTTGAAAAAGTAACTGCGTTACTAGAGAAATCAAAAGGCCTTGAGAAGCAAATTGCACAGCTTAACGACAAGCTTGCAAGTGCGGCTGGTGCATCGTTACTTGACTCTGTTGTTGAAGTGAACGGTATTAAACTACTGGTTGCTGATGTTGCAGGTACTGAGTCTAAAGCACTACGTGGCATGGTTGATGACCTGAAAACGAAGATTGGCTCAGGTGTTATTGCCCTTGGTGTTGCTAATGGCGACAAAGTAAGCCTAATTGCCGGTGTAACTAAAGACTTAACAGGTAAAGTGAAAGCCGGTGAACTTGTAAATCACATGGCTGCACAAGTAGGCGGTAAGGGCGGTGGTCGTCCTGATATGGCGCAAGCAGGTGGTACTCAGCCAGAGAACCTAGCTGCAGCCTTAGAAAGTGTAACGGCTTGGTTAACTGAGCGTTCTTAATCACTAGTGGCACTTATCGTCCAAAAATTCGGTGGCACCTCAGTTGGCTCAATAGAGCGAATTGAGGCCGTCGCCGACCTTGTTGTAAAAACCAAACAACAAGGCCATCAAGTTGTGGTGGTGCTCTCGGCGATGTCGGGAGAAACTAACCGTCTAATTGAACTCGCTAAACAAATCGATTCTCGACCCAGTGCTCGTGAGCTTGATGTATTGCTAACCACCGGTGAGCAAGTGTCGGTCTCTTTACTCGCTATGGCTATTATTAAACGTGGTCACTCAGCGGTAAGCTTACTTGCTGATCAGGTCAACATTCGCACCGATAACATGTTTGGTAAAGCGCGGATTGAAGAGATTGCGGCGACTCGTCTAAAGCATGAACTTGAACATAACCGGATTGCTATAATAGCGGGCTTTCAGGGCCGCGATATTGAAGGCAATATCACCACGCTTGGTCGCGGTGGTACTGATACCTCTGCGGTTGAGATTGCAGGCGCTATCAATGCCGATGAATGTCAAATTTACACCGATGTTGATGGGGTATACACCACCGACCCACGTATTGAGCCTAATGCGCGACGTATGAGCCATGTCACCTTCGAAGAAATGCTCGAAATGGCTAGTCTTGGGGCTAAGGTACTGCATATTCGTAGTGTCGAAGCGGCAGGAAAATACAATATACCGCTCAGAGTGTTATCGAGTTTTAACCCGGATCAAGGGACCTTGATCAGTTTTGAGGAGCCGGATGTGCAAGCAAACATTGTGTCGGGTATCGCCTTTAATCGTGACGAAAGCTTGATTTACGTCAATGGCGTACACCAAGGAACGGAAAACCTTGCAAAAATTTTGAAACTTTTTGCAGAATTTGGCATCGAAATAGATATGATTAATCAAGTTAATCATAACTTTGAAAAAATAGACTATGCTTTTACTGTGCACACGAATGATTTTGAGCAAGCCCTTGAAATTTTGACCAGTAACCAAGATGGTATCAGCGCAGAATCTATTAAAGGGGTCAGCAATGTTGCCAAGGTGTCTGCAGTAGGTGTAGGGATGAAATCTCACTCTGGTGTGGCAAGTTTATTTTTTAATGCCCTTGCCGATGAAAACATCAAAGTGATGCTTGTATCGACATCAGAAATAAAGATATCAGTTTTAATTGACGAAAAGTATTTAGAACTGGCTGTACGTGCGCTACACAAAGTTTTTTTAACCGAAAATGAATAAGATCTAGAGTTTTTACTTACTTTTAAGTCTAGATTTCATTAGAATGTTTTTGACGCGGAATCTTTTAATTTTTTGGAACATGGGAGCAAGAGAATGCTAATACTAACTCGTAGAGTAGGTGAAACCCTAATGATCGGTGACGAAGTAACAGTTACTGTTCTTGGTGTTAAAGGAAATCAAGTTCGCATTGGTGTAAACGCACCGAAAGATGTATCAGTACATCGTGAAGAAATCTACATGCGAATTCAAGCAGAGAAATCTAACCCAAATCCGGGCAACGTTTAATCAGCGACAGATATTTTAAGAGCCACTCACTGAGTGGCTCTTTTATTTAGTTCGGCTGTCATTTCATCATTTAGCGCTTGTTTAGAAATATATTGCATACCGCGCTGTGCCTTTAAAATATAACCTCGCTCAGTTTCAATAATCTCACTAATCTGTTGCCAGCTTAATTGGTAGCTTTTATGCGGGTTTTCGGCTTTCACCCCATTATCATCAAATACGATAGTCACTTCGCTGCCTGATGCACGGCTCATCATTTGTCTTGCGACCCACCATGGGCGCTTGTAATAAAACGATAAGCACTCAACGACGGCAAGCATAATCATAAAGCTACCAAGGTAATGATTCTCTAATTGATAAAACGCCAATAAGCCTAAGGTTATTAACAATATCAACAGCGGGTATTTAGGCTTGGCTTGAGATGAATAAGGCAAAGACTCATCAAAGCATTCGTAATAATACGGTTTATCTAGTGTGTAAGTTGTACTTAATGTCATTCGTGGGCTCACTTAATTTGCTGACAGCAGTTTAACATTGATAGAAAAAATCTGCCGTAGTTGGTTTTCATTTAGTTGTCATTGTGAGAGCTTAAGGTATGTGTATTTTAAAGGCGTAAGTTGTATGTTTGTTAGTTCAATGTCATTAGCACTTGCAATGACCACAAATACTTTTTTAGTTATGGGCGATATGCCATACACCCCGATTGATGAAATTAATCTCGCCAAAGGCGGAAAAATTACCAAGGCAATCGAAGCAACACCTCATGGCTTTTTAATACATCTTGGTGATATGAAATCCGGGGCGCTTGCTTGCACGAACAAGCTTTTGCAAACAAATAAAGCGTTATTGACGTCATTGACCCCACAGCCTTTTATTTACACCCCCGGTGATAATGAATGGACCGATTGTGACCGAGAAAAGCTATCGGTACGTTTTGATGAGCTTGAGCGGCTAAGCTTTGTTAAAGGCTTAATGTTCGACGAGGCTTATACACAAAAAGCACAGCAACTACAGGGTTATACAACACAAGCTGAAATGCTAGAGAATGCTCGTTGGCAGTTTGATGGTATTGAGTTTCGTACCTTACACATTCCGGGCACTTTTAATGGCCGCTCACAAATTTTAAAAAGTGATAAAAGCGCGGCACTTGATGCCGCTGACAAACGTGATAAGTACAACTTAATTTGGTTAAAACAAGCACTTGTTCAACAAGATGCTAAGGCCTATGTGTTTGGCTTTCAGGCTGATATTTACCACCCAAGCAGTAAACCCGCCTGTAGTGAATCACAGCGCTCTAATTGTGATGCATTTAAACTATACCGAGATGCCATCAGCGACTTTGCAAAGCACACCAATAAGCCTGTACTTGTAATGCATGGTGATACCGGCCCATATTGTCAGCAGCCGTTAGCGAGTAACTTAACGCGTTTAAATGTCCCCGGAGATTTTGCTGTAAGCGATGTCGCAAAAGTAAGTTTTATCGACGGCCGATGGCATATAGCAAGTGTAACGACAAATGTGCCCCTCACTAAGGTATGTGAGTGATAACGTTGGGTAGAACGGAGACGCACTCAGAGCCGTCAGCTATCAGATTAAAACCCAACAAGTTAGCGAATTTCTAGAGGAAAGAGTAAAGTTATCGAGTTTGAGGCTCACGTAGGCGTGAAATTTATTTCGCGCGGTGGTTTATAAAGTCATCAGACTTTAAACCCAAGTTAAGACTTGTAGGAGGCGTTTTAACGCCGAAAAAACTCACGCTATAGCCAAAAGTTCACGGTTAAAACCATTCCTACGATTATCTCAGATCTCATGCATCATTTAAAAAACAAAAAAGCGGCACTTGGCCGCTTTTCTTAAGTAAGGTGTGCTATTAGCAGTTAGTTTCTTCTGCGTTAACACCTTCTTTTACTTCTTCACATGCATCTTCAACTGCATTTTGTGTATCAGTAATTGCTTCGTCAATACGCTCACCTGCGTCTTCAGCAGAGTTGTCTTCACAACCCATGATGAAAAGACCTGAAAATAGGGCGATAGTTGCGGCTTTTAAAGTTGAATTTTTCATAATGAAATTCCTTGTAAATTTAAAAATAAAGTAAGTGGTTATCTGCTTTTAACTACTTAGGGACGTTGCCTCTAAGTGCTCCTGATACCAGCGAAATAACAAGTAATACTAAAAATATAAAAAAGATAATCTTAGCGATGCCTGCAGCGGCTCCTGCGATACCGCCAAAACCTAACACTGCTGCGATTAACGCGATAACTAGAAAAGTAATTGTCCAGCGTAACATAGTGGTCTCCTTGGCTATTTAAATTTTCTTAAGTTCGATGTAACTGAAGCGAGTTTTATGCCAGAACTTTTATTTTATATATTTCAATGGGTTGTGTGTTTTTGTTGTTCTTTAGATAGCTCATCATTTGGTAACTTTTACGAGTAAGCATGTAACTTATTCATAGTGATATTTTTTCATATTGAGATGCATGAGAAAAAGAGATAATGCACCAATAAATGGTAAGACCAATTTAACTTTATTTGGGTTGGCTACCTCTAACACCTTGTTGTGTGTGGTTTTTAGCCATTTTGTTGCTATTAATTAATAGTTCAGCATATAACGACTGGCTATATTGATTATTTATATCATCTATAGCGGGGCTTTAAATGCATAAATAGTGGGGTGTTAATTATATGTACGTCATGTTATTTTAAATTTAATTGGTTTTACCAATTTACAATGGTGCTATACAAATGAATTTTGTTTGTTATTATTGGTGCATAATTATTTAACAAAAATAACTTTTTATTTTAAGTAAGCGAGGGGAGTCGTATGGATATAGGTGGATTACTCACCACTGCGGCCAGTTTGATGGTGACAGGCATGGTAGGCGTGTTTGTTTTTCTGACTATTTTGATTTCAGCAGTCACTTTAATGTCAAAGGTAGTGGGTCGATTTGATGATCCTGCAATTGCAGAACCTACGCGTACAGCAAAAATTCAACCTCAACAGGGTGTGCCACAGGCACATATTGCAGCAATCAGCGCTGCAATTGCTCAATTTCGAAATAAACAAAAATAACGGGGCAGCTTAAACATGGCTAAATTAAAACTAACCGAATTAGTATTGCGTGACGCACACCAGTCTCTTTTGGCAACGCGTATGCGCTTAGACGACATGCTACCCATGGCAGAAAAACTCGATAATGCGGGTTATTGGTCAATTGAATCATGGGGTGGTGCGACGTTTGACTCGTGTATCCGTTATTTAGGTGAAGATCCTTGGCAACGTATTCGCGAGCTAAAAGCGGCAATGCCAAACACTAAGCAACAAATGCTACTACGCGGACAGAATCTCCTAGGTTACCGTCATTATGCTGATGATGTAGTCGAAAAGTTTGTTGAGCGTGCCCACAAAAACGGTGTTGATGTTTTCCGTATTTTCGATGCGATGAACGATGTGCGTAACCTTGAAACTGCCATTAAAGCTGCTGTTAAAGTAGGTGCTCATGCCCAAGGTACTATTTCGTACACAGTAAGCCCAGTCCACACGCTTGATATGTGGCTTGAGCTTGCAAAACAACTAGAAGATCTTGGTTGTCATTCAATTTGTATCAAAGATATGGCAGGTTTATTAAAGCCTTATGATTGTGAACAGTTGATCAAAGGTTTAAAAGAAACTGTGTCTATTCCTATTGCGATGCAATGCCACGCAACCACAGGTTTAAGCACTGCAACTTATCAAAAAGCGATCGATGCAGGTATCGATATGCTTGATACGGCTATTTCGTCAATGAGTATGACTTATGGTCATAGCGCCACAGAAACCATCGTTTCAATTGTAGAAGGCACTGAGCGAGATACAGGCCTTGATTTAAACCAATTAGAAGAAATTGCTGCTTACTTCCGTGACGTACGCAAGAAATATGCTGCATTTGAAGGCAGCCTTAAAGGCGTTGATGGACGTATCTTATTAGCGCAAGTGCCGGGCGGCATGTTAACTAATATGGAAAATCAGCTTAAAGAGCAAGGTGCTGCTGATAAACTTGATCAAGTATTACTTGAGATCCCGCGTGTTCGCGAAGACTTAGGTTACATTCCACTCGTTACACCAACCTCGCAAATTGTTGGTACTCAAGCGGTACTTAATGTGTTGACTGGCGAGCGATATAAAACCATCACGAAAGAAACTGCGGGTGTGCTTAAAGGCGAGTATGGTGCAACACCAGCGCCAATGAATAAAGAGCTGCAAGAACGTGTACTAGATGGCGCTGAAGCAATCACTTGCCGTCCTGCTGATAAGCTTGAGCCTGAACTTGAGAAGCTTGAAGCAGAGTTATTAAGTGAAGCTAAAGAGCAAGGTTTAGAGCTTGCTGATGACGTGATTGATGATGTGCTTACTTACGCATTATTCCCTCAAATTGGCCTTAAGTTTATTAAAAACCGTAACAACCCTGATGCGTTTGAAGCAATTCCAACGGGTGAAGTTGCTAAGTCAGAAAGCAAACCAGCCGCTTCAAGTCCTGCAAAAGCAGAGCAATACAGCGTTAAAGTTGACGGTAAAGTTTACGATGTCGTTGTAGCGCAAGGTGGTGAACTAAAAGAAGTAACTCTAAAAGACAGTGAGTTAATTCCTCAATCTGCCTCAGCGTCTGTTAGCGAAACCTTAAACGCGCCGTTAGCAGGCAATATTTTCAAAGTGAAAGTAAAAGCTGGCCAAACAGTAAATGAAGGTGATGTGGTTATCATAATGGAAGCAATGAAAATGGAAACAGAAGTTCGCGCCGCACACTCAGGTACAATAGCTGAAGTATTAGTAGCAGAGGGCGACTCTGTTGCCACTGGCGATGCGCTAATCGCGCTAGCATAGGAGACAGAGGATGGATGGTGTTTTAAACCTCTGGCATGCGACAGGTATTGCTAACTTTACCTTTCCTGCATTAATAATGATTGCGGTAGGTTGCGGGTTATTATATCTCGCAATCGCCCGTAAATTTGAGCCATTATTGTTATTACCTATCGGCTTTGGGGCTATTTTAACTAATATTCCTGTAGCCGGGTTATCTGAACCGGGTGGTTTGCTTTATTACGTGTATCACATAGGGATTGACTCTGGGGTGTTCCCACTTTTGATCTTTATGGGCGTGGGGGCGCTTACAGACTTTAGTGCCTTGATAGCAAATCCGCGTATGTTGCTGTTAGGCGCGGCTGCGCAGTTTGGTATTTTTGCTACTTTATTTGGTGCAATTCTACTTAACTTTATTCCTGGTTTTGAGTTTACACTTCAAGATGCATCGGCCATTGCCATTATTGGTGGAGCAGATGGTCCAACAGCTATTTTCTTAGCATCTAAGCTGGCACCTGATTTACTTGGTGCAATAGCAGTAGCGGCTTATTCATATATGGCACTTGTGCCAATTATTCAGCCGCCAATTATGCGTGCATTAACAACGCAAGAAGAACGTGAAATTCAAATGCCGCAACTTCGTACAGTATCGAAGAAAGAGAAAATTGTTTTTCCGTTAATGGTGCTTAGTTTAACCATCTTGTTTTTACCAGCAGCAACGCCGCTTGTGGGCATGTTCTGCCTAGGTAACTTGATGCGTGAATCGGGCGTGGTTGATCGTTTAAGCAATAGTGCACAAAACGAAATCATCAACATTACCACCATTTTCTTAGGCTTAGCGGTAGGCTCAAAGCTTGCGGCCGATAAGTTCTTAACCGTAGAAACAATCGGTATTTTGGTGTTAGGTGCATTGGCCTTTGCAATTGGTACAGCGTCAGGGGTGTTTATGGCAAAAGGTCTGAATAAGATCTCTAAATCGCCAATCAACCCATTAGTAGGCGCAGCAGGTGTGTCAGCGGTACCAATGGCAGCACGGGTGGTTAATAAGGTCGGCCTTGAGAGCAACCCGCATAACTTCTTGTTAATGCATGCCATGGGACCAAACGTAGCAGGGGTATTAGGAAGTGCCGTTGCAGCAGGTATTCTGTTAGCGATTGTTGGCTAAGTCGATTTACTTCCAACCGACTGGCGCAGTTATTTTACTGCGCTTTTTTTTGCCTATAGACTAGGGTCACCCTAAAGAAATTGTAGTTAAATGATAGTTGTGTAAGGAAGCCGCCATGAATGTTTTTATTATCTTATTATGCCTTTTTGTTGCCTTGGTTATTCTGATACCGCTACTTGAAAAGTATCAGTCTAGAATGGGGCTTGATGGCGCGACAAAGTATGCAAAGTACATTTGGCCACTGGTGATGATTTCGCTGATTATTCAACTTATCTATGTTCTTTTAAGGTAATAGTTGTATTAAACCGCAGTGCCATCAGTACTCATTTTAGTAAAGTCTATAATAGTTTTAGCCGGGTTTATTTGGCACAAAAAAGCCACTTCAATTGAAGCGGCTTTCATATGTTTACTTAACTACTTATTTAACGCCAATTGTAACTCACGGTTACGTTGTAATTGCGCTAAGAAGTTATCAGCAATCGGTTTAAACTTAGCTAACTCATCGCGCGGTAAAGGCTCTGATTTAGGTAGTTTGACCGTTTTCGGATTACGGTGTACACCGTTTACTAAGAATTCATAGTGTAAGTGTGGGCCCGTTACACGACCTGTCGCACCAACCGTACCAATCTTTTGGCCTTGCTTCACTTTCTGACCAGTTCTAACCATCTTTTTGTCTAAGTGTAAGTACTTAGTTACATATTGTGTGCCATGGCTAATAAATACATAGTTACCATTGTATTTACTGTAGCCTGCTCTAATCACTTTACCATTACCTGATGACACAACAGGTGTACCTGTACGCGCTGCGTAATCGATACCGTTATGTGGTTTTACCGTTTTGGTCACTGGGTGTAAACGACGTGGGTTAAAGCTCGAACTAATATACTTAAAGTTAACTGGCGCACGTAAGAAAGCTTTTTTCATGCTGCGGCCTTCAGGCGTATAGAAGTTACCATCGGTATGGCGAATAGCAGTGTAACGCTCGCCTTGGTTAATAAACTCTGCGGCAATAATTTTACCGTCGCCAATGTATTCACCATCAACATAGTGAGCTTCGTAAATAAGACCAAATTGGTCACCTTTACGAATGTCATTAGCAAAGTCGACATCCCAACCAAAGATGTCAGCAAAATTCATAATTTGACGCTCGCTTAAGCCAGCGGCAATGCCTGATGTCCAAAAGCTATTAGAGATCTCGCCGCCTGCAGATTTACTTAGCGTTTCGATTTCTTTGCTATCGATAGAAGTGTCGTAGTTACCTTCGTCATTTAATGTAACGTATAAGGTATCTGTTTTTGAGATCACATAACGAAGCTGCGCTAAAGAGCCATCTTCAGCGGTTGCAAAGCTTAAGATTTCGCCTGGGTGAATTTTTGTTAACTTACGAGTTTCAGCGTTGGTATTAACTAGTTTGTGTAATGTTTGCGCTGAGAAACCCGCACGTTTAAAGATAAGTGCTAAATTATCGCCATTACGTACTTCATGGTCGATAAGCTCGTATTCTGGAAGTTTTGCTGCTGCTTGCTCCGAATTAAGCTCAGTTAGTTTTTCGTTATCATCAACTTTAACTTGTAATTCGTAGCGTTTGCCAATTTCAAGTGCGTTTGCACTGTTGTCCTTTGATGCGGTGGCTTTTTCAGAAGGCAATAACGCCAAGCCGACAATAGCAGAAACCAAACCGAGAATAAGCAGTTTGTGTTTTTTGGGAAGTTTGTGCACTACGTGAACCATATCGTGCCTTTTCTGCTGTCAAGAAATTTAAATACTAATATCGCAGGATATACCTAAAATAGAGCAAATACCAGTGTTTTGTAGATTTAAACTGGCGCTATTTTACGCTAGAATTGGCCTGCGCGTTAAACTTTTTTGTTTAAAATTGCAGCAGATGTCTATGGTTAAACTAAATCTACATTAGTTAACTAAAGTCCCTTCATTAAATTGCAATAACGCGGTATAAAGAACAATCATGCGCGCTGCCTTCAGGGCTGTTTCTTAAACTATTTAAGTTAGGCTTTTTTCTAGTGTCGCTTTTTGGTGCTAACTAGCTAAATTTTAAAGTTTTTAGCTCTATATTTATAACCCTGACAGGCCACCACGCCCCGGTAGCTGAATTTTTGGAGTAATACACAGTGGATTTACAAACCGCTCTAGCTGAGATAAAACGCGGTGCAGAAGAGATATTAATTGAAGACGAATTAGTCGAAAAGCTAAAGTCTGGTAAGAAACTTAAGATCAAAGCGGGTTTCGATCCAACTGCGCCTGATCTGCATTTAGGTCACACAGTTCTTATCAACAAAATGAAAACCTTCCAAGACCTAGGTCATGAAGTGATTTTCTTGATCGGTGACTTCACCGGTATGATTGGTGATCCGACGGGTAAAAACGTAACGCGTAAACCGTTAACGCGTGAAGATGTATTAGCTAATGCTGAAACCTATAAAGAGCAAGTATTTAAGATTCTTGATCCTGCTAAAACTACAGTTGCATTCAACTCTACTTGGATGGAGAACTTAGGTGCAGCAGGTATGATTAAACTGGCTGCGCGTCAAACAGTAGCACGTATGCTAGAACGTGATGACTTTAAAAAGCGTTATGCCAGCGGTCAATCAATTGCTATCCACGAATTTTTATATCCACTGGTACAGGGTTGGGACTCAGTTGCATTAGAAGCTGATGTTGAGCTTGGCGGTACAGACCAACGCTTTAACCTATTAATGGGTCGTGAATTACAAAAAGACGAAGGTCAAAAGCCACAAACAGTACTTATGATGCCACTGCTTGAAGGTACTGATGGCGTTCAGAAAATGTCTAAGTCATTAGGTAATTACATTGGTATTACTGATGAGCCTAACGACATGTTTGGTAAAGTGATGTCTATTAGTGATGAGCTAATGTGGCGTTACTATGACTTATTAAGTGCATTATCTATCGAAGAGATTGCAGCGCTTAAACAACGTGTTGCAGATGGTGCAAACCCGCGCGACATTAAGATTGAGCTTGCCAAAGAAATGATTGCACGTTTCCACAGCGAAGAAGCAGCCGAAGGTGCTCATCAAGATTTCATCAAGCGTTTCCAAAAGAATGCATTACCAGATGAGATCCCTGAAGTAACAGTAACAATTGCTGAAGACACTGTGTTTATCACTAATCTATTAAAAGAAGCGAACCTTGTAGCTAGTACGTCAGAAGCAATGCGTATGATTAAACAAGGCGCTGTAAAGATTAATGGTGAAGAAAAAGTAACGGATACTAAGCTTGAAGTTGCTAAAGGCACTACACAGATTTACCAAGTAGGTAAACGTAAGTTTGCTAAAATCACCTTAGCTTAAATAAGCTAACAGAATAAAAACCAGCTGCGGCTGGTTTTTTTGTGCCTTTTTTTAGTTAATAAACAGCGTAGCCACTTCAATGGCGATGATAAGTAGTAACCAAAATGCTTTCGCTTGATTTAAGCGATTCACTAAAGCGGGAATATCATCGGCATCTGGTAGGCGATCGGTACCAACACGCATTTTATTAAAGCGCTCACCTTGGTAAAGGGCAGGGCCGCCTAATTGCACTTGTAGAGCAGCCGATGTAACACTTAACAGCCAACCCGTATTGGTTTGATAAAAATGTCTGCCATAGTGCTTAATGTAATGAATACATTGTTTGCTGGCATTGGTTGCTGCAATGGTTAATGCAACTAATCGAGTGGGTAACCACTCCAATACAAATAGTAACTTAGCAATGGTAGCCAAAAACGGGTTGTTTGGTTTTTGGTTTTTTCGCCATGCTTGATGAATTAATGTCAGTAAGCGATAAACTAAAGCAAGGATAGCGCCGCCAAGTAGATAAAAGAAGATAACGGCAAAATAATGCCGCGCACTTTGTAACACCAGTGACTCCATGGTTGCTTTACAAATTCCAGAAGCCGATAAACGTGATACATCACGGGCAACAAGGCTCGAGAGTAGCTCTCTAGCAGTCGCTTTTTGGTTGAGCTTGAGCAATCTGGCAATACGTAATGATTTCTTCTCTTGCGCGCGGCTACTGAGTAACAAATATAAAATTAAGCCACTTAATAACTCAGGGTAAAAAGCAAACTCTAAAAACAGCACAACTAATGTCACTATCACTAAAATGGTGAGTGTAAAAGCCAAAGTTGAGGCTAAATATTGATAGCTTTTAGGATTCGTTGGGTTGTATAAACGATCGCTGAGGGCAGAGAAAATAACGCTTAAAAAGGTATTAGGATGATACCAACTAACCAAAGGAAAGAAGCGCTCAGCTAAGAGCGCTACAAAAAATACAATAATGTCCAAATGGTTTTGAACAATATTTGCAATCACCTTATAAACTCACCGATGTTAGCTTCTCTAAAAGAGCAACAACCATTTTAGATGAGTTGATAGATGCAGTTTCGATATACTCTTCAAATGATTGCGGCGATTCTTTGCCAGCAATGTCAGACATTGAACGAATAACAACAAATGGTGTTTCTAGCACGTGACAAGCTTGTGCAATTGCTGCACCTTCCATTTCTACTGCAAGCATAGTTGGAAATTCTGCGCGTGTTTTTTCAATTCTTACCGGGTCACACATGAATGAATCACCAGTACAAATTAGGCCAATCATGGTTTTAACATCGCTGATTTGGCTTACGCTTTGCTCTGCCGCTTCAATCAATTTAGGGTGCGCAGCAAAGCCCGCTGGCATTTGTGGTACTTGGCCGATTTCGTAACCGAATGCAGTCACGTCTACATCGTGGTGACGAACTTCTGAAGAAATAACGACATCACCTACATTTAGCGATGGCTCAAAACCACCTGCAGAACCTGTGTTGATCACACAATCTGGGCTGAAGTTGTCTATTAGTAGTGTCGTTGCTACTGCAGAAGCTACTTTACCAATACCAGATTGAACTAAAGTAACAGTGTTACCCGCTAATTCACCGGTGTAAAAGGTAAAACCAGCTTTAGTCATGATGCTTGGGTTTACCATTGCTTCGCGTAAGATTTTTACTTCTGGCTCCATCGCGCCAATAATACCAACGTGCATAATATTTGATTCCTTAGATTGAATAGGATGATTATACCTAAAAATGTCTAAAACAAACAAAAAAGCAGACCTTAAAGTCTGCTTTTGCCAATATTATGACGGACTATATTTCTGCAAGCGCCGTTGAGTGTGCTTTTGCTTGTGATGGTGATAGTACTGCTGGTTTAGTTACTCGATTGCGTGCAGGTCTTGCCGGTGCTGCTGCAGGTTTACCAAGTTTAAACATGATAGCGTCACGCACTTCTCTTGGTTGATAGCCTGATTTTACTTTCATACGAATATGCGGAATGCCTGCCGCTTCTAACGCGCCACTGACAAACCAGTCACGTTGTGCTTTATGGCCGTCGCGGTTGGTGTTATTTACTAAATCAACAGCGGCAACAATGCTAAGTTTGTCCTTGTCGATAAGCACGTAATCTAACTGTTTGTTTTTGGCTTTAGCCATTGCAGCACGTTTAGCTTTGACAGATAAGCCTTGCTTACAGTCGATTAAATCAATTAGTTTAACACGGCTGACGATTTTGTACTGGTCACCTACAGCACGTTCTAGCAGGTGTAAAAAAGCACTCTCAACTTGCGTAAAAACAGTTTGCTTACGAGTGAAAGGGTAAGGGTTTCCGCCTTCATCGGTAAACTTTGACGCAACAACAGAGGCTACGACGACTAATACTAAAATTGATAATAAAGCGAATTCCATACGGTAACTCCACAACAACAAATTGACACTGAAAACTAATAGCAATTAGCGTGCCTAACTGTATGGAGCTACCCGAAATTTTTAAGCCGTGTATCCGCCAGCAACCCCTTTAACAGCGATTGCTACCGCGTCATGGGCATGAAGTGATTCGTAGTGGTTTATTTGTAGCCAGTAATCTGCGTAGTTATGCTGTTCAAGTAAGCCTTTAATTTTACGTGCAGCATCTTCGCAGAACATGAGGTTTTGACCATTTAAGCGGGCAAACTCTTGCTCATCTTCACGTTTAACCGCCGCTTGTACTGGCGTTTTTAGCTCAGTTTCTAAAGCATCAATTAAGCCAACCACATCAAAGCTGTCAATTTGGCTGTCGAGTTTTACTTTCACGTTGGCGATTGAACGCTGTGAGTGTGGTGTAGCTACAATCCCGTCAGTTGTGCCTAGCCATTCTAAAACAGTTTGCTTATCAACATTTTGTTCTGCAAACTTTTCGCTAAAGGCATTTTGAATTAATTGACGAGCAAGAGCCGCTGAACATGGGCATGTTGACGAGTAAGTGACATTAACCATTAACTCAAAGCTTACAATGCCTTGGTTGATCTTAGCGATCAGATGAATCGGGTAGTTTTTCCAACCTACTTTGCCACTTAATAAAGATTTTCGGCGCAGTGGTAGCTCAAACTTAAATTCGATTTGTGCTTGGTCACTTAAATCATCATGGCTGCTAATAAAGGCATCAAGTGCTTGCTTGAGAGTTTGTGGATTAACTTGCTGCTCGGTTGATAAGGTATCAAGGGCTAAAAATAAACGCGACATATGAATGCCTTTGGCGTCTTCTTTATGCAAGTTTACAAAAGCGCGTGCCTTGGCAATTACGTTTACAGGGGCAATATTGCGAGTTTCAAAAATGAAAGGAAGTTCAATTTCGCCCATGCCAACCCAGTCTAATTTACCTGTTTGTAAGGCGGGAGCCGTATCAGCAATATCTGGCATTGTGGTTTGCATGGTAATACTCATTCTTTGCAATTATTAAAGCGCGGTATTTTACATGAAAAAATATAAAAAAGCGGCGTTGATGAAAAAATTCTATGTTTATCGCACAATATGAATATTTCTAAAGGAATAGTGATAAAATTAACTATGCTGTTTTTTTTCGATTATGTGCCTAAGCTTTAATATATGATTGATTCTTCTTTGAGTCCCTGGGCTCGCACACTCTCAAGCTTTATTTCTAAGTACGGTGAGTTTAAAACTGCCGCTGCCTGTTATGCCTTATTACTGGTCATGTCGCTGATTTTATCGTGCATGTTTTATTATGTAGCAGTCGGTACGGTAACTTTAGTTGATGTTTTAGCTGTGTTGTTTTTTACCGCAGTAGTATCGCCGATATTAATAACAGTGCTGCTCAATTCTATTCGCCAGTTAGAAGCATCTTATAGTTATCTAGATAGCGCAACCAAACAAGAAAAACTGCTCAATCAAACACTAAAAGACAATATCAGTCGCTTAAACGAAGAGATTGATGAACGTAAAATGGCGTTTCATGCTAAGCACAGAGCAATAGAAGAACTTAGACGCGAAATTGCTGAGCGTAAGAAAACTCAACAAGAACTAGCTCAACAAGGCATGCTATTACGCTCTATTGTCGACTCATCTCCCGATTTGTTTTATTACCGCGACAACAATGGTGTGTTTGCTGGCTGTAATAAAATGTTCGAACAAGTGATTGGTAAAAGCAGCGATGAGTTAATCGGCAAGAGTGTCGAAGAAATCTATCCAAGTGATTATTTACCGGAGGTACTTCGCACCGACAAAAAAGTATCTCAAACTCACCAAGCTCTTACACTTGACGTTGAATACCCTGTTAATGGTGAAAAGCGTTGGTTTGAGATGCGTAAGTTACCCTTTATTAATGAAAAAGGTGAGTACATTGGTTTACTTGCCTTTGGCCGTGATATCACCAGCCGTAAAGAGGCGGCTCAGGCCCTTGAAGCGGCTTACAAAGATAAAGGTAAATTCATTGCGACTCTTAGTCATGAACTAAGAACACCGCTTAACGGTATAGTGGGTTTAACCCGCATGTTGCTAGATACAGAACTTGATAAACAACAACGTAGTTGGTGTAACACGGTATTCTCAAGTGCCGAAACCCTTGGCAATATATTTAACGATATTATCGACTTGGATAAAATTGATCGTGAGCAGCTTGATATTGTTGCTGACTCTGTCAATGTGGCCGACTTTATAAATGATGTGGTGAACTTTGCAGGCTTAATTGCTGAGCAAAAGGGGCTTGAGTTCAATATTAAACGCAAAGGTACGTTAGACGTTTATGCGTCACTTGATCCGACTCGTTTACGTCAAGTTGTTTGGAATCTCATCAATAATGCGGTTAAGTTCACCCAACAGGGTCATGTTGAGCTTGAATGTCGCCGTGAGAATCGCGCTGATGGGCCTTGGTTAGTGATGCGTGTAAGCGACACCGGTCAAGGCATTCCTCAAGAGCAGCTGCACCGTATTTTTGACATGTACTATAAGGCACCTGATATCAAAGGCACCAATGCAATTGGTTCAGGGATTGGTCTTGCAGTAACTAAAGCACTTGTTACTGCGATGAAAGGTGAAATCAATGTCAGCAGTACTGAAGGTGAGGGCAGTGTTTTTGTTGTCGAAATTCCCCTTAAGCTTTGTATTGCGCCAGCTGAGCAAAGTTATGCGGTACGCAGCTTAAATATTCTTTTAGTTGAAGATGTGCCGCTAAATGCTGAGATTGCTACCAACTTACTTGAGCAGCGTGGCCACGAAGTTATTTGGGCTGAAACAGGTGAAGATGCGCTGTCGTTTGTCTACACAGAAGATGACTTAGACCTCGTTTTACTTGATATGCAATTACCAGACATCAATGGTGATGAAGTTGCTCGTCAAATTCGTGATGATGAGCACTTTGATAAGCTGCCAATCGTTGCCTTGACTGCCAACGTGCGTAGTGCCGAAGAAGAACTTGCGGGTATTAATATTCAAGGTGCACTCGCTAAGCCTATCAACACCACAAAACTCGATAAAATGCTCGGCGAGCTATTTGATATAAAACAGCAACAAAATTGTCAGCCTGAGCCAATTAAAGCCGTGACGGAAAAAGACTTATCGGGTATACGTGTTGAGCTTCTCGATATAGAAACCATCGAAGACTTTGTAGGCTCAATGGGGCTGGTTATTTTTAATCGTAGCTGTGAGTTATTTAATAAGTTAAACCCTCAGTATCAAACTGAGCTAGCAGATGCGTTAGCTGAAGATGATAGAGAAGAATACAAATCGGTGGCGCATAAATTGAAAGGTGCAGCTGGCTCTGTAGGCTTAAACGATGTGCAGTTACATGCTAAGAAGATGGAACACGGCGCGCTTGAAGAAAGTAGTGAAGAGTTACAACAGTGGCTTGATGAACTTGCAGTTAAAATAAATGAAGGGCGTGACGCCCTCCAATTATTCTTACAGCAGTTAGAAGATTAATTCTAATTAGCTGTCGATTTTACCAATGAAACGATAGCCTTCACCATGGATGGTGCTGATCAGCTCAGAGGTGCTGTTATCGCTTTCAAAGTGTTTTCTGATACGACGAATGGTTACGTCTACAGTACGGTCATTTGCGCGAAGCTCACGGCCAGTCATGTGCTTAATTAATTGCTCACGGCTGAAAATACGGCCTGGTGAATCGAGCATTAAACGAAGTGCGCGGTATTCACCTTTAGGTAAACGCTTAGCGTCGCCACTTGGAGATGTTAAACAACGGCTGTTTTCATCAAGTTCCCAACCGTTAAATGTAATAACACCATTTGTTTCAATATTCGCTTCTTCGCCACCTAATGCTGTGCGCGAAATAAGGTTACGAGCACGAATAGTTAATTCGCGAGGGTTGAATGGTTTTGTGATGTAATCATCAGCACCAATTTCAAGACCTAAAATGCGATCAACGTCGTTGTCACGACCTGTTAAGAAAATTAAACCAACATTACGTTTTTGACGTAATTCACGCGCTAAAATAAGCCCGTTTTTACCTGGTAGGTTGATATCCATAACTACAAGGTTCACATCATCATTATTTGTAAGCTTGTCATGCATATCATCGCCATCAATGGCTTCAATAACTTTGTAACCTTCGGCTTCAAATAAACTAACGAGGTTTAGTCGAGTTACGTCTTCATCCTCTACGATCAGAATGACTGGCGTTTGCATTGTATATTAACCTTTTCGGAAATTTTATTTACAAAAATTCGGTATTATCAAGCAAAACCGAATACTAGAGATTATAGGATTAGATCCAATTGTTAACAAGTAAAATCAATTTGGATAAAACTTAGCCATAGCTAACAATCGAGATTGCACTTTAAAGTTATGCTGCAATACGTGCTGCTTATTGATATACAGTCGGATTTTATTTCCTTCTTGAACCAGAGAGGCTATTCCGCCTTTCTCTAAAAAGCGAATACTTTCACCTATCGTTAAAGTATTTAATGAAATTGTATCGGTCCAAAGTGGAAGTATATCATTTTCTAATGTTTCATCAATGTATGTGATATCACAAATCTGAGAAAGTTCAGAAATTTGCTGAGTTTTTTTCACTAAAATAACGTTGATAGGTTTTTTGTTAATTTGCAGTTCACTTTTGTCCTTTAGGAACGACCCAGGCCCTGTTTCTACATTATAAAAACAGAAAGAAATAGGTGGAGGATCCATGCTTTCAGTAAACTTAGTGAACTTAGCAATTTGATATAAAAACGCAGATTTTACTTGTTCTGGTGATTTTGCAAAACTCGGGGTGGCGTAAATAACAAAAGCAAAAAGGCAACATATGATTTTCATCATGCATTACCTTCAGATAAGGGGAGAGTAATAATAAAATGAGCACCCTCGGTATTTAACTCATCGTGAATTATTGTACCGCCTAAGGCTTGGGTTACCAGGTTATAAACTAAATGCATACCTAGTCCACTTCCACCTTCGCCTCGTTTGGTTGTCACAAATGGGTCGAAAATACGTTTTCGAATCGTCTTTTCAACACCAACGCCATTATCGAAATAGTGAATAATAAAGCTGCTTTCATTGCGCTCAACGTTAAAGGTGATCTCGTTATCAAGCTCGTCGCTAAAACCATGGATCACAGAGTTACTCAATAACTGCTGTAACACCTGCTGTAATGGTCCCGATTTAGTCTCAATACTAAAGTCATTATTGCAGTTAATCGTGATTTTAGGATTGCGATATTGTATTTCTGAGCGCATCGACATAATCACATCATTTAATAAATTATATAAGTTTACGTTAGTGGTTATTTCGACATCTTGATTAACTGCCACTTTCTTAAAGCTTGAGACTAGCTCTGCGGCTCGGTTTAAGTTGCGATAGATAAGATCTAGATTTTCAATGCCATCAGTTATAAAGCGTTTTAAATGTGCTGAGGTGAGTGTTTTTTGCTCAAACTGCGTGTTGATTTCTGCCAGCTTGTCACGCAGCAAAGTTGAACCCGTAATACCTAAGCCGATAGGTGTATTTACCTCATGGGCTACACCTGCAACCATTTGCCCTAAAGAAGCCATTTTTTCATTTTCTACTATTTGATTTTGGTATTGATGCATACGCTCAAGTGTATTGAGTAGTTCTTGGTTAGCCTCACGCAAGGCAATAGTACGTTGATTTACTTTCTCTTCAAGGCTTTGGTTAAGCTGTTTTATTTCTTGTTTGTCTTTTTCGTGGCGCTCGATTTGCTTTTGGGTTCGGGCAAGCATGATATTTAAGCTGCTAGAAAGCTGATTAATTTCATCGACATTAGTTTTTTGTGCGCGAGTGTCATAGTTATGGTTTTTTGACACATCTTGAAGCAAGTTACTCAGTTCATCAATTGGGTTCGCAATACGTTTTTGAATACGCAGAGCAACAAAATACACCAACACTAAAACAAATAGGGTTAGTAAAATATCAATAAAGATTTTACGGTTAATATACTGATTGAGCCTATCTAAGCCACCACGAACATAGGCATAGCCAATCACTTCTCCTTCATATTTGATTGGTTTTATTAATTCTATTACATCATCTTTAAACTTTGGCTCAGACAGCTCGCTGATACTGTTTACTTTGATAGGAACTGGCGGAGTTCTATTGGCGTTAAAGCTGCTGAAAAAAACAGGCTCATTCGATAATTCGTCAATTGCGTATATGTGAATGTTTTTAATGAGCGGCACTGTCTCGAAAGATTTTAGGCGCTCTGTTTCAGTTTCGTTATCATCAAATAACACTGTGACCTGGGCGTTATATGCAATAATTTCAGATAGAATAGTTATTTTATCGACAATTAAGGCTTTTTGTTCTTTTACATCTAGGTAGGTCGAAATAGAGATAGACAAAGACAAGCACAACGCAGTAACAAGCATAACCGCATTAGTTAATGCCTTACGAATACTCGTTTGTGCCGATAAAATTGACATGCGCTATAGAAAGCCTAAATTTTTATTTTATTAGTAAGAGTTTAGTCTAGCAAAGACATTTAAAAGTAACTAAATATTTTAAAAAATATTTTTGCTACGAATAAGCTATTTACTCAACTTTTATTTAGCTGAGTAAACTGCAAATTTTGTATTTTTGAAATCGGTACTGTATTGGCCAAATTGCGCTTCTAAAATAGGTGGGTATTTTAAGAAGCTGTTTGCAACTATGGTCAGTTTACCTTGCTTACTCAAGTGTTGCTTTGCAGAGCTAAGAAATGCCTCGGCAATGGTGTAATCAGTGGCAATACCGGTGTGGAAAGGAGGGTTACTGATGATTAAGTCGAATTTACCATTAATATCAGATAAGCCATCACTTAATACCGCTTGGCCTTTAAGGTTATTTAATGCAAGTGTTTGCTCTGTGGCGTAAGTAGCAAGAGCACTTACATCGCTACATACAAACTCAAGCTCAGGCTGCTTTTTTCCTAAATAAGTAGCAATAATGCCTGCGCCACATGCAAAGTCGAGCACTTTACCCTTGCTAATACTTGGCGCATTATTTAGAAGTACCGCGGTACCTACATCAAGCGCACCGTGGTTAAATACGCCCGGCACACTAATCGCCGTAAATTCAATATCGCCGGCTTTCACTTGAAATTGCTTATGATAACGACCGATAGCAAAGTTATCGTTTAGCGTAAGCTCAGAGAATAAATACAAAATACAGTGCTTGGCACTATCGATTTTGTTACTAAAACCACAGTGATCTTTTAGTTGTTTCTCTGCTGATTTAACACCGCTTTTATTTTCACCTACCACAAATAGTTGCGCGTCTTGATTACAAACAGCACGAATGTTATCGAGGCACATTTGTGCTTCGGGCTTAGCTTTTGGGTAATAATAGATAACTAAATCGTAGTTATTATCTGGAATAGTGTGGCTAACCACAGAATGTACACCGGCAATTTTGCTAGCATACATGGCATTTGCGTGGTTATAACTGAACGCAGTAATTTTTGCGTCAGGGTTTAGCGTTTTAAGTTCGCGTAAGAAGCCATCTTGCTCAAAGTTAACCACTAAAATCGATTGTCCAACAAGTTCGTCTTCATTTCGAAGCAATAATAAACTTGGGTTGGTTAACTTACTCATGCTGCTTTACCTTTTGTTACTTAGTACGCTCAAACATTAGATCCCATACGCCGTGACCTAAACGGTGACCGCGCTGCTCAAATTTTGTCAGTGGACGTGAATCTGGGCGAGGAACGTAATCGTTAGTTTCTGATTGGTTTTTGTAACCTTCAGCAACTTGCATTACTTCAAGCATATGCTCAGCATAATTTTCCCAGTCAGTCGCCATATGGAAAACACCGCCAATTTTTAATTTGCTACGTAACTTTTGCGCAAACTCTGGTTGTACGATACGACGCTTATGGTGACGTTTTTTATGCCATGGATCAGGGAAGAATAATTGCAGCTTAGATAAGCTTTCATCGGCAATACAATCAGCTAGAACTTCAACTGCATCGTGTTCGAATACGCGTAAGTTTGTTACACCTGCTTCGTCGGCATCCATTAAACAGGCACCTACACCTGGGCGGTGAACTTCAATACCGATGAAGTTAAGCTCTGGTGCGTTTTTAGCCATTTCGACTAGCGATTTACCCATACCAAAACCGATTTCTAGTACCACATCGTTATCGTTACCAAACACTTCTTTTAGGTTTAGCATGCCATTTTTATGCTCAAGGCCCATCGTTGGCCAACACTTCTCGATGGCTGCCGCTTGGCCTTTTGTGAGGCGACCTTCGCGCTTTACGAAACTACGAATCGTGCGGATATATTTACCCTCTTGCTTTGCTTGCTCGAGGTTTGGGTTACTTGAGTCACTCATATATTTTGGCCTGATAAAAATACTGACGATAGAAAAAGGGTGCGTATTATCCCTGACCTGCGCCTTGAGTACAATAGTCTGGGCTTGTTTATCTTATGAGATTAATATTGCAGCCATATGCTAGCTATTTAGGCAAAGTAGGGGCTGTTCGACTTGCTTGGCCTAACCAACTGCAATAGACTTGGCCGCAATGAGCTTCAGCAAGTAAAGATGTTATTTTGAATTTAAGCAATAAGGAGTCAACTTGGTTTGCAAACCAAGTGGTTGACTGGTACCACCTTCACGGCCGTAAAACTCTCCCTTGGCAGTTAAATAAAACCCCTTATAAGGTATGGATCTCTGAGGTCATGCTACAGCAGACTCAAGTGGTGACTGTTATTCCATACTTTGAAAAGTTTATGCAAAGCTTTCCTGACATTATTGCGCTTGCTAATGCCGATGAAGATCAGGTGTTACACCATTGGACTGGCCTTGGCTACTACGCCCGAGCGCGTAACTTACATAAAACTGCAAAAATAGTCCGTGATAACTACCAAGGTGAGTTTCCAACTACGCTTGAAGAAGTAATGGACTTGCCGGGTATTGGTCGTTCAACGGCAGGGGCTATCTTGTCTTTATCGCTTGGTCAACATCATCCAATTTTAGATGGCAATGTTAAACGAGTGCTAGCACGCTTTTTTATGGTTGAAGGCTGGTACGGAGTGAAAAAGGTCGAAAATCAACTTTGGTCATTATCATCGCAATTAACGCCTAAAGAGTCGGTTACTGAGTTTAATCAGGCAATGATGGATTTAGGTGCAAGCCTTTGTTCACGTAGTAAGTTTGACTGTGAGCCTTGTCCTTTGAATAGTAAATGCCTTGCTTTTAAAGAAGGTAAAGTAAAAGAGTTCCCGCATTCAAAGCCTAAAAAAGCTGTACCGAAAAAGTCATGCCATCAGCTCATTCTAGCCTGCGACAATAAAGTGCTTATGGAAAAGCGCCCAAGCTCAGGGATATGGGGTGGATTGTTTGGCTTTTTTGAGTTTAGCGAATTAACTGAGTTAGAAACATTTTTAGCCCAGCATGGTTTATCAAACAATACGCAAGCACTTGAAGCCTTTACCCATGTATTTTCGCATTTTGAGCTAACCATCAATCCACATGTTTTAACCTTGCCGAGCATTCCAGATCTCATTAATGAACGACAACTGGTTTGGTATCCGCTTGATGAGTCTGTTGAGGTTGGTCTTGCTGCACCAACGAAAAAGCTGGTTAAACAATTAAGCGCAATAGATTACAATAGCATCACGCAATAAGAGTAGAGAGCAATTATGGCACGTACAGTATTTTGTCAAAAGTTACAAAAAGAAGCTGAAGGCTTAGGCTTCCAACTATACCCAGGTGAGCTTGGTGAAAAGATTTTCAACAACATCAGTAAAGAAGCGTGGGGCCAATGGCAACACAAGCAAACAATGCTGATCAACGAAAAACACCTGAACATGATGGACCCAGAGCACCGTGCTTTTTTAGAAGAGCAAATGGTGGGTTTCTTATTTGAAGGTAAAGACGTAGAAATAGAAGGCTACCGTCCACCAGAAAAATAAGCGCATAATCAAAAGTAAAAAGGGCCGTAATGGCCCTTTTTGATCTGTATTATTCAGCTTCTTGTTCGGCTTTGTTAATTTGTTCTTTTAAGAACTGAGCCACCTTAGAGTATTCAATTTCGAAACTATCTCTAAGTGCAATTAATTCGTCGCTTGTAGGCTCGCCTTCTTTGCAGGTTTGTTCAAATCCAGCGGCAAGCTCAGCAACCTTCATTGCTCCTATGGTTTTCGAAATTGACTTTAGCTGATGGCAAGAAGTGATAATTTTATCTAAATCATATTCTATAACCCCAGCGTTTACCTCTTTACTGAGTTGATTACTCTGTTCTAAATACATCTTAAAGAAACGTAGCTTCTTCGCTTCATCATTGACATATTTACCTAGCACATCCATATCAATTGGTGTTGTAAGTTTTTTACTTTCCAATTTTGCAGCTTCTGGGTTTGCTTTATAAGCACATTTATGAAGTGTTCCTTCAAGCACATTTAGCTCAACAGGTTTTGTAATGTAATCGTTCATGCCTATGCTTAAACAACGCTCTTTTTCACCTTTAAGCGCATTAGCTGTTATAGCAATTACATAAGGCTGGGCGTTGATATCTTCAAGTTGCGATGCTTCATGGCGTATTTTTTCTACCATATCGTAACCAGACATTTTTGGCATGTGTAAATCAGTTAAAATAATAGAGTGCTTACCTTCACGCCATGCTTCTAAACCTTTCTCACCATTTTCAGCCATTTCAACACCATAGCCTAGTAGATGTAGCTGATCGGTCAGCACTTGCTGATTTAGCACGTTATCTTCAACAAGAAGTACTAACTTGTTTTCTTCACGAGCCTTATCAACACTTAGGTAGTCGTTAAATGATTTGGTAGAAGAAATGTGTTTAGGCTTATGTAACCCAGCTGCTACGAGAAGTGACATCATAAAGTTTGACTTACATAATGGTACTGCATTTAGATAAAAAATATTCTTATGATTTACGGCAGCTTCATCTAATCTACTTAATACGATAACTTGCTGATTATTATCTTCTAAAGTGTAAAGTAAGCGACGTAAGATATAGTTAATATCTTCCATGGTTTCGATCCCATCAAGGATCCAAATCAGCTCTTTTCGGTCCTGCTCAACTTCAATTTGCTCATTGTTTTGGGCGATAACTGGTGTTGCCCCCATAAATGATAAATAACGTGTCAGTAATTTTTTTCGACCGTCATGATTAGAGACCACAACAACTCTTTGATCTTTCATGACTTGTTTGTGAGCATAATCAACTTTACCTTGCGTACTAAAAGGTAATTCAACGACAAACTCACTGCCAATACCTAAGTCACTGGTTACAGAAATTGTACCCAACATTAGTTCGGTTAAGCTTTTACAAATCGATAAACCTAACCCTGTGCCACCGTATTCGCGGGTTATTGACCCTTCAGCTTGAATAAATGGATTAAATATTTCGCGAAGCTGCGCTTGCGTCATCCCTTTACCGTTATCTAATACACTAAAGCGTAATGTGTAGTGATCAGTGGTGTTTTGTGCAACCTCCACCGAAATTTTTACATGACCTTTTTGCTTGTCGTCTGTGCTAGTGAACTTAATTGCATTACTACATAGATTGTAAAGTACTTGGCGAACTCGTACCGTGTCGCCAATTAGGTTTGTTGGGATATCGGGCGCAATAGCGAGCTCTAGTTCAAGGTCACGCTTTTTGGCAACCGATGATAAAACACGGGCAACTTCTTCAATCGTGTCAGATACTGAAAAAGGAATGTTATCGATATTTAATTTACCCGCTTCGATTTTCGAGAAATCGAGAATGTCATCTAATATCCCTAATAACGAAAATGCAGAATCACGAATAATTGTACTTAGTCTATGTTGCGCCCCATCAAGCTCTGTTTGGCGAAGTAAATCAATTGTGCCAATAACACCGTTCATTGGGGTGCGAATCTCATGGCTCATGGTAGCCAAGAAAGTGGTTTTAGTTTCGTTTGCTTGTTCAGCTTTTAGAGTTGCTTGCTCAAGAGCGAGAGTACGATTTTGTACCTCTGTCTCTAGGCTGTTTTGTAATTTTTGCAAATCAGCTTGTGCTGCTTTGTTCTCGGTAATTGCTGATTCAACTTTTTTAAGTAATTGATTTACATGCTTTGCGACAGAGTCTAGGCCAAAGTCAAGGGTTTCAGTTACTTGCCCTTGGTAGTCCGCATTGTCAGTAATAGCTTTTAGCTCTTTATTTAACGATGAACTACTTTTACTAAAACGCTTATTGATAAAAATACTCAGGGCAAAAGATAATATAATTAAAGCTAGAAGCGTTAAGCCAGCAAGACCGATTGAAAGCACAGAAGATTGTGTAATAGGCTGCTCAATAGGGTGTTGTTTCACAATTAACTCGCCAACAGGCTGGTCATTAAATTCAAGAACAGTATGTATTAGTGTTTTTTCAGCTAGTTGTTGATTGACTTTAGTGGGTTGAATAAGCTCTTTGTTGTTTGCATAAACTAAAGAAACATCACCGTTAAACTCGTATCTATATAAATAGTAATCAAAGCCAGTATTAAGAAGTAAGCTTAAATCCAGTACTTCTTTTACTTTATCTTGCCCTGGCATTGTTAAAGCACTAACAAGGGGGGCACGCAATTGATTTGAAACTTGAATGGCCGTTAAATTTGGCTGCAACTCTTTTACTGGTGCTTCATCATTAGTTGGATAAAACGAAAAAGCAACGACCGCTAACAGGGTGATGACGAGATTCGTAATTATAAAAAGCGGTAGTAAGCCTTTTACAGGTGAATTCGATTTACTTGGCATGGTTCTTATCCAACAATTTTACAGCTAGGTACATTTCCTTGATATTTAGACAATCCTACCATCTGTGAAGAAAAATTCATCACGTTTTTAACAGAGGTAACTCTTTTATGATGAGAGTCAATTTAAAAGCATAAAAGTTGTTGGTTAAATAAGCTAAAAACTATTGAAATCAGCAATCTTGATTGAAAACTGTGCAAACAGTTAGAATCCTCAAAAAAAAGTTGACTTGAGAAGGCAAAACCCGTTTAATACGCCGCACGCCCAGATAGCTCAGTCGGTAGAGCAGAGGATTGAAAATCCTCGTGTCGGTGGTTCGATTCCGCCTCTGGGCACCATTATTTAGTATATTGGTGTTTAACTTATGATTTAAACATCAATATCGTGCCAAGCACACAGATTTAGTGTGCCGACTTAGCTCAGTTGGTAGAGCAACTGACTTGTAATCAGTAGGTCATCCGTTCAACTCGGATAGTCGGCACCATTTATTTTTAAACGAAAGTTTAAAATGCCCAGATAGCTCACTCGGTAGAGCCATCGGGAATTGCATTGAAAATCCTTGTTGATTTTCTGCATAAAACTAAATTTTGCCCAGATAGCTCAGTCGGTAGAGCAGAGGATTGAAAATCCTCGTGTCGGTGGTTCGATTCCGCCTCTGGGCACCATTATTTGATAATCTCTTTTAAAGTGATTATAGTGCACAACGCACACGATTTTAGTGTGCCGACTTAGCTCAGTTGGTAGAGCAACTGACTTGTAATCAGTAGGTCATCCGTTCAACTCGGATAGTCGGCACCATTTATTTTAATAATTAGCATTTAGCTAATTGTTTTGCCCAGATAGCTCAGTCGGTAGAGCAGAGGATTGAAAATCCTCGTGTCGGTGGTTCGATTCCGCCTCTGGGCACCATTATTTATAATCACAACGTGATTAAGTGCATAGTACACAAATTCAGTGTGCCGACTTAGCTCAGTTGGTAGAGCAACTGACTTGTAATCAGTAGGTCATCCGTTCAACTCGGATAGTCGGCACCATTTATTTAAACATCAAGCATCTAGCTTTTTGTTATGCCCAGATAGCTCAGTCGGTAGAGCCATCGGGAATTGCATTGAAAATCCTTATGGATATTCTGCATGAAACTAAATATTGCCCAGATAGCTCAGTCGGTAGAGCAGAGGATTGAAAATCCTCGTGTCGGTGGTTCGATTCCGCCTCTGGGCACCATTAATTAAAAGCCTCGCAATCGCGAGGCTTTTTTGTTTTACCCCCTCCAAATCACGATTTTACTTCCCGTAGGCGTGAAATTTAAAGAGCTTTCAGCCGTCAGCTATCAGATTGAAAAGTTAGCGAGTTAGAAAGGGGAAAGAGTAAAGGTACGAGTTTCGAGGCCCGAGATACGAGCTGTAGGAGGCGTTTTAACGCCGAAAAAAGGAGTTATTAGATATCAGTGGTTAGAAGTTAGATTAAAACAAAAAAGCTAGAAGCTTTTAGCTGTAGGAGGCGCTTAAACGCCGAACAAAAAATTCGATTTGGTAGGGTGACCCCTTTACGAAACCAAAACCAACACCAACACCAACACCAACACCAACACTATGCTGTTAGCACCTAGCACCTAGCACCTAGCACCTAGCACCTAGCACCATTTCTACGCGATATAAAATCGCGGCTACAATTTTGAAAACTCGCAACTCGCAACTCGCAACTCGCAACTTACCTCCATTTTCCTACCATTCATCGTCGTCAAATGTCAGGCAGTGTAATGTTATGTAAAGTCAGTTGAGCAAAACTTAACGTGGTGCTTGAATTACACTCATAAATAGATGTTTTTCAGGTTTTTAGAATGAATTGGCAATATAAGCCGAGTTTATTGGCTTTAAGTGTAATTTTGCTAAGTGCATGTGCGAGTCAGCCGACTCACAATGAACGAGTTGCTGAGCTTGAGACAGTACCAAGTGCATGGCAGCAACTCCCTTCTAGCGACAAAGCGCTTGCTGTTGAAGATAACTGGTTGCAGCAATTACACGACCCTCAAGTTTTTACTTTAGTTGAGCAAGCATTAGCCCATAACCAAGCGATTTTACAAGCGGGCTATGATGTCGCGATTAAAGAGCAGCAGCTTATTGCTGCTGGGGCTGATTTATGGCCAAGCCTTGATTTATCAACACGTGCGAGCCGTAGTAAAGATAACCGCCCTGTTAGTTATAACAACGCCAGCTCAGCATCATTAGAATTAAGCTACGAAGTTGATTTATGGGGTAAATTATCAGCCTCAGAACGACAAGCAAATCTTGAATACCTAGCTGAAAAAGCCACATTTGAGCAAAGCAAACAACAATTAGTTGCTGATGTGGTAGCGGGTTGGTTTGATGTTATTACGAATCACAAATTACTTGAACTATACAAGCAGCGTGAGCAAAACGCAGAAAAAAATTTAGATATTATTGAGTCAGGTTATCGCCAAGGTTTAAATGAAGCGCTTGATGTTTATCTTGCTCGGAATGAGCTAAATACTGAGCGCTCGAATATAGCGGCGCAGCAAGCAACGTTAACTAAATCAATTCGTGATTTAGAGCGTTTAACAGGCCAATACCCAACTGGCGCGTTAAGCGTTAGTGCAGATTTACCTCTACTCGACAGTGCCATTCCACTTGGTTTACCTTCAGAGCTTATCACTCGCAAACCTGAGTTAATGGCAAGCTGGTATCAATTGCTTAGCACCGACGCTGGGCTTGCTTATGCGCATAAACAGCGTTTTCCGAGCTTAAATCTTTCTGCATCAATCAGTGATGGCACAGATAGAGTGAGCGACTTATTTTCGCCTTCAAGCTTAGCGTGGTCGCTGCTTGGTAGTATTTCGATGCCAATTTTTGAAGGTGGTCGCTTAAAAGCCAATGAAGAACAAGCAAGGTTAAACGTTAAGCGCCAAGAGCAGGCGTATCTTGCCACACTTTACGATGCCTTTAACGATGTTGAAACAGCCATCAGCCAAGAGCAAGCGCTTAAAGTACGCTACGAAAAAACCTTAGAAGCGCAAGAAAATGCCATTACCGCAGAGGCATTAGCGTTTGAACAATATCAAAGTGGTTTAGTTACCTACACCACGGTACTCGATGCACAAGACCGTTCGTTCAATGCGCAAAGTTCGGTAATCGAACTTAAAAACCAATTAATTATCAACAGAATCAACTTACATATTGCCCTTGGTGGTGATTTTAGTGAAGCAAACAGCGAAGTAGCAGAGCAATAATCATGAATAGCAAGACACGTAAAATTTTAATTCCATTGGTAGTGATCGTTGTGACGGTACTGCTTGTCATGTTTATTAAAGGCAACCCGCCTCAAGCAAACCGCTTTTCTTCACCGCCAAAAGCAAAAGTGAATGTGGCTGTTAAAACCCTAACACCAGAAACTTATCAGGTGATGATTGATAGTTTTGGCACCGTAAAGCCACGCACGCAAAGTATGCTAGTCGCGCAGGCTTCAGGGCAAATTATCGAAATTAGTGAGCAATTTCGTGAAGGTGGCTTTTTCGAAAAAGGCGATGTGTTGTTGCAACTAGATGATAGAGATCACCGCGCCGAAGTAAAATCAGCACAAGCGGCTTTATTAACCGCTGAGCAAAGCCTACTCGAAGAGCAAGCTCGTGGTCGCCAAGCAGTTACCGATTGGGAGCGCTTAGGTAAGGGCGAACAAGCAAGTAGCCTGGTACTGCGTAAGCCACAACTTGCAGCAGCCGAAGCAAGTGTATTGTCTGCCCAAGCGACGCTTGAAAAAGCGAAACTTGATTTAGAGCGTACAAAAATCACTGCTCCATACGCGGGGCGAGTTTTAAGCCGCAGCGTAGACTTAGGTCAGGTGGTGAGTAATAACATGGAACTTGCCAGTATTTATGCCATTGACCGTGTTGAAATTCGCTTACCAATCAAAAATAAAGATCTGCCGTTCATTAACTTACCAGAACAATTTCGTGATGGTGCTAAAAATAGTGCCGGTTCACTCGTTAAATTTAGCTCAGATCTTGTTGGTAAACAGCAATGGCAAGGTCAAGTTATTCGCACCGAAGGTGCCATTGATGAAAGCGCGCAGCAGCTTTATGTGGTTGCACAAATTAATGACCCTTACAAAGCCACTTCAGCTAATCAATACCCAATTAAAATTGGTCAGTACATCAAAGCGCAAATTACCGGCAAGGCGATTGAAAATGTCATTGTGATCCCAAACAGTGCTATTTATCAAGGCACCTATGTTTATGTTGAAGAGCAAGGTGTGTTGCGTCGCAAAAACATCTCACTGGCTTGGCAAAACGCGACTCAAGCTATGGTTGCCGAAGGCTTATCAGCAGGAGATCACTTAGTGATTACGCCGCTTGGTCAAGTTAGCTCAGGTACCCAAGTGACGGTAATGGGAAGCGAAGCGTATCAAGCTACACGTGGTAAAGCACAGCGTCCAAGCCGTGAAGAGCTTGAAAAGCAAGCAAAAGAGCAAGGTATTACCGTTGAAAAATTAATTGAACAACGCCGCGCTGCTCGTAAGCAAGGAGCGCAATAATGATAGCTTGGTTTACAAAGAATCATGTTGCAGCAAACTTATTGCTGATCAGCATTTTATTAGCGGGGCTATTTAGCGTATCGACGCAAATACCACTTGAAGTGTTCCCATCATTTGAAGCAGACCGCATTAGTGTTAGCGTGACCCTACGTGGCTCAACACCTGAAGATGTTGAAAAAGGTGTCGCTATCCGTATTGAAGAAGCGGTGCAAGATCTCGAAGGCGTAAAGCGCATAACTAGCCGCTCATCAGAAGGCTCTGCCTCTGTATCAATTGAAGTCGATACCGGCTATGACCCACGGGAGCTATTAGCCGATATTAAAAGCCGGGTTGATGCCATTAATACTTTTCCGGTTGATGCCGAAAAACCGGTTGTAGCCCTTGCACAGCGCACTCGTGAAGTAATAGCGGTTACTGTGTCGAGTGAATACGGCGAAAAAGAAACTTTAGAATATGCCGAACATGTACGTGATGACTTATTACGCTTGCCAGAAATCACTCAGGTAGAGCTAAGTGGGGTGCGAGATTACGAAATTGCCATTGAAGTAAGCCAAGATACATTACGCCAATATGATTTACGCTTATCGGACATTTCTTCAGCAATTAGTAATTCAAGTACCGATGTTTCTGCTGGTAACTTAAAAACCGAAGGGGGAGATGTACTCATTCGTTCAAAAGGCCAAGCCTATCGTAAAGATGAGTTTGCCCAAGTTGTGGTGAAGTACCAAGCTGATGGTACCATTATTCGCCTAGGTGATATTGCCCGTATTACCGATGACTTCGAAGAAACCCCAGTCCGTACTCGCTTCAATGGTAAGCAAGCGGCATTTATTGATGTGTATCGTATTGGTCCGCAAAGTGCGATTGAAGTTGCTGATGCGGTAAAAAATTACATTACCGAGCATCAAAGTCAGCTGCCTGAAGGATTTGAGTTAAGCTTTTGGGATGACGACTCTGAAATAGTGAAAAGCCGTATTGCGACGCTAACAACCAATGCTATTCAGGGTGGCATTTTAGTTCTTGCATTACTTACCTTGTTCTTGCGTCCTGCCATTGCGTTTTGGGTGTTTATTGGTATCCCTGTGTCATTCATGGGCGCGTTTTTAGCGATGCCAATTTTTGGTATTACGCTTAATGTTATGAGTTTATTTGGTTTTATTTTGGTACTTGGTATTGTTGTTGATGATGCCATTGTGACCGGTGAAAATGTCTACACCCACCTAAAAACAGCCGAAAGTGGTGAGCAAGCTGCTATACGTGGTACGCAAGAAGTTGCGACCCCCGTTACCTTTGGTGTACTTACAACGGTTGCAGCATTTTTACCATTAGCCTTTATCGAAGGTAACCGTGGTGCCTTATTTGCGCAAATTCCTGTTGTCGTTATTCCGGTATTACTGTTCTCTTTAATTGAGTCTAAATTTGTTCTGCCGGCTCACTTAAAGTACTTAAAACTACGAAGTGAAAAAAGTAACCCGTCAAAACTGCAGCAGTTTCAGCAGCGTTTTGCCGATGGCTTTGAACACGCCATTATGAAGTACTACCAGCCGCTACTAAATGTTGCGCTAAAAAACAAATTAGCAACGGTTAGCTTGTTCGTGGGTATTTTCTTTATCATTTTGACCCTGATCACCAGCGGTTGGACAAAGTTTATATTCTTCCCGCGTATTCCAAGTGAAACCGTTCGCGCAGAGCTAACATTCCCTGCTGGAACACCGTTTGAAGTGACCAACAAATACATCATCGATATGTCAGATAAGGCCAAAGAGCTACAAGACAAGTATCGCGATGAAGATGGTCAAAGCGTGATTTTAAATATTTTGGCAACCACAGGTGGCCGTGGTGGTTCATCAAATACAGGTAGTGTGCGCTTTGAAATCACACCAGCCGAAAAACGTGAATCAGATATTGGCTCTCGAGAGCTTGCCAGTGAATGGCGTGACCTTATTGGTATTATACCGGGCGCAGAGAGTGTAACTTTCCGTGCTGAATTTGGTCGCAGTTCAGATCCTATTGATGTGCAGCTAAGTGGCAGTTCAATCGATACCCTTGAAGCTGTAGCAGAAAAGGTAAAAGAGCGTTTAGCTACTTACCCAACTGTTTACGAAATTGCCGATAGCATGTCAGATGGTAAAGACGAGCTGCAAATTGAGCTAACAGAGCAAGGTTTGGCACTTGGTTTAAACCGTGTTGATGTATCGCAACAAGTGCGTAATTCGTTCTTTGGTGCGCAAGTTCAACGTATTCAACGTGGCCGCGATGATGTGCGTGTAATGGTGCGTTTGCCAATTGAAGAGCGTCGCTCTGTTGCTGATTTAACAGATATTTTAATTAAAACCCCAACAGGTGGCACAGTGCCATTGTCGCATGTGGCAACCTTAGTACCGGGGCAAAGTCCATCGTCTATTTATCGTATTGATCGCTATCGCACATTGAACGTGACAGCCGATGTTGAAAAATCAAATACCAATATGACAGTACTGCAAGCAGACTTAAAAACTTACTTAGATGAGCTAATGGTGCAATACCCTGGTGTTGATTACTCGCTCGAAGGTGAAGCCAAAGAGCAGCGTGAATCATTTGGTTCACTCGCTTGGGGCCTGGTGTTTGTATTCTTTATTATTTATGCGTTATTAGCGATACCGTTTAAATCATATATGCAGCCATTAATTGTGATGAGTGTTATTCCGTTTGGCATGATAGGTGCGGTAATGGGTCACTGGGTAATGGGCATGGAGTTAACCATTATGAGCCTACTTGGCATGCTAGCCTTGATAGGCGTTGTAGTGAATGACTCATTGGTACTGGTTGACTTTATTAATAAGAAGCGTGAAGAGGGCGGTGATTTACTGGAAACCGTTAAGCTTGCAGGGGCGGCACGTTTTCGCCCAGTTATGCTAACCAGTTTAACCACTTTTATTGGTTTAATGCCGTTGTTATTTGAAAAAGCAACGCAAGCACAATTCCTTATTCCAATGGCTGTAAGCCTTGGCTTTGGGATTATCTTCGCAACGCTAATCACCTTACTATTAGTGCCAGTTAATTACCTATTAATGGAGCGCTTTCAGGGATGGTTTAAGTAGGGGGCGATAGGTTGAAAACATGTGTGTTGGGTAGAGTGAAATGAAACCCAACACATAGGAGCTATCAGCTTTCAGATAAAAAGCTTTAAGTCGATCGTGCGGGTCTTTGAATTTAGATGTAGGCGTGAAATTTATTTCGCGCGGTATTTCTTAAATAACGGGTAAGTCGTAGGTCGGGCTTTAGCCCGTCAATTAAACGATTATGTGTCGTTATAAATGACGACCCACAGTGCTTGACTCATTAGCTCGTAGGTTGGTTAGAGTAGAGCGAAACCCAACGCACAGGAGCTATCAGCTTTCAGCCGTCAGCTATCAGATAAAACATATAAGGTAGTCAGTTAGCGAGTTAGCAAGGTGAAAGAGTAAAGTTAGCACCGTAGGCGTGAAATTTATTTCGCGTGAATAAGAATAATAAGTTCTTGTACAAGAGAAAAACTACAGGGAAGATTTTCGATAGCTGATAGCTGATAGCTGATAGCTGATAGCTTGTTGGTGTTCCCCAAGTATGCGGTGCCCGGTGTCAGTCCTGAAACCTTGAGGTTTCAGGGCGGGGATCTGCGGTCTACCGTAGGCTTCTCGGTACATGCCGAGCTTGCACAATAGTAAACGAACAGAAACCCTAACATAAAATTTATCGGCTCAGGGACTTAACCAAGCTCCTGCACCCTAGGGAACACCTTCAGTATATAAGACAAGTTTCAATCCTTAAACCATAGAAGTAAAAAAAGCGGATCGTTCGCGTAGTTTTTCCCCACCTTTAACTGCTTATTTACTTTTCAGATTGCTTTTTGACCTCAATCATACAATTAATTGGAGTTGCGATTTATCGAGTGGTAGCATGGCGTTACTTAGCCGAACAAAGAAAAAGTTATGAGCACGTTACCTGATTACCAACAAGCCCAATTGTTATTAGAAAAGAATGAAATTTTTGTCGCACCAGCAGAAGCCCATGGTGTGATCAGTGGTTTATTAGCCTGTGGCATCAATATCGAAGCCGACGAATACTTAGGTTTATTAAGCGATGTATTTAACGATGGCTTAGCCTTCAATAAAGATTTAAAAGCATTTTTTGCTGATGTGTATTCTCAGGTTGTTGCCAGCTTCAGCGATGAAGAATTTCAATTTGACCTATTCTTACCAAGCGACGACGAAACACTGATCGATTTAGCCAATGGCTTAGTATCTTGGGTATCGGGTTTTATGCTTGGTTTTGGTTTAAAACAAAAAGATTACGGCAAGTTATCTGCTGATGTGAAAGAAGTGATCAGCGATTTTAGTGAAATTACCCGCCTAGACACCATGTTTGAAGAGACCGAAGAAGACAGCCAAGCACTGCACGAAGTGATTGAGTATGTGCGTGTTTCTGCGCTGTTATGTTTTGCTGAGTTAGGTAAAGAGCCAGCAGATAAAAACCCTAAGAAGACCCTTCACTAATCAAATTACAGAGGTTTAGCATGTCGTCTATTGCAATCGATAAAGCTGAATTTAAAGCCCGTCGCGAGCGCTTGCTTGCGATGATGGATAAAAATAGCGTGGCTATCATTCCTGCGGCAGGAGAAGTAACACGTAGCCGTGATACTGAATATGCATTTCGTCAAGACAGTGACTTTTTCTACCTAACAGGATTTAACGAACCGGATGCGGTTTTAGTGCTTTGCCCGTCAAGCGATACACCAAGTACCCTAATTTGCCGTAACAAAGATAAACTAGCTGAAATTTGGCATGGCCGTAGAATTGGCTTCGAAAAAGCTAAATCTGAGTACTTATTCGACGCAACTTGCCCACTTAGTGAACTAGATGAACAATTATTAGATTTGGTGAACGGCCAGCAGATTTTATTTTATGCACAAGGCACTTACGCAAATTTCGATGCAAAGGTTTGGGATTTATTAAACACCCTTCGCGGCGCACCTAAAAAAGGCTATAAAGCCCCACATACTATTAAAGATATTCGTGGTTTAGTGCATGAGATGCGGTTGTTTAAATCTGACGCAGAATTAAACATTATGCGTACAGCGTGCGAAATTAGTGCACAAGGCCATATTCGCGCTATGCAGTTTGCCAAACCTGGTGCAACTGAATACCAATTAGAAGCTGAGCTTCACCACCATTATGCAATGAATGGTGCTCGTCATCCTGCTTATGGCACGATTGTCGGCAGTGGCGATAACGCCAACATTTTGCACTACACACAAAATGATGCTGAGCTAAAAGATGGCGATTTAGTGTTAATTGATTCTGGCTGTGAACTTGAAGGTTATGCGGCAGATATCACACGTACTTTCCCAATCAATGGCAAGTTTAGCGAACCACAAGCGGCGCTTTACAACATTGTATTAGCAGCTCAAGAAGCAGCATTTAGCCAAGTAAAGCCAGGCGGTAGTTTATCGAAAGCGAATGAATTAGCCTCAACGGTATTAACGCAAGGGCTTATTGATTTAGGCATTTTAACCGGTGAGCTTGATGAGCTAATGGCAAACCAAGCGTGCAAAGCATTTTACATGCATGGCCTTGGCCATTGGCTTGGGTTAGACGTACACGATGTTGGCGAATATAAGCTTGATGAAAAAGAGCGCGTATTTGAGCCGGGCATGGTGCTCACCATCGAGCCGGGTTTATATATTAGCGAAGATGCAAAAGCACCAGAGCAATATAAAGGCATCGGTATTCGTATCGAAGATAACTTACTTGTCACTCAAGATGGCCATGAAAACCTGACCATTTCGGTTCCTAAAACCATTGGTGACATTGAAGCAGTGATGCAAGCAAACAAAGGCTAGGAGCAAGCGTGGCAAAGCAGTTTGATGTTGTCATTATCGGCGGTGGAATGGCGGGTGCAAGTTGTGCACTGGGCCTAAAACAGAGCAATAAGCAGTTATCAATCGCTGTAATTGAAGCAAATGAAGTAAGCGCAGACTATCATCCTAGCTTTGATGATAGAAGCATTGCGCTGGCTCAGCAGTCTGTTCAGTACTTAAAATCAATCAATGCGTTTGATTGCCAAGCGCCATTTGCGGCAGCGATTAAAAAAGTCACTGTGTCTGATCGTGGTCATTTTGGTAAAACGCATATTGATTGCCAAGAATATGGCCATGATGCCCTTGGTTATGTGGTCGAAGTGAACCCATTTGGGCGCAGCCTTCATCAGCAACTTACGCGTACTGATGTTAGTTTGTTTTGCCCAGATACGGTTGCCAAGCTTGAATACCAAAGCGATTTTGCCAATATCACGCTAAGCTCAGGCGAGCAGTTAAGCGCAAAGCTTGTGGTGATTGCCGATGGTGCTCATTCGCAAAGCCGTAAACTGGCTAATATAGAGTTTAATACTCGCGCTTATCAGCAAGCGGCGATTATTGCTAACATCGAAGTGGCTGGTGGTCATCATCATCATGCCTTTGAGCGTTTTACTGAGCACGGCCCAATGGCCCTGTTGCCAATGAGCAATAACCGATACTCACTGGTGTGGTGTATGGAGCCTGAGCAAATTGAGCACACTATGGCGCTTGAAGATGATGCCTTTTTAGCTGCGTTACAAAAAGCATTTGGTTACTGCGGCGGCGCATTTAGCAAAGTGGGTATGCGAGCAAGTTATCCGCTTGTGTATGGTAAAGCAGAATCACTGAGCAGCCACCGTACGGTATTAATTGGTAATGCAGGGCATGCTATTCACCCAATCGCAGGGCAGGGCTTTAATTTAGGCCTGCGTGATGTGCAACTACTGTGTGATATGGCAAATAGAGACGACCTTGGTGATTACGCCTTTACCCGTTATTACAGCCAAACTCGCAGTAAAGATATTACTACCGTGATGACACTCACAGACAGCCTAGTGCGTTTGTTCTCTAACTCATCACGATTGCTCGCGCTTGGTCGCAGCATTGGCCTTTTCTCAATGGATTTATTCTCCTCGTTAAAAACCCCGCTGGCAAAACAGCTTATGGGTCAGGTTAAGCAAGGTAAACGGATATGAAACAAGCACAAGTTTGTATTGTCGGTGGTGGCTGTGTTGGCCTTACGCTAGCACTTGGTTTAGCAAAAGCAGATATCAGCGTTGTGGTGATTGATGCGAGTAAAAATCAAACCTTACCGGGTGATGATTACGCACTTCGCGTGAGCGCATTGAGCCTAGCTAGTCAGGGTTTATTTGAGTCATTAAATGTATGGCCAGAGATCATTAAACAGCGTGCTACACCCTATACGTCGATGGATGTACGTGATCAAGACAGCTTTGGCAAAATTCATTTTGATCATAACGATCTCGACTTACCGCAGCTCGGTCATATCGTCGAAAACGACATTATTCGATACGCTTTAATTAGCGAGCTTGAAAAGCAAAGTAATGCCACTTTATTGTTCGAAACCCGCTATCAGCAAATTCATCAAACCGACTCTGATGTGTTTATAACTCTAGAAAGCGGCGAGCCTGTGATTGCTAAATTATTAGTGGCGGCAGATGGGGCTAACTCAGCTATTCGTAAGCAGTTCAACATGCCAATTACTTTTAAAGATTACGACCATCACGCCATTGTTGCCACGGTTAAAACCGCTGATGAGCATAACAACACGGCACGCCAAGTGTTTTTACCAACAGGGCCGCTGGCGTTTTTACCCTTGCCAGATAAACATACGCACTCAATTGTTTGGTCAACAAGCCCTGAGCATTGCGACACACTTTTAGCACTTGATGATAGCCACTTTAATAAAGCGGTTATGGCAGCACTCGATGGCCAATGTGGTTTATGTGAAGTGCAAAGCGAGCGCATGGCGTTTCCACTAAAGATGCGTTATGCCCAGCAGTGGGTGTCGGGCAAAGTGGTATTAATGGGCGATGCAGCGCATACCATTCACCCATTAGCTGGTTTAGGTATGAACCTTGGTCTAAAAGACACCGCTTATTTAATTGAGCTATTAAGAAATGAGCAAGGCGAGTTTGCAAGTGCACGCACGCTGCGTGATTATGAACGTACTCGTAAGCTTGATGCACAAAAGCACATAGCTATGATGCAAGGCTTAAAAGAGCTATTTGCGGGCGCTAACCCACTGAAAAAGCTTGTACGTGGTGTTGGCTTAAGCCTTGTAGACAACCTTGGCCCAATTAAACATTTGTTCGCAAAAGAAGCAATTGGTAAATAACGCCTAACTAGTTGTTACTATTTAGTTTAAGCCGCAGCTAAGCAATTAGCTGCGGCTTTTTTGCACTTATATGAACGCAAAATGATAGCGCTGTCATTTTTGTTAGTGTATGATTAAATTTTTGTGATTGGTATGGAAATTAAACAGCTCTGTTGGGTTGTATACTAGTTTCCAACCAAATAAAAATAATTAAACTAAGAGAACAATTATGGAAGCAACGGTTGAGTGTGACAACAACACAAAACAAAGCATCTGGCTGCCAATGATATTGGCCGGCTCAATGTTTTTTATCTTAGGGTGTATAACGTGGCTTAATGGTGCAATTACACCATTTTTGCAGCAAATGCTTGAGCTTTCGCCGTTACAAGCTTCGTTTATCATCTCTTCTTTTTATATTGCGGTAACAGTTGCCGGTATCCCATCGGCTATGCTGATCAAGCGCGTTGGTTATAAGAATGGTATGGCGATTGGCTGTGCGATTATGGCTTTATCGGCGCTGATGTATATTCCCGCTGCGAAACTGCAAATGATCGAAATATTCTTGTTCGCACAATTAATGATAGGTGTTGGACAAACCGTACTACAAACCGCTGTTAACCCATACGTGGTTAAAATGGGTTCTGAGAAATCAGCCGCTGTGCGGGTGTGTATTATGGGCTTATTAAACAAATTTGCGGGTGTGATCGTGCCTGTGATTTTTGCTGCTGTAGTAGTAAGCGGTGTTGTTGATGGCGCAGGTAAATTATCGCAAGAGCAAAAAGACATGATGGCAAATAGCCTGATTATGCCTTATGTGTTGATTGCTGCTTTAATCATGTTATTTGCTGCCTTTGCGAAATTTGCACCATTGCCTGACTTAGTGTTTGATGAAGACGAAACATCAAACGGTAAAGGTGAAATTAAAGAAACCCTAGCACACCCTCACTTAGTTTTAGGTGTAGTGGGTATTGCGCTATACGTTGCTGTTGAAGTTATTGCCGCAGACACCATTGGCTCGTACGCTTTACAAATTGGCGTTGCTGACTACTCAGTTATGACCTCTTACACCATGGCGTGTATGTTGATTGGTTACGCGATTGGTATTTTGACTATTCCACGCTTTATGAGCCAACAAACGGCATTATTAATGTCGGGTATTGCCGGTATTATCACCGTGTTGTTAGTGGTACTTGGTAGCAATGACTCGTTCATTATTTCAAACCTATTATTAGTGCCATTTGGTGGCCCACAATTACCAGACCCATTGTTATGCATTGCATTATTAGGCTTTGCTAATGCCATGGTTTGGCCTGCAATCTGGCCACTGGCTTTAGCTGGCTTAGGTCGCTTAACAGGCACTGCATCTGGCTTACTGATCATGGGTATTGCTGGTGGTGCACTTGGCCCATTATTAATCGGTTTAGGGAACGTAGCAGGCCTAGGCGCACAAGGCGCTTACATTGTGATGATCCCAAGTTATGTATTCATTTTATTCTACGCCTTAAAAGGCCATAAGATGAAAAGCTGGAAATAACCCAGCAAACTAATTTTTCAAGTTAGGCAAAGCCGCAGTACGCCCATCACCGCGGCTTTTTTGTGGGTAAACTAAAGCTAACAGCTTTCAGCCGTCAGCTATCAGATTGAAAACAAAGTAGCTGAAATGCTCACCTGTAGGCGTGAAACTTATTTCGCGCGATGCTTATCTAAACCACAGAAGTAACACGTAGGTCGGGCTTTAGCCCGTCAATGTTAGCGATTATGTGTCGCCATAAATGACGACTTACAGTGCTTGATTCATTAGCTCGTAGGTTGGCTAGAGCGGAGCGAAACCCAGCGCTTGGAGCCATCAGCTTTCAGATTGAAAAGTTAGCGAGATGGGAGTTGTAGGAGGCGTTTTAACGCCGAATTCGTAGCAGCGGGTTTACCCCGCGTAATTTACTGTTTTTTCTGTGGTTCACTATTTTTTGCACAAAGAGAAAACAATGAGAAAAGAATGAGAAAGACCATAAGATTTTGTTGTTTTTCCTCTAAAGCACAGCGCCTCTTATCCTCTTTGTGATTATTATTTTAAATTATGTTTTCTCTATGTAACATGAAGCATCTCGGTGTTCTCTGTTGTTCAATTTTTTTCACAAAGAGAAGGCAATGAGAAGTGAATGAGCAACCCAATAAAACTATTAGTTACTTTCCTCTAAAGCGCAGCGCCTCTTATCCTCTTTGTGATTATTATTTTAAATTATGTTTTCTCTATGTAGCGCGAAGCGCCTCGGTGTTCTCTGTTGTTCAATAATTTTTTGCACAAAGAGAAGACAATGAGAAGTGAATGAGTAACCCAATAAAACTATTAGTTACTTTCCTCTAAAGCGCAGCGCCTCTTATCCTCTTTGTGAATATCCATTGAGTTACGCGATATAAAATCGCGGCTACTAACTTGCTAACTCACACCCACAAAAAAGCCGTGGGATTTTCATCACACGGCTTTTGATATTTCGCTAAGTCGTTTTATTAGAACGAGTAGCTGTAACCTAGTTGTAGGGTACGTGGTTTACCTGGTTGAATACCGCCGTTTGCGCGGTTTGCAACGTAGGTTTTGTCAAACAGGTTATCTACTGTTAGGTATACTTTTTGTTTGTCGTCGATTAGGTATTTAGCTGCTAAATCCCATACAACGCGGCTGTCGATTGCATTGCGACCTGAGTCTGTTAAATCTGCGTGAGCATCAGACACATAGCGCATTTGCGTATCGAATACGAAGCTTGAGAACTCAGCACCCATCGAAAGCGCTAATTGGTTTTCAGGCACGTATGGCATTGCATCGCCTTTTTCTACGCTACCCCAAAGATCTGATTCAAACGCATTGTCGAACTCAGAATCAGTGTAAGTGTAAGTTAAGCGAACAGGGAATGAAGCTGCGTTAGTAGCAAACACTTTACCTGCGCTTAGCTCAAAACCAGACACAGATACTTCACCGTAGTTGTATTGATCGCCAATATTGTCATCGCTACAACCTACAGCTGCAGTACAGTTACCGTGCATGTTTGTGTAGTCAGAGTTAAAGTAGATTACTTCACCTTGAATGCCCGCGTAATCGTAACGACCACCTAGCTCAATGTTAACACTCTCTTCTTCTTCTTGATCCGCATTACCAGGGGCTGCTGGTGCGTAACCTTTTTGAATACCAGCAAGAAGCGTTAAGTTATCGCTTACAGTGTAAGTCGCACCTAGTGATGGTACTAAGATCTCAGTGTCGTTGCTGATATCTTTTGTTAGGCCATTTTCACGGTTAGGATCAGACTTAGCCCACTCAACACGTTTGATTGTGATGTCTTCGTAGCGAAGACCTGCACTAATGACTAATGCATCAAGTGACCACTCATCTTGAATGAATAGGGTAGTTGCTTCAGCGCTATCTAAACGGTTGCTGTTTGAACCTGGAACGCCTTTTTCTGTAAGCGTCATTGATAGGTCTTGGTTAAGCGTGTACTTGTCTTCCCATTGGAAACGATCCATTTCATCTTCGTGGTAACGTGCACCAACTGTGATGTAGTGGTTGCCCGCAGGGATATGGAATTCAGTTTGTAAGCCTTTCGCTTGGTAATCACGGTTATTCGCTTTTACGCCAATACCTTCAATACCTTCGCTTGTTGGGTTTGCTTCAAACTCGCTGTATTGCTCAAGGTAGCTGCTGCTTACTTTGCTTGCTTTATACCAGTTACGGTGGAAGTCGTTTAGGTAAGCTGTAGCAAGTAGCTCGTAACCTTTACCAAAACGATATGCATAGTTGATTTGGTATGCATTGTGTTGTGTGTTCATTTCATCGTTTTGCGATGCTGCATAACGACGGTAAGGGTTTTCTTGGTAATCAGCGTCAGTTAAGCCCATGTAAGTTTCGTCAGAGCGTTCGTCTGAGTACTTTAACTTCATTTCTAGGCTGTGTGCTTCGTTATCACCAAAGTCAAAACCAAACTTTAATAAGAAATCATTCTTTTCGAAGCCAGTGTTGTCGCTACCAACTGGTAAATCTTTAAAGCCATCAGCACCGTAAGTGAATACTTCTACAAGGCCCGCAGCATTGTTTTTCTTTTTACCGAAGTAAGCATGACCTTTATAGAAGCCATCGCTACCAAGTTCAGCATTAAGTAAACCTTTAGACCCTTCAGTTGGTAAGCTACGAGAAACTAAGTTTAAAACACCGCCTGTTGTACGTGGGCCATACTTAACAGACGCTGCACCTTTAAGTACTTCGATAGACTCCATACGACCCATAGTAGGGAAGTAGTAAGCAGAAGGCGCTGAATAAGGTGCTGGTGCTACAAGTACACCATCTTCCATTACAGAGATTTTGTCGTTACGACCTGTACCCGTACCACGCATACCGATGTTAGGACGAAGGCCATAGCCGTCTTCTTCTTGTACATATACACCCGGTACAGCACTTAAAACACGTGAGATATCAGTATATTCAAACTTTTCTAGTTCTTGCTCATCAATAAAAGTAGCAGAGCCAGGAATATCGTTAATTGCAGATGCAGAGCCAATTACAGTGATTTGCTCGAAGTTTTTCTCTTCTTTAGTTACATCTTTTGCAAAAGCATTAGCGCTTAAAGATAAAGCGACCGCAGTCGAAAGCGTAGAAACAATAAACTTAGGTGTCATTGTGAGTCCTGTATATGTTTAGATATTTTTAACAGGCGCAATTAAAACATGTAAAAAAATGCGAATCAATCCTATTTGTAATAAAACAGGTCTGAACTGTAAGTCCATGAATTGAGGGGGTTATAAGGAATACAGTAGTATTGTATTACGATATTGAGTTTTGGTTTGGTGTTAAGTAAAACTTAATGAGTGCAGCTGTCAGCTCGTAGGTTGGTTAGAGCGAAGCGAAACCCAACTTTGGAGCAATCAGCTTTCAGCCCTCAGCTTTCAGATTGAAAAGTTAGCAAAAGTATAGGGGAAAGTTTGCGAGATACGAGGAACGAGATGCGAGTTGTAGGAGGCGTTTTAACGCCGAAAAAAATGGTGATATTAGATATCAGTGGTTAGAAGTTAGATTGTGCCTGCACATAGTTAAATTGAAATGCATACCCGTAGGCGTGAAATTTATTTCGCGCGATGCTTATCTAAACCACAGAAGCAAGATGTAGGCCGGGCTTTAGCCCGTGAATGTTAGCGATTATGTGTCGCCATAAATGACGACTTACAGTGCTTAACTCATTAGCTAGTAGGTTGGTTAGAGCGGAGCGAAACCCAACGTTTGGAGCCGTCAGGTATCAGATTGAAAGTTTGCGAGATACGAGGAACGAGATGCGAGGTGTAGGAGGCGTTTTAACGCCGAAAAAAGTAAAGGGGAAGGTATTCCAACCCCAAAAAAATATTCTGTTAGCCCCTAGCCCCTAGCCCCTAGCCCCTAGC